>VOFB01003019.1_pt1 | contig 226163 bp, 238 predicted proteins | sample 5384141 | NCBI WGS metagenome assembly VOFB01 (sample SAMN12384721, study PRJNA508395) | human gut metagenome | isolation source: healthy gut A | host: Homo sapiens | reverse complement strand
AGGGCGATAACGAGCGTCTGAAGAACCGTGACAGCCTGATTGATGAAAGCCATAGATTTTCCTCCTTGATTTGAAAAAGATTGGTTGTGTGTTTTTGAAAATGGGCATAAAAAAAGAAGCCCCGTCGCTGTTCTGCTTTGGGAGCCATTAGGCTTTACCCACTGCGCAGTGCAGCGACGGGGCTTTAATCTGCATCGACCTCGCCCATATCATAGAGGTCGAATGTGTCATCGGGCTTGACCACCAGCTTGTGCTGCCGGTATTTCTCGATGTCAAAGGCGTTCCGCTTGTCGTAGTCGGAGAGCTGCCGGTATTTTGGATGCTTCGTAATGTCGTATTTGTTACTGAGAAAAGGTCTCGCGCCTCGAAGCTGCAAAATACACTTGGCTCCGTCCATGACGGCGATCTCATCCTGAGACATCAGTTCCTTGCCGGTTTTCTGATAATTCAAGCCATAGGAGTTGTTGCTGGAACGGGTTTCTGAGGTGTTGTAAAGGTCGATTGTCTCCTTGCCCAGCACCTCGCTGATTTCCTTGAGCGTGGATTTCTCCTTGCCGCCGAGAAAAAGTGTGCAGTCACAGTTGCCTGTGATGGTGTCAGCCGCATCCTTGTAGATGGTCTTGAAAAGTCAAGGACTTTTTCATCAAATTCACAAAAGAAGTCACATTTTGCGGACTTCTTCACGGAGCATACGCTTGATTTTGTCCTCCATTGTCTCTTGGCGGTCTCGCTGAAATGGACACGGACGATATAGGTTGTCTTGTCAATCTGCTTTCTGACAGTCGGGCAAGGGGTGCTGTTGGTTGCGGTATTGTTCATTCAAAATCCTCCTGTAAATGAAAAAGTGTCCGGTGACGGTTCATCATCGGGCGGTGTCGGTATGAGGGAACAAGGCAAGGCGGCAACATTAAGGTATCTATAAAACCCTTGCCGTCTTTGCCACGCTTGCCGTGTTCCTGTTGTCAATCTCGGAGATAGCAGACCCATGCTGTGCCGTCTTTCTCGGTCACAAGTCTGTCCCCGATACGGCTCTTTGCCGTTCTCATGGTGCGTGAGGAAATCCCACGCTCATTGACCGTCTTTTCCAGCTCTGCACTCGGCATACGCTTTCCGTCCGCAAGCAGTTCCAGAATGAGCATTTGCGCCTGTGCGGTCTTGCTTTCCGTCTTGGCTGTGTCTGTCCCGGCAAGAAGCTCGTCAGCGGTAATGTCATAAGCTCCTATCCATTCAAAGCCTTTCTCGTCTCCCAGAGAAAAGGCAAGGGACTGTCCGGGCGGCGCAAGGGAGCTTTTCTCATGGATAAGCACCCTCGTTGTGGGGCTGTCCTTCAGCTTGCCGATAAAAAGCAGACTGCGGACTGCCGCCGTAATGTCGATAGACCCTAATCCCCGGTAGGTGCTTTGCGTTCCTGCGGCTTTGTTCAGGTGTCCAATCAGCACGATAGCGCACCCGGTAGCCTGTGCAATGTCTCCCAGACTGCGGAATATCGGGCGCACCTCGTTTGCTCTGTTCATGTCCACATCTGCGCCCAGAAACGCCTGTACCGGGTCAATGATAACAAGCCTTGCGTTGTTCTCCCGGATTGCCCTTGCTATGCGCTCATCGGCAAGGGTCAGCGGTGTGTCCCTATCGTCAATGACAAGCACTCGTTCAAGGTCTGCGTCAGCTTCCATCAGCCGGGGCTTAACGGTATCGCCCAAACCGTCCTCGGCGGTCTGATAGATGATATTAAAAGGCTCAATTGTTTCCATACCGGGCAAGGGCTTTCGGTTGGTGCAAGCCGCCGCAAGACGCATGGCAAAGTAGGTCTTTCCCTCGCCGGGGTTGCCCTGTATGATCGTCAGCTTTCCAAAGGGGATATACGGAAACCATAGCCAATCCACGCTCGTCAGCTCCACATCTGCCATACGGAGCATGGGGACAGGCTGGGCGGTGGGCAGCTCTCGTAGCGTGATTGTTTCCGCTATAAATTTGCGGCTCGGAATGTCCCCTTGCTGACGGAGAACATCGTTCCAGTCTTTCCTTGCCGGGACAAGGCGAATGACGGCGATCTCGCTGGGAATGGACTGTGCCAGTCGGGTACAGGCTTCGCTTCCTGCGGTGTCGCTGTCAAGGCAGAGGAACACTTTTTGGGTGTCCTTGCGTTCAGAAAGAAAACGGTCAAGAGCTTTGCCCGAAACGCCGCCCAGGGCAAGATAATTTCTTTTCTGCCAGTCCTGCGGATAAAGGCAGATGAATGATAACAGGTCAATCGGTGCTTCAGAGACAAAGAGCTGGTTGCCGTTTCCCTCATAGCGGAACGGATAGGACTTGTCAGACCCGGCAATGTCCTGCCTGAATGGGTCTGCCGTTCCTCGCACATGGGCGTATCTCGGCGTACCGCTTCGGTCTCTGCCGACAAACACAACATTGTGCCGCTTTGCTTCCTCGTAAATATCCCCGGAAAGAAGAAAAGCCTCAACAAGCGTTTTGTTGAGACCTCGGCTTTCGCAAAGAAATTGAATTGCTCTGTCGGCTGTTCTGTTGTGCAAGGGCAAGTGAAACGCTGTGGGCGGTGTTGTGCTGGCTTCGGTCTGCCCCTCGCCGCTTTCGCCGGTCAGGAGCTGGACAGCTTCGGGAAAGGACTTGCCGTAAAACTCCATGACAAAATCAATGGGATAGCCGCCCTTGCTCTGGCTGTGGCGAAACCACTTGTTTCCCCGGACGGTCAGGCTGTCATGTTCTTTCCAGCGGTATTCCCGTCCGCTTTTGATAAGCGTCTCTCCCTGTGTACGGAGAAAATCTTCCAGACTGACGGCGTTCGCCCGGTCAATCTGTGCTTGGGTGTAATTCATCGGAATATATCCTCCTTTTTGTGTCGTGTTTGGGGTCGATTTTGGTGCAGTTGTTCCTCTGTACGCTCGTTAAATCGGGCGGCAGTATCTACACATGACTTGACCTTCCAAAGACGGTGTAAATCGTCTCTGACGGTCTTAAACTCGCCATAGGTGGTGTCGTGCGCCTGTTCCAGCTCGTCATACTCTTCGGTCAGCCTTTTCATATCCACCTTGCCGTCCGGGAACTCTCCGGTCAGCTTGCGTCTGGCGGCGTAGAACTGTTTCAGTTTCGCTTCATGCTCTGCCTTGTACTTGGCTCTGGGCTTCTCAAACTTGATTTTCTGCAAGCCGTCATAGACAGGCTTCAAGCTCTGGAAAGCAGCAGAGCTGTCATAGAGCCGCTTAATCGCTTTCATTCGAGCGGTCTGTTCGTCCAGCGTTTTCTTCAAGCTCTCTGTGGCAGCACTGTGTTCGCTGACACGGTGTTCCAAATCCTCAAGGGAGTAAATCCCGTTTGCCCGGAGATAATTGAAAGTCTCATTCATCTCCTTTAGATTGCTGACCTTGTCTTTCTGCGAATACGCCCCGGCTCTGCGCTGGGTGTAATAGGCGTTCAGCAGAGAAACAAGGTCGGGTGCCTGCGGCTTGGCAAGCTCCGCTTTTGCTTCGGCAATCCAATCGAACAGGAGAGCGATTTTCTTCTTGATGTCCCGGATAACGGCATTGGTTGCCTTGATCCAGCGGTTGAACTCGCCCTTCTCGGTGCGTATGCCTTTCTTCTCCATTGCCCGGACGGTTGCGCCCTCGTGGACGGTGGGAAGAAGCTCCACGCCCTGACGCTCATAGCTTCGGTGGTCGATACGAACGTCAAGCCCCTTTTCCGCAAACTTGCCATTGCATAGCTCCGCCCATGTCTGCCGCCAGTATTCCAGCGTTTCGGGACTGCCCCAGTCGGTAGTGGGAACGGCGTTGAACACAAACTTTCCGTTTGCGTCTCGAATACGGTTGCCGTCCTCGTCCAGCTCATACACCCGGCGGTTATAGTGCATGGATTTGGAGAAGTCGATGCTGTTGAATACCTTGATCTTGTACCCCCGGTTTTGGAGGAAAGTTCCCACCTGCCCTAACACGCTGCCCTTGGGATCGACCACCACATAGGAGGAATGGGCCTGCAAAAGCTGGGGAGTGAGCCAGAACCGGGTCTTGCCCGAGCCGGACGAGCCGATCCCGCAGAAATTAAGGTTGCGGGCGTTGGCGGGATTTTTCGGGCGGGTATTCATGGTGAGCCGTTCCGTGGCGGTCAACAGCATATGGTGATGATATGGACGGGCGGGAGATCCCGCCCGTCCAGCTTTGTCACATCTCCCAAGTGCGCCATATCGGGAAAGTGGCGTTTCGTGATGGAGATAGGGGCTTTTTCAATCTCGCTTGCCCATACCGGCTCAATGCCGCAGCGCACCGCCGCCAGCGGGAACACGCCGATCCCGTCGAACAGGCTCCCCAGCCGGAGCGCCGTCATCTTATCTGCGTCCCTGTCCCTTGACGGTCAATATGCCCTCAAGGGTGGTGGCGGTGATCCCGAGCCGCTGGGCAACGGCGATGTCGTTCTTCATGGCCTCGGTGACGGTATGACCGCACACCACCAGCACATGAGAGCGGCGGAGCAGGTCGCGCCCCATGTCGATGCCGCTCTTATGCTCCTCGGGAACGGCGTCATTGAGGAAAAGGGGCTGATAGAGCGTCGGGCAGATAGGCGAAAAGCCCGCCTCATACACCGTGCGGCAATACTGCGCCGCCAGCTTCGTGTTTTCGTGGTCGCTGCCGCACCATGCGGCGGTAATATATGCGAGGGGTCGTTTCATTGTAAAAACCTCCAATTTATAATGTAGTAGGTCAGCCCAAACCCCACGCCCTTTCCCATTCTTGGGATTTGAACGGGTGCAGGTCGGACAGGTTGAGATAAACAATCTCCTCTTTTTCGGTCGAGGTGGCGTCACGGGGCGCAGACGGCTCCGGCGTGACCTCCGCACCAGCGGGAGCGCTGCCCTTATCCACGGCAGGCTTCTCCAGGGGTGGGCTTGCTTTGGGACTTTTTGTCCCGAGGTTTGGGCGGCTTGGCCTTGTCGGGAGCGGCCTTGCCATCCTTGGGCGGACGGCCCCTACCAGGTTTGGCAGCCTTGTCTTTTTCCGCGGGCGGCCTCTGCTTGACCTTCCTTTTTCTCCTCCTTGGCCACCTCGTCACGGGCAACGGCAAAATCCACCACCTTGCCGGAATGTGCCGGGGCGGGAGCGTCCTTGCCGGGATCAGGCGGCTGCGCCCTGTTCCTTTTCAGCCTTGGGACTTCGGGAGCGGCAGGCTTCTCTACCTCGGCGTGGGTAACAGCGTCAGCGGGATCAGGCACGGCCTCGCCCATTTCAAAGAGCGCCGCGTGCCCCTCCTGCTCCAGCATGACCGCCTCCGCGTCAGTCAGCACAGGCTCGGGAGCAGGCTGCTCCGGCACGGCGGCTTTTTCTACCGTAGGAGCGGGAGCCTCGGCGGGCGGGGCTGCCTCGGGAATGTTTTTCTTATCATCTGCCATTTGCAAACCTCCTTTTCGTGTGGCATGAAAAAAGCCAGTCCGCAGACTGGCCGGGTGAAAGTGACCTCCCTTCATGGTTTTATATATGAAAACGCCGCCCGGTTGTCCTGTTGGGCGGCGTTGCTTATAGCAATTTAAACATATTCTTAATTTTTAACTTTGAATAATAGTAGAAAATGTCGAGTTATTGCGCTATAATTGTAATAGGATGTTCATATTGATGAACAAAATAAAGAAATAAAAATATTCACTAGGTTGATGTCGAAGATTTCTGTGCCAGATGTGTATCACTATGTTGAAAAAACACATTAAGTGATTCGTAGCTTTGTAGGTCTAAAGGTATTGCAGGCTCACGCAATCGCCCTTATGAACTGGAATAATATTAACAAGGAGTTAATCGCATGATTGCAAGCAAGCTGAGACTTGGTGATGAAGTACGCGTTGTTGCGCCATCCAGAAATCTAACAGAAGTGAGACAGGATGTGCATCATCATGCGGTTGACTTCTGGCGCAAAGAAGGGTTTAATCTTGCCTTTTCCAAGAACAGCCGAGAGATTGGAAAGTTCCATTCTTCCAGTATCGCATCACGGGTTGAGGACATCCATGAAGCATTTTCCGACCCAAATGTAAAGATGGTCATTACCTGTCTGGGCGGCTTTAATTGCAATCAGCTCCTGCGTCATCTTGACTATGATCTGATTGCGAAGAACCCAAAGATCCTTTGCGGATTTTCTGATATCACTGCCCTGCATAATGCTGTCTATGCCAAAACAGGGCTTGTCACTTACCATGGTCCACACTATGGCACATTCGCCTTCGATCGAGAAGCTGAATACACCCGCAAAGCATTTTTCGATTGTGTGATGAAAGATACTCCCATCATGGTTACACCCTCTGAAACGGCGGCGAAATATCACACCATCCAAGAAGGTACTTGTGAGGGGACAATCATCGGCGGCAATCTTTGTACGTTGAATCTGCTGCAAGGAACCCCATATATGCCCGACATCCGAAATAAGGTGCTGTTTCTGGAAGATGACAATATCATGGGCGACTATTTCTGCTATGAGTTTGACCGCAATCTGGAATCGCTTTTGCAGGTAGAGGGAGCAGATACGATCAAGGGTATTATTTTTGGACGCTTTGATGATAGCTGTGGTTTAACCGTAGAGACAATCACAGACATTATCCGAGACAAGGTTCCATCCCATATTCCTGTGATATTTGGCGCAGATTTTGGCCATGTTTTTCCGATGATTACTTTTCCTATCGGAGGAAGCGTGCGTATTCGAGCAAATCAGGATAAAGTTGAAATAGTCATTGTTGCTCACTGAGCACAAGGGGACAGTATAGTGTGCACCATTTAACGATTCCGCCACTTTTTAACGAAAAGTTGGAGAGGTGTGTATTTGCATTAAAATAAGTCTCTATTTTCATGCAGAGTGTTCTTATAGGATCTGAGTATCCTGTAATGGACACTCTGCATTTTTATTTCCCACAAAATTCATACTGCAAGGCGTTCCGGGGCGTAGCTGAGTGCTGCGCCTTTTCTTGTTTCCACGATCAAGCCGGGGGTGAAAACAGGCCGTACCCCGCAGCGCACAATCAGCGGCTGCGGGGTACGGGTGTGATGATTACTTTTTCTCCTGCTCCCTGCGGTCCTGCTCCTCCAGCTGGCGCTTGGTGCGGCGCAGATCGTAGACCTGCAGCGCCGCCGACAGCAGCGCTGCTGCGAACAGAATATAGTACACCGCCTGGTGCAGGTAAATGCCTGCCATCAGGAACAGTACGGCCAGCGCCGCCAGAATGACGGTGATATCCAGCTGCTTCCGGCGCTTTTTGGTACGGCGGAGAATTTCCAGCCTCTTTTCGTTATCGTCCATATTGTATCTCCTTGCTATATTTCTTCCCGGGGCCCCGGGCGCAGTTGGGTCTCCCCCAGCTCCAGACGCAGCCGTCCGGCAGACAACTCCGTAAGCCGGTCCTGAAGCCGCTTTGGAGCGTCCTCCGGCAGGGACAGGTTCAAGGTGACCTCCGCCCCGTAGTCGATGCCGTCCACGGTGCCGCCGGTGGCCTGAGCCTCCAGCTTCACCCGCTCCAGCAGCGGATAGGGACAGGTACACCGGGCGGCGGTCCACCGCCCCATGGCAGCCACCCCGGCAGCGGCCAAGGCATCCCGGGCGCCTTTTCCATAGGCCCGGGTGAGGCCCCCGGCCCCCAGCAGGATGCCGCCGAAATACCGGGTCACCACGCATACGGCGTTGGTGACGTTCTCCCGCTGAAGCACCGCCAGCATGGGCTGTCCCGCCGTGCCCTGGGGCTCACCGTCGTCGCTGTAGCGGACCACAGTGCCGCCCAGCAGATAGCACCAGCAGTTGTGCCGGGCATCATAGTGCTGTTTTTTCACCCGGCGGATCAGCTCCTGGGCCTGGTCCTCGCTGTCCACCGGCCAGATGTGGCCAATGAACCGGGAGCGCTTTTCCACAAATTCGCTTTCCGCCTCCTGATAGGGAACGTAGATTTTATCCCCCATGGCGGACCTCCCACTCCTGTCTTGTGATGGCCTGGCACACGCCGGGGCGCTCCGTTCCGTCGGGCCAGGGCGACGGCGGCGTATCACAGACATGGCGGAAGCCGCACTTCTCCTGCACCCGCCGGGACTTCTCATTTTCCGGGGAATGGGCGCACCATACGCGCTGGACTCCCATCTCCTGAAACTGCCAGCGCAGCAGTTCCTCCACGGCCTCGGGAACAAGCCCCTGCCCCCAATAGGGGTGGGCAATCCAGTAGCCGATCTCCGGCTCTCCCTTCCCCACCGGTATCGCCGTGGGAAACACACCCACGGAGCCGATGGGACCGCCGTCGCCGCCCTTGAGCAGCACCGCGAAGGTGCCTTCCTCGGACAGCACGGTGCGGATAATCTCCCGGCTGTTTTCCACGGAGGTGTGAGGCGCCCAACCGGCGGAGGGGCCCACCTCCGGGTCCCTGGCCCAGCGGTATAGGGCCTGGGCGTCGCTGCCGCACCACGGGCGCAGGATCAGCCGCGAGGTTTCCAGCTGCGTCATAGCTCCCAATCCTCCCTTTCCTCGCGCCAGCCCTCCACATAGTCCTTGACCTGGCCCAGCACCTTAGGCGGGCACACGGCCACCACGTCGATGGAGGCGGCATACTCCACGGACTCCACCTTGGCCTCCCGGTACAGGCCGTCCAGAAGTCCGGCCTTGTCATAGGGCAGGTGCAGGGTCACCCGGCGGGTACCCTTGTCCAGCTTTTTGTCGATGCACGCCAGCAGCTCCGGCACCCCCTCGCCGGTCTTGGCGGAGATGGACACGGTGTCCTCCCCGGCGGAACGCTGACCGGAAAAGGCCAGGTCGCACTTGTTGTATACCCGCAGGCAGGGGATCTGATCCGCCTTCAGCTCCCGGATCAGGCTCTCTACAATGGCGGCCTGCTGCTGCCACTGGGGATTGGACACGTCGATGACGTGGAGCAGCAGATCCGCGTACTCCAGCTCCTCCAGCGTGGCCTTGAAAGCCTCCACCAGCTGGTGGGGCAGCTTGCGGATAAAGCCCACCGTGTCGGAGATGACCACATCCAGCGTATCGCTGACGGTCAGCAGCCGCGTGGTGGTGTCCAGCGTGTCGAAAAGCCGGTTGTTAGCCGGTATGTCCGCGCCGGTGATGGCGTTGAGCAGTGTGGACTTGCCCGCGTTGGTATAGCCCACGATGGCCACCACGGGGATCTCGTTTTTCATGCGGCGCTGGCGCTGGGTACCCCGGACCCGGCGCACCTCCTCCAGCTCCGCCTTGAGCTTGTCGATCTTCCGGTGGATGTGGCGGCGGTCCGTCTCCAGCTGGGTCTCGCCGGGGCCCTTGGAGCCGATGGGCCCCTTGCCGCTGGTGCCGGCCTGCCGCTCCAGATGGGTCCACATACCGATCAGCCGGGGCAGCAGATACTGATACTGGGCCAGCTCCACCTGCAGGCGGCCCTCACGGGTGCGGGCCCGCTGGGCGAAGATGTCCAGAATCAGGCCGCTGCGGTCCAGCACCTGCACACCGGTCATCTCCGTCAGCACCCGCAGCTGGGAGGGCGACAGGTCGTTGTCGAAAATCACCATGGTGGCGTTTTCCTCCTGGACCATGCGGCGGACCTCCTCCACCTTGCCCTCGCCGATAAAGCTGTGAGGGTCCGGCTTGTCCCGGCTTTGCAGGATGGTGCCTACAGCCTGACCCCCGGCGGTATCCACCAGGGCGGCAAGCTCCGCCAGGCTCTCCTCATCGGCGCTGTCATCGCCCAGCACCGGGGACCGCAGGCCCACCAGCACCGCATAGTCGCGCTTTTTTTCTTGTATGATCGTTTGTTCCATATTTGCCCTCGCTTCCGGTTTTCACCTGATAATATAGTATACCCGACGGCAAAAGTAAAGGACCCGCAGCCAAAAATGGTACGGGTCCTGTAAAAAGTGTCTTTACTTGTCCAGGCCGAAGCGCTTGTTGAACTTGGCAACGCGTCCGCCGGTATCCACCAGCTTCTGCTTGCCGGTGAAGAAGGGGTGACACTTAGAGCAGACTTCCACGCGAATATCCTTCTTCGTAGAACCTGTCTCAATCACATTACCGCAGGCGCATTTGATAGTAGTCTGCTGATAATTGGGATGGATTCCTTCCTTCATTGCTCTGGTTCACCTCTTTCTGGTACAAAAGTCCTTTTCACAAAGGCAACTGTAATATTACCACTTTTTAATGCAGAATGCAAGTGTTTTTTGAAGAAATTTCTCTGCCTGCCGATATTTGCCGTTTCCGGGCAAAAAGGCAAGGAATAGTCCGTATTTCCCCTTCAATTTGTGAGAAAATGCAGGAATTTATGATTGACATTTTCCCGGAACAAAATATAATAAATGAGTGTATTTTGGATTTAACCGTTTAGTTATCTAAATTTGGGAGGAAGAAAGCATGTCGTTGGATAAGACCTATTTTGACCAGATGGAGGCCAAGATCCCCCATGGACGGGTCCGGACCCGGTTCGCCCCGTCCCCCACAGGCTATATGCATGTGGGCAACCTGCGCACGGCGCTGTATACCTGGCTCATTGCCCGGTCCCACGGCGGGGATTTCATCCTCCGCATCGAGGACACGGACCAGGGCCGCTATGTGGACGGCGCGGTGGACGTGATCTACCGCACCATGGCCGAGTGCGGCCTGACTCACGACGAAGGCCCCGATGTGGGCGGCCCTGTGGCCCCGTATATCCAGTCCCAGCGGCGGGATACCTATGGAAAGTATGCCCGGCTGCTGGTGGAAAAGGGCGGCGCGTATTACTGCTTCTGTGAAAAGACGGAGTCTGAGGAGGATTCCGGCGAGTTTGACCGGGCGGCGGACCCCTGCCGCGACCTGCCCCTGGAGGAGGCGGAGCGCCGTGTAGCCGCAGGCGAGCCCTATGTCATCCGTCAGCGCATTCCGGCGGAGGGCGTCACCACCTTCCATGATGCCATTTTTGGCGACATCACCGTGGAAAACAGCACCCTGGACGACCAGGTGCTGATGAAGCGGGACGGTCTGCCTACCTATAACTTCGCCAACGTCATCGACGACCACCTGATGGGCATCACCCATGTGGTCCGGGGCAGCGAGTATCTGTCCTCCGCCCCTAAGTATGACCTGCTGTATCACGCCTTCGGCTGGGAGGTGCCCACCTATGTGCACTGCTCCCCGGTGATGCGGGACGCCCAGAACAAGATGTCCAAGCGCCACGGCGACCCCTCCTACGAGGACCTGAAGGCCCAGGGCTATCTGACGGAGGCCATCCTCAACTATGTGGCCCTGCTGGGCTGGAGCCCCAAGGGGGAGCTGGCGGAGCAGGAGATCTTCGACCTGGAGGGCCTGACCCGCGCCTTCGACATCACCGGTATCTCCAAGTCTCCGGCTATTTTCGACCGGGCCAAGCTGGACCACTTCAATGCCGTGTATCTGCGCGGTATGGAGCCCGCCGCCTTTGCCAAGGTGGCGGAGCCTTACATCCGTCAGGCAGTCCGGAATCCCGCCTATGATGCGGCAGCCATTGCCGCCCTGCTCCAGGCCCGGTGTGAACGGCTGACGGAGATCCCCGAGAAGGTAGACTTCTTCGACGTGCTGCCGGATTATCCGGTGGACTTCTATACCAATAAGAAATCCAAGACCAATCTCCAGGTATGCACCCGGATGCTCCAGGCCGCCATTCCCGCCCTGGAGGCGCTGACGGAGTGGACGGACGAGAGTATCCACGACACGCTGGTAGAGCTGGCCGCGTCCCTGGAGGTAAAGAACGCCACCCTCATGTGGCCTGTGCGCATTGCGGCGGCAGGCAAGCTGGTGACGCCCGGCGGCGCGGTGGAGATCTGCCGCATTCTGGGCCGGGACGAGACGCTGCGCCGTCTGCGGTCGGGCCTTGGAAAGCTGACGGCATGCTGAACTGGCTGACGCGGCAGCGGCGGCAGCTGCACGGCTTTTACCGGGACGGCTTCGGCCGGGCCCTTGGTATGACGGTGCTGGCCTTCGCCGCCGTCATGGTGGTCAGCTATGCAGTGACCATGGCAAACGCCGCCCCCATCGAGCGGCTCATGAATCTGTTCCGGGAGCAGATCGCGGACCGGGGCATCGTGGACGCCGACGGAAACTTCAGCGCCGTGAAGCTGTTCTTCAACAATTTCCAGGCATGTCTGCTGGCGGTGGGCTACGGGTTCATCCCGTTTCTGTACCTGCCTGCGGTGTCCCTGGGCATCAACGCCATGATGTTCGGCGGCTTTGCGTCGTACTATGTCCAGCAGGGCCTGCCTCTATGGTATTACGGCGCGGGGACCCTGCCCCACGGCGTTTTCGAGCTGCCGGCGCTGTTTATGGCCATGGCCGGCGGCCTGTACCTGTGCCGGACCATTGTGCGCTATGTGCGGCACAACGAGAAGGGGCTGGTGGGCCCCGCAGTACTGAATCTGGCGCGGCTGCTGGTGATGCATATCACGCCCCTGCTGATGGCGGCGGCCGCCATCGAAGCGTATGTCACCCCCGTTGTTATGGAGGCGCTGGCGCGGTATATCTGATGTTGTTCCTGCGGGAGTGTCCCGCCGAAAGATAGAACTACAGACCGCAAATGCGGCGAAAGGAGCCTTACAATGAACGAAAAAGTCACAAGTATCCCTGAACTGTTCGGAAGCATGGTGTTCACACAGGAGCAGATGCGACAGCGTCTGCCGGCCCACATCTACGATGCTTGGCAGCAGTGCCTGGTGCAGGGAACGTCTTTGGATCGCTCCATCGCCGACGAGATCGCCGCCGCCATGAAGGACTGGGCCATTGAAAAGGGGGCCACCCACTATACCCACTGGTTCCAGCCCATGACCGGCTTCACCGCCGAGAAGCACGACGGCTTCATCACCCCCCACGGCCCCACCGGCGTGCTGATGGAGCTGTCCGGCAAGGAGCTGTCCCGTGGCGAGGCCGACGCCTCCAGCTTCCCCTCCGGCGGCCTGCGGGCCACCTTCGAGGCCCGGGGCTACACCGCCTGGGACCCCACTGCCTATGCCTTTGTCAAGGATAAGACCCTGTATATCCCCACCATCTTCTGCTCCTACGGCGGCGAGACTCTGGATAAGAAAACACCGCTGCTGCGGTCCATGAAGCTGCTGGACACCCAGAGCATCCGCATTCTGCGGCTGTTCGGCAACACCCAGGCCCAGCACGTCACCGCACAGGTGGGCCCCGAGCAGGAATACTTCCTCATCGATAAGGAGATGTACCGCCGCCGGGAGGATCTGGTGCTGTGCGGCCGTACTCTGTTCGGCGCCAAGCCCCCCAAGGGCCAGGAGCTGGACGACCACTATTACGGGGCCATCAAGCCCCGGGTGGCGGAGTTCATGCATGAGCTGGATCAGGAGCTGTGGAAGGTGGGTGTCCCCGCCAAGACGGAGCACAACGAGGTAGCCCCGGCCCAGCACGAGGTAGCCCAGGTCTACTCTGACGCCAACAGCACCTGCGACCACAATCAGCTGACCATGGAGTTCCTGAAGAAGGTAGCCGACCGCCACGGTCTGGTTTGTCTGCTGCACGAGAAGCCCTTCGCCGGCATCAACGGCAGCGGCAAGCACGATAACTGGTCCCTGGCCACGGATACCGGCGAGAATCTGCTCAAGCCCGGCAAAACTCCCAGCCAGAATGCCCAGTTCCTGCTGTTCCTGGCGGCGTTTATCAAGGGCGTGGACGAATACCAGGATATGCTGCGCTGCTGCGTGTCCTATCCCGGCAACGATCACCGTCTGGGCGGCAACGAGGCCCCTCCGGCCATCATCTCCGTGTTCCTGGGCGATGAGCTGACGGCCATTCTGGATTCCATCATCAGCGGCCAGGAGTACGTGGACAAGGCCAAGCGCAAACTGGCCATCGGCGTGGACACCCTGCCGGAGATCCCCCAGGACACCACAGACCGGAACCGCACCTCTCCCCTGGCCTTTACCGGCAACAAGTTCGAGTTCCGTATGCTGGGCTCGTCCCAGTCCATCGCCAGCCCCAACGTGGTGCTCAACACCATCATGGCCCAGGAGCTGGAGGAATTTGCGGACATCCTGGAGCAGTCCAACGACTTCCAGACGGACCTGCAGAATCTGCTGCACGACACCTTCAAGGCTCACCAGCGCATCATCTTCAACGGCAACGGCTATGGGGAGGATTGGGTGCAGGAGGCACAGCGCCGGGGGCTCAGCAACCTGCGGGACACCGTGGACTGCATGCCCGCCTATATTGACCCCAAGAACATCCGTCTGTTCGCCGGACACAATATTCTCAGCGAGACGGAAATGCGCGCCCGGTACGAGATCCACCTGGAGAATTACTGCAAGGTCACGGCCATCGAGGCGTCCACTCTGCGGGACATGGTCCTGCGGGGCATCCTGCCGGCAGTGAACCGCTATACGGCGGACCTGACCCAGGCCATCCTGCACAAGCGGGAGCTGGTGGTCCCCTGCCGGGTGGAGGAGGACCTGCTGCAAAAGCTGTCCGCCCTTACCGGCAGTCTGTACGACACCATGGCGGCCATAAACGAAGCCATGGACAAGGCCCCCGATGCCGAGGGCGGCATCGACGCAGCCCGGTATTACCGGGAGGAGATCGTCCGCCGCATGGAGGAGGCCCGCCAGTCCATCGATCAGCTGGAGTCCCTGACCGCTGCGAAATACTGGCCCTACCCCACCTACGCAGACATTCTGTTCTCCGTGTAAATACACAGAAAGCCCCCGGGGTCTACCGATCGGGAGACCTCCGGGGGCTCTTGCGATTCTTTCTGCGACATACCGATCGTCACGGACCATGGGCAGACGGACGGTAAAGGCGCTTAAATAAATTGAAAGCAGGCGCAAAAAATCCCGCCGGAAAGGGCGGGACCAAACCTACCATACCACGCAGGCGGATAGAATGCAAGGAAAAGTTCCGCATATTTTGCAATTTTGGCTGTTTGTGCAGGGATGGCGGCAGAATGATTCTTTATTTTGATAAATATTCCGTCTTGACGAGGAAATACCGCGGCAGTAGAATTTGAAAGTATTTTAACGTGGTATTCTGCGGGTAAGGAGTGGTCACGATGAAGCATATCTTTGTTACCGGCGGCGTGGTGTCCGGGTTGGGAAAGGGCATCTGCGCGGCATCCCTGGGGCGGCTGCTGAAGCAGCGGGGCTTCCGGGTGAAAAATCAGAAGTTTGACCCCTATTTTAATGTGGATCCCGGCACCATGAGCCCCTTCCAGCACGGCGAGGTGTTTGTCACCGATGACGGCGCGGAGACGGACCTGGACCTGGGCCACTATGAGCGCTTCGTGGACGAATCCCTGACGGGGAACGCGTCGGTGTCCTCGGGCAAGGTGTTCTGGAATGTGCTGAACCGGGAGCGGCAGGGAGGCTATCTGGGCGGCACCGTGCAGATCATCCCCCACGTCACCGATGAGATCAAGCGGCGCATTTACGCCATGGACGACGGCGAAACGGACATCATCATCACTGAGGTAGGCGGCACCGTGGGCGACATCGAGAGCCAGCCCTATCTGGAGGCCATCCGCCAGGTGGCGGCAGAAAAGGGCCGGGAAAACGTGCTGTATATCCATGTGCCCCTGGTGGTGTCCATCCCCGGCACCGGTGAGCTGAAAAGCAAGCCCACCCAGCACTCCGTGAAGGAGCTGCTGTCCGTGGGCATTCAGCCGGATATTCTGGTGTGCCGCACCGACAGTCCCCTGCCGGAGGACCTGCGGCGGAAGATCGCCCTGTTCTGCAACATGGAGGAGGACTGCGTTATCCAGAACCTGACGGCCTCCACTCTGTATGAGGTGCCGCTGCTGCTGGAGAAGGAGGGCCTGTGCCGGGTGGCCTGCCGGAAGCTGGGCCTGCCCCAGCGGGAGCCGGATCTGGCGGAATGGACAGCGCTGGTCCGCCGCATCAACGGCGTACACAAGACCGTGCAGATCGCTCTGGTGGGCAAATATACCGGCCTCCACGATGCCTATCTCAGCGTGGTGGAGTCCCTGTTCCATGCGGGGACGGCCTGCGATGCCAAGGTGAATATCAAATGGGTGGACTCCGAGGGCCTGACGGCGGAAAACGTTGGCCGGGTGCTGGGAGATTGCTCCGGCGTTCTGGTGCCCGGCGGCTTCGGCGACCGGGGTATCGAGGGCATGATCCTGGCAGCACAGTACGCCCGGGAGAACGACGTACCGTATTTCGGCATCTGCCTGGGCATGCAGATCGCCGTCATTGAATATGCCCGGCATGTGGCCGGGTGGGCCGACGCCCACAGCGCCGAATTCTCCGGCCTTACCGCCCATCCCGTCATCGCACTGATGCCCGATCAGGTAGGCGTCACCGCCAAGGGCGGCACCATGCGGCTGGGCAAATACCCCTGCGTGCTGGCAGATGGTACCCTGGCCCGGAACGCCTACGGTACCGCCGAGATCTCCGAGCGGCACCGGCACCGGTATGAATTCAACAACCAGTTCCGGCAGGAGCTCCAGGATGCCGGGCTGCGGCTGGCGGGGCTGTCTCCGGACGGCCACCTGGTGGAGATCGTGGAGGAACCCGGGAACACCTGGTTTGTGGGCGTTCAGTTCCACCCGGAGTTCAAGAGCCGCCCCAACCGGCCCCATCCCCTGTTCGTGGGCTTTGTGCAGGCCTCCCTGAACAAGCAGGGCTGACGGCGGCAGGCCATGGCGCATACACTGGAATGCGGAAACGGCTCCCGCGGCAGCGCGGGAAAATCCATCCGTTTTCCGGGAGGAGTTCTATGGCTTCCTTTACCAATATGGCAACGTTATCCTATAACGGCAGCCAGATCAATTCCAACGTGGTCACCGGCGAGCTGCTGGACGCCCTGACCGTTACCAAGACGGCGGTGTCCGGCAGCTACCAGCCCGGGGACACGGTAACGTATGTGGTGACCCTGACCAACACCGGCACGGCGCTGACCGGGCTGACCCTGACCGACGACCTGGGCGGCTATACCGCCGGGGGCCGGACGGTGTATCCCCTGGCCTATGAGGCGGGCACCCTCCACTATTACACCGGCGGCACGGAGCAGACCGCCCCGGCAGTGACGGCGGGGCCGCCGATGACCGTTACCGGCGTGACTGTCCCCGCCGGAGGCAACGTCACCCTGGTGTATCAGGCACGGGTCACGGAGTTCGCCCCGCCGGGGGTGGAGGGCGAGATCCGCAACACCGTCACCGTTACCGGCGGCGGGCTGGCGGCTCCCCTGACGGCCACGGCCACCACGGCGGCGCAGGCCGCACCGGAGCTGAGCATCAGCAAGGCTCTGTGCCCCGCTGTGGTCACCGGCAATGGGCCCCTGACCTATACCTTTACCGTTCAAAACACCGGCAGCACTGCCCTGACCGGCCAGGAGGGCGCGGTGATCACCGATACCTTTGAACCCACCCTGACCATCACCGGCGTCACCTTTAACGGTGCAGCCTGGACGTCGCCGGAGGACTACACCTATGACGCCGTCACCGGCGCGTTTGCCACCGTGGCCGGGAAGCTGACGGTGCCGGAGGCCACGTTTACCCAGAACGCCGACGGCTCCTGGACCGTCACACCGGGTCAGAGCATCCTGACGGTAACGGGCACCGTATGACCTGAGCATTGACCAGCCGCGCCCGCCGTTTTCCCGGTGAGCGCGGCTGGTTTTCAAAAAGGCACCATGATTTGAAAAAAATACTTGCAAAATGGGATGGGATATGATATCCTATCATGGCGTAAAAAGGGCGGTCCTCTGCCGCCGGCGCTCCGGAATGGAGTGAGCGCCGCACACATGACGGCACGAACGCCTATATAAACAGGAGGAAATATCCATGGATCTGATCAAAGCACTGAACAAGGAGCAGCTGAAGGAAGTCCCCCAGGTGCAGGTGGGCGATACCGTCCGCGTGCACGTGAAGGTCAAGGAAGGCGCCCGCGAGCGTATCCAGGTCTTTGAGGGCACCGTCATTGCCAAGAAGCACGGCGGTATTGAGGAGACCTTCACCGTCCGCCGTATCTCCTACGGCGTGGGCGTGGAGAAGGTATTCCCCGTTCACTCCCCCTCCATCGCCACCATCGAGGTGGTCCGTCACGGCTTCGTGCGCCGCGCCAAGCTGTACTACCTGCGCGACCGCGTCGGTAAGGCTGCCAAGGTCAAGGAGAAGCTGTAAGCCGTATCCCCCGAAAAAAGAACGAACGCCTGCTGTGTGCAGGCGTTTTTTCTTTTGCCAAGGGGCCTGGAATATGATATAATTGTATGGTTATGAAGTATGCGTAAGAGGTGATAAATATGCAGGTAGACAATCTCAGCTGGTTCCCCGGGCACATGACCAAGACCCGGCGGATGATCACGGCAGAAATCAAGAATATGGATGCGGTGTGCGAAATTCTGGACGCGCGCATTCCCCTGTCCAGCCGGAACCCGGATGTGGACGAACTGACGGCGGGGAAGCCCCGCCTGGTGGTGCTGAACCGGGTAGACCAGGCGGACCCCGGCGAGACCCGCCGCTGGGCGGCGTATTTCCGGGGAAAGGGCTATGCCGTCCTGGAGGCCAATGCCAAGGGCGGTGCAGGCACCGCCCAGTTTGCCGCCGCCGTCCGGGAGCTGCTGCGGGACAAGCTGGCGGCCTGGGCCGATCGGGGCCAGGTGGGCCGCACCGTGCGGATCATGGTGCTGGGCATCCCCAACGTGGGCAAATCCACCTTTATCAACAAGGTGGCCCATCGCAAGACCGCCCGGGCCGAGGACCGGCCCGGCGTCACCCGCAGCAAGCAGTGGGTGCCGGTGGACAGCACTCTGGAGCTGCTGGACACCCCGGGGATCCTGTGGCCCCGGTTCGACGACCCGGAGGTAGGCAAGCGCCTGGCCTTCACCGGCGCCATCAAGGACGACGTGGTGGACATGGAGGAGCTGGCCTGCTGCCTGATGGACTACCTGTCCCGGCGATATGCGCCGGTGCTGGCGGAGCGGTACAAAATTGAGGTGGAGCCGGAGGACAGCGGATATGACCTGCTGGAAAAGGCCGGGCGGAAGCGGGGCTTTCTCATGCGGGGAGCCCAGGTGGACACCCAGCGCATGGCCCGGGTCCTGCTGGACGAGTTCCGGGGCGGCAAGCTGGGCCGGTTCACCCTGGAGACGGTGGAGGATGCCCAATGAGACCGGATGATTCCCTGGAACAGGCGGCCCGAAAGCGGGGCTATGCCCTGGTGTGCGGCTGCGACGAGGCGGGAGCCGGGCCCCTGATGGGGCCGGTGTGCGCAGGTGCTGTGATCCTGCCGGAGGGGTGCGATATCCCGGGACTGGACGACTCCAAGAAGCTGACGGAGAAAAAACGCGAGGCCCTGTACGGTGTCATCACCGAAAGGGCCATTGCCTGGGCCGTGGCCTCCGTCAGTGCGGCGCAGATCGATGCCACGGACATTTTAAGCGCCCGCATCAAGGCCATGGAACTGGCCATCGAGGCCCTTTCCCTGTCCCCGGACTATGCCCTCATCGACGGCAACCGGGACCATGGGCGGTGCGCCTCCATCGACCTCCCCCATGAGACGGTGGTAGGCGGCGACGGGCGCAGCATCTCCATTGCAGCAGCGTCCATCCTGGCCAAGGTCACCCGGGACCGGTATGTGACGGAGGTGCTGGACAAGGAGTACCCCCAATATCACTTCGCCCAGCACAAGGGCTACGGCACCAAGCTGCACTATGCCATGCTGGACCAATACGGCCCCTGCCCGGAGCACCGGCAGTCGTTCCTGGTCAAGTGGAAGGAGCGTCGGTCATGAGCCGGGCGGAGGGCACCTGGGGCGAGGCGGAGGTGGCCAACTATCTGCGCCGCCGGGGCTATACCCTGCTGGCCCACGGCTTTCACTGCCGGTTCGGGGAGATCGATCTGATCGCCCGAAAGGACGGGGTGCTGTGCTTCGTGGAGGTCAAGACCCGGACCAATCTGTCCTGCGGCCTGCACCGGGAGTATGTGACGCCCCAGAAGCAGCAGCGGCTGCGGAAAACGGCGGCGTGGTATCTGATGGTGAAGGACCTGGACTGCCCCGCCCGCTTCGACGTGGCGGAGGTGTACGCCGACGGACCGCACTCCCAGAAGGCCGCCCGCATAGAGTACATTGAAAACGCATTTTGAGGTGACATATGGAACATATCCCCTATTTTGACGCGCACTGCGATACCATTTACCGCTGCCTGCGGACCGGAGCGCAGCTGCGGGAAAACGACGGTCATCTGGATCTGCGCCGGGCATCGGCCTTCGGGCGGTTCGCCCAGGTGTTCGCCCTGTACCAGGACCCGGAGGAGGTTCCCCAGGGCAGCACCATGGTCCGGGAGGGACAACTCCTGCATCAGAAGTTCCTGCGGGAGATGGAGCAGAACCGGGACGTCATTGTCCCCTGCCGCACCGGCGCAGAGGTGGACCGGGCCGCGGCAGACGGGAAAATGGCGGCGATTCTCTCCATAGAGGGGGCCGAGCTCATAGGCTGCGACCCGGGGCAGGTGGAGACGGCGGCGGAATGGGGCGTGCGGTTTCTCAACCCCGTGTGGAATTGGCCCAATGTCCTGTCCGGCACCAACTGCCGGGACACGGATCGGGGCCTCTCCCCTCTTGGCGCCGACTTCCTGCGGCAGCTGGAGGCGTTTCATATTTACCCCGACGTGTCCCACATCAGTGATCCCGGCTTCTGGGATGTGGTGCGCCTGGCCCGAGGGCCGGTGGTGGCCTCCCATTCCAACAGCCGGGCCCTGTGCCCCCACCGGCGCAACCTTACCGATGATATGTTCCGGGCCATCCGGGACAGCGGCGGCGTGGTGGGGCTGAACCTGTACCGGCCGTTTGTGGGTCCGGCGGGCACCATGGAGGAGCTGGTGGCCCACGTGGAGCATTTTCTGGAGCTGGGCGGGGAGAAAGCTTTGTGCCTGGGCGGCGATCTGGACGGCTGCGGAACCCTAGCCGCCGGAATGCAGGGCGTCCAGGACATGCCCCGCCTGTGGCAGGCCCTGGCAGCCCGGGGCTATTCCCAGGCCCTGCTGGAGGACCTGTTCTGGAACAATCTGCGCAGCATACTCTGATACGAGAAAGGAGGTGCCGTATGGCGCTGTATGCCATTGGCGACCTGCATCTGTCTCTGCGCTCCAACAAGCCCATGGAGATCTTCGGGGACGGGTGGCGGGATTATGTGGCCCGCATCCGGGAGGGGTTCTCCGTGCTGACAGAGGACGACGTCACCGTGCTGTGCGGCGACCTGTCCTGGGGCATGAGCCTGGAGGAATCCCTGGAGGATTTCCGGTTCATCGACGCCCTGCCGGGGAAGAAATACCTGCTCAAGGGCAACCACGACTACTGGTGGAACACCGCCGCCAAAATGGAGCGGTTCTTTGCGGAAAACGGCCTGACCACCATGGAGATCCTCCACAACAACTGCCGCTTTTACGGGGACGTGGCCCTGTGCGGCACCCGGGGGTGGTTCTATGAGCTGGACAACCAGGGCACCCACAACGAAAAGGTGCTGCTGCGGGAGGTAGGGCGGCTGGAAACCTCCCTGAAGGCGGCAGGCGACCGCGAGAAGCTGTGCTTCCTCCATTATCCGCCGCTGTATCAGGGGTACCAGTGCCCGGAGATTCTGCGGCTGTTGCGGGAATATGAGGTGAAGGTGTGCTGCTATGGCCATCTCCACGGTGCTTCTCACCGCCGGGCCCTGCAGGGAGACCGGGGCGGAACCGCGTTTTACATGGTCTCCGGGGATTATTTGGGCTTCCATCCTAAAAAAATTTGTGATTAGAGCAAAAAAGTGTGGAAATTGAAATTGTTTTCTGCTATTATATAGAATTGCATTGATACGATTTAATGCTGAACGGAGGAAAAATCAAAATGAGTGTAAAATCCTGTGAAAAACTGGACAAGAGCAAGGTCGCACTGACCATCGAAGCAGACGCCGCCGCCTTTGAGGCCGCCATCAACAAGGCTTACCTGAAGCAGCGCGGCAAGATCAGCGTTCCCGGCTTCCGCCCCGGCAAGGCTCCCCGCAAGATGATCGAGAGCATGTACGGCGCAGAGGTCTTCTATGAAGAAGCAGTGAATATCCTTCTGCCCGACGCCTATGAGGACGCCGTGAAGGAGCAGGAGCTGAAGGTCGTGGGCTATCCCGAGGTGGAGCTGGAGTCCTGCGGCAAGGACGGCGTGGTGTTCAAGTGCACCGTGGCCGTGTATCCCGAGGTGACTCTGGGCCAGTATAAGGGCCTGGAGGCCCCCAAGGCTGAGGTCAACGTCACCGACGAGGACGTGGAGAACCGTCTGAACGAGATGGCCGACCGCAACAGCCGTCTGGTCAGCGTGGAGCGCGAAATCCAGAAGGGCGACACCGCCGACATCGACTTTGAGGGCTTTGACAACGGCGTGCCCTTCGACGGCGGCAAGGGTGAGAACTTTGACCTGGAGATCGGCTCCGGCAGCTTCGTCCCCGGCTTCGAGGATCAGCTGGTGGGCATGAAGGCCGGCGAGGAGAAGGACATCGATATCACCTTCCCCGAGAACTATACCCCTGAGCTGGCCGGCAAGCCCGTGGTGTTCCACGTGAAGGTCAACGAGGTCAAGCACAAGGAGGTCCCCGCCATCGACGACGAGTTCGCCAAGGATGTGTCCGAATTCGACACCCTGGAGGAGCTGAAGGCCGACACCCGCAAGACGCTGGAGACCGACCGCGAGGCCGCCTCCCAGCGTGCCTTTGAGGACGCCCTGATGCAGAAGGTGGCCGACGGCATCCAGGCCGACATCCCCGATGAGATGGTGGACGTTCAGGCCCAGCAGATGATGGAGAACTTCCAGCAGCAGCTGGCCGCCCAGGGCATTCCCTTTGACCAGTATCTGAAGATGACCAACACCACCGAGGACGATTTCAAGAAGCAGGCCCATGACCCCGCCGTGCAGCAGGTCCGCATGGATCTGGCCGTGGCCGCCCTGGTGAAGGCCGAGAACCTGGAGGCCACCGCCCAGGAGATCGAGGATGAGCTCAAGACCGTGGCCGACAAGTACGGCATGGACCTGGATACCATCAAGAAGTATCTGCCCGAGGCCGACGTCCGTGAGCAGGTCCTGCGCAGCAAGGCCATCAAGGCTGTGGCCGACGCCGCTGTGGCCGTGGCTCCCGTGGTGGAGGAGTCCCAGGAAGAAGCCAAGCAGGAAGAGGAAAAGAAGGACGCGGAATAATTATCCGGCGTTCCCTGCTTGAGATACCACGCGGGCGGGTATAATTGGGTAGAGTTTCATCTATTTGTACAGGAGGTATTTTCTATGAGTTTAGTCCCTTATGTTGTGGAGCAGACCAACCGGGGTGAGCGTTCTTATGACATCTTTTCCCGGCTGCTGAACGACCGCATCATCTTCCTGGGCGAAGAGGTCAATGATACCACCGCCAGCCTGGTGGTTGCGCAGCTGCTGTATCTGGAGGCACAGGACCCCGACAAGGACATCCAGATGTACATCAACAGCCCCGGCGGTTCCGTTACCGCGGGTATGGCCATCTACGATACCATGCAGTATATCAAGTGCGACGTGTCCACCATCTGCATCGGCATGGCTGCCAGCATGGGCGCGTTCCTGCTGTCCTCCGGCGCACGGGGAAAGCGCATCGCCCTGCCCAATGCGGAGATTATGATCCACCAGCCCTCTGCCGGGACCCAGGGTAAGGTCACGGATATGGAGATCGACGTGGAGCATTTCCTGAAGCTGAAAAAGCGCCTGAACCAGATTCTGGCCGACAACACCGGCAAGGATCCCGAACAGGTGAAGCAGGACTCCGAGCGGGATCACTGGATGCTGGCCGAGGAGGCCCGGGAATACGGCCTGGTGGACAAGGTCATTTACAAGAGGTAACCAATGGCAGACGATAAGAAATCCCTGCGGTGCTCCTTCTGCGGCAAGGCGGAGAATCAGGTGCACCGCATGATCCAGGGCCCCGGCGTGCGCATCTGCGACGAGTGCGTCCAGCTGTGCATGTCCATTCTGGACGACGGGTATCAGCCCGGCCCCGAGGCCGGGTACGAGACCCCGGACCAGCTGCCCACTCCCCGGGAGATCAAGGCGGTACTGGATCAGTACGTCATCGGTCAGGACGCCGCCAAGGTGGCCCTGTCCGTGGCGGTCTACAACCACTATAAGCGCATTTTCTTCGGCGGCGGCGAGGATGTGGAGCTGCAAAAGAGCAACATCCTGATGATCGGGCCCACGGGCTCCGGCAAGACCCTGTTTGCCCAGACCTTGGCCCGGGTGCTGAAGGTCCCCTTCGCCATCGCCGATGCCACCACCCTCACCGAGGCCGGTTATGTGGGCGACGACGTGGAAAATATTCTGCTGCGGCTTCTGCAGGCGGCGGATTTCGACGTGGAGCTGGCGGAGCACGGCATCATCTATGTGGACGAGATCGACAAGATCGCCCGTAAGAGCGAAAACACCTCCATTACCCGGGACGTGTCCGGCGAGGGCGTGCAGCAGGCGCTGCTGAAGATCCTGGAGGGCACCGTGGCCAACGTTCCGCCCCAGGGCGGTCGGAAGCATCCCCACCAGGAGTTCATCCAGGTGGACACCCACAACATTCTGTTCATCTGCGGCGGTGCGTTCGACGGGCTGGAGAAGATCATCGAGCAGCGCACCGACCGCAAGGGCATCGGCTTCGACGCCGTTGTGGAGAGTAAGGCAGAGCGCCGGACCGGGCAGCTGCTGAAGGAGGTCCAGCCCCATGATCTGCTGAAGTTCGGCATTATCCCCGAGCTGGTGGGCCGTTTGCCGGTGATCGCCGCTCTGGACGGCCTGAACCGGGAGGATCTGGTCCGTATCCTGACGGAGCCGAAGAACGCCCTGGTCAAGCAGTATCAGAAGCTGTTTTCCTATGACGATGTGAAGCTGGTGTTCGAGCCGGACGCCCTGGAGGCCGTGGCCGACAAGGCCATCGAGCGCAACATCGGTGCCCGTGGCCTGCGGGCCGTCATGGAGGGAGTCCTGACCCCCATCATGTACGATATTCCCTCGGACCACACCATCGAGCAGGTGACCATCACCGCCGGCGCCGTCAAGGACGGTGCGGAGCCGGTGATCCTGCGTGACCCCAACCACCACCGGTCCCACAAGGACAGCGACGCGCCGGCGTCCTGAAACAACCAACAAGGGGGAGAGACGCTTGCGCCTCTCCCCTCTTGCCCTATTGTACTTTCCCTATCGCAAAGGAGATACCCTTATGACCACACAAAATATGCCCGTGCTGGCTCTGCGGGGGCTGACCGCCTTCCCGGGCCAGACGCTGAGCTTCGACGCGGAGCGCGAGATATCCATCCTGGCACTGGAGAACGCCATGGAGGGCGACCGGGAGCTGCTGCTGGTAACCCAGCGGGAGATTGGCGTCCAGGAGCCTCAGGAGGAGGATCTGTACGCCATCGGCACCGTGTGCCGTATCTTCCAAATCGTCAAGACCTCAGATACCGGCGTGCGGGTCATCGCCGGGGGACTGCACCGGGCGGCCATCCGCCGCCTGTGGCAGACAAAGCCCTTCCTCCAGGCCAACGTGGACCTGCTGGAGGACGAGGGTTGGCGGGCCACGGACCGCACCGAGGCCCTGACCCGGCGGACCTACGCCCTGTTTGGCCGGTATCAGGAGCTGGTGGGGAATCTGTCCGATCAGCTGGTGGCCTCGGTGCTGGATATCCGGGACCCCGGCGAGCTGGCGGACACCATCGCCGCCAACATCAACCTCCGGCACCAGGACCGCCAGCGGGTGCTGGAGGAGCTGCACCCCGTCCGGCGGCTGATGATTATGAACGAGATCCTGCTCCACGAGGTTGACATCGCCGCCCTGGAGTCGGATATTGACCAGAAGGTCCGCCAGCGGGTGGGCCAGGTCCAGCGGGACATGGTCCTGCGGGAGCAGCTGCACGTTCTGCAGCACGAGCTGGGCGAGGACGGCGACGACGAGCTGTACGAATACGAGGAGAAGATCAACCGCTGCCGGGCCGGTGACGAGGTGCGGGAGAAGCTCATGAAGGAGCTGCACCGCCTGTCCAAGCAGCCCTTCGGCAGCGCCGAGGGCGCGGTGATCCGGAACTATCTGGACGTGTGCCTGGACGTGCCCTGGGGCGTGGAGACCCACGACCGGGCTGATGTGGAGCAGGCCCGGAAAATTCTGGACCGTGACCACTACGGCCTGGAGAAGGTGAAGGAGCGCATCCTGGAGTTCATCGCCGTGCGGCAGCTGAACCCCCAGGCCAAGGGAAAAATTCTGTGCCTGGTGGGCCCTCCCGGCGTGGGAAAGACCTCCATCGCCCTGTCTGTGGCCAAGGCCATGCACCGGAAGCTGTCCCGGCTGAGTCTGGGCGGCGTCCGGGATGAGGCGGATATCCGGGGACACCGGAAAACCTACATCGGCGCCATGCCCGGCCGCATCATTGACGCCGTCATCCGCAGCGGGTCCATGAATCCCCTGCTGGTGCTGGACGAGATCGACAAGCTGGCCAGCGATATGCGGGGTGACCCGGCGTCGGCCCTGCTGGAGGTGCTGGACAGCGAACAGAACCACGCCTTCCGGGATCACTTCCTGGAGGTGCCGGTGGACCTGAGCCGGGTGATGTTCATCACCACCGCCAACACCCTGGACACCATCCCCCGTCCCCTGCTGGACCGGATGGAGGTCATCGAGCTCACCAGTTATACCGACGAGGAGAAGCTGCAGATCGCCAAGCGGCACCTGCTGCCCAAGCAGCTGAAGGAGCACGGTCTGAAGAAAACTCAGCTGCGCATCACCGACGACGCCATCCGACGGGTCATCGCCGACTACACCAAGGAATCCGGCGTCCGGGTGCTGGAGCGGCAGCTGGGCAAGCTCTGCCGTAAGGCTGCTATGCAGCTGGTAGACGGCGACGTGAAGCGTGTGGACATCACCGACAAGAATCTCCGGGACCTGCTGGGCGTGGAGCAATACACCGACTCCGTTCACAGCGACCGGGACCAGGTGGGCGTGGTCAATGGCCTGGCCTGGACCCAGGTAGGCGGCGAGATCCTGGAGGTAGAAGCCCAGGCCCTGGACGGCAGCGGCAAGCTGGAGCTGACCGGCAACCTGGGCACCGTGATGCAGGAATCCGCCAAGGCGGCGCTGACGTGTCTGCGCAGCCGGTGGGAGGAGCTGGGCCTGACCCGGGACTTCTATAAAACCAAGGACATCCATGTCCACTTCCCGGAGGGAGCCGTGCCCAAGGACGGCCCATCGGCGGGCATCGCCATCACCACCGCCATGCTGTCGGCGCTGTCCGGGCGGCCGGTTCGCGGCAGCGTAGCCATGACCGGCGAGGTGACCCTCCGGGGCCGGGTGCTGGCCATTGGCGGTCTGAAGGAGAAAACCATGGCCGCCCTGCGCAGCGGCGTACATACGGTCATCATCCCCCGGGACAATGTCAAGGATCTGGAGGAGATCGACCAGGCGGTCCGGGCCGGACTGCACTTCGTCCCCGTGGACACCGTGGACCAGGTGTTTGAAGCGGCGCTGGCCGCACCTCGGGGCGAGCACGCCGCACCCCGGCACCGTGTGTCGCCGGAGGCCCCTGCGGCGCTTCCCGTGTAAAGGAGGAACACTTGCCATGCCTATCAACTATAACAAGGCGGAATTTATCCGCTCGGCGGTCCGTCCCGATGCCTTTATCCGGGACGGGCGGCCCCAGGTAACCTTTGCCGGACGCTCCAACGTGGGCAAGTCCTCCGTCATCAACCGCCTGCTGAACCGGAAGAATTTTGCCCGGGTGGGGGCCACCCCCGGCAAAACCACCCAGGTGAACTACTTTCTCATCGACAACCGCGTCTATCTGACGGACCTGCCCGGCTACGGCTACGCCAAGGTCAGCAAGGAGGAGCGGGAACGCTGGGGACGGCTGATGGAGTCGTATTTCCAGGCGCCCGGGCTCATCACCCTGGGTGTCCTGATCGTGGACGCCCGGCACAAGCCCACGGCGGACGATGTCACCATGTTTCAGTGGTTCCGGGGCACCGGCTGCCCGGTGGTGGTGGTGGCCAACAAGCTGGACAAGCTGAAGAAAAGTGAAATAGACCCCAACCTGCAGGTGATCCGGGACACGCTGGAGCTGGAGGAGCAGGACTGCCTGGTGCCGTTCTCCGCCGAAAAGGGCACCGGCAAAACGGAGCTGCTGTCGGCCATCTCTCAGCGGCTGGGCGTGTGAGCAGAGAGGAGCAGGTGCATGAGATTGCGGTAAGTTGCGGCAAATGAAAAATTTGACGCAGGAGGTCATATCATGACAGCATTTCATATCCGTCCCTATGAGCACTACTGCACGGAGGAAATACTCCCCCTGTATGAGGCAGTGGGCTGGACCAACTATACCCAGCGGCCGGACATGCTGCGGGACGCCTTTGCCGGGTCCAGGGATGTGCTGGCGGCCTACGACGGCACACAGCTGGTGGGAATTTTACGCGCTGTAGGCGACGGCGCGTCCATTCTGTATGTGCAGGATATCCTGGTGCAGCCCCGTTGGCAGCGCCGAGGCGTCGGCTCCGCACTGATGCAGGCGCTGCTGGCCCGTTGGCCGCAGATATACCAGACGATGCTCTGCACCGACGACACCCCCAAGACCGTGAGCTTCTATGAGTCCCTGGGATTTACGGACCTGCGGGCCCTGGGGGCCCGGGGATTCATGCGGATACATCGGGAGTAGTCCCCTCCCCTGCCGGCAAAACCTAACCTTTGGTTAATAGCAATTTTTGTAAGTCCACTGTACAATGAATGTACAGTGGACTTATTATATTGAGGAGGAAAGACCATGCAAAAATTCAGTCTTTTCCTGCTGCTGTGCGGTCTGGTGCTGTGCCTGGCGGCCTGCGGGCCCAAGGAGACCACCCCGGATGATGATATCGTCGGCGATGACTGGCGCACCTGGGGCACCATCCAGGACACCGGTACCCTGACCCGTGGCGGCGATAGCACCGATGTGTGCATCTGCGTGAGCGACGATGGGGCCAAGCTCTATTACGACCTTCCGGAGCAGGAGCTCTATGGCAGCGTAGTGTTCCCGGAGTCCATCGACGGAGCCGCCGGCTGCTATCAGGACACGGATTTCACCGACCTGGACGGCGACGGCAACAGCGACATGCAGATGACCTTCAACGTAGACGGCCAGTACCAGACGTATGTGTGGTACTGGAACGCGGTCAACGGCCAGTTTATGGACACGCTGGCGGAGTAAGGAGGTCACTATGAAGAAGCTATCCCGGCTGGCAGTCATGCTGGCGCTGGTGCTGGCCCTGACGGCGTGCAGCGGCGGCGCAGATGCGCCGTCACCAGACGAGCAGACGGAGGGGCAGCATCCGGTGACGGATGCCGCAGAGCTGGAGGGCCAGTGGACGTCCCCCTCGGGGAATATCCTGTCCTTTTCGGCAGACCAGGGCCGCTATACCTACCAGACCTTCACCGGCCGCACGGGGCAGGGTCCCTATGACGCCGCTGCCGATGTGCCTACCATCGACTTTGACGGATTCCTGTACGATTTTATTCTCCGGGACGACGGGGTGCTGCTGCCCAATCAGAACGGCAGCGGCGGCGACGCGGAAAGCATCGACCACTTCACCTTCCGCCGCAGCAGCGATGCCTGGATAAATCTGTGGGAGCTCTCGGACCTGAGCGGCGTGTGGCAGAACGCTCTGGGTGAGACCCTGGTCATCGACGCAGACCGCATGGCGTATCTGAGCTACACCAGACTATCCATGGGCAGCGGCACCATCGGGGACGACCAGGACGGCAAGGGACCGTATCTGGCCATGAACGGACGCATTTACCTGTCCCCCGGCCTGGATAAGGACCGGTTCACCCTGCTGGGCCAGGATGCGGACGGCAGCTTCTCCGGCGTGTTCTACCCTTACGGCCAGGCAGCGGCCTATACCGGCCTGCCGGGGGCCAGCTTTGAGACCGATGAGGACGGCTATTGCCGTTGGTACAGCGACGGTCACGACGCCTTTTACATTACCGGAAACTACACCCTGGCAGAGGACGGGCTGGCCTATCGCGACGACGGCCCGGTGTATGCCGCCGGGTTCGACCCCATCCCCTACGATCCCGCCGAGGACTGGGGCGATAGCTGGATGAGCAATTGGGGATAAAGCCTATGAAACAGAGCAAATGCCCCCTGTGTGGGGAGCGATTGAAAAAGGGAAGCACCACCTGCCGTTGCGGCTATCGGGAGACGCTGGCGGAGCAGGAGCTTCTGCGGCAGCTGGCGGTTGCAGGGGATCATGGAGGCCCTGTGCCGGTGCGAAGTCCTGTTTGGTGCAGAAAGAGAGGAGCAAGCACATGGATAACAGCACACAGAATATTCAGAAGGGCCGTGCCCTGGCGGGCTTCGGCAAGGTTTTCTCCGGCATCGGCGTGGTCATTCTTGTGGCCGGAGTGATTCTCAGCGCCACGCCCGCCATCGCCGCAGGCGTCATCATCGCCGTCATCGGCGGCGTTATGGGCGCGTCAGGCGGGAAAAAGCTCCAGGGTGCGGCCCAGGGCGGATTGGCCCAGGACGCGCTGCGCACAGTATTTCAGGAAGCGGAATACCTGCCCCGGCAGCATATTTCCCAGGAAACACTCCAGGCCTCCGGTCTGCCCCTGCCTCAGGCGGAGCGTATGAGCGGCAGCGGTCTGGTCCGGGCCAGGTACCATGGTCGGCCACTGGAGATCAGCAATCTGGAGCTGCTGGACCTGCAGCCCTATCAGGACCCCGCCACCCAAAACTGGGAAAACAACGAGGTGCCGGTTTTCCACGGACGCTGGATGGCGGCGCAGCTGGGCCGCACCCTCCCCTGCGACCTGCAGGCCGCCCCCAAGGGAAAGCTGGCACGGCTGCTGGGCCGGGACGGTTTTTCCTCGGAAGATCCGGAATTTGACAAGCGGTTCAGCGTTCAATGCGGCGATCCTGCTGCGGCGCAGGCACTGCTGTCCCCCCAGGTCATGGACCAGCTGCTGCACCTGGGCAAGGTGTATCTCAGCGTCAAGGCCGACGGACGGGTATTCGCGGCTATCCAGACGGACGAGCCGCTGTTTGACGCCGGAAAGGGCCGTGCGGATCAGATGAAGGAGCGCTTTGCGGGCCAGCTGCGGGACTTTACGGACCTGCTGGACGCTATGAAGGGGTGATCAACATGCCATTTTGGGGAGCCGCTGTGCTGTTCATCCTGGCGGCAGCCGGGTTTTTCGTAGGACGGGCCCGCCTGCGCCGTGGGCCGCGCACCGTCTGCATGATCGTATGCGGCATTGCAGCTGCTGCCAGCGCTGCATACATGCTGCTGACTCTGATCCTGGTAGGCGGCATACAGTAAAAGACAATGCTGCGATGCAGCAATTAACGGGCACAGCAGACAGCGCTGTGCCCGTTATTGCACAATTGCCCTTCGTGTGTTAGGATAGGGGCAAAATATAGCATTCCGCTATGCGGTGCTGCATGTCTTACAATTCCTTCTTAATGGAGCGGATGGCCCCCTTTTCCAGGCGGCTCACCTGGGCCTGAGAGATACCGATCTCCGCCGACACCTCCATCTGGGTCTTTCCCTGGCCAAAGCGCAGCATGAGAATGCTCCGCTCCCGGGGCGTCAGGTGACCAATGGCGTCCTTCAGGGCAATGTGCTGGATCCAGCCCTCATCGGTGCAGCGGCGATCGCTGACCTGGTCCATGACGCACACGGTGTCGCCGCCCTCGGAGTAAATGGGCTCGTACAGGGACACCGGGTCCACAATGGCGTCCATGGCCAACACCACCTCCTCCCGGGGGATATCCAGCTCCCGGGCCAGCTGTTCCACGGTTGGCTCCCGTTGGCTCTGGCGCAGCAGCCGCTCCCGGGCCTGAAGCACCTTATACGCCGTGTCCCGCAGACTGCGGGATACCCGCACGGCGCTGTTGTCCCGGAGATAGCGGCGGATCTCTCCCACGATCATGGGAACGCCATAGGTGGAGAAGCGTACCGGCTGGGTAATATCAAAGTTGTCGATGGCCTTGATCAGGCCGATGCACCCCACCTGGAACAGATCATCCATGTTCTCCCCCCTGCTGGTGAACCGCTGGAGCACCGACAGCACCAGCCTCAGGTTGCCGCGGATCAGCCGCTCCCGGGCGTCCATGTCTCCCTGCTTGGTGCGCCGCAGAAGCTCCGTCATCTCATCGTTTTTCAAGACCTCCAGCTTGGCGGTGTTGATGCCGCAGATTTCCACTTTTCCCTGCATTCCCCTACTGCCTCCGTCACTTGGATAAAAACAGTATTCCCGGGGAAAGGTCCCTTATACGGCGGGGCAGAATCCCTCCATCTTCGACCGAATACGCCCGCAGAAATTTTATTGAGATTTTTCAAAAAAAAAGCTTGCATTTTCTGTGAGATCGTGGTATTATAACAAAGTCGTCAAGAGACATGCGCCGTTAGCTCAGCTGGATAGAGCGTCTGGCTACGGACCAGAAGGCCGGGGGTTCGAATCCCTCACGGCGTGCCAAAACCGGGAAACTGTAATGGTTTCCCGGTTTTGTTTTCATCATTTTAAGAGAGAACGGCACAGCCAACGCTGTGCCGTTCTCTCTTATCCTGCAATACTCTCTTGTTGACAGATATCTCAGATGAGCACCGCCCGGTGGAACACCTTTTTCCCCTTGCGGATGATCAGGCCGTCGCCGGTAAATTCCTGGCAGCCGAAGGATGTGTCTATGGAATCCACCTTCTTGTCCCCCACGGTGATGCCGCCCTGCTGCACCAGCCGACGGGCCTCGCCCTTGCTGGCGCACAGACCGCACCGGACCAGCAGATTCAGCACGTTGATCTCGCCGCTGCCCAGGTCGTCGCCGGTGAGCTCGGTGGTGGGCATATCCTGAGCGTTGGCGCCGCCGCCAAACAGTGCCCGGGCAGCCTGACGGGCCTTTTCGGCCTCCTCCTCGCCGTGAACCAGCTTCGTCAGCTCATAGGCCAGGATATCCTTGGCCTCGTTGAGCTTTGCGCCCTCCCACTCGGCCATCTCATTGATCTGCTCCAGGGGCAGGAACGTCAGCATCCGGATGCACTTGAGCACGTCGGCGTCGCCCACATTGCGCCAGTACTGATAGAATTCGAAGGGGCTGGTCTTGTTGGGATCCAGCCACACGGCGTTGCCGGCGGTCTTGCCCATCTTGTTGCCCTGAGAATCCGTCAGCAGGGTGATGGTCATGGCGTGGGCGTCCTTGCCCAGCTTCCGGCGGATCAGCTCCGTGCCGCCCAGCATATTGCTCCACTGGTCGTTGCCGCCGAACTGCATGTTGCAGCCGTTGTGCTGGAACATGTAGTAGAAGTCGTAGCTCTGCATGATCATATAGTTGAATTCCAGGAAGCTCAGGCCCTTCTCCATGCGCTGCTTGTAGCACTCGGCCCGCAGCATATTGTTGACGGAGAAGCAGGCGCCCACCTCCCGCAGCAGGTCCACGTAGTTCAGCTTCAGCAGCCAGTCGGCGTTGTTGAGCATGATGGCCTTGCCCTCGCCGAACTCGATGAACCGCTCCATCTGCCGCTTGAAGCAGGCGGCGTTGTGGTCGATGTCCTCCTTGGTGAGCATCTTGCGCATGTCCGTGCGGCCGGAGGGGTCGCCGATCATGGTGGTGCCGCCGCCGATGAGGGCGATGGGCTTGTTGCCCGCCATTTGCAGGCGCTTCATCAGGGTCAGGGCCATGAAATGTCCAGCCGTCAGGGAGTCCGCCGTGCAGTCAAAACCAATGTAGAACGTGGCCTTGCCGTTGTTGATCAACTCACGGATCTCATCCTCGTTGGTGACCTGAGCGATCAGGCCGCGGGCCACCAGTTCTTCATAAATTCCCATGTTTTCTGATTCCTTTCCGATATTTTTGGCTTCCAGGGGGCAAGAAAAACGCCCCCTGTCGTGTTGACAGAGGGCGACGTAAATCGCGGTACCACCTCAGCTTCGCCGCCGCCTCACGGCATGCGGCCTCATCGGGTGCAGCAACACCCTATCGCTGTAACGGGCGAACCCGACACATTCCTAATAGGAGAGACCGTTCAGAAGGCTGCTCCGGGATGTATTCTCCTGCCGCCGCCTCTCCCCTTCTCACCGTCCAGGGGTTCTCTTTGCAGGCGTCATCGGCCGGATACTTCTTCCCTTCATCGCTGTTGCATATGAAGTTGCTTTGTATTATACCGTTCCTTCTCCCCGTTGTCAACGGGTCAGGCCAAGGTTTTTTTGAATTTGTCCGCCTGGTCCAGCAGCTCCCCGGCGCTCTCCAGCATGGTGGCGGATATGGACGCTCCGCCGGTAAGGCGGGCCAGCTCGTGCTGCCGCTGTGCTCTGTCCAGCTGCACCACCCGGGTAAAGGTGCGTCCGTCCTGCTCCCCCTTCTCCACAGAAAAGTGCGTATCCGCCATAGCGGCCAGCTGGGGCAGATGCGTCACGCACAGCACCTGCTTGGTGCGGCTGATCCGGGCCATTTTCTCCGCCACCTTCTGGGCAGCTCGTCCGGACACACCGGTATCCAACTCATCAAATACCATGGTGCCCACCTGATCCTGCTCCGACAGCACGTTTTTCATGGCCAGCATGATCCGGGCCAGCTCACCGCCGGAGGCGATCTTGTGGATAGGCCGCAGCTCCTCGCCCACGTTGGCGGACATCAGGAAGCGCACCTGATCGGCGCCGTTTTCCGCCAGGGCCTGCTCCGTAAAGCAGATGGCAAAGCGGATCTTCCCCATATCCAGCTGCCGCAGCTCCGTAAGAATCTGCTCCTCCAGCCGTCCGGCAGCCTCATGTCGGGCCTGGGACAGGGCCTCCGCCGCCTGACGGGCGGCCTTTTCTGCCTTCTTCAGCTGCTTTTCCAGATGCAGCAGGGTGTCCCCCGCGTCCTGTATGTCGTCCAGCTCCCGGCGGCAGCGGGTCTGATACTCCAGCATCTCCTCCACCGTGGGGCCGTACTTCTTTTTCAGGCGGTACAGCTGATCCAGCCGTCCCTCCACCCGGTCCAGTTCCTGGGGCGAAAAGTCGAAATCCTCCCGCTTGTCCCGGATGGTATCCGCCAGGTCGTATATTTCACTGTACGCAGCCTCCAGCCGGTCGTACAGCTCTCCCAGCTCGGGGTCCAGCCCCCGTACCGATGCCAGGGATTCCTGGGCCTGACGCACCAGATTGGCCGCGCCATCACTGCCGTCATCGCCGTTGAGGCAGAAATCCGCCCCGGATACAGCGGAAATGAATTTTTCCGCATTGTGCAGCAGTGTCCGGCGGCTTTGCAGCTCCTGCTCCTCGCCGGGACGCAGCTTGGCCCGCTCCAGCTCCTGGAGCTGATAGGTCAGGGTGTCCACCCGGCGGGCCTTCTCCGCCTCGTCCATTTCCAGAGCCTGCATCTGGCGGCGCAAGGCGGCCATGGCCTGGTATTTTTCGCGGTATTCCGTCAGCAGGCCCTCCGTCCGGCCGAAGCTGTCCAGATACAGCAGGTGCTGCTCCTCGTCCAGCAGCTGCTGTCCATCGTGCTGGCCGTGGATGTTCAGCAGGCGGCTGCCCAGGGTACGGAGTTGGGTCACCGTGACGGGGCGGCCGTTGACCCGGCAGACGTTTTTGCCATCGCCGTGAATCTCTCGCTGCAGCAGCAGCTCCCCCTCCCAGGAAATGCCCAGGTCCTCCCCCAGCCGGGGCGGAACATCCGCAAAGCACGCGCTGACAAAGGCCATATCCGCCCCGGTACGGATCAGGTCCCGGGACGTCCGCTGGCCCAGCACGGCGCTGATGGAGTCGATGACAATGGACTTACCGGCGCCGGTCTCGCCCGTCAGGGCGTTGAAGCCAGGCTGGAACGCAATGTCCGCGCACTCGATGATGGCGATATTCTCAATGTGGAGCAATTGCAGCATCTGCGTATCCCTCCGATGTCTGCGCCATGTTCCGCGTCAGCGCAGCATTTCCTTGATCTCTTCCGTGAAGTCCAGGGCGCTTTCCGTGTCCCGCATGATCAGCAGAGCCGTGTCGTCGCCGGCCAGGGACCCCACCAGATACGGCACGTCCATACCGTCCACGGCAGATCCCGCGGCATTGGCCAGACCCGGCAGAGTCTTGATGACCACGATATTCTGGGCGTTGTCCACCGTCAGGACGCTCTCCCGGAAAATGGTGCGCAGCTTGTCGGCAAAATTCAGCTTGGTGCGGTGGGCGGAAACGGCATAGCGGTATTTTCCCTGCCCGGCTGGCTCCTTGATCAGGTGCAGCTCCTTGATGTCCCGGGAAATCGTGGCCTGGGTACTCTTGATGCCCTTGGCCTGGAGCCGCTCCAGCAGCTGCTCCTGGGTTTCGATAATCTCCTCGCTGATGATCTGGAGGAGTTGGTTCTGGCGGTCGTTTTTCATTTTTTAGAAGCCTCCGTTCCCATTTTTTTGTCCAGTATTTCGCAAAAGCTTTTTTTGGAGAGACGAACCAGCTTTGTGGTGTATTTTGAGGTGCTCACCCGCACCTGGTCTCCGTTTTTCAAAGAAAACGCTTTGCCGCCGTCTACGGAAAGATAGACGAATTTCCGGTTGGCATCCGCAGCTTCCACGGTGATCACATGGTCCGGTGACAGCACGTAGGAGGACGAGCGGGTGGAATGGGGACATATCGGGGTCAGCAGCAGGTTTTTGGCGGTGGGCTCCACAATGGGGCCTCCGGCGGCCATAGAATATCCGGTGGAGCCGGTAGGGGTGGACACGATGATGCCATCGCCGCCTACCCGAGTCAGGCGTCCCTCCTCCGTGAAGATATCCAGCCGCACCACCCGGGCGATGGACCCCTTTGAGATCACCGCGTCATTCAGGGCGATGTTGCTGTACACCTGCCGTCCTTCCCGCAGCACCGACGCATCCAGCATCATCCGGGATTCTACGGTAAACCGGCCCTCGGCCAGATCCCGCAGCCGGTCCAGCTCGTTGACCTCCAGCTCCGACATAAAGCCCAGACTTCCCAGGTTCACCCCCAGCACCGGCACGCTGTGCAGCGCCACGGTCCGGGCCAGATGCAGAATGGTACCGTCGCCGCCGAAGGCGATCAGCAGGTCAGCCGACCGGATCTCCTGCTGCAAGAGCCGCATGGGGATCCCCAGCTCCTCGCCATACCCCTCCCGCTGGAAGGGCAGGCACACAGAGGTCTGCATCCCCAGACTCTCCAGCATATCCCGGGATTGCTTGCAGACCTTCAGTTCACTGTCCCGGTACGGATTGGGACAAAGTATCACGCGTTTTGGTTTCATGCCGCTCACCTCAGTCCTTCAATTGGCTGTGAGACGCCTCCACGATCTCCGGCAGGGAAAATACGCCGGGTGTCCCCTGTCCGTGGCGCAGATAGCCCAGATATTCGATGTTTCCCTCGGGTCCCCGTATGGGCGAGTATGTAATTCCAAGCACTGTAAAGTTACTTTCCTTTGCATGCTCCAGAAAGGCCTCCAGCACCTCCAGGTGCACGGCAGGGTCCCGGACCACGCCTTTTTTGCCGACCTTTTCCCGGCCCGCCTCGAACTGGGGCTTCACCAGGCACACGGCCTCTCCCTCCGGGGACAGCAGTCCGTCCAGCGCCGGCAGGATCAGCCGCAGGGAGATAAACGACACGTCCACCGACGCAAAGTCCAGCTCCTCGGGGATCTGCTCATGGGTAAGATAGCGGGCGTTGGTGCGTTCCATGCACACCACCCGCGGGTCTCCCCGGAGCTTCCAGTCCAGTTGGCCGTAGCCCACATCCACAGCGTAGACCTTTGTGGCCCCGTTTTGCAGCATGCAGTCCGTGAAGCCGCCGGTGGATGCGCCGATATCGGCGCAGACCTTGCCGTCCAGGGTCAGGGGAAACGTCTGCATGGCCTTTTCCAGCTTCAGGCCGCCCCGGCTGACATAGGGCAAAGCATGGCCCCGCACCTGGATGGCGGCGGTATTGGGCACCGCCGTGCCGGGCTTGTCCACCCGCTGACCGTCCACAAACACGCTGCCGGCCATGATAACGGCCTGGGCCTTCTGGCGGCTTTCCAGCAAGCCCTGCTCCACCAGCAGCACGTCCAGTCTTGTTTTATTGCTCATGCAGCATCTCCTCCACACTGTCCGCAACGCTCCGGGCGTCCAGGCCGAAGGCTTTGTATAACTGGTCCACCGTGCCCTGGGGGGCAAAGCGGCCGCCCAGATTCTTCAGCGTCAGACAGCGGGGCTCCATCCGCTCCTGGGCCAGGATAGCGGCTATGCGCTGACCCACGCAGCCGGTGGCCATGCAGTCCTCCAGCACCAGCAGGCGCTCCGTACCGGAGAGAGCGTCCTTTACCTGCTTACTGTCCAGCGGGCAAATCTGATTCAGCTTCACCACCCGGACACGGATTCCCTTCTGCGCCAGAAGCTCCGCCGCATCCAGAGCCTGGTTCACCAGAATGCCATAGGTCAGAATGGCGGCATCATCGCCCTCACGCAGACACACAAATGTTCCGTCGCCGCCGTCATCCTGATAGCGGCCCTGGCCGCCCCGGGGATACCGCACCGCCACGGGGCCGTCCAATTCCTCCACCGCACGCCGCAGCATCCGCCGCAGCTCCGCAAAGCTGGCAGGACACAGCACCGTCATCCCCGGCACCTGGGACAGGTACATGGGGTCAAAGCAGCCATGGTGGGTCTCGCCGTCGGCTCCCACCAGCCCCGCCCGGTCCACGCCCAGCACCACATGGAGATGATTCAGCGCCACATCGTGCAGCAGCATATCATATCCCCGCTGCAAAAAGCTGGAATACACCGCAAACACCGGCACCATGCCCTGCTGGGCCATACCGGCGCACATGGCCACCGCATGGCCCTCGGCGATCCCCACGTCGAAAAAGCGCCGGGGCAGCGTTCTGGAAAAATCCGTCAAGCCTGTGCCCTCTACCATGGCGGCAGTGACGGCACAGATCCGTTCATCCTCCCGGGCCAGGGACAGAAGCTCCTGTCCGAATACATGAGAAAAGTTCTCCCCTGACGGTTTCAGGGCTCTTCCGGTTTTTACGTCAAAGGGAGCCACGCCATGGAACTGCCCGGGCTCCTTCTGGGCAAAGGGATAGCCCTTTCCCTTGACGGTATGCACATGCAGCAGCACCGGCCGGCGCATATCCCGGGCCAGCACCAGCATTTGGGTCAGCGTCTCCACGTCGTGGCCGTCCACCGGCCCCATATAGGTAAAGCCCATGTTCTCAAACACCGTGCTGCCGGGCAGCAGGGAATTTTTCAGAGCCGTTTTTACCTCGTGACTCATGGCATAGACCCGCTTACCGGTCTGACTGCCGGTAAGCATCTGGCGATAGCGGCGCTTGAACTCGTAGTATCCCGGCGTACTGCGCAGCCGGGACAAATGCCGGGACAGCCCCCCCACATTGGGTGCAATGGACATGCCATTGTCGTTGAGGATCACGATCAGCGGCTCGCCGCTGGCTCCGGCGTCGTTGAGCCCCTCAAAGCTCAGTCCGCCGCCCATGGCGCCGTCGCCGATCAGGGCCAGGACGCTGTAATTCTTTCCCTGGAGCGTACGGGCCCGGGCCATACCCAGAGCCACCGACACCGAGTTGGAGGCGTGTCCGGCAATGAACGCATCATGTACGCTCTCCCATGGCTTGGGGAAGCCGGACAGGCCGCCGAACTGCCGCAAGGTATCAAACAGCTCCCGCCGTCCGGTCAGCGCCTTGTGCACATAGCACTGGTGCCCCACGTCGAACACCAGCCGGTCCACGGCGGTGTCAAACACCCGGTGAATGGCTACCGTCAGCTCCACCACCCCCAGGTTGGAGGCCAGGTGTCCGCCGGTTTTGGATACCTCATCCAGGAGAAAACCCCGCAGCTCACTGCAAAGCTGGCGGGCCTGATTCTCGTTGAGCCCCTTCACATCGGCGGGGCTGTCTATGCGGTCTAAAATCAAGTATATCGCTCCATTTCAGCGTGAGAGATGCAGGGCGTGCATGATGCGGGCCACCCGGTACACCACGCTGGTGCACTGGTTGATGGCCACGGTCTTTCCCAAGGCCTTGCCGCCGATGGTAATGCCGGAAATCAGCGCTGTGGCCCCGATGGAGATCAGCACCGAGGTGGTGCTCAGGTCCCTTTGCAGGTGGGTGACGATCACCGCCGCGGTGGAACCGCTGACGATGCCGCAGATGTCGCCCACCACGTCGTTGCACACGGAGGACACCTGGTTGGCATTCTGCAGCAGGCGGATGGCCGCCTTGGCGCCCTTTTCCTTGTGGGCGGCCATGGAGTGGAAGGGCTTGGGGTCCGCCGCCGTAACGGCCACGCCGATCATGTCGAACACGATGCCCAGGCCGATGAACACGGCCAGCACCAACGCCGCCACAACGTATCCCGTGCCCTCCAGGGCGGTGGTGGAGAAAAAGCTCAGCAGCGCCGACAGCACCACCGCCAGCACAAACACCCGCAGGGCCCAGCCCCGGCCGCTTTTCTTTTTCCCGCCGTTTTTGTCCTTGCTCCTGTCGCGTTCGCTCAAGAGTAGATCCCTCGCTTTGTTGTTATAGTACACTGAACAGGGCAACGCCGAAGGTTAATCTTACGGCTTAGGTACGGGTTGGATTTCCCCGCAGCGCGCCTTCCGTCGCCGGTCAGGCGGTTTCCCGTTAGGCGCTGCGCCATGGTGTTGCCGGCCATGGGACCCGATTGCCACTTAGTCCGCACTGCAATCCCTCCGATGTCCCGTGAGGACAGCCTAGGTGATTTCCACAGCGGTCAGACCGTCTCTTAGCCTCTTTTGCAGCCAGGGTTTCAAGGGAATCAACACAGCCTCCCTGGCCGGGGAGACCGGTGCTTCCACTTCCCTATCCACCGTGCCCACGCAAGGCAGGCTACTCTGCACACAGCGTTACGGCGGTAAAGCCGGGTAGCACCGCATTGCAGGTTCATCATCTGCCTCGTACACAGGTCGCTTGACCACAGGGGGAGTACGCCTGTGCACAACAGCAGGTCTCCACGGTAGCAGGGTCGGGTCCTCCATGCCATTGGAGGGCGCCCTACCATCGCAGACGCGGGGGCTCCCGCGTCTCCCCCCAGCACCCACCCCAAACTGGGCGTAAGCAGCAGGCACCAGGGACTTCACAGTTGTGCCCTTTAAAGGATTTTTAGGCCCTTCTTACAAGACGGCAGATCCGACTAGGATACTGCGCCGCTGTTCAGTAATTAAGTATATTAGCACACTTTTTCCAAATATTCAAGCATTTTATGCAATATATTCCGTATAAAATGCGGCAGGGACCGCCGCAAAACGGTCCCTGCCGGGAAAAATCACAGAATGATGCAGATCAGGCCGCCGCTGCCGTCATTGATGATCCGCTCCAGAGCCTCCCGCAGCTTCTTCTGGGAGTCCTGCGGCATCCGCCGGAGCTTTGCCTGCAGGTCGTCTCCCACGATCTCGTGGAAGCTGCGGCCAAAGATGTTGGACTGCCAGAGCTTGCCAGTGTCTCCCTCGAACTCCTGGAGCAGATAGTTCACCATGTCCTCGGACTGCTTTTCGCTGCCCACGATAGGCGAGACCGTGGTGGCAATGTCCGCCCGGATCATGTGGATGGAGGGGGCGCTGGCCTTCATGCGGACGCTGTAGCGGCCGCCCTGGCGGACGATCTCCGGGTCCTCCAGGTTCAGCTCCTCCACGCTGGGCATCACAATGCCGTAGCCCGTATCCAGCGCCGCCTGCATGGCGGGAGCCAGGCGGTCATACTCCTTCCGGATGGCGGCCAGGCTGGTCAGAAGCTGCATCAGGTCTCCGTCGTCCGTCACGGACAGGCCCGACTGGCGGCTCAGGGTGTCGTAAAACAGGCTCCGGGGCAGGTCCAGGTCCGCCTCGGCAATGCCGATCCCCAGGTTCAGGCTGCGGATGGAGGCGGCGGAGATATCCCCCTCCCCCTGCAGGGCGGACAGGCAGTCCCGCAGCTGCCGCACATGGGCCAGGTCCGCCGCCTCCCGGCGCACCGCTTGGTATACGCCGGTTTTGATGGGGTGGTCCGGCGGCAGAGCCTCCACCCAGGCCGGCAGGAACAGGTCCAGCTCCCGCAGGGGGAATTCATACAGCAGCCCCTGCAGCAGCTCCGTGATCTCCTGCTCCCCCAGCTCCAGGCAGTTCACCGGCAGGCAGCGGACGTCATACCGCCGCTCGATGTCCGCTGCCATGGACTGGGCCCGGGAGCCCTGGGGCTGGGCGGAATTCAGCAGCACCACAAAGGGTTTTCCCAGCTCCTGCAGCTCCCGAATCACCCGCTCCTCGGCCTCCAGATAATCCTCCCGTGGGATCTCCGTGACGCTGCCGTCGGTTGTGACCACAATGCCCACGGTGGAGTGGTCGCAGATGACCTTCCTGGTGCCCAGCTCCGCCGCCTCGGTCATGGGGATCTCGTGGTCGTACCAGGGGGTCATCACCATCCGGGGAGACAGATCCTCATACTGTCCCACAGCGCCGGGCACCATGTAGCCTACGCAGTCAATAAGCCGCACGGAGAACGTGACCCCCTCCTCCATGCAGACCTCCACCGCCTCCTCCGGAACAAATTTGGGTTCCGCCGTCATGATGGTGCGGCCGGAGCCGCTTTGCGGCAGTTCATCCCGCGCCCGGTCCCGGCGGTAGCTATCGTCGATATTGGGCAGCACCTGGGTCTCCATAAACCGTTTGATAAAGGTGGATTTTCCGGTGCGTACCGGACCCACCACGCCGATATAGATACTGCTGCCGGTGCGGGTCGCCATATCCTGATAAATGGATGCGGACTGATTCATGGTCCATTCCTCCTGCTCCATAACATCTTGTCTGGTGTACTACTGTATGCACCGATGGCGTTGGATAGACGGGAATATTTTGTCAAAAAGCTCAACAAACTGTTGATTATCAGTCAGCGTCTATGTTAGAATACAGGTCAGATAGATCGTTAAAAAGCCAACAAAGGGGAATGTGGATATGGAACAGTCCGGTACGGACCGTCGGGTGCGAAAAACGAAAAGTCAGCTGCGTCTGGCGCTGATGGAGCTGCTGGTGGAAAAAAGCGCAAAGAACATTTCTGTGCGGGAGCTGGCGGAGCGGGCGGATATCAACCGCGGCACCTTTTACATCCACTATCGGGACGATGGCGACCTTTTGCAGCGCCTGGAGGATGAAATGGCCGACCGGCTGGCGGACCTGTGCAAGAGCCACAGGCCCGAGGACTCCGCACCGGGTCAGTTTCCCTTTCTGCGGGATCTGTACCGGTTCATCCGGGACAATGCAGATCTGTGCCGGGTGCTGTTGGGTCCCAATGGGGACATTGCCTATACCGACCGCATCTGCCGCATTCTGCGGGACAACTTTCTTTTTGATTTCCTGTCTCTGTTCTATCCGGGAGACCGGCAGCGGCTCAACAGTTTCTGTTCGTTTATCGTGTCAGGCAACCTGAACCTGGCGCTGGCCTGGCTGCGGGAGGGTGGGCAGGAATCACCGGATGAGATGGCCCAACTGGCAGGCGGCATCATCATGGGCGGCGTCAGCGCCCTGAAGCCCTGAAAGCAGCGCGTCCTCCGGCTATAAGCCGGAGGACTTTTTTTCGCGCAGGATCAGTGCTTTTTCGCCTTAGCCAGCCGGAAGCCGAAGAAAATGCCGCACACACCGCCCACGATGTGGGTCAGATGGGACACGTTGTCCGTCCTGGTAAGGCCGTCGGCGATCTCGCTGCCTAAGTAAAGGGCCACCACCAGCAGCATGGTCAGAGGAATGCCGCCCTTCTTCATCTCCGTAAAGGACGAGAGAACGATCATCATAAACACCACGCCGCTGGCCCCCAGCAGAGCCGAGTGGGGAAACAGCAGGAACTGCACCAGCCCCGTGGCAAAGGCGGTGATGACGATGGTCAGCAGCAGATTCCGGCTGCCGTATTTTTCCTCCAGCCCCGGCCCTACCAGCAGCAGAAGCAGCATGTTGCTCATATAGTGGCTATAGCCCGAGTGGCCCAGAACGTGGGTAAAAAACCGCACATACGTCAGTGGGTCCGTCAGGGGCGCCCGGTAGACGCAGAACAGCCGGGCCGTGGAGGCTCCGCCGGTGGCGGAGTCCAGCACCAGCACCAGCAGGCTGAGGATGGCAAAGCTCAGCACCACCGGTGCGTTGAATCGGATGGCAAATCGTTTCACGAAAAAACCTCTTTCCAAATGTTCTGACTTCGATTATAATGGATGCATGGACTTTTGTAAACAAGGAGGCGCGTTTCGTGAAAAAACCGCTGAAGATCGTGCTGCTGGTGCTGGCGGCTGTGCTGCTGGTGGTCATCAGCTATCTGGCGTATGTGCTCATTGACTATCATCGGCTGGGGGATATGGACCTGGAGGTAGACCGTCAGGTGTCCCAGCCTGCTCAGACCGGATGTGAATACCATCTGCTGTCCTACAACATTGGCTTCGGCGCGTATGAGCCGGACTACGGCTTTTTCATGGACGGCGGAACGGAATCCTGGGCCTGGTCCCAGGAGCGCCTGACGGCCAACGTAGGGAACATCGGAGCCTTCCTGGCCCAGCAGGACGCAGACTTCTATCTCATCCAGGAGGTGGACCGGAACTCCACCCGCAGCTACCATGTGGACGAGGCCGCCATGCTGCGGTCCGTGCTGCCGGAGTATGACGAGACCTGGGCCCAGAACTATGATTCCCCCTTCCTGATGTACCCCCTGCGCCACCCCCACGGGGCGTCGGTGTCGGGGCTGATGACCCTGTCCTCTCTGACGGTGGACAGCGCCCGGCGGGTGGAGCTGCCCATCGAAAACAGCCTCATGAAGCTGGTGGACCTGGACCGGTGCTACAGCGTACACCGCATCCCGGTGGCAGACGGCGGCGAGCTGGTGCTGTATAACCTGCACCTGTCGGCCTACACCTCCGACGGCACCATCGCCATGGAGCAGCTGAAGCTGCTGCTGGACGACATGCAGCGGGAGTATGCCGCAGGCAACTGGTGCGTGGCCGGCGGCGACTTCAACAAGGACCTGCTGGGGGACTCCTCCGCCTATTTCGGCGCGGCGGAGCAGGAATATTCCTGGGCGCAGCCCATTCCTGAGGACACCTTCAACGGGTACAATATCTCCCTGGTGGCTCCTCTGGACCCGCAGAATCCCGTGCCCAGCTGCCGCAATGCCGACGGCCCCTATCACCAGGGGCAGTATGTGCTGACGGTGGACGGCTTCCTGGTGTCCGACAACGTGACGGTAACGGACAGCGGCGTTGTGAACCTGGCCTTTGCCTACTCCGACCACAACCCCGTGGAAATGCGCTTCGTGCTGGAGAAATGAGCCGTGTGAATATGAAGAAAAGCAGTGCCGCGGCACTGCTTTTCTTCATATCACGCCTTTCGGCCCCAGCGGGCCATATAGCGGAAGGCGGCGGGCCAGACGGCTCCGGCGAACAGCACCATGATGCCGTATCGCACGGCCCCGGCCACCCCGGCGCTGCCGAACAGCGCCAGCAGAGGACCCTTCAGCCCCGCCCGGATGCCCATCAGCAGGGCAAGGCCCAGCACCACCTTCAGCAGCTGCACCCACCAGACGGCCCGGGTGTCGAAATGGATATACCGCCGGTCCAGCCACCAGGCGATGCCGAAGCCTACGGTGGCCCCCAGCAGCTTCCAGCCGTTTTCCTGCCCGTGGGCCAGGTTGGCCGCGTCCACGTCTGCCGGGAAGGGATAGACATACGCAAACACCAGATACGCGATGCCCACCAGCAGCATCCCGGCAATCAGCCCCGCCATCAGGCTGGGCTTGCGGTCGGCCTGGCGGATCAGGGGATACAGGGTCAGCACCATCACCCCGGCCACCGCAAAGGACACCCCCACGTCCAGGGGCGTGTGGACCCCCAGGTACAGCCGGGAGAAGGACACCAGCAGCAGCACCGCCACGCAGGCCCACCGGACCCAGGGCTGCCGGGTGGACCGGGCAATGCCGCCGAAGGTGGCCACGGCGTTCTGGGTGTGGCCGCTGGGGAAGGAATAGCCCGTGGCCTGCGCCCGGGCACTCTCCACAATGGTGAAATCCGGGTCCCGGACCCAGGGCCGGGGAATGCGGAACAGCAGCTTCAGAAACTGGTTCACCACCGTGCCGAAAAAGCCCATCAGCAGCAGGTAATACCCCTCCTCCTTGCTGACGCACCAAAAGATCAGGATCGCCGCCACCATGAACACGGTCTCCTCACCCAGATGGGTGACTGCTGAGAACACCGCGTCCCAGAACGGGGTCCGCAGGCGCTCCAGCGCATATAGCAAATTCATTGCCGTCCCTCCTTTTGGCGTTATTGTACCGTATTTTCCGTCCCGGCGCAAGAGGGAGCCGCGCCGCATATACTGTGGCAGAGGAGGGAGATACATGAGACGGGGAAATTGCGGCGCGGTCATCGGCGTGTGCGCACTGGGCCTGGGGCTGGGGATCCTGATCGCCGCCATCTTCCCGGTTGGTGCGCTGATGTTCCTGGTGGCGTTTCTGCTGATCGCCTGCGGGATCGTATGCTTAAAGGACGGGAGGTAACAACCATGAAGATCGTGATCTGGAAAGCGCCCCGGTGTCTGCGGGGCCTGCTGCGGCGGATGTTCGGCATCCGGGAATAACCCGGCGTTCTCCCGCATAGCCTTGGGACAGTGAAAACAAGGAGAGGACGGGAAACGCATGGAATTGGAGCTGAAATTTACGGAAGTCACCGGCTGTGAGCCGGTAGGCGACCTGGTGACTACCCAGGAGGAGTCCATGGAGACCGCTATCCCGGAATACTGCCCGGATATGGCCCGGATCGTGGACACGGTGGGTCAGCTGCGGCTGCGGGAAAAGCACCTGACCGGTCAGCAGCTCACCGTAAGCGGCAGCGTGGTGCTGACGGTGCTGTACACCTCGGAGGAGAGCGCGGGCCTGCGGAGCCTGTCCATGGAGGTGCCGTTTTCCTGCCAGGTGGAGGATAAACGGCTCATGGGCTGCACCGCCGTGTGCGTTGCCGGGCGGCTGCTGCTGGCCGAGGCCCGGGCCGTCACGGCCCGGAAGCTGTATCTGCGTGTGATGCCGGAATTCACCGTGTCCGGCTATGCCAACCGGAGGCAGCGGCTGTGCTGCGGCGTCGGAGAGGACCCGGCCCTGCGGGTGCGGCGGCAGGAGACGGAGCTGGAGCTGCTGACGGCGGTAGAAGAACGGGAATTTTCCTTCACTCAGGAGGCCGTGCCGGAGGGCCCGCCGCCGGAGGACGTACTGATGGAGCAGGCCGCCGCCCGGGTGGAGGAATGCCGGCGGGTAGGCAGCCGTCTGGTGGTAAAGGGTCAGGCAGAGGTGTGCATTCTGTACCGCGGAGACAACCAGGAGCTGGCGGCCTATCGGACCGCGCTGCCCTTCTCCCAGCTGCTGGACGGCCTGGACCTGCCAGAGGATGCGGACGTGGAAGCCCGTATTCCGTGGGTCCACAGCGAGGCCCGGGTGCTCCGGACGGAAAACGGCCCCGCGTTCGGCATCACCGTCACGGTATGCGCGGCGCTGTTTGTCAGGCGCAGGCAGCAGATCAGCTGTATCGAGGACCTGTACAGTCTGCGGCAGGTGGCCCGGGTGCAGCGGCAGGAGACAGACCTGCCGGTGTCCTGGCGGCGGGAGACCCCCACCCAGGAGGCAGTGCAGCAGCTGGAGTTCGGCCAGGGCCGGCCCTTTGCGTATCTGACGGCGGCAGACTGCGGCGGTGTCAGCGTGGTGCAGGAGGGCGGCAGTCCGGCCCTGCGGTGTACGGTGCGGCTGCGGGTACTGTACCTGGACGAGAGCGGGACGCCGGTGTGCGCGGAGCGCTCTGTGGAGGTAACAGCCCCGGTGTCCTGGGAGCCGCAGACGGTCCGCGCCGCCTGCGGCCTGCCGCAGCTGCAATTCACCGGCAGTGCCTGCCGCCTGGCGGTACCGGTGACCTTTGAGGCCTGCCAGTGCCGTCGCCGGCCGGTACCGGCGGTGTCGGCGGTGGAGCTTCAGGACCCGCCGCCGGAGCCCCAGCCGTCTCTGATCCTGCGCCGCATGGCAGAGGGCGAGACCCTGTGGGACATTGCCAAGCAGTACCGCACGGACCAGGACGCCATCCGCTCCGCCAATGAGCTGACAGAGGAGGCCCGTCCGGAGGGTATGCTGCTGATCCCCCGGGTGCGGTGAAAACGCGGCTGAAATCACGATAGAATGGGGCGGACCTCTGGTCCGCCCCACTGGCTTGGGGGTTGACTTTGCCCATTCAAAGCAGTAATATATACTCACCATTGAATGAGACAGAGGAATGACTATGGCCGAGAGAATGACCGCAAGAAAACGCCAGGCCCTGGAAATGCGCAGCCGCATTCAGAGCGCCGCCCTGGACCTGTTCGACAAAGAGGGCTTTGAAAATGTCTCCGTGGAGGAGATCGCCCAGGCCGCCGGATGCTCCGTGGGCAACATTTATCACTACTTCAAAAGCAAGGACGAGCTGGCTATCCAGGTGACCAGCCATGTGGACGATGCCTACCGGGAGCTGGAGGCGGGATACCTGTCCGATACTGCCCATTCCGCCCGGGAGAAGCTGCTGGATTTCGTGGGCCGCTCTCTGGAGATCAGCGTGTCGGACCCGGTGCTCTATAAAGCGTTTATCCACGGGCTGCGGTATCCGGAGCAGCGGGTGCTGCAAAAAAACGACAGCCGCGTCTATTTCCGTGTACTGCTGGAGCTTGTCACCCTGTGCCAGGAGGAGGGCAGCATTCATCCCTCCCACGACCCGGATCAGGTGGTGGAGGAGCTGGTGGTGCTGCACCGGGGCGCACTGTTCGAGTGGCGCATTTATGAGGGCCGCTTTGACCTGCCCCAGCTGGGCCGCCGCATGGCCCGTCAGCTGCTGCGGGGCCTTCATTATGCAGATTGACCAATAAAAACGGTGTTTTGTTGCATCTTTCTTGGAAAAAGAATGCATTGCAATTTGCCTATGCGACCCGTATAATGAACAAGAAATTTTGAAGGGAGTGAGCAAGATGAAGTTCCGTATTCTGAACAATAAAATCTCCGCTCCCGCTGTTTTCATTTTCGTTTTCCCCTTTTGACCGGTATTTTTACCGGTCATTTTTTTTGGTCATTATCCCCCCTTCTGTTAGCAATAAACATCACATAAATGAGCGCAAAAGAAAGAGAGGAACTGTCACATGAAGAAAAACCTTGGACAAGACGCCATCTACGACGCCCGGGAGCTGGGTGTTCCCCGGATGCTGGTGCTGGGCCTGCAGCACCTGTTCGCCATGTTCGGCGCCACCGTGCTGGTGCCCATCCTGGTCACCAAGTACGGTCTGCCCCTGTCCATCCAGACCACCCTGCTGTTTGCCGGTCTCGGCACCCTGCTGTTCCACCTGTGCACCAAGCTGAAGGTTCCCGCCTTCCTGGGCTCCTCCTTCGCCTTCCTGGGCGGCTTTGAGGCAGTGGCCAGCCTGGATGTGGGCAAGTTCGCCGGCATGAGCGGCGAGGAAAAGCTGCCCTACGCCCTGGGCGGCATCGTGGTGGCCGGTGCCCTGTATCTGATCCTGGCCCTGCTGTTCAAGCTGGTGGGCCCCCAGAAGGTCATGCGCTTCTTCCCCCCCATCGTCACCGGCCCCATCATCATCCTGATCGGCCTGAACCTCTCCGGCTCCGCCATCAACAACGCCTCCACCTGCTGGTGGCTGGCTCTGGTGGCCATCGCCATCATCATCGCCGCCAACATCTGGGGCAAGGGCATGGTCAAGATCATCCCCATCCTGCTGGGCGTGGTGGGCAGCTATGTGGTGGCCCTGATCGCCACTGCCTGCGGCGCAAAGCTGCCGGACGCCAACGGCGTCATGCAGCCCCTGATCAACTTCGCCTCCGTCAAGAGCGCCGGCATCGTGGGCCTGCAGCAGTTTGTCATCGCTAAGTTCGACATCACCTCCATCCTGGTGATGGCCCCCATTGCCATCGCCGCCATGATGGAGCACATCGGCGACATGTCCGCCATCTCCTCCACCACCGGCAAAAACTTCATCGCTGACCCCGGCCTGCACCGCACCCTGCTGGGCGACGGCCTGGCCACCATGGTGGCCGGTATGTTCGGCGGCCCCGCCAACACCACCTACGGCGAGAACACCGGCGTGCTGGCCCTGTCCCGGGTCTATGACCCCCGGGTCATCCGTCTGGCCGCTCTGTACGCCATCATCCTGTCCTTCTCCCCCAAGTTCGATGCTCTGGTGAACTCCATCCCCACCGCTATCGTAGGCGGCGTCAGCTTCATCCTCTACGGCATGATCTCCGCCGTGGGCGTGCGGAACGTGGTGGAAAACAAGGTGGACCTGACCAAGTCCCGGAACCTCATCATCGCGGCGGTGATCTTCGTCAGCGGCCTGGGCTTCAGCTCCACCGGCGGCATCACCTTCACCGTGGGCGGCGCAGACGTCACCCTGACCGGCCTGGCCATCGCCGCCCTGGCGGGCGTGATCCTCAACGCCATCCTGCCCGGCAACGACTATAAGTTCGGTGTGGACCCCCAGGGCGACAAGTCCGCTGACCTGGGTTCCTATTAAGGAATAGGAAATCAGCAAATCCGGTCTCCGTCTGAGTGAAATCATATAATAAAGGTAGGCAGCATGGAAAACCACCATGCTGCCTACCTTTATCTTCATTCAAATGAACAGTGCAGTCCGTATCTGTTTTCTGTATCGGACACCCCCGCCGAAGGGGACGATCGCCCGGACTATACGGATTCTTGCTTCAGACGGCGAAGCATATGGATAACGGCCTCGCGGGTCAAATCCAGACCATAGGACCGGTTCAGCAGCTGGGCAATGCGGCCCGGCGGCCAGGCGTAGGAGATGTAGCGTTTCATGTCCTCCAATACGCCTTCCGGCAGATCTGTCCATTCAACCATAAAGGAAAGTCTCCTTTCTGCACGCCCCGCCGGACTGCGGCGGAGGGTTTTTCGCATTCACAGCATAGACCTATGCGTGCAAATTGTCAAGACAGGTGTCTGGTATTTTATGAAAAAAGCAATTTTTTCTTGTAAAAGAATCTTATATTTCATCAAATACGTGTTAAATACGCCTTCATCCGTTGGAAAACACTTGCTCACCTTTGGCCCACCAGCAGCCGCAGCGCCTGGGAAATACTCTGCACCGGCAGCAGCTCCAGCCCCGGCAGGGGCTTGATCTCCCGGGCCCGCCGGGCCGGGACCATGCACTGGGTGAAGCCCAGCCGGTGCACCTCCGTCAGCCGCTGCTCCAGATGGCTGATGGAGCGGATCTCGCCGGAGAGCCCCACCTCGCCGATGGCCGCCATGTGGTCCGGCACCGGCTTGTCCAGATAGCTGGAGGCGATGGCCACCACCGCCGCCAGGTCCGCCGCCGGTTCCTCCAGGGTCAGCCCGCCGATGATATTCAGATACGCATCGCACTGGGACACCTTCAGCCCGCCCCGCTTCTCCAGAACCGCCAGCAGCATGGCCGCCCGGTTGTAGTCAAAGCCGTTGCTCATGCGCCGGGGATTGGAGGCGCTGGCCGGAGCGATCAGCGCCTGAACCTCCGCCAACACAGGCCGGGCCCCCTCCATGGCGCAGGTGACGCAGGTGCCGGGCGCGTCCTTGGGACGGCCGGACAGCAGCATCTCTGAGGGGTTTTCCACCTCCCGCAGGCCCCGGTCCATCATTTCAAACACGCCGATCTCGTTGGTGGCGCCGAAGCGGTTTTTTGCCGCCCGAAGAATGCGGTACGTCATGTGCTGATCCCCCTCGAAATACAGCACGCAGTCCACCATGTGCTCCAGGACCTTGGGCCCGGCAATGGACCCCTCCTTGTTCACATGGCCAATGACGAATACCGTGACCCCCTGGCCCTTGGCCAGCTGCATCAGGGCCATGGTGCAGTCCTTCACCTGTCCCACCCCTCCGGCCGGGGAGTCCAGGTCCTCGTTGTATAAGGTCTGGATGGAGTCCACGATCAGCACATCCGGCTGCTCACTTTGGACGCACTCCAGGATATTGCCCAGACACGTTTCCGACAGGACATACAGGTTTTCACTCTCCACGTCCAGCCGCTGGGCCCGCAGCTTCAGCTGATGGGCGGATTCCTCGCCGGAAACATACAGAACCTTAGAAAATTCCCCCAGCTTCTTGCAAATTTGCAGCATCAGTGTGGACTTGCCGATACCCGGCGCGCCGCCCACCAGCACCAGGGAGCCCTTCACCGCGCCGCCGCCCAGCACCCGGTCCAGCTCCCCCATGCCGGTAGAAAACCGGATCTCGTCAGCGGTACCGATATCCATGATGGGTACCGGCTTTACCGCTCTGGCAGACGCAGGCTTTCTTCCGGACTTCACCGGCTTATCCGTCTGCTCCACGATACTGTTCCATGCGCCGCAGGCCGGGCAGCGTCCGGCCCACTTGGGGGTCTCGTTGCCGCACTCGGTGCAGTAAAAAACGGTCTTTGTTTTCATGCTTTCGCTCCCTCTGTGTGATATTGCAGAAGCCCGGCGGCGATGCACGCCGCCAGCTTCACCTGATATTCGTCCGTTAAAAGCAGCCGTGTCTCCGCCGGGTTGGACAGAAACCCGCACTCGATGAGAATCGCGGGGCAGCGCACATTTTTCATCAGATAGATGGTGCTGTCTATGGCCCTGGCGTTCTTTTCGTTTCCGGCATTTACCGCGCCGTTCAAGGCTCCCTGCACCGCCATACCCAGTTCGCCGCCGGGAGAAACGGCGTTGTAAAACACCTGGGCCCCGTGGACCGACGGATGGTCCGGCATGCTGTTCTGATGGATGCTGATGAGCACAGCCCCGGACTGCTGGTTGATCAGGGCCACCCGGTTTTTCAGGTCCGACACCTTCTTCTCCCGCAGGGTAACGCAGTCCGGAGAATAGATGGCCTCCTCTCCCTCCCGGGTCAGCACGGTGTCCCGGCCCAGGAACAGGAAAACATCCCGCAGCTTTCGCGTGATGGCCAGATTGACGCTGCTCTCCGCCACACCGTCCCGGGATACCGCGCCGCCGTCCTCGCCGCCGTGTCCGGCATCCAGCACTATGGTCTGCCGGCCTATTCCGGCCATGGCGGGCCGGGCAGACGGTCCGGCCCACAGGGCAGCCGCAGCTGCCGCCGCCAGGAGCGTCACCGCTGCCGCCATCACATATCGCCGCCGAAGCAACACGATCATCTCCGCACCCCCTCCGCCATACCGTATGAGCCGGAGGATTCATTTATACCATATCACATTTTTCGGCAAATGGGAATCCCCCCGTTTCCCACAAAGGCGGGGAGTCATATACTGGGTTGAGCCCTCAATCGGGGGCTGTGCTCATGAATCATGAAGGAGGTATTCCCCTTGTACACAGAAAAAAACAATTCATCTCCAGGCGCTTGCCGGCAGGGGCAAGGGAATTTGCCCGGCAGCTGCGGGGCGTTAGCGTTTCCGTTTGTAGCCATGCAGCAGCAGGACCCGCCCCGGTATGACCAGCGGGAGGCTCTCCAGCAGGGCACGCTGTTTCCGGGGTTGGACCTGCCATTTCACAAAGAGCTGCGCAGCCGGTTTCCGGCGGCCAACAGTGCCCTTTCCGAGCTGATGGCGCTGGACTTTGCCATCGATGAGCTGGGCCTGTATCTGGTGACCCACGCGGACGACAAGGAGGTTCTGGACCTGTACTGGAAGTATATCGCCCTGGCCAAAGAGGGCCGGGCCCGGTATCAGGAGCAGTACGGTCCCCTGACCCAGACCGCCGTCACGGAGGGCGGCTACAAGTGGCTCAACGACCCGTGGCCTTGGGATGAAGGAGGTTCGGACTGATGTTTGTTTATGAAAAAAAGCTGCAATATCCCGTGCGCATCGCCAACCCCAACCCCAAGCTGGCGGCATTTATCATCAGTCAGTATGGAGGACCGGATGGCTTTTGGATATATAAATTTTTGTCCTCATTTTGTATGCAAAAAGAGAGTACCCGAAAAACCAGATACTCTCTTTTTATGATGATGTTCAGTCCATGGCCGGCCGCTCGTCACCCATGAAGAATACCGCCACGGTGCCGGGGCCGCTGTGGGACCCGATGATGGTGCCGATGTCGCACAGGCGGATCTTGCCCTTCAGCTTGGGGAAGCGCTCCTCCAGGGCGTCAATAAGCATCCGGGCGTCCTCCGGACACTGAGAATGGCACACGAAGCATTTCTGGTCATAGTCCCTGCCGCCCTGAGCGTGCTCCTCCATGGCGTTCACCGTGGCCTCCACGGCCTTCTTCTTGCCCCGGACCTTGCCATAGGCCTTGATGGCCCCCTTGTCATCCAGCCGCATAATGGGGCAGATGTTCATAATGGTGGCCACCATGGCCGCCGCGCCGGACACCCGGCCTGTACGGCGGAACTGGGTCATGTCGGAGGAGAAGAACTGGTGGTGCACCTTGTTGCGGTTGTCCAGCACCCACCGAGCGGTCTCCTCCAGGGTGGCCCCGCTGTCCCGCAGGTCCGCCGCCGTATCCACCAGCAGGCCATAGCCCGAGGAGGAGCACAGGGAATCGATGACCACGATCTTCTTGTCGGGATACTTCTCCTGCAGCAGCTTCCCTGCGGTCATCGCGTTGTGAACGGAGCCGGACTGGCCGGAGGTAAAGGCAATATGCAGCAGATCGCCCTTTTTCAGCTGCTCCTCAAAGAAGTCCAGGTACGCTGCCACGTTGACCTGGGAGGTCTGGGGCAGCTTGCCCGCCTTCAGGAACCCGTAAAACCGGGGCAGAGCCGCCGGATCCCGGCCCATATCGTCCACATAGTCCTGGTCGCCCACCACATAGTGGTAAAACAGCACGGGAATATCCCGCCGTGCCATATACGCATACGGCAGGTCCACCGTGGAGCAGCAGCTCAGCACAAAGTTCCGTTCCATATCCCTCTCCCTTTCGATTTGGTAGGATTTGATAGGTACATTATACCAAATCCAGGGGAAAAGTCAAACGTTCTCCGCTATACATCCCGTCCCCGGTGTACAGCTCACTTCTGGGACAGCAGGGAATAAATGACGTATCGCCCCTCCGCCGTCTTGTGCAGGGTCAGCACCCGGCCGATGCCCTCCACACAATACGCCGGGTCATCCGGAGAGACGCTGTGGTCAAAGAGATGCCACTCACTGTCGTCATACAGCAGCACCTGGTCACCCACGACGTATCCCCGGTCACAGTGGAACTCGCCGGGTCCGGCGTCGCTGGTGAAGTTGTAATAGGCATCGTTCTCCGGGCGGTACAGCAGCATATCCGTATGTATGCCCTTCAGGTCGGCCCGGGTAATACCGGCATACTCCGTCAGCAGACCGTCCACCGTCGCTCCGGAATAACGCCATACCGGCGTAGGGCTGTCTGCCAGAGTGGAATCCATCCCCCTGTACCAGCCCGGCAGCTGCTTCAGCGCCTCATACTCCGCCGGATCACTTATCAGCTCCCTCTGCGGGCTATATCTGAGCACGCAGGACAGGTCGATCTGAGAAGGGTCCGCATAGTGACAGCGGAAAAAGCCGTTGATCGGACGGTACAACGCCCCACCATCCGCAAGCTGGACCCAGGCCCAGCAATATTCGTTCACCTGTGCCAATTGCCCGGCGGTCAGCGGGACGGCCCCCTCCGGCGGCAGCTCCATCCCTGGCCTGGGCTCATACGGCTCCTGTACCGGAGCCACCCAATCCGACTCCCGCCCGGAGTTATCCGGCTGACTGATGGCCTGCGTCGGCGTTCTGGGCGCGTCCTTCCGGGCGGAACCGGTAAAGGCGCACCCTGCCGCTGCCGCCACCACCAGCACCAGTACCACAGCAGTGTACACGGTGGTGCGTGGGCGCTTCGCAATGCAGCGGATGCGCTCCCGGATCCCCCCGGCCCCATCGGTCATGGTGGTAGCCGTTACCAGCAGATTTCCAGGCCTGCGGCAGGTCATCCGCACCAGGGTCCGGCCATATGCGGCCCGCTGCTCCTCGCCCAGGCGGCGGATGGTGGCATCGTCACATGCCAGCTCCGCGTCCCGCCGGGACAGGACCGCCGCCCACCATACCAGGGGATCGTACCAGTGTACTGCCAGGCACACGCACCGCAGCAGCGACCACACATGATCCCCGTGGCGCAGATGGGTCAGCTCGTGGGCCACGCTGTGCTGCCGGGTCACATCGTCCCCGGCGGCCTCCGGCGTCAGGTACACGGCAGGGCGCACCAGGCCGAACAGGCACGGGGTGTCCACCGCCTCCGTCACATAGACCGGCATCCGGCCCTCCCGGGTCAGCTCCCGGCGGCTGCGCCGCAGACGGATATAAAGCCGCAGATTGGTCCCCGTTAGGGTCAGAGCCATGGCGGCCATACCGCCCAGCCACACCCATTGCAGTACCTGCACCGCCGTGGGCCGCTGCAGGGCCCGGATCTCCCGGTCCATGGCCTGCTGCTGCCGGGGAGCCAGCTCCGATACATCCAGGCCCCGCCCGGCGTATTCCCGGGCTACCTGGCTGTATGCCGCGTCATAGTCCATAGACGGCGTCAGCACCGCCTGCACCGCAGGCGTCTGCTCCAGCGCCGCAGCGGCGGTCCCGGCGCTGTAGGCTCCGCTGCCGAAGCTCACCGGCACCAGCAACCGCACCAGCACAATGGCCCACATGGCGTACTGCACCCCCGGCCGCAACCGCCCCCGCAGGGCGTATCGCACGGCGATGACCGCCGCCAGCAGCACCGCAGAGGAAATGATCCATTCCAGCATATCAGTCCGCTCCTTTCTGGTCCTCCAGCTGCTGCAAAAGGGCATACAGCTGGTCGATCTCCTCCTGAGGCAGCGCCTGCCTTCGGGTCATAGAGCTGACCAGCAGGCTCACGCTGCCGTTATACACCCGGGTGAGGAAGTCCTCCGTCTCCTGTAAAGCGGCGTCCTCCCGCCGCAGCACCGGGGAGAATACCTTTTTCCTTCCCTCCTCCCGGCTGCTCACCGCGCCCTTGTCCTCCAGGCGCTGCAAAAGGGTCAGGGTAGTGGACCGGCTCCAGCCGGTGCGCCGGGCCATGTATTCGGCGGCCTCCCGGCCGGTGCGGGGCGCCTGCTCCCACAGGCACTCCATCACCTGCCACTCCGCCTGGGTCAGGTCGATGCGGGACTGTTCCATGGCGTGCACATCCTTTCTGTCTACGTCTGTAAACAAAGCATAACACGATTGTTTACAGCTGTCAACAGTAAATTCGCAAAAAACCGGGGACATCGTCCCCGGCTTTTTGCTCAGCTCATCTTCTCGGCCACCGACTCCAGCGCCTGGTCCATAGCGTTGCCCATCCGCTGCATGGCCTTACCCACAGCAGTCTTTCTGGGCCGGGGGCGCGGGAGAACGACGATCTCGATCATGGCACCGGCCACCATCCCGGCGGCCAGGCCCCACAAAAATGCGCCTGTCTTGCACATCCGGCATTCCTCCTTTTTTGGTACGCGCTTAGTATGGCCCGCCGGGCGGAAAATAACCCCGCCGCTCTTGCCAAAATCCGGAGAATTGCGTATAATAACAAGGATCATTTTGCGCGCACAAGGAGATTTTTTATGTCGATCGCAGTTTTACAGGATAAGATCCGCGCCCGGAAAACGCCCCTGGCCCTGGTTCTGAGTCCGGAGGCGGACAAGCTCAACCCGAAGATCACGAAAAACTTCACCGACCTATACGGTCCCGGTGATATGGCCGAGGCCGAAGCCCTGCGTTATCACGGCAGCCAGCTCATCGGCCAGGCGGCTCCCCTGCTGCCCGCCGTGGTGCTGCGGGCGGAGCGCTATCTGCGCTGCGGCTTTATGGGCATGGATGTGCTGGCCAACCTGGTGAACATGGCCAAGACCCAGGGACTTTACACCATTGTGGACGCCCGGACCTCCGCCCCGGAGGTCTACACCGCCGGAGGAATACGTGCCGACGGCGTCACCGTCACCCCCTATCCCGGCAGCGACGTGTGCCGGGCGGCGGAGGATAAGTCCGTATTTGCTGCCGTCCGCACCGGAAATCCCTCCGCCCCGGAGATACAGAGCCTCATGTCCGGCGACCGCCGCCTGTACCTGGCGGCAGCGGAGCAGATGGCCCGCCATGGCGCGGGCCTGATGGCCGAGACCGGCTACAGTCTGGATGTGAAGGAGCTGCGTGCCCGGGCCCCCAGGGCATTTTTGATGCTGCTGGGCTGCGACGGGGAAAACGCCCTGCCCGCCTTCGATGACTATGGCCGGGGTGCGCTGCTGGGGGACGATACCCTGCAATACGCCGACGCCGACGCCATCCAGGCCGCTGTCCGGCAGCTGAAGCAGCTGGTTACCGTGCTGTAAAGGAGAAGCCATGACAAGAATCTATCTCATCCGCCATGCCGAGGCCGAAGGCAATCTTTACCGCATTGCCCACGGCCATGAGGAGGGCCTGATTACCGACTATCGCGGTCCCCGCCAGATCCGGGCCCTGGCCCAGCGGTTCCGGGACATCCCGGTGGACGCCGTATACGCCAGTGACCTGATCCGCACCCAGACCACGGCCCAGGCCATTTACATGCCCAAGGGCCTGCCGCTGCACCCGGACCCTGCCTTCCGGGAAATCGGCATGGGTGTCTGGGAGGGGCTGACCTGGCGCCAGATCGAGACCCGCTGGCCCCTGCAGCTGATGGAGTTCAACCGCCAGCTGGATCGCTGGCATGTGGAGGGCTGCGAGACCGCCCGGATGGTACTGGACCGCTATCTTCCCGCCCTGCGCCGGGTAGCCCGGGAGCACGACGGCCAGACGGTGGCCATATTCTCCCACGGAGCCGCCCTGCGCATCGTGCTGGGTACCCTTCAGGGGCTTTCTCTGGCGGATATCGGCCAGACGCCCCACGGCGACAACACCGCCGTGTCCCTTATTGAAGCCGACGGCGATGAGCTGCGGGTGGTGTTCCGTGACGACAACAGCCACCTGACCGGCCAGGAGGGCCTGTCCACCTTCGGTAAGCAGACCTGGTGGAAAACCAAGGGCATGGTGGAGCCCGGACAGCTGTACCGCCCCGCAAGTCATGAGCAGTGCCGCCTGTTCGGCGCACCGGAGAGCGGCCAGAGCACCGCCGTGTGGTACAACGGCCAGGAGCTCATCGGCCTGTTCCAGACCGTCCGGGAGCCGGACGCCCTGCGCATCACCTGGTACGGTATGGACCCCCTGTGGCAGGGCCGCCGCCAGGGCATCCCGCCTATGGGGCAGATCATCCAGCAGGGACGGCGTCTGGGTCTGGAGCACCTGCGGCTGACCTGCACCGACGAGAGCCTGCGCCCCTTCTGGCAGCGTCTGGGCTTTTACGGAGATGGGCCGGAGCTGGAAAAGAACATCCGTCTGCAAATCCCCAACCTGCGAGAGTGGGTAATGGAGTAAAAAAATCAAGTCCTCCGACTGCACCGGAGGACTTGATTCCGTCTTTACAGCAATTCTTCAAAGCTCCGGATGACCCGGTGACAGACCTGACACATTTCCGGCCAGGACACATGGAAAAACTCGTCATATACGCCCACCACCTGCATCCCGGCATCCCGCGCCGCCCGGCAGGCAGCCACAGAGTCATCATACACGGTGCATTCCTCCGGCGTCACTCCCATCAGCGCTGCCGCATGACGGAAGGTCTCCGGGTCCTTCTTGTCCATTCCCAGATCGTGGGCAAACAGGATGCTCTGGAAGTACTCCGTCAGTCCCAGCCGTCCCAAAGCGGCCCGGCAGTGCTCCGGCACGCTGGAGGTCAGCACGATCATCCGCTCCCCCGCCGCCCGGCACCGGTCCAGATATGCCCGGACTCCCGGCTTGATGGGCACCCGCGCAGCATAAGCATCCCCGGCCATCTGCATCCATTCGGCCATAATGTCCTCCTCGGACTCCTCCAGATGGCAGTATGCCTTGGTAAATTTGGCGGCCATGGGGAAAATGGTATGGGCCACCCCCTCATAGTATTCCCGGGTATAGGGATACCCCCGCTTGGCCAGAAACGCCTCGTCCACCTGCCTCCAGATGCCGTTGGAGTCGATCAGCGTACCGTCCATGTCGAAAATCAGCATAAAAGTGCCTCCCTGCCGTTTTTCATGATTATACCAGAAATGCAAAAGCCTTGCAATACCGGGAAAAAGCTGGTAAAATGGAGCTACTCTACAAAAGGAGACATAGCCATGAAAAAGCCCGTATACTACGTGATCCTTGCTCTGCTGATCGGCGTGTTCCTCTTTGCCGCCTACAAGGTGGGCAGCTACTACCTGGAGAAATACCGCAGCGATAAGGTCATTTCCGATGCCACCCGCTTTGTGACCCTGCCCGGCGAGGATAACAGCACGGATAACCCAGACAGCAACCCCGGCGGCGATCCGGAGTGTCCCACGGTGCAGTTTGACGAGCTGAAGCAGCAAAATGAGGATGTCATCGCCTGGATCTACGGCGCCAATACCCATATCAATTACCCGGTGGTCCAGGGCAGCGACAACGACTACTATCTGCGCCATCTGCTGGACGGCACCTGGAACGACAATGGCAGCATCTTTATGGATTGCTCCAACAAGGCCGATTTCTCCGACCAGAACAGCCTGATCTACGGACACAATATGACGTCCGGCGCCATGTTCTCCAACCTGGTGAAATACAAGAAGCAGGCGTACTATGACCAGCATCCCTATCTGTACATGCTGACCCCCCAGCAGAATTACAAGCTCCGTCTGTTTGCCGGCGTCATCGTGGACGCGGCGGGCTACATTCTGGACAGCAGCGGCCAGGTGGCCTACCCTGATTGCAGCGTCTACCAGTTTCAGGTAACCCAGGAGTTTTTGCAGCAGATGGTCAACTACTCCACCTTCCGCCCCACTACCGGCGTCCCCTCGGCGGACAGCCATATCGTCACCCTGTCCACCTGCACCTACGAATTCAAAAACGTCCGCTATGTTGTCCTGGGCGTTCTGGAGCCCATCCAGTAACCGGCTATATTCAAGCACCCGCTGCGGCATTACGCCGCAGCGGGTGCTCTTATGTATGTATTCCCTTTACCGTTTGTTGGACCGCAGCCAGATGCCCTGCTTTTCAGCACTGGCGATCAGCTCATCCCGGAACTTGGGATGGGCGATGGAGATCAGCTTCTCCGCCCGCTCCCAGGTGCTGCAGCCCACCAGGTTCACGCCGCCGTACTCGGTGACGATGTAGTAGGCCAGACTCCGGGGATCGGTGACGATGTCGCCGGGAGTCAGCAGCGGGTTGATGCGGGACACCATCTCCCCCTCCTTGTTGGTAAAGGAGGATGTGAGACAGATGAATGCCTTGCCGCCCTTGGATACGGCGGCACTCTCCAGAAAGTCCAGCTGGCCGCCGGTGCCGCTGATCTGCCGGGTACCGGCGCTCTCGGCGCATATCTGGCCGTACAGGTCCACGGAGATGCAGTTGTTGATGGAGACAAAGTTGTCGATCTTCCCCACGATAGAGGGATCGTTGCAGTAGCTGATGGGATAGGTCACCACGCCGGGGTTCTCCCGGATCCAGTCGTACAGGTCCGGCGAACCAATGGCAAAGCCGAACACGCTCTTATAGCGGTCCAGGGTCTTTCTCTTGTTGTTGATCTTTCCGGCCTTGTACATATCCAGGTACGAGTCGCACAGCATCTCCGTGTGGATGCCCAGGTCCCGCAGGTCGGACCGGGCGATCATCTGGCCCACCGCGTTGGGCAGAGAACCGATGCCCAGTTGTAAGGTGGAGCCGTCCACCATGTTCTGCACCACGTATTCGGCGATCTTCATCTCCGTCTCGCTGGCAGCGGGGGTCTTGATGCCCGGCAGGGGGCCGTGGGGGCCCTCCACAATCATGTCCACATCGTCGATGTGGATGCACTCGTCCAGACCGCCATAGACCCAGGGCAGATTCTCGTTGACCTCCAGGATCACCACGTCGGCCTTATCCAGCACCGCCCGGGCGGAGGCGTTGGACACGGAGAAGTTGAAGTATCCATGCTCGTTCATGGGAGTCACGCAGGTGATAGCCACGTTTACCGTGAGGAAATGGTCATAGTAGGCCCCCAGATTCCGGAACACCATAGGGTTGAAGTTGCACAGGCCCCGGTCGCAGAGCTTGCGCTCATAGCCGGACATGTGCCAGCTGTTATAGATAAAGTGCTCCCGGTCGGGATCGCACTCCACCATCTGAATGGGCTGCTGGATCAGATAACCCCGGATCTTCACACCCCGCAGCTCGTCCTTCCGCTTGGCAATGGCCTCATCCATCAGGGACGGGAACGCGCCGCCCATGGAAATATCCAGCCAGTCGCCGCTCTTGACCACCCGGGCCGCCTCCTCCGGGGTGCGCAGCTTGCGTTTATATTCCGATGTATAGTCAAACGGTATCGCCATAGCCTGTCCGCCTCTTTCTCTGTTTTGGTATTGTTAATTAAATCACCTTTTCCGGAGTTTGTCAATAGATTAACAGGGATTCTCTGAAAAAGACAAATTCCGAACCGCCACCAGCATGGTGCCGTAAGGATGCGGCTTCTCCTCCACCGGCTGAAAGCCGTTTTTTGTCCAGAACCGTGTGGACTGGGGGTTGGCCTTCTGATATGCCAGCCGCACCCGGGAAAAGCCTGCGTTCTTCAGTTCTTCCAGCAGTTCTTCCACCAAGCGGGAGCCTATACCCTGACCGGAGAAGCGGCCGTCTACCATAAACAGGCCGATATAAGCCGTTTCCGCCGACGGATACCCGTCGATCAGGTCCAGCACCGCCGCCAGACGGTCCCCACGGAAATAGCCCAGGAAATACTTGTCCTCCGGCGCTGCTCCCGGCGGCAGCAGCGTCATATCCTGCCGGATGTCCGCCTCGCTGGGCTCTGTGCCGCAGTGCCGGTAGTACAGCGGGTTGCTGCGGCACAGGGCCAGGATCTGCGCCGTGTCCTCCTCTGTCAGCCGTCGCACCCGATACGCCCGGGACAGTCTCTCTATGTGCAGCATGGCCACTCCTCCCGAATATAGGATGGGGCCCGCCAGGCGATCTCCGCCGGCGGGCCCATATGGTGTGCGCGAGCAAGTCTGTAAGCCGGGTTCTGTTTTGACAGTCATCTATCTAAGCGCGCCGTTGCCGGTGCGCTTCAGCCACCTCGGGAGCAGCCGGGCCGGCCTATGCTCCCATACCGGTGTTGCTCCGGATAGAGTTTACAGCATCGGACACTCTCACACGCCGTCGGGTGAGCTCTTACCTCGCCTTTCCACCCTTACCCCCCGGCACGGAGCCGGCAGGCGGTATATCTCTGTTGCACTTTTCCTGAAGTCGCCTTCGGCGGGCGTTACCCGTTATCCTTGCCCTGTGGAGCCCGGACTTTCCTCATGAACAGGCTTTCGCCTTGTCCCCGCGACTGTCTGGCTTACTCGCACGAATATTGTACCCGACCCGATGCGGAAAGTCAACCGATTTTCGCGGAAATGATTGAACTGCGCCCCGGAATGCGGTATAATCTGTGAGTTGGATACGTTAGATATGATAAGGAGGAACATCCTATGACCTTGCGGGAATATATTGACCGGCTGCGGGGCAAAACCGTGGCCGTTATCGGCATCGGCGTCAGCAATACGCCCCTGCTGCGGCTGCTGCTGCGGGAGGGTATCTCCGTCACCGCCTGCGACCGCAGCAGCCGGGAAAAGCTGGGCGCATTGGCCGGCGAGCTGGAGGCTGCCGGGGCAAAGCTCCAGCTGGGGGACGGATATCTTCAGAATCTTTCCCAGGATGTGATCTTCCGCACCCCGGGCCTGCGGCCCGACGTGCCGGAGCTGGAGGCCGCCCGGGCCAAGGGCAGCACCATCACCTCCGAAATGGAGGTGTTCTTTGAGGTCTGCCCCTGCCCCATCATCGCCGTTACCGGGTCCGACGGCAAAACGACTACCACCACCATCATCGCCCAGCTGCTGCGGGCAGCGGGCCACACCGTCCATGTGGGCGGCAACATCGGCCATCCCCTGCTGGCGGAGGCCGATACCATCCGGCCCACGGACTGGGCCGTGCTGGAACTGTCCAGCTTCCAGCTGATGACCATGACCCACAGCCCTCACATCGCGGTGCTGACCAATCTGGCCCCAAACCACCTGGACGTTCACAAGAGCATGGAGGAATATGTCTGGGCCAAGGAGAACATCTTCCGCCACCAGCAGCCCGGCGACATCGCCGTGTTCAACCTGGACAACGCTATCACCCGGGAGCTGTCCGCTCATGCCCCGGGCCGCGCCCTGTATTTCAGCCGCCAGGCAGAGCCGGAAAACGGCGTATTCCTGCGGGGTGACGCCGTGATCTCCCGCCGGGACGGTCATGAACGCCAGATCATGACCACGGAGGACATCCGCCTGCCCGGCGTCCACAACGTGGAGAACTACATGGCCGCCATTGCGGCGGTAGACGGCCTGGTGCCCGACGAGACCATCCGCACCTTTGCCCGGGCCTTCAACGGCGTGGAGCACCGCATCGAGCTGGTGCGCACCTGGCGCGGCGTCCGGTTCTACAACGATTCCATCGCCTCCAGCCCCTCCCGCACCATCGCGGGCCTGCGCTCCTTCAAGGAGAAGGTGATCCTCATCGCCGGGGGCTATGACAAGCACATTCCCTTCGATGTGCTGGGCCCCGAGGTGGTGGAGCACGTGAAGCTGCTGATCCTGTGCGGCGCCACGGCAGACAAGATCCGTGCCGCCGTGGAGCAGGCCCCCGGCTACCAGCCGGGCCATCCGGAAATACTGGATGTGACACCCTTTCAGCGGGCTGTGGAGACCGCCCGTGACCGGGCTGTTCCCGGGGATGTGGTGACCCTCTCCCCTGCCTGTGCTGCCTTTGACCAGTTCAGGAATTTCATGGAGCGGGGCAAGACCTTCAAGGCCATCGTCAACTCCTGGGCGGAGTAACCTCTGCCGCCCTGGCGGCATACAATGACCCATAGGGGGTGTATGCCGTGAGAAGAATACGCTACCTGCGGCTGACGGGGCGGCAGAGGCGGTGGGTCTGGCTGTGGCTGACGGTCCTGCTGGTGACCGGGCTGTGCTGCGCGGCAGTGCTGCACATGAGGCCCATCATCGTGAGCCTGGCCACCGCCCGGGTCTCCAATGCCGTCAACCGCATTGTGGTGGACGCCGTCCGGGATGCCATTGACAGCGGACAGGTGAACTATGACGTGCTCATCCACCTGGAAAAGGACGAAACCGGCCGGGTGGCGGCGCTGGAGAGCAACATGGCGGCCTTCAACCGCCTGCGGTCCCAGATCGCCGGCGAGATCCTCCGCCGCCTGTCGGAGGTGTCCACCAGTGAGCTGTCCATTCCTGTGGGTACGCTTACCGGCTCCACTCTGCTGGCGGGGCGGGGGCCCTGTATCCGGGTGCGGATGCAGGCGGTGGGCTCCGCCGACGCCAGCCTGCGCAATGCCTTTTCCGCCGCCGGCATCAACCAGACCAGGCACCAGATCCTGCTGCATGTGGACGTATACACCGGCATTCTTCTGCCGGGCTTCACTGCCTCCACCAAGGTCAGCAACGAGATCGCCGTGGCGGAGACCGTCATTGTGGGCAGCGTTCCGGAGACATACACCTATTTCAGCACCGCTCCCGAGGAGCAGGAGCAGTACGCCCAGGACTACATCATGAACAAAGGATAAGTGGATTATGGACTATCAAACCGAGATGAAGGAGCTGCGGGACACTCTGAACACCCACAGCTACCGCTATTATGTGCTGGACGATCCCACCATCAGCGACTTTGAATACGATCGCCTTTACCGCCGTCTGGAGGACCTGGAGCGGGAGCACCCGGAGGAGATCACCCCGGACTCCCCCACCCAGCGGGTGGGCGACGCCACGCTGAATGATTTTGCGGAGGTGGTGCACCCCGTCCCGCTGGAGAGTCTGGAGGACGTATTCGACGGAAGTGAGGTTCAGGATTTCCTGGCCAAGGTGCTGGAAACCCTGCCCCGGGCGGAATACAGCGTGGAGCCCAAGGTAGACGGCCTGTCCGTGGCTTTGGAATACCGGGACGGCGTGTTCTATCAGGGCGCCACCCGGGGCGATGGGCGCAAGGGCGAGGATGTCACCGGGAATCTGCGCACCATTCGCTCCATTCCCATGGTGCTGCCGGAAAAGCTGCCCCGGCTCATCGTCCGGGGCGAGGTGTATATGGCCCGCTCCGTTTTTCAGGAGATCAACGACCGGCTGGAGCTGGAGGGAAAGCCCCTGATGGCCAATCCCCGCAATGCTGCTGCTGGCTCCCTGCGCCAGAAGGACCCCAAGGTCTGCGCCAGGCGCAGGCTGGATATTGCGGTGTTCAACCTTCAGCTGGCAGAGGGCCGGACGTTCACCACCCATGCCGAGACCATCGAGTATCTGAAGGAACAGGGATTCCCTGCCATCCCCCATACCACCCTGTCAGAGGGGGCGGATATCCTCCGCGAGATCGGCCGTCTGGGTGACACGCGGATGGAATTCCCCTTTGATATCGACGGCGCTGTTGTAAAGCTGAACAACTTGTCAGACCGCAATATACTGGGCAGTACCGCCAAGTGTCCCAGATGGGCCGTTGCTTTCAAATACCCGCCGGAGCGCAAGACCTCCCGCATCCGTGACATCGTGGTCCAGGTGGGCCGCACCGGCGTTCTGACCCCCAAGGCGGAGCTGGAGCCCGTTCGTCTGGCGGGCACCACCGTTACCTTTGCCACCCTGCACAACCAGGACTATATCACTCAGAAGGACATTCGCATCGGCGACACGGTGGTGGTGCAGAAGGCCGGAGAGATCATCCCCGAGATCGTGGAGGTGGTGCCGGACCGCCGTCCCAGCGGCGCGGCGCCCTATTATCTGCCCCAGACCTGTCCCGTGTGCGGCGCACCGGTGGAGCGGGACCCGGACGGCGCGGCCCTGCGCTGCACCGGTGCGGAATGTCCGGCTCAGCGTCTGCGGAATCTCACCCATTTCGCCAGCCGCAATGCCATGGATATCGACGGCCTGGGGCCTGCGGTGCTGAACCAGCTCATCGACAAGGGACTGGTCCAGACCGCCGCCGACCTGTATGATCTGACCGCCGCCGATATTGCTCCGTTGGATCACATGGGGGAAAAATCCGCTGCCAACGCTGTGGCCGCCATTTATAAGAGCAGGGACAATGACCTGTGGCGGCTGATTTTCGCTCTGGGCATCCGCCAGGTGGGGGAAAAGGCCGCCAAGGTGCTGGCCCGCCGCTTCGGCACCCTTCAGGCCCTGGCCCAGGCTACGGAGGAGGAGCTCACCGCCATCGACGACGTGGGCCCCATCACCGCCGCCTACATCCGTCAGTGGATGGACAGCCCCCAATCTCAGGATCTGATGCACCGTCTGGAGGCCGCTGGGGTCAATATGAGCTGTAAAGAGGAATTAGTTGACAGTCGTTTCACCGGAATGACTTTCGTCCTCACCGGAAGCCTGGAGCGCTTCACCCGGGAGGAGGCCGGTCAGATGATCGAGCAGAGAGGCGGCAGGTCCGCCTCCTCGGTGTCCAAAAAGACCACTTATGTGGTGGCCGGACCCGGCGCAGGCTCCAAGCTGCGCCGCGCCCAGGAGCTGAACATTCCTGTCCTCACGGAGGATGAGTTTCTGGAACTTTTGGAATAAGAGTTTCTCACCAAGATAAGGATTTTTATGCAAACTATGGAGCCGCATCAGCAGCTCCATAGTTTTTTTCTTTCCACGACTCGCAGTTGGATTTTACGGAGAAATTCAATGAAATTTTTTGTTAAAACATTGACATCCCGATTCAAAGTGCTAAAATGACACTTGTGTATACAGGCAGACGGCGGTCTGTGTGGGGCCGCCGCAAAAAATTATGAGGAGGAATCTATATGAGCAAGCTCCTGAAAATCTGTGACGGCAACGAGGCGGCGGCGTATGTGGCCTATGCCTTCTCCGAGGTCGCTGCCATCTATCCCATTACGCCGTCCAGCCCCATGGCGGAGCACGCCGATGCCTGGTCGGCCAACGGCAAGGAAAAACATCTTCGGCCAGCCGGTGCGTCTGGTTGAGATGCAGTCCGAGGCCGGTGCCTGCGGCGCCTGTCACGGCGCGCTGGAGGCCGGCACCCTGGCCACCAGCTTCACCGCATCCCAGGGCCTGATGCTGATGATCCCCACCATGCACCGCATCTCCGGCGAGCGTCTGCCCGGCGTGCTGCATGTGGCGTCCCGCACCGTGGGCACCCACGCCTTCTCCATCTTCGGCGACCACAGCGACGTGATGAACTGCCGCCAGACCGGCTTTGCCATGCTGTCCAGCGGCAGCGTCCAGCAGGCGGCGGACCTGGCCGCCGTGGCCCATCTGTCCGCCATCCGCGCCCGCATCCCCTTCCTGCACTTCTTCGATGGCTTCCGCACCTCCCACGAGATCCAGAAGATCGACGTGCTGAGTTACGACGAATATGCCAAGCTGGTGGACTATGACGCCCTGGCCCGCTTCCGGGCCAATGCCCTGAACCCCGAGGACCCCCGCATGCGCTCCCTGGTGGATAACCCCGATATCTACTTCCAGCTGCGGGAGGCCAACAACACCGATTACGCCAACCTCCCCGACGTGGTGGAGGACTACATGGCCCAGATCAGCCGCCTGACGGGCCGGGAATACCACCTGTTCAACTATTACGGCGCGCCTGACGCAGAGCGCGTCATCGTGGCCATGGGCAGCGTGTCCGGCTGCGCCCAGGAGGTCGTCAACTATCTGAACGCCAAGGGTGAGAAGGTGGGCTTCCTGCAGGTGCACCTGTTCCGTCCCTTCTCCCGCAAGCACCTGATGGCCGCCATGCCCAAGACCGTGAAGCGCATCGCCGTGCTGGACCGTGTGAAGGAAGCCGGTTCCATCGGCGAGCCCCTGTATGAGGACATCTGCGCCGCCTATATCAACGAGGCGGACCGCCCCCTGATCTTCGCCGGACGCTATGGCCTGTCCAGCAAGGACACCACCCCCGCCCAGCTGAAGGCCGTGTTCGACAATCTGCTGCTGGACGAGCCGAAGAACCACTTCACCATCGGCATCGTGGATGACGTGACTCATCTGTCCCTGCCCGTGGGCGCACCGCCTGCTCACCGAGCCGGAGGGCACCATCTCCTGCAAGTTCTGGGGCCTGGGCTCCGACGGTACCGTGGGCGCCAACAAGAACTCCATCAAGATCATCGGCGAGACCACGGATATGTACTGTCAGGCTTACTTTGAGTACGACACCAAGAAGTCCTTCGGCATCACCAAGAGCCATCTGCGCTTCGGCAAGCACCCCATCAGCTCCACCTATTATGTGAGCCGCGCCGACTTTGTGGCCTGCCACAACCAGACGTACCTGACCAAGTATGACATCATCTCCGAGCTGAAGCCCCACGGCAGCTTCCTGCTGAACTGCGAGTGGAAGGAAGATGAGCTGGAGCAGCACATCCCCGGGGACATCCTCCGCTATATCGCCGACAACGACATCAAGTTCTACATCATCGACGCCAATAAGGAGTCTCAGGCGCTGGGCCTGGGCAACCGCTCCAATATGGTGCTGCAGGCCGCCTTCTTCAAGCTGGCCAACGTTATCCCCGTGGAAGACGCCGTGGCCCATATGAAGGACGCCGTGAAAAAGACCTACGGCCTCAAGGGCGAAAAGGTCGTCAATATGAACATCGCCGCCGTGGACGCCGGCATCAACGCCCTGGTGGAGGTGCACGTCAAGCCGGAGTGGAAGAACCTCACCGGCGCTGCCATCCAGCCGCCCCGTGCCGACGTGCCCGACATCATCCGGAACATCCTGGTGCCCATCAACGCCCAGAAGGGCGATGACCTGCCGGTTTCCGCCTTCAAGGGCATGGAGGACGGCACCATGCCCCTGGGCACCTCCCAGTATGAAAAGCGCGGCATTGCCACCCACCTGCCCGTGTGGGACAAGGACGAGTGTATCCAGTGCAACCGCTGCTCCTTTGTGTGCCCCCATGCGGTGATCCGCCCGTACCTGCTGAACGAGGACGAAGTCCAGAATGCCCCTGCCGGGCTGGAGCTTACCGCCGCCAAGGGTCCCCAGCTGGCGGGCCTGCAATTCACCATGGGCGTTTCCACCCTGGACTGCACCAGCTGCGGCAGCTGCGTGGCCTCCTGTCCCAAGAGCGGCAAGGCCCTGCGTATGGTCCCGGCCCACGAGGTGTCCCTGGACCAGACCAACTGGAGCTACCTGCAAACCATCCCCGAGAAGAACGACCGCTTCGACAAATTCACCCTGAAGGGCAGCCAGTTCCGCCAGCCCCTGGTGGAGTTCAACGGGGCCTGCGCCGGCTGCGGCGAGACGCCCTACATCAAGCTGCTGACCCAGCTGTTCGGCGACAAGATGTACCTGGCCAACGCCACCGGCTGCACCCAGGCCTGGGGCGCAGCCATGCCCTGCGTGCCGTACTGCAAGAACAAGGAGGGCAAGGGCGTGGCCTGGTCCAACTCCCTGTTTGAGAACAACGCCGAGTTCTCCTATGGTATGTGTCTGGCGGTGAAGCAGCTGCGCGATGCCGTCACGGAATATGTCCGCCGGCTGGACAGCACGACCAAAAACGCTGCCGTCAAGGCCGCCATTGCCAAATGGCTGGAGACCTATGACGATCTGGATGCCTCCACCCCCGCCACCCAGGAGCTGCTGCACCTGCTGGAGAGCGAGACCTTCTCCGCCCAGGAGCAGGCTCTGGTGGATGAGATTCTCAAGCGCCGCAAGGATATGTCCAAGAAGACCATGTGGATGTACGGCGGCGACGGCTGGGCCTACGACATCGGCTACGGCGGTCTGGACCATGTGTTCGCCATGGGCGAGGATGTCAACGTCCTGCTGGTAGACACCGAGGTGTACTCCAACACCGGCGGCCAGTCCTCCAAGGCCACGCCTGTGGGCGCGGTGGCCCAGTTCCAGGCCAGCGGCAAAAAGACCAAGAAGAAGGACCTGGGCATGCTGATGATGACCTACGACAACGTCTATGTGGCCCAGTGCTCCATGGGTGCCGACCCGGCCCAGCTGATCAAGGCCATCAAGGAGGCTGAGGCCCACAAGGGTCCGTCCATCGTCATCTGTTACGCGCCCTGCATCAACCACGGCATCAAGAAGGGCATGAACAACGTCCAGCAGGAGATGAAGGACGCCGTCAACTCCGGTTATTGGAACCTGTACCGGTACAGCCCGGAGACCCACAAGTTCACCCTGGACAGCAAGGAGCCCACCATGCCCCTGTACGACTTCATGAAGGGCGAGGTTCGTTACGCCTCTCTGGAGCTGAGCTTCCCGGAGAACGCCAAGGTGCTGTTCGCCGAGGCGGAGGAAGCCGCCAAGGCCAAATACGAGTCCTACAAGCGCCGGGCGCAGGATCAATAAGCGGCAATTTCCTATCACACCGTAAAAGGCGGCACTCAGCTTTGAACCGCACCCCGTCAGGAGGACAGTGAAAAAACAGATCGTTTTCCCGGCCAGCAGCCAATCGCTGCTGGCCGCTTTTTTATGCGGCAAGGCAAAGCTCGTACTTGTGCGCTTAATTGCTGCCTGTGCGGCATAGGAATGCTCCCTCCATGACTGACAGTGTTTTATTTCACTGTCTCTCACAGAGGGAGCATATCAGAAGGTCGGATAGCCCTTATCTATTCGTTTTTCCCGGCCAACCGGTACACGCAGCACCCGCCGTCCATGCCGCAGGGACGAAAGCCCAGCTTTTCCGCGATATGCCGGGTAGCCGCCTGCTGCGGATGGCATTCTATGACCGCGTCCCGGCCATTCTCCCGCGCCCGGCAAATCATCTGCCGGGTCAGAGCCAGGGCGTACCCCCTGCCCCACCGGTCAGAAGCCAAAACCCACCCCAGCTCCATGGACGTCTCGTCGTAGGGGTGATAGATCACATATCCCGCAAAGCCGCGGCCGTCCTCCACCGCCCGGATCAGCGGCTCACGGCCCATGCCTGCCTTTTGCAGGAACGCCTCCGTCTGCGCCCGGGTGAAGGGCGGCTCCAGATACCGCATCACCGCCGGATCCGACAGCAGCCGGTGCAGGGGCTCCAGGTCCTCCGCCGTCAGCCTGCGGATATGCAGCGCTTCCGTCTCATGCATGGCAGCATCCCCCTTTACCGCAGCCAATCCGGCAGAGAATGGCTCTGGACGCTGCTGACCATCCCCATGGCCGCAAACAGCGTCACAATGGACGAGCCGCCATAGCTGAAAAACGGCAGCGTCAGGCCCACCACCGGCATCACAAACAGACACATGCCCACGTTGCTGATGGTCTGGAAGATCAGGACCGCCGCCACACCCACGCAAACGCAGCTCTCTATGGTGTTTCGGGCGTTTTTCGCCACCATCAGGCACCGCACGATGATGGCCGTCAGCAGAATCAGCACCGCCAGACACCCCAGCATCCCCAGCTCCTCGCCGATGGCGGAGAAGATGAAGTCCGTGTACCGGAAGGGCAGACTGCCGGAATACTCGCCCTGGGTCTGGATGCCGTGGAACAGTCCCTGCCCCGTCAGCTTGCCGCCGCCCAGCGCCAGAAGGCTCCGGGTCTGCTGCCAGCCTGCGCCCAGAGGGTCCAGGCTGTGGTCAAACACCACCATGAACCGCTCCTTCATATAGTCCGGAATTTTATCCAGCTCCCACAGCAGATAAAACGCCGCGCCGCCGCCCAGCAGCGCGATGACAAACCACCGGGCCGCCACCCCGGCCACAAAGGCCATGGCGGCAAAGACGAACGCATACACCAGGGCGCTGCCCATATCCGAGGAGATGGCGTAATACAGCCCCACCATCAGCAGCAGATGTCCGCCCAGAAACGCAACGGACCGCAGGGACCTTAGTCCCCAGTGCTCCTTCACCCACACCAACTGCTTGCTGAGCACCAGAATAAACGTCAGCTTCACGATCTCCGCCGGCTGAATATTGGCCGGAAAGCCCCGGATGCCCAGCCAGGCCCGGTTGCCGTTATTTTCAATGCCCAAGGGAGTTTTCAGCAGCAGGAACAGGACGATGCCGAAGCCCAGCAGCCACTTCCACCGCTTGGATGCCTCCGTCAGGTCGATCTGGGACATGAGGAAATAGATCCCCACCCCCAGCACAATGGCGCAGGCCTGGACAATGACCATCTTCCATGAGCCCAGAAAATTGGTGGCGCTGGCGATCATCACCAGCCCGAACAGCGCCGCCCCGCAGCAAAGGCACAGCAGCAGCCAGTCGGCCTGCCGTAAAATATCCAAAATGCTATCTTTGATTCGTTTCAGCATGAAAGGCTCCTCTTGTAAAAACCGTTGGAAGGAAACACAATGTCCCTTTAGTATACCATAAGAAGCTTTTCCTGTAAACCGGATTTCCACTTTTCCGGGCCGGGCGGCGTTCAGAAAATAGATGGACCCGCCGCAGGCATCCGATGCCGCATTCTGGCGTTTTACCGGGCTCATTGCGTTGGAGTCGGTGCAGTATCCGTCTGCCTCTGAGCCGACGGCCCGCAGCTGAAAAAAGCGCTGACCGCGCTCTATCGTGCGGTCAGCGCTTTTTACGTCAGTTTTTCGTCACCGTGCCGTCGATATGGACGGTGCACACCTGCCAGGGCATATCCTTACCGCACTGCTCCACGGCCCGACGGGCAGCCATCTCCAGCCCGCCGCAGCAGGGCACCTCCATCCGCAGCACCGTTACGGAGCGAATGCTGTTGTCCCGAAGGATCTCCGCCAGCTTTCCGGTATAATCCACTCCGTCCAGCTTGGGGCAGCCGATGAGGCATACCCGCCCGGCCAGAAACCGGCTATGAAAATCGGCATAGGCAAACGCCGTGCAGTCCGCCGCGATCAGCAGCTCCGCCCCGTCAAAATACGGGGCCCGGGTGGGAACCAGCTTGATCTGTACCGGCCAGTTGGTGAGCTGGCTCTCCGTCTCCCCGCCGGGTGCCGGCGGTGCGGGCTTTTTGTGCATCAGTTGGCGGATAGCCGTGCCGGGACAGCCGGTGTGGGCCTGTTTTTTTGCCGCCTGGGCCGCCTTCACCGCCGCCTCGTCATAGGCGGGAGCCTCCCGCTCCTCGAAGGTGATGGCCCCGGTGGGACAGGCCGGCAGACAATCCCCCAACCCGTCACAGTAGTGCTCTCGCATGAGCCGGGCCTTGCCGTCCACCATGTCGATGGCGCCCTCATGGCACGCCTTGGCACAGGCCCCGCAGCCGTTGCACTTGTCCTGGTCTATGTGAATGATCCTGCGAATCATCAAATGAGTCCTCCTTATTTCCAATGATACGCCTGTGAGTATACGCCCAACGCCCGCTCTTGTCTGTCGCAATTGCAACACTTGACGGACCGGAAAATATTTGCTATCATATGATTAACATTTCAGTTAATTGTTAAATAACGGAGGAACTCATTGTGTCGCTGCAAAATACGCTGCGGGCGCTGGCGGACCCCACCCGGCGGGCCATATTGGAGCTGCTGCGGGACGGACGCAAAAGCGCCGGAGAACTGGCGGACCACTTTGCGATCAGCGCCGCCGCCGTATCCCGGCACCTGTCGGTGCTGAAGGAGGCGGACCTGATCCGGGATGACCGCCGGGGAAAATTCATATTCTATGAGCTGAACGCCTCGGTGCTGGAGGAGATCCTGCTGTGGCTGACCCGGCTGAAGGGAGACGAGCAACATGTGGAAAACCCATAAGCGCACCATTGTCCTCACCCTGGCGGCATACGCAGTCCTTTCCATATGAGGAAAATTCCGGAAATTTATACAGTGCAGGCGGCGAATTCTCACGGATTCGCCGCCTGATTTCGCTTTTTCCCGGTGAATTTTCCGATTTTCTGCGGGAATCCCCATTTTTTGTTGACTTCATTTCCGTATACATGCTACAATAAATTTTGTATGAAGTTTTTTGCCCTTATCGCAAAAATCACTTAACGGCTTTTTGCCGTATGCATGAGAGAGGAATGAGGAACCCCCCATGGTCATGTGTATCTTTTTGTCCTGCTGTGGCTGATCCTGAACGGAAAAGTCACGCTGGAGATCTGCCTGTTCGGCGTGGTCATCACCGGTGCGGTCTACGCATTCTGCGTGGCTGCCCTGGGCTGCCGGCCCCAGGCGGAGCGGCGTTTTCTGAAGCGCCTGGGCGGCTATGTTGTCTACGGTGCGATCCTTGTGCGGGAGATCATCCGGGCCAACCTGGCTGTGATGCGGGTGATTTGGTCCCGGAAGCCGGACTATCACCCTGCCATCGTCCGGGTCCACGCGCCCCTGGAAAAGCCCGTCTCCCGGATGCTGCTGTCCAACTCCATCACCCTGACCCCCGGCACTGTGACGGTGCGCCAGGAAGGAGAGGACTACCTGGTGCTGTGCCTGAATAAGGCTCATGCCGCCGACATCCCGGATTGGAGTCTGACCCGGCTCCTGCGGAAAATGGAGGGCCCGGAATGGAACTGATCCAACAGTGCTATCACTATCTGTTCTGGGGCGCGCTGGTGTTTCTGGGTCTGGGCCTGCTGGCAGTGATGGTCTATATCATCCGGGCCCGGCTGACGTCGGACCGCATCATCGGCATCAACCTTACCGGCACGCTGGTGGCCATTATCATCGCCATCCTGGCCTATCTGCTGGGCGAGGACTACCTGGCGGACGTGGCCATCGTGTATGTGGTGCTGTCGTTTATCGCGGTAATGCTGCTGTGCCGCATTTACATCAACCTGTACCAGCACAAGCGGCAGGACAAGAAGGAGGACGAATCGCATGATCGGTGAATGGATCCGCTTCGGCCTGGCGGCTCTGTGCGTGCTGGCCGGGTGCTTTGCCCTGCTGACCGCCATGGTGGGCCTGTTTCGCTTTGACTTTACCCTGAACCGGCTCCATGCCGCCTCCATAGCCGACACCCTGGGTCTTTCCCTGCTGGTGCTGGCGGTGATGCTGGCGGTGGGCCTGCGCCCGGTGCTGTGGAAGCTGCTGCTGGTGGTGATCCTCCAGTGGTGCACCTCTCCCCTGTCCGGCCATATGCTGGCCCAGTTTGAGTACCGGGTGAACCAGAATCTGGAGCAGCACCTGGAGCTGCCCGACGGAGAACAGGAGGCCGGTCAATGAGTACGGTCTTCCGCATCCTCCTGCTGATCGGCCTGTTGGTCTGTGCCGTGGCCACCGCTCTGGTGAAAAAGCCCATGCGTGCTGTCATCATCTACATGGCCTATTCCATCATCATGTCCGTGGTGTGGCTGCTGCTGGAATCTCCAGATCTGGCCATCACCGAGGCCGCCGTGGGCGCAGGCATCACGGGCATTCTGTTTTTCCTGACCCTGCGGCGTATCAACCTCATTGACAAGGACGCGGAGCACGAGGCCCGCAGAGAGGAGGACCACCATGACGACACCCTCTGAGCCCTCCCTGGTGCAGCTCTGGCTCCACGGCGGCCTGGACCTGTCCGAGCAGCTGCAAAAGGAGCCTCCGGAGTGTCCGGCTGAAAACGTCTCCGCTCATCCGACCCCCCGCCGGGACCGGACGCTGGTGGAGCAGGGAGTCCACCGGTCCCTGCGGCTGTACAACGTGCTGGCTGGCCTTCTGTGCGTGGTGCTGTCGGCCCTCATGCTGCTGACGGCAGCGGACCTGCCCCCCTACGGCTCCGATACCGCCCCCACCGTCAACGAGGTAGCCCAGCGCTATGTGGAGCAGGGCGCCCAGGAGACCGGCGCGGTAAACACCGTGGCCGGCATGATCCTGGACTACCGTGCCTTCGATACCCTGGGCGAGTCCTTTGTGCTGTTCACCGCCATGTGTGCCGTGACCATCCTGCTCAACCGCTCCGGCAAAAAGCGCTGGCTCCGGCAGCCCGACGTGGTGGACTATGCCTCGGACCCCATTGTGGCCCCCATGTGCAGGTTCCTGATCCCGGTGATCCTGGTGTTCGGCATCTATATTCTTCTCAACGGCCACCTGTCCCCCGGCGGCGGCTTCTCCGGCGGTGCCATTCTGGCAGCGGGGCTGATGCTGTTTGCCATGGTGTGGGGCGACGGCGCGGCCTCCGCCGTGCTGCGGCCCCGGCGGCTTCAGGCGGTGGTGCTGTGCTCCCTGGGCTTTTACTGCCTGGCCAAGAGCTACTCCTTCTATACCGGTGCCAACCACCTGCACTCCATCATCTCCCCCGGCACCCCCGGACGCATCCTGTCCGCCGGACTGATCCTGCCCCTGAACGTGGCGGTGGGCTTCGTGGTGTGCTGCACCATGTACAGCCTTTATATGTACTTCAGAAGGGGGGAGCTATGATGCTGAAAGCCCTTGCTTCCAATTACGAGCTGGTGGTAGCCATTCTGCTGTTCGTCATCGGCTTCTGCATGCTGCTGTTTGACCGGAACCTGCTGAAAAAGGTCATCGGCCTGGACATTATGGATTCCGGCGTGTTCCTGCTGCTGGCAGACCGCGGCTATATCACCGGCCGCACCGTTCCCATCATCGTGGACGGCGTCACCTCTATGGAGCACTACGTCAACCCCATCCCCGCGGGCCTGGTGCTGACGGGCATCGTGGTGTCCGTCAGTGTGTCGGCTGTGATGCTGTCCCTGACCGTCCGCATTTACCAGACCTACCGCACCCTGGACATGGACAAGCTGTATATGATGATGTCCCATAAAAAGCGGCAGAAGGAGGACGGCGAGCAATGAGCTTTGTGCAGAATTTCCCCTTCTTCTCCATCATTCTGTCTCTGGTATGCGCCGTGGTGTCCTTTGCGGCCAACGCCCGCTGGGCCCGGCGGCTGAGCATTTTCCTGCTGTCTGCCAGCGTGGTGCTCCAGGGCTCCCTCCTGGTCTACTGCACCGTTCACCACGTTCGCTACTCCTATATGATGGGTCACTACCCCGCCCCCTGGGGCAACGAGCTGACGGCAGGGATCCTGGAGCCCTTCCTGGCCATGCTGTTTGCCGGGGTGATGCTCCTGTGCGTCCTGGGCGGCATGGGCCGCATCCTGCGGGATGTCCCCGCCGACAAGCAGAAGCTCTACTGGGTCATGGTGGACCTGGCCCATGTGGCGCTGATGGCCCTGTGCTACACCAACGACATTTTCACCGGCTATGTGTTCATCGAGGTGCTGACCATCGCCTCCTGCGCCCTGCTGTCGGTGCGCCGGGGCGGACGTGCCCTGATCGCCTCCGCCCGCTATATGATTTTCGCCCTGATGGGCTCCGGCCTGTTCCTGATCGGCGTCATCTTCACCTATTCCGTCACCGGCCACCTGCTGTTCCCCCAGCTGCACACCGCCATCGCGGACCTGTGGGCCTCCGGCGGGCACCGGTTCTCCGTGACCATGTCCCTGGGCCTGATGACGGCGGGCCTGGCCATCAAAAGCGGCCTCTTTCCCTTCCATCTGTGGATGCCGGATACCTATGGGCAGGCCACTCCCGCCTCCTCGGGCATTCTGTCCGGCGTGGTGTCCAAGGGGTATATCGTGTTTCTCATCAAGGTCATCTACCAGGTCATCGGCATCGACGTCTTTGCTGCCACCGGCATCCAGACGGTGCTGCTGCTGTTTGGCATCGGCGGCATGATCGCAGGCTCCGTCTCCGCCATTTTCGCCCGGCGGCTGACCACCATGATCGCCTTCTCCTCCGCCGCCCAGATCGGCTATATCTTCATGGGCCTGGGCATGGGAACGGAGGCCGCCCTGGCGGCGGTGCTGTTCCAGATCGTGTCCCACGCCCTGACCAAGCCCATGCTGTTTCTGTCCGGTGCGGACCTGGTGGCCGCCTCCGGCGGACACCGGGACTTCAACAGCCTCCGGGCCGCCGCCCACCGGGACCCCGGTGCCGGCTGCGTATTCACCGTGGGCGCCCTGTCCATGGTAGGCATCCCCATTTTCGCCGGCTTCATCCCCAAGCTGTATTTTGCCGCTGCGGCGTTCCACATGGGCTGGCGGACCTGGGCGGTGCTGCTGGCGCTGGCCCTGTCCACCCTGCTGAACGTGCTGTATTTCCTGTACACCACGCTGCTGCTCTGGGTGCCGGAGGCCGAAACGGAGCATACACGCCGCCTGCGCTGGGCCAGTGTGCCGGGCCTTGTATTCGTGGCCCTGAACATCGCTGTTGGCCTGCGGTCCTATGGGCTCATGGACCTGTTCCGCCAGGGCATGGACCTGTTCTGTCAGTGAGAAAGGGAGGAATCGAATATGCTGTATCTCATCCTCCTGCTGCCTCTGGCGCTGGCGGCCCTGAGCCTGATCCGGAACGACCGGGCCCGCACGGTGATCCTGGCCGCGGGCCAGGTCCTGCTGCTGGCGCTGCTGATTGGTACCTGCACCATGGGCGACACGGCCACACCGGTGTGGCACATGACCGCCGACCTGACGTTTTCCCTGCGGCTGGACGACCTGGGCCGGTTCTTCTGCCTGCTGACCGCCGTGTGCTGGCTACTGACCATCCCCTACGCCTCCGTCTACATGACTCACGAGGGGCACCATCCCCGTTTCTATGTGTTCCTGATGCTGACGGAGGCGGCGGTGCTGGGCGCCGCCCTGGCGGCGGACCTGGTGACTCTGTACCTGTTTTATGAGCTCACCACCCTGCTGTCCTTCCCCCTGGTGCTGCACACCCAGCGGCCCAAGGCCCTGCTGGGCGCGGTAAAATACCTGTACTACTCCGTCTGCGGCGGCTTCATCGCCCTGTTCGGCGTGGTGCTGCTGGCCCAGCAGTCCTCCCTGACCTTCGTCCGTGGCGGCTATTTCCAGACGCTCTCTCCTACCCTGCTGGCTGCGTCATTTCTGATGCTGCTGGGCTTCGGGGCCAAGGCGGGCCTGTACCCCCTGCACAACTGGCTACCCTCGGCCCATCCCGTGGCCCCGGCCCCGGCCCACGCCCTGCTCTCCGGCATCATCGCCAAGGTGGGGGCCATCGCTGCCATCCGGGTCATTTACTTCACCGTAGGTGCAGAGGCTCTGCGGGGCACCTGGGTCCAGACCGTGTGCATCGTTCTGACCCTGGTGACCATTTTCATGGGCTCGTTTATGGGCTGCACGGAAAACGGCCTGAAAAAGCGTCTGGCCTATTCCAGCATTTCCCAGATCTCCTATGTGCTGCTGGGCGTATTCCTCATGACTCCGGTGGGCCTGCTGGGGGGGCTTTTGCAGCTGCTGTTCCACGCCCTGGCCAAGATCGGCGTGTTCCAGTCCGCCGGCTCCATCATTTTCCTGACGGAAACGGAAACCATCGACGGCTTCCCGGGGCTGGGCCGCCGGATTCCCGTCACCATGGGCTGCTTCGCCGCCCTGGCTCTGTCCCTGGTGGGCATCCCCCCCTTCGGCGGCTTCTTCAGCAAATGGTATCTGGCTCTGGGAGCCCTGGACGGCATGTCCGCCCCCCTGTGCTATATCATTCCGGCGGTGCTGCTGATCTCGGCGCTTTTGACGGCGGCCTATCTGTTTCCGCCGCTGTGCCGCGCCTTCTTTCCGGGGCAGGATTTCCCGGCCCGGAGCCGGGTCCGGGAGCCGCTGCTGCTGGTGCTGTCCCTGGCACTGTTTGCCGCAGCCAGCCTGATCCTGGGCCTGCTGTCCGGCATCACTGTCCCCGTGATGGAGCACATCACCGGGTCCATTCTGTAAGGAGGTGCGCCATATGAATGGAATTCTTCTCCTTCTGCCGGTGTTCCTGCCGCTGGTGCTGGGCCTGCTGTCCTATTTCCTGCCCATCCGCAGCGAGAGCTGCCGCCGCCTGGTATACAGCCTCCTGATCCTGGGCACCACGGCCCTGGCCTGGGCGGCCATCCTCCTGTGCGATGACGGCACGTTCACCCTGCTGCACTTTTCCCACCGGCTGACCATCGCCTTCCGCATGGACGGTGCTGCCCGTCTGTTTGCGGGGTTGTCTGCCACCCTGTGGCCCTTTACCATGCTCTATGGCTTTGACTACATGCGCCACGAAAAGCACCTGCACATGTTCTGGGCATTTTTCACGGCATCCTTCGGCGTCACTCTGGGCATTGCCTTCTCCGCCAACATGATGACCATGTACCTGTTCTATGAGCTGCTGACTCTGGCCACCCTGCCCCTGGTGATGCAGCCCATGACCAAGGCCGCCAAAAAGGCCGGCGTCAAGTACCTGGTATACTCCATCTCCGGCGCGGCCCTGGCGTTTATCGGCCTGGTGTTCCTGGCCATCCACGATGCGGTGGACTTCACCCTGGGCGGCCATCTGGCGGGCTATGACGGCGACATGTCCATGCTGCTGGCGGTGTTCGCCCTGTCCTTTGTGGGCTTCGGGGTCAAGGCCGCCATCTGGCCGCTGCACGGCTGGCTTCCCTCGGCGGCGGTGGCCCCCACCCCCGTCACGGCCCTGCTCCACGCGGTGGCGGTGGTAAAGGCCGGCGCCTTCGCCTGCATCCGCCTGATCTATTACAGCTTCGGCCCGGACATTCTGTCCGGTACCTGGGCCCAGCAGCTGGCGCTGCTGCTGCCCATCATCACCATTGTCTACGGCTCCTGCATGTCCCTGAAGCAGCGGCACTTCAAGCTGCGGCTGGCTTACTCCACGGTGTCGAACCTGTCGTATATTCTGTTTGCCGCCGCCCTGATGACCACCCAGGCCCTGGCAGTGTCCTTCCTGCACCTGATCGTCCACTCGGTGGTAAAGATCATGGCCTTCTTCACGGCCGGTGCGGTGCTGCATTACGCCCACCGGGAGTATGTGCCCCAGCTGGAGGGCCTGGCCCGGTACATGCCGGTGACCTTCGCCTGCTTCACGGCGGCGGCCTGCGCTCTGACGGGGATCCCCCCCTTCAATGGCTTCGTCAGCAAGTGGTACATTGCCCGGGCGGCGGTGGATATCGGCGGTTGGCTGCCGCTGGTGGGCCTCGCAGCCCTGCTGGTGTCGGCCCTGCTGACGGCGGTCTACATGTTCCAGGTGGTGCTGAAGGCCTGGTTCCCCCGGACGGACGCCCCCGCCATCCCCGAGGGCTCCGCTCATGAGGCGGGCTGGATGATGACGGTGCCCACCGCCGTGCTGGCGGCGGCGTGTCTGGTCATGGGCCTGTTTCCCCAGTGGCTGCTGGATGTGATCGGAAAGGCGGTGGGCCAGTGATGCTGCTTCTTCTGATCCTGCTGCCCCTGGCGGGGGCCCTTCCCCTGCTGCTCGTCCGCAGCGAAAGCGAGACGCGGCTGGGCCGCTGGTCCTGCGCCGTCACGGGGCTGACGCTTCTGGTGATGGTGCTGGCTGTATGCACCCAGTTTGGCGTTTCCCTGGATATCCCCCTGTGCGGCATCCACTTCACCCTGGACGGCTTCCGGGCCATCTATGGATTGGTGGTCAGCTTCATGTGGTTCGTGTCCGCTCTGCTGACGCCCCAGTATTTCCGGGGCCACCACCACCTGCGGCGCTACCACTTTTTCTTCCTGCTGTGTCTGAGCTTTACCCTGGGTGTATTCCTGTCGGCGGACCTGTATACCACCTTCCTGTTCTTCGAGCTCATGAGCCTCAGCTCCTACGCCTGGGTGGTGCAGGAGGAATCTCCTGACGCTCTGGACGCCGGCAAAACCTACCTGGCCATTGCGGTGCTGGGCGGCCTTGTGACCCTGATGGGCCTGTTCCTGCTGTACCGGCTGACGGGCACCCTGGTCATGGCCCAACTGCCTGACGCCTGCGCCATGGTAACGGACCGGGGGCAGCTGTGGGCGGCGGCCCTGTGCATCCTGTTCGGCTTTGCGGCCAAGGCGGGCGTGTTTCCCCTGCATATCTGGCTGCCCAAGGCCCACCCGGTGGCCCCGGCTCCGGCCAGTGCCCTGCTGTCCGGCGTCCTCACCAAGGCGGGCATCTTCGGCGCCCTGATCATCACGGCGGACATCCTCCCCGGTGAGCACCGGTGGGGTGTTCTGCTGCTGGTGCTGGGGGCGGTGACCATGGTGCTGGGCGCGGCTATCGCCGTGTTTTCCAACAACCTCAAGTATATTCTGGCCTGCTCCTCCCTGTCCCAGATCGGCTTTATCCTGGTGGGAACGGCGGCCCTGTCCCTGCTGGGGCAGCACAATGCCCTGGCCGCCCACGGTACGGTGCTGTACATGATGAACCACTCCCTGGTAAAGCTGACCCTGTTCCTGCTGGCCGGTGTGGTGTACTGCAATACCCACGCCCTGGACCTGAACCAGATTCGCGGCTATGGCCGGGGAAAGCCCCTGCTGCACGGCCTGTTCCTGTGCGGTGCCTGTTCTCTGGCAGGTATTCCGGGCTTTCTGGGCTATATCAGCAAAACCCTGGTTCATGAGTCCCTGGTAGAGCTGGCCGCCGAAAGCGGCAGTCTGTGCGTTACGGCGGTGGAGTGGCTGTTTCTCTTCTCCGGCGGCCTGACGGCGGCGTATCTCACCAAGATCTACGCGGCGCTGTTCTGGCAGAAGCCCGCCGCCTCCACCGGCAGGACCTGGGGTACCCCCGCCACCACGGCGGCGCTGATCCTGGCGGCCCTGCCCCTGCCGGTGCTGGGACTGCTGCCCCATGTGCTGGCGGAGCCGGTGGCCGCTCTGGCCCTTCCCTTTGTGGGCGGGCATCCCTTTGGCCACGCCGTTCACTACCTGGCCTGGGAAAATCTCAAGGGTGTGGCCATTTCCCTGACCATCGGCATGGCGGTGTATTTCCTGTTCATCCGCCTGGTGCTCATGGACCGCAAGGGCGCGGAGGCCGTGTATCTGGAGCGCTGGCCCCGGTGGCTGAGCCTGGAGGAACGGGTTTATCGCCCGGTCATCCGGGGCCTGTACCGGGTGCTGAACGTGGTGATGCGGGCGGTATGCGACGCGCTGGACTTCCTGGTGCTGGTGGCCCGGCTGACCTTCCTGCGGGACTCCCGCCCCCGGCGCCACAGATCTCCCCGCAGCGCCATGATCCACGCCATGACCCACGGCGGCCAGCGCACGGAACAGGAGGCTGCCGACCGGCTGGGCACCATCCTGGACACCCTCCGCCGGATGGAGGGCAGCCTGTCCTATGCCCTGCTGATGGCCTGCCTGGGATTGTGCATCGTCCTGGTGTGCATCCTGCTGTAAGTCTTTTAAGACAAATTGATCCGGTTGCCGCGCATAGCGTGGCAACCGGATTTTTGCTTGTTATTCCTACTATGCGTATTATCTCGCTATTTTTGTCCTGATACAAGGCGGGACAAGGCCGGGACAGAGGCCAAAAAAGGCGGGACACAGGCGGGATAAGCCGGGACAAACCGGGCGCGGCGAGGATGTGCCGCCTGCCCCACCGGAGCAAGCCGTCAACAGCGCATTCCCAATGAAAACCGGGGGTCCTGCACCCGCAGGACCCCCGGTTCAGTTATTGGATCATTGTCCGTCGTTCGGCTTAGAAGCAGCCCTGCTCCATCATAGCTTCGGCGACCTTCTTGAAGCCGGCGATGTTGGCGCCAGCCACCAGGTCGTAGCCCAGACCGTACTCGGCAGCGGCATCGGCGGATTCCTTGTGGATGGTCTTCATCATCTTGTGCAGCTGAGCATCGACTTCCTCGGCAGTCCAGACCAGACGCTCGGAGTTCTGAGCCATCTCCAGAGCGGAGACGCCCACGCCGCCGGCGTTAACGGCCTTGGAGGGAGCCACGATGATGCCCTTCTGCTGACGCAGGAAGTTCAGAGCGTCGTTGGTGGTGGGCATATTGGCCACCTCAATATAATACTTCACGCCGGAGACGGCGATCTTCTCGGCAGACTCCATGCGGACGTCGTTCTGCATGGCGGCGGGCATATACACGTCAACATCCTTGACACCCCAGCACTTTTCGCCGGCCACGAACTCGCAGCCGAACTTGTCGGCGTAGGGCTTGCAGTGCATGGGATCCTTGGCGCGCATTTCCAGGATGAAGTTCAGCTTCTCGTCGGTGATGACACCGTCGGGATCGTGAACGTAACCGTCGGGACCGGCAAAGTAGGTGACGGCGGCGCCCAGCTGAGCGGCCTTCTTCATGATGCCCCAGCCCACGTTGCCGTAGCCGGAGATGGCGATACGCTTGCCCTCGATGGTGTCGTTCTCGTGCTTGAGCACTTCCTGCAGATAGTAAATGGCGCCGTAGCCGGTGGCCTCGGGACGGATCAGGGAACCGCCGTAGCTCAGGCCCTTGCCGGTGAGCACGCCGTTCTCCCACACGCCCTTCAGGCGGCGGTACTGGCCATACAGGTAGCCGATCTCGCGGCCGCCAACGCCCATGTCACCGGCGGGAACGTCGATGTCGGGCCCGATGTAGCGATACAGAGCAGTCATGAAGCTCTGGCAGAAGCGCATGACCTCGGCGTCGGACTTGCCGGCGGGATCGAAGTCGGAGCCGCCCTTGGCGCCGCCGATGGGCAGGCCGGTCAGGCTGTTCTTGAAGGTCTGCTCGAAGCCCAGGAACTTGATGATGCCCTCATACACATTCTTCTGGAAGCGCAGGCCGCCCTTGTAGGGGCCGATGGCGCCGTTGAACTGGCAGCGCCAGCCGCGGTTGGTATGCCACTGACCATTATCGTCGCACCACACAACGCGGAAGGTGAACATACGCTCGGGCTCGACCATGCGGTTCAGCAGATCGACCTTCTCATACTCGGGATGCTTCTCGATGACAGGCTCCAGAGAGGACAGGACTTCCTCCACGGTCTGCACGAACTCGGGCTCGTTGCCATGCTTGGTTCTGACGTTCTCCAGAACGCTGGCCAGATAAGCATTCATAATAATTGCCTCCTCAAATTTGTTCCAAAATTTGTTCCGATTTGGAATGGATGAATGACATTCATTCATGTCTCATCTCTTCTGATGATAACACCATTCCGACAAATACTCAAGGGGGTTATCCCGAATTTGCGGGGCTTTGACCGTAAAATCTTTGGGTGCATTTTTGTGCATTTTGCAAAAATCGTAAAAAGCCCCATAGGCACCGCAGAGCCGGTGCAAATCGCCGAATCCAGGCATTTGATTAATTTTTCACAATTTACATGGATAAATTCTTTCGCGCGTGAAATTCCGGCGCCGCAGTTTTTGTATTGACTTTTACAATATAATCCTTATAATAGACTTGACAGGACACCCGTCTTTTTTCCGGAAAAGGCGGGTGGTTCGCTGAAAAACGACAGCCGCAGCGTCTTCTCTCCCCTTGCGGCAGAATGGAGATTTTGTTATGTCCACTTATTCCATGACCGTGGCCGGGCTCCAGCGGGAGCTGCCCATCTGTAAGGTCACCGACGATCTGTATATCGGCGCGTTCATCTGCTTCGGCGATGCCGAGCTTACCGAGGCCTGCGGCCGGGAGCTGCTGAAGCTGCTGGAGCCGGGCAGCTATGACTATCTGTTTACCGCAGAGGCCAAGAGCATTCCCCTGATCCACGAGATGGCACGCCAGTCCGGGGCCAAGAAGTATTTTATCGCCCGGAAGGGGCCCAAGGCCTATATGCCCGACCCCATCCACGTGGAGGATCAGTCCATCACCACCGCCGGCGCCCAGAAGCTGTATCTGGGCCGGGATGACGCGGACCTGATCTGCGGCAAGCGCATCGTGCTGATGGACGACGTGATCTCTACCGGCGGCAGCCTGCGGGCTATGGAGGATCTGGTGGCCCTGGCCGGAGGCACCGTGGTGGCCCGCATCGCCGTTCTGGCCGAGGGCGACGCCGCCAAGCGGGAGGACATCAGGTTCCTGGCTCCCCTGCCTTTGTTCAACGCCGACGGCTCCGTGAAATAATCCGCTCTCCCCTGCGGCGTTTTGCTGCGGGGGAGATTTTTTATACACTTTCTTGATGCTGTAAGGTTTTTGCAAAAAAGTGGTGACAGCCAATGGAAACAGTAGTATAATATAAACAAATCCAAGCTGTTGATGGAGAGCAGAAAGGGTGCCTTCGTATGAAAAAACAGATACTGATTACCATTGGACGCGAATACGGCAGCGGCGGGCATGACCTGGCAGCCCTGCTGAGCCAGCGGCTGGGCATCCGGATGCTGGACCGGGAGCTGATCGACGAGCTCTGGAAAAACGACCCGGAAATGAAGCAGCTGGCACAGCAGTACGACGAGCGGCCGGTGAACCGGATCCTCAGCCGCAAAATTAATGAATTCGACAACTCCATTCCACACAATGTGGCCCAGCGCCAGTTCGACATGATCCGCCAGATCGCCGACAGCGGCGAATCCGCCATTTTTGTGGGCCGCTGCGCCGACTATGCCCTGGCAGGACGTCCGGGCCTGCTGCGGATCTTCTGCCGGGCGGACCTGGGCCTGCGGATCCGCCGCATTGAGCAGCGGCACAATCTGTCCAAGAAAAAGGCCGCCCTGCTGGTGGCTAAGACAGACCGGCACCGCAGGGTCTACTATCACCACCATACCGGGCAATTCTGGGGTCACAGCTCCTGCTATGACCTGACGGTGAACACCGGCGTGCTGGGCGTGGAGAAAACCGCCGAGACCATGGAGGCGTTCATCCGGACCTTTTGGGAGCAGGACTGAACGGCAGAAACTCAAAAAAGGGCGTTGCCCTTTTTTGACAAAAGAGATTTCGCTCCGACCCGCGCGTCCGTGTGCGCAAGCGCACACGGACACACTCTCTCCGCGCAAAGTATTTTTCGCGACGTACACGCCGCCGCGAAAAATGGATCAGACTTTATTCGCGGCCTGCGGGCCGCGAACTCTGCGAGGCTTTTTGACAAGCTGAAAGCTCCGGAAGCGCAGCTTCCGGAGCTTTTTCCATTATCTTTGCAGGGTTTTGACCCATTCGCCATATTTGCGGAGGTTTTCATCCCGGGCAGCAGCGCCGTCGCCGATGGTCAGGATATACACCTTGATCTTCGGCTCGGTACCGGAGGGGCGCACCAGGATCGTAGTGCCGTCGGCCAGCTCGAAGCGCAGGACGTTGCTGCCGGACAGCTCCATGGCGGATTTCTCGCCGGTGCGGCAATCCACCACGCTGCCGTCGGTGTAGTCCTTGCGGCGCAGGACCTCCACCCCGGCAATGGCGGCGGGGGACTCCGAGCGCAGGTCCCGCATGAGCTGGGCCATCTTCTCCAGGCCGTCCAGCCCCGGCATCACCAGGTTGTGGGTCTTTTCCCCGTAGAAGCCGTATTTTTCGTACAGGGCGTTCAGGGCGTCAAACAGGGTCATGCCCTGGGCGGCGTACCAGGCGGCCATCTCCGTCAGCATCAGGGAGGCGGTGACGGCGTCCTTATCCCGCACGTAGTCGCCCCAGCATATAGCCGTAGCTCTCCTCATAGGACATGATGACGTGGCCCTCGCCGGCCCTCCAGCTCGTTCTTCTTCTCGGCCATGAACTTGAAGCCGGTGAAGGTGTCGCAGCAGGTGACGCCGTTGGCCTCGGCCACCTTGCGGGCCATCTCGGTGGTGACGATGGTCTTCAGGAAATAGGGGTGCTCCGGCAGCTTCCCGGCCCGGCGCATGGCACCGATGAGATAGTCCAGCATCAGCACGCCGGTCTGGTTGCCGGTAACGGGGATAAAGGAGCCGTCATGACTGCGGACCATGATGCCCACGCGGTCGCTGTCTGGGTCGGTGCCCAGGATGAAGTCCGCACCCACCTGATTGGCCAGGTCAATGGCCAGATAGAAGCCCTCGGGGTTCTCCGGATTGGGGGAGGCCACCGTGGGGAAGCTGCCGTCCAACACCATCTGCTCCTTGACGCAGTACAGGTGCTTTACGCCCAGGCCCCGCAGGGCCTCGGGCACCAACTGCCAGCCGCAGCCGTGGAAGGGGGTGTACACCATCTTGAAGGTGTCGGCCACCCGGGCCATAGACTCCCGATCGTTGACCATGGCCATGACATGCGCCATAAAGCGGTCGTCGGTCTCCCGGCCCATGACCTGGATCAGGCCCTGGGCTGCCGCATCGTCATAGGCCATGCGGCGCACGCCGGTGAAGATGTCGATATGCTCCAGCTCCCGGGCGATGGCGGCGGCGTGCTGAGGCGGCAGCTGTGCGCCGTCGGACCAGTAGACCTTGTAGCCATTGTACTCCTTGGGGTTATGGCTGGCGGTAACGTTGATGCCCGCCTGGCAGCCGTACTCCCGCACGGCGAAGCTCAGCTCCGGCGTGGGGCGCAGAGACTCGAAGATCCGCACATGGATGCCGTTGGCGGCGCACACCTCGGCGGCGGCCCGGGCAAACTCCATGGAATGATTGCGGCAGTCCATGCACAGGGCCACGCCCCGGCGCCTGGCGTCCTCACCCTCGGCGCAGATGACGTTGGCAAAGCCCTGGGTGGCCCAGCGGATCACGTGGACGTTCATCTGGTGCAGGCCCACCTTCATGGTGCCCCGCAGACCGGCGGTGCCGAACTCCAGCGGCCCGTAAAACCGCTCGCGGATCTCCTTTTCGTCGCCGCGGATGCTCTCCAGCTCCGCGTGCTCCTCCGGAGTCAGCGCCGGAGAGGCCAGCCACTTCTCATATTCCTGCATGTAATCCATCAGAAAATACTCCTTCCCTATCTATTTACTCCTGGGACGCCTCCGGCTCCTCCACCGGCTGGGCCTCCAGAATTTCCTTGGCGTCCTCCAGCAGGGAGGCGGGAACGTACAGGCTGGCGCCGTAGCCGGAAAAGCCGTTGATGACCTTTCCCGCGCCGCCCTCGTAGTCAAAATACTTGAAGCAGGGGATGCGATAGGCCGCCAAAAGGGAGATGAGCATATCCGCGTCGGCGGTGGAGTCGAACGTGCTGGTCAGCAGAACGGCCTTCTCCTTCTCTCCCTGGGCGTCTATGGGCCAGTCCGGCGTATCCGGTGCAAAGGCCCATTTGGAATTGTCCATGTGTGATACCTCCTATATACAGTTTATTTGTGATATTTCGTACCGGCGGCGATCTGACAGGCCCGGTAGATCTGCTCCAGCAGCATGATGCGGGCCAGGTGATGCGGGGAAGGTCATGGGCGACATGGACAGCCGCCAGTCGGCCTGCCGCTTCAGGTCCTCGGCAAGGCCCACGCTGCCGCCGATGAGGAACGTCAGCTGGCTTTTGCCGGACACCGCCAGCTCCTGCATCCGGCGGCTCAGCTCCACGCTGGAGCAGGGCTTCCCCTCGATGCACAGGGCGATGACCGCCCCGCCCCGGGGCAGCTTTTCCCGTATGGCGGCGGCCTCCGCCGCCAGCGCCCGCTGAATCTCCCCCGGCGACGGGTCCTCCGGCAGGCGGCTCTCCGGCAGCTCCACCACGTCCAGCTTACAGTGCCGCCCCAGGCGCTTGACATACTCGGCGGCGGCCTCCTGATAAAACCGTTCCTTCAGCTTCCCCACGCAGAGAACGGTTATCTTCTGCACAGCGCGTTCTCCGTTTCATAGGCGGGGCTTAACTCGTCCCGGGGAGCCACCAGCAGCTCCACCGATGCACCGCAGGCGTCCAGCGCACGGCGCACGGTGTCGTACGCCCGCTGGGGCGTGTTGTTCTCTCGGCTCAGGTGGGCCAGAACGATGCATCGGGTGCCGCCGGCGGCCATCTGTGCGGCAAAGGCCGCGGCATCGTCGTTGGACAGGTGGCCCTGACTGCCCAGAATCCGCTGCTTCAGGGTGTAGGGGTACGGGCCGGAGCGGAGGTATTCCACGTCGTGGTTGCTCTCCAGCACCAGCAGGCTGACTCCCGGCAGCACCTGCGCCGCCTCATCGGTGACGTAGCCGGTGTCCGTCAGGATGCCCACGGAGCCGGAGCCGTCGATGCGGTAGTCCATGCTCTGGGCCGCGTCGTGGGAGGTTTCAAAGGCGGTGACCAGGCACTGGCCCACCTCAAATTGGCACCCCGGCTCCCGGGGCCGCAGCAGCGGCTCCACCCCGGCCAGCCGGTACGCCAGCTGCCGGGCGGTGCCGGGGCTTGCGTACAGGGGGATGGAGTGGTGCTTGATGAGGGTCGCCAGGCCGGAAATATGGTCCGTATGCTCGTGGGTGATGAGAATGCCGTCCAGCTCGTCCATGGACAGCTCCAGCTGGGCCAGACTCGCCTTGATGCGGCGGGTAGAGATCCCGGCATCCACCAGGATGTGGGTATCTCCGTCGGACAGCAGCAGACAATTGCCCTGAGAGCCGCTGGATAGAGTATGTAGAGTCATCAATGTGTGCTTACCTCGCAGAAAAGATTCGGCGCCCGCCGCGGGTGGCGGCGGACGCCGGAATAGCTATATCAGCCGATGTGTGCCTCGGCCTCCCGGGATTCGGGGATCTCCTCCACCCGAATGTCCGCGCCCACAGCGCGGAGCTTGCCCACCAGGTCCTCATAGCCGCGCTCGATGAACTGCACCTGGCTCAGCTGGGTAACGCCCTGGGCCGCAAGGCCCGCAATGACCAGGGCCGCGCCGGCCCGCAGGTCGCATGCCTGCACCGGTGCGCCATTGAGATGGTCCACTCCCTCGATCACGGCCACCCGGCCGTCTACCTGAACCTGTGCGCCCATGCGGCGCAGCTCATCCATGTATTTGAATCGGTTGGCGCCGTATACCCCCCTCGGTGACCAGGCTGGTACCCTGGGCCAGGGACAGCACCACGGCGATCTGGGGCTGCATATCCGTGGGGAAGCCGGGATAGGGCTGGGTTTTGACATTGGTGCGCTGGAGGGGCTGGGACCGGGTCACCAGCAGGGTGTCGTCCTCCTCCTCCACGGTGACGCCCATCTCCGTCAGCTTGGCGGAGATGCAGTCCATATGCTTGGGGATCACGTTGCGGATCAGCAGCCGCCCGCCGGCGGCTGCCACGGCAGCCATATAGGTGCCGGCCTCGATCTGGTCGGGGATGATGCAGTAGGTGCCGCCGGTGAGCTTTTCCACGCCGCGGATGCGGATGGAGTCGGTGCCCGCGCCCTTGATATCCGCGCCCATAGAGTTCAGGAAGTTGGCAAGGTCCACAATATGGGGCTCCTTGGCGGCGTTTTCAATGGTGGTGGTGCCGTCGGCCAGAGCCGCAGCCATCATGATGTTCATGGTGGCGCCTACGCTGACCATGTCCAGATACACGGGAGCCCCGGTCAGACGGCCGCCCTTGGCCACGGCCTGGACCAGATTCCCCTCGGTGACCTCCGCACCCATGGCGCGGAAGCCCTTAACGTGCTGGTCGATGGGACGGACGCCGAAGTTGCAGCCGCCGGGCATGGCCACGGTGGCCTTGCCGAAGCGGCCCAGCAGCGCGCCCAGCAGGTAGTAGCTGGCGCGAATGCGGCGCACCAGGTCAAAGGACGGGGTGGTGGAGTGGACATGGCGGCTGTCGATCTCCACCGTGTGGCGGTTCAGCACCCGGACATTGGCTCCCAGCTCCTCCAGAATGGAAAACAGCAGCGTTACGTCGCTGATCTGGGGGATATTCTCAATGCGGCAGACCCCGTCCACCAGCAGGGCGGCGGGGATGATGGCAACGGCGGCGTTTTTCGCGCCGCTGATGGTGACTTCGCCCATCAGCGGGCGGCCGCCATGGATGATATACTTATTCAAAACAGGCACCCTCTCTTAGGTAGTGTAGAAAACGTCCGCGCACTTATCATGCCCACGGACAGGAAACTTCATACGGCAGCCGCATGAATACAAGACGCTTACATACACATTCAGTATATCATATTTTTCAATAAAAGCAAGCAAAGACGGCAAATCTTTTCGAATTTATAGGAAAGAGCGCCCCGGTATTAGATGGGTGTTCATAAAACAGTCAATGGAGCGTATCGATACAGATACGCTCCATTTCTCATGTCAACATACTATGTAATGGGGTGCAGCCCCTTGGCTCTCCCTTTGGGAGAGCTGTCACCGCAGGTGACTGAGAGGGTCTTGCAGCCTTTTTCGAATGATAAGATCAATTTGTGTGCACACACCACGAAAATCCCTGTCGTTCATGGGGTGTCATCTCCCTGCGAAGCCGTCGGGCATTTTCTAATTGAGCATTGTCTTTTGGTATGGTCATTGGTTGCCCTCTCCGTCCTCGCTACGCTCGGCCACCTCTCCCAAAGGGAGAGGCAAGGGATGCTCGCACGGTACACCGAAAGGTGTATAGAGTTGCGCTCTTTATCAGTTCGGCAAATTGGAGTTTACCGCTCGATACGGTAGTATTTGAATGTTTCATCTTCTCCGACAGAGCGAAAGCCTACCTTTTCCAGCACATGCTGACTCCGGGTGTTTTTCCTGATGGTATCTGCGTTTACCGCAGCCATTCCCAACTCGTCAAAGGCGGTTTTTACCGCCAAACGTTCTGCCTGCGTTCCGTATCCCCTTCCCTTCACTGCGTCGTTTTGCATATGGATACTCAGGGAACATTCTTTTTTATCATGGTCGATCTGCTTCAATTGCAATTCCCCGATCACCTTATCTCCAAGCATGATCGCAAACAGTCTGCGTGAAGCATCCTGCCCCTTCATATCAAAATATCGATTTACCGCAGCTTCGTCATAAACATAGGGCTGAAACAGGTGCATATCCATATAGATAGACGCATCATTCGTCCAATGCTTGTACAGTTCGTGGCATAGTTCTCGCGTCATCGCCTTTAACTGAATTGTTGACATGTGAGACCTTACCCCCCTTATTATTCCGACTTATTGATTTGTTTAATTCTATCATATGGCTTTAATATATGCAAGAACAGCCCCGGCAGACATTACTGCCGGGGCTGAAACTGTCTTACGACCACCCGGTATTTTCCGGGACGCTCCGTTTTATGCGCTGTCAGTCCTGCTGCCAGTTGTGCCAGACGTTCTGCACGTCCTCGTTATCCTCCAGCATGTCGATGAGCTTGTTCATGCTCTTGACGTCGTCCTCGCCGGTCATGGTGACGTAATTCTGAGGCACCATCTCGATCTCGGCGCTTTCGAAGGTATAGCCCTTGTCCTCCAGGGCCTTCACCACGTCGTTGAAGCTGTCGGGATCGGTGGTGATCTCGAACACGGGGCCGTCGGGGGAGAAATCCTCGGCACCGGCGTCCAGCGCGTCCATCATGACGGTATCCTCGTCCAGCTCGCCGTCCTCGTTGTCGATGACGATGACGCCCTTGCGGTCGAAGGACCAGGACACGCAGCCCTGGGCGCCCATGCCCTTGCCGTACTTATCAAAGTAGTGGCGGATCTCGGGGGCGGTGCGCTGGCGGTTGTCGGTCAGGGCCTCCACGATGACGGCCACGCCGCAGGGACCGTAGCCCTCGTAGGTGACGGACTCGTAGTTGTCGGTGTTGCCGGAGCCCAGCGCCTTGTCGATGGTGCGCTTGATGTTGTCATTGGGCATATTGGCGGCCTTGGCCTTGGCCACCACGGTGGCCAGGCGGGAGTTATTGGCAGGGTCGCCGCTGCCGCCCTGCTTGACGGCCACGATGATCTCCTTGGCGATCTTGGTAAAGGCAGCGCTGCGCTTGGCGTCAGCCGCGCCCTTGGTTTTCTGAATATTGTGCCACTTGGAATGTCCGGACATGTGATTACTCTCCTTCGATCATATAGTATTGCACGGCGTCCCGGTGGACCGCCGATTTTGAGACGCAGATATCGGGAAAGGCTTTTTGCAGGCGGTGCACCACCTCGGGGCACACCACGTCCTCCGTGGGAAAGTGCCCTGCGTCGATGAGGTTCAGGCCCCGGGTATCCAAAAAGTCGTTGTAGCGCAGGTCGCTGGTGACAAAGGTATCGCAGCCCTGGGCCAGCGCGTGGGGGATGTATTCGCCGCAGGCCCCGCCGCCTACGGCCACCCGGTGCACAGGCCGCCCGCCATCGCGGTAGCGCAGGCCCCTGCAACTTAATGATTTTACCACATCATGCAGGAACTGTTCAAGGGGTATTTCGCAGGAAAGTGTGCCGATGCGGCCAATTTTTTGCTCGTTCAGGGGAATGGTGCCCGAAAGGCCCAGCTTTTGGGCCAGACAGTCGTTGACGCCGCCCTCCGCCGCGTCTAGATTCGTATGCATGCAGATGACGGACAGGTCCTGCCGCACCAGGCAGGTCAGCAGACCGCCCAGGCGGGTATCGTCCCGCAGGGTCTGCATTTCCCGCTCATGCCAGCGGACGTTCATCACCGGGTGATGGGCCACGATCAGGTCCGCCCCCAGCTCCGCTGCCTCCGCCGCCACGGCGGGCGTTACGTCCAGCGCCACCAGCACCCGCCGGACCGGCCGGTCCGGACGGCCCACCAGCAGGCCCACGTTGTCCCAGCTCTCCGCCGTGTCCGGAGGCGCCCAGTCGTACAAAAACTGTTCAATATCCCGTACTGTGATCATGAAAGCGCCTCCTTTTTCTTCTCCAGGGCGGCAATGAGCTCCGGCAGCGTGCCGCAGTCCGCGTCTTCCCGGCTGCGGTGCAGGCCCTCCAGTCTCCGCCGCAGCCGCCGCAGCTGTGCATCCAGATAGTCGCCGTACAGAGGGTCGTTTTCCAGGCAAAAGCCGGCGTACAGCCGGGCCTCCTCCGGGGTGAAGGCCTCCCCTGCCGCCATTTGCAGCACCACATACAGCTTGCCCTTGTCCCACACCAGCCGCTCGTCCCGGCAGGCATAGCCGTTTTCCGAAAGCCAGCGGCGCAGCAGCTCCACCTTGGTCTGGGGCTGGAGCAGCAGGGTGCAGCCGGAGGTCCGGGGCCAGGGGCTATCCGTCAGGATCTGTATGATGGTCTCGCCGCCCATACCGGCCATGACCAGGGTGTCGGCCTCATGGGGAGCGATGCCCCGGAGGCCGTCGCACAGGCGCAGATCCAGGGCCGCGCCGTATTCCGCCGCGGTGCGCCGGGCGTGGGCCAGGGGCTCCGGCCCGATGTCCGCCGCGATGGCGGAGGTGATCCGCCCCTGCTGCATCAGCCACACCGGAAGGTAGCCATGGTCTGTGCCGATATCCGCCAGGTGCGCCCCTGCCGGAACCATGTCCGCCAGCAGGCGCAGCCGGGGCTGCAATTGTAAGTGTTTCATAGGCTCTCCTGATAACACAGATGAACGCATACGGACGGGCCGTATGCGTTCCTGTTTGCGGGCGGGATGTTATTGAGCGCTCTTGTTGGCTTCCTCGTTGACCAGGGCCAGCAGCTTGTCCACATCGATGCCGTGAACGGCGCAGGCCTCCTCCACGGTCTCGCCGCGAGAGGAGGGGCAGCCCAGGCAGTGCATGCCGATGGACAGGAAAATAGGAGCGGTCTGGGGAGCGACATCCAGGATATCACCGATGATGGTGTCCTTGGTGATCTCGATCATGATAAATTACCTCCATGTTGAAATTGCTGCTCATAGTATACCCCAACCGTGCCGCCGTTTCAACAAGAACTTTTAAAAATCGGAAAATTGCCTGTTCAGCCGCGGCAGGGGGATTTCTTTCTCTCTCAGCTCTGATATGCCGCTATCAGCTCCCGGAAGGCCGGGAGGCTGCGGCGGATCATGTCGTTGGACACGCAGTAGCTCAGGCGCACATAGCCCGGGCACTCAAAGCCCGTTCCGGGCACCATCAGCAGGTTATGCTCCCGCTTGGCCCTTTCGCAGAAGGCCACATCGTCACCGCCGGGAGCCTTGACAAACAGATAGAAGGCCCCGTCGGGCTTGGCACACTGATAGCCCATGGCGGTGAGCTCCCGGTACAGCAGCTGGCGGTTCTCATCATAGGCTGCCAGATCCGGCATCTCATCGGCGCAGCGGGCGATGGTCAGCTGGATCAGCGTGGGCGGGCACACATGGCCGCAGGACCGGGCCGCCCCGGCGATGGCGCTGTACACCGCCTGGTGGTCCTCCACGGAATCCGGGACGCAGATATAGCCGATGCGCTCACCGGGCAGGGACAGGGACTTGGAATAGGAGTAGCACACGATGGTGCTGCGGTACACCGTGGGAATGAAGGGCACCTCCACCCCGCCGTATACCAGCTCCCGGTACGGCTCGTCGGCAATCATATAGATGGGGTGGCCGTACTCCGCACTCTTGCGCTCCAGCAGCCGGGCCAGGCCCTCCAGGGTCTGCCGGGTATACACCACGCCGGAGGGATTGTTGGGGGAGTTGATGATGATGGCCTGGGTACGGGGGGTCAGGCGGCGCTCCACCTGGTCCAGGTCGATCTGGAACGCATCGGTGTCTGCCGGCACCACCACCAGATGACCGCCGTTGGACTCGGTAAAGGGCCGGTATTCCGGGAAGAAGGGGGCCACCACCATGATCTCGGAGTCCTCCTCCGCCAGCAGGGCCTTGATCACGGCGATAAGCCCCGGGGCCGCACCGCAGGTGAGAAACAGGTTCCCGGGCTTCAGGTCCGTGCCGAACCGGCGGTTCAGGTTGGCGGCGATGGCTTCCCGTGCGCAGTCAAAGCCGCAGGCCATGGAATAGCCGTGGACCTTGATGGAATCGGTGTCGTTGAGAATATCGTGAATGGACTGGTTGACCTTGGCCGGGGCGGGGATGCTGGGGTTTCCCAGGGAATAATCGAACACGTTCTCCGGGCCCACCGTTTTGGCCTGCTCCAGGCCATAGGCGAACAGCTCCCGGATGACGGAGGGCGCGGTGCCCAGTTGATAGAATTTCTGGTTTACCATAACATACTCTCCTCTATGCATGCGGTTTGGTCAGGACAGGTGCATCCGCCGGGACAGGACGCTGCCGGCGGCGATGGAGGCCAGCTTGGAATAGGCGCTGTCGGACCGGGACACCAGCACGATGGGCACCTTAGCCCCCAGGATGACCCCGGCGTTCTTGGCTCCGCCGAACAGGGACGCGGCCTTGCCGATGCCGTTGCCCACCTCGTAATTGGGCACCAGCAGAATATCCGCCATGCCTGCGCCGGGTGCGCTGTAGTGCTTGTGGCGGCAGGCCTCGGGGCTGACGGCCAGGTCCAGGGCCACGGGGCCGCAGACATTCATGTGATATTTGGCCCAGCGGTCGGTCATGTGGGCCAGGGCGTCGGCGTCCACGGTGGACTGGATCTTGGGGTTCACCTGCTCCGCGCCGCAGATGCAGGCGGCGTTGATGGTCTCGTACCCCAGGGCCTGGAAGCACATGGCGGCATTTTCCAGAATATCGGCCTTTTTCTCCAGGTCCGGGAAGGTGTTGACGCCGCCGTCGGTGAGAATAACCATCCGGCCCAGGGCCGGGATCTCGTAGAACATGCAGTGGGTGGTCAGGCGGCCGGTGCGCAGGCCGTGCTCCTTGTTGAACACCGCCCGCATCAGGTCGGCGGTACCCAGAATGCCCTTCATCAGGAAGTTGGCCTTCCCCTGGGCACACAGGGCCACAGCCTTGGCGGCGCAGTCGGTGTCGCTGTCACCGGCGACGATCTGATAGGCGGCAGGGTCCTCCCCCAGCTGGGACAGCATGGCGGTGATCTCGCCGGCGTGGCCCACCAGAATGGGGACAGCGATGCCCTCACGGCGGGCCTCGACCACCGCCTGGATCACCGGCTGGTCATGGGCGGCAGCCACGGCGATGACCCCCGGGGTTCCGCCCCGGGCAGCCTCGATGATGCCGTCAATGGTATGGATCATATTGCTTTTCCTCCTTGTATCTATCCACAAAAAAACAGTCGCTCTCGTCTATCACTCTGACCACATTATACAGCGTTGCACCGGACCCGTCAATGAAAAAACGCCGAATGGTTCAATAAAATTTCACACCGCCAGGACTTGGGTATGGCCGCCTCAAAAGAAAACCCCCTATCCTGTTCGGATAGGGGGTGCAGCAGCAGGCAGGTTTTCTTACTTCAGGCTCTGTGCCACGGCCACAGCCACAGCCACGGTGGCGCCCACCATGGGGTTATTGCCCATGCCCAAAAAGCCCATCATTTCCACATGGGCGGGCACGGAGGAGGAGCCGGCGAACTGCGCGTCGGAGTGCATACGGCCCATGGTGTCGGTCATGCCGTAGCTGGCGGGGCCGGCGGCCATGTTGTCCGGATGCAGGGTGCGGCCGGTGCCGCCGCCGGAGGCCACGGAGAAGTACTTCTTCCCCTGCTCGATGCATTCCTTCTTATAGGTGCCGGCCACGGGATGCTGGAACCGGGTGGGGTTGGTGGAGTTGCCGGTGATGGACACGTCCACGCCCTCGTGGTGCATGATGGCCACGCCCTCGCGGACGTCGTCGGCGCCGTAGCAGCGGACATTGGCCCGCTCGCCCTCGGAATAGCGGATCTCCCGAACCACCTTCAGCTGACTGGTGTAATAGTCAAACTGGGTCTGGACATAGGTGAAGCCGTTGATGCGGCTGATGATCTGGGCGGCGTCCTTGCCCAGGCCGTTGAGGATGACCCGCAGGGGCTCCTTGCGGGCCTTGTTGGCGTTTTTCACGATGCCGATGGCGCCCTCGGCGGCGGCGAAGGACTCGTGGCCGGCCAGGAAGGCAAAGCACTTGCTCTCGTCGCTGAGCAGCATAGCGCCCAGGTTGCCGTGGCCCAGGCCCACCTTGCGGTCGTCGGCCACGGAGCCGTCGATGCAGAAGGACTGCAGGCCCACGCCGATCATCCTGGCGGCCTCGGCGGCAGTCCTGACGCCGGACTTCAGGGCGATAGCCGCGCCCACGGTGTACGCCCAGCAGGCGTTCTCGAAGCAAATGGGCTGGATCTCCTTGACGATCTCATAGGGGTCGAAGCCCCGGGCCTTGCAGAGCTCCCGGCACTCCTCCACGGAGCCGATGCCGTACTGAGCGAGGACGCCATTGATCTTGTCGATTCTTCTTTCGTAGCTTTCAAACAGTGCCATTTTTCCGTCCTCCTCTTATTCCTGCCGGGGGTCAATATACTTGGCGGCGTTGTCGAACTGACCGTAGTGGCCCTTGGCCTTTTCCAGGGCGGTGGCGGCGTCGTCGCCCTTTTTGATGAAGTCCATCATCTTGCCCAGGCTGATGAACTCATAGCCCACGATCTCGTCGTCCTTGTTCAGGGCCACCCGGGTCACATAGCCCTCGGCCATCTCCAGATAGCGGGGGCCCTTGGCCTTGGTGGCGAACATGGTGCCCACCTGGCTGCGCAGGCCCTTGCCCAGATCCTCCAGAGAGGCGCCCACGGACAGGCCGCCCTCGGAGAAGGCAGACTGAGACCGGCCGTAGACGATCTGCAGGAACAGCTCCCGCATGGCGGTGTTGATGGCGTCGCACACCAGGTCGGTGTTCAGCGCCTCCAGAATGGTCTTGCCGATGAGGATCTCGGAGGCCATAGCGGCGGAGTGGGTCATGCCGGAGCAGCCGATGGTCTCCACCAGCGCCTCCTCAATGATGCCGTTCTTGATGTTCAGCGTCAGCTTGCAGGCGCCCTGCTGGGGAGGCGCACCAGCCCACGCCGTGGGTAAAGCCGGAGATATCGGAGATTTCCTTGGCCTGGACCCACTTGCCCTCCTCGGGGATGGGAGCCGGACCGTGATAAGCGCCCTTGGCGACGGGACACATATGCTGTACCTCAGTGGTATAGATCATAGCGAATTCCTTCCTTCTAAATAATGAGGGATGTCCTCTTATACGCCATTATAGCAAGCCCACCGCGAATTTGCAAGTAATATTCCGAACATTCCGTGCAGCAGATGGTGAGGCGATACGTTTTTGCTGATTTGCTGCATCCTGTAGGACAGGTCTCTATCAAGTGTATCGTCATGGGGGCGAATAGCCGCGCCGTCTTTATCCGTTGGAAAGGCAATCATGCTATTCCTCCGCTCCGAATCCCATAGCACTTTTTCACGAACAATTTGGAAAAAGTTCTTGTCAAGCAGGGGTATTCGATTGTATACTTAGGATAGTTGACAGCGATGCGCTGAAAACGACAAATCCGAAGGGTGTTCTCTCTCGATTTGCTTATGAACCATCAGGCAGCATCGCGAAGCAACGGCGAGGGGCCGAAACACAGGCCCGGTAAGGATGACGGTATGAAAAAATCAGAAACAAATACTTTGCGTATTGAGCCCCGCAAGGTTCATGCCGCCGCGGTAGGAATGGCGATGGTGCTCATATACCTTGATTATCATTACTTTGTTGAGACTTTTTACTGGGTTTTTCAGCCGCCTTTTCGCATAGCAATTGACACGGTCACGATTGTTGCTATAGGCTTAATACTCAATGTCGTAGGCCTTAGTGAGATACTTGCTACCAGCCGAACATATATTGTATCTACCAAAGGAGTTACGGTCATTTTTTTGGGTATCATCCGCCGTCTATATCCATGGCAGCGGTTCCAGAGTATTAGCGTGTACCCTATGGACATAGGTGATCCTCCATGGGGAGGCCAGCCGTTTTTAATGGTTTGCAGCACCGTGCCGATTCGGACAATGGAGGGAGGAAAAATTGATCTGGAGCGCGCGCTCCTTCGATGGCCTCATATTCTGGTGTTTCCACTACTGCCGGGCGAGGAACGCATGCAATTTGAAAGCCTGCGGTGCGGGGAAATATCTCCCGACCTGGAGGATCAGGAACCCGACGAGGAGGAATAATCGTCTTGGCTGACGGAGATGACATGGGGCAGCAACCGGATGCACTTCACCTACGACAGCCTGGGTCCCGCGTCTGTGACGTACAACGGCAACAGGTATTTCTACCTGAAAACCGGTGGCACCATGGCCGCCACACTGGGCGCTGCGAACCCCCTGCGCTATCGCGGGTACGTCTACGACACCGAGACGGGCCTGTACTACCTCACCAGCCGGTACTATAACCCGGTTTGGGGAAGGTTTATCAATGCGGACGGCTATGCTTCCACGGGACAGGGATTTACCGGGGACAATATGTTTGCGTATTGTAATGATAATCCGGTGAACTATAATGATTCCGAGGGAACCTATCCGCTGCGCAATACCATGACAATGATGACAGATACTGGCGGCAACACCCCAAAGCCAAAATATTCAGCCGCCATTCCCATCGGAACAGGTACAGCAAGTTCTGCTGTCAACGCCGTAGCGGAACAGACATTGAAGCCCAAAGTGGTTCCGGTTCCCGATACAGTGCTTAAGGAGGGAAAGAACTTTGGACCGCTCCCTAAAGCACTTAAGAGTTCAAAAGTTGTTTCGGCAGCTTTTGCTCTCCCCTTTACAATTGCCAGCATTATTTCTGATTTTAAACACTATGAAGGATTGGGGGTTGCCCTATCAGTTTTTATGGATATATTAAACCCAGTTATATGTATTATGTTAGGGGGCTTTATCGCCGCCAACTTCTGCGCATTTCCCGCGGTGTTTATATCCATTGCAGCCGGAGTAGCGGTTGACGGTTTTTTCTATGTGTTAAAGGACCGCTTCCTAAAGGCATACAGAAAGAAGGGTAAAACGTGATCGGTAATATTTCTACTATAGGCTTTATTGTAGTGATGATTGCCTCTGTTGGTTGCATGATAACAGGGCTTTGGATGCTGTTTTCCCGGAAGTATAAGCATGATCCGCGGAATCCCATAGGCGCCAATATTGCTATGCTCCTGATGCCGCTTGGAATAGGATTGCTGACCTTTAATGAAATGGGCCTTTTCCCGGCGCGATACGACCGTATTTTGCTTGTTATTGGAAATGCAATAAACGGAGGCGCTATTGAACTCGCCACGCTTTCTGCCATCCATGTTAGCCGTAAAAGCGGAAGAAAAAAGGATGCAAGAACGGGCATAGTAGTGGCATGCCTTGTTGGAATCTGCTTCTTGGTGGGTTTGACGTGCATGATTTTCATGCCTTTTGCTCCTTGAAACAGCAATTAAGAACCAGGAACCCGACCAGAGTGAATAACCGTCCCGGCTGACGGACGTGGCCGTTAAAAGACGGCCACGTCCGGACACCAGCACCTATGCCTATGACAAGGACAACCGGCTGACCAAGGCGACGGAGGGTGCCATCTCCGCCAACTACACCTACGACAGCTTCAGCCGCATGACGGGCCTGACCGCCAAAAACGGAGTCCCTCTTACCACAAAAATGCCTCATATATAAGACGGGTATAACAGCTTACCGGTCTTATATATGAGGCTTAGTTTTGTTCACATTTTCTTCTCTATCGCCTTACGCGCCTTGCTCCTGGCCCTTGTCAGCAGCATCCGCACACTGCTGGGCTTGACGCCCAGGGCAGAGGCAATCTCCGCATCGCTCATGTTCAGGACATATTTGTCCTCCAGCAGCTGCCGCGTCCGCGAATCCAGCTGCGGCCAGATCCGCCAAAGCACATCGGCATCGTCCCCTGCCGCCTTCGGGCGGCTTCTTCTGTTCATCTCAGGTTACACCTCCAGACGGACGTACTCGTCCATATGCCGGGTGTAGTAAGCGCTCATATTCTCGCTCAGGCGCTTGCTCATCTTCTCCAGAGCCTCCGGAGGAACCTTGTCGATCCGCTTGGTCTCGCCGGTCTCCCGGTCGATCAGGTAAAATACACACGTCAGCGGCTGCCGCGTCTCTCCTGCCATGAGATACACCTCCCATCCAGCTTATGCGCCGGGTGGGATGTCCTATCTCGTTCGCAGCGTTCCGCTGCATACACGGGGGCAGCATTTTCCGCGCACCTGGATTCAAGGTGTCGCCGCCTTTTCGACTGCATGATCGCTGTTTTTGTGTTACTGTTAGCCACACCCGTACCCGATTCGGGCACAGTGAAAGGAGAAACGCCATGCCCACCAGTGATCTGAAAATTGCCGCCGCCTATATCCGGGTATCCACCGACGACCAGGAGGAGTACTCCCCGGACAGCCAGGTCCGGCTCATCCGGGAGTATGCCAGGAAGAACGGATACCTGCTGCCGGAGGAATATGTGTTCCAGGATGACGGCATTTCCGCCGCCACCGCCCGGAAGCGCCCGGCCTTCAACCGCATGATCGCCCTGGCCAAGGAGAAAGAAAGGCCCTTCGACGCGATCCTGGTACTGATGTTCAGCCGCTTTGCCCGCAATCGGGAGGAGAGCGTGCTGTACAAGGGTCTGCTGCGCAAACAGGGCATTTCCGTGATCTCCGTCAAGGAGCCCGCCGTGGACGGCCCCTTCGGCACGCTGATCGAAAGCATCATCGAGTGGTTTGACGAATATTACCTTATCAACCTGTCCGCCGAGGTCAAGCGCGGCATGAGCGAAAAGTTTCTCCGGGGTGAAGCCATGGGCACAGCGCCCTTCGGCTACCGCATCGACAGTGCCAACAAGACCTTCACGGTGGATCCGGAACGGGCGGAGATCGTGTGCGATGTGTTCCGCTCCTACGCCGATGGCGCCGGGCTCCGGGACATCGCCGTGCAGCTGGGCGATGCCGGGATCACTACGCGGCGCGGCAACCGGCCGGACAACCGATTTGTGGAGTATATGCTCCGCAACCCCGTATACATCGGGAAGATACGTTGGACGCCCGGACACAAAACCCGGTATTCCCGCGTACATATAGCGGACGGCGTGGAGGTTGTGGACGGCAAGCACCCGCCGATCGTCTCCATGGACCTGTGGGAGGCTGTGCAGCGCCGCATGGATCAGCGCAAGGCGGCCTACGGGAGGTACCAGCGTCAGGCTCCCGCTGCCTGGATGATGCGGGGCCTGGTGCGCTGCAGCGCCTGCGGAGCCACGCTGATCATGGCCGGCCGAAGCTCCTCCTGCCCCTTTCTCCAGTGCCACAGCTACGCCAAGGGCGCATGTCACACGTCCCATTCCTTATCCCTGCGGAGGGCCAACGCCGCCGTGCTGGCGGGCCTGCGGCGCTCTGTGGGTACGCTGACCTTCCATATGGTCCCCCACCTGTCGTCCGCCCCGTCCCGTGCCGCAGACTATGGCCGTCTGCTGGAGCAGGAGCGCCGAAGGCTGGATCGCTGCAAGGACGCCTACCAGGCCGGCGTAGATACTCTGGAGGAATACCGCGACAACAAGGCGCGGTTGGAGGAGCGTATCCGCCGCATAGAAGAACAGGCCGCTTCAGCTGCTGCGGCCCCGGAATCCTTCGATAAGGCCGCTTATGGAAAAAAAGCGGCGGACATCCTCCGCTTCCTGGAGACATCCGCCGACGAAGGCGCCAAAAATGAGGTCCTCCGTTCCGTCGTTGACCATATCACCTATGAAAAGGCCAGCCGGCACCTGGCCATATACTTCTACACTTAATTGTATCCTTTTGCCATCAGGTGGGCCGGATGGGGAACTCGGTGCATCGCTGCGGTATCTGAGTCAGCGGTACTCCATGCCATATCCGGAGCTGAAGGCTTTGCTGACGGACATCGGCGTGGAGGAGCTCGGGCACCTCGAGATTATTGGCACCATCGTTCATCAGCTGACCCGGAGCATGACGCCGGAGGAGATCAAGAAGGCCGGATACGAGGCGTACTTCGTGGACCACACCGCCGGTGTTTATCCGGCCGCCGCCTCCGGTTTCCCGTGGAACGCTGCGTCTATGGCTGTGAAGGGCGACCTGATCGCCGATCTGACGGAGGATCTGGCCGCCGAGCAAAAGGCCCGGGTCACCTATGACAACATCCTGCGTCTGTCCGACGATCCGGACGTCAACGACGTCATCAAGTTCCTGCGGGCGCGGGAAATCGTGCATTTCCAGCGCTTTGGCGAAGGGCTGCGGCTGGCTAAGGAGAAGATGGATCAGAAGAACCTGTATTTCGTGAACCCTTCGTTTGACCAGTAATCCCCTGCGAAAAGGCACCAAAATCAGAACACCCCCTGCCGGGCGGCTCAGTGTGCTGCCCGGCAGGGGGTGCTTTCTATTGTTCATTATTCCGTCATGGGAATGTTATTCTGGCCCAACAGCTTTTCAAAGCGGCGCAGCTGCAGAGGCGTCATCCGGTCCCGGTACTGCATAAACAGCTTTTTTACCTGGCGGGTGTCCCCCTTCCCCAGATAACGATTCATGGTGCGCTCCAGACTCTCACTGGCAGCGGAACTCAGGGACGTCTTTTTCCCGCCGCTCTTGGCCGAAGAACGGGAGCTGCCGCCGCCTTTTCCTGTGCTCTCCAGCTTCTGCTGCGCCAGAGCGGCGTCCTGCTCCTGCTTCGCCCGGCTGGCGTAATATTTCATCAAGGCCAGATAGTTGCTGTAGTCCTGCTTTTCCAGGGATTCATAGCGGTCCCGGGCCTGGCGGGAGGCGTTCTGCCAATCCTCCACCTGGTCCCGCCACTGGTCATAGGCAGATGCGTCCTGTCCCTGCAGCAGCTTGTACTGGTCCAGCAGTGCCTGTTCCTGACTCTCGTACCGGTCCCAGGCGTTCTGCTGCAATTGCGGCACCAGTGCCGCCAGCTCCTGCATATAGCGGCCATACTCCTGCTGGCCGGCCTGCTGGGCATATGTGGAGTCATACCCGCCGGTCAGGCCAGCCGCCTGCCCCAGGGCATCCTCCATGGCCGTCTGTCCCTGACGCTGGTACAGCCGGGCGTAGCGCTGGAACGTGTCATCCCGGCTGGGGTCATAAGCAAAGGGCCCGCGCCCCTCCATCTGCCGCAGCAGCTCCTCCATGCGTTCCGTATAGGGGGAGGTATAATCTCCGGGCCGGTTGGCCGCCAGCTCCTCCCAGCTGCGCTTTGCGTCCTGGGTCTCCCGGGATGGCGTATACCCCTTCTCCAGGTCTGCCAGACGATCCTGTGCCGATTGAACGCCCAGGCTGGCCCAGGTCTTGCTGCCCGCCACGCCGTCCGGGGTCATGCCCACCCGGCGCTGATAGTCCATCAGGGCTGCCAGGGTCTTTTTCCCGAATCCGCCGTCCACGTCCAAGGAATAGCCCTCCCGATTCAGAGCCTGCTGCAAGCGGCGAACCTCCTGTCCGGAGGAACCGTACCGTATCGTTGGATAGCTTGATGCCATATCGTTCGTCCTTTCTTCTCACGCCGTCCTGCGCCAGACATACACGACCAGGTACGGCGGCATATTGTTGTGGGCGGCCCCCCCGCCTGCCGAGGCGGACGCGCCCTGATACTCGTTCCTGCGCCCGTCCGCGTCGTACAGCCGGATGGCCGTCACGCCGGTGACGTCGGACTGCCCCGTGAAGTCATATCCGTGGGTATGGGCGGGCATCTCCGCCTTGGTCAGGGTGTGTTGGGCCTCGCCTCCGGTTTCCCCCGGTTCATAGACGTCCCCCGCCGCCAGCAGAAACCGGTCCTTCACCTGTTCCCAGGTGCCGCCGAACAGCGTCTCCGGACTTATCTCCGATGCGGACAGATATATGCTGCCTACCGGCCACACGGCATCCAGCAGGCGCTTGCCCCGGAACCATACGTCCCAGTCCGGCGCGATATCAACGGCCTTGTCGTGCTCGGCGTACTTGCCCACGCCCACGGCCGTGCCGCCTTGGGCCAGATGTACCGCCACCGCCGCCGTGGGGATGGCGTATTCCACCGCCCGCACGGACCCCAGCGCATCCACCGCCGACAGCTCCAGCTCATAGGATGCGGTTTTCAATACACCCTCAATGATCTGCTCCTGCCCGTTTTCCAGGGCGGTATAGCCGCTGTAGCTGCCGCCTACCGGCCGCAGCCGGTATCGCACCGTCACGGTGTTGTGCCCGCCTACCGGTGAGCATGCGCCGGTACACAGCACCCTCACGCAGTCGCCGTCGTCCCGCAGGGTGCCGTCTGCCCCGCACCGGCCCAAGAGCCTGGCTGTCAGCGTGGGGTTGGCATATGGCAGCACCTCCACGGCGCCGCCTTGCGCCGTCGCCCACCGTCCCCGGGAGTCGGTCACCCGTGCCTCCGGGATCAGCGTCCCCGCCTGCTGGATCGTGCCGGTCTGGCCGGTAAAGTCCTCTGCTGTCTGCCCGGCAAACTGCACCCGGCAGGAACGGATGCTGCTGCCCCGGGCTCCCGCTGCCGTCACCTGATAGGCCAGGCGGCTGTATCCCCGGACGCACACACCCCACCCGGCAATGACGGCGTTGTCATTCACCACCTGGGCCGCCAGACTGGCGGTGGGCTTCACCTCTTCCGGCACATACAGCTTTATCGGGCAGGAGCTGGTCCCCACCACGCTGCTGCCGGAATAGGTGGTGGCCGTCAACACACAGTCCCCGGCCACCGCATCGGTGATTTTCTCCGCCAAGGACAGGGGCGGCATCCATGTCACCCTTGTCTCCCCGGTTTTCCCGCACACCGCGCCATGGGTACTGCCTATCTGGTAGTCGATCTTGTGAGTAAAGCCCGCATCCGCCCGCTGCACGGTAATGCTTCCCGTCTGCCCCAGGGTCATGGACCCGGCCTGGAGGCCGGATGCCCGCGGGATCACCGGCAGTGCCACGGTTTGGGCTACCGACAGCGACGCCGGTGTCCATTGGGAGGTAAAGCCGCTGTACCACGCTGCGGACAAGGCCGCGCTGCCGCTGCCGTCGGAGCGGTGATTCACTGTCACCGAGCCGCTGCCCAGCTTATACCATCCCTTGCTCTCATACCGATACGGCTGATACACGGTTTTCCCCTGCAAAACATACCGGCAGCTGTTGGCCGCCTGGTTGTACGACTCCCCGGTCCCATCGTAGATGTACAGCGTCAGCGCCAGTGCAGACCGGTTATTGGCCGCATCCTGGCTGACGGTATAGTCCAGCCGCAGCTGCCACCCGGTGGCCGATACCGGCCCGTAAATGCTCGCCATCTTACCCTCCGATCCACCGGAAGGCCAGTCCCGAGGCGGTGGTGATCTGCCACTGGCCCAGGGTCACACCCTCCAGTACCGTGATGTTGGTGATGTACAGCCGGTTGTTGGACACATACGCCACCTCGTTGGCATCCTGCCAGAAGGACAGACGCTGGGCGGTGAAGGTAGCCCGGAAGTTGTTCTGGTCCACCACCGTTTCCCCGTCCACGTCCGTCACCGTCAGCCCCTGGCCAACGGCCACTCCGTAAATGGGAATGGAGCCGTTATAGCCCACGATGCCGGTGCGGATATAGCCCTCCGTCTCCGCCTTATACTGTCCAAAGGCGGCGCTGACGGCGTCGGTGTTAGCCTGCAGATCTGAGCAGAAGCTGTAATACTGGGTCAGCGCCTCCGGATTTGCCTCCAGATACGCGCTCAGCCGCTCCACATACGTTCCGAAATCCGACACCGCCACATATTCGCCCTCCAGCCGGGCAGACAACTGCTCCATCTGCCGCTTCACCAGCCGGGCAGTTTTGACGATCAGGGATTTCAGCTCCTGATAGCCCGTGCTCTCCTTCCGGCCCGTTCCCTGATGAGTCGACGTTCCGCCGCCGGACGCCGCCCCGGTGCCGCCGGATTCCAGCTGCCCCAGGGCAAGATTCAGCTGCTGTGCCATCTGGAACAGATATGCATATTGGGCCACGGCCATCTGCTGGGGACTGCCGTTGGGCGCGGGAGGCATAGAAAGCGTCACGGCCCGTCACTTCCCTTCTCATACACCGCCGACAGGCTGTAGATCCGGCAGCCCCCCTGGCCGGTAAGCCGCAGCCGCAGCTGACGGCACCGCCTGGGCCGCACATGCATGGTGCACGCCCGCAGCCGCCCCACGCCGCAGAGACTTCCGGCAGGCTGCCAGCTGCCGCCTTCGTCATAGCTGACCCAAGCCCGGACAGTGCTGTCCGCCTCCGGCAAAAGCCGCAGGCTCAGCCGCACCAGATACCGGCTCTCCGGCGCATCCAATCCCAGTTCCCCGGTTTCCGCCAGCCACTGCACCGGCCCCTCCCGGTTCTCGCCGGAGCCCTTCATAGCCAGCAGCCGCCCCGCCGCCGTCAGGCAGTACAGGTCGCCGCCCCAGGGCGCAAAGCCCACAGCCTCCACGCCGTCCTCCCGATACCAAAGACCCTGCCGGGTGTCCAGCACCAGCAGGTGCCACGCGTCGTTTTCATCGGCAGCTGAGAGATAATAGGACCCGTCCAGAGCCCCCGCCACGGCGTTGTGATACCGCATCTCTCCCAGCGCCTGAGATATATGCACCGGCATGCTGCCGTCAAACACGCACACGCCGCCCTGGCTGTGGTAATACAGCTTTCCGTCCACCACCCGCAGGCTGCCGCTGCTGCCGGACTTCACCCCGGCACACTGCACCGTCACGATCTGATGGGCGCCGCTGGCGCTGGGATACACCCGTTCCATGCAGTTCTCCTTGAAAAAACAACGGATTCCCCAAATAATCCGCCGCTCCGGTGAAGGCCCCGTCGGAGCCGCGGGATGCGGCATAACTGTCGGTAGACAGCCCCGCATAGCAGTTCCAGTTTTTGAAGTCCCCCAGCTTGCTGGCATAGATGGCATTCACCGCCTGCCCGTTTACGATACCGTATTTGCACCCCCACAGCCGGTTGCCGCTCTCCACTACATAATCCATATCCGGCACGGACCGTTCCACCGTCACCGGATCCGACTGGGACGACAGACTCCGGGGCAGAGCCGTCACCACCACATAATCGTCCTCCACAGACCGCAGCGGAAAGCTGCCGTTGAGAGCCGTCTCCCGGCACCCGCTGACGGCGACGCCGTCTCCGGCGGTAAAGCCAATGCCGATGCCCGCCGCATTCATGCGCACGCACACATCGTCCACCGCCGTCCAGCCGTCCTCGCCGTACTGCCGCAGGGCAGTCTCATCGCCGCCGGTATCCAGCCACAGGCTGCCGGCCTCCGGCTCCTCCGGGGCCTCGTCCGCCGCCAGATACCCGCTGTATACCGTGCCGTCGGGCCGGCACAGGGCGAAGGATACCTCCCCCTCTGTGACACGCTTATTTTCCAGACTGCCGAAATCCGTCAGGTCCTTGGTATTGATGTATGCCTTATCCGGCCAGATCAGCAGCCATGCGCCCATGCTGATCAGCTGCTTCTTTCCCTCCGACAGCACCAGCCCCGCCGCGCTGCCGTTTACATACAGGGTGTGCCCGTCTACCCAGATAAGGCCCTCCTTGACGGTAAGTCCGCCGGGACTGACGGCGCTTCCGGCCACGCCCCGCGGGCGGCGCACCGTCAGGGTGGGATACCCGTCGGCGCACAGATTCTCCATCTCCCGGAAGCTGCCCTCCTGCCCCCGGGGCCGTCGGTCCAGTCCCAGAAACCGGCTCACCGTCACCCGGCTCTGCCGTGGGGTGCTCAGCTGCGGAAAATACATGCTCCTCCCTCCTTCAGCACAGGCGCAGGGCCTGGACCTGCCGCCGGGGCAGATGCTCCCTGCACCAATAGTCCCGCAGGGTCATCAGCCCGTTGTTCCACAGAGCCATGGCGTTGTTATACCGCTCCAGCTCCCCGTTGGCATAGTGGATCTGGGCCTCCACATAGTGGCGGTACAGCCCGTCATAGGGCGCCGGCGCCAGCAGCTCCGCCGCGTCTGTCAGCTCCCCGGGCAGCACTGCACCCTGGCCGCCCTCATGAACCCGGACTACCTCCTCCAGCACGAAACCCTCCGCCTGCCGCAGCCACCGGCGCTTCTGCTCTCCCGGATAGCTGTTGGGCAGCAGGTCATCCACCTGGGCCAGCACCTGCCCCGCTGTCATCTGCCCCATTACCGTGCCTCCTCTCTCAGTTGGCCATGCGGTCTACATAGCGCCGGGCGTCGTCGGCCATCATCTGTGCGTTTTCCAGCACCTCCGCCACAAAGTCGGGCACCTGTACCTCCACGCCCTTCATGATTTTCCAGCTGCGTCCGTTGACGGACACGATCTGGAAGTTTTCCTCGTTCTTTCTGCCCCGATGCAGCAAAACGGTCTTTTTCACAGAATCGCTCCTTTCCTCTCCAGGGGGCGGGCAAAGGTCCGCCCCCGTTTCTGTCAGTTGGCCTTGTCCTCGCCGGAATAGGAGGAGCCGCACTCCACCCGCACCATGTATTCATCGTACAGGATCGCGGCGGCATGAATGCCCTTCCAGCCCACGCTGGATCGCTGGTCCAGGGGGTCAGCGGTGCCGGAGGAGCCGCGGGGCTTCACGATAACCTCGGTGCCCTCGCTGAGGTCCACCACGCCGTATGCACCCTTGCCCAGGAACAGGCAGCCGTATACGGCGCAGCCCTGACTGCCGCCTTCGCCGGGATAGATCACGTCGTTGTCCGCCGCCGTCACGGCGGTGTCCAGGGTCAACTGGCTGGCGGTATTTCCCACCACCTTGCAGCGCTTGCCGCCCACCAGCACATACCGGCCCTTCAGGGCATTGGCGGCCACGGTGCCGCCGTCAAAGCCCACAACGGCGGCGTTTTCCACCTTCCCGTTGACGGTCAGGGTGCGGCTGTTCCGGGCCAGGTCCTGGCCCCGGAAGATCTTGGCCTCCGTGGTCTCCACAAAGCGCACGCCGTGGAGCTCACCGATCTCGCCGGAAAACAGCTCCGTGGCGGCGGCGTACTGATGGGCGGCCACCCAGGCAGGGTCCTGGCGCAGATCAAAGGCCACACTGGGATGAATGATACACACATACTTCCCTTCGAAGGTAGGCGCGTTCATCTTCTTCAGCTGGGTAGCAGCCTTGGCCACCAGCTCGCTGGTGAGCTTGCACTTGTCCGTCAGGTCATAGCGGTGCAGCACATCGGTCTGGCTGCCGCCCTCCCCCTGCACCGGGGCGTAGATCACCTGGCTGCCCTGCTGGATCTCATTGCGGGTCACGGTGTCCAGGGTCAGGCCCATGTTGCTGCCGTGGCGGTCTGTGATCTCCAGCACCACGTCGTCAATGGCGGTCAGGTCCAGCATATCGGACACGGTGGTGTAGTCACCGTACTGGGCCAGCTCCTTGGTGATGTAGCTGACGGAGATGCCGCTGCCATCGGGAGTCACGCCCTCGGTCAGAGGCGTCAGCGCCTTGTCAAAGGAGCCGAACTTGCGCCACTCCACGGTTTTGCCGCCGCCGGCAGGCAGAGGCTTGGTGGCGGCGAACTGGTTGTGTACCAGCTGGGGCTTGGCGTTTTCCAGCAGCTCCATGCCATAATAGGTTTTCATCTCCGCGCTGAGGCCGCCGTGACCGGTGGTCTGGGTATTGGCCTCGCCTGCAAACAGCTGCAGGTCATACAGTTTGTTCATCATAAGCATTCCCCTTTCTTCATCCAAATACTTCCATTTTCTGGAAGGACTCAAAAGCTGATCCTCTCCCCGTCCATGACTCGCCTGCGGATGTCCGCCAGCTCCTGGCTGGTGAGCTTCCCCGGGTCCGGGCGGCTGACGCTGGCGCTGCGTCCGGTATTTTCCCGGACGCGCTGCCCGCCGCTGGCCACTACCCGGGCCGCCTGCCGTGCGGCCATCTGGGCGGCAAAATGCATAGCCTTGGCCGTCAGCTCCCGGCGGTGTACCATCTCATAGGCCTCCCGGGGCTCCACTCCCGCGTCAATGAGCCGTGCAAAGCCGGGGTCGTCCATCTCCCGCTGCCACCGGAATTCCGGATACACCCTCTGGATCTCCGGCTCCTGGCGGGACAGCCGTCCCATGGCCGCCTGATGCCGCAGGTCCCGCTCTCGCTCCCATTGCCGCAGCTGGGCCACCTCCTGCCGCAGTCCCCGCAGCCGCCCGTCCAGGATCTTCCGTACCCGGGCGTCAAAATCCGCCTTGTACCGTCCCCGGATCAGGTCCTCAAAGTCCTCCTGCCGCTCCCCGGCGTCGGGAGCCGTATCGCCCGCGTTTTCCCCGGCCTGAGCCGGTTCCTCCGGCTGCGCAAACAGCTGCAGCCAATCCGTTTTCCGCATATCTGCTCCTTTCCGTGGTAGGCCACGACCCCTATGCTCACGCCTCCAGGCGAACGCATGCCGGATATTTCCCCGCCAACTGCCCCAGTCCGCATCGGATAAGCTGCCATTCCGCCTGACAGTCTCCCTCTGCCGCCACCGTCACAAAGCCCGGTCTGACCACCAGCTCCCGCAGCAGGCCCTTTTCCTCCAGCGCCCCGATCAGGGCAAATACCAGTGCCGACGCGGCGGCGCACACGATGTCCTCTCCTGGGGGCGCATATCCCGCGTGCCCCCGCAGGGTCACCCGATTCTCCCCGAACACTGCGCAGATCATCGGGGTCTCACCGCCTCCTGGGTCTGCTGGCGCATACGGTCCATGGCGCTGAGCTTCTGCATCTCCGCCACCCCCGCGGGAACGGACTGGGCCTGCCGCGCCGGATCGGCGGTCTGCCCCCGCAGAATGCTGCTCATCAGCCGGTCCTTGTTCTTAAAGTCCATCAGCTCCAGGCACCGCAGGGCCTGATCCGCCATATCCGCCCGGAAAAAGCCCATCTGAAACAGCTGCAGGGCCAGTTGGTTATACTCCATGGTCTTGTAAGGATTCTCATCCTGGGCCGACACCTCCAGGTCAAATTCCGGCACCCGGTATCCGCTGACCACGCCGTCGTCCACCGCCTGGGGCTGAAGCCCCCGGCTGTCGTAGCTGACGAACTCCTCCTGTCCCATGACCCCCAGCAGCCGGAATTGCCTGGGCAAACTGTAAAACTGACGGATCAGCTCGATGCACAGCGTCACCACGTCGGAGAACGCCTCATACCCGTCGTCAATCATGTTCCGGGACAGCTTTCCTCCGGCCTCCTGCAAAGCCGCGATGGCCGTGGCGGCGGTAACGCCGCCAGCGGTGCCGCCGTTGGCCACATCCCGGTTGCCCGCCGTCTCCTTCATCTCCGCGATCTTGCTCTGCAAAATGGCCACATACACGCTGTCCAGCCCCGCCGTCTGAATGGGTGCGATGGAATCGCTGCCCAGATTTCCATTGGTATGGACAAAGGGCCGCGTCCAGTCAGCATACTCATTCTCGTTCACCGCCCCGTCGCTGCGGACAAAGAACCGCGGCGTGGCCGAGGCCAGCGTATTCTTGAGAATCGCCTGATTCATCAGATCGATCTGCTTCTGGGGCGACTTGCACAGGTCCACATACCCGTACCCCGCCGGCGTCCCCTCCTCCGGAAACAGCACGTCAAATACAAAGGGATACCTTCCGTGGTCGTACCACCCTCTGTCCCGCATATCCGGGTCGTTTTCCGTGGCATACAGCACCGTATCTCCCACGAATTTGCAGTATTGCAGCACCCGCCGTCCATTCTCCCGGGTGTGATAGTACCAGTCCACCACCAGCACCTTCCCGGAGGTATCCACCGCGTCGTCATACAGATACCGGCTCAGGGTCCATCCGCCCCGGTCCGCCTTGCCCTTTGCCTGGGGATACCGCTCCTCCAGCGCCTCCCGGTCCTGCAGCTCCGTGGAAAAAAAGTGGGGCGAATCCTGAATATCCGTCACCCCCGGCTCCCAGAACAGGTTCAGCAGATCCATCCGTCGGATGGAGATGTCCCCCAGCCCATTGAGCTTTCCGGCGTCCCAAAACACGCCGTACACGGCGCACCCGGATTTCAGCTTGTACCACCACGCGCTGGAATACGTCCGCTTGAATCCGTTTTTCTTCAGGATCACTGGCAGAATGCGTGTCAGCTTTCCGGCCTCCTCCCGGTCTCCCGGCTCCCGGGGCAGCACCGTGGGCTCCGGATAGCAGTCCATGGCGTCCGCGTGCTTGGAAAGAATGCAGTTCACCAGCCACCCGCTGGTGGGCTGTGGATCTGCGGGATTGCCGCCCTGTCCGGTCTTTTCCATCTGCTGCCAGTGCCGCAGCTTCCAGAATTGCTCGTTGTCGATGATCCGCTGCTCCAGCTGCCGCTTTCCGGCATGATAGCGGCGCAGGATATCTGCCGCACGGCGCACCTCCTCCGTGCCGATCCTTGGCCGCTGAGGCTCCAGGTTCTGTTCCATTGACCGTCCTCCTTTGCTGTCGTTCTATATACCCTTGGACTTTCCCAAAAAGATATACGCTCTGTTGCCATATACACAGCAACAGAGCGTATTTTTGAGAAATTTTATTTAGTTGGCCAACTCCCGGATCTGGTCCTGAATGAGCCGCCCGGCGGCCTGGGCCAGCTGGTCCATCCGCCGGATGCGGGCCAGGTCCTTGCCATAGATCTGATCCGCCGCCGGGACGCTGTCCTGCTCTCCCATGAAGATGGCGGCCACCCGTATCCCCTTCCGTCGCAGAGCCCGCACCTCATCAGCGGTATCTTCCACGCCGGCCTTGCCGTCATATTCCCGGCTGATGGGATTTTTCCCATTGGGCGGGATCCGGTGGCTGTCGTCGGGGTTGGCGTCAGTGAGGATCAGCAGCAGATGCTTCTCTGCCGGAGCCGACTGCATCAGCTCCTCCATTCCCCGCAGGGCCAGCCCATCCCGGTTCCAGCCCGCCGCGAAATAGTCGAATATCCGCCGCTCCCCATGCTTGTCGCCGTACTCCTTCAGCACCCGCAGCACCGTATAGCCCCGCAGACTGCAAAAGCTGGTGACCCGCACGGGGATGCCGCAGTTCAGCAGGCTCTTGGCCAGGATATACCCCTGGGCTGCAATGGTTTCCTGACAGTGCAGCCGGGACGCCGAACCATCCAGCAGCAGATCCACGCTGAATCCGGGCCGAGGTTCCTGGTCCTGCCGCAGAAACACCCGGTCGTCCCCCAGCACCGGCTCCCGCCATACCCGGGAGCCATTGAGCCATCCCTGCCGGGCCGTCACGGCGTCCGGCTGCTGATGCACCAGCATACAATTGCGGATCTGCTCCGTCAGCCGCAGCAGGGCGCTTTCATACAGCTCACTGTTTTCGGCATAGGCCGCCCGGTTCAGCCGGGCCTGCTCCGCCGCCTGTTCATACAGCTGCTGGCTGTCACTGCTGGGCGGCACGTCCGCCGCCGGGTCCCCCCGGGTGAACCACAGCCTGCACCCCAGGTGATTCCCGGTGCACCGCTGCTGCTCGATGGCGCTCAGCTGCTTTGGGGAATATATGCTCCGCCCGAAGCACCGCTGGATATACGCCCGGTCCGCCTCCGCCCGCTCGTTGGAGCGCAGCATGGACCGCAGCGCGTCCGCTGCCCGGACAAACCCCGCCTGTCCGGCATGGGCCGCCCGGCCGATGGCCAGATCGTCGGTGCGCACCAGCTCTGTTGGCGCTACCTTGGTCATAAATGCGATCCACCGCCGGTTGTCGAAGTGCAGCCGCAGCTCCGCCTTGGTCCGCACCCTTCCGTCAAAGCCCAGATACTTCCGGAAGCACGACCGAATGTCCTGCTCCAGCTGCTCTGGGCTGACGTCCCCGCAGCACAGTGCCCGGTACAGGCCCTTATCCCAGGGCGTCACCAGCCGTGTGGGTTTCCCCAGCACGCTTTTCCACCGGGCCGCCTGCATGGAGTATACCAGCTGATTCCGCGCCATCCACTCCTGCCGGGAGGTCTGGTATTCCATGGCGAAGAACTCCCGGGCATGGGCCTGCCGCAGCTCCTCCAGTGCGGGCCGCTGGGGCAGCTCCTTTTCATACGCCGCATTTTCCAGGGCCAGCCACGCCAGATCGTCCATCACCGCCTGCCGCACATCCCCCAGCCACGAGTCAAACAGCCGCCGGGGCATTTCCTCGCCGAACCACTTGTGTACCAGGCCGATGACAAAATTCATGTAAAAATCCGGTGTTCCGTCGGTTTTCATGGCCAGAAATTTTGGTTCAAAGCCATACGCCCCCGCCGCGGCCCAGATCAGATTCACCGCCCGCCGCTGCTGGGCGCTGTAAGTCTGCACGCCCATAACGCTCAGTCCGTAAAGAGCCTGGACCGGTCCAGCTTCGCCGGAATACGTCCGGCGATGACGTCCCGGATCAGGTCCTGCTCATAGCTGTCAAACGCCTTGTTGGTAATGCCCATGTCCAGGGCCATCCCCGCCCGAACGCCCCGGCGGATCAGCCGCAGCGCATCCAGCAGGCCCCGGAGGTCCAGCGCCTTGGAGGAGATCTCCGCGCTCTCGCACTTTTTCTGCAAGTCCAAAAACAGCTGAGCAAACTGCTGCCGATACTTTTTCTCCAGGGTGGGGAATTCATCCACCAGCAGACGCTCCAGGCCCTCCTGGCCGATGGTAGGCATCTGGATCACCACGAACCGGCTGGTCAGGGCCTCGTTGAGCTCCCGGGTCCCGGCATAGCCGTAGTTCATGGTGCCGATAAACCGTGCCGCCTCGTCCACCTCCACCCGGTCATACCCGGGCACATCAATGGCCCGGCGAAAGTCCAGCGTAGCATGCAGCACGGCCAGGGCCTCGTTTTTCGCCATATTGATCTCATCCAGAATGCCGAACCCGCCGTTTTTGGCGCACAGATACACCGGGCCGGGCCGGAACGTAACCTCCCCGCCCACAAAGGTATCCATGCCGATGAGGCTGGCGGCGTCCATGTTCACATGGAACGACACGTCCCAGGCCGGACGGCCGAAGGCCATGGCCAGGTTCTCCGCCAGCACGTTCTTGCCGGTGGCCTTGCTGCCTGCCAGCAGCAGGTTTTCCCCGCACAGCAGGGCCGCTGCCGCCGCCTCCCACACTTCTTTTCCGTAGTAGTGATACCGGGGCCTCGGCACCCGTCCCGCTATGTCCGGCGCCGCCGGATACTTCTCCCGGTATTCCCGGATACCGTCGATGATGCCCTGATCGATCTGTTCCTTTTCCAAAAACTCCAGCATATTCCCGCAAGCTCCTTTCCTTCGGGTAATTTTTCACGCCGGTATTATACACCTCTCCGGTGGGGAATGCAATCCGCCGCCCTGTTAAGATCTCGTGTATTCTTTTCCCCCTTGCCAAATTCGTTCAGCTCCGCTATAATATATTTGTGAGATTTTATACACACCTGTATTTCATAGGAGAGGAGGCGCCGTCATGTTTCTGATCGGCGACAAGGTGGTCCACCCCATGCACGGGGCCGGTGTCATCGAGCGCATCACGCACGAGCGCTTGGGCAGCTGCGTCAGCAGCTACTATGTGTTCCGCATGCCCTCCGGCGGCCTGGTGCTGAAGATCCCCACCGACGCCTGCTGTCAGATCGGCCTTCGGTGCCTGTCCACAGCGGAGCATATCTGCCAGGTGCTCTCCGCCATTCCAAACCTGGAGGTCCAGATGTCCGCCAATTGGAACCAGCGCTACCGGGACAATCTGGCCCGGCTGAAAAGCGGCGACCTGCTGGAGGTTGCCCGGGTCATCAAGGGCCTCATGTGGCGGGATCACCGCCGTGGCCTGTCCAACGGCGAACGCAAAATGCTCCACAGCGCCAAGCAGATCCTCATCTCCGAGGTGGTGCTGGTGGAGGGCTCGGAATACCCCGCTGTGGAGCAGCGGATCAACGAAGCTATGATGCTGGGAGCGTAAGACTATGGGAAAATTTTGGGATAAGCTGCGCCGGGTCCAGGATAAGACCCGCCCCTTCTGCACGGCCATCGTCCCCGCCGCCGGGTCCTCCACCCGCATGGGCGGTCAGGACAAGCTGCTGGCAGATCTGTGCGGCGCACCGGTGCTGATGCGCACCCTCTGCGCCATCGACAAAACAGAGCTGGTGGACGAGATCATCGTGGCCACCCGCCAGGATCTGCTGCTGACCGTGGCGGACCTGTGCAGCCGCTGCGGCCTGCATAAGCCTGTCAAGGTGGTCCTGGGCGGCCCCACCCGGGCCCAGTCCGTGCTGGCCGCCGCCGTGGAGGCAAACCCCAAAGCGGGGCTTCTGGCCGTTCACGACGCCGCCCGGCCCCTGGTGGACCCGGCGGAGTTTGACGAGATCATCCGCTTTGCCTGCCGCACCAACGCCGCAGCCCCTGCGGTGCCGGTGACGGACACCATCAAAACCGCAGACCCCACCGACGGCCGCGTCCTGTCCACGCCGGACCGCTCCACCCTCTTCGCGGTGCAGACTCCCCAGGTCATGGAGGCCAGCCTTCTGAAGGCCGCCCTTCAGTCCGCCATCGACGCCGGCGTGGAGCTTACCGACGACTGCTCCGCCGTGGAGCGCCTGGGCAAGGAGGTCTACCTGGCCACGGGCAGCCGGGAAAACATCAAGATCACCACCCCCTTGGACCTGCTGATTGCCGAGGCCATCCTCCGGGGGCGTGACCAATGACAAAGCTCCGCATCGGCCACGGCTACGACGTTCACCGTCTCGCCGCCGGACGCTCCCTGATCTTAGGCGGCGTCACCATCCCCTATGACCGTGGCCTGGACGGTCATTCCGATGCCGACGTGCTGACCCACGCCGTCATGGACGCGCTGCTGGGTGCCGCCGCCCTGGGAGACATCGGGCAGCTGTTCCCGGACAGCGATGATGCTTTCCTGAATATCTCCAGTCTGACCCTGCTGTCCCGGGTCCGCGATGCCCTGACCCGCGCCGGATACCGGGTGGTGAATATCGACGCCACCCTTATCGCCCAGGCCCCTAAGGTCGGCCCCTACCGCACGCAAATGCAGGAAAACATGGCCGCCGCTCTGAGCATAGACGTGGACCGGGTCAACGTCAAGGCCACCACCGAGGAGCACCTGGGCTTCACCGGCGACGGCTCCGGCATGTCCGCCCACGCTGTAGCCCTCATTGAAAAAGTCTGAAAAAACTGGTATGGCAGCGTCTGCCATACCAGTTTTTTGATTTATTCCGCCTTTTGCAGCATGTCCTTCACCAGCTGCTCGGCCCGGACCCGAGTGCGCTCCTCGTCCATACCCAGCACCCGGCCGTGCTCCACCACCACGCGGCCGTTGACCATCACCAGCTCCGCCGGGCGTGCATAGCCCACGGTGCCCAGCAGGCAGGCAGGGTCCAGCTTGGCTCCGGCCACCTCCAACAGATCCACGTCCAGCAGAAACAGGTCCGCCGCCTTTCCCACCTCCAGGCTGCCGATCTCGTCCTGGCGGCCCAGAAGCCGGGCACTGCCCATGGTGGCCATTTTCAGCAGGTCATACCCGGTGGGAGCCTTAGCGCTGTAGGTCAGCCTGTGCAGCAGGTACGCCGCCCGGATCTCCGCCAGCAGGTTGGAGCAATCGTTGGACGCGGAGCCATCCACCGCCAGCCCTACCGGCACTCCCAGCGCCAGCATATCCGGCACCCGGCACACGCCGGAGGCCAGCTTCATGTTGGACACCGGGCAGTGGGCGATGCCCGTTCCGGTCTGGGCCAGCAGCCGCAGCTCCTGGTCGTTGAAGTGGATGCCGTGGGCGTACCACACATCGTTCCCCAGCCAGCCGCAGCTCTCCATATACGCCAGGGGCCGCATGCCCACAGCCTCCAGGGTGAAGTTCTCCTCATCCTTGGTCTCGCACAGATGGGTGTGCAGCCGCACGCCCATGGACCGGGCCAGCACTGCCGACTGCTTCAGCAGGTCTGTGGTAACGCTGAAGGGCGAGCACGGGGCCAGCGCCACCTGGTGCATGGAAAACCGGGATGTATCGTGGAATTTCTCCACCAATCTCTGGCTGTCCCGCAGGATGGTGTCCACATCCTGCACCAGGTCGTCCGGCGGCAGACCGCCGTCGCTTTTGCCCCGGGACATACTGCCCCGGGTGGCGTGGAACCGGACCCCCAGCAGGTCCGCCGCCCGGAACTGCTGGTCGATGAAGTGCTCCGAACCCACCTTGGGAAACACATAATGATGGTCCATGCAGGTGGTGCAGCCATATTTCAGCAGCTCCCCCAGCCCCACCAGGGAGCTGTTGTAGATGCAGTCCTCGTCCAGTCCCCTCCATATCTCATACAGCGTCCGCAGCCACGGAAACAGCTTCATTTTCTGCACCTGAGGCAGGTTCCGGGTAAAGGTCTGATACAGGTGATGGTGGGTGTTCACCAGGCCCGGATACACAAAACAGTGGGATGCGTCGATGACGCGGTCCGCCGGGCGCTCCTCCGGCCCGATGTATCGGATCACGTTGTCCTGCACCAGGATGTTTTCGCCCCGCAGCACCCGGTCCTCCCGGTCCACGGTGACGATGGCCTGGGCATTGCGGATCAGTGTAGTCGCCATAGGTCGCGCTCCTTTCTCATAAAAAATGGGGGTGCGCTCCGCGCACCCCCATGGATGTTGCCTGTTTTTTTACCGATAGATCTCGCCCACGGTGGGGTTGCCGGCGGCCTGAGACTCGTCGGTGTCAATGTGCATGGTGGTGGCGCCGTCCACATTGACGCGGACCACCACGTCATCGAAGATCAGCTTACGGCCCTCGCCGCCGCAGGCCACCTTGATGATCTCCTTGTCCTTGACGCCCATCTTCTCGGCGTCCTCCTGGCGGACATGCAGGTGCCGCTTGGCGATGATTACACCCTGGCTCAGCTCCACCTCGCCCTTGGGGCCCACCAGCTTACATGCGCCGGAGCCCTCCACATGGCCGCTCTCGCGGACGGGAGCCGTGATGCCCAGAGTGCGGGCGTCGGTGGCGGAGACCTCCACCTGGTCAGCCTTACGCACAGGCCCCAGAATGGACACATTGGCCATTTCCTTCTTGGGCCCCACGATGGTCAGCCGCTCATTGCAGGCATACTGGCCGGGATAGGACAGGGGCTTGCGGACAGTCAGCTCATAGCCCTTGCCGAACAGCTTCTCCACCGTCTCCTGGGTCAGGTGGATGTGGCGGGCAGACGTTTCGATCATGAAAGACATTGTTTTTTCCTCCTGTTTGTGCGAAAAAATATATCGAACCCGTGCCGCAGCACGATTCAAACGGAACCTGCCGGCGGTTTGGTTCCCTTCCGGCATATTCAGCTTATTTTACCACACTCCGCTCCCTCATGCAAGGAAAAACCGCCGTTTTCCTCCATTTCCGCCAGTAATTCCTCCTCCGGCGGCACATGGCCTGCCAGAGCGGCGTTTTTCAGCCGCCAGTCGCCGGACACCTCCCGCAGCACCCGCAGCCCCTGGGGTACGGTGAATCCCTGGTCCTCCCGCTGCAGCTCCACCTCCATCACGGCCAGCCGCCGCCAGAAGGGATACACATCGATTTCAAACACCAGACCGCCCTCCGGCAGGCAGTACCGCTCCTTGTGGATGGTCACCCGGTCCGGGTCCTGCTGCCGCAGCAGCGTTTCATATTCCGCCCGGGTGATCTCCCGCTCCCGCTCCACGCAGGTGCGGTCTGTCCGGCGCAGCTTCTCCGTGTGGAAAAATTGCTCCGTCTCCCCCACCCGGCGGCGGACCCGGGCGCTGATCCCTGGAGGGGCCAGCAGATACGTCTGCCATATTTCCCAGCGCGTGGGACACCGGTCCAGCACCGCCCGCTCAGGCATTTCGATGAGAAATTTCCGTTCGATTTCCAGGGGCTCCGTCATAGTCTGTCAAACTCCTCCCGACTCAGCAGCAGATTCATTGCCTCCAGCAGGCCGTTGGCCGTCAAGTGCTCCGGCAGCTCCAGCTCCTTCAGCACCTGCTGCCGCCGGGCGGCGGAGCCCGGCCCCACCAGGCCCTTCTCCATCATGTCCGCCTTGGTCAGCTCTGCGCTCCGGACAGGAGCTTCCTCTCCCTGGAACGTTGCGCCGCAGCGCCGCAGGGCCTCCAGCAGCACCTCCGGGCGCATCCCCTCCACGCCCAGCTTCCCCTCCTTGCCGGGGCGGCGCTTGCGCCGCTCCTTCCCGGCCACATCGGGGATATACGCCTGCTTCACCCGCTGCCGGGGAATGGCGCCCTTGAGATAGTTCCGGATCACGAAGCCTGCGCCGTCCGGGTCCGTCAGCAGGATAAGCCCCCGTTTTTCCGCCAGCCGCCGCAAAAAAGCCAGCTTTTCCCGATTGTTGAATACGGAAAACCCGCCGGTCTCCACCACCGTGGCGTCCACCACCTGGGCAAGGGTGTTGCGGTCATACCGCCCCTCCACCACGATGACCTCCTTAATACGCGGCTTCATCTGCGCCCCGCCAATTCCATCAAAAACAGCTTCAATTCGTCCTCCTTCTGCTTATCCGGCATGCTTACGCTTTTCATCCGCCGGTCCAGCCGCTGACACCGCAGCACCGCCGTCTGGCACCAGTCGTGGTCCACCTTTTTGGCCGCCTGCATCAGGAGCCTGGCCGGATAGTCGCTGCTCATGCCCCACAGCTGCTTCAGCCAGAGCCGGTCCTTGCCGCCGTCCAGGGCCATCCGGGCGGTATACAGCCGCCGCAGCTCCTTGCCCACCGCCGCCAGAATGACGATAGGCTCCGTCTGCATCCGCAGCAGCTCGCCCAGCACCCGGGCCGCGTCGTCGTACTTTCCGGCGGTGATGCTGTTGGTCATGTCAAACACCTGCGCATCCAGAATGGGGTCCGCCACGGCGTTGATATCCGCAATGGTGATGCGCTGGCTCTTGGCATAGGCGGCGATTTTTCCGATCTCCGGCACCAGGTCCGTCATCAGCGTCCCGCAGGTAAACAGCAGATGATCCGCAGCCGCGATGTCGATGTCGTGGCCCTCCGCCGCAAACCGCCGCTTCATCCACCGCAGCAGCTGCTCCCGCTCCTGCTGGCAGAACTCCACCTCCTGGACATGGTCCCCGATAGCGGCGCACAGCTTTTTCATTTTTCCGTCCCGTTTGTATGCCAGCACGTCATAGACAAACACCAGCGTGCAGTATTCCGGAAAATCTCCCAGAAGCTCGATCAGCAGCCCCCGCTGCCCCTCGTCCAGCCGGAACAGGTCCATATCCGTCACCACCACCAGGGTGTGCTGAGCCATCATAGGCATGGCCTCCACTGTTTCCGTCAGGTCCTGGACCGTCAGCCCCTTCCCCGGCAGCCGGTGATAGTTGAACTCCTCAAAGCCCGCCGGCACCAGCAGCTGCCGCAGCTCCTCCAGATACCGGTCCCGCAGATACGTCTCCTCTCCGTAGAAAATATACACATTGGCCGGACTCCCGGCCTTCAGATCCGCCCGCAGCCGCTCCAGCGCCGCGCCGCTTTTTTTTGTGGTCCTTGCCGCCATTTATGTTCCTCCGTTCACGGTCACCAGAATGTTTCCCTGCCGGTCGGTGCGATACACCGCGGCCCCGTTCCGGGACAGCCTGTCCATAGCCTCCTGGGTGGGATGACCGTAGCTGTTGTCTCCCACGCTGATGATAGCCGTTTCCGGCCGCACCTGCTGCAAAAAGGCGTCGGTGCTGCTGTACCGGGAGCCGTGGTGGCCCACCACCAGCACCTCGATATCCGGCAGGTCGAACCGTTCCACCAGCTTCTTCTCCGTGTTTCCGGCCATGTCGCCGGTGATAAGGGCGTCGAAATCCCCTGCGGAGCACAGATACGTCAGTCCCTGCTCGTTCAGATCTCCCGCGCCCACCGGCGGATAGATGGTCAGCATGGCGCTACCCATAGGCAGTCGGTAAACGTCCGTCACCATGGTCACAGCAATGTCCTTCTCCCGGGCCAGCTCCAGCAGCCGGTCCCGCACGCCGTACTCGTCCTCAATATCCGGCAGCAGCAGCCGCTCCACAGGCATCCGGGCCAGCAGCTCCTCCAGCCCATTGGTGTGGTCGGCGTGATAGTGGGTCACCGCCACCGCCGACAGCCGGTGGATGCCTATGCTCTCCAGCTGGTCTGCCGCCCGGGCTCCGGCGCTGATATAGCCGTTGCTGGATCCGCAGTCCACCAGCACCGCCTGCTCCCGGGTATACAGGGCCACACTCTCGCCCTGGCCCACGTCCAGCGCCATCACGGACAGGTCTCCATACCGGTGCAGCCCGGCGTTGAGTCCCACCGCCAGCAGCAGCGTCACCGCCGCCAGAGCTCCGGCCGCAGCATACTTCCACATCCTGTCCCGGGTCAGCACGCACCCGCCGAACATGGCATACACATACAGCAGCCAGTATTTCAGAAAACCGTTGGAAAAATACACCGCATGCCCCGGGACGGAGGCCAGCAGTCCGGCGGCCCACAGCACATACCGTACCAGCCCGAAGCATACCCAGCCCAGCACCCGGGCCGCCGGCAGCCACACAAAGCCCACCAGCACCGTTACGAAGCCGGCCATAAAATTCCAGCCCGCCGCCGGTACCGCCAGCAGGTTGCTGATGGGGGCGGTAAGGGTCAGGATGTTGAAGTAGATGGCCGTCAGTGGGATGGTGAAAACCAAGGCCGCCAGCGATGCCGACACATTGGCGCACACAAAGTTCACCGCCCACCGTATGGCCCGTTTTTTCCCGGTATATACCCGGGACATGGCCCCATACAGCTTAGGCGACAGCCACACCAGTCCCAGCGTGGCCGCAAAGCTCAGCTGCAGGCTGATGCTTCCGGCGGCAAAGGGGTTCCCCAATAAAATCACCAGCAGTGCCGCGCCCAGACTGGTCAGCCCATCGCTGTCCCGCTTGAACAGCGGAGCCGCCAGCACAAATGCCTGCATGACACACGCCCGGACCACCGACGGGGACAGGCCCACCATCAGCATATAAAATGCCAGCACCGCCATGGATACTCCTGCAAACAGACGCCTCCGGCTGCCCAGCAGCAGTCCCAACAGGCTCACCAAAAAAGCGCAGTGCAGCCCGGAGACCGCAAACAGGTGCGATAGGCCCGCCTGGGACATAGCGGTCTCGTCCTCTACGGACAAGCCGCTCCGATCCCCAGTCAGCTCCGCCGTTACGAATGCGGCGGTAGTCCCGTCGTCCCAGATGGCGGCGATCTTCTCCCGCATGGCCCGGGCCATCCGCTGCGGAAGCCACCGCAGGTTCCCGGCACTGCCCTGCTCCACTGCTGCGTCCTCTTGGACGTACAGCAAAGCGAACACGCCCCGGGAGGTAAACGTGGTCACGTCGTTTTCATGGATGCGGCCCGCATCCTGCCATTTGGCCCGGCCGGTAATCCTCTGTCCCGGCTCCAAAGCCGCCAGGGACGCGTCCCCATAGCAAACCGCTTTGGCGCCCCGCAGCCCGTCCAGATACACCGTGACCTTGGCTCCCCGCTCCGTCAGCTGACCATAGTTTTCCACCGTTGCGGAAAACGCCGCCTCCCGCCCGCACCGGTCCAGCACCGGCCGCTGCACCAAGTTCTGATACCCGCCATAGTACACCAGCCCCGCGCACAGAGAGAACAGCATCACCGCGGCCCGCAGCCGCAGCTTCTCCGGCAGATGCCGCCGCAGAAAAACCGCCAGCAGACCCAGCGCGCCGGCTGCGGCCGCTGCCCACCAGGTCCAGCCGCTCCAGGGCAGCAGCACCGCCGCGAAAACCGCTGCGGCAAAGGACAGTGCAATGGATGCCAGCATCCGCACAGCCGTTCCCTCCCTTCAGAATATGATACCCGCATTATACCAGATTCCGCCCTCCGGAACAACCCCAGCGCCGCCGTTTGCATTTTTTTGCGCACTTCCGTGCATGTTTTCGCCGATTCCGGTCACACTATCCCTGTACCGCAGGTACAGAAGGAGGTGTCCGTCATGGACAAGTATCAGAACCAGAACCAGAATCAGAACGGCAACCAGAGCAACCAGAACACCCGTCAGAACCGCAATACCAAGCAGAACCAGAATCAGAACCAGAATCAGCAGCAGAACCAGAACCAGCACTGACCCACAGCGTACAAAAAGGCCCCCGGTGCCGTACACCGGGGGCCTTTTGTTGTTTTTCGGAAGGGATCTTACTCCTCGTCCTCGGCAGGCTCATCAGCCAGCAGGGCGCGGATGGACAGAGAAATCTTCTGTTTCTCCTCGTCCACAGCAGTGATCTTGGCGTCCACCATCTGGCCCTCGGACAGAACGTCGCCGGGCTTCTCAATGCGGCGGTCCGCAATCTGGGAGATGTGGATCAGGCCGTCCACGCCGGGAACTACCTCAGCGAAGGCGCCGAAGGTCATCAGCTTCACGATGCGGACATTGGCCACGTCGCCCACCTTATAGGTGTTCATGAAGGTATCCCAGGGGTTGCAGGAGTGGTCCTTGACGCCCAGGGAGATCTTGTGCTTCTCGGGGTCGAAGGAGATAACGTACACATCCAGAGTGTCGCCCACAGAAACCACCTCGGCGGGGTTCTTGATGCGGGACCAGGACAGCTCGGAGATATGTACCATACCGTCCACGCCGCCGATATCCACAAACACGCCATAGCTGGTCATGGACTTGACGGTACCGGTATAGTGCTTACCCACCTCGATGCTCTCCCAAATGGCAGCCTGGGCAGCCTGACGGGCCTCGTACTGCACGGCACGGATGGAGCCCACCACACGGCGGCGGGCACGGTTGACCTCGGTGATCCGCAGGGACACGGTCTGGCCGATCATCTCGGACAGGTCCGCACCGCGGGGCTGGCCGCTCTGGGAAGCGGGAACGAACACGCGCACACCCTTGACGTTGACGACGATGCCGCCCTTGTTCTCCTCGGTGACCTTGCCCTCCAGGGTGGTCTTGTTCTCGCGGGCCTCCTCGATGTCCTCCCAGACCTTCACGGCGTCCAGGCGCTTCTTGGACAGCATGGCATAGCCCTCCACGTCGTTGACACGGATGATATAGGTCTCGATCTCGTCGCCGACCTTCACCACATCCTCGGGCTTCACGTTGGGATCGGCAGACAGCTCGTCCACGGAAATATAGCCGGCCTGCTTGCAGCCCAGATCCACCTGGACCTCAGTGGGACCCACAGCCGTCACGATACCGGTTACCTTCTCCCCTGTATTTAAAGTCTTGAAAGATTTGTCCAGCAGCTCCTCAAAGCTTTCTTCCTTGATTTCGTTGTTCTTGATTTCTTCGCTCATCGTTGTATATACCTCCTTAATGATGCCCGCCGGTGTGGACGCGCCGGCCGTAAGTCCCGCCAATGAACATCCAATAAAAAGGTCCGGTGTAAGCTCCCCTGCTCCCTCGATCTGGAACACCCTGGGGCAAAGCTCACGGCAAATCTCTGTCAAATGTTTGGTGTTGGCACTTTTACGATCTCCGACCACGACCATGACGTCCACCCGAGAAGCGATCTCCGCCGCCTCGGACTGACGCCTATGCGTAGCATCACATATTGTATCAAATAATTCCGCGTTTGTACACAGTTTTTTTAGAATTTTTTTTGAACTTTCCCAGATACTCCGCACGCAGGTGGTCTGGGCCACTGCCGTCAAGGGCAGATTCTGCCGGCCGGGGTCCTCCAGCAGCCACTGCTCCAGTTCCTCCGGCCCGGAAAACACCAGAGTCCGGTCCGACCAGCTGGCCGCGCCCATGACCTCCGGGTGGTGGGGCTCCCCGATGACCAGGGGAATGCGCCCGGCTTCGTCCGCCCGGGACACGACGCGCTGAATGTGCAGCACGTTGGGGCAGGTGGCGTTGACGCACCGGGCGCCCATTTCCTCCAGCCGCTCCAGCACCTGCTTTGTCTCGCCGTGAGAGCGGATGATCACCGTGTCTCCGGGACACACCTGGTCCGGCGTATCTGCTTGCCTGGCCCCCAGCCGTTCCAGCCGGGCCACCACGTTGGCGTTGTGGATGATGCTGCCCAGCATGACGCAGCCGCCGTTCTCCCGGGCAGTTTTCTCCGCCAGCTCCACGGCCCGGCGCACACCGTAGCAGAAGCCGGCGCTTTTCGCCTGGATCACCGGCATACAATCCCTCCCAATGCATAGGCCCTCCGCATGATTTCGTCGGCGTTGGCCTGGTATTCCTCCGCCGTGCCCTTTCGGCCGGTATACACCGGGATATAGGGCCGGCCGATGATGATCCGCACCCGGCGGAACAGGCGCTTTTTCGTGTCGATGAACATGGGTACCATGTCCACCCCAGAGCGGATGGCCATCATGGCCGCGCCGCCCTTGACCTCCGCCTGTCCCGGGTTCTTCACCCGGGTGCCCTCCGGGAAGATCAGCAGATTCCATCCCTGCTTCAGGCTCTGAATGGCGGTTTTCACCGCCAGAATGTCCGAGTTGCCCCGATCCACGGCAAACACGCCGATGGCCTTGAGAATGCTGCCCAGGATGGGAATCCGCAGCAGCTGCTTTTTGGCCATGATCCGCAGGGGATAACCCGTCCATATGGCTGCCACAAACAAAATGGGATCCCATGCGCTGCTGTGGTTGGCGCACAGCATCACCGGCCGGTCATCCGGCAGATTCTCCGCCCCCTCCAGGGTAATGGGGAACAAAAACCGCACCAGCGGCCCCAGGATTTTCTGTATCCGGACAAAATGCGGATTTTTCACAGTCCTGCCCGCCTCCTTATGGTATCCAGCAGCAGCCGAAGGCTCTCGTCAAAGGTCAGCGCCCCGGTGTCCAGCTCCACGGCATCCTCCGCCTTGCACAGGGGCGCGATGTCCCGGTGGGAATCGGCCCAGTCCCGGTCCACAATGTCCCGCAGCACCTGCTCATAGGGCTGGGGCGTGCCCCGCTGCTCCAGCTCCCGGCACCGGCGCATGGCCCGCACCTCCGGCGCAGCGGTGAGGAAGATCTTCACCGTAGCGTCCGGCAGCACCACCGTGCCGATGTCCCGGCCGTCCATAATCACGCTGCGGCGGCGGGCCTGGTCCCGCTGCAGCTCCAGCAGGAAGTCCCGCACTGCCGGGATGGCGGAGACCTTGGACGCGTATTTGGACATTTCCGGCAGGCGGATCTCCTCCGTCACGTCCCGGCCTGCCAGCTTCATCCGCTGAAGCCCTGCCTGGTCATAATGCAGCTCCAGCCGCATCTCCGGCAGGACCGCCGCCACGGCCGCCGCATCCGACGGGTCAATGCCCCGGCAATACACGCCATAGCCGATGGTGCGGTAAATGGCCCCGGTGTCCACATAACAGATCCCCAGGGCCGCTGCTGCGGCCTTGGCCAGCGTGCTCTTTCCGGCCCCGGAGGGCCCGTCTATGGCTACGGAATACAGTTCAGGCATATTCATTCTCCTTCCGCTCCGGCGGCGCTTGTCCCCGCCAGATGCCCGGTGGACCAGGCGATCTGCAGGTTGAAGCCGCCGGTATAGGCGTCAACATCCAGTATTTCCCCGGCAAAGTAAAGCCCCGGAGCCAGCTTCGATTCCATGGTAGACGGCTGCACCTGGCTCACCTGCACGCCGCCGGAGGTGACGATGGCTTCCGCCACCGGTCTCGGCCCGGTAACGGACACGGTGAAGCCCTTCAGCAGCTCCTCCAGGGCCCGGCGCTGGGCCTTCGTCACGGAGTTGGCCTTCAGCCCTGCCGGGACCTCCAGCCGATCCAGCAGCACCGGCACCATACTGTGGGGCACCAGCCCGGCCACGATCTTTTCAAAGTCCCGGTTGGGATTCTCCCCCAGGTCCCGCAGAATACGGGCCTCCAGCTTGTCCCGGTCCAGCGCCGGCTTCAGATCGATGCACAGCCGGTATTTTTCCCGGTCCCAGTGCCGCAAATGGGCGCTGGCGGACAGCACCAGCGGCCCCGACACACCGAAGTGGGTGAACAGCAGCTCCCCAAAATCCCGGAACTGCACCTTATTCTTCCCGTTCAGAGCCGTCAGCTCCACATTTTTCAGAGCCAGTCCCTGCATCCGGCGGCAGTCGCCGTCATCGCTGACCAGGGGCACCAGCGACCCGCAGGGCGGTACGATCCCGTGGCCCAGGGCCGCCGCCATGCGATATCCGTCGCCGGTGGAGCCGGTGCCGGGATAGCTGACGCCGCCGGTGGCCAAAATCACCGCCTCCGCCGGATACGTTTCCTTTTCTCCAGCAACGCCGCAGACCCGGCCCTCCGCCGTTTCCACGGACACGGCCCGGTCCCGGACCCATCGCACCCCCAGCCGCTCACACCGGCGGCGCAGGGCCCCGGATACGTCGAAGGCGCAGTCCGACTGGGGAAAGACCCGGTTTCCCCGCTCGGTTTTCAGGGGCACCCCCAGCGTCTCAAAAAACGCCATGGCATCCCGGCTGTCGAACCGGGCAAAGGCCCCGTACAGAAAACGTCCGTTCCGGGGGATGTTCCGCAGCAGCTCCTCCCGGGAACAGTTGTTGGTCACGTTGCACCGGCCCTTGCCGGTGATGTTCAGTTTTTTGCCCAGCCGCTCGTTGGGCTCCAGCAGCGTCACCTGTCCGCCGCTTTCGGCGGCGGCAATGGCCGCCATCAATCCGGCGGCTCCCCCGCCGATCACCGCGATACGCTTATGATTCATCTTCCGTTTTCCCGAATATGTTATATTTGGACCAGACGTTCTCCAGCTGGGAGAACGTGCCGGATACCTCCTCGTTCTTCTGCCGTCCCACTGCCACGATCAGCGCGTTCAGCAGGCTCAGGGGCGCAGCCATGGAATCCACAAAAGAGATCATGTCGCTGCGCACCAGCAGCGACACCGTGGCCATGCGGTAAAGGGGCGACATCTGGCTGTCGGTAATGGCCACCACATCGGCTCCCCGGTCCCGGGCGTACTCCACGGCGTGGATAGCCATCTGGGAATACCGGGGAAAGCTGATGCCCACCAGCACATCTCCGGGGCCGATCTGGCTGAGCTGCTCAAAGATTTCTCCTGCGGCAGCGTTCTGCACAAGAGTCACGTTCTTGAACATCAGGTGCAGATAAAAGTTCAGATACCCCGCCAGAAATGCCGACGACCGCACCCCCATCAGATAGATGTGGCTGGCGGTCAGCAGGCGGTCCACCACCCGGTCAAAGGCCGTCCGGTCCAGCTGCTCAATGGCGGTGTGGATGCTGTTCATATCCCGCTGCATCACGCCGGTGAGCACGTCCTGCTCCTGCATCTGATCCCGGGACACCTGAATGCGCTGGAGGGAGGTAAGCCGCCCCCGGACCAACTCCTGCAGGGCACGCTGCATATTGGGGTACCCGTCGTACCCCAGCTGGGAGGCGAACCGCACCACCGTGGACTCGCTGACCTGGGCCTTGCGCCCCAGGTGCCCGGCGGTCATAAACGCCGCCTTGTCATAATTCATCAGAATATAGTCGGCAATGCGCTTCTGCCCCCGGGAAAAGCTGTCCGTCCGGCTTCGTATGGTCTGGAGCACGTTTTTGCTCACGACTTCTCGCTTCCTTCCAAATCGCGCAGCTCCTGCTGCGTCAGATACCGCCACTGCCCCACTGGCAGGTCCCCCAGCGTCAGCGTGTGCTCCCGCACCCGCTGCAAGCGCCGCACCGCCAGTCCCGCCTGGCGGCACATCCGGCGGATCTGGCGGTTTTTCCCCTCATGGATGGTGACGGACAGGGCGGCCTTGCTGCCGTCCCGCCACAGCTCCCGGACCCGGGCCGGGCGGATGCGCTCCCCCTCCAGGTCCCGGATGGCGGCCAGCCGCTGGGCGGCCCCCTCCACCGGGCCCGTCACCGTGACCCGGTATTCCTTCCCAATCTGGTGGCTGGGGTGCAGCAGCCGCTGCATCCAGGCCCCGTCGTTGGTCATCAGCAGCAGGCCCTCGGAGTCCATGTCCAGCCGCCCCACAGGGTACACCCGCGCGCCGCAGCCGGACACCAGCTCCGCCGCCGTCCGCCGTCCCCGCTCGTCGGACAGGGTGGTGACATAGCCCCTGGGCTTATTGAGCATCAGATACACTCTCTCCGGCTCCCGGCTCAGGGGCTGCCCGTCCAGGGTAACGGCGTCCGTCTCCGGGTCCGCCCGGTCTCCCAGGGCGGCGATCTGTCCGTTGACCTGCACCCGGCCCTGCCGCAGCAGGTCCTCTGCCGCCCGGCGGGAGCAGATTCCGGCGGCGGCTATGATCTTTTGCAGACGCTCCTTCACGGCGTATCCTCCTGGTTCAATGCAGCCGTCGCCTGCCTGGTCTCCTGGGCAAAACCCCAGTCGTACAGGGCGGCATGGTCCGCCCAGTCGTTGCCGTCCTGCAGGGTGACAGCCACCAGCCGCCGGCCGTCCCGTTCAGCAGCGCTGACCAGGGTCCGTCCCGCGGCTCTGGTGTATCCGGTCTTCATGCCGATGCACCCGGGCACCGCCCGCAGAAGCCGGTTATGATTGGTCATGGTGCGTCCGCCGATGGTGACGCTCCGGGTGGAGCACAGGCGCACAAAGGTATGGTTCCCGGCGGCATAGGCCGCCAGACGGGCCATGTCCCGGGCGGTGGAATAGTGGGCCTGACCGTCCAGGCCGCTGGGATTTTCAAAGGAGGTGTCCTCCATCCCCAGCTCCCCTGCCAGGCTGTTCATCCGCCGGACAAAGGATGCCGTCCCGCCGCAGCCGTCGGCCAGGGCCTCCGCCGCGTCGTTGCCGGAGCACAGCAGCAGGCCGTACAGCAGCTCCTCCACCGTCACCCGCTCTCCGGGCTTGAGGTACATGGAGGAGCCCTCTGTCATGTGTTCCTGCTTTACAGTGATGACGTCCGTAGGCGAGGCGCGTTCCAGCACCACCAGGGCCGTCATGATCTTGGTGGTGCTGGCGATGAGCATCCGCCGGCCGCCGTTGTGGTCATACAGCACCTGCCCGGTGTCCGCGTCCATCAGCACGGCGGCAGAGGCGCTGGTGGACACGCCCCACACCCGCACCGGCGTCAGGCACCACCACAGCGCCAGCCCCACCAGCAGCCACGTCCGTTTTCTCACAGAGATCACCCCATATCCACAGCGATGACCTCATTCTATTCACTCAGTACGTTTCTTTTTCCGCCTTCTTCTTGTCGATGAAGCTCTCCACCCGGTCCATGACCTGGGGCACCAGATCGATGACCCGGTCCACGGTGCCCACGGCGGGCAGCGCCACGGGCATCACCCGGGTCACGCCGTCCTTCACCACCAGGAACGCCACCGGCTCCACCTTCACGCCGGCAGTGCTGGCGCCGCCGAACTTGGGGGCCTGCTTGCCGTAATCGCCGCCGCCGCAGCCGAAGCCGAAGCTCAGCCGGGACACGGGGATCAGGGTCACGCCGTCGGGGGTCTGGATGGGCTCGCCGATGATGGTATTGGAGTCCACCATATCGCGGATCTTGCTCATGGACGCCTCCATCAGCTCCGTCAGGGAATTGTTCTTTCTCTCGTTGTTTTCCATGGGTGTCATCCTTTCTTATCGTTTTCAGGCGTTTTCGCACCGTCGGTTTCTTCCGTCTTCTGGACCGTCTGGGCCTGTTCGGCCTGCGCGGCCGCCTCCCGCAGCTTTTTCTCCTTCTTCCACCGCAGCAGCCACTTCAGTGCCGGGATACCGAAGGCAAAGCCGATGGCAAACAGATCCCTGATCTGGAAGAAAAGGCCGATCTCTCCCTCTGCCCTGGTCTCCCGGGCGTTATAGTCCACGTCCAGGTGAATATACGGGTCCGGGATACGCATCAGCTCCTCCAGCCGAGGCATAAACGTCCACACCGCCGCGCTGATCCAGCCGTAGGCCTCGGCAGACGCCGCCGGGTCCTCCTCCCCGCCCAGGATCACCGACACCTGCATGGGGTCAATGCGCAGCCGCTGCCGGGTCTTTCTCAGCCCCCCCTGCAAGGACTGCCACAGATATGGCAGGGCGGACCGGATATCGCCGGGCGTCAGGCCCAGCTTCCGCTTCTCCCGGGGCGCTGCCTTCTGCTTTTCAGGCGGATTCTTTTTCTCCTTGTGCTTTTTCTGTTTTTTGGGCTTTTTCGGGGGACGCGGCACGATCTGCATCCGCACAGGCCCCGCTGCGGCGGTAACGCGCAGCTCCTGTCCGAAGGCAATGCGCACCCCTACCCGCAGAAACAGCGCCGCCACGATCAGTGCCAGCAGTATGCCCAGTATCCACAGTGCAGCCATGCGGGGGTCCCCCTTCTATTGCTTATTGTTCCGGATCCTGAACGGCGCCGTCCTGGTCCAGCCGCAGCTGACCATCCGCCTCCAGCCCCGGAATTTCCGGCAGGTCGTCCAGGGACTTCAAATGAAACGCCCGCAGAAACGCCTTGGTGGTGCGGTACAGCCGGGGCCGTCCCGGCACCTGCAAACGGCCGCATTCCTCGATGAGGTGCCGGTCCAGCAGCAGCCCCACGGTATACGAGCTGTCCACCCCCCGGATCTGATCCACATAGGCCCGGGTGGTGGGCTGATAGTATGCGATGACGGTCAGCACCTCCAGCGCCGGCTGGGAGAGCTTGGCGGGCTTACGGATCTCAAAGGCCCGTCGGATCACGTCGGCATACTCCGGTGCGGAGCACAGCTGCCAGGTGTCCTCCATCCGCACCAGGCGCATGCCCCGGCGCTCATAGCTGTAATAGTCCGCCAGACGGCGCAGCACCTGGTCCACGGTGTCCCGGTCCAGCTCCAATGCCACGGCGATACGGTCCGCCGCCACCGGCTCCCCGGAGGCGAACAGAATGCCCTCTACCGCGGCCTCTATTTCCTTCATTTCCATTGCTTCCATGTTTTATTCCTCGCTGTCCTCCCGGCAGGCAACGGTGCAGTCGGCAGCAGGTCCCGCCAGCCGGATGATCCGGCTGCGGCACAGCTCCAGCACCGCCATAAACGTGGCCACCAGCTCGCTACGGCTGCGGCTGCCGCGAAACAGCAGCAAAAACCGCGTAATGCCGGCCGCCTTCAGCCTCCGGATGATCTCCTTGGCCTTCTGCTCCACGGGATAGGGCTCCCGCTTGACAATCTCGTCAAAGGCACGCAGCGGCGGCGTCTCCGCCTGCCCCCGCCGGTCCGTCATCTCCTGCATGGCGATGACCAGATCCCCGGGCCGCTGGTCGTATTCATACACCTTGCCCCGTTCCACGGGCTCCGGGGGCCGGGTCAGGATGCTGCGGCCGAACTCGCCCATAGGCCCCAGCAGCTCCGCCAGACGGCGCACCCGGGCATAGGCCTCGCCCCGCTGCCGCTCCGCCAGAGATTGAATCAGGGCATCCATCTCGTTTTTGGCCTCCTCGTCCTCCAGGGACAGGAGCATCCGTGTCTTGATATACATCAGGTGGGCAGCCATGGTCACAAACTCGCTGGCCACCTCCAGGTCCATCTCCTTGCGCCGGTCCAGATACGCCAGATACTGGTCCAGAATCAGGGCAATGGGGATATCCTGTATTTCGATCTTATTCTTACTCAGCAGGAATAGGATCAGGTCCAGGGGCCCCTCAAAATCCTGGAGCTCCTCTTTTCCCTGGACCACCTTTTCCAGCTTATAAATGGGACTTTCCAATTTGCCTGTACCCTCTCAAAAGCCGACCACGCGGCAGAATAGCTCATACGTCCACTGGATAGCGGCGCTCATCCACTTGTCACCCACGCCCAGCAGCACCATCGCCCACAGCAGGAGCATACCGTACCGCTCGTACCGCAGCATCATGTTATACGCCCGGTCCGGCAGCAGAGAAAACAACACCTTGCTGCCGTCCAGCGGCGGAATGGGGATCAGGTTAAACAGCCCCAGACCCAGCGACAGGATGGCCGTGGTCAGCAGAAACGTCAGAAGCCTCTGATTCGCTTCAGAATACGGGGCATAGTCATACACCAGCCGTCCGGCAAACAGCAGCACCAGCGCCAGCAGGAAGTTGGACACCGGCCCGGCCAGCGCCGTCAAGGCCATGCCCTGCTTGGGCCGGCGGAAATACCGGGGGTCCACCGGCACAGGCTTGGCCCAACCGAAGCCCACCGTTACCATCATCAGCAGACCGAACCAGTCGATGTGCCGCAGAGGGTTCAGGCTCAGCCGCCGGGCCCGCTTGGCAGTGGGGTCCCCCAAAGCCAGCGCCGCCAGCCCGTGGCACGTTTCATGCACCGTCAGGCACAGAAACACCGACACCAGCCGCAGCAGCAGATCCCACAGGGAGCCGAAGTCCAGCGCATTCCACAAATTTTCCAGATATCCCACAGGGCTTCCTCCCCAAAATAGCATTCAGGTGCATTATATCAGAAATTCCCTTCGATTACAAGCAAAAAAGAACAGCCGCCCTCACGGGGCGGCCGTTCCGGCAATCGCCTACAGATTCTCCTGCTTCAGGGCGTCAATGGGATTCTCCCGGCGAATGCGGCGGGTGGCGTACAGCATGGTGGCAAACACCACCACAAACACGCTGCCCACGGCGATGGCCACGCTGTACCATGGGATATAGAAGCCGGTGGATATGGCCTTGGCCATGGTGCGATAGATGGCATAGGTTACCAGAGCCGACACCGGAAGTCCCCACAGCAGCGCCCGCAGACCGTAAATCAGGCACTCGTAGTCCATCATCCGGGCAAAGGCTCCCTGGGTCAGCCCCACGGACCGCAGCATACCGAATTCCCGCCGCCGCAGGGCAATGGAGGTGGAAATGGTGTTGAACACATTGGTCATGGCGATCAGCGAAATGAGGATGATGAATCCGTAGGAGAATACGTTCACCACCGTTGTCATGGCCCGCTGGCTTTCGCCGTTGGCGGCCAGGTCCTGCAGATCGGAGCGGCTCAGGCCCAGCTCTGTCAGCACGCGGCCCATGCTCTCGTATGCGGCGGCATGGTCGCCGCTCCGGAACCAGAAGCTCAGGGCATATGGCCGGGCCTGCCCGGTGACGGCCTCGTACATGCTGTATGGGTACAGCAGGACCAGGCCATTGTCAGAGTTCAGGAAAGCAGGACGCTCCCTCAGAATGGCTCCCACCGTATAGGTCCCGCTGTTGACGGCCTCCTCCACCGGCACTGCCTTGGCCTGACCGGTGTCAGGCGCTTCTCCCTGCTCCCGTGCTTCATAGTAGGTGTCCATATAGTCCACCGGATAATACAGCACATATTCCGCGCCGTCCCGGGTGATGCGCTCCCCCTCTGTGAACCAGCCCTCCATAGGCTGATAGTTGGTTTCCGTCCCGGTGATGGGCAGGCGGTTCCCGTTCAGCAGGCGGTAGCGATACAGCTTATCGTGGTCCCCGCCGTCGCCGCGCCAGGTCTCCAGCGCGTCCCAGGCCGCCGCCCGGGGCGAGCCGGCACGGAAATAGTCATCCTCCGCCAAGCCGTTTTCCCGCAGCAGCTGCCGGAAGTCCCCGTCCTGAAGGAAATAGAAGGAAACGCTCCTGCTCTCCCCTGTCCCGTCCCGGACGGTATCGCTCCAGTATTCCGGGTCCATGTCCTCTCCGGCAAAGGACAGGGTCGAGTAGCTGTCGGTGGTATAGAAGCCCGATTCCACGCCATGGGCCGCACTGAGCTGGCCCAGGCGCTGCTCCGGCGTCACATCCTCCGGCAGGGCCTCGCTGTAATACAGCTGCACCCCCATCCCGTCGGAGCTGAGCCGCGTTACCGCGCCCGTCAGGTAAGCGCAGAAGGACGAAGCCGAGATGAACAGCGTCACGCTGAGGAACAATCCCACCACCGTGGACCGGTAGCGCTTGCGGTTGCGTTTGAAGTTCTTGGCGGCCAACATCCCGGAGAAGCCGAAGAGCTTTTCCGTCAGGCGGGATGTCCTGACCTCCCGACCCCGGAGCTTCACGTCCTGGGTCTGGCGGATGGCCTCTATCGGCGACAGCCGCACCGCCCGCCGGGCGGGGATCCAGGCAGAAATCACCGCCGTGATCAGGCCGATGCCCGCCGCCGCCAGCAGCGCCCACAGATTCAGCACGAACCGCATCTCCACTGCGCCGCCGCTTTCCCCGCCGGGCAGGAAGCCGAAGCTGCCCCGCAGGCAGTACAAGGTCACGCCGATGCCCAGGCAGCCCACCAGCAGCCCCAGCGGGATGCCCACGGCGCACAGCACCAGCGCCTCATACAGGACGCTGCCTCGAATCTGTTTTTTCGTGGCCCCCACAGATTTCAGGATGCCAAACTGGCGGGTCCGCTCCGCCACGGAGATGGAGAAGGAGTTATAGATCAGCGACACCGAGCCGAAGGAGATCATCAGCAGCAGGATCACCGCAAAGCTGTAGATCATCCGGTTCACGGAGAAGAAGGTGGTGGCGCCGTAGTAATTCAGCAGGGTGGAGTTGGAGTACCACGCCAGTCCCGGATATTTCTCGGCATTTCCCTCCATATAGCTGTAAAAGCGGCTGGGGTGGGCCACCCGGAAAAATTCATCCGTCTGATAGCCCTGCTCCTGACAGGTCAGGGCAGTATAGCCGGGGCAGGAGAAGGGCTCCGTCGTCATATCCAGCCGCTGGTAAAAGCCCACCACAGTGTAGGTGTGGGGCGTGGTATCTGTCAGCGTCTCCCCCTTCGTATAGGGGTCATCGGCCGTCAGCTCCTCCCCACCCAGCGTCCGGTGGCCCAGCTCCAGCTCCATGGTGTCCCCCAGCGCATGGCGGACGCTGCCATTGGACCACAGATGCTCCGGCAGAAGGAGCTCCCCGGCCTTCTCCGGCAGGCGACCTTGGGTCAGTCGGATGGATAGAAGGTCCGGCAGGTCGGGGTCCATGGACATGATCCGCAGATAGGGCTTATAAGCATTGTCCGCCCCTACCTGCCCCCAGCCCACCGTCTGCCATGCAGACTGCTCCGTGATCTCCTTTTCATCACGGCTCAGCTGCGTTGCCTGCTGCTCCGTGACATTCTCATAGCAGCCGTGGAACCGGCCCACGGTGTACTCCGTCGTGCGCACCAGATACCGCACGCCGCTGTAGGCTCCCTCCGTCACGGCGGTAAACATGGCCACCGACAGCACGATGCCCACGATGGTCACCCAGGTGCGGGAGCGGTTCTTCCGCAGGGACTGCCGGGTGAAGCGGTGGAATACGTTCATTTTTGCACCTCCCGGATCCGTTGATCCCGGGTGATGCGCCCGTCCTCGATGGCAATGATCCGGTGGGCCTGCAGGGCGATGTTTTCGTCGTGGGTGATGATCACCAGCGTCTGACCGTACTTCCGGTTGGAGAGCTTCAGCAGCTCCACGATCTCCTGGCTGTTTTTGCTGTCCAGGTTCCCTGTGGGTTCGTCTGCCAGCACCACCGCCGGGGCGTTCATCAGTGCACGGCCGATGGACACCCGCTGCTGCTGTCCGCCGGACAGCTGGTTGGGCAGGTGCTTTTCCCGGCCCCGCAGGCCCAGCACATCCAGCAGCTCGTCAAGCCGCTGCCTGTTCACCGCACGGCCGTCCATCAGCACCGGCAGCGTCATATTCTCCACCACGTTCAGCACCGGGATGAGGTTATAAAACTGATAGATCAGGCCCACCTGCCGCCGGCGGAAAATGGCCAGATGGTCCTCGTCCTGGGCGTATACGTCCTGGCCGTCCACATACACCTTGCCGGAGGTGGGCCGGTCCACGCCGCCCAAAATGTGCAGCAGCGTGGACTTGCCGGACCCGGACGGCCCGATGATGGCCAGAAACTCCCCCTTTTCCACGGAAAAGGACACATCGTCCACCGCCCGGACCTGATTCTCCCCCTGGCCGTATACCTTGCTGAGATGCTCGATGCGCAGAATCTCCATATGCTCCGCCTCCTTGCTTTACTGCCGTCAGTATACCAGGCCAAAGTGACAATCCGGTGACTATTGGAAAAAAATCGTGTGTCCGGGTCAGAGCTTCTGCACCGCCACGTCGCACAGCTGCACGCCGATGCCCTTGTCCCGGGCGGCCCGGTTGCCCTTGTCCAGCAGCTTCTCCCGGTTTTTGGTCACCAGCTGCACCAGCAGCCGGTCCTTCTGCTCCTGACTCATGGCTCCCAGCAGCGTCCGGGCCATACCGGCAGCCATATCCGGGTTTCCGGCCAGGACACTGCCCAGAATGCCGCCCTTGTCCTCCCGCCGCAGCTTCTCCGCCACCACCGGGATCAGATACTCCGCAATGGAGTCATAGTCGATGTTGTCCACCAGAATACGCAATTCTAACATAGTTCCTCCTGTCGCTGCTGCTTTGTAAAAAACCGGGACGCGCTGCGGCGCGTCCCGGTACGGGTACATTCGCTTACGCCTTGGGGCCTGCGGCCACCACTTCGGCGCTCATGTGGGTGTACTTCTTGAAGTTCTCCACGAAGCTGGCCGCCAGCTTCCGGCAGCTGGCCTCGTAGGCCGCCTTATCCTCCCAGGTGTTGGCGGGAATCAGCAGCTCGCTGGGCACGCCTTCAATGGACGTGGGCACCTGGACGCCAAAGGTGGGGTCGGTAACAAACGCCGCCTTCTCGATCTCGCCGGTCAGGGCGGCGGTGACCATGGCGCGGGTATAGGCCAGCTTCATGCGCTTGCCGGTGCCGTTCCAGCCGGTGTTGACCAGATACACCCTGGCGCCGGCCTTCTCCACCTTGTCGGCCAGCATGGCGGCATAGACAGAGGGATCCAGGGGCAGGAAGGGCTCGCCGAAGCAGGTGGAGAAGGTAGGCACCGGCTCGGTGACGCCGATCTCGGTGCCGGCCACCTTGCTGGTGAAGCCGGAGACGAAGTAGTACATGGCCTGGTTCTTATCCAGCTTGCTGATGGGGGGCAGCACGCCGTAGGCGTCGGCGGTGAGGAAGATCACCGTCTTGGGAACGCTGGGGCTCATGCCGGACAGCTCGGCGTTGGGGATATACTCCACGGGATAACCCACCCGGCTGTTCACCGCCAGGGAGTCGTCGTCGAAGTCGAACTCACGGGTGTCGGGATCCATGACCACGTTCTCTACCAGCGCGCCGAACCTGATGGCATTGTAGATCTCCGGCTCACCCTCCGGGCACAGGTTGATGCACTTGGCGTAGCAGCCGCCCTCGAAGTTGAAGACGGAGTCGTCGGCCCAGCCGTGCTCGTCATCGCCGATGAGCTTGCGGTCGGGGTCGGCGGACAGGGTGGTCTTGCCGGTGCCGGACAGGCCGAAGAACACGGCGGAGTCGCCGTCCTTGCCGATGTTGGCGGAGCAGTGCATGGGGAACACGCCCTGCTTGGGCAGTACATAGTTCATCACGGAGAAGACGGACTTCTTGATCTCGCCGGCGTACCGGGTGCCGCAGATCACCACCTCGTGGGCCTCGTAGTCCACCAGAATGGCGGCCTCGCTGCGGGTGCCGTCGATCTCGGGGATGCACTTGAAGCCGGGGGCGGCGATGATGGTATAGTCCTCCTTAAAGTCCTTCAGCTGCTCCGCCGTGGGGCGGCGCAGGAGCTGGTGGATAAAGAGATTCTGGCTGGCCAGCTCGTTGACGATGCGGAAGGCCTTGGTGTACTTGGGGTCCGCCCCGGCGAAGCCGTCGAAAATGAAAATGTCCTTGTTCTGGAGATACGCCGTGACCTTGGCATAGATGGCGTCGAACCGGGCCTTGTCCATGGGGCGGTTCACCTTGCCCCAGGCGATGTCGTCATGGACGGCAGGGGTGTCCACGATAAACTTGTCATTGGCGCTGCGGCCGGTGTATTTCCCGGTCTTGACCACCAGGGCGCCGGTGTTGGACAGCGTACCCTCGCCGCGGCGAAGCGCGTGCTCCGTCAGCTGGGCCGGCGTCAGATTGCGGTACACCGCGGCAGCATTGATGATGCCCAGCTTTTCCAGTCCGTAAGTTTCCATGTGCTTGTTCCTCCTCAAAAATGTTCCTATTTCGCTGATGTTTCCCCTGTTGATTCTGTCCACAGGACAGAGACAGCATGAGTATATCATATCTTTTCGCAAAAGGGAACCCCGATTTTTATTTCCGCAGAGCCTGTACCGCCGCCCGCAGGGCGTCCACGTGCTCCTGGGTAGTGGCCCAGCTGGCGCAGAAGCGCACGCCGGAATGGGTCTCGTCCACCCGCTCCCAGTATTCATAGCCAAAGCTCTTTCCCAGCTCCGCCAGCTCGTCGTCGGGCATAATGGGATACTGCTGGTTGGTGGGGGAATCAAACAGCAGCGGGTACCCGGCGGACACGAAGATATCCCGGATCTGATAGGCCATCTCGTCGGCATGGCGGGAGATTTTGAAGTACAGGTCGTCGGTAAACAGGGCATCGAACTGAATGCCCAGCAAACGGCCCTTGGCCATGCGGCCGCCCCGCTGCTTCATCATGAAGCGGAAGTCCTTCTTCAGCGCCGGGTTCATGATGACCACGGCCTCGCCGAACAGGGCGCCCACCTTGGTGCCGCCGATGTAGAACACGTCGCAAAGGCGTGCGATCTCCGGTATGGTCAGCTCAGAGCCGTCGGCCATGACGCCGTAGCCCAGCCGTGCGCCGTCAATGAACAGCGGCAGGCCGTACCGGCGGCAGATGTCATACAGCGCCGTCAGCTCCGCCTTGGTATACAGCGTGCCTCCCTCAGTGGGGTGGGAGATGTACACCATACCGGGCTGGACGATGTGCTCCGTGGACTCGTCGTTTCTTGTGCCACTCCACATAGTCCTGCACCTGCTGCGCAGTGATCTTGCCGTTGGTGGTGGGCAGGGTGATGACCTTATGGCCCGTGGACTCGATGGCACCGGCCTCATGGCAGTTGATGTGACCGCTGACGGCGGAAATAACGCCCTGCCAGGGCCGCAGGATGGCGGCGATGACGGTGGTGTTGGTCTGGGTGCCGCCCACCAGGAAGTGGACATCCGCCTCCGGGGCCTGGCACGCGGCCTTGATCTTCTCACGCGCCGCCTCGCAGTATTCGTCCTCGCCGTAGCCCACAGTCTGGACCATATTTGTCTCGTTGAACTTCTCCATCACATAGGGATGGGCGCCCTCCAGATAGTCGCTGTTGAAATAGATCATGGGAGCTTCTCCTTTATCTTTATACTTTCTCCATCATATCCCAGTGGGGTGCATTTGTAAAGAGCTATTCTTACTTGAACCCATTTACCTGCACCCAGGCCCGGACATGGTCCACAAAGCGCTGGGTGGAGTTGGACACCGCCTTTTCATCCTTGACGCCGATGGCAATGCGCCGGTAAAACGACATGGGCGGCTGGCATATCACCAGGGGGTAGGGGCTGTGCCGCACCATCAGCTCCGGCAGCAGGCTGATACCCAGGCCATTGGACACCATGGACAAAATGGTCCGGTCCTCCCGGGCAATATAGCGCACGTGAGGCCGCACACCCATCTCATCAAAAGCAGCACGGATCTCGTAATCGTCGCCCTCCTCCAACTGGATCACCGGCTCCGTGGCCAGAGCCTCCACCGGGAAGGGGTCGCAGTTGGACAGGGGGTGGCCGCAGGGTACGATCACCTTCAGCTGGTCCAGGTGCAGAGGATACACCTGCAGTCCCTTCAGCGACGGCATCCGCAGAAATCCGCAGTCTGCCTGCCCGGTGATGATCAGCTCCTCGATCTGGTCGTAAAAGTCACAGGTCTGTATTTCGAACTCGATGGCCGGATACTGCTTGCTGAAGGCCTTCAGGATCATGGGCAGCCACTGGGCAGACACGCTGGAGAACGACGCCACCTTTACAAGGCCCGCATCCATGCCCCGCAGGTCCGCCGCCTGCTGGGCAAGGCGGTGATATTCCGTGCACAGCTGCTGGATCTGGGGCAGTAAGGCCCGGCCGTCGCCGGTCAGGGTCACGCCGCCCCGGTTTCGGCTCAGCAGCGTTACTCCCAGCTCCTCCTCCAGGGAGTTGATGGCATGACTGATGCCGGACTGTGAGAAATTCAGGTCCGCCGCCGCCTTGGTAAAGCTGCCGCATTCCACGGTTTTCAGGAAAATCTGGTATTTTGTGGCGTTCATTGCCCTCACCTGCCTCTTTTCTGATGTTTTCCCTATTGTACACCCTTTTTCGCATGGTTTCAATCGAAAATATGCGTTTTACAAATGCAAAATTCTATGATATCCTACCCATGGATTTGAAGAAAGAGAGGATAAATCGAAAATGGCTCTGATTACGAAAATGCACCGCTGCGCATTCTGCGGCAGCAGCGAGGTGGTTGTCTCCGAAAACGGAACCTACACCTGTAAGGACTGCGGAAAGGTTGCCGACCACGGCATGCCTGCTGCGGATGTGGAAGCGATCAACCGCATTATGATGACCGGCGGCGATGCTGAGACCGCCGAGGAACTGCGCCGGCGCTATCCCCGGCTGGACCTGACTACCTGGTCCAAGGAGAACCGTCTCCAGTTCTGAATTTGCAGCCGAGAGCGGCTATGGTTTACCTCCTTCGCCGCTAAAAATACCTGGCAGCGCCTGCTGCCCATCTTTTCCATGGGGATTTTCCTACCCCCAAACATAACAGACAGCCGCGCTTGGGCATGCGCGGCTGTTTGTTATTCTGTTCCTGAACCGTTAAAGCGGCGTCCCGACCGGTCCGCCGCTTTGTTTATTTTCCGCCCAGATCCACCGCATGGCGGATAAAGCTCATAGGAGGCACCGGACGCGGCAGCTGCATGGTAAACACCATCTGGGGCGTTTTCGGCTCTGCCAGCGGCAGGCCCTCGGCGTCCGTCATCATCGGGGCCGTCATGGAGAAGGGCTTCGTATCCGGCCCCACCACCTCCACGGCGTCTCCGGCACCAAACTTGTTGCGCAGACTCAGGGTGGCCAGCCCCTCCGGCGTGCAGTCCGTCACCACGGCGCAGATCTGCCAATCACGGATGTACCGGGCATCCTCATAGAACTGACCCGGTTGGCCGTAGAAAAAGCCCGTGGAATAGTGCCGGTGGCTGACATGCTCCACCTCGTCCCGCCACACCGGGTCTATGGGCCGTCCGGCGGCCGCATCGTCCAGCACGTGGCGGTAGGCCCCGGTTACGATGGCCGCGTAATAGGCGGACTTGGCCCGGCCCTCGATCTTCAGGCAGTCCACCCCGGCGTCCATCAGGTCGTCCAAGTGGTCGATCATGCACATATCCCGGGAATTCATGATGTAGGTGCCCTTCTCATCCTCGAACACCGGGAAATACTCCCCGGGGCGCTTCTCCTCCATCAGTGCGTACTGATAGCGGCAGGGCTGGGCGCAGGCTCCCCGGTTGGAGTCCCGCCCGGTCATGTAGTTGGACAGCAGACACCGCCCGGAGTAGGATACGCACATGGCCCCGTGGCAGAAGGTCTCGATCTCCAGCGCCGGGTCCACCCGGCGGCGGATCTCCCGGATCTCGTCCATCCCCAGCTCCCGGGCCAGCACCACCCGCTGCGCCCCCAGGTCGAACCACGCCTGGGCGCAGGCATAGTTGGCAATGGACTGCTGGGTGCTGATGTGCCGCTGGCACCGGGGAGCGTACTTTCCCGCCAGGGTAAAAGCCCCCAGGTCTGCCAGGATCAAGGCATCCACACCGGCGTCGTTGAGCTTTTCCAGGTGCTCGGGCAGGCGGTCCACCTCGCCGCTGCGGGGCATGGTGTTCACGGTAGCGTGGACCTTCACTCCGCGGCGGTGGGCAAATTCCACCGCCCGGGGCAGCTCTTCATCACTGAAATTTCCCGCAAAGGACCGCATGCCAAAGGACGTGCCCGCCAGATACACGGCATCCGCCCCGTATAAAACGGCCATCTGCAGCTTTTCCCAATCCCCGGCCGGAGCCAGCAGCTCCGGCTTCTTTCTCACTTCGGCCATCACCCGAACTTACGCAGGTTGGCGTTGTGCTCGGTCAGAGTCCGGCTGAACACATGACGTTGGGTATCGGGGTTGAGCACATAAAAATAGTAGTTGGTCTTATCCGGCTTCAGGGCAGCTACAATAGACGCCTTACCGGCGTTGGCAATGGCCGTGGGGGGCAGGCCCTGGTGGGTATACAGGTTATAGGGACTGTCCAGGGTCTGATAGTCGTCCTCGGTGATCTCCCGTCCGGCGGCATACACCAGGGATGCGTCAATCTGGAGCAGGTGGGCCGTCTCGCCCACGTTCTCCAGCCGGTTGTGGATGACGGAAGAGATCACGGCACGGTCGGTACCGTCCGTCTCCTTCTCGATAAGGGACGCCATGATGACGATCTCCTTCAAGCTATAGGAAGAATTGGCGAGCAGCGGCGCAATATCCGGGTCGTCCATAATGCGGTCCTGGAAGTTGGACAGCAGGCGGCTCAGGGCCGAATCGGCATTCTCCTTCACATAGAACTCGTAGGTATCCGGGAACAGGTATCCCTCCAGGCGGCTGACGCTGCCCAGATTTTCGTTGTCCACAAAGTCGAACTTGTCGAACACATGATTTTTGGCAGATTCCTCCAGAGCTGCGGCATCGGACACGTCGTTCTCCGCCAGCAGCTGGATGATTTGCTCCACGGTGTAGCCCTCGGGAATGGTGACGGTCACGGTAGCCGCCACGCCGCCGGTGGTCTGCATGGACTTGATGAGACAGTTGAAGTCCATGTCGGTGTTCAGCTCATACACGCCGGGCTGAATATAGCGGCTGGCATGGAACACCGGACTGGTGATCATAAACAGCAGCTTGGAGTCGATGAGCCCAGCTTTCTTCAGCTTGGTAGCCACCTTTCCCACGGAATCGCCGCTCTCCACCTCAATGGTGGCGGTCAGGGGCGCTTTATTCAGGGCGCACACATCGTTGACAGCCAGCCAGCCCAGACCGGCCAGCAGGCACGACCCCACGATCACGCATGCCAGGTAGATCAGCCAGCCAAAGCGGCGTTTTTTCTTTCCCTTGGCAGCCTTCTGCATCTCGCCGGTCTGTCTGCGAACCTGATCGGCATCCCATTTGGCCGTATCGGAATTCTGATAATCGGACATCTTGTTTGGTTCCTTTCTGTTTTTTCGCCGGGTCTGCCCCGGACAAGATACGCCGAAGCCAAGTCCGGCATAGAATAGCCCATACAGAAAACAAGTGAGGTGAACGGCATGTGCTTTGACAACAACAACTGCTCCTGCATCTGGCTGATTGTGATCCTACTGCTGGTATTCTGCTGCTGCGGCAGCGGCACCCGGTCCGGCTGCGGCTGCGGCGGCAACAGCGGCGATGGCTGCTGCTCCTGCTGAACGTACATCATCCATAGGAGGGGGCGCCCAGGCGTCCCTTCCTTATTTTATGTCCACCAGCAGGTCCCGGAGCTTCTCCATGACCTCCCGGTGGATATCCTCCACGGTGCGGGGCGCACCGTCCCGGGCACAGTCGATGCGGGTCCACCCGCCATATTCCACCACCATGGCGGCACTTTCCCGGCAGGCCCGCAGATACGCCTCGTTCCGCTCGTGGATATCCGCCTTTGTGTGGGTCACCTGCTCCCGGTGGCGCATCATCTGCTCGGACAGCTCCGTGGGCATGTCCAGGTATATCACCCGGTCCGGCTCCGGCAGCCCCAGCTTCCGATACTCGAAGTCAAACAGCCAGTCCAGAAAGGCCCGCTGCTGTTCCCGGGGCAGCTTGGAGGTCTGGTGCACGGCATTGCTGGTGGTGTACCGGTCGGCAATGACCAGCCCCCCCTGTTCATACCAGCCGCCCCAGTCCTGCTTATAGGAGGCAAATCGGTCCACGGAGTAAAACGTGGCGGCGGCGTAAGCATTGACATCGGCGGGGTCCGTGCCGAAGGCGCCGTTCAGGTACAGCCGCAGCAGCGCCGAGGACTCTTCCCCATACCGGGGAAACTCCAGCTTGCGGAAGGACACACCCCGTGTCTCCAGCTCCCGGCACAAAAGCGCCGTCTGGGTGGCCTTTCCGGAGCCGTCCGTCCCCTCGAATACGATCAATTTCCCCCTCATGCTATGCTTCCTCCCTCGGTCCGTGCGTATACATTCGGATTATTTTACCACGCTCCGGCTCATTTGTCCATGAAAAAGTTAAAATATCCCGGGCCGGGGTGTGCCGTTTCCCTTTTCTCCCCGGGGCTTTTGCAGGAAACAGTTGTATTTGCCTCGCCAGTGTGGTATACTGCTATATTGATATAATGTGTGATTTGGGGCATTGTCCCCTTGAGAAATGAGGGATCTCTATGAAAATCGTTGTTTTGGCCGGCGGTCTGAGCACCGAGCGGCAGGTATCTCTGACCAGCGGCACCGGCGTGTGCCGCGCCCTGCGCCAGCGGGGCCACCAGGCCATTCTGGTGGATATGTTCCTGGGCCTGGAGGACTATACCGGCAGTCTCGCCGATATCTTTGACGCGCCGGACGGCCTGTGCGGCGATAACCGGGTCCTGTCCACGGAGCCGGATCTGGAGGCCGTGCGCCGCAGCCGCCGGGACCAGGGACCGTCCCTGCTGGGCAAGGATGTGCTGGCCGTGTGCGCTATGGCGGACCTGGTGTTCCTGGCCCTGCACGGCTCCTGCGGCGAGGACGGACGCATTCAGGCCACCCTGGACCTGCTGGGCGTACCCTATACCGGCAGCGGCTATCTGGGCAGCGGCATGGCCATGGACAAGTCCGTTACCAAGCGCATCATGGATGCCGCCGGGATTCCCACCGCCCCCTGGCACGACGTGCGCTATACCCGGGAGGATATCCCCCGTCTGGCTCAGGAGCTGCCGGTGCCCTGCGCCGTGAAGATCATCAACGGCGGCAGCTCCATCGGCGTGGAGCTGCCGGATACCCGGGAGGAGCTGGCCCAGACTCTGGAGCGGATGCTGGCCTATGGCGACCACGTTATCGTGGAGCAGAAGATCCGGGGCCGGGAGATCCAGGTGGCCGTTCTGGGCGACGGGTATCTGCCCGCCGTGGAGATCATTCCCAAGGGCGCGTATTTCGACTATTTCTGCAAATACCAGAAGGACGGGGCCCAGGAGCTTTGCCCCGCCCCTATTACCGATGAGCAGTGGCATACTGTGGGAGAGCTGGCTCTGCGCCTGCACCGTGCCCTGGGCCTGGGCGTCTATTCCCGGGCGGACTTCATTCTGGATGAGGAGGGCCGCTTCTGGTGCCTGGAGATCAACACCCTGCCCGGCATGACCCCCACCAGCCTGGTGCCCCAGGAGGCAGCCCAGGTGGGCCTGAGCTACGGCGACCTGTGCCAGCGCATTGTGGACGAATCCCTGGCCCTGCGCAAGGGAGGCCGGGCATGAGGCCCTTGGCGGCGGCGGACGTCTGCCGCGCCGTAAGCGGGACCTTTCTCCAGGCCGGAGGCGACACCGTCACCGGCGTCACCAGCGACAGCCGCCGCATCGCCTCCGGCGACCTGTTCATCCCCCTGGTGGGTGCGCGGTTCGACGGTCATGATTACATGAACGCAGCGCTTTCCGACGGCGCGGCAGGCTGCCTGTGCAGCCGTGTGCCGGAGGCACTGCTGCCCGGCAAGTTCTATATTCAGGTCCAGGACACCACACTGGCTCTGGGTGCGCTGGCCGCCTGGTACCGGGGGCTGTATGACATCCCCGTGGTACAGGTCACCGGCTCCGCCGGAAAAACCACCACCAAGGAGATGCTCGCCTCGGTGCTGTCCCGACACTTCTGCACCCTGAAAACCCGGGCAAATCTCAATAATCACATTGGCACCCCCCAGACGCTGCTGGAGCTGGAGCCCCGACACCAGGCAGCGGTTATCGAAACGGGCCTGGACCACTTCGGCCAGATCCGCTATATGGGCAGCCTGGTGCAGCCCACCATCGCCGTGATCACCAACATAGGCGACGCCCACATCGAGAACCTGGGCGGTACGCGGCAGGGCATTCTCCAGGCCAAGTGCGAGATATTCGACCATCTGCGGCCCGGTGGGCTGGCCGTTCTGTGCGGCGACGACCCCCTGCTCAACGGCCTGACCCTGCCCTTTGAAACACTCCGCTGCGGCAAGGGCGAAAGCTGCAATGTCCGGGTCACGGATATCGTCCGCCGGGGCATCGACGGCCTGGACTGCACCGTCACCACCTCCCGCCGCAGCTACCGGCTGTCCATCCCCTCCCCGGGAGACTACATGATCTACCCCGCCTCCATGGCCGCCGCCATCGGCGAGTATCTGGACCTGTCGGAGCAGGAGATCGTGGAGGGTGTGGCCGGGTATGTATCCACCGGCTCCCGTATGCGGCGCATCCGCCTGCCGGAGGACCGGCTCATCATCGACGACTGCTACAACGCCAATCCCCAGGCCATGGAAGCGGCGCTGGAGATTCTGGCGGACACCGCCTGCCGCCGCCGGGTGGCGGTGCTGGGCGACATGGGGGAGCTGGGCCCCATCAGCCGGGACGCCCACCTGCAGGTGGGCCGCACCACTGCCCGGCTGGGGCTGGATGCGGTGATCGCCATCGGCCCCAAGGCCGCCGCCATCGCCGAGACTGCCGGTCCCCGGGCACAGCATTTCGCCGCCATTGAGGAGGCCCTTCCGGCCCTGCGCCGGGAATTCACCCCCGGCACCGCCGTGCTGGTGAAGGCGTCCCACGCCATGGATTTTGGCAAAATTGTCAGTGAATTGGAAAAAATGTAACGAATCGACCATATGATAGATATCAGCGTAACCGACCTGGTCAAGTCCTTTGACCTGGAAAAGAAAATACTGGACGGTGTGTCCTTCCAGATCGACACCGGTGAGCGGGTGGGCCTGTTGGGCAAAAACGGCGCGGGGAAATCCACGCTGTTCAACATCCTCACCGGGGAGCTGGACTATGACTCCGGCCAGGTGCTCATTGCACCGGGCCGCCGGGTGGGCCTGATCTCCCAAATCCCGGTGTATCCCGCGGGATACACCGTGGAGGACGTTCTACGCTCCGCCTTTCAGCGCACCACCGCCCTGAAGGAGGAGATGGACCGCCTGACCCGGCAGATGGAGCAGGGGGACAGCGATCCCCAGACCCTGCGGCGCTACGGCGAGCTCACCGCCCGGTTCGAGGGCCTGGGCGGCTATGACACCGACACCGCCGTCAACAAGGTCTCCAACGGCCTGTCCATCGACGGCGATATGCGCCAGCGGCTGTTTGACCAGCTGTCCGGCGGGGAGAAAACCCGGGTGAACCTGGGCCGCCTGATCCTGGAGGACACGGACATTCTCCTGCTGGACGAGCCCACCAACCACCTGGACCTGCAGGCCACCGAGTGGCTGGAGGACTATATCCGCTCCTTCCGGGGCACCGTGGTCACCATCTCCCACGACCGCTATTTCCTGGACCGCACCGTCACCCGCATCATTGAAATTCTGGACGGCAAGGCGGAGTTTTACAGCGGGAACTACAGCTTTTATGCCATTGAAAAGGAGCGCCGCTATCAGGAGCGCATGAAGCAGTATCTGAAGGAGCAGGCCAAGATCCAACAGCTGGAGAAGGCGGCGGAGCAGATGCACCTGTGGGCCTTTATGGGCAACGACGCCCTGCACAAGCGGGCCTTTTCCATGGAAAAGCGCATCGAGCGCATGCGCACCGTGTCCAAGCCCACCCGGGCCAAGAAGATGGACGCCCGCTTCGCCAGCCGGGAGTTCCGGGGCGACGAGGTACTGCAATTGAAGGGCGTGTCCAAGTCCTTCGGTGACCGCACCCTGTTTTCCGACGTGTACCTGCGGGTGGAGGGCGGCGAGCGCATTGCCTTTCTGGGAGAAAACGGCGCAGGGAAAACCACCCTGCTGAACATGATCACCGGGGACGAGCCTGTGGACAGCGGCATCATCCGCATGGGTCCCGCCATCCGGGCGGCGTATCTGCCCCAGATCATCCACTTCGACCACCCGGAGCGTTCCCTTTTGGACACGATGTTGTACGAAAAGCGCAATATAACACCCCAAACTGCCCGCAACCGCCTGGCTGCCTACCAATTCCAGGGGGGAGGACGTGTTCAAAAGCGTGTCTGTCCTGTCCGGCGGCGAGCTCAGCCGTCTGCGGCTGTGCATGCTCATGGACGAGGAGATCAACTTCCTGATCCTGGACGAGCCCACCAACCACCTGGATATCGCCTCCCGGGAGTGGATCGAGGAGGCGGTGGAGGCCTTCGACGGCACCCTGCTGTTCGTGTCCCATGACCGTTATTTCATCAACCGCTTTGCCACCCGGGTCTGGGAGCTGGCGGATGGTACCATCAACGACTATCCCATGGGCTTTGCCCAGTATCGGACCGCCAAGGCGGAGGAGAAAAGCCCGCCCCCGCCCCGGTCCAGAAGAAAAAGCAGGACACCCGGCCCCCTCGGGCCGGACGGGAAAAACAGGCCGCCCGCCGCCAGCTGACCATCTGCGAAACCGGCATTTCCAGGTTAGAGGAGCGCTGCCGCCAGCTGGACCGGGAGATGGAGCAATATGCCTGCGATGCAGAAAAGCTCCAGGAGCTGTATCGGGAAAAGCAGGATGTGGAGGCTCAGCTGGAGCAGGAGATGGCCCGCTGGGAGGAGCTGTCTCTGCAATTGGAGGAATAATCAGGAGGACCATTATGCGTGATATTTTGTGTATGTACTACTCTCGCACCGGCGCCACGCGCCAGGCCATGACGGAGATTGCCCAGGCCCTGGACGCAGAGCTGGTGGAGCTTACCGACGGCGTGGACCGCAGCGGCGCACGGGGCTATCTCCGCTCCGGAATGGACGCCATGCGCCGGGCCACCCTGCCGCTGGCCCCCTATGAAACGGAGCGCCCCCTGTCCGAATACCGGCTGGTGATTCTGGGCACCCCCGTGTGGGCGGGCCGCTGTGCCTCCCCGGTCCGGGCGCTGCTGAAGCGCCGGGGGCTGGAGCTGGAACGGGTAGCCTATGTGCTGACCCGGAAAAGCTCCCGGAAGTATGAGGAGATTTATGAGCAGATGGACCAGTACACCGCCCGGCCTCACCTGCTGGAGGTATCCCTGCGGCCGGGAGCCGTGGGGTATGAGTTCTGGCGGGACAAGCTGGTGGGAGAGGTGCGCCGCTATCTGGACGCCCAGTAAGGAGTCCGTATGCTGGAGAAATTACAAGCCATCGCCCGGCGGCTGGACCAGGTGGAGCGCCAGCTGTCCGACCCGGCGATATACGCCGACCGGGAGATGCTCACCCGCCTGAGCCGGGAGCAGAAGGAGCTAACCCCCATTGCAGCCGCCTTCCGGGCCTGGCAGCAGGCGGAAGACGACTGTGCCCAGGCCCAGGAGCTGCTGACGGACCCCGAGATGCGGGAGCTGGCCCAGGAGGAGCTGCGCCGGGCCCGCCAGGAGCGGGACCGCCTGTCGGAGGAGCTCAAGCGCCTGCTGCTGCCCCGGGACCCCAACGACGACCGGAACGTCATCCTGGAGGTCCGGGCCGGCATCGGCGGCGAGGAGGGGGCCCTGTTTGCGGCGGACCTGCTGCGGATGTACGCCCTGTATGCCGAGCGCCGGGGCTGGAACATGGAGCTGGTGTATGAAAACACCACGGAGCTGGGCGGCGTCAAGGAGGCCAGCGCCACCATCGAGGGCCAGGGGGCCTGGTCCCGCCTGAAATTCGAGGCCGGGACCCACCGGGTCCAGCGGGTGCCGGAAACCGAGTCCTCCGGCCGCATCCAGACCTCCGCCGCCACGGTGGCCGTCATGCCCGAGGCAGAGGAGGTGGAATTCACCATCGACCCCAAGGACTTACAGATCGACACCTTCCGCTCCTCCGGTGCCGGCGGCCAGCACGTCAACAAAACGGAATCCGCCATCCGCATCACCCACCTGCCCACCGGCACGGTGGTGGAGTGCCAGGACGAGCGCAGCCAGTATAAAAACAAGGACCGGGCCATGAAAATTCTCCGCTCGAAGCTGTACGAGGCCCAGCAGGAGAAGCAGAACGCCGCCATTGCCGCCCAGCGGAAAAGCCAGGTAGGCACCGGCGACCGGTCCGGCAAAATCCGCACCTATAATTTCCCACAGAACCGGGTCACCGATCACCGGCTCACCGGTGATGCGAAAAATTTCAATATTGCCGCCATCATCAACGGCGACCTGGACCCCCTCATTGACGCGCTGACCCTGGCCCACCAGGCCCAGCGGCTTCAGGAGGGGACCGAGAAAGGAGAATGAATCATGGAAGCTCCCATCAAGACCCGCTACGACAAGGCCGGACCCCAGGTGGCCGAGGCCCTGCGCCGCCGCCATTTTGAGGCCCACTATGTGTCCACTGCCCAGGAGGCCCTGGACCTGGCCCTGACCCTGATCCCCAAGGACCGCACCGTATCCTGGGGCGGCACCGTCACCGCCGCACAGATCGGGCTCATGGACCGTCTGCACGAGGGTGACTATCAGCTCATTGACCGGGACACCGGCAAGACTCCCGCCGAAAAGCAGGAGCTGATGCGGCAGGCCCTGACCTGCGGTACCTTTATCATGAGCAGCAACGCCATCTCCGCCGACGGCCAGCTGGTGAACCTGGACGGCAACGCCAACCGGGTGGCGGCCCTGTGCTTCGGGCCGGAGAGTGTCCTGGTCATCGCTGGGATGAACAAGGTCATGGGTGATCTGGACAGTGCCATTGCCCGGGCCCGCCAGGTGGCGGCTCCCGCCAACGCCCAGCGCTTCGACATCAAGACTCCCTGCGCCGTTACCGGAAGCTGCGGCGACTGCACCAGTCCCGACTGCATCTGCTGCCAGATGGTCATCACCCGGGTCTGTCGTCCCGCCGGACGCATCAAGGTCATTCTGGTGGGCCAGGACCTGGGCTTTTAAGGCAAAAGAGGGATTTTCTTGAACACCATTGTTTTTCACCCGGAATCCGACCCCAACGCCGTCCGGGACGCCGCCGCCATCCTGCGCCGGGGAGGGCTTTTGGGCATCCCCACGGAAACGGTATACGGTCTGGGGGCCGACGCCCTGAACGAGGACGCTGTGAGCCGCATTTTCCTGGCCAAGGGCAGGCCTCAGGATAACCCGCTGATTATCCACGTTCCCGACGCCTCCTGGCTGGAGCGATACTGCCGAAGCGTTCCCCCGGCAGCCTATCAATTGGCGGAGCGGTTTTGGCCGGGGCCCCTGACCATGATCCTGCCCCGGCGGGATATCGTTCCCCTGCAAACCACCGGCGGCCTGGAGACCGTGGGCGTCCGCTGCCCAAATCATCCGGTGACCCTGGCCATCATCGAAGCCGCCGGTGTCCCCATTGCCGCCCCCAGCGGCAACACCTCCGGCCGTCCCAGCCCCACCACCGCTCCCCACATGATCGAGGACATGGACGGCAGGATCGACGGCATCGTAGACGGCGGCCCCTGCACCGTGGGGGTGGAATCCACCATCATCGACCTGACGGTGACGCCGCCCCGGCTGCTGCGTCCCGGCGGGCTGCCGCTGGAGTCCCTGCGGCAGGTGCTGGGGGAGGTAGCCGTGGACAAGGCCGTCACCGGTCTGCTGGCCGCCGGGGAGCGTCCCCGGGCTCCCGGCATGAAGTACCGTCATTACGCTCCGCATGCCCCGGTAACGGTAGTCACCGGGGAACCGGAGCGCAGTGCCCGCCGCATCCAGGGGCTGCTGTCGGATACAGCGGGGGTTATCTGCTTCGACGAATACGCCCCTCTTTTCCCGGGGCACATCATCCACAAGCTGGGCCCGGCAGCGGACAAATCTGCCCAGGCCCGGCACGTATTCGACGCCCTGCGCACCTTCGACGGCACGGACGTCACGGAAATTTTCGCTCAGTGCCCCGACGATGGCGGTCTGGGGCTGGCGGTGGCCAACCGCCTGAAAAAGGCGGCGGGCTTCCACCTGGTGGACGCCGACCGTCCCGTTCTCATCGGCCTTACCGGCGGCACCGGCGCAGGAAAAAGCAGCGCCCTGGCGGCCCTGGAGGACCTGGGCGGCACGGTGCTGGACTGCGACGCCGTGTACCACCAGATGCTCCGCACGGACCCCGCCCTGCGGGAGGCTATCACCGCCGCCTTCGGCCCGGTGTTTTGCCCCGACGGCAGCCTGGACCGGCAAAAGCTGGGGACCCTGGTGTTCTCCGACCACGCCGCTCTGGACCGGCTCAACGCCATCGTGTACGAATATCTGCCGCCGGAGCTGCTGCGCCGGGCCCAGGGCCACACCCTGGTGGGCCTGGACGCCATCAGCCTGATGGAAAGCGGACTGGGCCGTCTGTGCGCCTGCACCGTGGCGGTGCTGGCTCCGGCGGAGGACCGGGTCCGCCGCATCATGGCCCGGGACGGCATCAGCGAGGACTATGCCCGCCTGCGGATCTCCGCCCAGCAGCCCGACGCCTTTTACCGGGAGCGCTGCTCCCATATCCTGGAAAACAACTGTGCCACCCCGGCACAGTTCCGGGATCAGGCACGGATTTTCTTCCGGAGCATGCTCCGGGAAATCGAACATCTATAAGGAGGAAACAAAACCATGACAGACGAAATGAAGGCCAAGCGCGAAAAGCTGCTCTCCGGCGTCAAAAACGGCTATGACCTGGTGGACCAGGCTGCCCTGGAAGCCATGGAGGCCTATTGCGAGACCTACAAGCAGTATCTGGACAACGGCAAGACCGAGCGGGAGTGCACCGACTACACCATCCAGCTGGCCCAGGCCCAGGGCTTTGTCCCCTATCAGCGAGGCATGGAGCTCAAGCCCGGCGACAAGGTATATCGCAGCAATCGCGGCAAGAGCGTGATGCTGGTGAAAATCGGCCGCCAGGACCTGTCCCACGGCGCGCAGATCGTGGCCTCTCACATCGACTCTCCCCGTTTGGACTTCAAGCCCCATCCCCTGTATGAGGACAGCGAGCTGGCCTATGGCAAGACCCACTATTACGGCGGCATCCGCAAGTACCAGTGGGTGGCCATCCCCCTGGAGCTGCGGGGCGTGGTGGTCCTGCGGGACGGCACCGTGGTGAAGGTGGTTCTGGGCCAGGGCAACGAGCCCAAGTTCGTGATTACCGACCTGCTGCCCCACCTGGGTGCGGAGCAGGGCAAAAAGCCCCTCAGCGAGGCCATTCCCGGCGAGAATCTGAACATTCTCATGGGCAGCCGCCCCCCTGGGCGAGGACGGCGACAGCGACCGCGTGAAGCTGCGGGTGCTGGACCTGCTCCACGAGAAATACGGCATCTGCGAGGACGACTTCACCTCCGCCGAGCTGGAGGTGGTCCCCGCCTTCAACGCCACGGATCTGGGCCTGGACCGCAGCCTCATCGGCGCATACGGACACGACGACCGGGTGTGCGGCTACGCCGCCCTGAAGGGCCTGTTCGACATCGACGTGCCCGAAAAGACTGCCGTGTGCATGCTGGCCGACAAGGAAGAGGTTGGCTCCATGGGCGTCACCGGTATGCAGTCCGCCTTCTTCGACACCTTCATGGAGGACCTGTGCCAGAGCCAGGGCGTCAGCCTGCGGGTATGCTACGAGAGCTCCTTCTGCCTGTCCTCCGACGTTACCGCCGCCTTCGACCCCAATTTTGCCGAGGTGTATGAAAAGCGCAACGAATCCCGGGTGAACTACGGCCTGGGCATCTGCAAGTATACCGGCGCCCGGGGTAAGAGCGGCTCCTCCGATGCCGGGGCCGAGACCGTGGCCTATGTCCGCCGCGTGCTGGACGAGGCCGGCGTGGTGTGGCAGATCGGCGAGATGGGCAAGATCGACGTGGGCGGCGGCGGCACCGTGGCCCAGTATATGGCCAACCGCAACATCGACACCATCGACGCAGGCGTCCCCGTGCTGAGTATGCACTCCCCCTTCGAAACCGTGGGCAAGCTGGACTGCTACATGAACTACCTGGGCTGCAAGGCCGTTTACAACGCGTAACTCCCGTACATAAAAATTGCGCTGCCGGAAGGGCAGCGCAATTTTTATAGGATCAGCAGCAGCCCGATGGCAATGAGGACCTCCTCGTCCGCCTTCTGCTGAAACAGGAAAAACAGGATCAGCAGCAACAGCAGATCTCCCGCATCCATGTCCCCCAGGTGCAGCTTTCCCAGCAGACGGTTCAGAAACTGCCGCTCCGGCGCCGGCGGCGGGACAGGCGGACGCTGCTCTGGCCCCGGCGGCGGCCCCGGTTCCGGCGGGGCATCCGGTCTGGGCGGGGGCGTTGGACGGGACGGCGGAGCCGTCTCCTGCTGGGGCACCCGGTCGTATACGCCGTTATCATTGCGGATATAGCGGTTATACATGGCTACCCCTCCCAATCCGCCAACAGCTTCTTCCCCACATGGATCAGCCGCGCCAGCCGTGCCGCCCGTTGGATTTTCCCTTGCTTTTCTTCCTTCAGGAACGGGCGCAGGGCGTTGAGCAGCTGCATGGCGGCGCTGTTTTCCGTTCCCAGCTCCCCTGCCAGAGGCAGCAGCTTCCCCAGCAGCTTCGGGTCCAGGCCACCCAGGGCCGCCCCCAGATCAGGAGCCGGCGGCACCGGGGACGGGGGCGGAGGCGCCGCGGCCTTCTGCTCCCCCATAGCCCCGGACAGCTGCTGCGCCATCTGCATGACCTGGGCCATGCTGTTGGGGTCGGACAGCAGCGCGTTCAGTTTTTCCTCCAGCTCCGACACTGCCGTCCCTCCTTCCCTATTTTTGCAGGCTCTCGCCGATACGCTGCACCAGGGCCGCCCCCCGTGGGCTGCTCATAATACCCTGAAGCATCTGGCTCATGGCCGAGGCATCTCCCGCCGCAGCTTGGCGGACCGCCTGCTGCAAAGTCCGCCCCCCGTCGCTGCCGGACAGCAGCCGCAGCAGCATCTGTCCGTCCTGGGACTGCATTACCGCCTGCAAGGCCGCCGGGTCCCGCTTCAATCGCTCCATCATTTCCTTCTGGTCCATCAAAACGCCTCCATCCGTTGCTGCATAGGCCAATATATGTGCCCGGCACCCCAAACGTGCCTGTCTGCATAAAAAAGCACCGATGCCACGCATCGGTGCTTTTTGCCGTTTCACGATTCTGTTGTTCCGTCAGTCCAGGACGTACACGGTGCAATCCCGCCGGCCCCAGTCGCAGGCCTCGGAGAAGGTCTTGAACCACAGGTCGATCTTGTTGCCCTTGATGGCCGTGCCGCAGTCGGCAGCCGTGGCCATTCCGTAATGCCAGGAGCCCTTCACCGTCTGAACGTACATCCGCGTGCCATAGGGGAACACGGATGTATCCACCGCAATATTGCCCACCGCCGTGGGGCGGCCGGAAGCCGTCCGGGTGCCGATGGAATAGGCGGTGGCGCTGCACACCAGCGTCCGGGAGAACGTCATGGTGTCGCCGGAGGCAAACAGCAGATAGCCGGAGCCGTCCCCGTTGCTGTGTACGGATACCAGCCGGTCGGACCGGTCCACGGATGTAACCCGGGTACCGTACTCCACGACCTCCTCCACCGCGCCGTCGGTGACGGTGTCCGTCAGCTCCGTGGATACCACGCAGCCCATGCGGTAGGTGTCGGTGTAGGTGTTGGTGATGGTGCCAGGCACACCCTGCTGCATCACCCGCTCGGTGCCCTTGGCCAGGGCGTGGTTCACCACCCGGCGGCTGCTGTAGCCCACAGACAGCTGCACCGTCCGCTGGCGGGTCATCTCCGTCCGGAAATAGATGGACGGCGTGTCGCCGGTGAAGTCAATGAACACCATCTCGTCGTCGGCAGGCTCCATATGCAGCCGGTGGAGCAGATGATCCACCGTTTCGCTGCGGGTCTGTACGGTGCGGGATTGCTCCCCGCTGGTGACGGTAATATCATGACCGTGCTGCAGCAGCAGCTGGGCCTCCCGTGCGTTATAGTCCACCCGGGTCTCCAGAATACCGAAGCTCTTGTCCCGGCTGGGGCGGCCGGAGATGATCTCTGTCCTGCCGTCCTCGGTGAGCACCACATACACCCGGCGCGGCTGCACCGTATCGCCCATGCTCTTCACCGTCACCATGCTCAGCGCGGTCACGGCCACCATGACCAGCAGCAGCACCCGGCGGACCCGCCAGTGCTCCCGCATGGCCACGACGGAAATGGCCCGCCAAACCCTGTTTTCATGTCCTTCATATACCCTCCCAAGAGGTAGATTTCCGGTTCGTTTACCGGTTTGTAACTTTTGTTACTATTTTAAAATATGGTAGGAGTATATCACTTATACCCACTTTTGTCAAGTTTTATGCTATTTCCTGAATTCTTAGCACCACCGGCGCCGGATTTGAGTGGGTTCTGACACGCCCGGATCAGGGGATTACTGGTAAAAAAGTTACAGAAAGTTACGAATGGAAACAAAAATCGCACCGTTGAAAACAGGGCACAAATGTGGTATGATGGAGTCACTTGTACAGCAAAGGAGAACGACTATGCGGCCTGCATTCATCCCCGTGGGGCAGATCGTCAACGCCCACGGCATCCGGGGAGAGGTCAAGGTAAACCCCCATGGCTTTGACCCGGAGTTTCTCACGGAATTTGACACCATTTATATAGACAATCAGCCGGTGAAGGTCCGCAGCGCCCGGGTCCATAAGTCCACGGTGCTGATGACCCTACCCGGCGTGGACGACATGGACGCAGCCCTGGCTCTGAAGGGAAAGACCGTATCCATTCGCCGCACCGACGTCCACCTGCCCCAGGGGCAGTTTTTCGACCAGGAGCTGCTGGGGCTGCGGGTGATAGACTGCGCCACCGACCAGGAGATCGGCATCATTGATCGGGTCCTCACCTATCCCGCCCATAAAATTTACCAGGTCCGCGGCCAGCGGGAGTATCTCATCCCGGCGGTGCCCGGCGTATTTATCGAGAGCACGGACCCTGACGCCGGAGAAATGCGGGTCCACATGATGAAAGGATTGGCCACCGATGAAGATTGACATCATGACCCTGTTCCCCGACGCCATTGATGCCATGATGGGCCAGTCCATTATGGGCCGGGCCCAGGACCGGGGCTATATCAAAATCGTCGCCCACCAGATCCGGGACTACACCACCAACAAGCAGATGCAGGTGGACGACTACCCCTACGGCGGGGGCCGGGGTGCTGTCATGCAGGCGGACCCCCTGTACCGCTGCTGGGAGCATATCTGCCAGGAGGCAGGCCATCGGGTCCACACCGTCTACATGTCGCCCTGCGGCCGGGTATTTGACCAGCAGGTGGCCAAGGAGCTGAAGGCAAATTACGACCATCTGATTCTGGTCTGCGGCCACTATGAGGGCGTGGACCAGCGGTTCCTGGACGAGTGCGTGGATGAGGAAATTTCCATCGGCGACTTCGTCCTCACCGGCGGCGAGATCCCCGCCATGGCTGTGGCGGACTGTCTGTGCCGCATGGTTCCCGGCGTTCTGCCGGAGGAGAGCTGCTACACCGATGAGAGCCACTGGAACGGACTGCTGGAATATCCCCAGTATTCCCGCCCTGAGGTGTGGCACGGCCGGGCCGTCCCTCCGGTGCTGCTGTCCGGCCACCACGGCAACGTGGACGACTGGCGGAAGAAGGAAAGCTACAAACGCACCATGCGCCGCCGCCCGGATATGTTCGCCAAATTCGACGAGAGCCGGCTCACCACCAAGCACGACCGCAGGATCCTGCAGCAGGCCAAGGAGGAGCTGCGGCAGGATCAGGAATCCGCAGAGGAGACCTAAGCATCTTACTGCACAGCATAACAATGCGGCTATAAAATGCACCCCGCTGTCTGACAGCGGGGTGCATTTTATTTCTTCCTGCGGAAGCTTATGCTGAATAAAACGGGGCAGAACAGGCTTACTTGCCCATATTCATCTGAGCAGCAACCTCGGCGGCGAAGTCCTCCTGCTTCTTCTCGATGCCCTCGCCGGTCTGGAAGCGAACAGCGTTGACGAACTTCACGGAACCGCCCAGCTTCTTGCCGGCGTCGGCAATATAGTGCTCCACGGTACCCTGGAAAATGTCGCTGCGGACGAACTCCATCTGCAGCAGGCAGTTCTCCTCATAGAACTTGTTCATCTTGCCCATGACGATCTTTTCCTTGACCTGAGCGGGCTTGGCGGCCATCTTGGGATCGCTGTCCATCAGGGCCAGAGCGATCTTCTTCTCCTCGGCCAGGACGTCCTCGGTGACCTGAGACTTATCCCAGAAGCGGGGATTCAGCGCAGCGATCTGCATGGCAACGTTCTTGCCGATCTCGGTGACGTCCACGTCGGCAGCCAGATTCACCAGCACGCCGATCTTGCCGCCGGCATGGACATAACCCACGCTGGTGTTGTCGGCGAAGCGGACGAAGCGGCGGATCTGCAGGTTCTCACCGATGGACATGACCTTCTCGGGCATAGTCTCGGAAACGGTCAGCTCGGTGCCGGGATACTTGCAGTTCATCAGGGCGTCCACATCGGTGGGATCATTGTCCAGAACCACCTTGGCGATATCCTTGACGAAGGCGACGAACAGGTCGCTCTTGGCGCAGAAGTCGGTCTCGCAGTTGACTTCCACCAAGGCGCCCACGCCGTTCTCCACCAGGGCATAGGACATACCCTCGGCGGCGATGCGGCCGGCCTTCTTGGCGGCCTTGGCCAGGCCCTTCTCGCGCAGATACTCAACGGCCTTGTCCATGTCGCCGTCGCACTCGGTCAGGGCCTTCTTGCAGTCCATCATGCCCACGCTGGTCATCTCGCGCAGGGTCTTCACATCAGCAGCAGTAAAAGACATTGTAATATCCTCCAATTTCTTAATAGTACGGTAAAAGGGGCAGGGCATACACCCTGCCCCGTGGTTACGCGGTGATACAGCCAGAAAATATACGCTTACTCAGCGGTCTCGGCAGCGGCTTCCTCGGTCTGCTCGCCCTGGCGGCCTTCGATCATGGCGTTGGCCATAATGGAGGAGATCAGGCGGATGGCGCGGATGGCGTCATCGTTGCCGGGGATGGGATAGTCGATCTCGTCGGGATCGCAGTTGGTATCGGCGATGGCCACAACGGGGATGCCCAGACGATGGGCCTCGGCGATGGCATTGCGCTCCTTGCGGGTGTCCACGATGAACAGGGCGCCGGGCAGCTTCTTCATTTCCTTCACGCCGCCCAGATACTTCTCCAGCTTCTCGATCTCGCCCAGGTGCTTGATGACTTCCTTCTTGGGCAGCATATCGAAGGTGCCGTCGGCCTGCATGGTCTTGAGCTGGTTCAGGCGGTCGATACGGGTGCGCATGGTCTTGAAGTTGGTCATCATGCCGCCCAGCCAGCGGGCGTTGACATAGTACATATTGCAGCGGAGGGCCTCATCCTTGATGGCCTCCTGAGCCTGCTTCTTGGTACCCACGAACAGCAGGGACTGGCCGCTCTCGGAGAGCTGACGCACGAAGTTGTAAGCCTCCTCCAGCTTCTTCACGGTCTTCTGCAGATCGATGATATAGATGCCGTTGCGCTCGGTGTAAATGTAAGGGGCCATCTTGGGGTTCCAGCGGCGGGTCTGGTGACCGAAGTGGACACCGGCCTCCAGCAGGGCCTTCATGGATACGACGTTCTGGTTAGCCATGTTTGTTCATTTCTCCTTTGATTTTAGTTTGTTGCCTCCAGGAGCTTCCTCCCCCCGGCCAACCTTGCGGCACCGACCGAAAGTCCGCCCCTGTGCGGAATGCTGAAATATAATAACACAGCGCGCCGGAAAATGCAAGAAAATTTTTCATTTTCCCGGTGAAAACCGGATACTTTTTTGCAAAAACCGGCTTATCCCATCCACCGGAAATGGCCGGTGACCGGCTGCCTATAGATGTCGTTGCGCTCCACGGCCTCGTCAATGGGGTTTCCGTGGTGAATGATAAAGGGGATGCCCCGGCGGTTCCGGCGGTCGGAGCAGATGGCAATGTGGTCCCGGTCACCGAAAATCACGATGTCGCCGGGCTGCCACTGGGCAGGGTCGTCCAGGTCGCAGGTCAGCACCTGAGCATGACGGCGGAAGAAGGTATCCAGATTGCTGACCCGGCGGAAGTCGATATTGCCGTCCGGCGTCTCAATGTTGGGGTAACACTCCGGATGGGCGGCAATGTCCGCATCTACCAGGTCCTTCAGCGAGTAGCCCGCCGCCCGGAAGGCCTGCCAGATCACGTCGGTACACACGCCCAGTCCGTCGTCGGGATAGCCCCCGGCATAATACTTGCTTTTATAGTGTGGGTTGGTGGCAATATAGGACCGGGCGCCCAGCACCATGTCCGTCCAGTCGTCCACGCCGTCGCCGTCGGCGTCCAGGGCGCTTTGCTGCTGGGAGATGCCCAGCTCATCGGCGGTGTACCACCGCTGGGGAATACGGCTGCGCAGCAGGAAATATGCCGCCGCCAGCAGGACCAGGCACAGGGGGATCAGGAGCCATTGCTTTTTCTTCATATCCAAGAACCTCCTTTGTGGGATATCCTCATTATATCCAAAGCCATACCTCCTGTCGATTACAAAAGCGTCACCTGTCAAAATGCTATTCAAACCATATTTTTTATAATATATACTTGACAAATTGTCTGCTAAGTGATAGGATACCAGCGAGTTGAGAAAGGAGCAGTCGTTATGGATCCATATGTGGCAGGAGTTCTGGTGGGAATCGGCTCGGCAGCCGTGGTCATAGCCGTTATGGCTGCGGTGCGAAAAAAACAGGGCCAACCCAAGGCGGAGTATGACGAACGGCAGCTGGCCGCCCGGGGCATCGCCTACCGGTGGGCGTATATGACGCTGATTTTCAGTCTGCTGGCCGATACCGGCATGGAGGCCATCTGGGGCCCCTGGGCCAAGCCCGGGGTGGCGGTGTGGATGCTGATCTTTCTGTCCATCGGGGTGTTCATCGTGGCCTGCGTCCGGCAGGACGCGTATTTCGCCGTGGCCCAGAATCCCCGGACCTATCTGTGGCTGTTCGGGGCAGTGGTGGTGCTGCAAATTCCCAACATCATCATTAATCTGCGCAGCGGCGGCTTTGTGGAGGACGGCCTGTTGACCTGGGACGCCCTGTCTCCGGCCAGCGGAGCGCTGTTTCTGGTGCTGACGGTCTGCGCCATCGTCCGTCTGCGCCGCCAGAAGCGGGAGGAGCAGGAGGACGCGGAGACATGAAGAATCTGCACCTGAAATCGGCCCGGGCCGCCAAGGATCTGAGCCAGCAGCAGCTGGCGGACCTGGTGTCCGTGTCCCGGCAGACCATCAACGCCATTGAAAAGGGGGACTATAACCCCACCATCCGCCTGTGCATCTCCATTTGCCGGGCACTGGGTAAAACATTGGACGAATTATTCTGGGAGGAGGAAGAACAATGAGCCTGGTCGTAAAGGACCTGACGAAACGGTACGGGGACAAGGTGGTGGTAGACCATCTGTCCTTTGCCATGTCCCAGCCGGGGGTATACGCCCTGCTGGGCACCAACGGTGCAGGAAAGACCACCAGCATCCGGATGATGCTGAACATGCTGTCCCGGGACGGCGGGCAGGTGCTGTGGAACGGAGAGCCTCTGGACATCACCCGCTGCAACGTGGGATATCTGGCGGAGGAGCGGGGCCTGTACCCCAAGTATGCGCTGATGGATCAGCTGCTGTATTTCGCGTCCCTGCGGGACGTGCCCCGGGCGGAGGCCAAGCGCCGCATCCGCTATTGGGCAGAGCGCCTGGAGGTGACGGAATACCTCTACCCCAACGCGGCAAAGCCTGAGGCGGCGCTGATGGGCCGGCGGCGGAGCATGCTGGGCGGCGGAGCCAAGCGGGAAATGCCCAAGCGTCCGGACCAGCTGTCCAAGGGCAATCAGCAGAAGATCCAGCTGATGGCGGCCCTGCTGTCGGACCCGGAGCTGCTGATCCTGGACGAACCTCTGTCGGGCCTGGACCCCATTAACGCGGACCTGTTCAAGGGAATCATCCGCGAGGAGATCGCCGCCGGGAAATACCTGATTATGTCCAGCCACCAGATGGCCACGGTGGAGGAATTCTGCACGGACCTGACCATTCTGGACCGGTCCAAAACGGTTCTGCAGGGCCATCTCAACGACATCAAGCGCAGCTATGGCCGGGTGCATTTACAGCTGAAAACCGAGGAGGACGCCGGGCCGTACATCGCCGAAAGCGGGGCGCAGATCGTGACCCGGAAGGAGTTTGAGTATCAGCTGAAGGTCACCGGCCAGGAGCAGGCCAACGACCTGCTGGCCCGGCTGACCCAGGCAGGAGTACCGGTGGTGCTGTTCAACCTGCGTGAGCCGTCGCTGCACGAGATCTTCGTGGAAACCGTAGGGGGTGAGTCTGATGCGTGACCTGTCCGGAACCGGCCAGGTATACCGCTTCACCCTGTCGCAGCTGCTGAAAAGCAATGCAAACCGGATAACGCTGCTTCTCATGGTGCTGCTGGCGGCGGTGAGCATGCCGCTGACGGCGCTGATGTGCGGCGAGACGCCGGAGGTATCGGATACCAGCAGCCTGACGGCGGTGCGGCTGGAAAACCGCACCGCTCTGGACCTGGATTTTTCCGGAGATTCCTACTGGGCGGATACGGTCTTTTCCGCCGGCGCAGAGGACCCCGACGCCGTGGTCACCGTCAGCGGTGACGTCACCGGCTATCAGGTGGCGGTAAGCGGTGCGGACGACGTGGACCAGAGCGAGCTGCGGCTGCTGGCAGACGCCGTGCAGACGGCGATCCGGGATGCCTGCGTCCGTGCGGCGGGGCTGACGGCGCAGCAGCTGGCTCAGCTGGAAGGCTCCCCCCTGCCGGAGGAAAATTTTGACGGCAGCCGCTTTTGGGTCCAGTATGGGTATTCCATTCTGGCTATGATGGTGTGCCTGATGAGTGCGTCCTATGTGATCCGGGCCGTGGTGGAGGAAAAGGACTCCAGGCTGGTGGAGCTGCTGCTGGTCAGCGTAAAGCCCATGGCCCTGCTGGCGGGGAAGATTCTGGCGGTGATGGCCTTCACCTTCGGGTGGCTGCTGGCCATGCTGGCAGGCTTCGGGGTGTCCTGCGGCCTGACGGCTGCGCTGATGGGCTCCGATGTCCTGCACCGGCAGCTGTCCGGTGTGCTGGCGGCGCTGCCCCAGGCGGCGCCGGATGTCTGGCACCTGGTGAGCCTGCTGGCGGTGCTGCTGGTGTCGCTGGCGCTTGGTTACCTGACCATGTCCATCATCGGCGGCGTGGCCGGCGCCTGCTGCTCCGGCATGGAGGAGGCAGGAGAGGCCACGGGGCCTGTGATGCTGCTGACCATGGCGGGGTATCTGGCCTCCTGCGTGGTGGGGGCCGTGCCCTCCGGGCCGGTGGCGGTGTTTTTCACCCTGTGCCCCGTTGTGAGTATTTTCTGCGCCCCGGTGCAGTTTGCCGGGGGCAATGTGTCCATCTGGCTGGTGCTGGCGTCCTGGGCGATCCAGGCGGCGGTGATCTGGGGTCTGCTGACTCTGGCGTCCCGGGTATATGCGGGACTCATCGTGCACCGGGGCAGCCGGGTAAAATGGCGTGAGGTATTTTCCATGGCGAAGGGAGGCGCTGCGCGATGAAACGATACAAGGGACTGGGACGGGTGTTTTCCTTCACCCTGATCCAGCAGCTGCGCCAGAAGGGCTGGCGCACTACTACCCTGCTGCTGGCTCTGGCGTGCCTGCTGATCCCCATCCTCTCCCTGTCCGCGGCGGCCCAGCACCAGAAAAACGCCGCCCCGGAGCAGAACCCGGTGATGGAGGAGGGCTATGCCCAGGAGGCCCTGGACCGGGCGGACCTGACGCCGGAGCAGAGGGCCCTTCTGACGGCACCGGTGGAGGTCACCGTCACCGGCGGGCAGACCGGGGAAGGGGAGGCCATGGGCCTGCTGTCCATGCTGCTGCCGTTTGCGTCGCTGATGCTGCTGTATTTCCTGGTGCTGCTGTACGGTCAGAGCACGGCGGCCAGCGTGATCCTGGAAAAAACCTCCAAGCTCATGGACCTGTTCCTGGTGTCCGTGGAGCCCACGGCCATGGTGCTGGGCAAGGTGCTGGCCACAGCCCTGGCGGGGCTTCTGCAGCTGGCCGTATGGGCGGCGGGTCTGGCGGGAGGCTTTGCCATCGGCGGAGCCGTGGTCCGGCAGACGGGGGTGACCCTGCCGCTGCTGGAGGTGCTGCGCGGTGCGGGCCGGCTGACGGGTCTGTTCAGCGTTCCCGCCATGCTGGAGGCGGCGGGACTGCTGCTGGCGGGATTCCTGCTGTATTGCAGTCTGTCCGCCATCGGCGGGTCCATGGCCGGGAAGGCCGAGGACCTGTCCAGCACCAACGTGCTGTTTTCCCTGGTACTGGTGGCCAGCTTCTTCTGCTGCATGTTCGCCGGGGGCATGGACGGCATGACCTCCTCGGCCCGGTGGCTGGACTATGTGCCCTTCACCGCCATTCTGGTGACGCCCAGCCGGGTGCTGCTGGGGCAGACGTCCCTGATGGGGGGCCTTGTGTCCCTGGTGCTGGTGGTGGTGTGCGCCGGTGCGCTGACGGCCCTGGCGGGCCGGGTATACCGGCTGATGTCCCTGTATAAGGGCAATCCCCCCACGCCCCGGCGGGTGCTGCGGATGCTGCGGGAGAAATAAAAAAACCGCCTCAGGCGATCGAACAGGATCGTCTGAGGCGGTTTTTCCTTGTGGACTGCAAGCCCCGCAAGCCGAAGATCAAGTAAGCTTTTCCTTACCTGGCATAAGCACAGAGAGAACTCTCTATATGTTGAAAAATCGTCCGTTCACTTTCTGCATACGAAAATGGGGTCAAATTCCTGAGTACATGCAGGAATTTTTAGTGGATATAAAAGCGAAATTTGACAATTATAGAAGTTTTTTGGGACAAAGTGAGGAAAATGGCCCAAAATTGCCATGGATAGTGGAACGCATGGTCAACTGTTTGAAGCATCATCATGTATCTGTGTGAATACATGATTGGAAAACATAGCAGCAGAATAAACAAATTGCACAAAGTATTTTCTGCAATACTGCCCATGTCTGTACAGGTTGACAACACCGACAAGGCATGTTAAGCTGAAACCAACGATTCAGCAGGGAAAAGTGCAGCGTCGGTTCCCCGGCAGGCCGGAGCAGTTGGCGGCAGGCCCGGGAGCGGAGCGGCAGCTCCCGCTGAACGACCACCAAGGACCACCATGGAAAAGAAAGAGAAGAAAAGGAGAAAACTATGCAGCACAAAAGATCCCGTCTGACGACGAAGATCCTGGCGTTTGTCCTGATCCTCGCTCTCGTATTCCCCGCATCTGCGTTTGCAAGTGTTGCAGACGTGGCGAAGGACACTCGTGCCCCTGGCAAGTCCCTGGCAAATACCTACCCCGCATACACCGACATCGACTGGCAGATCTCCCTGGCGGAGAATGCCCAGGCAATGGTCACCGTTCCTACCAACATGACGGAGGAAGAGCTGGGTACCGCTTTGAGCGGCGACCTGACCCTGTCCCTGGACCGCGACAGCACCCGGGGCTATCTGAATCCTGAAAAATTCCCCTATCCCTACCAGGGCGGTGCTCTGGACACCTGGATGACCCAGTGGACGAAGGACAAGCAGCCCCAGAACCTGTTCCGCGTTACGGAGATGGGCATTTCCGTCGATGAGGCAGGCAAGGTCTCTCTGAAGCTGTGGATCGACATCAACTGCTACTTCGGCAACCGCTCCGGCAACGTGGATTTCAGCGCTCCGCACAGCAACGGCGGTGCGTATCTGGATCTGTGCGGCTACTATACCCTGAATGTGACCGCCGGTGACGAGACGGTAGGCTCCATTCACACCAAGATTGTTCCCTATGACAGCTTCCGTACCGTGTATGAGCTGTATGACGACATCGACGCCCTGGCCGCCACGGATACCGACCTGTATGTGGCCAAGGAGTCCATGGGCCAGACCACCGTGGACGGCTACGACATGCCTTATCTGATCGTTGCCGACTCCAAGGAGTCTGTGGACAAGTGGCTGGCATACACCGACCTGGTAGAATCCGACCCCGACCTGGCGCTGACCAAGCTGGCCAACGGCGACTTTGACGATCTGCGGGTCCCCATGTTCGCCTCCAACGTTCATTCCAACGAGAATGCCGCCGTCAATGGTATCCTGGAGTTTGCCCACCTCCTGCTGGAGAATGAGACCATCAGCGTCAACACCCTGGAGGGCTTCACCGAGGCCGGTCAGGCCCAGCTGAAGGCCGAGATGGAAAAGCAGGGCGCAGCCGTTCCCGAGCAGATCAAGAATTTTGCCTCCTACATTGGCTTTATCCGCGGTGAGAATGGCTATAAGGCCAACGGCAGCCTGTATTCCGGCCAGCTGGACCTGGAGGAGTATTACAACGTTAAGAATAATGAGGTCAACGTCAAGGAGCTGCTGGGCGACGTGTTCATGGTCATCGTTCCCGAGCAGAACATCGAGGGTTACGAGCACATGACCCGTACCACCAGCCAGGGCTATGACCCCAACCGCGACGAGGCCAACCAGACCCTGTTTGAGGATTCCAACGCTATGGCCCTGGTGAATAAGTTCAACCCCATGGTGTTCACCGAGATCCACGGTCGCGTGGAGGCCATGCTCATCGAGCCCTGCACGCCTCCCCACGAGCCCAACTATGAGTACGACCTGATCGCCAAGCAGTTCATCCAGCTGGGCGAGGCCGTGGGCATGGGCGCCATCGCCAACAATCCCGAGCACAACAGCTTCGAGATGCCCCACCGCGATTACCTGCGTGTGGACAGCGATTCTCCCTCCGGTGTGGCTTGGACCGAGCCCTGGGATGACATGACCACCGCCTACGGCTCCCAGTTCCCCGTCCTGATCGGCACCGCCGGCATCACCTGGGAGCTGCCGGTGTACAGTGACGTCACCTCCGAGCTGGTGGTGCCTTACGGCCTGATGACCCAGGCGATGTACATCCAGAACCATAAGATCGACATGCTGACCACCCAGGCCAAGCTGTTCTCCCGCGGCGTCAACAACACCAACTCCAACGAGTTCGTGGCTCCCTGGTATGTGGACCAGTACGACCGGGTCGGCGAGCAGGCGGACCTGATGCGCCCTGTGTATGACGGCGAGGGCCAGAACGGCAACTTCTATCCCGAGTGCTACATCATTCCCATGGACAGCGCCAACCAGAAGAACCTGTATGACGCCGCCGTTGAGATGAAGTATCTGACCCGCAACGACGTGAAGGTCAACGTGGCCTCCAAGGAGTTCACCTATGACGGCGTGACCTATCCCGCCGGCACCATGGTGGTGTCCATGTATCAGGCCAAGCGCTCCCTGGCCAACAGCCAGCTGTTTGACGGCACCTTCATCAACGTATGGCGGGGCCTGTATTCCGAGAGCTTTGCCCAGCGCAGCAACGCCCGCGGCTATGACCGCATCATCGTGGCCGAGCCCGCCGCCTACAAGACTATTATGGCTGCCTGCCCCGAGACCATCAACTATACCCAGGCTCTGACCTATCTGGCCGCCTTCGCCGCTCAGTTTGAGGGCGTGGAGAATGCCGACGTCATCATCGACAACGTGTCCAACGACTCCGCCGCTGCCGTCAACGCGCTGCTGCGGGCCGGCAAGACCGTGGCCATGATCACCGAGGGCAGCGAGAAGGGCAACTTCATCTGCTCCTATGAGGACTTCATGACCGTGGCCAAGGACTATGTTATCACTGCCACCGGCGTGTACGGCGCGAACTACAAGGCCGCCGTGATCCTGAATCCTCTGGTGTTCCTGCCCGGCAAGCCTGCCAATAACACCTCCGGCTATGTGGAGACCACCCTGCGCTCCGGCTCCTACAACTACCGCTTCGACTGGCTGGCTCTGACCGCCATGGGCTTTACCATGACCGAGGACCTGACCAAGGCCAACGTCATCGTGGGCTCCCGCGCCCTCAGCGACGACGCCCTGGCCGCCGTGAAGGCCGGTACGCCTTACATGGGCTACAGCACCGGCGCCATCAGCGAATCTGCCCTCATGCAGGAGCTGGGCGTGGAGATCTCCTCCTGCACCATGGGCACCGACTTCCTGGGCCGGGTGGTATATCCCAACAACACCCTGGTCAACGCCAGCTACATCAATGAAGCTGACGACGTGATGTATGAGTACGGCACCAACTGGTTCACCAAGATTCCCGAAGGCGCTACCGTTCTGGTGCAGAACGCCGGCAAGACCCCGCTGCAGGGCTGCATCTGCCTGACGAACGATGAGCTGACCGAGCAGTTCAACCAGTACAACAACGGCGTGGTGGGCTTCGAGTATCAGAGCGGCAAGCTGGACATCGCTCTGTTTGCCAACGTCCTGAACCACAAGATTCACCAGACCGACGAGTACACCTTCATCAGCAACTTCATCTTCTCCCGCAGCCTCACTGAGACGGCCTACGAGGGTGTTGCCCAGCCCGAGAATCCCGATCCCGTGAACCCCGGCAAGCCCGAGGAGCCCGGCAAGCCCGAGGAGCCCGGCAAGCCCGATGCCCCCAAGACCGGCGACACCAGCAGCATCATCGTTTGGGTTCTGGCTGCTTCCTTCACCGTGGTGATGATCCCCATGACCGTCACCCTGAAGCGCAAGGCCCGCTGAAAAGTCAACCGAAACCACACAGTCCCGCCCAACTGGCTGTGACGGCTTCCGCCGAACTCCCAACTGCATAAAAGAGGAGGCCCCGGACAAAAGTCCGGGGTCTCCTCTCAGCTTGTCAAAAAAGGGCGGTGCTTTTTTGACAAAAGAGATTTCGCTCCGACCCGTGCATTTTCAAAACTTTCATAAAGGTTCTGAAAATGCAGTGATTGAAAGTGAAAGACTCCCCGGATGGGTTTCTTTCGCAACGATCTTTCTTTCCAAAAGGCGGAGGCGATCTCTTTTTCACGGCAGCGCCCCCCACGAGGCTTCCGTTGGGCGTGTATGCCGCAAAAAACACCTCGTACGATCCTCGCCCCAGAGGAGCCGGTCTCTGCAGGCCCGACGGTTAAGGAACATACGTCCGACAGCCCAACGGTGGATGTGGGGCCTGCGGCCAATCTGCGGGCCGGTCTCGCAGCGGCTGATTTCCCCGGCAGCCGAATAAGGCCCGCGCCCGGCAGCTGCCGGGCGCGGGCCTTATTGTCTCTATACGTTTGTCACGCAGCCGTTATTTGGCAGCGGCAGCCTTCTTGCTGTTGCGGGACAGGGCCTGGATGCCCTCCACCACCAGCACGATAGCCAGAACCACCAGCAGGATGGCGATGATCGCACGGACATAGAACCAAGCAACACCCTCGCCGCCGGCAGCGATGCCAACGAACTGAGCCTTGATGGTGAACACCAGAGAGGTCAGGGTCACGATCAGCATGAAGAACATGGGGAAGTAGAACATCTTGTTGTTGCGGCCGATCTTGCCCAGCCAGCAGCACACAGCCAGCAGACCCAGGGCAGCCAGCAGCTGGTTGGCAGCGCCGAACAGAGCCCAGATCTTGGCATAGCCGGTCATACCCAGAGCCACACCGGCAACCACGGTAATAGCGGTGGCCACATAGGGATTGGTCAGGACCTTCTTCCAGCCGGGCATGGTCTCGCGGGTCTCGCCGGGGTTGGTGAAGAACTCCTGGAACATGTAGCGGGCCAGACGGGTGGCGGTATCCACGGAGGTCAGGCAGAAGGCGGACACGGCCAGGATCAGCATGGAATACACCACGTTGTAGCAGCCGTCGCCGAACACCTTGGAGAACATGGAGGCCAGGCCGGTGGCGAACACCACGGTGGGGGTCACGGTGGTGCCGTCAGCATACTGGCTCCAGATGTAACCGACAGCGCACACGGAGATCAGGGCCAGAGCACACTCGATCAGCATACCGCCGTAAGCGATGGGCTTGGCATCCTTTTCCTGATCCAGCTGCTTGGACGTGGTGCCGGAGCCCACCAGGGAGTGGAAGCCGGACACAGCGCCGCAGGCGATGGTTACGAACAGAGCGGGGAACATATAGCCCAGAGAGGTGCCGGAGGGAGCCAGCGTGTCCTTGAAGCCGGTGAAGGCGGGCATGTCCACGGTGGGGTGGCAGCCGATGATGCCCACCACGGCCAGGACCATCATGGCGTACAGCAGGAAGGAGCTCAGGTAGTCGCGGGGCTGCAGCAGGATCCACACGGGGGTGACGGATGCGATGGCGATATACAGGCCAACGATGATCATCCAAGTGTTGCCGCTGAGATAGATGGGGTGCCACTGGAGGCCGATGTACATGCACACGGCAATGCCGATGACGCCGATGACGGTGGAAATACCCAGAGGCGCATTCCGGCGATAGACAAAGAAGCCGAAGATGATGGCCATCAGGATGAACATGATGGAGATGATGGCGGTGGAGGCGTTGGCGGCGGAAGCGTCCTTATCCAGCACGCCGTCCACATAGGTGGCCTTGAAGGTGTTGGCCACGATGGAGGCAAAGGCAGCCACCACCAGGATCAGGGTCAGGTATGCGAAGATGATGAACAGCTTCTTGGCCCGGGCGCCGATGGCGTCGCCGATGACCTCGCCGATGGATTCGCCCTTATGGCGAATGGAGGCGAACAGGGCGCCGAAATCATGGACGCCGCCGAAGAAGATGCCGCCGATCAGGACCCACAGCATAACGGGAACCCAGCCGAACACAGCGGCCTGGATGGGGCCGTTGATGGGGCCTGCGCCGGCGATAGAGGAAAAGTGATGGCCCATCAGAACGGGAGCCTTGGCGGGACAGTAGTCCTTACCGTCCTCCAGCTCATGGGCAGGGGTGACGCGGGAGTTATCCACGCCCCACTTCTTGGCCAGCCAGCCGCCGTAGAAAATATATCCTACGATCAGCACGGCAACGCCAATGATCAGGAACAAAGCAGCATTCATAAACTTCTCTCCTTTCGAAACAATTTTCTCTTTTGCTTATGAAACAGGGCCCGTTTGAGCACCTGCGCTGCACTGTGTCCGCTGGCGTTGGTGGCCACGGATTCCTCCGGGAGCACCACCAGAGCGGTATGAAAATCCATCCATCCCCAATACGACAGCCGGAAGCTCTGATACCGGTGGCACCGCTTCAGGGCCTTCCGGGCCTCCGGGTCGCAGGAGTCGCACAGGAAGATGGCGGAGATATAGGTATACATGTGGTTGGGGCCGGGCTGGATGCGGGCCATGCCCTGTTCGTATGCCAGAAGCTCGCACTGCTGATAAATCTCCTTCGTCAGGTGCGGAACGCTGAACAGATACACATATTCAAAGCTGTTGGCCTCCCACAGCTTTGCTTTCTTGGACAGCACATATTTGGAGTTATGGACATAAAAGTCCATCTTCGCCGTCAGAGGAAGCTCCTCTTCCCCGCATCGGGTGATGTCAAAGCTGCCGCCGTACACGTCGCACAGCCGGGAAACCGCATCGTCTCGTGTCATGATCCCGCCCCCTTTTCCTCTGATCTGCCTTTAACAGGTTCTAAACGCCCGGTTTTGGCGCTTCTGCAATTTTCTACGAAAAAACGAAATCCGAAAAAAGTTGGCTTTTTCCGGAGTGAACATGGATTCTGTGAAATTGTGCGTCGAAAAATCACATTTCATACTATATACCTCTGTTTTTCATCTTGCAAGATGGCATAATGGACAATCTTTAAGTGTTAATTTTGTGTAAATTTTTAGTTGTTTTGTGTATAGAAAAGTGCTAAGATAAAAGAACACGACACCCTGGCCGGGATGTCGTGTTTTTGTTTGCAATTGTATCTGATTTTTACTCCGGCAACGTTTTCTTTTGCCCAAGACCGATGCGAATTTCCGTTCCCTGGTTGGGAACGGAGCTGGCCCGGATGGTGTGTCCCAGGTTTCCGCAGATCCGGCGGCAAAGGTACAGCCCGATGCCGCTGGCCCGCCTGTCCCGCCGCCCGTTGACCCCTGTGAAGCCCTGTTCAAAGATCCGGGGCAGGTCCTCTGCTGCGATGCCCATGCCGGTGTCGCGGATGCACAGGTCATCTCCGTCCATGGCGATGGTCACGGAGCCGCTGGCGGTGTATTTCAGGGCGTTGGACAGCACCTGCTCCACCACAAAGCCCAGCCATTTGCCGTCAGTCACAACGGTGTGGTCCAGTGGCTGGTATTCCAGCCGCAGCCGCCGGCGGATAAACTCCCCGGCGAAGCGCCGCACCGCCGGACGCACAATGTCGTCCAGGCTGTGCCGCCGGATAACATAGTCCGTGGTGCTGCTGTCCAGCCGCAGGAATACCAGCACCATCTCCACATATTGCTCCACCCGCATCAGATCCCCGGACAGGGACCTGGCCAGGTCGGAGTCCTCGTTCTGCAGCGTCAGCCGCATGGACGCAATGGGCGTTTTGATCTGGTGGGCCCACAGAGTATAGTAGTCCACCATGTCGCCGTACCGGCGCTGGGCCTGGGACTGTATCTGCCGGCGGCTTTCCTCCAGCAGGGCCACAAGCTGCCGGTAGTCCTCCCGCTCCACGGTGTCTGCCGGGGGCAGGGACGCGGCGATCTCGTCCGGCAGCCGCAGTACGCGCTCCATCTGCCGGTGCCGCCGAAGGGCCTGGCGGTAATCCGCCGCCAGCAGGATGCTCCCGGCCACGACACACAGCAAAAACGGGTATGCCACCGCCTGGACAGGCAGACTGTACAGGGCGAACGTGACGGCGAACAGACCGCCGAACAGCAGAAAAGTCAGCAGCACGCCCCGGCGCTGCCGCAGATAGCTTCGCACCATGGCCGTCACCCCACCATGTAGCCCAGGCCCACCCGGGTGGTAATGAATCCCGGCAGTCCTGCGGCGTCCAGTTTTTTCCGCAGCCGCCCGATGTTCACCGTCAGGGTATTTTCGTCCACGAAGCTGTCGATTTCCCACAGGCGCTCCATGAGCTTCTCGCGGCTCACCACCCGGCCCTTGCTCTGCATCAGACACAGCAGGATGCGGTACTCGTTTTTCGTCAGGGACACCCGCTGTCCCTGATACGTCAGGGTGTTGTCCCCGGTGTTCAGCAGCGCGCCGCGATGCTCCAGCACCGGGGCCGACGCGCCGAAGTTATAGGTCCGGCGCAGCAGGGCCTGAATCTTGGCCATCAGCACGCTTTGATCGAAGGGCTTGGTGATAAAGTCGTCAGCGCCCAGGTTCATGGCCATGATGATGTTCATATTGTCCGCCGCCGACGAGATAAAAATCACCGGAACCCGGGATACCCGCCGGATCTCCGTACACCAGTGGTACCCATCGAAGCAGGGCAGGCCGATGTCCAGCAGTACCAGATGGGGATCGAATTCCGCAAATTCCTCCATGACGTGCGGCAGGTCCCGGACCTGCCGCACCTGTAAATTCCACAGCTCTCCCTGGGTCTGCACCGCCTGGGCAATGCCCCGGTCATCCTCCACCATCAGCACCCGATATGCCGCGTATGCCTCCATGCACTCGCCTCCCTTGCCTGTTTTTCCCATTGTAGCAAAATCTTCCCGGCATTACAAGAAGAAACAGCCGCCCCGAAGGGCGGCTGAGACTGTCAAAAAAGCCTCGCAGAGTTCGCGGCCCGCAGGCCGCGAATAAGGTTTGATCCATTTTTCGCGGCGGCGCCCCCCAAGGGGACTTCCGTTGGGCGTGTACGTCGCGAAAAATACTTTGCGCGGAGAGAGTGTGTTTTCGCGCATTTTATGCGTGAAAACGCGCGGGTCGGAGCGAAAACTCTTTTGTCAAAAAAGGGCGCCGCCCTTTTTTGACAAGCTCAGCATATTCAGGCGATTCAGATCTTTTTCCGGTAAACCACCGCATCCTCCTTGCCGAAGGCCCGGGCTGCATGAGCCACTGTGATCGCCGCTTCCTCCGTATAGGGGAAAAACAGCAGCAGGGGAACACGGAAGGTCAGCACGATGACTCTGGGAGTCACCACGGCCACGTCCCAATCCTCCCAGTCGAAATGGGTGGGCTTCCCCTTCCGGTTCTCCTCCCGGATGCCGCCGCCGTCAAACAGAATGCACCCATCGGGATCGTTCTGCTGCTGAAACTGCCGCCAGCTCCGCCGGTAATTCCGCTGCATAAGCGCGCACAGCACCAGCTCCAGCACCCCGCAGCCGAAGCACAGCCCCGTAAGCGCGCCGGACGCCCGGCCCAGCGCCAGGCTGGCCGTAAGCCACAGCAAAACGGCTCCCAGCGCCAGCAGGACGGCCCCCTGCCACAGAAGCCGCCGGGAAAACCACCGGAAGCTGCGGCATCGGGCGTCATGCTTTTTCAGTCTGCGCCGCTGGACCGCGATCCCCTGAGCCAGGTCAAAGAGCCCCTCCGTATCCGTCAGGTGATAGTGCAGCTGAAAAAAGGTCTCCGTGGTCATGCCTTTTTGGCCGCTTGGGCCAGGGCTTCCTCCAGCGCGTGGGCCATCTGGTCCGGACAGGACGTGGGTTTGGGGCCGCAGTGGATACCCTTCATGCGCCGGATGGCCTCCTGGGCGTCCATGCCCACCACCAGCCGGCTGATGCCCTGGAGGTTGCCGTTGCAGCCGCCCTCCACATTGACGCTCTTGATCACGCCGTTCTCCAGCTCCACAGTCATTTTCCGGGAGCAGACGCCCCGGGGCGTATAGGTATAAGTCATGGTATAAAAGCTCCTTTTGTGTATTCCGGAGGGTATTATACCCCACGACGGCGATTTTGGCAAGAGGGCATCCTTTATAGCAGTCTGTCCGGTTTTCGCCCTTTCCGAGAGAAATTCAGGCCTCCGGATAAACCAGGTCCTCCGGTGTCCAGCGGCGGATCACGTCCGCGTAAAAGGCGCAGCACGCCCGGGCCAGGGCTGCGTCCAGGTTGCGGTAATTACCGCACTCTGCGGCGCTTTTGCCGGGCATGGGGCCGTCATAGGCCGCACCGGCGGTGAACACCCGCTGCAAAAGGGCGATGGCCTCCGCATCCGTCAGGCGGCGGCTGTCGAACAGGAAGTAAAAACCCGTCTGACAGCCCATGGGGCCGAAATAGATCACGGCATCCCTTTCCGGGCTATTGCGCAGCAGGGTGGCAATAATGTGCTCCACGGAGTGCAGCTGGGCATTGGTCAGCAGGTCGCCGGTGTTGGGCTTTTTGAAGCGCAGATCAAAGGTGGAGACCTCCCCGTCCCGCCGGGACAGATACAGACCCGGCACCAGCACATTGTGGTTCACGGTAAAGCTGGCAATTTTTTCCATGTCACGCCTCCAGCCGGTCCACAAAAGCCATGACCACCCGGTTCAGATCCCGCATGGCGGTTGGGAAATTGAACACAAAGTCGTGGTGCTCGAACAGACAGTCGGACACGGACTTGACGGACATGAAGGGCACCCCGTTGCGCAGACACACCTGGGCGTCGGCGCAGCCCTCCATATCGCACAGCAGCGGGTGAAAGGTGTCAGCGATCCAATGGGCCCGGGGGGTGTCGGTGGCGAACCAGTCGCCGGTGGCTACCCAGCCGGTGCGGTATGGCACGCCCACCCGGTCCATGGCGGCCTTGGCCCGGTCCAGGTCGCTGGTAGGGAACTGCACCCGGTTCACCGTGGACACCAGTCCCACAGGGTCGCCCAGGGCGCTGGTATCCACATCGTGCTGCAAAAAGCCCTCCGCCAGAACGATGGAGCCAATGGGCATATCCTCAAAGCACCCGGCTACCCCGGCGTTGAGCACCAGATCCGGCTGATACAGGCTGATCAGCAGCTGGGTGGCCATAGCGGCGTTGACCTTGCTGACGCCGCCGGCGCAGGCGATGACGTCGGGCCGGATCCGGTAAAAAGGCACCCCGGCCACGGTTTGCAGCGGCTGGGCGTTTTCCTGGGTCAGCAGGCTCTCGATCTCACCGGTCATGGCGTATACGAGTCCGATCTTCATAATTGGTTTCCTCCCAATAAATCATATTTTTCACCTATATTGTACGGATTCCCAGGGGGAGTTGTCAAGAGGATTGCAAAATTTCCAAAAATGAGGTATAATGAAGCCAGAAATGAACCAAATGCCCAGTTTTGAACAGTGTGATGATTATCTTTTTTCACGCTGCACAAAATGCCGGAAAAATCGTTGTGAAATTGTAACTGGTTTGTAACTATTTGTAATCTTCCGGAGGGGGGTGAACAGCATGCCGGTTTTCGGTGTGATCTGCGAATACGACCCCTTTCATCTGGGGCACCGGTGGATGCTGGAGCAGCTGCGGCAGCAGGGGCCGGTGGTGTGCGCCATGAGCGGCTGCTTCACCCAGCGGGGGGAGTTTGCCGCCGTGAACAAGTTCGCCCGGGCGGAAATGGCCGTCCGGAACGGGGCGGACCTGGTGCTGGAGCTGCCTACCCCCTGGGCAGTGTCCGGAGCCGAGCGATTTGCCCGGGGCGGCGTGGAGCTGCTGCAAAAAGCCGGGGTGGTGACCCACCTGGCCTTCGGCAGCGAGTGCGGCGATCTGGAGGCTCTGCGCCGGGTGGAGGCATGCCTGTCCGGGGGTGCATATCAGGATGCCGTCCGGCAGCGGCTGGAGGGGGGCGAAACCTTTGCCCGGTGCCGGCAGCTGGCGGTGGAGAAGCTGCTGGGGCCCCAGGATGCGGCGCTGCTGGCTCAGCCCAACAACATCCTGGCCATTGAATACCTGAAGGCCCTGCGCCGGGCGGACTTCCCTATGGAGCCGGTAACGTTTCCGCGCAGAGGCGGGCAGCACGACGGTCCCGTGATGGAGGGCATTGCCCCGGCCTCCCACATCCGCAGGCTCCTGCGGACGGGACAGACGGAGGAGGCCATAGCCCTTCTGCCGGAGGAATCGGCGGCGGTGCTGCGGCGGGAGCTGGCGGCAGGACGGGCTCCGGTGGATATGCGAGCCTGTCAGCTGGCCATTCTCTCCCGGCTACGGCGGATGGGTGAGAAGGACTTTCTTCCCTACGACGGCGGCGGCGAGGGACTGTACCGCCGGTTTTACCGGGCGGTGCGGCAGACGGCGGACATAGACCGCCTGCTGGAAACTGCGAAAACCCGGCGTTATCCCCTGGCCCGGCTGCGGAGGATGCTGCTGGCGGCATATCTGGAGCTGCCGGAGCCGGAGCATATTCCCTATCTGCGGCTTTTGGCTGCCAGCCGCCGGGGCTGTGACCTGCTGCGGCAGATGCGCGGTGCGCCGGTGCTGACCAAGCCCGCCGATGTGTCCCGTCTGGGCCCCCAGGCCCAGGCCCTGTTTACCCGGGAGGCCGGGTGGACCGATTTGTATACTCTGGCGTATCCCGACCTGTCTCAGGGCATCTGCGGCACAGACTGGCGGGCCACCCCATGGATCATGTGAGGAAATACCTTTGAAGAAGCTGTATGTTTTATTGCTGGCGGCCATGCTGCTGACGCTGGCGGCGTGTCTGACGGCATGCAGCGCCGTACCTATGTTGTCCCTGGCGGATGACAAGCTGCAACCCCCCGGCTCTCCGGCGAAGGATACCGGGGAAAAAGCCGACCCTCTGCCCCAGGAGTGGAGCATCCGCCTGGAGCAGGTGAATAAGGAGAACTATGCCGAGGATGACCGGCTGCTGGCAAAGGGCAGCTATCAGGTGTTCCAGCTGGAGCCGGAGGACGGCGGCAATACCCTTACTGTCACCACCCAGACGGCGGACAGCATCAACCGGTATTTCGAGCAGTGGCGCAAGAGCCAGCTTCAGTTCCTGGCTGACGTTACAGAGATGGCCAGAACCTCCTATGCCGGCACCAACGGCGCGGACCCCCGCTGGGAGCAGACGGAGTATGTGTATTCCGACACGGTCACCACCGACTATTGGGTCGGTCCCCGGCTGCTGTGCGTCAGCATGTACTACAGCTCCTATTCCGGCGGCGCGCACCCCAACTCCTGGCGGCTGGCGGTGAGCTTTGACCTGAACAACGGGCAGGCCCTTCAAATGACGGACCTGACCGACGACGCGGACGGCATGCGGGCAGCTGTGGCCGAGAGCCTGCTGTACCAGGTAAAAAAGAGTGATGTCTGGGCTCAGGTCGGTGAGGAGGGCTTCTTTGAGGATTACCAGGACACCCTCCAGACCTGGATGGACCAGTGCCTGATTTTCGAGGACAGCGGCATCACCGTAGCCTTCAGTCCCTATACCATCGCCCCCTACGCCGCCGGAGAGCAGTCGTTTCAGGTGCCGTACAGTCTGCTGAAGCCCTACTTCAATGAGCGGGGCCTGCGGCTGTTGGGACTGGATCAGGCGGAAAACAATAACTGACCGTATAAAAGCGACCGGCCTTGCAGCCGGTCGCTTTTCGTCTATCCTCTCTTTTTCCTGCCCAGTCTGCGCATGGCACGTCGCTGAGCAGCCTCCTTCTCATCCTTCTCCGCCTGGTCCACCAGGTCCTGGTATTTCTCCGGGTGGCGGGCCCAGTCGATGCGATAGTACGTCAGCCCAATGATCAGCGCGGCGCCCACGATGATGATGCCGTAAAACAGGATTTTTTCGATGGTCATAGCAGCCCCTCCTTATTGTAGTAAAGTATACAGGAAATGCCCACGGATAGCAAGGATTTTTCGCCAGCATGGCAAAGAAAAATTCCGTACTTTTGGTTGTTTTTGCCGAAAAGGGGTTGTATAATAGTTTTGTTCCCGGTGAAATGGGAGCCAAACGGAAAAGTCAAATAGGAGGAACGAATATGTTCACGAATTTTAAGGAACTGGAAGCCTATGTCCTGTCTCATAAAAACAAAAAGCGCATCGTCCTGGCCAACGCCCACGACGAGCCCGCCCTCAGCGCCGTGGTCAACGCCCATCGCCGGGGCGTGGTGGACGGCACCCTGCTGGGCAAGAAGAACGAGATCCTGGCCCTGCTGCGGGAGATGAACGAGGACCCCGCCGAGTATGAGATCGTGGACTTTGACGGCCCGGAGCTGGACGCCGCCAAGGCCGCCGTGGAGCTGGTGCGCCAGGGGAAGGCGGACATCCCCATGAAGGGCATTCTTCAGACCTCCAGCTTTGCCAAGGCCATTCTGAACCGGGAGACCGGTCTGATCCCCGCCAGCGGCCGCCGTCTGGTGAGCCAGTGCGGCATTTTCGAGTATGAAGGCCGCTTTATGATGATCACCGACGCCGCCATCAACATTGCCCCCGATGTGGATACCCAGATCGGCATTGTAGAGAACGCTCTGCCGGTGGCCAATGCCCTGGGCGTGGAGCTGCCCAAGGTGGCGGTTCTCTCCGCCGTGGAAAACGTCACGGAGAAGATGCCCTCCACCGTGTCCGCCGCCGAAATCGCCAAGCGCGGTATTCCCGGCTGCGTGGTGTCCGGTCCTCTGGCCCTGGACGGTGCCATTTCCATGGAGTCCGTGAAGCACAAGGGCATCCATGACCCTGTGGCAGGTCAGGCGGATATCCTGCTGGTGCCCTTTATCGAAATCGGCAACGTGCTGTATAAGTCCATCACCTACATTGCCGGCAAGACCATGGCCAGTACCATCTGCGGCGCGTCCTGCCCCGTGATCATCACCAGCCGCGCCGACACGCCGGACAGCAAGTATTACTCCATTCTTCTGGCGGTCCTGCGCTGCCTGAAGGCATAACTGCATGACAAAAGGCGGGACGCTGTGTCCCGCCTTCTTGCCGAAAGAAAAAGGACCCTGTGCCGCATGGCATAGGGTCCGTCTTGTTTGTCCGAGCTTAGATCGCGCGGGTAACTTTACCGGAACGCAGACACCGGGTACAAACGTACACATGGCGAGGCGTACCATTGATCATAGCCTTCACGCGCTTGACATTGGGCTTCCAGGGACGATTGGAGCGTCTGTGGGAGTGGGAAACCTTGATACCGAAGGTCACGCCCTTATCGCAGAACTCGCACTTTGCCATCCGTTGCACCTCCTTGCTGTGAGAAACTTGCCTGCCAACATCACAAGCAATAGATATCTTAGCAGATTGCAAGGCGAAATGCAAGCATTATTTGACAAAAAAACGAAAAAAATTCAGACAGCGTCGTGGGTCTTGCGAAAGGGGTATATACGATATAATAACATATAAATATAAGTATATGCAAGCGCGGACCGGCAAGGCCGGATGGAGGACCTGTATATGGAGAAAGTAAGACGCGACCCGGCCAGCCTCAGCCGGCTGGTGAAGGATTTTGATCTGGAGGTGGTCTACAAGGGCCTGGACTATGACACCCGGATGATCACCATCCCCGACGTGAACCGCCCGGCCCTGCAACTGGTGGGCTTTTATGACTACTTCGAGCCAAAACGCCTGCAGATTCTGGGCAAGGCGGAGTTCACCTTTCTGAAGGCCATGCCCCTGGAGCAGCGGAGAAAGGTATTCGAGGATCTGCTGCGCTGCGAGATCCCGGCGCTGATCGTGGCCCGGAATATGGAGATTTTTCCCGAGCTGATGGAGATTGCCCGCAAGCACGGGCGGACCCTGCTGCGGACGGAAAAGACCACCGTGGAGCTGACCAGCCACATCATCGACTATCTGAACCGGGCCCTGGCCCCCCCAGATCACCCGCCACGGCGTCTGATGAACATCTATGGCCAGGGGGTGCTGATGATCGGCGATTCCGGCATCGGCAAAAGCGAAACCGCTATTGAGCTGCTCAAGCGCGGCCACCGGCTGGTGGCCGACGACGCGGTGGAGATTCGCCGCATTTCCGACTCCCTGTACGGCTCGGCCCCGGAGATCATCCGCCACTACATTGAGATCCGGGGTATCGGCATCATCGACGTGCAGCAGCTGTTCGGTATGGGCGCGGTGCAGTTTGACTCCGACATTGAGATCGTGATTCATCTGGAGCCCTGGCAGGACGGTAAGTTCTATGACCGCCTGGGCCTGGAGGGCGATACCTACACCATCCTGGGGGTGCAGCTGCCCTATGTCACCATTCCCGTGCGGCCGGGGCGGAACCTGGCCGGTATCGTGGAGATCGCCGCCATGAAAAATCGCCAGATGCGATACGGCTATAACTCCGCCCGGGACTTCATGACGCAATTTGACCAGAAAATGGATGAGCTGGCCCGGCAGGCCAAGGAGAAGCAATGAACTATATCGGCATCGACATCGGCGGCACCAACCTGAAGGCCGGGCTGACGGATGAAAACGGACGGCTGCTGGCCGTGAAAAGCATGAAGATCCGGGAGGTATCGGACCCGGACGTTCTGGCGGACACCCTGGTGACCCTGACGGAGGAGCTGGCAGCCCAGGGCGGCATTGCGGTGCAGGATATCGCCTCTGTGGGGGCGGGCATCCCTGGCGTGGTGGATATCCGCACCGGCTCCATCGTGTATACCTGCAACCTGCCTCTGCGGAACATTCCTCTGCGGAAGCTGTTCAAGCGGCGGCTGGGACTGCGTCTGTATGTAGAAAATGACGCCAACTGCGCCGCCCTGGCGGAATACTACGCCGGAGCCGGGCAGGGCAGCAAACGCTTCGTTACCATCACCCTGGGCACCGGCATCGGCGCCGGGATCATCCACAACGGCAAGATTTTCCACGGCGGCAACGGTATGGCCGGCGAGGTGGGGCATACCTGCATCGACTATCAGGGTCTCCCCTGCCCCTGCGGCCGGCGGGGCTGCTGGGAGCAGTACGCCTCCGCCAGCGCTCTGAAGCGGTTCACCGCCCAGGCATTGCAGGGCAACCCCGACAGCATCCTGGCCCGGGTCATCCAGGAGCATGACGGCCATGTGTCCGGCCAGTCGGCCTTTATGGCCGCCCGGCTGGGGGACCCGGTGGGCCGGCAGGTCTGCGACATGTATATAGGCTATCTGGCGGCGGGCATCGCCAACGTGGTGAACATTTTCCAGCCGGATACCCTGGCCATCGGCGGCGGCGTCAGCAACGAGTCCGATGAGCAGCTGCTGCACCCTCTGCAGCGGCTGGTGGAGCAGGAGACCATCCCCTGCAGCTCCGACAAGAAAACACGCATCGTCAAGGCTCAGCTGGGGAATCAGGCGGGCATCATCGGCGCTGCGCTGCTGGGCAAGAAGAAACGGATATGAGGGAGGACGCTATGCAGTGGTATGAACGATTGGATGAAAAGCTCCGGGATTACCTGCCGGACATGACGGTGGAGCATGACGTGCCCATGAGCCGCCATACCTCCTTCCGCATCGGCGGTCCGGCCCGGCGCATGGCCTTTCCGGAAAGCCGGGAGCAGCTGGTGATCCTGCTGGGGCTGGCGGAGGAATGCGGCGTGCAGCCGTTTCTGCTGGGCCGGGGCACCAACCTGCTGGTGTCGGACCGGGGGCTGGACACCCTGGTCATCAAAACGGCGGAGCGCATGACCGGCATCCGCCGTCTGGACGATGTGACCTTAGAAGCCGACGCCGGCGTCCTGCTCAGCCGCCTGGCGGTATACGCCCAGCAGGCGGGCCTGACCGGGCTGGAATTTGCCCACGGCATCCCCGGCAGTCTGGGGGGCGCGGTGTGCATGAATGCCGGGGCCTATGGCGGAGAAATGCGCCAGGTAGTGACGGAGGTCACCGCCCTGTATCCCGACGGCATCCGCCGTCTGACCGGCCCCGAGGCCGCCTTCGCCTACCGGCACAGCCGGTTTCTGGCCGACGGCGCCGTGGTGCTGGGTGCGGTGGTGCGCCTGACCCCGGACGATCCCGCCGCCATCCGGGCCCGGATGGACGATCTGATGGCCCGGCGCAAGGCTTCCCAGCCTCTGGAGTGGCCCAGCGCCGGCAGCACCTTCAAGCGGCCGGAGGGCTATTTCGCCGGGACCCTCATCGACCAGACCGGCCTCAAGGGCCTGACGGTGGGCGGCGCCCAGGTATCCGAAAAGCATGCGGGCTTCGTCATCAACACCGGCAACGCCACCTGCGCCGACGTGCAGGAGCTGATCCGCCGGGTGCAGGAGGCCGTATACCGGGCCCACGGCGTCCGCCTGGAGCCGGAGGTCCGGTTCGTGGGTGAATAAGCAATTTCCCGGGAAAAGAGGAAATAACATGGAAATTCTCATTATATCCGGCTTGTCCGGCGGCGGCAAAAGCCGGGCGGCCTCGTTTTTGGAGGACATCGGCTACTATACCGTGGACAATCTCCCGGCGGAGATGATGATGAAATTCGCCGGGTTCTGCGCCGCCTCCAGCGGCCGGTACGACCGGGTGGCGCTGGTATACGACGTGCGCTCCGGCGAGCCCACGGACATGCTCATCGACACCCTGGAGCAGCTGAAGGCCAGCGGTGTCAACTGCCGCATGCTGTTTCTGGAGGCGGATACCCCCACCATCATCAACCGCTATAAGGAGACCCGGCGCATGCATCCGCTGCAGGCCAAGGGTCTGAGCATCGAGGAGGCCGTGCGGCGGGAGCGGGTGCTGATGCAGCCGGTGCGGGACCACGCGGACTTTGTGCTGGACACCTCCTCCCTATCCACGGCCAAGCTCTGCAGTGAGCTGCTGAACCTGTTCGGCACCCCGTCGGACCGGGGCGGGCTCAACGTCAGCGTGCTCTCCTTCGGCTTCAAGCACGGCATCCCCATTGAAGCGGACCTGGTGTTCGACGTGCGGTTCATGCCCAACCCCTATTATGTGGCAGAGCTGAAAAACAAGACAGGCCTGGATCAGGAGGTCCGGGACTTCGTATTCTCCTTCCAGCAGACCCATGAGTTCATGGAGCAGCTGGAGAAAATGATCGGCTTCCTGCTGCCGCTGTACAGCGAGGAGGGCAAGACCGCCCTGGTCATCGCCATCGGCTGCACCGGCGGCCACCATCGGTCCGTGGCCGTGGCCCATGAGCTGGCGGCCTACATCACCCGCGAGGGATATCAGGTCACGGAAAATCACCGGGATATCTCCCGGTAAGGAGGTGCGCTTATGGGCGGCTGCTATTCTGTGGCCCCGGAGCACGGGCCCCGCATTGCCGCCATTGGCGGCGGAACGGGTCTGTCCACGCTGCTGCGGGGGCTGAAGCTGTATACAAAGAATCTCACCGCCATTGTCACCATGGCGGACGACGGCGGCGGCTCCGGCCGGCTGCGGCAGGACCTGGGAATGCTGCCGCCGGGAGACATCCGCAGCTGCCTGGAGGCTCTGGCCAATGCCGAGCCTCTGATGGCCCAGCTGATGCACTATCGCTTTTGCGAGGGGACGCTGGCAGGACAGAGCTTCGGCAATCTGTTCCTGGCGGCCCTGAACGGCATTATGCCCAGCTTTGACCGGGCGGTGGAGAGCATGAGTCAGGTGCTGGCCATTACCGGCCGGGTGCTGCCGGTGACAACGGCGGACGTGCAGCTGGAGGCCACCTTTGAAAACGGAGCCAGCGTAGTGGGCGAGAGCCGGATCTTCCGCTGCAAGAAGGAGCAGGACTGCCGCATCCGCCGGGTGCGGCTGATCCCGGAGCATCCCCGGGCCCTGCCGGCGGCTGTGGAGGCCCTGGAGGAGGCGGAGGTCATCGTTCTGGCTCCCGGAAGCCTGTATACCAGCATCATCCCCAACCTGCTGGTGGACGGCATTGTGGACGCCATCCGCCGCTCCCGGGCACTGAAGGTCTATGTCTGCAACGTCATGACCCAGGACGGCGAAACCGAGGGCTACACGGTGTCCGACCACATCCGCGCCCTGTTCAAGCACTCCTGCCCGGGGCTGTTCGACCTGTGCCTGACCAATTCCTCCCCCATTCCCCCGGCGGTGGTGCAGCGCTATGCCCAAGAGGGAGCAGAGCCCATTTTCTGCGACCGGGAGTCCGTGGAGGCCCTGGGGGTGGAGATCGTCAGCCGCCCGGTGTCCACGGTAGAAAACGGCCTGGTGCGCCATAACCCCGGCCACCTGGCCTGGGAGCTGGTACAGCTGCACAACCAGCGGAATATCCGCGTGGTCACCGCCGGTCCCCATCGTGCCACCCACAACCAAGTGGAAAAATAAAAGGAGACTCAGCCATGCAGTCCTTTGCCTATAAAGTCAAAAGCGAACTGTGCCGCCAGCCGGTGTCGCGGCAGTGCTGCGCCCGGGCGGAGGCCTATGGGGTGCTGCTGTTCTGCAACACCTTCTCCTCTGCGGAGGTGCGCATTATTACGGAGAACCCGGAGTTTGCCGGCCGGTTGCCCCGACTGTTCCAGCGGGCATTTTCCCTGAAATTCGACAGCCTGCCCGATGGCACCCGGGACAAGCTCATCTTCCGCATTACCCGGCAGGAGAAGCTCCGCCGCATCGTTGATCTGCTGGGCTATGACCCCAGTCTGGTGCTGCATGTGAACTTCGGCCTGCTGGAGGATGAGTGCTGCCGCACCGCCTTTATGCGGGGGGCCTTTCTGGCCGGGGGCAGCGTCACGGACCCGGAGAAGCGATATCACCTGGAGCTGGCCACCTCCCACATGCAGGCCAGCCGTGAGGTGTCGGCCCTGCTGACGGAGATGGGCTTCGTGCCACACAGCGTCCGCCGCAGCGGCAGCAGCGTCATCTATTTCAAGCAGTCCGAGCACATTGAGGATCTGCTGACCACCATCGGCGCCCCGGCGGCGGCCATGGACATCATGACCGCCAAGGTGGATAAGGAAATCCGCAACGGCGCCAACCGGGCCATGAACTGTGACATGGCCAACGTCAACAAAACTGTGGACGCCGCCCTGGAGCAGACCGCCGCCATCAGCCGCCTGGCGGAAAGCGGACGGCTGGCTCTGCTGCCGGAAAAGCTGCGCCAGGCGGCGCAGCTGCGGCTGGACAACCCCGAAATGTCATTGCAGCAATTAGCGGAGCGCAGCGACCCGCCGGTGAGCAAATCCTGCATGAATCATCGTATGCGCAGACTGATGGAGGAAGCGAGGGAATCCCATGAATAAAGCCGAACGTTGCCACGCCGCCATGGACTACCGGCGGCAGGGGCTCAATTGCAGCCAGTGCCTGCTGGCCGCCTTCCGGGACCGGGCGGGCCTGACGGTGGACCAGGCCGTGGCCCTGGGGGCCGGCATGGGCGGAGGCGTCCGCTGCGGCAGTATCTGCGGCGCAGTGTCCGCACCGGTGATGCTGCTGGGAACCGCCTGCCCCGATCCCACAGACCGGGCCGCCGTTACCGCCCGGGTGAAGGAGTACCAGCGGCGCTTTACGGAGCGGTTCCACCGGCTGGACTGCCGGGAGCTGCTGCGGTCCCAGGAGCTGGAGCCGTCGGAGCTGGCGCTGGAGCTGGCCGGCAGCGACCACTGCGGCCGCCTGATCGTTACGGCGGCGGAAATCCTCACCGACATGCTGGAGGAGGCGTAATATGGCCTTTGCCCATCTGCATGTCCACACGGAGTACAGTCTGCTGGACGGTGCCTGCCGCATCCGGGACCTGCCGAAGCTGGTGAAGGAGCTGGGGCAGACGGCTGTGGCCATCACGGACCACGGCGTTATGTACGGCGCCATCGACTTCTATCGGGCCTGCAAGGCCCAGGGCATCCATCCGGTCATCGGCTGCGAGGTATATGTGGCCCGGCGCACCCGGCTGGATAAGACCTATGAGCTGGACGCCGAATCCCGTCATCTGGTGCTGTTGTGCGAAAACGAAACGGGATACCGGAATCTGTCGTACCTGGTGAGCCAGGCCTTTGTAGACGGGTTCTATATCAAGCCCCGCATTGATTTGGACCTGCTGCGCCGGCATTCGGAGGGCCTTATCGGCCTGTCCGCCTGCCTGGCCGGAGAAATTCCCCGCCGCCTGGTAAACGGCGACTATGACGGGGCCAAGGAATATGCCCTGACCATGCAGGACATCCTGGGCGAGGGCAACTTCTATCTGGAGCTTCAGGACCACGGCATCCCCGACCAGACCACGGTGAACCGGGGCCTGCTGCGCCTGCACCAGGAGACGGGCATTCCCCTGGTCTGCACCAACGACGCCCACTATCTGCGCCGGGAGGACGCCGAGAGCCATGACGTGCTGCTGTGCATCCAGACCGGCAAGACCGTTGACGATGAAAACCGCATGCGCTATGAGCCGCAGAATTTCTATCTCCGCTCCACGGAGGAGATGGAAGCGCTGTTTGCCGGGTATCCCGATGCCGTGGAGAACACCCAGCGTATTGCCGACCGCTGCCGGTTTGACTTCACCTTCGGCAAGTATCACCTGCCGGAGTTCCGGCTGCCGCCGGGGTACGACTCTCCCACCTATCTGCGGGAGCTGTGTGAAAAGGGCTTCGCGGAGCGCTACGGCGCCCAGAAGCCGGAATACCACCGGCAGCTGGAATACGAGCTGGCCATGATCGAGAAAATGGGCTTTACGGACTATTTCCTCATCGTCCAGGATTTCGTGAACTATGCCAAGGGCGCGGGAATCCCCGTGGGGCCGGGCCGCGGCTCCGCCGCCGGCAGCATGGTGTCCTACTGCCTGCGTATCACGGACATCGACCCCATGCAGTACAGCCTCTATTTCGAGCGGTTCCTGAACCCGGAGCGGGTGTCCATGCCGGATATCGACATGGACTTCGGCGACACCCGCCGGGGCGAGGTGGTGGACTATGTCCGCCGCAAATACGGCGATGACCATGTGGCCCAGATCGTCACCTTCGGTACCATGGCTGCCCGTGCCGCCATCCGGGATGTGGGCCGGGTGCTGAACATGACGTATGCCGAGACGGACACCGTGGCCAAGCTGGTGCCCACCGGGCCCCATATCACCCTGGAGGACGCTCTGAAGCTGTCCAAACAGCTGTCGGACCTGTACCAGGGAGACCCCAGAGTCCACAAGCTCATCGACACCGCCCGGGCCCTGGAGGGTATGCCCCGCCATGCCTCCACCCACGCCGCCGGCGTGGTCATCACCAAGCGGCCGGTGTACGAATACGTTCCCCTGGCCCGGAACGACGAGTCCATCGTGTGCCAGTATACCATGGTGACCCTGGAGGAGCTGGGCCTGCTGAAAATGGACTTTCTGGGGCTGCGGAACCTGACGGTGCTGGACGATGCGGTGAAGATGGTCCAGAGGGACCACCCGGACTTCCGCCTGGCAGACATTCCCATGGACGACCGGGAAACCTTCGACATGCTGACCCAGGGGAAGACCGGGGGCGTATTTCAGATGGAATCCTCCGGCATGACCGGCGTTTGCCTGGGCCTGAAGCCCCAGAGCATCGAGGACATTACCGCCATCATCGCCCTGTACCGCCCGGGGCCCATGGATTCCATCCCCCGGTTTGTGGCCTGCAAGCACGACCCCTCCCTGGTGACCTATAAGCACCCCAAGCTGGAGCCGATCCTCTCCGGCACCTACGGCTGCATCGTGTACCAGGAGCAGGTCATCAAGATCTTCCAGGAGCTGGCGGGCTATTCCCTGGGCCAGGCGGACATGGTGCGCCGGGCCATGTCCAAAAAGAAGGCCAAGGACGTGGAGCGGGAGCGGGAGGCCTTTCTCCACGGCGACCCCTCCCGGAGCATCCGGGGCTGCGTTCCCAGCGGCATTCCGGAGGCCACGGCCCAGGCCATTTTCGATGAAATTTACGACTTCGCCAACTACGCCTTCAACAAGGCCCACGCCGTCAGCTATGCGGTGGTGGCCTATCAGACGGCGTATTTCAAGTGCCACTTTACCCGGGAGTATATGGCCGCCCTGCTGACCTCGGTGCTGGACAACTCCGACAAGGTGGCCGAGTATATCGCCGAGTGCAAGGACTGCGGCATCGCCCTGCTGCCGCCGGATGTGAACCGCTCCTATGACCGGTTCACCGTGGAGGAGGGCGGCATCCGCTTCGGCCTGGTGGCCGTGAAGAACATCGGCCGGGGCTTTATCCAGGCCGTGGTGCGCCAGCGGCAGCAGGACGGGCCATTTGCCTCCTTCCAGGATTTCTGCCAGCGGATGTTCGACTGCACGGACATGAACAAGCGGGCTGTGGAGAACCTCATCCGCTGCGGTGCCTTCGACAGTCTGGGGGCCAGACGCTCCCAGCTGGTGGCGGTGTACGAGCGGGTACTGGACGGCATTGCCTCCTCCCGCCGGAAGAATGTGGAGGGGCAGATGGACCTGTTCGGCATGTCCACCCCCTCAGGAGCCGCCGTGTCCGCAGTTCCCCTGCCGGATATCCCGGAGTTTACCGCCGTGGAGCGGATGAATATGGAGAAGGACACCACGGGCCTGTACCTGTCCGGTCACCCCATGGAGGACTACCGTCCCCTGGCCAAGCGGGCCGGGGCCGTACCCATCCATGCCATCATGTCCGATTTCGAGGCTGAGGGCGGTCCCCGGCGGTTTGCCGACGGACAGAATGTCACCGTGGCCGGGGTCATCACCGCCAGCCGCACCCGCACCACGAAAAGCAACACCCTCATGGCCTATGTGACCATCGAGGACGAGCTGGCGTCCATGGAGCTGCTGTGCTTCAGCCGGGTCATTGACCAGTGCGGCAGCTATATGCAGGTGAACACCCCGGTGCTGGTAAAGGGCCGTCTGTCTGTCCGGGACGAGAAGCCGCCCCAGATCATGTGCGACTCTCTGTACCCTCTGGAAAGCGGACTGCCGCCTGCGGCGGCGCAGCCCTCCCGCCGTCCGGCTCAGAAGGAGAGCACCGTCTATCTCCGCTTCCCCAGCGCCGACAGTCCCGCCTTTCGCCACATCAAGCTGGTGATGACCATGTTTGAGGGGACCACCCCGGTGAAGATCCGCCTGGCGGACACCGGCAAGCTGCTGGGCACCCACTGCCTGAATCACCCGGCCCTGCTGCAGGAGTGCCGGGAGTGGCTGGGCAGCGAAAACGTCGTGGTCAAGGAAAAATAAGCAAAAGCCCCCGGCCGCACGGCCGGGGGCTGTGACATGTTTGCCCGTCAGTGGCAGGCGCAGTAGCTGCGGGTGCTGGCATAGTCCTTGGGCATTTCCAGGGTGCTGGGCGGGAAAAACTCCCCGATGGGGAAGGCCACGTTGCGGAACAGGCCGCAGGGGTCCTCCTGGTCGCCGCAGCTGCACTCCGACTGGGGGATGCAGTAGTCATACACCGGGATCAGCAGCTGGGTGTCCCGCTCCAGCCGCACCAGGGTAAACTGGCCCAGGGTCACATAGAACCGGCGGCGTCCGCTGTCGTCGAACACCAGCTCCTCGCCGAAGCTGCGGGCGATGAACGCCGGAATTTCCGTCAGGCCGCACTCACAGCACCGGGGCTTGCAGCCGTCGTCCACCCGGGTGTCCAGCACGATGGGGTCCACGGCCTCCACCACGGCGGTGGGCAGATTGGTGCGCATCCGGCCGGGGATATCCAGCTCATCGATGACGGTGTCGGAGGAGAAGATCTTGGCGCTGCCCTCGCTGCCGAACAGGATGCAGCGCTTGTCGAACACGCACAGGCCCTCGGCCCCGGCGCACCGGGGCGTCCCGGTGCCCACCTGCAGGGTCACCCGATAGAAAAACCGCATATCGATGGAGTAGAATCCCCGGTTGAAGGTCACCGGCTCCACATCGGTGTAAACGTACAGCAGCTCCGCCGTGCCGCCCCGAACCATCTGGCATCCGGACAGCAGCTCCATGGCCGACGCCGTGGGATAGAACCGCAGGTCCTCCACGCAGTCCTTGTCGCGGCAGGAGTCGAAGATCTTCCGTGTATGGATACAAACGGACTCGCGAACACTGCTCAGATCGCAGACCGGGCCCGGCATTCCGTTTTCAGGCATGAAATAAACCTCCCATTAAGTAATGAAGGGGCTGGCTGCGCCCTTCATTCCAGTGTATGCCGCCTGCCGCCGGTGGTGCGGGAAAAAGGCCTGTACAAATCCGGGAATTTCCGGTATAATAAAGAAAAACGGTTGGAGAGGATGGGATACGCATGGCTGCCGGATTCATTCACGATAAGCTGGAGATCAAATTCCTGATTCTATATATTGCCGCCCGGGTATCGGAGCCCCTGCCGCCGGAGGGCATGCAGGAGCTGACCATGTGTGACGACGGCATCGACTACTTTGCCTATGCCGAGTGCCTGAACGACCTGGTACGGACGGAGCATCTGCGCCTGACGGAGGACGGCTGCTACGCCATCACCCCCAAGGGGCTGAAAAACAGCGAGATCTGCGAGTCCAGTCTCCCCTACTCCGTGCGGCTGCGGACGGATAAGAATGTGGCGGAATACAACCGCCTCCTGCTGCGGAAAAACCAGGTCCAGAGTCGGGTGGCCGCCCAGGAAAACGGCTCCTATCTGGTGGAGCTGCGCCTGCAGGACGATGTGGACAGTATCCTGCGCCTGGAGCTTACCGCCGCCACCGAGGCCATGGCCCGGGACCTGGCGGACCGGTTCCGGCAGGATCCGGAGGGCGTCTATACCCGCCTGCTGTCGGCCCTGTATCCCCCTGCGGAACAATAAGAACAAAACGAGGAGAGCGGCGCTCTCCTCGTTTTCTTATTCCGCTGTTTCCGCCGCCTGTGCCAGCAGCCGGGCGGCAATGGGACCGGCGGCATCCGCGCCGCCGCCGCCGTTTTCCACCAGCACCACAAAGGCCAGGGGCAGATCCTCATCCGCCACGAACCCGGCAAACCACGCATGGGGGGACTGTCCGGGAGCCGCCTCGGCAGTGCCGGACTTGGCGCACACCGCCAGGGAGCCGAACATCCCCTGGCCATAGGTCTGCTGCACGTTGTTGCGCATCATGTCCCGCAGCACCCGGCAGGTGTCCGCGTCAAAGGGGGCCTTCAGCGACGGCGCGCCGTCCCCCGGCAGGGGAACGCCGTGCATGGTGGTCTCCTGATACACCAGCCGGGGCCCCACTGTTTTGCCCCCGGCCAGGGAGCCCAAAAACCTCAGGAACGCGCAGGGATTCACCAGGTCGTCATACTGGCCCACGCCGGACCAGCCCAGGTCCGCCCCCTGCCCTGCGGTGAACTGTCCCGCTGCCGCGCTGATGCCGCTGACGGAAAAGCTCTGGGTCAGCCCAGCCTTTTCCGCGTATTGGGCCAGGGTGCCGCCCCCCAGCTCCACCGCCAGCTGCGCATAGGCGCAGTTGCAGGACCGGGCCAGGGCGTCATACAGGTCCATCTCCCCGTGGGCATAGGGACAGGTGATAACGCCGCCGTCCAGCTCCAGCCGCCCGGTGCAGGTGAAGTGCCGGTCCAGGGTCCCGTCCAGCTGCTCCAGGGCCGCGGCGGTGGTCACCAGCTTGAACACGGAGCCCGGGGCAAACGTGGACGACAGCACCCGGTTCAGATACACGCCGTCATACCGGCTGTCCCCGTCCCGGATCTCCGGCGGTTCCGCCGGGTCAAAGGTGGGGCTGGACACCATGCACAGCACGTCGCCGGTGCGGTAGTTGTACACCGCCACGGCCCCCTTCCGGCCGTTCAGGGCCTCCAGGGCCGCAGTGTTCAGCTCTGCGTCAATGGTCAGATATACCTTGTGTCCTCCGGCGGAGGTACCCGTCAGCGGGTCAAAGCCCACCAGCCGCTGCCGCAGGGCCGCCTTGGCGGAGGTGGAGATGTTGTCGTCCCGGTCCCCCACCGCGTGCAGAGTGGCCCGGCGAATGACGCCGTCCTCTGCCCAGCTGCCGGAGGCCCCGTCATACAAAAGCACCCCGTTGCGGTCCAGCACCTGACCCAGGGCCAGCCGCCCATTCCGATAGGCATGGTCATTGGCGGAGAAGGCGGCCCACTGTCCGCCCCGCACCACATACCGCACGCAGAACAGCACCACGCCCGCACCCAGCACAGCGATCAGTGCCAGCACCAGCATGGACCGCAGCTTTACCTGTTTCAAGACCGCTCCTCCTTTCCGAATATCTCATCCACAGGGACCCCGGGGATCCCGTCGAAGAATCCCTCCTGCCGCTCCGGCGTTTTTTCACTCTTGGGCGGCGGAGAGATTTCTTTTTCCGGCGGACGGCGCACATCGACGGCCTTCAGATAGGCCAGCAGCCCCCAGCAGGACAGCATGCTGGACCCGCCCATGGACACAAAGGGAAATGTCACGCCGGTCAGCGGCAGGATGTCCACCGCGCCCAGCACGTTCAGAGAGGTCTGGAACACCAGCATAGACGCCGCTCCGCAGGCGGCGATGGCATAAAAGCTGGAGCGGGCGCTGTCGCCGGCCCGCAGGGCAAACGCCGCCAGGGCGATCACCGCCGTCACGCATACCAGCGCCAGCAGCAGCCCGAATTCCTCCGACACCACGCCGAATACCAGGTCCGTGTTGGCCGCCCCCACATATTTCAGCCACGCGTCCTCCGGCCCCGTGCCGAACAGGCCGCCGGAGGCAGCAGCGGACATGGTGCGGCTCTGCTGATAGCCGGTGGTCTGGGTAAATTCCCAGGCATGCCGCCAGACGGTGAACCGCTGGGCCACATACGGCTTGAAGTGCAGCACCAGTCCCCCGGCAAAGGCCGCAGCCGCCGTCATCATCACGATGGAGGCCAGGTCCCCGGTCCGCAAAAAGGCAATGCACAGAAAGGCCACGAAAAACACCAGTGCTGTGCCAAAGTCACTCATCAGCGCCAGACATCCCACGCAATAGGCGGAAAACAGCACCGTGAAGATCAGGTTCCGCTTGGCAAAGAGCCGGTCCAGGGTGGCGGCCCCCGCCAGGATAAACGCCAGCTTCACCAGCTCCGACGGCTGGAAGGAAATGGGGCCCACCGATATCCAGTTCTTGGCTCCGAAAATGCGCTCCCCCATCACAACGTTGAAGGCCAGCAGTGCCGCCGCGGCCGCAGCCACCGGCCAGCGCAGCTTCACCGCCAGATGCAGCCGCCCCAGCAGCCACACCAGGGTGCCGTAAATGCCCATGCCCAGCGTCACCGCCGCCAGCTGCTTGTAAAGGGCCCCCGGGTCCCAGGCGGCGGTAATGGCAAAGCCCACCGTGGTCAGCAGCAGCGCCAGAATCTCCAGATCAAACTGTCTCCGGTGCAGCTTCCGGCTGACGGCGTACAGCACCCACCCCAGGCCGCACAATCCGAAAAAGCCTGCGCTGATGGGATAGATATTCCCCGCCCCGAAGTTCGGGGCAAACTGTGCCCACAGCAGCAGCTGAATAAATGTCAGCAGCCACAGGCCGCCCACCGGCCCGGGCCGCCGCCGGGGCTGGCCGGATGGCTGGGGCTTGTCCGACGGGAAAAAAAACAACTCCACACCGCCCACAGCGATGGAGTCGCCGGGATGCAGATCGGCGGTCGTCAGCGTCCGCTGTCCGTTCAGCAGCACGCCGCTGCTGTGATTCAACGGGTTGACCCGCCATGTCCCGGCCTCGTCCCGGGACAAAATGGCGTGACTGCGGGACACAGAGGGAAAGTTTATGCGAATATCCGACCGTTTTGCGCGGCCAATCACGTTTTCCCAGTGATAAATTTCATACCGCGCACCATTGGACAGGGTCACAAAGCCCCAGCTCTCCCGGTCCTTTCCCCGGAACAGGGACAGGCAGCACCGCACCAGCAGCCAGACTGCCAGCCCGGAAACCAGCGCCCTTCCCAGCCACAGGATCACCGGCAGCGCCGGAGAGATGTATTGTTGTAAAAATGCCGTCATAGCTCGTCTCCACTTGGGTCCTTTTTCTATCGTTCCGATTCTATCATACCATTTTTGCCCGGAAAAGCAACCACCATCAGCAAAAAACAAGAGCACGCCGCCTTACAATTCTGTAAGATACGCGCCCAATAACCATTTCACTGATCGGGCCCCGCAGAGGAAAAACCCTCTGTGGGGCCCGGTTTACGTCTATTTTTTCAGCGCGTGGGCCATGGTGAAATCATCATGTTCCAACCGTCGGCATACAGACAAGAGGTCCAGGTACGGCACGTGGTCAGACGGATTCGGCACAATATGCTGTTTTATGCTTTCCGATGAATGAATATGTTTGTAAGCTCGGAGGATTCAGTGGCAGCGATTGCCTTGAATTCAGAAAAGGAAACTCTGGTGCCGGTAAGAACTAAGGAAACTGTGTCTGCTATAGACGGTCCCGTCAAGATTTGGACCTGTTGACAAAAGCAAAAATTCTGCTGGAACCCACAGTGGTTCCAGCAGAACAGTAAATTTGGGGATAGCGAAAGATGGCATTTAGCCATCCTCTTGAGGTTTAGGGCCATGGCGGCAAGGAGGCATTCTTCCGTAGCTGCAAGAATGCCCCTTTTTCGAATCCTTGAAATACAGTGTTCCCGCTTCAAGACGGAGAAGCTGCCCTCGGCCCAGATTTTACGAAGCCGCATCATGGTCAGGTATTCTGGAGTTCCCACGCGCTGATGCCCTCTGAAAAATGCTGGATAGCAACTGCTGGCCAGCACTCTGCGCCGAATTCCAGCCTTGTCAAAACAGCTCGGCCGTTTTGGACAGCGCATACAGGCATCGCCCTCGACCTGGTAGCAACGCAGATATTTGCCCGTCGATTTGCTACAATTTAGCCTGTGGTATGTAAGAGGAACTCCTTCCGGACAGATGAATGCGTCCAGCTGTGGATCGTAGGAGAATCCATATTTCTCAGGTGGATTGGAGAACTGAATTGCGGGGATATATCCGGTAATGCCCAGAAGCTCCAGCCCCCGGTGAACAGCACCAGTCTCATATCCGCGATCCAGAGCAAGCCGGCTCATTGGGATGCCAAGATTGATTTGCCGTTCCAAATGCCGCAAGATCAGGACGCTTTCCTTCTCATTGGCAGAATATACATCAACGCCTGTTAAGATGCCGTGTTTGCAGTCCACAGTTGCTTCCATCAGATACCCGATGCCGCGTTTGCTGCCGTGATTGATATAACCGCTGTCTGGATCTGTTTGGCTGGTAGTACGGCACTTCCTTACAATTTTTGTTGGCGGCTTTTTGAAGCCCGGCTGATTGGAAAGCTCTTCATCCAAAGAATCGAGATAGCTTTGCATACTCTGTTCAACTTCTATTTCTACATTGATCCAGCTTTCTCTTGATACGTTGGCCGGAATGTAGCTTCCATCCGCAGCCATAGCTTCTCCGTCGATCAGCCCGCTGTCTATACATTGCTTGACTATTTCATAGAAGGCTTTCTGAAAGAGATCGCTTTGCTGCCATTTTCGTGTTCTGGTCTTGCTGAATGTGGAGTGATTTGGGATCGTGTCATCCAGTTCAAATCCGCAAAACCATCGGTAGGCGATGTTGAGCTGAACTTCCTCCACCAACCGCCGCTCTGATTTGATGCCATACAGGTATCCGATCAAGAGCATTTTGAACATACTGACAGGGTCGACAGATGGACGGCCTGTTGCCGGATAATATGGCGCCAGAAGATCATAAATGAAGTCAAAGGATACCATCCGCTCGATCTTCCGCAGTCAGGTGGGTTTCTGAAATCAGTGACTCTATATCTACGAAAATCATTGCCATTTGTCTGCTTTGGCGTCCCATCATGCTACATCCCTCCTTATGGTTATTCTACCATAGAACGGACGTATTCGCCACCTTTGTCAACAGGTCCCTTATTGTACATTATCGTTTCTCCATTGTCTGGACAGCGCCTTTCCCAGCCGCCACCTTGTAGGGCCGGATATAAGTTGTAGCCGTGAGCACACCTCCTTCCAAAAGAAAACGGCGGCTGTCCGTCCAGCTGCCGAAAATAATGTTATAGAGATAGTTTTGAAAGAAATCCTTTTAAGATACCATTCCACTCATCTAATCTTGAAACACATTTAAGTAATGAATTTTTATAAATTGCTTCGTCAATGCCTAAAACTTCAAACATTATCCTTCGGTATAACAAATTCATTTTAAGCATATAGAGAACAGATTCGTTACCATTGAAAAACGCCCCTTTTTGTTCACGCTTGATGTGCATTATTCTAACTCTACTATTAACCATCGCAGATAAAAAGCGTTCATAATCACTTGCCAATTCACTGCTGAAAATATCCGCTCCATATTTCGTTATCAAAGCATCTAAACAGTTTTTTAGTGATGCTCCACGAGGCCCTGGAGTAAGAGAAGAAAAAAATTTAGTATGCTCTTTAACCACTTCAATAAGAGGTTCAGCTAATTCAATTAAAAATGCACATTTAACATCTACCGTTATTTTGCTGTTGCTCAAGAAGTAAAGATATACTTGATGTACTAAATCCAGTTCAACAAGTAATTGTTCCCACTTGGAATACAATTCCGCCGTAAGAATGGTATCAAATTCCAACAACTTATTGACTTTGTAATTGCAGAAATCAGCCGATGAAAAATAGGATAATCTGCCCTTGATTAAATTGTTTTGAAAAGAGGTCAACTGCTTTTCATCAGCTGTATCAGACTTAGACAGTTTTAACTCTGATAAAGGAATAAATACTCCTTCTAATAGCATTAAGAGCCTTTCAATGCGTGTAAGGATTGCATATAAATCAAAAGCTGATGTATCCCTATCTGATGTTATTGTAATCATTCTAAAACCACATTGTTCAATTTTTATATGAAATTTCTGCTCATCCGTTGTATCAAACTCAACAATATGAGGCCCACCAAGTAGCAATTTGTCTCCTTGAAAGTTTTTCTAAAATATATCATGCTGAAGTTATTTAGTCCATACTACTTTGGGACAAAGTGTCCCAAAGTAGTGAAAACTTTTTCGGGGAGCGGCACACGCCACTCCCCGGCAGGATCAGAGCTCCACCAATGCGGAGAGCTTTTTCAGCAGATCGGACAGCGGCCCCCACAGGGCGGCATAGTCCCGTTGCAGAGCGGCGATCTCCTCGGGGTAAATCCCGCCGTAGGTGTTGGCCTGGATCGCCACCTGATTTAGATTGTTTGAGCACCGCCGCTGGAGCGATACCAACTCCCGGACGGGCGAGAGGTCAACATGGAGCACATAGCCATTGAGGGCCATTTTCCGCATATAGGCCCCCATATTGCGGAGGCCCGACTCGGCCATGCGCTGTTGAATAAGGGCCTGCTCCTCCTCGGACACCATCACATGGAGATGGATCGGGCGGCGGCGTTTCTTTGTCATCGTTCCTCCCGTTCCCGGCTCCGGCGCTTGTGGGGCGGTTCCTTAACCTTATCCAGCTCCTTTTCCTCCGGGGGTGGGGCCTGGTTATTGAGAACACCGTCCAGCATATTGTAATTGTGCTCGGTGGCGATCTCCGCACTTTTCATCGGGTTATATCTTTCTTCCATACAAATCCTCCTATCGGTCGCCCCGGTCGGGGGCCTTTTTCTTATGGATGGGATCGCCCTGGCTGGCTTCGGCCAGAGCTCCGGCCTCTTTCATCCGCCTTGGGACAAATTGTCTCGAAGTCCCCATTACCGTTCCTCGTGGTGTTTTTCAGCCAGCCGCCGGAACCCCTCCTTTGAGGAACCGTCAATAATTTCTTGATAAGCGGCCATCTGCTCCCGGATCGAAAGCTGGGAGTAAGCAAAAACTCTGTGTTCAGCGGGGATGTCCTGGGGGCCGTGGTAGACCTCCCGGAAATCGTCACTTACCTTCGTCACATAGCCGCCCGGTGCAAAGTGTCCGTTTTCATTGATGGAAATGCCATAGCTATCCGCCAGCGCCTTCAACCGAGTGATGATCTGATAATCGTTGGCGTAGCTGTAGTTGTCCCCGTCGACCTCACGCACCTTCTGGAGCGTGTCAATGATGATAAGGGAAGTGCCTGGATGCTCCCGCAGAAAATTAGTGAGCTGCTCGTCGAGGCCGCTGCCAAGCTGGCCGGCCGAAACAGAGAAGAACAGGCTCTCATTTTCTGCCGTGCCGAACATCCGATAGGAACGCTCCTGCAAGCGGCGGTAATCGTCCTCAAGCGCAAGATACAGCACCGTTCCTTTACGGACGGGATAATTCCAAAGCGGTGTGCCGGTGCTGACCTGATAGGCAAGCTGGGCCATCAGGAAGCTCTTTCCCACCTTCGGGGAACCTGCCAGTAAATAGGCTCCCCGATACAGCAGGCCGTCGATCAGAGGCTCCTGCCCCTCAAAGTCGGTGTCATAGAGGGTAGTCATAGACACCGTTTCCAGATAGTCCGGAGCCATCCTTCTTTGAATTTCTCGGTATAAATCGTCGTCAGCCCCCTTGAAATCCGGGTCAAAATCGGTTAAACTATTATCAGTAAGGTTTTGGGATGACTGCTCCGTATCTGCGCCAACAGATACAACGGGAGCGGTCATTTCTTTTTCATTGTTCATTCAGATTCCTCCTTCATCCCGCCGAGAATATCGGCTATCATTTCGATCAAGTCCAAAAGTTCCAAATCCACATCTTTACCGGCTTCTATCCGGCGTAATTCTTCCAACACCGCAGCAAGCTGATTCCGCAGCGCCTTGAAAACTCTGGGATTGCCCTGCACCATCACATCCTTGTGGGTGAGCCGCCGGGTGATATAGTCCTGCTTTGTCAGCCCGGAGAGCTGCACATAGCGTTCGATTTGAGCATCCTCCTCCGGCGATACCCGGAAGGCAACCGTCCTATTGCGCCAGCGATTATGCTCGTCCCTGTTTTTCGATGACATCTTAAATACTCCTTTCCATATCTAACTTATCCGCCATTTCTGTCTGCCTTGAGGGAAACAGATGTGCATAGTTGTAGGTAATGTCAATGCTTTCATGGCCTACTCGATCGGCAATAGCAACCGCAGAAAAACCTTGTTCAATCAAAAGGCTGATGTGGCTATGTCTCAAATCGTGGATCCGAATGCGTTTTACGCCGGTTTCTTGGCAGCCACGCTGCATTTCCCGATACAGATAGCTTTTCGTGACCGGGAACATCCGGTCATCCAGGCCAATGTCGTACTGCATCTTCAAATACTCCTGCATTTCATCTGCCAGAAAGCGTGGCATCGTAATTGTGCGATTGCTCTTTTCTGTTTTTGGCGGCGTGATGATGTCTTTCCCGCCGGTGTGCTGAAATGTCTTGTTGATTGTGACTGTGCGTTTATCAAGGTCAAAATCTGCCGGGGTCAGCGCCAGCAGCTCTCCTTCCCGAATGCCGCACCAGTAAAGCATCTCAAAAGCATAAAACGACAGCGGCTTGTCCATCATTGCGTCAATGAATTGCAGATACTCCTCCTTTGTCCAAAAAGCCATTTCACGATTTTTCTTCTTGCCCATACTTCCGGCTTTTTTACAGGGATTTTCCTTCAGGTTGTAGTACCTGACGGCGTGATTGAAAATTGCGCTGATCTGGTTCTGGATGCTTTTGAGATACACCGGTGAGTAGGGCGCCCCGTCCTTGTCACGATAGTTGATTAGCTCATTCTGCCACCGAACGATCTGCTGCGGGGTGATGCTGCTCATTTTGAGTTTTCCAAAATAGGGGAGCAGTTTGGTACGGATGATGTGCTCCTTGCTCTCCCAAGTGCTGTCCTTGATGCGGCTGCGCCGATCCTCCTCATAATGCTCCACAAAGCTTCGGAAGGTCATATCCAAGTCGGAACCCAATTTGTTAAGCTGCTCCCGCTCCCAGCTTTGTGCCTCCCGTTTTGTCTGAAAGCCACGCTTCTGGGATTGCTTTCGTTCTCCGTTCCAATCTGTGTACCGATAAATGACCCGCCAAGTGTTGGTTTTTGGTTCCTTATAAACTGCCAATGCGATTACTCCTTTCTTTCTGCACCGTAGCAGGTGCGCTCCATAAAATACTGTTTGTTGACTCGTCCCGAAATCGTGAGGAAGCCTTTGCTTTTCAGTTCCTCATTCAGCTTCTGGACGATCTTGTAGGCGTAGGATTTGGAAATGCCCAATTCCTGTGCTACTTCCTCCACTCTCATAAAGCTTGTGTTTTCCATTTCATCACCCCTTTCGTTTGGTTATAGTTCTCTTGTTTCGTGTCGGAGAACTTTCTGGCCGCATTCCGATTTGCCCGAGCGGTTACGCCATTACCGTGACGCACGACGGATATTCTGTTGTCAACAAATAACTTAACACTATTTGCTATAGCCATTATACTAAACTAATTTGCTATTGTCAAGATGCTTTCGGGAAAATATTTAACTTTTTTGCTTTTGCTATCTTGACATAACTTAAATCCATATGCTATACTAATTGCACAGTACATAAAGGAGTGTTGTGCTATGGCAATCGGTGAGAGAATTCGGTTCTTCCGCAATCTGCGGGGAATGACGCAAAAATACTTGGGGCAGGTGGTCGGCTTTCCGGAAAAGACTGCCGACATCCGTATGGCGCAGTATGAATCCGGCAGCAGAACGCCCAAGGCGGAGCTAACGGAGAACCTTGCCGATGCGCTGGGTGTCTCGCCGCTGGCACTGTCCGTTCCGGACATCGACAGCTACCTTGGCCTAATGCATACACTGTTCACCTTGGAGGATCGATACGGCCTGACAATTGAAAGCGGTGAGAACGGTGTTTCTCTGCGTGTTGACCCCAGGAAGGGCAGGGATGCTGCTGAGCTATCCGAAATGCTCACTGCGTGGGCACAGCAGGCAGAAAAGCTCCGCAATGGGGATATTAGCCGTGAGGATTATGACAAGTGGCGTTATAATTACCCGAAATATGACGAAACCTCCGGCTATGTGAAAGTGCCGTCCCAGCAGCTTAGCGATGCAATGGTGGAGGCGTTCAAGGACCGATTGAAGGCTGACTAAAAACAAAGAAAAAGCGCTATCTGACTTGGCTTCAAATCAGATAGCGCTTTTTGTTATCGCAATAATTCAAATAATGTTGCCATTCTGTTGCCACAGCGGGCACTCATGGCGAAAAAGCCTTGGTATTACTGGACTTTTTCGAGAGTGAAATCATTCCCACTCGTTGCAGGAACTCATGACCTAACAAATTTTGCTTAGGAATTATTGACTCCTGTTCTTCTGAGAATTTTGATTCTCCATATTATTGTAGCTGTACGACAGATGCTTATCAAAATCTTATCAAGAGTGATAAGCTCCTCAGTGGATGCAAACAATTATACCACAACTCGAGTAAGTGTGCAATAAAATTCTATCCCCCGGGGAGGCTTCCGAAGAGTACATCAATCTGCTATAGTATTGGCTGTTGGATTGATGAGAGTATCGAAATCCGACACTTCTTCGTAAATAGCAATTGGTTCAGAGGGGAATTATGAAGCGTACAAAACTCATTGTAAGCCGAATTTTACAGATTATACCGATTTTGCTGGTTGTCACGATTCTGGCATTTGTGCTGAGCAATGCATCGGCAGGTGATGTTGCGACGGTTACGCTACAGAGTCGAGGCATGCAGATTACGGAAGAAAGTCTGGCGGCGATCAGAGAGGAACTGGGGCTGAATGCCCCTATTTACTTACAGTACTGGAACTGGCTGAAAAATGCTGTGCGCTTCGACTTCGGAAACTCTTTTCAAACAGGACGCCCAGTTTCGGAAGAAATTCTCTCCCGCTTTCCGGCTACACTGGAATTGGCGCTGGTTGCTACGCTAATCTCACTGCTAATGTCCATTCCGTTGGCTGTACTTTCTGCAAGATACAAGGGCTCTGCGTTTGACCATGGTATTCGGGCTGTCTCTTCTATCAGCGCAACAATGCCGGACTTTTGGTTGGGCCTGATGCTCCTGTACTTCTTTGCAGTGGAGCTAAAGATCGCACCGGTGGTCTCCGGGAGTAGTATGAAGAACATCTTCCTGCCAGCCTTTACGCTCAGCGTTGCCAATACGGCGGTCTATACACGGGTCCTGCGTGGAAATCTTCTGGAGGCAAGCAGCGGGGATTATATTCTTGCTGCCCGAGCTCGTGGACTGGGGAAAAGCGCTGCGTTGGTAAAGCATGGCCTGAAAAATTCTATGCTCCCAATGGTGACACTGATCGGAGTGAACTTCGGAAAAATGTTGAGCGGCCAAGTGGCTGTTGAGACGATTTTTTCATGGAACGGCATAGGACAGTTTGCCATCAGCTGCATGAAGCAGAAGGATCTGCCCGTGATTCAGGGATATATCATTGTGGTATCGGTAACATACATCCTGATTAATTTGATTTTGGACATCATTTATGTATTTATCGATCCCAGGATTGCTTCGGAATAAGGCAGGTATTTGCAGAAATGGGAAAGAACATCTTAAAAAAACTGGTCCGCAATCGCTCTGCCATGATTGGCCTGATCTTCATTGTGGTGCTGCTGTTGATGGGGATTTTTGCAGACAAGCTGACGACACACAACCCGGAGCTAGCGGATATTACCAACAAGTTTCTCCCTGCGTCACGGGAATACCCTCTGGGGACGGACCAAATGGGAAGATGTATGCTTTGTAGGCTCATCTATGGCATTCGGGTTAGTATGTTTTCTGCAATCAAGGTTACGTTCATTATTGTGCTGATTGGCGTATTTTTGGGTCTTATGGCCGGGTATTGCGGCGGAGTGATCGATAATCTGATTATGCGTCTAGCAGACATTGCCTCTACATTCCCTTCAACGCTGCTGGCACTGGCCATTGTTGGCATATTTGAACCAGGGCTGGAGAATCTCGTATTGGTATTTATCTGCCTCTGGTGGGCACCATTTGCTCGTATGGTCCGCAGCTCTGTCATCAAGTTGAAGGAGACGGAATTCGTTTTGGCGGCGGAGGCCAGTGGCTGCAGCCGGTTGGCAATCGTAATAAAGCACATCCTGCCGAATACGCTCTCTTCCATCATTGTATATGCCACACTGCGCATTGCAGCAGTGATTACGCATATTGCCAGCTTTTCGTTTATTGGCTTGGGTTCTCAGCCGCCAACGCCGGATTGGGGCGTGATGCTCAACGATGGACGTCAGTACATCGATACTCATCCGGAGATGCTTCTCTGGCCGGGACTCGCAATTGTGATTGTGGTGTTTGCATTTAACCTTTTTGGTGAGGGATTGAATGATGCCTTGACCCCGACGGAAGGGGAAACCGCCGTTGTGAAGGAAGCAGGTGATAAAAATGCCTGAGGCACCTATTCTTGAAGTCAAGGATCTGAAGACCTATTTTTATTCCAAAGACTCGGTCGTAAAAGCGGTGGATGGCGTGTCATTATGTGCGTATGCCGGACGGATAACTGCATTGATTGGCGGTTCCGGCAGCGGAAAGTCCGTGATGTCCCGCTCTATTATGGGGCTGATTGATGAACCAGGCAAAATCGTAGGCGGCGAGGTCTGGCTGAATGGCAGAGACCTTCGTACCTTACCAGAGAAGCAGATGCGCAAGGTTCGTGGCAAGGAAATTGCAATGATCTTTCAGGAACCGACGGCAGCCATGAATCCGGTGATTAAGGTGAAAAATCACCTTTTTGAGGCGGCACGCTTTTACGAACGCCAAAAGGCAAAAGCGGAAAGGTTGGCTGACTTCCAGGATGTGCTGCAGCGGGTTGGCCTGAGAAACCCAGATCAGATTCTGGAGGCTTATCCGTTTGAACTTTCTGGCGGTATGTGCCAGCGGGTGATGGTAGCCATGGGCATCATAGCCAATGCCAACGTCCTGATTGCGGATGAACCGACTTCCTCTTTGGATTTGACAACGCAAGCTTCCATTTTGGAGGAACTGTTGCAGCTTCGGGATTCCGGAATGGCGATTATCCTGATTACCCACGATTTGGGTGTTGTTGCTCAGACTGCCGATGATATGTACGTTATCAAGGACGGCAAAATCGTGGAAAGCGGAAGCGTGCAGGAGGTATTTCGTGCGCCGAAGCACCCATATACGCAATACCTGATGGAGCCCATTAACGCTGAGGAACTGAAATGAGTGATTGTGAAAATATAATTAAGGTAAATGGCCTGAGCAAGGCTTATAGCCGGGAAAAACCGCCGGTCTATGCCGTATATCACGCTGAGTTTGCCATCCGCAAAGGGGAAACATTAGGGCTGGTTGGAGAGTCCGGCTGCGGGAAAAGCACGCTGGGCAGATTGCTTCTCCGGTTGGAGAAGCCGACCAAGGGGACAATCTGCTTTAAAAACCAGGATATCACTGATTTTTCCTTTGGACAAATGCAGAAAATCCGAAGCTCCATGCAGATGATTTTTCAGGGTAGCTCGAATGCATTCAATCCTTACTATACGGTCCGACAAATCATCGGAGAGCCTTTACAGAACTATCACAAAATGCACGGTGCCGAGCAGGAACAGTGTATTGTCTCTATGCTGGAGCGTGTGGGACTGGATGGAAGCTATCTGAGACGTTACAGCCATGAGCTTTCCGGCGGGCAGCGCCAGCGGGTAGGCATTGCCAGGGCTTTGATCTTGGAGCCGGAATTCGTTGTCTGTGATGAGGCAGTTTCCAGCATCGATTTTGCGCTGAAAAAGCAGATTTTAAAGCTGTTGGTAGACTTGAAGAAAAAGAATGGCACGACCTATCTGTTTATTTCACACGATATGGCGGCAGTGAAAGCGGTTTGCGACCGGATTATGGTTATGTATCTGGGGAATATTCTTGAGATCCTGCCAAGTGCCGATGCGGAGACGCTACACCCATACACGCAGGCCTTAATGGCGGCAACGCTGGAACCGGATCCGACCGTTCGGCGAGAGAAAAAAGTGCTCTTCAAAGAGGATGGAGCGCAGACGATTCCGAAGGCTGGCTGTGTATTTCAGTCCCGGTGCCTTTACGCCCGGGATAAATGTACCTGCCAACGTCCGGAACTGGAGGAAGTCAGTGATGGCCACTTTGTGGCTTGCCACTATATGAAAAAGAAAAAAGACACGGAGGAAGGAAAGTGAAAAAGAGAGTCATTTCGATCCTAGCGGCATTGCTCTGCATGGCAACGCTGCTGAGCGCCTGCGGAAAAAGTTCCGATGGGCAGAGCACCGACAATGCAGAAGGGAAAAAGGAAATCACGGTGGCCATCTATAAAGACGGTGCTATGGAGGAACTGGATGCCGCAACCTATAACGGGCCCCACTTCCTGTATAAAATGATCTATGAAGGCTTTGTAGAAGACAACAGAGACGGAACACTGACGCCGGTTTTAGCCACAAACTGGGATATTTCCGACGACGGCAAGACCTACACCTACCATCTGCGGCGGGGTGTAAAGTTTTCAGACGGAACTGATTTCAATGCGGAGGCTGTTGAATTCAATCTGAAGCGCTGGATTAACAACGGTCGCTTCAGTTCCCTTACGTCCTACGCCGTTGACAATATTGAGATCATTGACGAGTACACGATTGCCGTTACCTATACCAACGCTTCTTACACCATCTTGATTGAGCAGACGTATCCACGCCCCAATCGGTTTCTGAGCCCCACTTCTATTCAAGACGACGGCAGTGTGACCGGCGTGTTTACGAAGCCTGTGGGTACAGGGCCGTGGATGCTGGAATCCTACACCAAGGACGAGGAATTCACGCTGGTTCCCAATCCCTACTATTGGGGCGAAAAGCCGCAGCTTGACCGCATCCGCTTCAAAGTGATTACAGATGCACAGGCCCGTGTCCTGGCGCTGAAAAGCGGCGAGGTAGATATTATCGGCGGCGACCTGATGGGTAAAATTCCCATGGAGGCACTGAACGAGCTCAAGAGCAGCGGCGAGTATGATGTGTATGTCACCGGAACCATGTGTTCCCACTTTGTTTCTTTCAATGAGGACAATGCGGCGCTTCAGGATAAAAATGTGCGTTTGGCACTGAATTATGCTGCGAATAAGAAATCCGTTGCAGAGGATCTCTATGACGGAAATGGTTTGGAAGCACACGGAATGTATCAGGACAGCGTACCCTATGTGACCTCCGAGAATAGCTATGCTTATCCCTATGACACGGACAAAGCTATCGAACTGCTGGAAAGCTCCGGCTGGGTGGATACCGATGGCGACGGTATCCGTGAAAAGAACGGAAAAAAGCTGAATTTTGAATTCGTCTATTCTATAGATGAATTCCCTGAATGGAAACCCCTGGCAGAGTATCTGCAAACCATCTATGGTCAGATTGGCGTGAAGATCAATCTGACTTGCCTGGATAAGAACGGTTATGCAGACGCAACGACCTCTAAGAAGTTCGATATCTGCCTGCGTCGGACCGCATCCGATTCCTGGGTCCCCCACAGCTCCTTGAAAGAACTGTTCTATCCCTATGCCGACCGGGACTATGCGCTGGTATGGACGGATGAGAAGGTTATTTCCATGATTGATGATGTTTTGTTGTGTCTGGATGAAACAGAGCGTCAGGCGAAATATGATGAGCTCTTCTCTTATATTTGTGAGCAGGCCTATACGGTACCGATCTATTATCCGACCACGGCTTTTGCTGTGAACGGAAATAAGGTCAGTGGATTTGAAGTCGGTGTAAACAACTATGCTCCCGTTGAATGGGGAAAACTGAGCGTAAAGTAATATGAAACAGGAAGAAAAATTGATCAAAAACTGGACGGAAAGCTCTTCCGGTTACAGCAGTAGCATTCTCAAGGAATTAAACTCTTTTAAGCGCCAGGCCTGGACAGAACTGATTCTCAAGAATGCTGGCAGAGAAGGAAAATTGAACATTCTGGATGTAGGAACCGGGCCGGGCTTTTTCGCAATTATTATGTCCCTCCAAGGCCATGATGTAACGGCGATTGACTGCACACAGGCCATGCTGGACGAAGCGCAGCACAATGCTGAACTTTTTGGTGTCCATCCCCATTTCCTGTTGTCCGACACCCAAACTCTGGATTTTCCCAACGACACATTTGATCTGGTAATCAGTCGTAATGTGGTATGGACCATCATGGACGCCGAGAAGGCTTTCCGGGAATGGCGCAGAGTTTTGAAGCCGGGTGGCCGGATGATTGCCTTTGACGCGAACTGGAATCTGCGCTTGTTTGATGAAAACAAGCGTAAGGAGTATGAGCGGGATCAGGAGGAGTATCGGGAGACATATACGGATATTCCGTTCCCGGTTCATTCTGCGGACATGGATGATTTCCGTAGAGGGATGCCACTTTGCGCAGAGATTCGTCCCCAGTGGGATCTGTGTGCGCTAGTTAGAACCGGATATAGGAAAATCATCTGTGAAACGGATCTTCGGAAACAGATCTATGATGAGCGAGAGCAGTTGATTAACCGCTCTGCACCCATGTTCATGTTGATTGGCGAAAAGTAATTCCAAAACAGCGGGAGGCGGTATGGATGTACCGCCTCCTTCTCTGCTGCGTTTACCGCTCCCGATTGGTATTTCGCTTGTGCCTTGTTTGCTGCACCGCCTTGGCCTGTGCAATCAGGCTATCGATCTGCTGACTGCCGAGGACCTTCCGCAGGAAGCGGAAGTCTTTGACTTCTGCCCGGAGCATTTCATTTTCTTCGGTCAGGCGCTCATTGAAAGCGGTGAGATGCTCATTCTCCCGATACAGCCGACCGTTGGTGGTGTTCAGCCGGTGATAGCTGTCCAGCGCCTTGTAATAGCGACAGAACATCTCCCGGATGATTTCTTTCAGCCGCCTAATCAGCGGGTCCACAAACCGCTGCTTGTAGGTTTTGGCGGTCATCAGGGCAGGTGGCTCGGGGAGCTGAAATTCTTCTGTTACCAGCCGTTGCTCTAACCGCTCAATGGATTGTGCGCCCTGGTCGAAGTTGGTGATCCGATTCTGCACTGTTTCCAGCTCGTCCTGCTTTTCGGCCAGTGTGGTGTCCAGTGCAGCAATCTCTTTCTCACGCTCCTGCTTCTTGTAGTCCAGAACAGAGAGGTGCTTTTCGTGGGTGCCTTTCTGCTCCCACTGAATGTCATACCGCTCCATCACAGCAGCCAACTGCTCCTTTTCGGACTGTACCCACTGCGCCCATTCGGTAGCGCCCCGGGTGCCGCCCTTGAAGCCCTGTGCCGCCAGCGCCTGCTTCAACGACACTCTGGTTTCCAGCCCACGCTTGCTGCCGATGGTAAAGGGCACAAAGTCGATGTGCAGATGGGGCGTGGCCTCATCCATATGCAGGTGCGCCGAGAACACTCGGAGATTTGGATTCCGTGCCTGAAAGCCCTGATAATATTCGTCCAGAATTTTCCTTGCCAGCTCAGCATACTCGCCGGTGGCGCTCATATCATCCTGATTTCCGACTTGCAGGATAATCTCGTGAAATGGCTTCTCCTGATTTCCGGAACGGATTTTCTCGTAGTAGTTGGGGATACGCCGGTCACTGCGGGTCTGCTTTTCGTTGTAGCGTTTCAGGGCTTCATCGAAAAGCTGGTGGTACACGGTCTGGATGCGCTCGTTGCAGTAGTCGATATTCAAATGGGTACGGCCTCCGTCTACATTTTCCGCTTTGAACTTACGACTGTTGTGGTTGACGGAACCTTTCCCGACGGAAACGCTGATCGTTCTCTTCATAAAATCTCACTTCCTTTCGCCTTCCGGCCGCAGCCGGGGTTCTGTTACTCTTGCCAAGAGTAACGCAAAAGCACTTTTGACAGCCTGCGGCCATCAAAAGCTGCTGTTTGCGCTCTCCGAGAGGACTGGTACAGAGCCGGTGCATCGAACACCAACCCTGTACCGGGACTTTGCCCCGGCAGCCTGCGGGCTGCTCCCCAGTGCTCAATGCCCTTTGAAAAGGGCAGCCGCACGGCTTGCCGAAACTTCCATGCGTGACAAACCGTGACGGTGGTGACGATGTTTTAGCTACCGCCTCCACCTGTGAAAAGCTCGTCACGGTCGTCACACATTGTCACACTGTCTGCCTCAATCGCTTCCTTCCAAAGGGAGATTTTGCGTCCAGTGTGATTTCGACTGGTCTTGTAATGAATGTCATAATCGTGCAGCAGCCGTCTGGAACTGACGCTCAGCCGAAGGGAGAGGACATTCGGCTTGCAGTCCGTGTGTAGACAATCACACAGCTCGGAAGCGGTTCCTTCCCAACAGCTACCTTCCGAAGAAAGAAAGGCGGCAATGCCCTCCAGCAGTGGGTCGGGCGGCTCCTTCCAAAGCTCTGCCTCAATGCTGTCCAGCTCCCACGCCAGCGTCTGGGGATTCTTGGTCAGGTGCAGCCGCTGATCCTCCTGATCTCTGCCGGTGGCATCCAAAATCGCTGCATTGGAGGTGCGCTTCTCCTTGTAGAGTACAAAACCGCCGTCTGCTGCGCCCAGCAGGCCGTTGGTACCGGCAATCATATCGAACTTATCATCTGCTTCCAGCTTGCGGGTGTGGTGGACAATCAGCATTGTGATACCATTGGTGTAGATTTCGCAGAACGCTTCAAAACTCATGTCCAGATCACCGGCGCTCTGCTGTTGAAACTTCTGCTCCCATTCCAGTGCTTCCCGCCGTGTGGAGAATCCTCGCTTGCATTTCGGCTTGCGTGCTCCTGTCCAATCCGTGTATTGGGTCACCACATACCACGAACCGTTTTCCCTGTTCTTATAAGCTGGCATCTTCGTCCTTCCTTTCTGTACCGTAGAACCGTTCATTGAAATACTGCCGGTTGACCCGGCCTGCGATGGTCAGAAAGCCTTTTGCCTTCAGTTCTTCGTTGAGCTGGCGAATGAGCTTGTAGGCGTAGGGCTTCGAAACATCCAGTTCCGCTGCAACTTCTTCTGCTCGAATAAATTTGTTATCCATATAACTCCTCCTTTTTGAATATACTTCTCCTTATTTATTGTCGGAGAACTTTCTGGCCGCATTCCGATTTGCCCGAGCGGTTACGCCATTTCCGTGACGCACGACGATTATTCCGTTGTCCACAAATAGATTAACGCTATTTGCTTAGCTATTATACTAAACGAATTTGCTATTGTCAAGAGGATTACAGAAAAATATTTAACTTTTTTGCTTTGCCTATCTTGACAATGCTTAAATAGATATGCTATACTGTCTGCACAGTACATAAAGGAGTGCAACGCTATGGCAATCGGTGAGAGAATCCGCTTTTTCCGCAATCTGCGGGGTATGACCCAAAAGTATCTTGGACAGGTGGTCGGCTTTCCGGAAAAGACCGCTGACATTCGTATGGCACAGTATGAATCCGGCTCCAGAACGCCCAAAGCAGAGCTGACGGAAACCCTCGCCGGGGCGCTGGGCGTATCGCCGCTGGCCTTGGCCGTGCCGGATATTGACAGCTACCTCGGCCTGATGCATACGCTGTTTACCTTGGAGGATCGCTACAGCCTGACGGTGGAAAACGGAGAGAACGGTGTTTCTCTGCGGGCCGATCCCCGCAAGGGGACGGATGCTGCCGAGCTTTCCGAAATGCTCACTGCTTGGGCAGAACAAGCTGAAAAGTATCGTAACGGCGAAATTGTCCGTGAGGATTATGACAAGTGGCGTTATAACTACCCGAAATATGACGAAATCTCCGGCTATGTGAAAGTTCCGTCACAGGAACTCAGCGATGTAATGATCGAGGCATTCAAAGACCGGCTGAAAGACAAATGAGCATAGAAAAAGCCCGTACTGACATCCAATCAATACGGGCTTCAATCATATGGGGATGTTTGTGAGCCGGGAGAAATTACTCTTTACTCACAAACCACTGGCAACGCAGAATAACTGCGCTCCGACGGAATCTTATCAAATTCTTATCAGAAGGGGTGGGTAAAATCCAAAAAACGTTGGGATTTCTGCACTTTTCGGCTTTTCTGATTTATTCCCACTCAAGTCTTAGGCTTTGATTTAGGGTTATAAAATGCACTCTCGATACGCATTTTGTCCAAATAATCCACGTATTTCGGGCTGTACATAGGTTCCTTACGAATTTTGTAGCCGTTTTGTAGCCAGCTATTTTATACGTACTAACCGTTCGCAACGACTTATTTTGAATGATTTGCAGCGGGTTTCGGTATGATTCCCGCCAATAATCACCCGGAATTGACCGCCTGACTCACCTCAAAAAACATCTTGGAGGTATGACCATGAGCAAACTTATATCCTGTCAATTCAACATAGACACAGCCTGCGTGGAATTGGTTTTTGACGATGGAAGCCAGATTTCCATTGACTGCACCGCCGTTGAAAACGAAGTTGCCGATAACCGCTTCCAGCGGTCAGAGCTGGATTATCTGATCTACAATGACCCGCTTGCTTATGCAGACTTGGTTCTGAACGGCGATCCCGAAGCATACCTGAAAGCAGTGACGGAATATAAGCCTTTCGATAGCTGACGGAAAGGCTATAGCGCAGCAGCCGACCGCCGTCAATGGTCAAGATGAACGCTTCGCGCCATTGACTGTCGTCGCCTGCCGCGCTTTTTGGGCAGACAAGGCAGGCAGGCGCAGATTGTACCTGCCCGTCAGACTCAAGTTTGTTGAATTACTTTGCAAGATTACTCTTAAAAGATTCCTTTATTGTACTTGAACTGTGCATACAAGATAAAGCCCAAGCCGATGACGAGCGCCGGAATAACAATGAAAGACATTGCCTTTTCGCTCCAGAAAGTTGTGACAAATGCCGCTATCAAAGATACACCGATGATAAGCGTACCTGTGCCGACGGCTCTCCCATACTTCGGTACATCTTCTTCCTTGACCTTTCTTCGGTTGTAGGAATGTATTGTGCTGATATTTCCAGTCATATTCACGATTCCAATAACGGAGATGAATATGCCTAAGATCAACAGAGCGATATTATCCATTCGCTTCCTCCTTAAAAATAAAACAGTTCTTCAAATTTCTTGTCCAGAGCAATGCAGAGGATCAATGCCAGCTTTGCGGTCGGATTGAATTGCCCTGTTTCAATGGAACTGATTGTGTTTCTCGATACACCAATCATTTCCGCCAGTTGTGTTTGGGATAGCTTTTTCTCTGCGCGTGCTTCCTTGAGGTTGTTTTTCAATTTCAGCTCGTCATTCATTCCTTGACCTCCACAAGCCGCAGGATAAAAAAGGCAAAAAACGTGAGGCACATCGCCAAATAGAGAATAGCGAGGATTAAGTCGGTTTTTCTCTTTAGCCTGGCATACTTTACAAGAGTGTGGGTGGTAAGGATGCTGAAATAAACAACCCACGGACTTAGAAAGTATGTTTTTGTGAAGATACGAAAGATAAGAGTGAGAACAACGCAGACCGCAGCACCGACACGTCCGGCAATGTTTCCTGCCTGCGCGGTCACCTCCATTTCTGCTAAATCTCTATTTTTGTTTTCTCTGCGGCTGCTTTCCAAAATATTCTCTTTATTCATTGAACAGAATCGCCCCTTTCCAAGTTTTCTTGTCATTATTATATCGTTGCCAAGTAAACTTGTCAAGCGCAATTATCTTACCGTCCGGCGTCTTTTCCATGAACGCCGCACTTTTTCGCTGCCTCGCTTGCCGCCCTGCGGCGTTCTGCGCTGTATGGGGAAGGCAATGAAAAAGCGCAACCGATTTTTGTCGATTGCGCTTTTGGCGGCTATGGGCGGTAATAGCGGTCATTCCTTTTTCTGCTTCTCTTTTATTTTCTGATTCATCTTCTTCGCCTGCGCTCTAAGTCCAAGGAAAGCACAAAGCCACCAAAGGGCTGCGGTTCCTACTGCAATCAGGAAAAACCTAAGAACGCCGGAGCTGTTTTCCATCCACCCTGCCAAATATGCGGTCAGAAGAAAGACAGGCATACCAATCAGCGTGTGGATCAAGGTTTTGAGCCAGGGGGCAAGTTTTTCGTTGTAGTAAATCAGCGCAGGGACATAAAAACCGAGCGATATGACGATGCAGCAGATTGCAAACCGCTGTAAATCTCCTCCCGTGTACCCTGCAAAGAAGCGGTCTACCCCTCCCGCAAAAACAGGTCCGATAAACAGAGTTGCGACAAAAGTGAAGCACCCCATGCCGATTCCCGAATAAATCTGTTTCAGCAGCTTTTTCATGCGGAACACCTCCCTATAATCCTATATATTTTTTGAAAGCGGGCAGATACTTCCGTGAGATACATTCCTTGCAGCCGTTTTTCAGAGTTACCATCATAAGCCCGCCCAAAGTCGGCTCAACGCACTCAAGGTATTGTAAGTTGATAAGTACAGACTTGGAAATACGCATAAAGCTAACTCCGAGCATATCCTCAAATTCATACAGCCGTCTGCCGCTGTCAAAGCGTTTCGTTCGGGTGTAAACGGCTGCCCTTTCGTTTTCTACCCGAAGCATATACAGCTCCTCCGGGCGCAGGACAAAGATCCTTTCGTTGTCCGTTACGGTTATCGCCTTGTTGGAAACTGCGCCCTCAAGAATGGCTGCGGCTTGGCGCACGGCTTCCGTCATTTCATTCGTGAAGATAACGGCATACGGCTCCTTGGCAGTTTCGGTCATTTTGATTTCAACTTTCACTCGTATCACCTCGCTCCCTGCTGCAAGTATATTATAGCGCAGGCTCTGTTTTTTGTCTGTGCTTTTTAGGTAAGTGGTAGGTTTGGACAGGTAAGATGCGATTTGAAGAAGGTAAGTTTCAATGCACTTATATTATACCAGCCGGATTAAAAGCGTTCAATCTGTTATACAGCCTTGAACTGCAACTTTTCCATGAACGCTGCTCTTTTTCGCCGCCTCGCTTGCCGCCTTGCGGCGTTCCTCGCTGTATGGGGCGGTCAGACGGAAAGAGAAACGCCCCTTGCGGATTTCAAATTCCATGCAGCCCGTGTCCGGGTCTGCGTCGGTCTGCTGGCAGATCGCCGGGTAGCGGCTGCTGTAAGCAAGCAGCCGCTTCTTCAAGTCGGTGTTGTGGGTGCGGATATGGATAAGGGGGTCTTTCTCGTCAAACCAAATATCAGTGGTCTTTTTCTGCTTCATAAGCCCTGTTCTCATAAACTCTCCTTTCTGCCCTCTGTCGCACAGGAGTGGCATTTTTCGGCTGTTTTCTCCGGCTCTTGACTTGGGGAAAACGACGATTTTCAAACAGGAGCGCGCCGGACGATGTCTGCCCTGTCTGACGCGCTCCCATTCGATAAAATGCGTTTTTTCCGGCTCTACACAGGAATCAGCGAGCTTCGTCCCTCGTGACCGCTTTTTCTCTGTGCGGATGGAAGAATCGCCACAGATTATTACGCTGAATTACATCCTCATAGCTTCGGATTTTCCCGCGAAGCTCAGCATTTTCACTCTCCAACTCTGCCGCACGGAGCTTGCTGTGGACAGACTTATAATCAGAAATTTCCTGTTTCAAACCGTCAATCTCAGCCTTGAGTTTTGCAATCAGCTTATTCGCCGCATCCAACGCCTTTTGCAGTTTGGATTCCTTTTTCTCTGCTGTAACGTACTTCTTTGCCAGAGTGGAAAGTCGGTCAAAGTCCTCACGCTCCACGGCAACTTTGGATGAGAAGGGAATGGACGTTGCCACGATTTTTTCGATAGACCGCACATCGACCCGCTGATTCTGGATTTTTTCAATTTTGCTTCCAAGCGTTGCTGCCTGTTTTTCCTGTTGACGGTTCTGCTCTGTGAATTCTGCCAGCCGTGCCTGCTCCTGCTGCACTTTGAACTGCGTTACCGTCAGATGTTCCTCAGAGCTGCCGCGTTCGCCTCGCTCCACATCGTCATACCCTGCCTTTCGCATAGCGGTGAAGAAATCATCTTGCAGAACGGAATAGGATTTTCGGAGCACAGTTTTCCCGTTTGCGTTCAGCAGCGGTTTCCCATGCTCGTCCAGCGCGGGCTTGGAATCCCACTTTTTACTCATACTGACCTGCTGTATCGTTTCCTTGACTGTCCCAACCAGCGATTTATCCTTGCACCGCTTCGACCACAGAATTTTCTTCTCTACGACGGGGATATAGACCACATGAAGGTGATAATGGTACACGTCCTTGCCCAGCGCGTCGGACATGGCGCGGTTGCGCTCGGTGCATGGACGATAATCTTATCGACAAACTCCCGTAAGATTTCAGGTGTCAGTTCGGTCAGGTCCGTGTATTTCTTTACGATGGCAAGAAAGCGTTTCACATCAACACTTTTCTTTTCTTCCTGCTGAAGCTCATTCTGAATTTTGTCTGCCTCGGCCTGTAAGGTATGCTGTTCATCCTCATAGCCTTTTGACATTTTCATAAACCGCTCGTCAGAAAGTTTGCCTGTGATATTGTCCTCATAGATACGCTGGAAGATGGTGTCCAGTTCCCCGATACGCTTCTGCAGCTCAATCAGCTTCTTTTTCTTCTGCGCCAGCTCACGGTTTTTTTGCCGCACATCGGCATCCATCACCATCCGCACAAATTCATCCTCATAGTTGGAAACATAGCGGATGACTTCTTTCAGGTTTTCCAGGACAATTCGCTCCACTACCACGTTACGGATATAGTGCATGGTACAGTTGGAAGTATTGCTCCTGTAATTTCCACAGATATAATGATGTTTTTCTGCCGGTTCATCAGCTTTCCGATGGAAGGTCAGTTTGCTCCCGCAGTCTGCACAGTAGAGCAGGCCGGAGAACATGGGCATTTCCCCCATCCTGGTAGGCCGCCTTTTCCCGGCCCGGATTTTCTGGACTATCTCAAACGTTTCCTTGTCAATGATGGCCTCATGGGTATCTTCAAAGACCTTCCACTGATCGGGAGTATGCTTGATTTTCTTATGGCACTTGTAAGACTTGTTGTGCGTCTTAAAGTTTACCGTATGCCCCAGGTAATCCACCCGGTCCAATATCATTGCGACAACCGGGCCGTTCCATGCGTATTTATGGGGAGGGAGTACGGTACGCGGTTTCTCGCCTCTTTCCAATGCGTAGTAGGTGGGGCAGAGGATTTCTCTTTCCGTCAGCATATTTGCAATCTGGGTAGGACCATAACCACTGACACACAGACGGAAGATTTCACGGACCACTTCGGCGGCTTCTTCATCCACGATCCATTCCTTTTTGTTTTCAGGATTTTTCCTGTAACCGTAAGGAGGATGGGAGCCGATATGTTCTCCGGCCATTCCCTTTGAACGCTTCACTGCACGGATTTTCTTGCTGGTGTCCTTTGCGTACCATTCATTGATGATGTTGCGGAAGGGGGTAAACTCGTTATCTTCCTGGTTGCTGTCCACCCCGTCATTGACTGCGATAAAATGAACATCATGCTCCGGGAAAAAGATTTCCGTGTACATACCTACTTGCAGATAGTCACGGCCCAGGCGGGACATATCCTTGACGATAACCCGCTTTACCTTGCCGCTCTCCACATCTGCGATCATGCTCTGGAAGCCGGCCCGGTTGAAAGTCGTGCCTGAGATACCATCATCAATGTAAAACTGGATGTTGGTGTATCCCCTGTCCATTGCGTACTTTTTGAGGATTTTCTTCTGATTTATAATGCTGTTGCTGTCGCCCTCCTGTTTGTCGTCCTGGGATAACCGACAGTAAAGAGCGGTGATTTCATCGCTGCTCAAAACGGTAAAAGGAAAACTGTTCACGGCAGGGCGGGTGTTTGACTGTAACATTTTAACCTCCTTATCCGACAGTCAAACAGACAATGCTTTTCCTAACTCAATTATACCGCGCTGCCTGGAAGCTGTCTGCTGCCTTTTTCTATTTGTTTGCAGTATTTTTTCGGAGGTCATTCCGTATCAGACGCTTCACTTTGGAAACGGCGTCCTCCGTGGCGTCAGGTCTGGAATGGGATTTCACAACATAAGTTGTATTCCCAATTTTATATTCACGCACCATCTGCGGCGCGGTTCTTACTTCGTTTTGCATATAGTTCACCCTTTCAAATACAAAACCATTTCTTGCATCAAAAGAGACAGAAAACGGACGGCTGTTGGCACAGCTCCACGGGAGTCTCACCCCGGCCCATGCTGATGGGTGCGGCGCACAATGCTTTGCGGGCGTTCAATGCGCGAGTATCTTTAACCCTGCCTGTGCTTCATCGCCCACAAGCTGCCACGCTTGTTTTGCGGCCTGGTTATAATCGCTCGCCTGTTTAGTAGGGGTCCCGTCCTGCGGACTTGCAACAGGGTCATGGCGCACCGGCCGTATGGCTCGGCACAGACAGGAATGTATCCGTCTGCCTTATGCTGCGCCGGAGGCCTCCCGCCGGGCTTTCTTTTTCAAAGTGCAGCCTCAGCCCAGGGGAAACGGAAACAGGGAAAGGGTAAGCTGTTTCCGCTGCCGGGGCCGGTTCGGTCAGTTCATGCTGACGATAGAATGGATGAGCTTGATCTCCAGTCGGCGCTTCATGTACTCGTCCACCCGAACACGGGGCTGGCCGTTGGAATCGTAGAGCGTCCTGGTACAGAGCTTGTTGATATAGCCCTCATAATACCGGAGTACCTGATCCACAGCCTGAGAGTCCCCGTCACGGGCGGCGTCAATCACCGAAAGAGGAAGAAGCTCCTTGCCCTTGTAAGTGGGTTTCTTCATACCTTCAACCTCCCTTCGGCATGAGTGCGGCCAACTTGATCCGCAGCTCGGTCAATGATTTTGCCCTTCGCCGCTGAACGGCGCTGCGAGACATTCCAACAAGGCGGCCAACCTCCTGATCCGGCAAGTCCAGAACAAAATGCAGGATCAAAATACTCTGCTCCTGAACAGACAAACCAGCGAAGGCATCAGCCACAAGCTCGTTTTCAATATGTAGGTCATACCCGTGGGACGAGAATGTAAATCTGTCACTGGGGTAATGATCTACAACGCAGAGCTTGTCCATCTCCATTTGCGGAAGGTCGCTGAATGACAGTTCCCTGTCACGGCGCCTCTGCATTTCCCGGAGGTAGTCGATTGCCTCATGGTACAGTACCAGCTTGCAGTAAGCATCGAACTGGCACCGCTCGCCATAGTCATTGCGGGGGATCATATCCATCTTTTCACCCCCTTTCCTGGGGGAATGAGGTGGGTTTCTCCCTTTCCGCTAACAAGGCGAACGCAAAGCCGCTCGCTACCCGCTAAAAGCCTCCTTTTTGAAAATTTCTTAAAAAATTTTTTCGAGGCGGGATTGTCCTCGGAAAACAGCAAAAAGCGCCCAGCAAGTCGCAACGGACCTGCAGGGCGCAGAAATGTTTTATAAAGAAGATTGCTTACATGGTATAGTTCATATCCAAAGCCGGACGGCTCCGATGGAGGGGCTATGCTTTTTTTAACTGGTGCAGATCATGGATACTGCGAAATAAAAAGAAGGACACGGTAAATTAACCTCCAATCGGCTACCGTGTCCATGCAAGTCGTCATTGGTTTGTGTAGACGCAAAGAAACGGCGGCTCTGATTTTTCAAAACCGCCGTTAAGGTAATAACTTAAAATAAGCGCACAAAATCACCTGCCCCAACCAACGGTTTTTTTCTTTCCCCGTAGTCGGGGCAGGTTTATACGCTATGTAATTATTCTTTCGTGACTAATTCTTTCAGCCGTTCATAGGTTTCTGCGCTAATATCATGTTCAATCCGGCAGGCATCAGCCTCCGCCGTTTCAGGATCAACACCTATGGATATGAGGTGCTTTGTTAAAAAGCAATGGCGTTCGTAGATTTTTTCAGCCACATCCAGACCACGTTCGGTCAGGTGTAGATAATGTTTTTCGTCTGTTGTCAGAGAAAGCCGCCCTCCCGTAAAGTTCCTACTGCGTAACATACGCTGGGTTTTGAAACCTCCATATACCGGGCAACATCCACGGAACGCACCATACCGAGCTTCTTTTGAAGTATAAGCACGGCCTCCAAATAATCCTCTCCGGCAGTATGAAGTTTCATAGGCAGCTCCTTTCGTCATTAAGCAAGACTCCAGCCAGCCGCACTCTTTCGGATATTGACAAAATCCTGATAGATACCAGGCTGTTTCAAAAGTTCCTCATGGGTTCCTTGCTGTGCAATCTGGCCGTTGTCTATAACTAAAATCTGATCTGCCTGACGGATGGTATTCAGGCGGTGTGCAATCACAAGCAGGGTCTTTCCCTTCACCAATTCGGAAATAGCCTCCTGAATATAGCTTTCATTGTCGGTATCAACACTTGCAGTCGCTTCATCCAGAATGACAATCGGTGCATCCTTCAAAATGCAGCGGGCAATAGAGATTCTTTGCTTTTCGCCGCCGGACAGAGTAGCGCCACCTTCACCGATGACTGTCTGGAATCCATCTGGCAGCGCTATGATAAAATCATAGCAGCGGGCTTTTTTTGCAGCCTCATAGACTTCTTCCTCGGTAGCGTCCGGCTTACCCATGCTGATATTGTTGTAAATGGTATCCTGGAACAAGTACACCCTCTGGAAAACCATGCTGATCTGATCCATCAATTCCGACAGAGGTACATTGCGAATATCCACGCCCCTTATTGTCACATTGCCGGATTTTACATCCCAAAGTCGCGCCAGCAAGTTTGCAATGGTGGACTTACCGCTACCGGACGGTCCAACCAGCGCTGTCATAGAATTTTTCTTCATGGCAAAACTGATATGATGCAGAACCTCTTTATCCTGATAAGCAAATGTAACATCGTTGAACAGGACTTCCGGCTGTCCCGGCTGTGCCTGAGCCGGAATATGCTGCTTGCCGTTGTCGGAAAGTTCCGGTTCATCCAATACCGCTTCAATACGATCAAGGGCAGCATTCATCACGGTCAGTCGGGTTGCTTCTCCATAAAGAGCTTTCAGAGGTCCAAAGAGATCAAAGACAAACAGCAGCACGCCCAAAAGATAAGCCAGGGAGAGTACGCCTTCCTGATGTAAAAAAACAGATAAACCGAAGATAGCAGCAATACCCACGCCATAGAGAATGTTTAAGCCAGTGGTCCACGGTGTCATTTTCTGCTCAAACTTCGTATTGACATCCCTTGATTTTTTGAAGTTTTCCGTTAATTCGTCAGATTTTTCTCCGAGCAGATTGTAACTTTTGATAACCCCAATTCCTTCAGCAAAAGACAAGACCGCATCCGTCAAATTCTCGCTTTGGTTTTGACGCCCGACAGCCTCCTTGAAGGAAACCTTATTCATATATTTTGCAACCAGCGATGCCAGCAAGGTAATGATTACCGCAATCAGCCCAAGTCTCCAATCCAGTACGAACATAAAAACAGCTAAAGCCAAAGTAGACAGCATATAGCTATCATGTTGCCAATGGTACTCATAGAAACTTCCTCAATGAATACCATATCCGTACTAAGAACAGAGCTGATTTTGCCAATATTCCCCGATGTAAAGTAACCCATCGGCATTTTTCTTAAATGATTTCCCAACTCCATCCGTTTATCAGCAAAGATCATAAATCCAGCGGCACTTTGCAGACGATCGCTCAAATAGTGAACCACTGTCTGAACCACTACAGCAGCTAATAATCCAAGTCCGACAAACAGACAGGTCTTTCCAGTCAGCGTATTATCAGCAAACCCGGCCAAGACAATAAACGCCATGAAGATCGGCATTTTGGAGAGAATGGACTCGACAAATGCACATAGAAATGCAGCCTGAATACGGCTTTTATACCTCCCGGAGAGGTTCAGGATTCTTGAAATCAATGCAAACATCAGCTCCTGATGTTTTCCGGTTGCCACCATCTTTCCGTGATCCATAACGCATATTTGATCTGCGTTCATTATAGCGGGAAGTTTGTGAGCGATAACTACCAAGGTTTTTCCTTCACCAGCTCCGCAATAGCAGCCTCCATTTTTCCTCATTTTCTGGATCAGCATAGGCCGTGGCCTCGTCAAGCACTACAATCGGGGCATCCTTCAATATTGCTCGCGCCAGGGAATTCGCAATCCGCCATGGAGTGAATACCTTGGGGCATCCTTCAATATTGCATCCAAACGTCGCGCCAGCAGGGAGGTGTTAAACAGGTGGATCCTGCCCACATAGGAAAGCATTTCAATGCCCCAGCTCATCGCCCGCCATGGAAATGTGAATACCTTGCGGCAGCTTTCCCCAGAAACTCCATACACTGGGCTTTCTTCGCCGCCTCCATTACTTCCACATCGGTAGCATCCAAACGTCCAAGACGGATATTTTCCAGCAGGGAGGTGTTAAACAGGTACTGATCCTGAGCCACATAGGAAATGCGGCTGTTCAATGCCTCCAGGCTCATATCACAAAGTTTCTGCCCGCCAATGGAAATGCTCCCTTTCTGCGGGTCATAGTAGTGGATCAACAGTTTTGCAAGGGTGCTCTTGCCAGAACCAGATTCACCAACCAGGGCAGTTTTTTGTCCTGCTTTTGCCACAAGGGTAATATCGTGGAGGACTTCGTTTTCCGCTATTATCGGTTTCCCATCTGGGCCAGGCTGTGTCGTCTGATACGCAAAGGAAACATGATCGTAAGAAATGTTAAAATCCTGTCCGGAAATCATCCTCAGCAGCTTGCAGCGGTGCCGCATTTAACAT
>VOFB01000879.1_pt1 | contig 230001 bp, 243 predicted proteins | sample 5384141 | NCBI WGS metagenome assembly VOFB01 (sample SAMN12384721, study PRJNA508395) | human gut metagenome | isolation source: healthy gut A | host: Homo sapiens | reverse complement strand
CACGGCGGAAGAGGGAGAGATTTAGGAGTTTTGCGAGTGTTTTCCAGTGACGTTTTTTCCTCCGCTGTCACTCGGAACTTGATGATGTGCGTTTTGTTGTTCGGCGTGTCGTGGCGGTGGGTCGTGCTAGGGGTCAGTTTGACATTCGTTTTGTTCATTGAACCTCCTGTCGTCTCGCTAGCTCCTCGGTGGAGTTATGTAAAGCACGACACGCCGTTCCTGTTCGCACCGCAAGGTGCGAATATGAGCAGGGTTTGGGGCAGGCACGCCCCAACAAGATCACTTCGGAAATGCAGACGCATTCAGCAGAACCGCAGAGTTCTCTGCAACAGAAACTGCCATCCGGTAGTCTGCGTCCCGGTCAAATACGGCGTTCGTGCTCTCGGCTTCGGTCACGGAATCCACAAAGCGCAGCAGGTTGCGTACGGCAGTGTTCAGCTCTTCTTCCGAGAGAGTCCCAGCCTTGATGGCGGAAAGGATCGAGTTTGTGCCGCGGCCGCTTCCGCCGGGCATTTCCAGATCCTGCCCTGCGGCGATGCCCTTGGCACGGTCCTTCACTGCGCCCCAGTCGGTGACCACCATGCCCTCGTAGCCCCAGCGTTTGCGCAGGATGTCGGTCAACAACTCCTTGTTCTCCGAGCAGTGGGTGCCGTTGAGTTTGTTGTAGGCGGCCATCACGCCCAGCGGCTGTGCCTTTTTGACCACCGTTTCAAAGGCGGGAAGATAGATCTCGTGCAGGGTGCGCTCGTCCATCACGCTGTCACTGACCATGCGGTCGGTCTCCTGATTGTTGGCGGCAAAATGCTTGATGCAGCTGCCCACACCGTTGCTCTGATGCCCTTGACCAGCGCCGCCCCCATCTCACCGCTGAGATAGGGGTCCTCGCTGAAATACTCAAAGTTGCGTCCGCATAGCGGGCTGCGCTTGATGTTCAGGCCGGGGCCAAGCAGCAGAGCCAGATTCTCGGCGCGGCACTCATTGCCCAGCGTGTTACCCAGCTTTTCTGCCAGAGCAGTGTCAAAGCTGGAAGCCACCGCCGCACTGGACGGGAAACAGACCGCCGGGATGCTTTCGTTGATGCCCAGATGGTCGCCCTGCTCGTCCTGTTTGCGCAGACCGCTGGGGCCGTCGCTCATCATCACGGCGGGCACACCGAGCCGCTCCACCGGCTGTGTATGCCAGAAATCCGAACCGGAGCAGAAGTCTGCTTTTTCCTCCGGTGTCATCTGCTGGAGGATCTTTTCAATGTCCATTCTGTAATGCCTTCCTTTCGTTTGAGGGCAGTCCGCAGCCCTCTGATTTTCTTGCCCAAAGTATAACAGGAAAACCGCAGACAGTACGGATGAAAAGTCGTGAAGCAAGATGAATTTTTAAATTGTCATAAATAACACGATTTTTTGACCGATAACACAAAATTTTGCACCCTTATTCCGTGGGATTCTCTTTATAATAAGAACAGAAATCAAACGGAAAAAGGAGATGCGGATGATGCAAGCAACAAACCTGAAAACGAATCATCTGACCCAGCCTCTCGGCATAGATGCCGGGACGCTGTTTTTATCGTGGCAGTGCGCCGAAGGCGTGCGCCAGACCGCCTACGAAATTGAAGTAACTGCCGGAGCCGGAACGCTGTGGACGAGCGGAAAGGTTTTGGGCAGTGGGATGCACACCGAAACGCCCGCCGCTGTACTGCCCAAGACGCAGGGACAGTGGCGCATCCGCCTGTGGGATGAAAACGATCAGCCCGGCGCATGGAGCGAAGCTGAGTTTGAAACGGGTCTTGCGCAGTCGGATTGGCAGGGCGTGTGGGTCTGCCCGGAAACAGAAGAGCCGGACATCGACTGCATCGATGCCATCAACGCCTTTGCAAAGCCCAACTGGGAGCAGAAGCAGGCGGCGCTGGAAGCCTCCGGCAAGGGGCAGGCGCAGCCTTATCAGCCCCACCGCCCGGCAAGCTATCTGCGCAAAACGTTCACCGCCCCGGCGGGAGAAGGCAAGCGGCTGTACATTACTGCCAGGGGGCTGTATGCGGCATGGCTGAACGGCAAGCGGGTCGGCGACATGGTGCTTGCCCCCGGCAGCTTTACTGCGGATAAGCACCTTGGGGCACAGACCTACGATGTGACCGCGCTTGTCCGTGACGGTGAAAATGAGGCGTGGATGGTGACCGTGACCTGTTCGGCAGCGAACTGGCTGTCCTGTTCCAGCTGGAAGTGGACGGCAAGGCGGTCTGCGTTTCGGATGACGACATGGAGGCCACCCAGTGCGGCCCGATTCGCCAAAATGATATGCAGCAGGGCGAAGTGTACGATGCCCGGCTGGAAGGGGAGCTTTCCGGTTGGCATGGCGTAAAGACCGAGCCGAACTCCCTGCCCATCACCGGTATGAACACCGTGCCCATCCGGGAGCAGGAAGCCTTTGCGGGCAGGCTGCTGCGCACCCCAACGGCGAGACCGTGCTGGACTTTGGCCAGAACATGGCTGGCTATGTGGAGATGAAGCTGACCGCCCACGCCGGGCAGAAAATCAAGCTGCTGTGCGGAGAAGCACTGGACGAGAACGGAAACTTTACGCAGGAGAACTTTCAGGACCGCAACCGCCACAAGGGGTGGCACGGCGCAGCTGCTGGAACTCGTTTGCAAAGAGGGCGAGAACCACTACAAGCCCAGCTTTACCATCATGGGCTTCCGGTACGCAAAGGTGGAAACGGACATCGACCTGACCGGCGCAGAGTTTACTGCCCACGCCGTCTATTCGGAGATGCCGGTCACCGGCAGCTTTGCGTGCGGCAATGCCGATGTGGATCAGCTGGTGAAAAACAGTGTGTGGAGCCAGAAGGGCAACTTCTGCGATATCCCCACCGACTGCCCCACCCGCGAGCGCGCTGGCTGGACTGGCGATATGGGGGTGTTCATCGAGACCGGCCTGACCCTGATGGACTGCTACCCGGTGGTGGAAAAATGGCTGGCAGAATGCCGCCTGAACCAGTACCCGGATGGACGCATGGCGAACATTGCGCCGCCCACCAGCCGCCCCGGCTACATGACCCCCATGCTCTGTATGTCGGCGGGCTGGGGCGATGCCGCCATTCTGGTGCCCTACGTCCTTTATAAGCGCACCGGCGACCGCAAGATCCTTGCGGACAACTACGAGATGATGCAGAAGTGGTATGCGTTCCTGCTTGGCCGTGCACAGCAGACCACCGAGGAACAGCAGACCGGGGCATACGCCAAGTACACGGTGCTGAACGGTCTGGACTACGGCGAGTGGTGTGAGCCTGGCATTACTCCCATGCAGGCGATGATGAACCCGCGCAAAAGCGTGGGTACGGCGTATCTGGCTTATTCCGGGCGGCTTCTGGCAGAAATTGCACAGGCGCTGGGCAAGGCAGAGGACGCAGCGCAGTACCGCGACACGGCAGAAAAGGCGGTAAAGGCGTACCGCGCCGCCTTTACTGACAATGGGAAAATCACTTCGACCGCCAGTGCGAATACGTCCGCGCCATTGCCTTTGCACTGCTGGGCCGGGAGGAGAGCCAAGCCGCTGCGGATACCCTGAACCGGATGGTGGCGGAAAACGGCTACCACCTGAACACCGGCTTCCTTTCTCACCCTTCCTCTGCGAGGTGCTGGCAAAGTACGGCTATGCCGACACCGCCTATAAGCTGCTGTTACAGGACACCGCTCCCAGCTGGCTCTATGAGGTCAAGCAGGGCGCTACCACCGTCTGGGAGACATGGACGGGCATTGACGCAAACGGCCACCCCAGCGAATCCCTGAACCATTACTCCTATGGTGCCATCTGCGGCTGGCTGTTCGGTGGCGTGTGCGGCATCCATCTGGCAGGGGAGACCCTGACCATCGCCCCCACCCCGAACCCGGCTCTGGGCTGGGCAAAAGCAGTGTACGATTCCCCGGTGGGGCGCATTGAAAGCGGCTGGCAGTATGCAGGCGATGCCGTGACCTACACCATCACCGTGCCCTGCAACAGAACCGCAGAAGTCACCCTCCCGGATGGCAGAAGCCTGACCTTGCAGCCGGGCACCCACACCCTGTAACGCAAAAGATTCCCCGCAAAACACAACGCCCCGCACCGGAAGGAGTAACCGGTGCGGGGCATTGCTTTTATGGGGATAATGAAGAAGAAAATAATGAGAGAATGGCAGGTCAGAATTTTTGCGCAAGGTATTTTGCACTGAGCTGGAAGCTCTTGATGGGGGAATTGTCCACCCAATTGCGGTGGCTTTCCAGAATAACGGCATCCACCTCCACGGCAAGGGCCTGCGCCATCAGGCTGTCCAAGTCCATGTTGCCGGTGCCCAGCTCCATGCTGTCGGTTTTCAGGATAGGCGTGATGGCACTGCCGGTGATGCGGGTGCCCCGGTCGTTGATGTGCCACAGCTTCATGCGGGGACCAAGCCGCTGCATCCATGCCAGCGCATTTGCACCGCCCTCGGTGAACCAGTAGCTGTCAAACTCAAAGTTGACAAAGGCAGGGTCGGTCTCTTCTAAGAGGATGTCGTAGGCGCGCTTTTCTGCGTTCACATGCCGCAGCTCGCAGTTGTGGTTGTGGTAGAGCAGGTGGATGCCCTCGGCTGTCAGAGTCTCGCCGGCTTTGTTCAGCCGCTGCGCAAGTTCGTGCATGGCGGCTTCATCGCCGTAATCAAACCGGTACATCCCGGTGATGACCACATACTGTGTGCCGAAACTTTTAGCTTCCTCGGCCACTGCGTGGGCATCCCGTTCCAGAAACCAAGGTCGGTGTGCAGGCTGACCACCTGAAGGCCTGCCTCCTGCACCAGCTTGTGCCAGTCCAAGTTGCCGCCCTTGCCCACCGGCATACCGGCGGCCTTGGTCAGCAACTTTACCACAAAACCAATGGGGTGGATCATAAATCCACACAGTTCAATGCCGTCGTACCCGGCGGCTTTCATGGCGACAAGCGTTTCTTTTGCCTGCTGCTCATTGCTTAGTACAGTGCCCAGCATAAATTGCTGCACAGCTTTGATGGGCATATTTTACCCCTCCAGTTTGAAAGTCTTACCCGGCGTGATGCCGTTTTCGTTAAAGCTGTCCACGCAGATGTAGTATTCCTGCCCGGCGGTCAGGGTGGAAAGGGTCACTTCGTCTGCATCGTACACCAGCCAGCTCAGATAGAGCTTATCGGGCGCAACGCCGTAGCGGACATTGCAGCCCTGTGTATTTTCGATGTGCTTCCAAGTGATCTTTGCATCCAGTGCATCTGTACGGGTCCCGGCGGCTTCGGCCTGTGCGGGCTTTGCGCCTTCGCCATTGCCGAACACCCGCAGGCCGCTGATGCGCAGCGGCTGTCCATAGGGCAGTTCGCCGCCGGTGACCCGGACGTACCGGGCGCGGATGCCGTCGGCATATTCGTAGTAGCCGTTGGAGCACTCGCGGGCAACCGTTTCGCGGGTCGTCCAGTCTGTTCCGTTCACACTGGTTTCCACCGTGTAATGGGAGATCTGCGGGCGGGTCTCGATGTGGCGGGTCTTGCGGTCATCGCCGTAGCTGTCGGCAGGGAAGTCCACCACCAGCTTTTCGTCCGCCATATTTACCTGAATGGCGCGGACATCATTCTCTTTGCCAAGGTCCACGCAGAGCCATTCGCCCGGTTCTGCACCGGCGGCACTCCACCAGCTGCGGCAGTCCTCATTGACTGCCAGCTCCGGACTGCTGTTTTCTGCGGTGCTGGAAGCCGTGACCGGCTTTTTGTAACTCAGCAGCATCCATTCCGGCTGCTGGCTGGCGGCATCGAATTTTCCAGACGGGATGCAGTGTGGGTAATCGGCAAAGTTCTGGTTGCAGTAGAGAACCCCGTCCTTGTCGAACCCGGCAGGGAACAGCCCCACCCGGCGCTCAAAGTCATAGTTGACGGAAATACGCATGGTGGAGGCGTGCCACCAGTTGCCATAGCGGTCGGCAATGGTACTGCCGTGGCCTGCGCCAGTGATAAATCCGCCGGGCTTTGCAGAGAACGGGTTGGATGCCTGCCGCACAAAGGGGCCCAGCGGAGAATGGGAGGTGTATACACCATCGGCGTAAGTGTTGTATTGGGTGCCGGGGCAGGCGTATTGTAGGTAATAGAGGCCGTTATGCTTTGTCATAAAGGCACCCTCAATGTAGGGTTTGCCGATGGCGTTGAACATGGCAGTCAGACTTTCGGCACTCAGGCCGGGGATGTTTGCCATCTGCGGCGGCAGATTCAGCTTGCCGGTTTTGGGGTCATAGAACTGCTTCATAGACTGGTACAGCACGCTGGCTTCCCGGTCCACGATGCCGTTGTTGCCGGGGCGCTCGTAGCCCAGTACGGTTTCATTGCCGAAGATCAGCTCCTGCTTTTCACCGATGGGGGTCATGGTGTACGGGTTCAGCTCCACCCCGTAGATGGGAGAGATGTTGGAGCAGCCCCAGTAGAAGTACACCCGGCCATCGTCATCGCAGAACAGATCCGGGTCCCAGAAGGCAAAGGGGGCAGACACTTCGGTAAACGGCTCAGTCAGGGGGTCAGCGGTGCGCAAAATGGGGCAGTTGCGCCCCTTGCGGCTGGCGCAGAAGTAGAGGTAATTGCCCACCTGCCGCACATCCGGTGCGTAGTCATAGATCAGCAGGTCGGGGTCTGCATGGAACTCCCAGTTCAGCAGGTCGTCCGAATACCAGAAACCTGCCGACATGGAAACGAACAGATAATATTTGCCCTTGAAATAGACCAGTGTCGGGTCTGCGCCCTCCCGGAAACCCGCTGTGCGCGGGCCTTCCTTCATGTGCTGGTAACGGTAGCCCAGATCAAGAGGATTACAATAGGTTGTTTTCATCAAAGATCACTCCTTAGAAATGCCCTGCAATACACGGTTCAGTTGCTTGATGTCCTCCTCGGAAGCGCCTGCCTGCATCAGCATGGATTCAATGGTCATCCGCTGCATGGCGCGCTCCATCATGGCCACCAGAGCCGGGTTATCCTTCACGGCGGCGGCCACATCGCCGCGGGCAGCGGCGGCCTTATCGGAGATCTGCTTCAGGATGGGGCCAGCCTTGGGGTCTGCCATGGCTTTGGCCATGTTGTCCTTCACCGACCAGCAGCTGGCATCCAGCTCCCCGTCAAACCAGTTGGTCACATTCTTGCGGTTGTCCATGGCGTAGTCCGGGTTGGGGGTGTCCACCTTGTTCACCAGAATTACGCTGCTGTGTTCGCCGGAGCGCGCCTCAATGCTGTGCTTGCCGGTAATGGGCAGCTGGAAGGCGAACACCTTGTCGCCCTGCTTAGTCTCCACCAGCTGACCGTCCTTGTACAGCGAGACCTCTGGCAGATTGGAGTAGACCTTGATCTCGGTCACATCCTCGGCGCGGTCCACATAGCGGCTGCCGCACAGGTGCACGAAGGGCTCCTTGCTCCAGTAGGCCTTGTAGAGATAGAAGGGGTCTTTTTTCAGCTTGCGGTCAAAGGTGACAAGACCCTTCTGGTTTTCGCCGTGCTTGCCGCCCTCGTCCCGGCCATCGGCGGCAAAGTCGAACATATTCCACACATGGGTCGCCCACAGCCAAGGACGGTCGGCGATCATCTTTGCAATATGCTCGTGGTAAACGCACTGATAGCTTTCGGTGTAGTCGCCCTTTTCCGGGTGGCTGCTCTGATACTGGGGGTTGGCATCTGCGCCATACTCCGAAAAGCCGATGCAGCGGTCGGGGTAATCGGCGTGGTATTTGTCAAAGAACTCGTCGTTCTGCTCCAGTTCGCCCAGATACCAGCCAAAATAGAGGTTGTAGCTGTTCACGTCCGGGATCTCCAGAATGGGGCTGGTGGTCTCCAGCATGAACACATTTGCCATGGTGGTCTTCCGGGTGGGGTCCAGCTTGTGGGCCAGCTCGTTCAGCAGACGGTGGTTTTCCAGCAGATCCTCGTTGACAGCGGAAGCGGCGGTGATCTCGTTGGACAGGCCCCACACGGCGATGCAGGGGTGGTTGTAGTTCTGACGGATCAGCTCCTCCATCTGGGTCAGGGTATTGGCACGGCCGTTGGTCATGTGCATGGTGATGTAGGGGATCTCTGCCCAGATGACAAGGCCCTTTTCGTCGCACAGGTCATAGAAATGCTGTGCGTGCTGATAGTGGGCCAGCCGGATGGTGTTGGCCCCGATCTCCAGAATGAGGGCAATGTCCTCCTCCATCATTTCGTTGGTCAGGGCAATGCCCGCGTCTTTGCGGTCCTGATGGCGGGAAACGCCACGCAGCGGGTAGCTGCGTCCATTCAGGAAAAAGCCCTTCTGGGGGTCAATCTCAAATTTCCGGCAGCCAAAGCGGGCAGATGCTTCCTCGCCGTTGTCCAGTTTCGCAGATACGGTATAGAGGAAGGGGTCATCAATACCATCCCACAGGTGGGCATGGTCCAGCGTGAAAACCGCCGTTGCGGTGCCGTTCTCTACCGGAGCAGTGAGGGCCTGTCCTTCCAGTGCAAAGGTTACGCTCTGTGCGCCCACCACGGCGGCTTCCACGGTGACCTCGGCGGTTTTAGCGGCAAGGTCGGTGACGATGGGGGTCACCTTCAGCGCGGGGGTACCGTTGTCTGGCAGGGCAAAGTGCTCTGCCGGGACGATGTGCAGGGTCACATCCCGGTAAAGGCCGCCGTAGAAAGTGAAGTCTGCCTTCTGGGGGTATACGGTGTCGTTGTCGCTGTTGTCCACGGAAATTGCCAGCAGATTTTCCTCTTGGAGGTGGTCGGTCAGGTCCACCCGGAAGGTGGAGTAGCCGCCCTTGTGCTGGGCCAGCTTTTCACCGTTCAGGTAAACGGCGGCGGTCATGGCTGCGCCGTCCAGCTGCAAAACAGCCTTGCTGCCTGCCGGGATAGTGGGCTTTGCCAGGGCCAGCGTATACCAGCAGGTGCCGCGGTAGTAATCGTTGCCGCCGTCCTGACCGTCCACCGCATTCCAGGTGTGGGGCAGGGTGATGGCCTCACCCATAATGGCGGTGGGGATGCCGGTGTTCTCCTTGGTAAAATGCCAGTTGCTATGATTCAGCAGGATGGTTTTGCTCATGGTAAAAACTCCTTTGTAAAAGATGGATCAAATCGGCAAAAACCGAAAGAGCGTATGAGCCCTTTCGGTCTTTGCAGGTTATTACTGCATGTTTTCTGCAATTACTTCATGGCGAAGGGCTTCTTTTTTGTCCGCGATGCGCTTCTGGACGTTGACCATTTCCTCCTTGGTCAGGGGCAGCCGACCATGGCAAGCAGGGTGATGAGCCAGCCCAGCATCGGCAGACCGTATTTGATGGCAAGGGTCATCCAGAAGATGCCGGAGGTGTAGGCATCCGTGGGCTGGGGCATGGTTGTGGTGCAGCCCAAAATAGCCACGGCACCGGTGGCGACGACGGCAGCCACCGAGGTGATGAGCTTGTCGATCAGGCTGTAAGTGCCGGAGACCACAGCCGGGATGTAACGGCCGCTGCGGTCCAGCTCGTAGTCGATGGTGTCAGCCATGTAAGAAGTGTTGGAGGTGGTGATGCACATGTTGGAACCGTTCTGCAGCAGGGTCAGCAGGACGTAAACGATCATGTTCCAGCTGCCCATCACGCCAATCTGACGGGTATCCGTGAAGATGAAGAACAGGATCAGCACAGCGGTGATGGCCATGCTGATGCAGGTCCAAGTCACGATGCCCTTCTTGCTGCCCTTTTGCCCACATACTTTGCGCCGAAGGCGGCAAAGAAGATGGAAGGCACCATGCTGATCACGCCAAGGGTGGTGGCAAGACCCATGTTGCCGATCAGGATACCATTCAGCATGGTGTTGATGATGGCCTGGCTGCCTACCTGCTGTGCCAGCTTGTCGGAAGCGTTGGAGGCGATGTAGCACTGCAGGGGCTTGTTGTGCTTGAGCACTTCAAGGACATCCGCGATCTTCAGCGGCTCGTGCTTTTTGTTGGTGCCCTCAAAGCTTTCGGGCTTATCGTAGGCAGAGATACCGGCGCAGACAATCAGGGTGCCGATGCCGGCAATAATCAGGACGATGGTGCAGACCATGCTGAGAAAGTCCTGATTGAAGGTGCCGCCGCACTTGGGCAGGATGACGGTGTAGATCAGCATGCTCATGCCCATGGGCACGGCGTAGTTCAGTGCAGTGGTCCAGACACCGATGGTGGGACGCTGCCGGGGATCGTTGGTCATGATGGCGGGCAGGGTCTGGGCGGTCATGTTGGTGACGGTGTAGCCGATGATGTAAATAATGTAGGTCAGGGCGAACACCGGCAGGCCGAGGCCCTTGCTGGAGCACAGGTTGAACATGCACAGCAGGCCCACCGCTTCAATCAGGTAGCCGCTGATCAGCAGAACGCGCAGCTTGCCGAAACGGGTGTTGACGCGGTCATAGACGAACGCCAGCATCGGGTCGGTGAAGCCGTCCAGAATGCGGGCCAGCATCAGGATGATGCCAACGGTTGCAGTGGTGATGCCGTAGCCGATGCTGGCAGAATAACTTGCCATACCGATCAGGGAGTAGACGCTCATGCCCACAAAGGCGTTGCAGGCGTAGCAGATGATCTGCCATGTTTTGGCGCGGCGATACTGAACGCCGTCTACCTCACTGGCGCTGGGTTTCTTTTGGAACATAATGATTTTCCTCCTTTTTGTGTGAAACGGGTTCCGCTTTTCTTGACACCAGAATAACAGAATGCAACAGGTACTGCCGGATAAAAAACTGGAATTGAGGATAAAAATTCGCGCAGTTCTGATCGCTCAACGAAAAATTCACCAATAACGTGAAAAATTATCCTTTTTGCTCCGCGCAGACCTGTTACAATAGGCACAAGAGAAAACTCGGCTTCTGAATAATCTGAATAAAAGGAGAACCATCATGCAGAAATTTGAAAAAGGTTTTTTCATCGGTGCTGCAACAGCAGCCCATCAGGTAGAGGGCAACAACACCAACAGCGACTACTGGGCACAGGAGCAGCTGCCCCATTCCAGCTTTACGGAACCCAGCGGCATTGCCTGCGACCATTATCATCGGTATGAGGAAGATATTAAGCTGCTGGCCGATGCCGGGCTGAACGCCTACCGTTTTTCCATCGAGTGGGCACGGGTGGAGCCGGAGGAAGGAACGTTCGACCCGGAAGCCATTGAACACTACCGCAGGGTGATCGCCTGCTGCAAGGCACACGGCGTAGAGCCCATCGTCACCCTGCTGCACTTCACCAGCCCCAAGTGGCTTATCTGCAAGGGCGGCTGGGAAGCAGAATCCACGGTCGAGGATTTTAAGCACTATGCAGCCTATGTCATGGAGCAGCTGGGCAGCGAGCTGCGCTATATCTGCACCATCAACGAAGCCAACATGGGCCTGCAGCTGGCCGCTATTTCCAAGCGGTTCCGCCTGATGGCAGAACAGGCTGCGAAAAATGCCGCAGCAGCCGGAAAGTCTGCGGAGGGCACGGTGCAGGTGGGCATGAACTTCCAGAAGATGATGGAAAACATGAAGTTTGCTGCCATGGAAAACGCACAGGTGTTCGGCACACCCCAGCCCCAGATCTTTGTCAGCGAGCGCACCCCGGAGGGTGACCTGCTGGTGCTGCGCGCCCATGCAGCCGCACGGGATGCCATCAAGGCCATCTGCCCGGAAGTCAAGGTGGGCCTGACCCTCTCGCTCCACGACTTGCAGGCACAGCCCGGCGGCGAAGCCTTTGCCGAGGCCGCATGGCAGGAGGAGTTTACCCACTACCTGCCCTACATTAAAGAGGATGACTTCTTAGGTGTACAGAACTACACCCGCACCCTTTACGGCCCGCAGGGGCAGCTGCCGGCACCGGAGGGCGCAGAGCTGACCCAGATGGATTACGAGGTCTATCCGCAGGCACTGGAACACGTCCTCCGCAAGGTGGCAGAAGATTTCAAGGGCAATCTCATCGTCACCGAAAACGGCATTGCCACCGCCGATGACACCCGCCGTGTGACGTTTATCCGGCAGGCACTGGAGGGCGTGCAGCATTGCATCGCTGACGGCATCCCGGTGAAGGGCTACTTCCATTGGAGCCTGATGGACAACTTTGAGTGGCAGAAGGGCTATGCCATGCAGTTCGGCCTGATTGCCGTGAACCGTGAAACCATGGAACGGACGGCAAAGCCCAGCCTTGGGGTGCTGGGTAGTTACGCAGAAAGATAAGCTGCAATAGCAAAAAACAGGCTGCGGAAGATGCTTCTCGCAGCCTGTTTTGGCTCAGTGGGAAAGATGCAGACCATGGACACCATCCGCAACCACGGCGGCGATCACATCAATTTGTTTCTGCGCCAGTTTTGCATCGGTGTTCAGAAGCCCCGAAAGGCCGTTCATTACAAAAATCAGGATGGCTCCGACATTTTCATATTGGGATGGTTCCATGTTTGCGAGTTTGATTTGTTCCAGAATGGCATCTCGCAGATGCTGTGTAAAGCGGTTCATGGCTGATGCCGGAACGACACCGAGGTAATCGGTTGCCTGCTGGAGAGAAGCAAACATCTCCTGCACAAAGGTCTCCGGCGCATCCAGCAGCTGCTGTGCGCCGCCCATATTGTCGCAGACGAGCTGGACCGTCTGCCGCTCTATTTCGGCGGTGAGCGCATCCAGCGTTTCGTAGTGGGAATAAAAGGTCGTTTTGTTGATCTCGGCGCGTTCGGCAATTTCTTTGACCGTGATCTTTTCGATGGGCTTCTCCCGCAGCAACGCAATAAACGCTTTCTGAATGGCACGCTTCGTTTTTTTGACACGGATATCCATACAATTCCTCCGTCAATGTATTTCGTAAAGGATGCTTAACCAACGCTTTGAAGGTGAACCGTTGCTTAAACACCGGACACGCCGGAAACTGCTGATTGCAGCCCCTGCGGCATAGTGCTATTATAACACCATAGAGATGGATAAGCAACTAAGAGTTGCAAATCTGATTCGTAAATACGATAAATCATCGGAAGACAATCCACGATGAAGTGGAATGGCTGAAGCAGAGCAACATGATCTGAGAAAAAGGAGAATGAAAATGATGGATTTCAACAGTGTCAAAGGCAAGGTAGCAATCGTTACCGGCGCAAGCCGCGGCATCGGCCGCGCCATTGCCGAGTGCTTCGGCGAAAACGGCATGAAGGTAGTCTGTGCAGCTCGCAGTGCCCAGCAGGGGCAGGCTGTGGCAGACGGCATCTGCGCCAAGGGCGGCGACGCCATCTTTATCCAGACCGATTGCAGCAAGGCTTCCGCCATCAAGAGCTGGTGGACAAGACGGTGGCACACTACGGTAAGCTGGATGGCGTTGTCAGCAACGCAGGCATCGGCATGGGCGGCACACCGCTGCATGAGTATGAGGTAGAGGATTACGAGAAGATCTTCTCCCTGAACAGCGAGGGTGTCTTTGCCGGGATGAAGTACGGTGCAGAGGCTATCCTGAAAAGCCACAGCGAGGGCGGCTTCCTCATCAATGTGGCATCGGTGGCAGGGCTTGTGCCCCAGCGCGGACAGGCATTGTACAGCGCCACCAAGTTTGGCGTGGTGGGCATGACCCGCGCAGCGGCACTGGATTATGCGGAATACGGCATCACCGTCAACGCCATCTGCCCCGGTTACACCAAGACCAGCATCTTTCGGAGATGCACCGGCTGCGGCCATGGACTTTTTCGCATCCGACTGCCCGGCAAAGCGGATGGGCGACCCGGAGGAGTGCGCCGCACTGGCACTCTTCCTTGCCAGCGGTCTGGCACGGTACATCACCGGCAGCCATCCCGGTGGACGGCGCACTGTCTGCCGGGCACCAGAGCATCAGCAGCTGGAAGCACCCGGAAATTTTGACCGGCGGCAAGCTGAACAGCCAGAGCACCATTGCAGCCCTGATGGAAAACGAGGCTGCAAAGGCTATCGTGGAGCAGTACTTGCCCGGCTTTGCCGAGAATCAGCAGGCAAAAGCCGCCTACGGCATGACCTTTGGCAAGATCGGCCCCATGCTGGGGCTGCCGGAAGCAGCGCTGAAGGCACTGCTGGATGCGCTGGATAACCTGTGATAGATGCCGCTCTGAAAGCCCCATGACCGGGGCTTTCGTTCTGCCTGCGTGCGGTTGATTTTTGGAGGAGATCATGAAGAACGAAGCACTTTTCCGTACCGGCTCTGTCTGGAAGTCCATTTTTTCCATGGCAGTGCCCTCCATCATCATTATCCTTGTCATGGTGCTGTACAACATGGCGGATATGTTTTTTGTGGGCTGTCTGGGCGATACTGCACAGGTGGCGGCGGTCTCCGTTGTGGGACCGGTGTTTTCGATCCTTGCGGCGGTGGCAACGATGCTTGGCGCAGGCAGCAGTGCTGTCATTGCACGCTGCTTTGGCGCGGGTGAGATCGAGCAGGGCAAGATCTGCTCCTCGCTCTGCTTCTGGACCAGCTTTTTTCTGGGCGTTCTGGTCAGCATCGGTCTGCTGGTGGGCAGAGTGCCGCTTCTGGGAATGCTGGGCTCGAATGCAGAGATCTTCCCCTACGCGGAGCGGTATCTTCAGGTCCTGGCACTGGGTGCGCCGTTTTTTATCCTGTCCAACAGCATGGCGATGCTGGTGCGTGCAGAGGGAGCGGCAAAAGAGGGCATGATCGGCAATCTTCTGGGCACGCTGATCAACTGCATTTTTGACCCGCTGTTTATTCTGGTGCTGAACTTCGGTGTCAGCGGTGCGGCTGCCGCCAGTGTGCTGGGCAACCTTGTGGCGACTGCCTGCTATCTGCGCTACATCGTCAAGCACGGCACGGTGCTGACCGTTGACTTCCGCCCGGCTCTGAAAAAGCCGCAGATGCTGGGCGAGCTGCTGGCCATCGGTCTGCCCAACGGCATCAGCAGCCTGCTGGCCGGGTTTGCATCCTCCTTCAGCAACCGGCTGTTGGTGACCCACGGTACGGCGGCGGTCGCAGCTATGGCAGCGGCAGGCAAGACGACCATGGTCATCAGCATGATCGCCATGGCGATCTGTATGGGCTGCCAGCCGCTTCTGGCGTACAGCTACGGCGCAGGCGACTCAAAACGCCTGAAACAGCTTTTGAAGGACCTGATCCTGCTGACCGTTGTTTTTGGCGTCCTTGCCGGAGCTGCCAGCTTTGCCGGACGCAATGCGCTGATCGGGATGTTCATCAAGGAAGAAGACACTTTCCGTCTGGGAACGCAGCTGGTGGTCTATCTGGTTCTGGGCAGCCCGGTGATCGGTCTGACCTATCTGGCAACCAATCTGCTGCAATCTGTGGGCAGGGCAAGCGGTGCGGTGGTGCTCTCTCTTTTTTGCGGCAGGGGCTGCTGCTGATCCCGCTGCTGTACCTGATGAATGCGCTTTGCGGCGTGCAGGGCATTGCGGCGGCGCACCTGGTAGCAGACGTTGGTGCTGCGGCTATCTCTGCGGGCATCCTGCTGCACTGGCTCCGGGCCTCGATGGAAAAAACGGCGGAAGTATGATATACTGTTTTTATCAATGAGCCGGAGGGGTTACACATGGATGTTCTCCAGAATATGATGCTGCTTTCCGAACTTGTCCAGTGCGGCGGCAATGTTTATACATGGTGCTATGATGCACAAGGTGTGCTCTTGCGGAGCAACTGCCCGGACGAGGCATTCCTCCAGCGCATTTGAGCTGTTCGGCTGCAAACAGCGGATGCTGGAGCATGGGAACCGGGACGATGTGCCCGTTACCTTGGGAACGGCGCTGGGGCTTTTGTGGGGCGCAGCCTTTGAAAAGGAAGAGGGAAAACTGAAGCGCGTCTGGGTCATCGGGCCGGTGTTCTATCAGGATGTGACGCTGCGCGGGATCGAGGACGGACTGAAATATTACAGCAAGCTGGAGATCAGTGTGGCATGGACGATCCAGCTATACAAAGCTCTTGAAAAAGTCCCTACCCTGCAAAACACCATTATGAACCGCTATCTGCTGATGATGCACTACTGCCTCACCGGGCAGCGGCTGGAGCTGAGCTGTGTCAACAGCAGCACAGCGCAGGAGGAGCGGCTGAAAAGCTCTGCCATCCCCCACGACCGGCATAAGATCTGGATGGCGGAGCAGGGAATGCTGCAAATGGTCCGCACCGGAGATATGAATTACAAGCAGGCACTTTCCAATAGTATGAGTATGAGTGCGGGTGTGCCGGTACAGAGCAGCGATGTGCTACGCCAGAGTAAGACCTCCATCATCGTGTTCACCTCGCTGGTGTGCCGTGCTGCCATTGAGGGTGGTCTTTCCCCGGAGGAGGCGTACTCGCTGGGGGACAGCTACATTCAGGCGGCAGAATCGGCAAAATCGCTGGATGAGCTGAGCCCCCTTGCAATGATGATGTACGATGATTTCATCCGACGTGTCCACAAACACCGGACAAACCCGAACCTCAGTAGACAGATCCAGAAGTGTGTGGATTATATCGAGATGAATCTGGACAAAAAGAATCGTAGCGGAAGATCTTGCCGCCCTGGTGGGCTACACGGAATATTACCTCACCCACAAATTCAAGGAAGAAACGGGTCTGAGTGTCACGAACTATGTAAAGTTTGCAAAGGTCGAACGTGCGAAAGTTCTGCTGAAAAGTACACCGCTCAGCGTCCGGGAAATTTCCGAACAGCTTGGTTTTGCCACCCGCAATTATTTCAGCGCGGTCTTTCAGCAGGTCACCGGAAAAACGCCCATGGAATTCCGGGAAACATAAAGCAGAACAGGCATCCTGCGTTACCGCTTGGCGGTATCGGGCAGGATGCCTGTTCTGCTATGATGAAGAAGAATGGAGAAAGATGGCTCAGTTGAGGAACTTCTCGTTCAGGGTCACGCCAAAGTCGTGGGCAATGGCACGGAGGTCGTCGTCGGTGATGGTCTGCCGGATGATGCCGCCGCCCATGGAGAGCACCTTGACGTAAATTTCGGCGCTCTTCTCAATGGTGTGGGCCAGACCGAAGGTGATGTCAAAGTCCGGGCCGGAGGCAAACAGACCGTGCTGTGCCCAGATAGCAGCCTGATAGTGCTTCATCAGCTCGCTGGTGGCCATGGCGATATCTGCCCCGCCGGGCACCATCCACGGGCAGACGCCCACGCCTTCCGGGAACACCACCGGGCACTCGGTGGCGCTCTGCCACAGCGCGCGGGTGAAGTCCCGGTCGGTCAGGGGCAGAATGTAGGTCAGGGCGATCACGTTGGTGGCGTGGCAGTGATAGATGACACGGTTTGCGCCGCCCGTGGCAGCCTTGCGGACACTGTGGTTCATAAAGTGGCTGGGGAACTCACTGGTGGGCTTTGCGCCGCCCTCCAAGCCCCAGACGATGCGCCAGCTGTCGCCCTTGTCGTTGATCTCCACGATGCCGATGCTGTGAACAGGGTCCGGTTCTACGTTGCGGAAGAACTTGCCGGAGCCGGTGGTAATGAAATACTCCCCCGCCAGATTGTCCGCCTGCACGCCCATGTTCACCCACTCCCGGGGCTGCTCGTCAAAGAAGGGACGGCACTGCGCCACTTCCTCTTCCTTCATGCGGTAGGTCAGGTTGCCGCCGTTGCGCTCGTGCCAGCCCTGTAGCCAGCCATCGTTGCACATCCGCATAAAGCCTTTGACAATTTCAATATCCAGAATACCCATCTTCAAAAACACTCTCTCATTCAAATGCGCTTGCTCAGCACGTTCTGCTCGTACTTTTTGACTTCCTCAAACCATGCACCGTCCACCGGCACACTGTTCCGGCGGCAGTATTCGTCCCAGACCTCGCCAAAGGGCAGGGTCTTCAGCTCCTCCTGCCGAACCATCAGCTCGGTGAACTGGTTGGTGTCCTGCAGCTTCTTCAGCACCGTATGCGGGGTGCACAGGGCAGACAGCAGCGCCTTTTCCACGTTGCGGAAGCCCACTGTCCATGCGGAGATGCGGTTGATGGAAGCGTCAAAGTAATCCAGTGCAATGTTCACCCGGCCGTCCAGACCGCCGCAGCGCACGATCTCCTTGCAGATCTCCTTCGTTTCGTCGTCAAACAGCACCACATGGTCGGAGTCCCAGCGGATGGGGCGGGTGATGTGGAGGGCAATCTCCGGGAAGAAGGCCAACAGGGCGGGGATCTTATCGCTGACCACCTCGGTGGGATGGTAGTGGCCGTTATCCATCAGCGGAATGCACTTTTCCCGGTTGAAGGCGGCGTAGCTCAGGGCAAACTCAGCGCTGCCAACGGTGTACGCCTCCACACCGATGCCGAACACCTTGCTCTCGATGCAGGGCTTCACCAGCTTGAAGTCGTAAGGCTCGCTCAAAATCTCGTCGATGCTGGCCTTGTAACGGTCGCGGGGACCTTTGCGATCAGCCGGTACGTCATTAAAGCCGTCGCCCGTCCAGATGTTCATGGTGCAGGGCTGCCCCAGCTCCTCGGCCAGATACTGACTGATGCGGATGCAGGCCTTGCCGTGTTCCACCCAGAATTTCCGGGTCTCCTCGTTGGGGCTGGCAAGGGTCAGCGGGTCGCACTTGGGGTGGGAGAAAAAGGTGGGGTTGAAGTCTGCACCCAGCCCTCTTGCCTTGCAGAAATCCACCCATTTTTTGAAGTGCTTCGGCTCCAGCCTGTCCCGGTCTACCCACGGGTTTTCCTCGTCAAAAATGGCGTAGGAGGCATGGAGGTTGATTTTTTTTGGTGCCAGGGCAGAGGGACAGCACCTTGTCCATATCTGCCATCAGTTCCTCCGGGGTGCGGGCCCGGCCGGGGTAATTGCCGGTGGTCTGGATGCCCCCGGTAAGGGGCTTGGTGGGGTCGGTGTCGAAGCCCCGGACGTCATCCCCCTGCCAGCAGTGCAGAGAAATGGGCAAGGTCTTTAACCGGGCAATGGCAGCTTCGGTGTCCACGCCAATGGCGGCGTAGCGGGCTTTTGCTTCTGCGTAACTCATACGGTTCCTCCTTCAGAAATGCTCATCTGAATTTTCAAATTGCCGATGGCGGTGGCTTCGATGGGCAGCGCCACCACCTGTTTTCCGGTATAGTGGGCGGTCAGCTCGTTCAGGGTAGCGTTCTTTGCGCCGCCGCCTGCAATGTACAGCTTATCCCAGTGCTGCCCGGTGAGGGCTTCCAGCTCCCGGAAAGCCTCCCCATAGCAGTACGCCAGCGAGTGGTAGATGCTGTTGATGAGGTCGGCATCCGTGGCAGGGGCTTCGCCGGTCTCGGCGAGAGCCGTGCGAATCTCTGCGCGCATATCCTGCGGGGCAGAGAAGCGGGCAGCGTTCACATCAAAGATGCGGGTGTAGGTGCTGGTCTTGGCCAGCTCCACCATCTCGGCAAAGGAGATGCCCAGCTGTTTTTGCACACACTGGATGATCCACAGACCCATGATGTTTTTCAGGTAGCGGATGTACCCCACGCCGCCCTCGTTGGTAAAGTTGGCGCGGCAGCTTTCCGGGCTGGTGATGGGCTTTGCCAGCTTGACCCCCAGCAAACTCCATGTGCCGGAGGAGAGAAACGGCGCATCCCCCTGCTCCATGGGGATGCCCTCCACCGCGCTGGCGGTGTCGTGGGTGGCGCACAGCACTACCTTGGTCTGCCCGCCCACCTCGGCGGCAATGTCGGGCAGCAGCGAACCCAGAACCGTGCCGGGTGCGGTGAGCTTAGGGAACATCGTTTCCGGCAGGCCAAGCGCCTGTAAAATTTCCGGGTCATATTCCCCGGTCTGAGCATTCACAAGGCCGGTGGAGGTGGCGTTGGTGTACTCCCGTGCCTTTACGCCGCAGAGCTTCCACAGCAGATATTCCGGGATCATCAAAAAGTCCTCGACCTGCGCCAGCCGCCCGGCTGTTTTGTCGGCATACAGTTGATAAATGCTGTTGAAGGGCTGGAACTGGATGCCGGTGCGCTGGTAAAGCTGTTCAAAGGGCAGGATGCTGTGTACTTCGGGAATGACCGCCTGCGTCCGGCTGTCGCGGTAAGTGTAGACAGGGTAGAGGGGCTGACCGTCTTTCAGCAGCACATAGTCCACCGCCCATGTGTCGATGGAAAGGCTCTCGATATTCGGATATTTTGCAAAGGCTTCCCGGATGCCCTGCTTCACGTTGGCAAACAGGCTGTCGATGTCCCATTCCAGATGACCGTCCACCCGCTGGACGCTGTTGGGAAAACGGTACACTTCCTCGGTGCGGAGAACACCGTTCTCCATCCATCCTACAATGTGCCGCCCGCTGGACGCACCAATGTCGATGGCAAGATAGTTTTTGTGCATAATGCGTCTCCTGTGTGGCTTTGACTGCTACCAGTATAGCGGTATAATGCGGGCAATTCCATCCGCAAAGGTGACGCATTCTTTGTGAAAAGTCTACTCTTGCAATGCAAAGGCTGGTGCGCTATACTGAACCTAGGGTGTATCTGAAAAGTCGAAAATTTAGTCTATTTCTACAAGCACAGCTGGATTTTGCGTTAAACAGCCTTGAAATCCACAAAGGATTCCTGCGGCTATTTGCCTTAAATCCCGCTTGTGCTTGCGAAATATTCGTCATTTTCTTTGTTTTCAGATACACCTCGGAAAGAGAGAAAACAGAAAATGCTGACCTATAACATGGATGTGACCCCGGAAAGCGTCTGGAAACGCACCACTCCCAGCGAAGCAGAGCTGGCACAGCCCTATTACTGCACCGAGGCGGGGGTGTTCTATGCCCAGCAGCATTTTTCCACTGCCCGCACCGATAAAGAAAGCTACCTTCTGTTTTATACCCTCCGGGGTGCAGGGCTCATCGAGCAGGGGGAAAGCCATGTGGTGCTCGGCACCGGGCAGGCGCTGCTGCTGAACTGCCGCACCCCGCAGAGCTACTGCACCGCCCCGGGGCAAAGCTGCTGGCATCATTATTGGGTGCATCTGGACGGCGCAGGGGTGGCTGCCATGGAGCCGCTGCTGCTTCCTGGCAAAAAACTGACCCCGGTGCAGCTCACCGGGGTCAAGATGCAGGAATTGTTTGAAATGCTTTTAGGGCAGATGGAGCACAGCACCGTGGACAGTATGGTGACCACCGGGCTGGCACTGCACGAGATGCTGGCGCTGTGCGCCCGGAGCATTCTTGCAGAAGCTGAAACCACCAGCGCGCGGCAGGTCATTTTGCAGGCTGCGGAAACCCTGCGAAAGAATTACCAGCAGGAGCTTTGCCTTGCCGACCTGCTGGCAGAGGCACACATGAGCAAAAGTTATTTTCTGCGGCTGTTCCGGCGGTATATGGGCACGACACCGTATAATTACCTCGTCAACTTCCGCATCACACAGGCAAAGGAACTGCTTGTCCTCACCGACCACAGCGTCGGCGAAATTGCACAGAAGGTAGGCTTTGGGGATGCCAGCAATTTTTCCACCCGCTTTGCAAAAGCCACCGGGCAAAGCCCTCTGCAATACCGCAAAAGTGCGCTGAAGCCGCAGGAGGGCACAAGGTGAACAAAGGTTCTTGACCTTTTTGCCGGAGCTATGCTGTATGTGGTGGTGTAGGAACTGATCCCGGAAATAGGGCTTTATGGAGGCGGAATCTTTTCCGCAGGGGAAAAGCGTGGTATACTGAACGCAATGAACCGGAACGGATCAAAGAAAGATGAGGACTGTGAAATGAACATCAAAGAACGGGCAGCACAGGCTGCCGCATGGAAAGCTGCCGGACAGTGCAACTGCGCGCAGGCGGTGCTGAAAGCATTTGAGGATAATCTGCCGGTGGATGCCGACACCCTGATGAAGCTGGGCGCAGGCTATGCCGCCGGTATGGGCTGCATGGAAAGCACTTGCGGTGCACTCATCGGCGCAGTGATGGTGGCAGGCGTTGTCACCGACGGCAAGGGCACGCCCCACATTTCCAAGGAACTGTTGCAAAACTTTCAGGAAAAATGCGGCGCTACCATTTGTAAAGACCTGAAGGGTGTGGAGACCGGTGCACCGCTGTGCCCCTGCCCGGAGTGCGTCCGTAACGCTGTGCTGGCACTGGGTGAGGTGCTGGGGGAGTAAGATGAAAAAGGTGTTGTTTGTTTGCCACGGCAATATCTTTGGAAACGCAAAATAATAACGATAGTAAATTAAAATTTTACGTTTTGCGTGGTTTGCTACACCACAATTACACCATTTTGTAAGAGCCTTGAATGACACAAAAAGCTGACGGATGCCGCAAGATGCGCACTGTCGGCTTTTTCGTTTACAGGGGGATGAGGGGGTGGTATAATAAGAATGGAGTTTGAAAGATAGCCTTGAGGAATACCTCAACGAATGCTGAAAAGCACAAAACCGGTGAAAGAGAGCCCGGAAACGGTAAGAAAGGTGCTATAAGTGAAACGAATTTCAGAAATAACGAGAAGAGATGTTTTTAATTTGTTTCTATATGGAATAGATAAAAATACAGATTTCGGAACAGAGTTGCTCCATTATAATTATTCTGGAAAACTAAGTGAACTGGACTTTTTGAAGAGAATTTATAATCTTGAACAGCTGCCAAGTTATGATGGGCGGTATTTAAATGCAGAAGGTGATATTTGGCAGCATACTGTAAATAATGATGACTATCAAAAGGATGGGCTTTTGATGATGAGAGGTTTAAATTATCAAATGGTGATGACGAAATCTTTCTAAAGTTTCTTTGCGCGGTATTCCATCCGGCTGTACGCGAAGAAAGAGGATGCTGGCAAGAGTGCCTTATTTCCGTGAATGAGCTGCTTCGCATGGATGGGTATGAGTTGTATCCATCTGGGAAAATTTCTGGAAGAGACATTTATAATTGGAGAGAGTATAACGACAACGAAATTGATGTGTTTGTTCCATTTTCTCAGCGGAATGAAAAAGCAATCAGAGCACATAGTCTTAAACTGTATATTTGTATGAAAGCACGTAATCAAATTTGCGCATTGTTTGAAAAGTATAATGATGTGTATAGAGAAACAAACGAAACGGGCTTTCAGTATGACGTAACAACGGAAGAATATGTTTTTCGAGATATTTCCTGTTTCTATGAACCGAGATGTTATAACAGAAGTAGCAAATATGTTAGAACAAGGGATATGAAGCAATTCATATTACATAATTCTCCATTTTGCGTCTTTGATGCAATAGAACTTTATTTTCGATACAATGCAGACAATAATTACTCAAAAGAGATGAATGCATTGTTGGTGCGACAAGCGATTGGGTATCAATTGATTCAAGGAAAACTTAAATGTACAGTAGAAACGTCTTTGAGTGAGAACACGATTGCAGCAATTCCAGAAAAGGGACTAAAAGAACTTGTTACGGACGCAGAAAATTATTACAGGGATGGAAATAAACAGATTGCAGTTGAGAAATTGTGGGATGCGTTTGAGCGATTGAAAACATACTATTCTCCGAAGCTGGATAAAAAGAACTCGGCAAACAAGGTGGTTGAAACTATGAGCCACAAAGAACCCCATTTTCAAAAGCTGTATGAAGATGAGTTTAAGGTGTTGACTGAGATCGGAAATGGCTTTAGAATCCGGCATCACGAAACAACGCAGACCGATATTACAGATGATCGGCAGTACGATTACTTCTATCAACGCTGCCATGCGTTGATTTCCACGGCAATTCTTTACTTGGAAGAGAGTGTGAAAAGTGAAGCGGAATAAAGATGATAAGGGAAAAGAGGCGGTGATCCGCAGCTCGGCAGCGGAGTACCTGACCTTTGTGGCGTCCACAGGTGAGAACGATGCCAGCTATGAAATGCGCTACGAGGATGAGAACATCTGGCTGACACAGAAGATGATGGCAGCACTGTACGCTGTGTCCAAACAGACGATTTCCCAGCATATCAAACGCATCTATGCCGATGGAGAGCTCACCCCGGAGGCAACTGTCAAGAAATACTTGACGGTTCAAACCGAGGGCAATCGGCAGATCAGCCGCAAACAGGATCACTACAGCCTGCAAATGATCATTGCTGTCGGCTTCAAGGTAAACAACCAGCGAGCGGTGCAGTTCCGTAAGTGGGCAGGGCAGATCGTCAAGGACCACACCATTCAGGGCTGGACAATGGATGTGGAACGCCTGAAAAAGGGTCATATGTTCACGGATGAATACTTCGAGCGGCAACTGCAGCAGATCCGGGAGATTCGCCTGTCGGAGCGCAAGTTCTACCAGAAAGTGACAGACCTGTATGCTACGGCGTTCGATTACGATAAGGATGCCAAGACGACCCGGCTGTTCTTCCAGACCGTCCAGAACAAGATGCACTATGCCGTGCATCGCCACACGGCGGCAGAGCTGATCTATGAGCGGGCCGATGCCAACAAGGAGCACATGGGTCTGACCACATGGGAAAATGCCCCGGACGGAAAAATCCTGAAAGCAGATGTGACGGTGGCCAAAAATTACCTGAGCAAAGAGGAAATGAACTATCTGGAGCGCATCGTGTCGCTCTATCTGGACTATGCCGAATTGCAGGCAGAACGGAAAATCCCCATGAGCATGGAGGACTGGGCAACGCGTCTGGACGGCTTTTTGGAGTTCAACGGCAACGAGCTGCTGACCGGCCCCGGAAAAATCAGCGCAGAACAGGCGAAGCTTCACGCAGAAACGGAATATGAGAAGTATCGTATCGTGCAGGACCGTTTATATGAGAGCGATTTTGATCGGTTTATGATGCTGGAGGAGAAAGTGGAGCGTAAGTGAAACTTAACGGAACTGGAGAAAGTCACACAGCCGAATAGTTGAATGAGAGAGCGTGATTCCAGGTGTATAAGGATGTTTACTAAATACTGGAATGTGGTATAATGGAAAAAACAGGGAAATATTAAATTTTCACTGATAGTCCAACTAGTTGTACCTGAATTATGATATTCTATTTGAAGGAGAGAATTCCATGGCAGGGAAAAGTAGAAAAGTATCCTTTTATCTCTTGGTTCTTGAGAAAAAAGAACCAATTCAAGGTAGCCGACATAAAAGATTTGTGCCCTTGAAAAATGATGAGATTGAAGAACATTTTAGAAATATATATGATAATAAAATGCAGTCACTTTCAAACGGCAACAAGGCAATCTCTGTAAATTTTTCAAGTGGGACAGATATTGTAGAAGTCTTGGACTATACAAATCATTGTGCTTTTGTAAAAATCGGACAACAAAACCCGTCCAATACAGTAGCCTTACGGGATCAAGAAACTTTAGAGACTGAAGAAGTTCCGATGGCTGAAAATCAGCTTTTGGAATTGTTCACATATTGTCTCATCGATTTTGAAACTGGAATTATCAGCTATATCAGCATTAGTGGTGCTCCGAGAGTATCGACAATTCGAACACTTTTCGATCATTATTTCCTTCACACAGAAAGTATAGTAACAAAACTTGCTGCATATTATGCAGGACGATATAATTTCCAAACTTGCAAGCAAGAAAACCATTAGTAAATTGGAAGTTGAGGTAGCTGTTCCTAGCGACCAGATTCTCAGCGAATTGGGTGTAAATCCGAACAGTTATGACGCTCTGCAAAATGTGCGCACTCGCACAGCAACTTACGAGGTAGTGGGACATCGTAATAAGAGCATCTTTGAAAATCAAAGCGGATTTATGGAATTAATTGGCGATATCAAATCAACCTTAGGAGAAAATTTGCTCAAACTTCGCGCTAATGCAAAAGACGAAAATGAACAATCGCAATCGTATGATTTGCTCCAGTACAGTTTTACAAAAACAGTAAATCTTGAAAGAGAAAACATTGAAACAATCGGTGCTAATGAATTCAAAGAAATTCTTGAAACTGTTTATGCTGAAAACAAGAATGAATTGTTAAGATATTGCCATTATTAAGAGATATTAAAAAGGGAGGTGAGAGAATGAATTGGACAAAAGCAAAAAATATTGCTAAATTGGGTGGAGCATTGGCTATATCAGCGGGTGCTTCAGTGCTCGTTCTTGAATGCCCTTATTTTAATATTTCTCTATTTTTAAAATGCAATGTAGATTTTCATTACAACGCAATTTCAATGTCTGCAACCATCGGAGGATTTTTGTTTACAGGCATTAGCATTTTGATTTCGACACTTGAAAAGAGTCGAATAAAACGTTTATGGGACTATAACTATCTTGACAATCTTTACCGTGCTGCATTTATAGGTATATCGGCCAATGTGGTAACACTAGTCGTTGCATTATTGGTTATACTTTTGGATATAAAAGAAAAGATACAACGCATTTTTGTAAGTGTTGAAATTGCGTCCATCATTACAAGTTTGGTGTTTTTTATTTGGAGTATAAGGCTAATGCTTTTTGTAATTTCGCGACTTAAAGACAAGGAGTAGCGGATAGACATCGTTACCATATATACAAACAGCCGCCCAGCGACCTTACGGTCTCGCTGGGCGGCTTATTTTTTGCGTTTCCACAACAGATATTCTTCGTAGCGGTGCATCTCGTTCTGCTCTTCTTCGGTCAGGCGTTGGCGCTGCTTGCGGGCTTCGTCCGAGGGGTCGATGTCGGTCAGGCCCAGAAGGTAGTCGGCAGAGGTGCCATAACGCTTGCAGAGTGCAATCAAAACTTCATGGCTGGGAGATGCTTTGTCGCGTTCCCATGTGCGGACGGTAGGCACTGAAACATGAAATGCTTTTGCTAAATCTTCTTGCGTTTCACCGTTTAATTTGCGTAATTCCGCGAGCCGTTCGCCAATCATCCTAATCCCTGCCTTTCTTTGCTATCAGTATAAATAATATTGTCGCTTTTGACAAAAAACGATAATCCCGTTGTCAGTTTTGCTTAAAAGTGATAATATTATTATCATAATAGTGCGAAAGTGATAAGAATACTGACACTTCCGCCGCAACGCTAAGGCAAAGCGAGGGAATCCCCGTTGGAACAACTGATCGACTTTCACGCACCGGAAGTGCAGGCGGTGCTGGATACACTACTAAAAGATCGCTCCACCGGCAAAAACATCATCTGGGCCACCGACCCGCCGGAGGAACTGCAAACGGTGATGTACGAACCTGTCACGGATAGATCCCAGATCACCGCGCAGCAGCTCGGGCTGACCCACTACGAGGTGGTGCTGCCCCGGATGATGAAGCAGACCGACACCCAGCAGCAGCGCACCCGCAAAAAAGGCGAGGTGTTCAGCCCCGCATGGGTCTGCAACAAGATGAACAACGCACTGGACGCCGACTGGTTCGGTACGCTGAGGGCAGAGGAGAGCGCCGGGCAGTTCACGGTGGAGCTGCCCCAAGGCTGGCAGACGGTGGAAACGCCGGTGCAGTTCCCGGTTTGCAAGGGCAGGACCCCAGCATGGGTGCAGTATGTGCAGAGCCGCCGCTTGGAGGTGACCTGCGGCGAAGCCCCCTTTCTGGCGTCCCGGTACGATGCCGCCACCGGCGAGATGATCCCGGTAGCCCGGCGCATTGGCATTCTGGACCGCAAGCTGCGTGTGGTAAGCGAGAACGCCGTCACAGAGGACGAGTGGCGCAAATATGCCACCCATGCGGTGCAGTCCACCTACGGCTACGAGTATCAGGGCGATAATCTTTTGTTGGCACGGGTCAACCTTCTGCTGACCTATGCAGAGCATCTGCAAGCACGCTGGCAGCGCAAACCCGCAAAAGAAGAGTTACAGCCTATCGCCAACATTATCAGCTGGAACCTGTGGCAGATGGACGGCCTGCACCTGTCCGTGCCCGGTGGCAAGCCCCCCAGCCGGAGGCAGAACAGCTTGATCTCTTTTCCATATTCGGGGCGGCAGAGCCGCAGCCGCCCACGGTATCCTGTAAAGTGAAAAATTGGCGCAAGGGCAGCCACGGAACGACCCAGAACTTTGAAACCATTCAGGAAGGGAGTACCAGTATGAAGTTTGATTATGTCATCGGAAACCCGCCATATCAGATAAGTGATGGCGGTGCCGGCGTAAGTGCAACGCCTATCTATAATCGTTTTATCGAAGCAATCAAAACTATACATCCCGGCGCAATTTGCTTGATTATTCCTGCAAAATGGTACTCCGGCGGTAAAGGACTAGATAAGTTCAGAGAGGAAATGCTAGGAGATAGACATATTTCAACATTGGTTGATTATTCTAATTCGCTAGATGTTTTTCCGAATGTAGATGTTGCAGGTGGCGTTTGCTATTTTGTCTGGAAAGAAGCATATAACGGTAAGTGTAAGTATACAAACTATCGTAATGGAAAAGCTACAACAGCATACAGAGATTTGAATGAGTTTCAAACATTTATTCGCTATCCAGTTGCATCCGGAATAGTCAAAAAAGTAAAAGAAGATGGAGAATTAACACTGGATAAAGTGGTTTCCAGCAGAAAACCATTTGGACTTGCAACAACAGCAAAGCCAATGAAAACCGGTGACATTACACTACGATACAATGGAGGACGTGGCCCATATAAAAGTACCGAGATAAGGGTAGGAACAGAAATGATTGACCAATGGAAAATTATCATTTCTCGTCTTACGGCAGAACACGCAGGACAACCAGCCAAGGATGGAAAGTACCGTGTTCTTTCAACGATGGAGCTTTTGAAGCCGGATGAAATATGTTCCGAAACGTATCTTGTGGCGGGAGCATTTGATTCAAAAGAAGAAGCAACCAACTATATGGATTACTTAAAGACGCAATTTGTTCGATTTCTTATCCTACAAATTGCAATGACGCAGCAGTTAAGCAAAGCGTCATTCGCATTTGTTCCTTGTCAGGATTTTACAAGAAAATGGACAGACAAACAACTGTTTGAAAAATATGATTTATCTAGTGAAGAAGTAAACTACATTCAAGGAATGATAAAGGAGATGGCATAATGGCTGGCATAACCCTGCGCACTGCCCGGCAGGTGGTGCCCATGATCTACGCCTATACCACCCCGGAAATTGCCCGGCACAACGGCTGGACGAAGATCGGCTACACCGAGCAATCGGTGGACAAACGCCTGAAACAGCAGACTCACACCGCCGATGTGCTGTTCCACGAGGAGTGGCGGGGCAATGCCGTCTACGATGACGGCAGCGGCGAGGTGTTCACCGACCACGATTTCCACGCCTACCTCCGCAAGCTGAACGTGGAGAACGACCGCAAAAACGAGTGGTTCCATCTGGATGGGCAGCAGTCCCGGCGGTATTTTCAGGATTTCCGCATGAACCGGGGCCGTGTGCAGCTGGATGCCGCCATCGCCTACACCCTGCGGGAAGAACAGGCAAGGGCTGTCCGCGACACCAAGACCTATTACCAGAGCCACCCCGGCGGGGAATACCTCTGGAACGCCAAGCCCCGCTTTGGCAAAACGCTTTCCGTCTACGATTTCTGCAAGCAGGTCGATGCACAGACGGTGCTCATCGTCACCAACCGCCCCGCCATCGCCAACAGCTGGTGCAGCGACTATGTGCGCTTTCTGGGCATGGAGTCCGGCTATCTGTTCGTCAGTCATGTGGATGCCCTTGCCGGGCAGCCCCATGTGCTGGACGAGCAGGGCTATCTGGATGCCGCCGCACAGGGCGAGAAACTGTATAAGCGCATCGAGTTCGTCAGCCTGCAGGACATGAAAGGCTCCAAATATTTCGGCGGCGAGTATGACAAGCTGCGCCACCTGACCGAGCTGAACTGGGATGTGCTGGTCATCGACGAAGCCCACGAGGGCGTGGACACCTACAAGACCGACCTAGCCTTTGACCGCATCCGCCGCAAGTTCACGCTGCACCTGTCTGGCACCCCCTTCAAGGCGCTGGCGAACGACAAGTTTGCCGGGGATGCCATCTTCAACTGGACCTATGCCGACGAGCAGGCCGCCAAGCGGAACTGGCAGGGCGCACCGGGGCAGCAGAATCCCTACGCCAACCTCCCCATGCTCAACCTCTATACCTACCAGATGTCCGAGATCATCCGGGACGAAATTCAGAAGGGCGTGGAGATCGACGGCGAAACGCAGGAATTTGCCTTTGACCTGAACGAGTTCTTCAAGGTGAAGCCCAGCGGCAGCTTTGAGCATGACGCTGAGGTGGACCGCTTTTTGGATGCCATGACCACCCAGAACAAATTTCCGTTTTCCACCCCGGAGCTGCGTGCTGAACTGAAGCACACCTTCTGGCTGCTGAACCGGGTGGACAGTGCCAGAGCGCTGGCGAAAAAGCTGCAGGCGCACCCGGTGTTCCGGGACTATGAGGTGATCCTTGCCGCCGGTGACGGCAAGCTGGACGACACGGACGAGAACCAGAAGAGCTTTGACCGGGTAAAAGCCGCCATCGCCCACCACGAAAAGACCATCACCCTGTCGGTGGGGCAGCTCACCACCGGTGTCACCATCCCGGAGTGGTCGGCGGTGCTGATGCTCTCCAACCTGAAAAGCCCGGCGCTGTATATGCAGGCGGCGTTCCGTGCCCAGAACCCCTGCCTTTTCCACGAAAACGGCACCTTCCGCCGCAAAGAGAACGCCTATGTGTTCGATTTTGACCCTGCACGCACCCTGCTGATCTACGAGCAGTTCGCCAACGACCTTTCCCGGGACACCGCCAGCGGCAAGGGCGACACCGGGGAGCGCAAGGCGCACATCCAGAATCTGCTCAACTTCTTCCCGGTCATCGGCGAGGACGAGGAAGGGGAGATGATCCCGCTGGATGCGGAAAAAGTCCTCAGCATCCCCCGGAAGATCAAGTCCAAGGAAGTGGTGCGGATGGGCTTTCAGAGCAATTTCCTGTTCCAGAACATTTCCAACGTGTTCAGTGCGCCGCAGGAGGTGCTGGATATTCTGCAAAACTTCCAGCCCATCAGCGAGGCAAAGGCAAAGCCCATCCAGATCACCCCGGAGACCGGCGCAGACCTCTCCTTGAACGACAAGGGCGAGGTGGATTTGGACGAGGGCTACGTCATCGGCAAGGCAGCGGATGTGTTTGGGGCGAAGATCTACGAAAGCACCCCGGCACTGGACACCGCCCTGCAAGACCTGACAGATGCTCCGGCTCCTGCCAAAGAAGAGCATCTGGAACCCCTGAAAAAGAGCATCACCAAAGAGATCATCACCCCTATGGTGGAGCAGGCAAAGCAGGAGTATGGTCGGGATCTGAAGCTGTCCGACCAGAAGCGGTTCGAGAGCACCGCCAAAGCCAAGATGGACGTGGCGGTGAACAAGGTGGTGGACAACTACCGCATCGACCAGAGCCAGCTGGAGACCCAACGCACCCAGCAGCTGCAAAGCTGCACCACCGCCCAGCAGCGCCAGCAGGTGAACCGGGAATTTGACGCAAAGCAGCAGCAGAGCACCGCCGCCCTGATGGAGACGTTGCAATCCACCATCCAGCAGACGGCGCAGGAAATGCAGCAGACCATCGTGCGCACCGTGGAGACCAACCAGAAGGAGCAGGAGAAAAAGGGCTACGAGGACACCGTCCGTGACCATCTCCGGGGATTTTCCCGCACCATCCCGTCCTTCCTCATGGCCTACGGCGACGAGACTGTGACGCTGGCAAATTTTGACCAAATCATCCCGGACAAGGTCTTTCAGGAGGTCACCAGCATCACGCTGGAGCAGTTCCGCTTTTTGCGGGACGGCGGGCCGTACATCAACCAAGCCACCGGACAGGAGGAGCACTTTGCAGGCCACCTGTTCGACCCGGTGGTGTTTGACGATTCGGTGAAGGAATTCCTGAACCTGAAGGTCAAGCTGGCGGATTACTTTGACGAGAGCCGCACCGAGGATATCTTCGACTACATCCCGCCCCAGAAAACCAACCAGATCTTCACCCCAAAGTGGGTGGTGAAAAAGATGGTGGACCTGCTGGAGCAGGAAAACCCCGGCTGCTTCGATGACCCCGGCAAGACCTTCCTGGACCCCTACATGAAGTCCGGCCTGTACATTACGGAAATCGTCAAGCGCCTTTACCGCAGCGAGAAGATGCGGCAAGCCTTCCCGGACGATAACGCCCGGCTGGAACATATCTTTGCCAAACAGGTCTATGGGCTTGCGCCCACCGAGATCATCTATCGCATTGCCATCAGCTACATTCTGGGCTTTGCAAAGGATCACGGCATCACCGCCCACCATATCCGTCAGGCGGATACGCTGGAATTTGCCAAGGCGGGCACCATGGAAAGGGAACTGGATAAGATTTTCAGAGACTGACAAATAGAATACGGCATAAAACCAAAGGCGGCTGTCTGCATGAGTGCAGATGGCCGCCTTTTTGTGCTATGCCTGCTACAAAAATGAAAGCTGTTGGATACATCATATCGAACAGGACGAGCGGTCTCATTCTCTCTTTTTACCAAAGTTTCCCTTGTGTTTTCTTGCAAGCTGACAAAAGTGGCGTGTTTTCAAAACTTTTTGTTGACACAACTCGATTTTTGTGGTAATCTATCCCAACAATTTAATATAACATATTTACTTAGAGTTTCAGCTCGGCTCCCGAAGGAGCCGGAGCAAGTTTTTAACTTTCTTATCGCTACATAACGAACCCGAACCAAGGCCATCCCGGAAGGGATGGTCAGGTTCAGGTTGTTGTGTGGCGATTTTTTGTTGCCAAATTCAGCACCGCACCTTGAAAACCGAAAGACCGTCTGCATGGGATACACGGCGATGACCCCGCAAGGGAGAGCCGGAAAACGCCGCCGGAAGGGGGCAGGAAAGCCATGCAGGGAGAACGGCGCACCCAATATCAACTGGTCAAAATGGCCAGTTGATGTGGTGAATGACACAAAGCGTCATTCACCAGAAAAACCTTATGCGTTACGGCTCACCTCATGTGGACAATTTGTCTACATGAGGTAAACTGTCGCAGCCTAATTCAATGTGTTCAAACTGAGCACATTGACTCTGTCCGTGTTACAGCTGATCTCGACTTGACATTTTGTCAAGCCACGGTGAAATCTGGTAAGTGTCGCTTTCCGGTATTTGCCAGATTACTGTAACACGATTACCCCATGGTGGGTTACGAAAACCGTAACTCACCACTTGGAAGTGGTAAATGGACAAAATATTCACTTACCACCCAGCCATAACGCACAGATTTTAGTTGGTGATCATTTTGATCACCAACCAGACAATCGTAACGCTTTATTGTGTAAAAGTGGCTGTTGCCATTTTGATAACAGCCACGCTACCGTAACACTTTTGGCAAATAATGCTTTTCATTATCCACCACACACCCGTAACAGCCAAAGGAGGATGCCTATGACAACAGAACAATGGGAACGTGAAAATCAGGACACCCTGATGGAATATTTCATTGATGGCGACTCCAGTGTGCGCAGAATCCAATGTGAATACTGCCGCAAGGTCATCTACACCCAGACCCGGAACCGAAAATATTGCAGCTTCCAGACTTGCGGTCACAAGATGCTGAATCTGCGGAAAAGCCTTAAAAAGCGCGTTGAGCGAGGAAAGTATACCTGCGCTTGCTGCGGGGAGCAGTTCTTACCGATTCGGGCGGATGCCAGATATTGCAGCAATGCCTGTCGTCAGAAAGACTACCGCCATCGTAAAACAGCCGCACACACTTCTCTTTTAGGAACTTGACAAAGTTTGTCAAGTCCCTTATCGGTGCTACTTTTATTTAGTAAAGTGGCACTTCCCATTCTGGGAAGTGCCAAAATACCGTAACTCTTAATCGCTTACTCCCAAATCCCCAAAGTGGGAATTTGGGCTGTCATCTGAAATCAGGTTACGCTTTCCGTAACTTGATTTGTAACTCCTGCCGAATCAAGTTCCCACTTTGGGAACTTGATTGTAGCCGTATCAAAATCAAGTTATCAAAATGATAACTTGATTTCATCTGCAACGAAGCCACCGGAGTTATCATTTTGAAAACTTCGGTTTTATCTGTAACACGTCACCCCCACTCCGTAAAAATCAGGTGGTCAAAATGACCACTTGATTCTACCTGTAACGCCTCAAAGTCGTTGAAAATCAGGTTGCCAAGATGACAACCTGATTCTGACCGTAACGGAATCAGTTGGTCATTTTGGCCAACTGAAAAAGCCGGACGAGCTGATGGGCAGAGATTCGCAAATCTGTGCCTGTCAGCTTGCCCGGGCAAGAGTGCAGAGGGTGCAGCCCTTTGCCCCAGTGATATGATGCTGTGCGTCATATCCTACTGGGTATTATCTGGCGCAAAACGGCGGCAGATCCAGCAGCTCCGCTGCTGCGTTTTTTCCACGCCAAGCTGTTGAAACGGAGGGATGTCTATCTGAAACTGACACGACACAATGGACGAGCCGGAACCCACGGCACCTATAACCCAAAACACAATGACCGGAGTTTCAACCTTGCCAACAGTGAGCACATCGACCCGGAACGAGCCAAGGGCAACATCTACTGGGACTGCTTCCACGGTTTTCGTTCGGCTCTTGCGCCGCCCGACCCGGATGATCTGGCGGCGACCTTCTCGGATGTAGAACGGCAGTTCTACGAGAGCCGGTACACGGCCTTCGTTGAAAGTCAGAACGAGCGCAACGCCAAGATCCGGCACACAGAGCGCAACCGCTCCATTCCTGACCTGCTGTCCAGCCGCAAGACCTGCCCGGAAGAGACGATTTACCAACTGGGAACGCTAGATGAACACGCTTCGGCGGAGGATCTGCTGAACATCGTCACCGAGTTCATCGAGGAGTTCAAGGCTAAATTCGGCGACCATGTTCATGTGCTGGACTGGGCGTTGCATCTGGATGAAAGCACGCCCCACATCCACGAGCGCCATGTGTTCGACTGTGAGAACAAGTACGGCGAGGTTGCTCCTCAGCAGGAAAAGGCACTGGAAGCGTTGGGCTTCGACCTGCCCGACCCGGACAAGCCCCTCAGCCGCAGGAATAACCGCAAGATCACCTTTGATGCTGCCTGCCGGAAGATGCTGTTCGAGATTGCAAAACGGCACGGGCTGGAATTGGAGGAAGAAGCGGAGTACGGTAACCGGCAGTATCTGGAAAAGCAGGACTTCATCCTCGCCAAGCAGAAGGAGCAGCTCGCCGCCCAGCAGACCAAGCTGGACGAATTGACCCTCAGGGTCAACGATATGGAAACGCTGATCGATGAAGTTTCGGCTGCGGCCTATGACAAGGCGGTGGAGGTCGTGACGGACGTAGTGCGCACCGAGACCCGGAAAGAGGATATGCGGATGATCGAGGACACGAAGAAGTGGGTGCTGTCCCCGGAGAGAAAGGCTCCGCAGGCCACGAGAGAGTATGTCGCTCACCGTTTGGATGGCGTGCTGGACAAGTTCCTCAAGACCATGCAGACCACTGCTGCACGTCTGCAAGAGAAGCTGCTGAAACCGGAAGTCCGGCAGAAAGGCAAGGAACAGGTCAAGGAGAAAGCACGGGATTCTGTTCTGCAACTGCTGAGCCGCTTGCAGGCAGAACAGGCGCAGCGGAATCCATCTGTACTTTCAACTGCGGAAAAGTCAGAAAATCGTTTTCAATAATAGTACGAGGTGATGTTTATTGAGCAAAGAAGTCAACGAAGAACGCGCTCCCCGAACCGTTGCAGATGTAAAGGAAATGCTTACCAAGCACTCCAATGGTGAAATTCAGCGGACGATCCAAAACTGCATCACGATTTTGCAGAACGACCATGTGCTTGCCGATGCCATCCGGCTGAACTTGTTGAGTGAGCGCATCGACATTGTGAAGCCCGTAGGCTGGCCCCGCTCCGGCAAGCCCCTGAACGACACCGACATGAAGTATATCCTGCGGAGAATGGAGAAATACGGCATTTTCAGCGAGAAGAAGATCGAATCCGCCATCCGCATCGTTGCCAACGAGAATCGCTACCACCCCATCCGGGATTATCTGAACAGTCTGAAATGGGATGGGACTGAACGGATTCCCCATGTCCTGCATCATTTCCTCGGTGCTGCGGAGGACGAGTACACTTGCGAAGCCATGAAGATTTTCTTGCTGGGAGCCATTAAGCGCGTGTTCCAGCCGGGATGCAAATTTGAAACCATGCTCTGTCTGGTGGGCGGGCAAGGTGCGGGGAAGTCCAGCTTTTTCCGACTGCTGGCGGTCAAGGACGAATGGTTCTCGGACGACCTGCGGCGGTTGGAAGATGACAACGTATATCGCAAGCTGCAGGGCCACTGGATCATTGAAATGTCGGAGATGATCGCCACCGCCAATGCCAAGAGCATCGAGGAGATCAAAAGTTTTCTTAGTAAACAGAAGGAAACCTATAAAGTCCCCTACGAGACCCATCCTGCCGACCGTCTGCGCCAGTGCATCTTTGCTGGCACGACCAATCGGCAGGATTTTTTGCCCCGTGACCGCACGGGCAACCGCCGCTTTATCCCCATCCCGGTGGATGCGGAACTGGCTGAGACCCACATTTTGGACAACGAGGAGGAATCTCGCGCCTATATCGATCAGCTCTGGGCAGAAGCCATGACGATTTACAACAGCGGCGACTACAGGTTGGCGTTCAGCCACGCCATGCAGGAAACGTTGCAAGCCCATCAACAGGACTTCATGCAGGAGGACGCGCAGGCGGGTATGATCTATGCCTTTCTGGAGGACTACACAGGGGACCGGGTGTGTTCCAAGCAGCTCTATGCGGAGGCGCTGGGCAACACCAACATCCCGGCAGAGTGGGAGACCCGCGCTATCTGCGAGATCATGAACACAGGAATTTCGCGCGGCGATATCCAAGGCTGGCAGGCTCACAAGACCGCCAAGCGTTACCCGAAGTACGGCGTTCAGAAAGGCTGGGAGCGCGTAACCAGCCCCGAAACCGGGGCTGAAAATTTCTCCGAGATAACGGATGCGGAAGCCCAGCAGCTGGGCTTTTCCTTCTGATGAACAGCGGTTACACGTCTGGTTACAGATTCGGTTACACCTCAGTTACGGCGCAAAAGCCGCATGACCGCTGCGTTTTCCGCTTTCTGTAACCATGTAACCTTAAAAAGAGAAGAAAAAGTATAAAGTCCACCGGATGTCCTGCGTACAGAAAAAGAGAGTTTTCCTGCCCGGTTACAGGTGTTCGGTTACAAGGAATTGGAGGTCTGCCTATGAAAGAAATCCCGATTTGGGAAAAGAGCAATTTGACGTTGGAAGAAGCCGCAGCTTATTCTGGCATCGGCATCAATAAACTTCGCACCCTGTCGGACGGCGAGCACTGTCAGTTCGTTTTATGGATCGGCTCAAAACGGCTCATCAAACGCCGCAGGCTGGACGAATATCTCGATAAAGTCTACTCCATCTAAAATCGGACGTGCCAAGTGAGCCTTGATGTGGTATACTGAGGGTGTCATATCAAGGCTCTTTCCATTCAGGAAAGGAGTTTGACGATGTCAAGAAGAAAAGACAATAAAGGACGTGTTCTTCGGACAGGAGAGAGCCAGCGAAAAGACCTGATCTATCAATATCGCTACACGGATGCTTTGGGAAACCGAAAGTGTATCTATGCGTCGGATCTTAAAATCTTGCGTGAAAAAGAGGATGAATTGCAGAAAAGCCTTGAAGATGGTCTCGACTATGCAGGTGGCGAAATTACGGTATACGAACTTCTGCAGCGCTATCTTTCGCTGAAGTGCGGTGTCCGCTATAACACGAAGGCCGGGTACGGCTTTGTGATGAACATCGTACAAAAAGAACCATTCGGGGCAAGAAAGATCCGGGATATCAAGGTGTCGGATGCTCAGCGTTGGATGATCAAACTGCAAAAGGAAGGAAAGGGCTACAGCACCCTGACCAGCATCCGGGGCGTTGTAAAACCGGCTTTTCAGATGGCCTATAACGAGGAAGTTGTGCGGCGCAACCCGTTTGATTTCAAGCTGACGGATGTGGTGGTCAACGATTCGCAGAAGCGCATCTCCCTGACCGAGAGGCAGCAGAAGGTATGGATGAACTTCATCCGAGAGGACAAGAGCTACGCCAAATACTACGATGAATTTGTGGTGCTGCTGGGAACAGGAATGCGTGTCAGCGAATTCTGCGGTCTGACCCTGCAGGATCTGGATCTTCAAAACCGCAGGATCCGTGTGGACCATCAACTGATCCGGGAGAGCGGCGGCAAATACTACGTCGAGAAAACCAAGACGGAGTGTGGCCGCCGGTTTATCCCGATGACGGAGGACGTGTTCCAGAGCTTGCAGAACCTGCTTGCGAACCGCAAACGACTGAAGAATGAGGTCATCATTGATGGCTACAGTGGGTTTCTGCTGCTGGATAAAAACGATCATCCGAAGGTGGCATTGCACATCGAGAACGAGATGCGTTGGGCGATGAAAAAGTATCGCAAGCTGTACCCGGATGCACCGCTGCCGCACATCACGCCTCATGTGTTCCGGCATACCTTCTGCACCAACATGGCAAATGCGGGGATGGATATCAAGGCGTTGCAGTATGTGATGGGGCACTCCGATGCAAGCATCACGCTGAATGTCTACGCCCACGCAAGCTATGACCACGCTGCGGAACAGATGGCGAAACTGGTCGCTTTTCCGGGGTCGTCTGACCGGCAGGAGCGAAAGATGTCAGGTTGATATAGCACGGTTTGGTACACCATTACTACACCATTTTGCTGAAAAGTTATGGAGAACAGCGTAGAGATGCGTGAAAAACACACAGAGTTGATGCCGAAAAATCGTGCGATGTATCGCATTATAAAGACTTGCGGAGGGATGTGTAAGGAATGACAAAGATAATTTTTTTGTGCCACGGCAACATTTGCCGCAGCCCAATGGCGGAATTTGTGATGAAGGACTTGGTGGAAAAGGCCGGGCTTTCCGCGCAGTTTGAAATTGCCTCGGCTGCCACAAGCACCGAGGAGATCGGCAACCCGGTCTATCCGCCCGCCCGGCGGAAGCTGGCCGAGCACGGCATCTCCTGCGCGGGCAAGACGGCCCGGCAGATGACCCGGCGGGATTACGAAACCTACGATTACCTGATCGCCATGGATCACAACAACCTGCGCAATATGGCGCGCTTTGTGGGCGGCGACCTGGAGCATAAAGTGTCTCTGCTGATGGATCATACCCGCCGCCCTGGCGATGTGGCCGACCCGTGGTATACCGGGGACTTTGAAGCCACCTGGCAGGATGTGCTGGAGGGCTGCACCGCCCTGCTGGAAGAACTGCGATAAAAAGGGGAAGGCTACGACAGAACGTTATTGCGAAGGTGAACGGTTTACCGGCCTGTCATTTGCAGGGGAAGCCTTTGAAAGCTGCGATTTTGCGGACTGCGTATTTGTGGACTGCTCCTTTTCAAAATGTGAGCTGGACCACACCACCCTGAACGAGTGTCGGTTCGTGCGGTGCGAGATCACCGGGCTGCGGAGCGTGTCCTCCTCAGTGCAGTCGCTGGATTTTGAGGACTGCCGCCTGCAGGAGATCGAGTGGGCGCCGTTGCTGTCAAACGGCGCATTCCCAGACCCTATCCACACCCTGAAGGACTGCAGCCTGAAATACAACACCTTTACCGAAATGAACTTCAACCGCTTCGACTTTTCAGACGGAAACGAGATCGTCGGCTCCATGTTTGCCAAATGCGAGATGCAGCTGGCGAATTTCAAGGGTGTAGAACTTCACGAAACGGAGTTCTACCAGTGCGATCTGCGCAAAGCGGATTTCCGGGACGCCACGGGCTATAAGGTGGATATTCTGGGCAGCCGCATGAAGGATGCCAGGTTCTCGCTGCCGGAGGCGGTAAATCTGCTGGCTGATTTGAAGATCAAGCTGTCCTGAACAGGGAGGGCAACGGCTACACCGCCGACAAGCTGACCTTGCAGGATCTGGAAGCCGAGTAAGACATAATAAAATAAGTGAAAAGGGAGCTCTGCCCGGACATTGGTCCGGGACGGAACTCCCTTTTTTGCTTTGTATTTCACGGAAAAAGACCTGATACACCGACAAGGGCAAGGCAGAAAAACACCTTGCCTATGCCTGCTGCTTTCAGCAGAACGACAGAAATTTTCTTTAAAATTTGTGCAATTTTCAACGGAAGCAAAGTGACCGGCAGTCAACACTTTATTATTTTAACACGGCAAAGGCTTTTTGCTGCTTCTCCTGCCGGAAATGTATCCAAAAGCTGTTCACACTTTAGTCATACTCATTTGACAGAAACTGCTTTTTTGGGTGTCCTGTCCGTATCACGAGGACGGCGGGCAGAAAATACCCGCTTTTTTTCGTTTATTCTGTATTTATAGGAAGGACAATCTATGGCAACCATGAAAGATATCATCCAAAGCCCGCTGCTGCTGGCGCTGGTCATCGGCGGTCTTTTGTACATTTCCGCATTCTCGTTGGTCTACCTCAAAAAGGCCTACGACCACTGTCTGGAGCTGGGCATCACCCGCAAGGAACTGAGCAACGTGATCAAATCCAGCCTTATATTTTCCGTCGTGCCCAGCCTTTCCATCGTGGTGGGTCTGTTCGTGCTCATTGCGGTGCTGGGCAGCGTGTGGGCATGGTGGCGGCTGTCGGTCATCGGTTCTCTGTCCTACGAGACTATGATCTCCAGCTCCATTGCGCAGGTGCCATCCTCTGCGGAAATGCTGGAAAGCGCCACCGGACGGCAGTTCGGCGTGGTGATGATCCTGATGAGCGTGGGTATGCTGAGCGGTTTCCTGATTCTGCTGCCCCTCGGTAAAAAGCTGTGCAAGAGTGTGGACCGCTCTGCAGCCGAAAACGGCGGCAGCACCTAGAAAAACGTGCTGTCCGGCGTGTTCATGCTGGTGATGTTCTCGGTATACATTCCCATTCTACTGTTCACTGACAATGTGCAGGCTGCCGTTATGATCACCGGTCTTGTGATCGCCATTGGTGTGGGCGTGCTGGCAAAGCGCCCGGGGCTTGCATGGCTCAATAACTTCGTGATGGCATTCTCCATGCTGGGCGGTCTGATCTCGTCGCTGGCGTGGGTACGGATTTTCGGTTGAGGAGGGAAACGGACATGAGCAAAGCAAAGACTGAGACCAAAATGGACTCCTTCCAGAGCTGGGCGCACCGCTGGGGCCGTGTGGGTACCCTGATCGCCCTCATTTACATGGTGGCGCTGCCCTTTGTGGTGCTGGCTGCCTACGACAGCATCCCGTCTCTGGGCGAGGTGTTCAACGTGAACACCTTTTCCATCCTGCTCATCTACATCCCGGTGGGCTTTTCGGAGGCACTGAGCTACACCCCCATTCTGGGCTGCTCGGCCTATCTGGCTTTTATCACCGGCAACATTATGAACCTGAAGCTCCCGGTGGCGGCAAACGCCATGAACCTGACCCAAAAGCAGCCCAACACCCCGGAGGGTGAGGCCATAGCCTCGGTGGCTGTTGCGGTCTCCTCCCTGATGACGATTGCCATCCTGACGCTGGCAGCGGTGTGCGCCTCCTTCATCAGCCCGGTATTCGAGCTGCCCGCCGTCAAGACAGCCTCCGGCTACCTGCTGCCGGCTCTGTTCGGCTCCATGGCGCTGGGTCTGTTCGCCAGCTCGTCCAGCGGCAGCAAGGTGGTCAAGGGTGGCATCAAGGGGGTGTTTCCGGTGCTGATCATCATGACGGTGCTCTCCCTCGCCGCACGTCTTGCAGGCTATGGCTCCGTGCTGGGCGGGCTTGTGGGCATCTTTATCATCGTGATGCTGCCCATCGGCATCCTGACTTCCTATGTGCTGTGGCAGAAGGGCAAGATCCAGGTAGTGGACAAAGAGCAGAAGTAAAGCAATCGGAACGGTCTGGATCCTGTATGGTACAGGGCTCAGGCCGTTTTGCTTTCATTAGGGGGGCAGGGGTGACTACTCCGCACCTTCCGAAAATTGACAAATAATTCTCAATTTTAGTATTCTCAACGAGGCCATTGAGCAGATCAGCTTTCAGGCTGTGAAGACCTGAGCCTTTGCCGCTGGCAGATAAAGGCATAGAATAACAAAAAAGTCTGAACTGAGGCATGAGCCACCGGTTCAGACTTTTTTCATACTATGAAAACACCAGCTGCTGCGGATAGCAGCGTGCAGTTCAATTTGTTATCAGCACTCGTCGTACTGTTTTTGCAGATATTGCAGGCACTGGACTGCGTTTTCCGGGGTGGTGTTCTCCAAGGTGGCGAACACATAGGGCTTCTGTTCCTTGGCAAACCGCAGAATGGTGCGGTAGTCGCCCATGCCGCCCTGTCCGGCACCGGTGGCAGCCAGCTGCCCGCCGGCGTCCTTCCGCAGGAAGTCCTTGAAGTGGATCATGGCCACATCCTTGCCCAGCAGCTCGATGGCCTCGGCGAACACTTCCTCCCGCGGGTCTACGTTTTCCATGTTCAGCAGGTTCACCGGGTCGAGCAGGATCTGCAGGTTGGGGCTGCCGATTTCGTCCAGCACGGTGCGGGCACGTTTGGCATCGTACACGATGTGCTTGACCACCGGCTCGATGGCAATGGTCACACCATACTGCTCGGCGCAGCGCACCACCGGCTTGAAGTTCCTGATAAAGGTGGCAAGGGCCGCGTCGCTGCGGCACTCCGGGCAGAACTTGTACTCTGCGTTGGGTGCACCGGTCTCGGTGCCCACCATGCCGCAGCCCAGCAGGCTGGCAAAGCGGATATGCGCGTAGTACTTTTCCTGAATGGCGTGCAGAGCATCCGTATCCGGGTGCGCCAGATTCAGGTAGTTGCCCAGCACCGCAATGTCCAGCTCGTTTTTGGCAAACAGGCGGCGCAGATAGGCCGCGTAGCCGGGGGTGAGGGCAGAGGGGGTGTTGGGCACCTCCTTCAGGGATTTGCTCAGCGCCAGATGCACGCAGGAAAAGCCCTTCTGGCGTACCAGCGGCAGCACCTGTTCAATGGGCAGCTTTTCTGCGTCGTGCAGACGTAGACCGAATTGGATCATGCTTGGTTCCTCCTTTAATATGGGTGCGTTTTTACCATTATACACCAAAATTGTTTGCGGGGGAACACCTTAAACGCCTTTTAGCGCTGCTGATCGTTGCCCCGGGCAGTACCTGACAACGCGAGTGACGCAGAAGTGTGTTAAAAAGTGTGATATAAAGAAGATAAAATACGGATTTGTTAGCTTGTTTGTTGGATTATGACATAATTTCAGGCATTTCACAACACATATAAAAGCAAAAATCCCACGATACACGCCGCTATTCTAGCGGTATATCGCAGGATTTTTCTTGGAGCTGGTGACAGGAGTTGAACCTGCAACCCACTGATTACAAATCAGTTGCGCTGCCATTGCGCCACACCAGCAAAGGTTGCTAAAATAGTATAACACAGGCACGGCAATTTGGCAAGGATTGTTTTTTTGCAGGGGATAATAATGCCGGAAAACAGACAAAGATGATAGAAAATAATACACAAGTATAAAAATATACCACAAATTTAAACAATTTTACATTGCAAATTTTTTGACGATGTGCTATGCTGAAACGTAGAGGAACGCCGCCGGAAAGGCGGCTGCAAACAGATTTGGAGGATTTGTATTATGGCTGACCGCATTGTTCTGAATACCATCTCCTACCACGGCCACGGTGCTATCGAGAACATCGTTCCCGAGCTGACCGCCCGTGGCTACAAGAAGGCTTTCGTCTGCTCCGACCCCGACCTGATCAAGTTCGGCGTTACCAAAAAGGTCACCGACCTGCTGGATGCCGCAAACTTTGCCTACGCTGTTTACAGCGAGATCAAGCCCAACCCCACCATCGCCAACGTACAGGACGGCGTGGCTCGCCTTCAAGGCTGCTGAGGCTGACTGCATCGTGACCATCGGCGGCGGCTCCTCCATGGATACCGCAAAGGCCATCGGCATCATCATCAATAACCCCGAGTTTGCGGATGTCCGCTCTCTGGAGGGCGTTGCTCCCACAAAGAAGCACGCGGTGTTCACCATTGCAGTGCCCACCACTGCCGGTACTGCTGCCGAGGTCACCATCAACTACGTCATCACCGATGTGGAGAAAAAGCGCAAGTTCGTCTGCGTGGATACCAACGATATCCCCGAGATCGCTGTGGTTGACCCCGATATGATGTCCTCCATGCCCAAGGGTCTGACCGCCGCCACCGGTATGGATGCGCTGACCCACGCCATCGAGGGCTATATCACCAAGGGCCACTGCGTCATCTCCGATATGTTCCATCTGGAAGCCATCAAGCTCATCAGCCAGAGCCTGCGCGGCGCTGTGCAGAACACCCCGGAGGGCCGCGAGGGCATGGCTCTGGGCCAGTACATCGCCGGCATGGGCTTCTCCAATGTGGGTCTGGGCATTGTCCACTCCATGGCACACGGCCTCTGCCCTGTATGACACCCCGCACGGTGTGGCCTGCGCTATCCTGCTGCCGGTGGGTCTGGAGTACAACAAGAGCGTTGCCGGTGAGCGTTACCGCGCCGTGGGTAAGGCCATGGGCGTTATGGGCATTGACGAGATGAACGATGTGGAAGCCGCTGATGCTACCATCGCTGCCGTCAAGCAGCTGTCTGCTGACGTTGGCATCCCCACTAACCTGAATGGCATCCTGAAGGAAGAGGACATCCAGTTCCTCGCTGAGTCTGCTTATGCAGATGCCTGCCGCCCCGGTAACCCCCGCGACACCAGCGTGGAGGAGATCGTGGAGCTGTACAAGAGTCAGCTGTAAGCTGTAAAAAATGACCCTGAGAGCCGCTGCACCGTGTTTGTGCAGCGGCTTTTTTAGCGGAATGATGCGTTCGTAAAATGAAATCCCGCGCCAATTGTAACATTTTTCCGCCACCCCTTGTACAAATCGGCGCAAGCGAGTACAATCAGAGCATAAAATTTGAAGGCGAGGAAAGCGCGATGACACTGAATTTCTACACGCTGGGCGTGCTGTATCTGGTCTATTCCTTCCTTGGGTGGGTAGGGGAGACCGTGGTGGCCACCGTCCGTGGCAAGCGGTTTGCAAACCGCGGCATGGCGGCGGGGCCGTTCTGCTTTGTGTACGGCACCACGGCCATCCTGATGGCAGTGGGCTTTGCAGATATGCGCACAAAGCCGGTGGTGCTGTTCGTGGCCTGTATGCTTACGGCTACCGTGGTGGAGTGGCTCACGGCAAAGCTGCTGGAACGGCTGCACAACCGCAAATGGTGGGATTACTCCGATAAAAAATTCAACCTGAACGGTTACGTCTGCTTACAGTACTCGGTGCTGTGGGGTGCGCTGGGCATGGTGACCGTGCTTTGGGGCAACGGGCTGCTGCTGCGTCTGTGCGCCCTTGTGCCGGACTGGCTGCTGCATCCGCTGGTGTGGGCTGCGCTTGGCATCGCGGCGCTGGACCAGCTGGGCTCGGCGGTTCTGGTGGGGCGGTATGCGGCGCAGCACCCGGTGCTGGAACAGCTGAACCAGAAACTGGAGGCGCGCTCCGACGGCCTGCGCCGCCGCATTGCCCTGTATGTGGAAAAGCGTATCCAGCGCGCCTACCCGGAAGCCGCCCGGCAGCAGCCCATGGCAGTGCAGAAGGAACAGGCCGACTTCCTTAGCGCGGCAGACCTGCTGTGGCTGTTCGTGGTGGGCGCGTTTCTGGGGGACCTGGTGGAAACAGTGTTCTGCCGCCTGACGGCAGGCGTCTGGATGAGCCGTTCCAGTCTGGTGTGGGGGCCGTTCAGCGTGGTGTGGGGCCTGGCTCTGGCCATGGCTACCGTGCTGCTGCGGCAGAATCAGGATAAAAGCGACCGCTATCTTTTTGCCTTTGGCACAGTGCTGGGCGGCGTATATGAATATGTGTGCAGCGCTGTTACAGAGCTGCTGTTCGGTACCGTGTTCTGGGATTACAGCAAGTTCAATCTGGGCGGGCGCATCAACCTGCTGTACTGCTTTTTCTGGGGCATTGCGGCGGTGATGTGGATGCGCTACGGCTACCCGCTGGTGCTGAAGCTGATGAAAAAGGTGCGCAGCCATATCCGTCCGTGGATGACGGCGGCGTTGGCGGTGTTCATGGCGGTGAATATGCTTACCAGCGCGCTGGCACTGGCGCGGTACGATGCCCGCACCAGCGGCGAAGCGCCCAACGGACAGCTGGAAGTGTTCCTTGATGAGCATTTCGACAACGCCCGCATGGAGCGCATTTACCCCAACGCCAAAAAAGTGATCAAGGCAGAATAAATCCCGTATTTTCCCTTGTGCTTTTGCTGGAAAACAGGTATAATATTCTCTGGATAAAAGGGAGTAAGGGGCGTACTTTAGTTGAAAAACGGGTGCGCTGTGCTGCAGCGACACCCCCGGCAGAAATGCCCGATGCAGTACCGGATGCTTGAGACTTTTATCACATTTTCCCCCGTTTTGGGCTGGATGTGATAAAGGTCTTTTTTTGTGCCTCTGCTGCCATCATTTGAAAAAAGGAGAGATATTATGCTGATCCCTGTTCTGTTATTTATCGTGGGTCTGCTGTGCCTGATCAAGGGCGGCGACTGGTTTGTGGACGGTGCCACCGGCATCGCCCGCCGCTTCCATGTGCCGGAGCTGCTCATTGGTGCCACGGTGGTGTCCATCGGTACCACCCTGCCGGAGGTCATGGTGTCCACCACCTCTGCCCTCACCGGTCACGGCGAGATCGCCTACGGCAACGCCATCGGCTCGGTCATCTGCAATTCTGCACTGATCGCCGCCATCACCATTGCGGTGCGCCCGGGCAAGGTTGACCCCAAGAGCCTGCGCACCCCGGTGGCCTTCTTCTTTGTGGCTGCCGCTTTCTATGCCGGTGTGGCCTACACCACCGGCTCCTTCACCCGCCCGGTAGGTCTGATCCTGCTGGCCATGTTCGTGGCTTACATCGTGTGCAACGTGCTGGCTATGAAAAACACCCCGCCCCGGAAGAGGAGGAGCAGGCTGAGGAAGGCCCCTTTGCCAAGGAGTTGGGTCTGCTGGTCATCGGCGCAGTGCTCATTGCTGTGGGCGCTGACCTGCTGGTGGACAACGGCACCCTCATCGCGCAGGCGCTGGGCGTGCCGGAGTCGGTCATTGCGCTGACCTTTGTGGCACTGGGCACCTCGCTGCCGGAGCTGGTCACCGCCATCACCTCGCTGGCCAAGGGTCACGGTGCGCTGTCGCTGGGCAATGTCATCGGTGCAAACGTGTTTAATCTGGTGCTGGTCAGCGGCGTGTCCGTCACGCTGGCACCCTTCAGCATCCCGCAGAACTCCACCATCGCAGGTATGAACGCCTCGCTGGTGATGGAGATCCCGGTCATGTTTGCCGTGATGCTGCTGCTGACCGTGCCCGCCCTCATCAAGGGCAGGCTCAGCCGCCCGCAGGGCATCGCTCTGCTGTGCATCTATGCCGCCTTCTGCGCCGTGCAGTTCAGCATCTGATCCGCAAGTTAATAGTTAAGGCTGCTGCACAAAGCACTGTGCAGCAGCCTTTTTATGTGGGACGATTTGGAATGGCCGCCGCCATCGGGTTGCGGCACCCAGCATCCGCATCGTGCCTTGGGCGGCACTTGCGTTTTGCTGGCCGCTGCCCCAACAACTCCTCCCCTGTTTCCGCCACTGGCGGCGGTCGTCGTCGTTACACTTTGGCCATATTCAGCGGAAAAATTATTTTTATATAGAGCAATACCGGAGCGTCTGCGGACGCTCCGGTATTCCATTTTCACGGGAAGGGTTTGGAACGAACTCCCTCCGTCAAAGCCTGACAGCTTTGCCAGCTCCCTCTAGGAGGGAGCCTCTGACGTGCCCGCAAGCTTTGCGCTTTAGCCGGAAACTATACGGTCATGCCAAAGGCCCCATCTCAGGGGACGACTTCCCCGGCCGGGGAAGATGTCGCCGCAGGTGACAAAAAGGGGAATCTGTCGCCATAGGCGACTGGGGGAGTTCAGCGGCGTGCGCCCTCTCCGTCATCGCTGCGCGATGCCACCTCTCCCAAAGGGAGAGGCAAGAGCACCACCGGAAGCTTTCTCGTTGCGCCTAATACTTTAGCAACGGACTTTAAACCTTGGCTCTCCCTTTGAGGAAAGACTTCCCCCGCTCCGGGGGAAGATGTCACCGTAGGTGACAAAAGGGGGAATCTGGCGCGGGAGCGCCTGAGAGGGCGAGGCAAAACCCTGACGGCCTTTGCCTGGGAGGGTAAAAAAAGTGGGTCAGAAGCGCCCACAGGCGTTTCCGACCCACAAATAGAACGATATTTTTGTTTTACAGCTGGCAGGCGGTATCGTAGCCGGTGCGGATGGCGTTGGAGATATCCGCAGCCTTGCCGGCGGCATCGCCAATGGAATACACCGGGATGCTGGCAGCTTCCAGCGCAGCAGCGTCAAATTCGTTGGAGCGTGCGCCCATAGCCAGCACGATGTGATCGCAGGGGATGGTCACCTCTGCGCCGTCCTTGTTCTCGCAGACGACGGCGTCCATGCGGAACTCCTTGACCTTGTGGCTGGGGTACTGCTCCACGCCGTAGGTCTTATAGTTTTCCAGCAGGGTGGGCAGAATGGTGGTGCTCTCGCCTGCGGCGATCTTGTCCATCATCTCGATAACGGACACTTTGCAGCCGCGGGCAGCCAGATACTCTGCGGTCTCGCAGCCTACCATGCCGCCGCCGATGACGGCAACCGTGCCGTACACCTGCTGCTCACCGGCCAGAACCTTCCATGCATCGGCCACGTTCACGCTGTCGATGCCGGGGATGCGGGGTGCGGCGCTGTGTGCGCCCACAGCGTTGATGACGGCCTCAAAACCGGCATCCTTCAGCTGCTCTGCGGTGCGGGTCTGACCCATGCACAGGTGCACACCGGCGTTGCAGACTGCGTGGATCAGGTCCTGTGCGGCGCGGCGCATCTCCTCCTTGCGGGGAGGTACGCAGGCAATGTTCAGCTGGCCGCCCAGAGTGGTGGTCTTTTCAAACAGGGTCACGTCATGGCCGCGCAGCGCTGCCACACGGGCGGCTTCCAGACCGGCAGGGCCGCCGCCGAGGACGGCGATCTTCTTTTTCTGCGCTGCGGGCTGGATGCTGCGGGTGTTCTCGTAGCCGTTCTCCGCGTTCAGCACGCAGGAGAGGAACTGACGGTTCTGGATGGCATCGGTGCAGCCCTTGTTGCAACTGATGCAGCGGCGGATATCGCAGGCCTTCCCGGCAGCGATCTTGGTGCCCCAGTCGGGGTCTGCCAGCAGCGGGCGACCCATGGCAACCATGTCGGCCATGCCGCTCTCGATGACACGCTCAGCCATTTCGGCATCCACGATACGACCCACGGCGCTGACCGGCACATTGACGGCCTTTTTGATGTCCCCGGCGATTTTGACGAAGAAGCCGTAGGGCTGTACGCCCATGGGAGGAATGGTGTCGGCCATGTTGCCGGTGTGGTTGGCCTGCGCAACGTGGAGCATATCCACGCCGTCCTCTACCAGCCACTGGGCAAACTGCACGGCGTCGGCTTCGTCAATGCCGCCCTTGCCGCGCTGCGGAGTGACGATGGACAGCTTGTAGTCGATGACCATATCCGGCACAGCCTTGCGGATGGCGCGGGTCAGCATGCGGGCAAAGCGGACGCGGTTCTCCAGACTGCCGCCGAACTTATCGGTGCGGTGGTTCATGCGGGTGGAGCACAGGCAGCCGTTCAGGCGGTCGCCGTGGATCTGGATGACGTCCACACCGGCCTTCTGTGCACGCACTGCGCAGGCACACATCTTATCGATGATAGCCATCAGCATCTCCTCGCTGACCTCATCGGTGAAGAACATCATGTCGTGATGCAGGCGCTGACGCATCTCGTCAAACTTCTTCTGCATAAACAGGCTGTTGATGGCGTCCACGTCGTACTCCGGGTGGAAGAGCTGGACGCCCAGCTTGGTGCCGTAGGCGTGTACGCTGTCGGCCAGTGCCTTGAAGGCAGGGATCTGGCTGTCGTCAAACAGCTTGGGGGTGGGAGAAAAGCTGTTGATGGGTGCCACATCGCCCATAACGATGTAGCCCACACCGCCCTTTGCCAGACGGGTGTAGAAGCCCATGTCCTGCTCGCTGATCATGCCGTTTTTCTCGTAGCCGGTGGTCAGCGGGGGGAACATGATGCGGTTTTTAAAGGTCTGTCCGCCCACCTCGATGGGCTGCAGAATCACGTTTTGCATATGAAAGCCTCCTTGCAGATACGCTTTGCTTTACAGATTTGCTTTGATGAATGCTGCGGTCTTTTCCTCCACGGCGGCACGGGCTGCCAGCGTGGCAAAGTTGTGGCCGCCGCCTGCAATGGTGTCCACCTCGGGTGCGGTGTACACCTGTGCGTAACGGCTGCAGGTACCCTCGTCCACCAGACGGTCATCATCGGCGCGCAGCAGCAGCACCGGGCCGTTGTAGCCCTTGGCCTCGGTAAAGGGGTCGGGGTGCTTTGCCATCTCGTAGTTAAAGGCCATCTTGTAGCACAGACCCTCCATGTCGGCGTAGTCCTTGCCGGTCTGCATAATGCCGTCGGCGCGCTGGGCGCAGCCGAACCACATCCCGGCGCCCGGGCACAGCAAAATCAGGCCGTGAGGCTGGATGACCGGTGCGCAGGAGGCGGCAATGTAGCCGCCCATGCTCTGGCCGGAGAGGAACAGCTTTTCGCTGTCCACATAGGGCTGCTCAGCGGCCCATGCAAAGATATCCTGTGCATCGGTGTGCAGGCCGTCGAAGCTCATATCCTCGAACTCGCCGTCGCTCTCGCCGTTGCCGTAGAAATCGAACCGGGCGCTGCCGATGCCCTGCGCTGCCAGAGCGCGGGACAGATGGGTGTACATGGACTTGTAGCCGCTGCAGCTGCCGGCAAAGCCGTGCAGATGCACCACAAAGGGTACCTTGCCTTCGGTGTCGGGCAGGGTCACGATGCCGCGCAGGGTGTGGCCATTGCGGTTTTTAAACTGAACCTGTAAGATCTTCATGGTTTACTTGCTCTCCTTTGCGGCGCGGCGAGCCTTCAGCTCGGTCAGCATCTCAGCAGTCTTCTGCTTGGTCAGGGGGTAGACGAAGAACAGGATGGCAACTGCAATGCCGTAGCCCAGGAAGTAGATGCCGGTGTAGCTCTTCCAGATGGCGTTCACAACGCCTGCGGTCTGCACAGCGCCTGCGGTAACGTTGTAGCCGATGGCACCCAGCACAAAGCTGGACAGGCTGCCGGAAATGGCGCTTGCAAGCTTGCGGAAGAAGGAGTAGGTGGAGTAGACGATGCCCTCGTTGCGCTCGCCGGTCTGCAGCTCGTGGTAGTCGATGGCGTCGTTGACCATGGCCCAGATCAGCACCTGCATACCGGAAGCGCCCAGATAGCAGATACCGTTGATGACGATGAAGGCCACGGGGTTGTGGACGGGGAAGAAGAACAGGATGCCGAACACGATGGCGGCAAAGCCGGCGCCCATGCAGCACCACTCCTTCTTGCCGAACTTGTTGGCAAGAGGCTGGGTGATGGCAAAGGACAGCACCGCGTACAGCACGCTCAGCATGCCGGAGACAGCCTGAATTTTAACGTTGCCGAAGAAGTCCTTATACAGGTAGGTGTTCAGACCGTTGACCACGGAAGCACCGATCATGCCGGTCAGGCTGAAGAACATAACGCCCAGCAGAGCCTTATTGTGAGAGATCTCCTTGAGCACGTGCAGGTAGTTCAGCTTTTCGCCCTGCGGACGCTCGGGCACTTCCACGCGCTCCTTGCACCACACGCAGGTGATCTGCAGGCACAGCAGGCCCAGCATAGCGCAGATGCAGGCCAGCATCAGGAAGCGGCCAGCCACGGGCTGGTTGTCCACATACAGGAACAGGGGGCCGATCATGACCATGACGGTCATGAAGATGGTGCCGCCAAGGCTGCGGTAGCGGGACAGTGCGGTGCGCTGGCTGACATCATCGGTCATCACGCTGGACAGAGTACCGAAGGGCACGTTGACGCAGGTGTACAGCGCCTCGTACAGAACGTAGGTGACGAACATGTAGGCCAGACGCAGGCCGTAGTTGATATTGCCTACATTGACAAAGCCAAGTATGCACAGCACTGCCATGGGGAAGGAGAAGGCGCGGATCCACGGGATGAACTTGCCGCCCTTGGTGGCCTTGCGGGAGTCCACCATGGCACCGATGATGGGGTCATTCACGGCGTCCCAGATCTTGGTGATCAGCAGCAGGATACCCACGTGGAAGGGGTTGACCTGCAGGATCAGGGTGTAGAAGATCGACAGATACATGGCGCGGTACTGCTCGGTGAAGCAGCAGCCCAGATCGCCCAGCGTATAGCCGATCTTGTCCTTCATGGAGAAGGGTCGGATGGTCTTTTTCTGGTCCATTGTGTTTTATCCTCCTTAAAAACAGTGAAACCACGAGACTTTTCGCACAAGTCTCTTTTCTACGTTTACATTTTACGTTAATTTTTCATCAATACATATCCAAAAAATGATTGAAAACTATCGCAAATTGATGTATTATGCAATTATAACAGTTGTACTTTTCTGTTGTGTACAACAATTTGTTACATATGACAGTTTTATGGAGGACTTTTTGGTGAATTATACAGCCAAGAGTTATCTTTTTGAGCAGAGCGCCGTCCGGGAATTTTATTCCGGCGCGTATTATGATTTGTTCCTGGTCATGCGGGGCAGCGGTGTGTTCCGGTGCAGCGAGGTGGTGCTGCCCGCACAGCAGCAGAATCTCATCATCTTCAAGCCCGGTCAGGGCGGCAGACTGGAATACGCCGGTGCTTACGGCCCGCTGGAACTTATTCGGGTACAGCTGTCCCCCCAGACGCTGGCGCAGCTTTCGGACGCAGATACCGACCTTGAAAAAAGCTTCAACGTGGTGCCCTCCCGGCAGGTGGCTGTGCGCCCGGACAGCCAGATCTATATGCTGCTGAAAAACCTTGCCCGGAAGCTGCTGATGCTCCCGCAGGAGCGCACCCAGTTCGGTGCAGCGGTGTTCGAGCACGGTATTTTGCAAATGTTTGTGGTGCTGGCGCTGCGTGCCTGCATCCATGCGGAGTTCCACACCGCATCGGTCAGCCGCCACCACCTGATGCTGGACGAGGTGTTTTTGTTTATTCAGGCGCACCTTACCGAGGAACTGACGCTGGAGCGGCTGGAAAAGGAGTTTTTCGTCTCCCGGGAACATATTGCCCGGGAATTCAAACGCCAGACCGGGCAGACGGTGCACCGCTATATCGTAAAGGCGCGGTTAGACCGCTGCTGCACCCTCATCGAGCAGGGGCTGCCCATCACCGAGGTGTACAAGACCAGCGGCTTTGGCGGTTACAACCACTTTTTCCGCGCCTTTAAAAAGGAATATGGCATGACCCCCAAGGAGTACTTCCACACCACCCGGCAGGACGCCCGGGGATGAATCCGGCAAAAGCGGCGCCGTCTGCGCCTGTGAAAAAAACCGCCCGGGAAGATCCGCAGATCCTCCCGGGCGGCTTGCTTATCCTATTTTTTTCTTTTACTTGCGGTGGGCGAGGCAGTTCAGCGCCATCACAACCAGCACGAGAAAGCCGATGACCAGCAGAATACTGGTCATGCCGATGAGCATCATCGGCAGTGTGGTCATCCACGAAGTAAGATGAAGCATAAGTGCACCTCCGTTAAGCCATCAGGGTCAGGATCAGGCCGCCTGCAATGACGGACGCGATCTGTCCCGAAACGTTGACGCTGATGGAATACATCAGCAGGAAATTCTGGTTGTCCTCTTCCAGGCCCATCTTGTTGACCACACGGCCGCTCATGGGGAAGGCCGAGATGCCGGCCGCGCCGATCATGGGATTCAGCTTTTTGCCCTCCGGCCGGAAAAGGTTCAGCAGTTTTGCAAACAGCACGCCGCCTGCCGTGTCAAAGACGAAGGCCACCAGGCCCAGTGCAAGGATGAGCAGGGTGTCGGGCCGCACGAACTTGTCGGCGGTCATCTGCCCGGCCACCGTCAGGCCCAGCACGATGGTGATGAGGTTTGCCAGCACATTCTGGGCCGTCTCGCTCAGCGCATTCAGCACGCCGCACTCCCGCAGCAGGTTGCCGAACATCAAAAAGCCCACCAGCGCCACACTGGCCGGAGCCACCAGCCCGGCGACCACCGTGACCACAACAGGGAACAGGATCTTGGTCAGCTGGGTGACACTGCCCTTTTCATAGGGCATCCGGATGCGGCGCTCCTTCTGCGTGGTCAGCAGTCGGATCACGGGCGGCTGCACAATGGGCACCAGCGCCATGTAGCTGTAGCTGCCACCATGATGGCACCGAGGTACTGGGAGTTAAGCGTGTTGGCCACGAAAATGGCGGTGGGGCCGTCTGCCGCACCGATGACAGCGATGGAGGCAGCATCCTTCAGGTCAAAGAAGAAGCCCGCCAGAAACAGGGTGAAAAAGATGCCGAACTGGGCCGCCGCACCAAAGAGCATCAGCCACGGCTTTTCCAGCAGCGGGCCAAAATCGATCATGGCACCGATGCCGATGAAGAGCAGCAGCGGGAACAGCTCGTTGGACATGCCCGCTTCAAACAATGCAGAGATGGGGCCGACCGTATCCCCTGCGTGATGGCACCCGAGAGGGGCAGGTTGACCAGAATGGCACCAAAGCCCATGGGCAGCAGCAGGCTCGGCTCCATCTTTTTGGCGATGGCAAGGTAGATGAGCAGCGCACCAATGCCCCACATCACCACCATCTGCCAGGTCAGCGCCCCGAAGTTTGAAAAGAGCGCGGCGAATGTGTTCCAGAAATTCATATTGTTTTTCTGCCTCCTTTTGTTCTGATGCTGCGGCAAGAAAAAAAGAGACCCTTGCCACAGCGTAAGATCTGTGACAAAAGTCTCAAGCGAACACATGACATCGGGCATTTCTGCCGTGATGACGCTGCCATGCAGCGGCCTGCCGGAAAAAAGCCTTGACCGGCGGGCTGCCCTTTACTCCCCTTTATCATTTTTATTGATACCAGAAACTGCCGCTTCTGTCAAGGGGGAAAATGCGGTTTTGCGCAAAAATCCAACCGTGAAAAGGCCAACCGGGAAAATCCGCAGATTTTCCCGGTTGGCAAACTATAACTGTTTTTTCGCTTTAAATCGTCAGTCCACCACCGGTACATCCAGCCCGAATTCCAGCGGGCGGAAACGGGGGCAGACGTTCTCGGTGATGCAGATGACCGAAGCGGCAAGACGGCTGCCGATCTCGCAGGCTTCTGCCAGCGTTTTGCCGTAGGTCAGGCCGATGACCGTGCCCGCAAAGAAGGCGTCCCCCGCGCCGGTGGTGTCCATAACGTCCACCTTTTTGGCGGGTACGATGCCGCAGCTGCCGTCCGCACAGGCGTATACCGCGCCCTGCCCGCCCATGGTCACCACCATGCTGGGAATGTTGGCGCTGCGCACGTTGCCCGTGAGCACCCGGCACATCTCGTCCGGGGAGAGGTGGTCGTAGTCGTCCGAGAAGAGCAGACCGGCCTCCTGCTGGTTGCAGACGAAGCAGTCGATCTGCTGCAAAAAATCCCGCCGCTCCATGGCGATGCTCATGTTGGAGACCACGGCAAACACCTTTTTGCCGTACTTTTTGGCATAGCGCAGGGTCTGCTTCACCGTTTCTTTTTCAAGGTCCAGCTCCAGTGCAATGGAATCACAGTCTGCAAAGATCTCGTCGCCCTGTTCTTGCAGAAGGCCGGTCAGCGGGGTGGTGTCAGGCCGCTTGGAGATGGCGGCGTGCACATCGCCGTCGTTGTCAAAAATGGCCAGCCATGTGCCCATGCCGTCCGGCTTTTTCTGGATAAAGCGGGTGTTGACCTTGTGCCTTGCCAGCTTGTCGATGACGTCCTGTCCCATGCCGGTGTCATCCACCAGACCCACAAAGGTGGGACGCAGCTCTACGTTGGCGATATCCTCCACCACGTTTCGGCTCACACCGCCGTGTACCTGCTCGATGCGTCCGGCGTTGCGCCCGCCGGGGATATAGGTGGAAAGGGGATAGCCCTTGATATCCACAAAAACAGCTCCGATGACTACGATGCCCATAAACGATAAACCTTTCTGACTTCAGTTGTTTTTACCTGTATTATACAGGAAGCAGACAAAAGATGCTATCCTTTTGCGGAAAAATATCTCTCGGTCACGCCCCCTTTCCGTGAAAAAGGGCTTCCGAAAAGTCCGCAGACTTTTCGGAAGCCCAAATAAAAAATAATTTTTCCTCTTACATCGCCGTGCGGGCGGTGCGCACCAGATACTCCATGGCCTGCACCGGGTACTGCCCGACGGCGGTCTCGCCGGTGAGCATCAGGCTGGATGCGCCGTCCAGTACGGCGTTGTAGATGTCGCTCACCTCGGCGCGGGTGGGTACAGCCCGGGTGTGCATGCTGTCCAGCATCTGGGTCACCACCATAAAGGGTACCCCGGCTGCCCGGCAGGCAGCAGAAAGCTGTTTCTGGCAGCGGGGCAGCTCCCACAGGGGCATGGCGTTGCCAAGGTCGCCCCGGGCAATGACCACCTCGTCCACCAGCGGCAAAAACTCTGGCAGCGCCTGTACGCCCGCAAGGTTTTCAATTTTGGCAAGGATTTTCAGCTGCGGCGCACCGGCCTCTGCCAGCGCCTGCCGCAGGCTGCGGATATCCGCAGCGCCGCGCACAAAGGGCAGCATGACCCCGGTAACGCCGCAACCGGCGGCGATGGCAAGGTTCTCCTTGTCCTCGGTGGTCAGGGTGGGCATCTGGATATCCGCCCCCGGTGCTGCCAGACTTTTGCGGCTTTGCAGCACTCCGCCCCGCACTACGGTGCACACGAGTGCTTCCGGCTCTGCGGTGTCCACCCGTGCCAGCAGCTTGCCGTCATCCAGCAGCAGCGTCTGCCCGGGCTGCACGCCGTGCACCAGCGCGGCAGGGCAGTGGATGCCCTGCGCGCCCAGACGCACGGTCTGCCCGGCGGTCAGGGACAGCGGCTGCGGCAGACGGCCGATGCGCAATTCCGGCCCCTGCAGATCAATGAGCAGCTTTTTGACCCCGGCTTTATGCAGCATCACCAGCCAGTCCTTGTGCGCTGCCAGCGGCCCGTGAGAAAGATTCATGCGGATGCCGGTCATACCGGCTTCCACCATCTGCTGCAAAAGCTTTACATCGGCACAGGCAGGGCCGATGGTTCCGTAAAAATCCATAATTCCTCCTGCAATTCACGTTTTCTTTCTATTGTAGCATGACCGCGCTGCAAAAGATAGCCCGGCGGCGCACAAAAAAACACCGGAAGCTGATGCAAAGCCTCCGGTGTCTTTTTATGATGCCTTATGGGGTTTACTGCTACACTTTGCACCGCCTGCGTTCAGTACAAAGCTTACAGCTCCCTCTATTTTTAAAGGTTGTACTTAGTTTACAGCATTTCAGGCATTTCGTCAAGGGCATTTTCCAGCTTTTGCCGGGAAAAACTGGAATATCACAACATTATCACAACTGCAGCTGGTGGTAGCACACGCCCTCCATGGTCTTCCAGCAGGCGGTGCTTCCCTCCAGGGTCATGTAGCTGTGGGCAGTGTTTTCCTTGGGGATGCTCACAGAGCCGGGGTTCAGGTAAAGGTTCCCCCCTGCCCGAAGTCTGTCCATGCGGGCACATGGGTGTGGCCGTGGAGCAGAATGTCCCTCGGGGCAAGGGGCGGCAGATGGTTTAGGTTGAACACATGGCCGTGGGTGACGTAGACCAGCCGCTGCCCCACCGGCAGCACGGCGTAATCTGCCAGCACCGGGAAATTGAGCACCATCTGGTCTACCTCGGCATCGCAGTTGCCCCGCACGCACAGCAGCTTGGGCGCAAGGCTGTTCAGCAGCGGAATCACCTTTTTGGGGGCGTAATCCCGGGGCAGGTCGTTGCGGGGGCCGTGGTAGAGCAGGTCTCCCAGAAACAGCAGGCGGTCGGCCTGCTCCCGTTCAAAGGCCTGCTGCAGCTGCTGCGCATAATAATAGGAGCCGTGCAGGTCTGATGCGATCATCCATTTCATGTATAATGCCCTCCCTCAGAGCCGGTTTGCCTTATTGTAGCGCCTGCTGTAAAAATGGTCAAGTGATTACAAAAGTCATACTTTTGTACCAAAACCCCTTGACACGCCGCTGAGGATGTGGTATTCTGCTGGAGTTGCAGCCCGCAAATGCGCAGGCTGCATATCGCGGACAGCTGCCGCGATCATAAAAACCGTGTGGATTTTTACAGCAACATTGCTACTTTTCGCCACACAATGACCTCACAAGGGCCATTGTGTGGCTTTTTTGTGCGCCGGAAACCGGCTGCAGGCCGGTGCTGCGCCTTCCACGCTTTGAACTTTTACAGATAGCAGGTGAATTTTTTCAATGAACGAAACTTTTATGAAGGAGAAGCCGGTGCTGCCGCTGCTGCTCTCGATGGCGCTGCCCAACGTGGTCTCCATGCTGGTGAACAGCCTCTACAATATCGTGGACAGCCTGTTTGTGGCGCGCATCAGCGAGGACGCCATGACCGCTTTAAGTCTGGTGTTCCCTATCCAGAACTTTTCCAACGCCATTGCCATCGGCTTTGGCATTGGTATCAACGCCATGATCGCGCTGTATCTGGGCGCGGGCGACCGCGAAAAGGCTGAGACGGCCGCAACCCACGGCTTTGTGCTCAGCCTTGTGCACGGCGTGGTGATGATGGTGGTCAGCATCGCCATCATGCCCGGCTTTCTGCGCCGCTTTACGCAGGACGAGACGCTGATCGCCGCCGGCATCACCTACTCTACCATTGTGTTCCTGTTTTTGGTCGTGAACATGGTCTCGCTGGCCTTTGAAAAGATCTTTCAGGCGGTGGGCCGCATGAAGGTGTCCATGGTCGCGCTGATCACCGGCTGCGTGTGCAATATTTTGCTGGACCCGGTGCTCATCTTCGGGCTTGGGCCGGTGCCTGCCATGGGCATTGCAGGCGCGGCACTGGCTACCGGCATCGGTCAGGTGCTCAGCGTGGTGGTCTACCTTGTAGTCTACCTGCGTACCGAGCTGCCGGTGCGGCTGCGCCGCAGCTGTCTGCGCCCGGATGCAGTGCTGGATGGCAGACTGTACGCCATCGGCATTCCGGCCATCCTGAATCTGGCGCTGCCCTCACTGCTGGTCACCTTCCTTAACGGATTGCTGGCGGCCTTTTCTCAGAGCTATGTGGTGGTGCTGGGCATCTATTATAAATTGCAGACCTTTTTGTACCTGCCTGCCAACGGCTTCGTGCAGGGCATGCGTCCCCTTATCGGCTATAACTACGGTGCGCGGGAGCACGCCCGGGTGAAAAAGCTGTTCCAGCTGACCCTGCTCATGAGCGCTGCCATCATGGCGGCGGGCACGGTGATCTGTCAGGTTGCTTCCGGGCAGCTGATAGGACTGTTCACCCAGAACCCCGAAACCATCGCCGCCGGGCAGACCGCGCTGCGCATCATCAGCATCGGCTTTGTCATCTCGGCAGTCTCCACCACCGCCTCCGGTGCGCTGGAGGGTCTGGGCAAAGGTGCAGAATCGCTGGTCATCGCGCTGTGCCGGTACGTTGTTTTCATCATGCCGCTGGCTGCACTGCTGTGTAACTGGCTGGGCGCAGACGGCGCATGGCACGCCTTCTGGCTTACCGAGGTGCTGGCGGCAGTGGTCTCCGGTATCGTCTACCGCCGGGCGGTCGCACATAAAAAATAAGAATTTCTGATAGGGGCGTTTCATAACGTCCCTATTTTTCATTGACACTACGGGAAAAGTACGGTAAAATAATTTTCGTGTTTTGACAAAAACTGTCAGTGCGCAAGATATTACAGAGGATGTGGAAGTATATGATCGAGACCATTGCCGCCGTCAATCAGGCGGTGAACAGCTTTATCTGGGGGATCCCGGCCATGGTGTGCATCATCGGCGTGGGTTTGCTGCTCAGTGTGCGGACCGGCTTTTTGCAGATCCGCAAATTCCCCTACGCCATCCGCACCACCGTGGGCCGGATGTTCCGCAAGCGGGACGCTTCGGATGGTGCCATGACCCCTTTTCAGGCGGTGTGCACCGCGCTGGCGGGCACAGTGGGCACCGGCAACATTGCCGGTGTGGCGGGCGCTATCGCCATCGGCGGCCCGGGTGCCGTGTTCTGGATGTGGTGCTCTGCGCTGCTGGGGATGTGCACCAAGTTTGCCGAGGTGACGCTGGCGGTGCATTTCCGGGAGCGCAGCGATACCGGCGAGTGGGTGGGCGGCCCGATGTACTATATTAAAAACGGCCTTGGCCGCCGCTGGCAGTTTCTGGCCGTGCTGTACGCACTGTTCGGCGTGCTGACCGTGTTCGGCACCGGCAACGCAACGCAGGTGAACACCATCGTGGCGGCAGTGGATACCGCCCTGCTGGAATACGGGCTGGTGGGCAACGGCTTTCTGCCTACCCTCAACCTTATCGTGGGCATCCTTGTGGCTGTTCTGGTGGCGCTGGTGCTGCTGGGCGGCATCAAGCGTATTGGCAGCGTGAGCGAGAAGCTGGTGCCCTTTATGGCGCTGTTCTACATTGTGCTGTCGGTGGGCGTGGTGGTGCTCAACTTTTCCCGTCTGCCCTATGTGCTGGAATCCATCGTGGCGGGCGCGTTCAACCCCGCTGCCCTTACCGGCGGCACTATTGGCAGCCTGTTCGTCAGTATGCAAAAGGGCGTTTCCCGCGGTATTTTTTCCAACGAGGCCGGTCTTGGCACCGGCTCCATCGCCCATGCCTGCGCCGACACCAAAAAGCCGGTCAAGCAGGGTATGTTCGGCATTTTTGAGGTGTTTGCCGATACCATCGTCATCTGCACCCTGACCGCGCTGGTTATCCTGTGCAGCGGCACCTCGGTCAGCTACGGCGCAGCGGCCGGTGCAGAGCTGACCATCTCCGGCTTTACCACCACCTACGGCGGCTGGGCTTCCATTTTTACCGCTGTGGCGCTGTGCTGCTTTGCCTTTTCCACCATCATCGGCTGGGGTCTGTACGGCTCCCGCTTTCTGGTGTTCCTGTGCAAGAGCAACAAGGTGGCGCGCCCCTTCTTTGTGGTGTATGCTCTGGTAGCCATTCTGGGTGCTACCATGGACCTTGGTCTGCTGTGGAGCATCGCCGACACCTTCAACGGTCTGATGAGCATCCCCAACCTCATTGCATTGCTGCTGCTTTCCGGCACGGTGGTGCAGCTGACCCGCGCCTTTTTTAAATCAGAAGGGTGAGCGGCAGCTCTGCCCATAGTGGACAGAAACGCCGGAACGTGGTATACTGAGAAAAAACAACGGTGGCTATGCACCACAGGAGGTTCTAACGTGGAAAACTTTAACGAACTGCTGAAAAAATATGCCGATTTTATCGTCCGGGTGGGTGTGAACCCGCAGCCGGGGCAGACCCTGATCATCAACTGCCCGCTGGAGGGTGCTCCGCTGGCACGGCTGTGCGTGCGCAGCGCCTACGAAGCCGGTGCGCGGGACGTGCAGGTGAACTGGCAGGATGACGCCGTTACCCGCATCCGCATGGAGCTGGGCAGCGAGGACGCACTGACCGACCACAAGGGCTGGCAGCTGCGCCGCTATCTGGACTACGCCGAGAGCGAGGGCGGCGTGTGCGTGCTGCATCTTATTGCGGACGACCCGGAACTGTTTGCCGGGCTGGACGGCGCTAAGATCAGCCGTGTGAACAGCGCGAACCGCAGCTTTATGCAGCCGTGGCGGGAGTACACCATGAACGACCGGGTGCAGTGGTCCATCGCTGCTCTGCCCGCAGAGCCGTGGGCAAAGAAGATGTTCCCGGAGCTGGACACTGCCGCCGCCATTGAAGCACAGTGGAAGCTCATTTTTGACACCTGCCGTGTGACCGGCGGCGACCCGGTAGGGGAGTGGCAGAAGCATCTGGACCGCCTGAACGAGCTGGGCGCAAAGATGAACGCCCTTGATCTGGAAAGCGTGCATTTTGAAAGCGCCAACGGCACCGACCTGACCGTGGGTCTGGCGGAACAGGCCGTGTGGGAGAGCGCCGGCAGCAAAAACGAGAAGGGCGTGCCCTTCCTGCCCAACATCCCCACCGAGGAGGTGTTCACCGCACCCCATAAGGATAAGGTGGACGGCATCGTTTACGGCACAAAGCCCTACGTCTTTAACGGACAGCTGATCAAAAACTTCCATGTCACCTTCAAGGACGGCAAGGTAGTGGAGCACGGCGCGGACGAGGGCGCAGATCTGCTGGGTCAGCTGCTGGACACCGACGAGGGCGCACGCCACATCGGCGAGGTGGCACTGGTGCCTGCCTCCAGCCCCATCAACCGCAGCGGCAAGCTGTTCTACAACACCCTGTTTGACGAGAACGCTGCCTGCCACATCGCCTTTGGCGACAGCTACCCCGGCACCACCGTGGGCGGCACCGGCCTTTCCAAGGAGGAGCTGGCAGCCCGCGGCATGAACCACTCCTCCCTGCACGAGGACGTGATGATCGGTGCAGAGGACAGCCGCATCACCGGCAAATGCCGCGATGGCCGCACCGTGCCGCTGTTTGAAAACGGCGTCTGGGTGCTGTAAAAAGCCCCAAAGGGTGCGCAACGGCAAAAAAATTGCGAAAATGCTTGCATAAATCGCAAGAGTATGCTATATTCTAGTAGTACGATATAGTTTAACCTGAAACGTGGGCCGCAAGGTCCGCGTTTCTTGTTTGTTTGGAGGTTTTTTATGGCGAAGCAGTCTGGCGGCAACACCGCGCAGAGAGTGGAAGCGCTTGTCCGTCCCACGGTGGAAGGCATGGGTCTGCGCCTGTGGGATGTGGTTTTTGAGAAGGAAGGGCCGGACTGGTATCTTCGCATCCTCATCGACCGGGACGGCACCATGGATACCGACACCTGTGCAGAGGTGTCCCACGCACTGGATCCCATTCTGGATGAGGCAGACCCCATCGACCAGAGCTATTATCTGGAAGTGGGCAGCCCCGGCCTTGGCCGCAAGCTGACCCGCCCGGAGCACTACGAGGCGCTCAAGGGCCAGAAAGTGCGGGCAAAGCTCATCCGCCCCAACGCTGACGGCGTGCGGGAGCTGTCCGGCATCCTGACCGGCCGCGAGGGCAGCACCGTGACGCTGGAAACCGAGAACGGCCCCGTGACCTTTGAGGTGAATGCAGCCTCCGGCGTGCAGCTGTGCGACGACGAGGATTTGTTCAACTGAGAAGAACCGTCTCTGATGGAGAAAAGAGAACAAAATATATAGGAGGAACCCGAAAAATGACAGCAGCGAATAAGGACTTTTTTGAAGCGCTCTCCATGCTGGAGCATGAGCGCGGCATCACCGCAGAATACCTGATCGAAAAGATCAAGGCGGCTATCATCATTGCCGTCAAGAAGAACTATGAGGTCGAGGAGGATCACATCCGGGTGGATATCGACCCCGACACCGGCCGCTTTGACGTGGCACTGATCCAGGATATCGTGGCAGACGAGGACTGGTACGACGAGCACGCCGAGATCGGTGTGACCGAGGCACGCAAGATCCGCAGCAGCTACGAGGTGGGCGACCGCATCATCACCCCGCTCAAGACCCGCGATTTTGGCCGTATTGCCGCCCAGACCGCAAAACACGTCATCCGTCAGGGCATCCGCGAGGCTGAGCGCAACCAGCAGCTCAGCGAGATCCAGTCCCGCGCACATGACATCGTGCAGGCCACCGTTACCCGCGTGGATACCGAGAAGGGCATCGTAGCTCTGGATCTGGGCAAGGGCGGCGAGGCTGTTCTGCCCCGCAACGAGCAGGTGCCCGGCGAGGTCTATACCGAGGGTGAGACCCTGCAGGTCTACATCGTGGACGTGGTCAGCACCGAGCGCGGCCCCCGCGTGATGATCAGCCGCACCCATCCCGGCCTTGTCAAGCGCCTGTTTGAGCTGGAAGTGCCCGAGATCTTTGACGGCACTGTGGAGGTAAAGGCCATCAGCCGCGAGGCCGGTGCCCGCACCAAGATGGCTGTCTGGTCCAAGGACCCCAACGTCAACCCTGTTTCCGCCTGCATCGGCGAGCACGGCGCCCGTGTGGCCGCTGTTGTGGAAAAGCTGGGCGGCGAGAAGATCGATATCGTCAAGTGGAGCGAGGATATCTCGGAGTTCATCTCCGCAGCCCTGAGCCCTGCCAAGGTGGTCAAGGTGGAGCTGCTGCCCGGCGAGACCCGCTCCTGCCGCGTCACCGTGCCTGACCAGCAGCTGAGCCTTGCCATTGGCAACAAGGGTCAGAACGCCCGCCTGTGCGCCCGCCTGACCGGCTACAACATTGATATCCGTCCCGAGAGCGGCTACTACGGCGAGGACGAGGAGCCCAAGAAGGACGCAGCAGACGCTGAATAAGCCCGGCACCATCTGCCGAAGGAGGGAAACCGGATGGCACAAAAAAAGATCCCTGCCCGCCAGTGCATCGGCTGCATGACCAGCCGCCCCAAAAGGAGCTGGTGCGCGTGGTGCGCGCACCCAGCGGGGAGATCAGCATTGATCTGGTAGGCAAAAAGCCGGGACGCGGCGCATATCTCTGCCCGGACCCGGACTGCCTGACCAAGGCAAAAAAGAAAAAGGCGCTGGAACGCTGCTTTGAGCAGCCGGTTCCCGCCGAGGTATACGACGCGCTGGCTGTACAGCTGGCCGCAGCCGCAAAGGAGGCAGCAGCCGATGGCAAAAAAGAATAACGCCCCCGCAAAACCCAAGCTGCCCCCGGAGGAGGCGCTGTATCAGGCCGTGAGCCTGTGCCGCAAGGCCGGCGCGCTCACCATGGGCTTTGACGCCGTGGAGGAAGCCTGCGTAAAAAGCAAGGCATGGCTGGTGATGACCGCATCGGACATCAGCCCCAAGACCCTGCAGCGTTTGAACTACGCCGTGGGGGACTTGGTGGACGTGTTCACCATGCCGCTGACGCAGGATAAGCTGGCCGATATCAGCCACAAGCCCGTGGCTGTTTACGCGGTGACCGACCGCAACCTCGCAAAGCTCTGCTTCGACCGCCTGTCGGACTGCGGAGCAATCAAAAATGAGGAGGATATGAGCGAATGATCGTAAAATATAAAGTGAGTGACTTTGCAAAGGATCTGAACCTTTCTGCAAAGAAGGTACTGGACGAACTGGCCGCTATGGGCAGCACCGGCAAGAAGAACAGCTCCAATCTGGAGGAGAACGAGCTGAACTACCTGCTGGAAAAGTTCAGCAAGGATAACAGCGTGGCAAATCTGGACGAATTCCTGAACAGCGCCAAGGCTCCCAAGGAGGAGCCCAAGGCCGAGAAGAAGGCTGAGAAGAAGGCTGAAAAAAAGAAGCCCGAGGCTCCCAAGGCTGACAAAAAGCCCCAGCAGCCCGCCGCAAAGGCCGAGCAGCCCAAGGCAAACAATAATAATAACAATAACGGCAAGCACGGCGACAAGAAGCCCGAGCAGCATAAGAAGCGCGAGGAAAAGACCGTTTCGTTCAGCGAACTGGCACGCGAGACCGGCGCAAAGGCTACTGCTGCCCCCGCACAGGCTGTTTCTGTCCGCCGCGAGGACAATCAGGTCACCGTGGATACCCGCACTGTGGATATGAACGTGGATCGCTTCGACGCCCGCTACGATGATCTGGCCTCCACCAAGAACACCGAGAACCGCCGCAAGCCCACCCCGCAGGGCAACAAGCAGAAGTTCACCCAGCGCGGCCAGCGCCAGCGCCAGCAGTTCCAGAAGGGCAAGCGCGAGACTGAGTTCGAGCGCCTGCAGCGTATCCAGCTGGAGAAGGCACGCAACGCCCAGCTGAAGGTGATGATCCCTGACGAGATCACCGTGGGCGAGTTGGCTGCCCGCCTGAAGCAGCAGGCCGGTAAGGTCATTGCCAAGTTCATGCAGATGGGCGAGATGCACGCCATCAACGACGTGATCGATTTCGACACCGCAGCTCTGCTGCTGGCAGGGAGTTCCACGCAAAGGTCGAGCACGAGGTGCACGTTACCATCGAGGAGCGCCTGTTCACGCAGGAAGAGGATGCACAGGAGGATCTGGTGGAGCGTCCCCCGGTGGTCTGTGTCATGGGTCACGTTGACCACGGCAAGACCAGTATTCTGGATGCGATCCGTAAGACCAACGTTACCGCAGGCGAGGCCGGCGGCATCACGCAGGCCATCGGTGCATATCAGGTCAAGGTCAACGACAGCCTCATCACCTTCCTGGATACCCCGGGCCACGAGGCATTCACCTCCATGCGTGCCCGCGGTGCCAACATGACCGATATCGCCGTTCTGGTGGTTGCTGCCGATGACGGCATCATGCCCCAGACCATCGAGTCCATCAACCACGCCAAGGCTGCAAACGTCAAGCTCATCGTGGCAATGAACAAGATGGATAAGCCCACCGCAAACCCCGAGCGCGTGATGGAAGGCCTGACCAAGTACGGCATCATCACCGAGGACTGGGGCGGCGATGTGGCCTGCATCCCGGTGTCTGCCCTGACCGGCATGGGCATCAACGACCTGCTGGAGCGCATTGCTCTGGAAGCTGAGGTCATGGAGCTGAAGGCAAACCCCAACCGCCGCGCCAAGGGTGCGGTCGTTGAGGCCCGTCTGGATAAGGGCCAGGGCCCCATTGCCACCATTCTGGTGCAGAACGGCACCCTGCACTCCGGCGACGTCATCATTGCCGGTACCGCTGTGGGCCGCGTGCGTACCATGCGCAGCGACAAGGGTCAGCTGCTGACCGATGCCGGCCCCTCCACCCCTGTGGAGATCACCGGCCTGACCGCAGTGCCGGAAGCAGGCGACCTGTTCGAGGCTGTTGAGGACGAGCGTCTGGCCCGTGAACTGGCCGAGCAGCGCATCGCTGCCGCCAAGGAGAAGCAGTTCTCCTCCTTCCAGAAGGTCACGCTGGATAACCTGTTCAGCCAGATGGCACAGAACGACATGAAGGAGCTGGCCATCGTGGTCAAGGCCGACGTGCAGGGCTCTGCCGAGGCTGTGAAGCAGAGTTTGGAGAAGATCTCCAACGACGAGGTGCGTGTGCGCGTCATCCACGCCGGTGTCGGCGCCATCAGCAAGTCTGACGTCGATCTGGCCGATGCCTCCAACGCCATCATCATCGGCTTCAACGTCCGCCCGGACAACGTGGCCAAGGAAGAAGCTGCTGCCACCAAGGTGGAAATGCGCATGTACCGCGTCATCTACGACGCCATCAACGATGTCACCGACGCTATGAAGGGTATGCTGGCACCCAAGTTCCGCGAGGTCTCTCTGGGCGAACTGCAGGTGCGTCAGGTGTACAAGATCTCCAACGTGGGTACCGTTGCAGGCTGCCGCGTGACCAGCGGCAAGATCACCCGCGACAGCAAGGTGCGCGTGGTACGTGACGGCATCGTCATTGCCGAGGACGAGATCGCATCCCTGAAGCGCTTCAAGGACGACGCTAAGGAAGTGGCCGAGGGCTACGAGTGCGGCGTGACCCTGGAGAAGTTTGCGGACGTCAAGGAAGGCGACGTGTACGAGGCCTTCAAGATGGAAGAGTACCGCGACTAAGCAAAAACCGAATATATAACAGCTTCCCGGCAGAAAAGGCTTCCCCCGTCCGGGGGAAGCTGTCGAACGAAGTGAGACTGATGAGGGCGTATCTTTCGCAGGTGTGGAGCGTGCGCCCTCATCCGTCGTTTTGGCAGACAAATGCCGCCTTGCCCCGGCCGGGGCAAGGCTTTGGGAAGCTGCCGGACAGAATTTGGAGAAAACTATGTCTCAGAAAAATATGGGCCGTCTTGCGCAGGATATGAAGCGCGAGGTCATTGCCATCATCGGCCGACTGAAGGACCCGCGGCTGGAGGGCGGTCTGCTGACCGTCACCCGTCTGGACGTGACGCCGGATCTGGATGTGGCAAAAGTGTATGTAAGCGTGATGGGCCGCGCAGACGGCCCCAAGCCTGCTATTGAAGCGCTGAACCGTGCCGCAGGCCATGTGCGCACCGAGGTCAGCAAAAAATGCACATCCGCAAGGCACCCCGCTTCATCTTTGTGGAGGATGACGGTGCCGCCTACGCCGCCCACTATCAACGAGCTGCTGCGCAGCCTGAACGTGAACGGCGAGGAGGAAGCACAGCCTGTCGATACCGAACAGACCGAGGACTGACTGCCTTTGCGGAAAGGATGGATCATTGGATGACAGAACAACTGGATGTGCAGCAGATGGCGCAGCGCCTGCTGGCTGCGGATAACATTTTGATTCTGTGCCACAAAAACCCGGACGGTGACACCATCGGCTGCGGCAGCGCCCTGTACTATGCGCTCAAAGCGCTGGAAAAAACGACGGCGGTGCTCTGCTCCGATGCCATTCCGTCCCGCTACGCCTTTACGAACCCACGGCTGTTCAAGGGCGAGTTCGAGACCCGCACTGTGATTGCGGTGGACGTGGCCGGTTTGCAGCTGTTTGGCGAAAATAACGGTGTGCCGCAGTACGCACGCCATGTAGACCTGTGCATCGACCACCACGCAGGCAACAACGGCTATGCCGATTTTACCCTTCTGGATGCCGGTGCCGCTGCGGCAGCGGAACTGCTGTATCAGGTCATCGTGGAGATGGGGGTGACTATCACCCCCCACATTGCCGACTGCCTGTACACCGGCATTGCTACCGACACCGGTTGCTTCAAGTTCTCCTCCACCACAGCTAACACCCACACGGTGGCGGCAAAACTTATTGAAGCCGGCTGTCATGTGGAGGAGCTGAACACCCTGCTCTTTGACACAAAGCCCCGTGCCCGCATGGAGGCCGAGCGCATCGCCCGCAACCATCTGGAGTACTATCTGGACGGTCGCTGCGCCCTGATCTACCTGACGAGAGACGAGATACGGCAGAGCGGGGTAGACCCCGCAGATCTGGAGGAACTGACCAGTCTGCCCATCAGCATCGAGGGAGTCAAGGTGGGTCTGACCCTGCGCCAGCAGCCCGGCGGCAGCTACCGCATCAGCGTGCGCACCGCAAAGGGCGTGGACGCCTGTGCCATTGCCCGGCGTCTGGGCGGCGGCGGCCACACCCGCGCAGCGGGTTGTGAACTGCTGGGCGACCTTGAAAACGCCAAAAATGCGATCCTTGCAGAGGTGGAAGCCGAGCTGGACGCACCGCAGGAGGAAGCATAATGCAGGGCATCCTGATCGTAGACAAGCCCATGGACTGGACCAGCTTTGACGTAGTGGCAAAGCTGCGCGGCGTGCTGGGTACACGCAAGCTGGGGCACAGCGGCACGCTGGACCCCATGGCCACCGGCGTTCTGCCGGTGTTCTGCGGCGGTGCCAGCAAGGCGGTGGATCTGCAGCTGAACCACGACAAGACCTACCGCGCCACCCTGCGCTTGGGCGCACGCACCGATACCGGCGATAGCACCGGCACTGTGCTGGAGACCGCACCGGTTACCGCCGGGGAGCAGGAACTGCTGGCGGTGCTGCCGCAGTTCATCGGCCCGCAGATGCAGGTGCCGCCCATGTATTCGGCAGTCAAGATCAACGGTCAGCCGCTGTATAAGCTGGCGCGTGAGGGCGTGACCGTGGAACGCAAGGCGCGCCCTATTGAAATTTACGGCATCGAGTACGGCGGCAGTCCGGAAGAAAACGAGTATGTGCTGACGGTGCGCTGCTCCAAAGGCACCTATATCCGCACCCTGCTGGAGGATATCGCCGCCGCAATGGGGCAGAAGGGCACCATGAGCGCGCTGCGCCGCACTGCTGCCGGTCTGTACACCGAAGCAGATGCCCACACGCTGGAAGAAATTCTTGCCGCAAAGGAGCAGGGGCCTGCGGCCCTGGAAGCGCTGATGCTGCCGGTGGAAAGCGTGTTCACCCCGCTGCCGCTGCTGGTGGTGGAGCCCTGGGTGGAACAGCACCTGTACAACGGCTGCCCCACCAGCCGCTACCCCGCAGCGGATGGCCGCTACCGGGTGCGCAATGCCGCCGGGCAGTTCCTGGGGCTGGCCAACATCACCGGGGGCGTGCTCCGGGTGGAAAAACTGTTCGTGGAACGTAATTGAGCAATAAAGGAAACAAGACCCATGCAGATCATTTCTCAGTTTGCCCCGCTGCCGCTGGCACAGCCCGCAAAGGGTACCGCCGTGGCCATGGGCTACTTTGACGGCATCCATATCGGCCACCGGGCGGTGATCGAAGGGGCTGTGCAGTGGGCAAAGACCCATGATGCAGCTCCGGCGGTGTTCACCTTCCGCCTGCCGGTGGAAAATAAAATGAAGGGCAAGCGCCTGCTCTCCACCGAGGATAAGCACGCCCTGATCCACAGCCTTGGGGTGGAGTATTACCTCACCCCGGACTTTGAGGCGATCAAGGCACTGAGCCCGGAGGAGTTTGTGCGCGGCATCGTGGAAAACTGCCACGCCCGGGCGCTGTTCTGTGGCGAAAACTTCACCTTTGGCGCAAAGGCTGCCGGTACGCCGGAGCTGCTGCGCACCCTCTGTGCTCCTCTTGGGGTAGAGGTAGTGGTGGTGCCCATGGCACAATTTGAGGAAAAGCCGGTGTCCTCCACCCGCATCCGCACCGCGCTGGAGGGCGGGGACATCCCGGCCGCCAACGCCATGCTGGGCATGCCCTACGCCATCCGGTTTGCGGTGCAGCACGGGGCAGGGCTGGGGCACACCCTCGGGGTGCCCACCATCAACCAGCTGTACCCCGAGGGCTTTCAGCTGCCCCGCAGCGGCATTTATATCACCCGCACCCGCATTAACGGGGTGTGGTATCCCTCGGCCACCGGTCTGGGCAGCCGCCCTACCGTGAACGATGACGCCACCAAGGTGACCTGTGAGACTTTTATCCCGGGCTTTTCCGGTGACCTGTACGGCACCGACCCGGTGGTGGAGTTCCACGCTTACCTGAGCCCCAGCAAAAAGTTTGATACGCTGGACCAGCTGCGGGACTGCATCAACGATGCCGCTCGCCGCGCACAGGAATATTTTGCATAACGCATCAACAGCGGAAAAATTATTTTTATTTGGGGTCGAGAAACGCCTGTGGGCGTTTTTCGACCCCTTTTGTCATGAAGGAAAACAGCATTTCCGGCGTCTGCGGGCAGAAAAAACCGCACTTCGGGCAAAATAGACACATTTCCGTGCAACAATGGCAAATGTTTGTTAAACAATTATCTATCCCATATCCTTGCAATGCACGCAGTTTTTGTTTATAATAGTAACTGTACGGGGCAACGCCCCGATTGTGAGCGAGACTCTGGTTCAGAATTATAATTTGAGAGGAGTTTTTACCATGGGTTTAGGTAAGAAGACGATCGACGATCAGAACTACTGCGGCAAGAAGGTGCTTGTCCGCTGCGATTTCAACGTTCCGATGAAGGACGGTGTCATCACCAACGAGAACCGCATCAACGCAGCACTGCCCACCATCCAGAAGCTGGTCAACGATGGCGCTAAGGTCATCCTGTGCAGCCACCTGGGCAAGCCCAAGAACGGCCCCGAGGCTAAGTTCAGCCTGGCTCCCGTTGCTGTGGCTCTGAGCGCAAAGCTGGGCAAGACCGTTGTGTTTGCTGACGACGACAACGTTGTGGGCGAGAACGCAAAGGCTGCTGTGGCTGCTATGAACAACGGCGACGTCGTTCTGCTGCAGAACACCCGTTTCCGCAAGGAAGAGACTAAGAACATGCCCGAGTTCAGCGAGGAGCTGGCTTCTCTGGCTGATGCTTATGTGGACGATGCCTTCGGCAGCTGCCACCGTGCACACTGCTCCACTGCAGGTGTCACCGACTACATCAAGGATACCGCTGTCGGCTACCTGATGGAGAAGGAGATCAAGTATCTGGGCAACGCTGTCAACGACCCCGTCCGTCCCTTCACCGCTATTCTGGGCGGCGCTAAGGTTGCTGATAAGCTGAACGTCATCTCCAACCTGCTGGAGAAGGTCGATACCCTGATCATTGGTGGCGGCATGGCTTACACCTTCGTCAAGGCTCAGGGCTACGAAGTGGGCAAGAGCCTGTGCGACGACACCAAGCTGGACTACTGCAAGGAAATGATGGCTAAGGCCAAGGAGAAGGGCGTCAAGCTGCTGCTGCCCGTGGATGCAGTCTGCATCAAGGACTTCCCCGATCCCATCGACGCTCCTGTGGACGTGACCGTGGTGCCTGTCACCGCGATCCCCGCTGACATGGAGGGCTGCGACATCGGCCCCGAGACCATGAAGCTGTTTGCTGACGCTGTCAAGGCTTCCAAGACCGTTGTCTGGAACGGCCCCATGGGCGTGTTCGAGAACCCCACTCTGGCAGCCGGTACTCTGGCTGTTGCCAAGGCTATGGCTGAGAGCGATGCTACCACCGTCATCGGCGGCGGCGACAGCGCAGCAGCTGTGCAGAGATGGGTCTGGGCGACAAGATGACCCACATCTCCACCGGCGGCGGCGCTTCTCTGGAGTATCTGGAGGGCAAGGAACTGCCTGGCATCGCAGTCATCCAGAACGCATAATTTTTCCGGCATCACAATGGGTGCGGCGGCATTTACGCCGCCGCATCTTTTCTTTTTGTGCAGGCAATTTGTAAATAGTTACGAAGGTAAGGAGAAAATAACAATGGATAAGGCAAAGCGCAAGGCTATTATCGCTGGCAACTGGAAAATGAACAAGACCGCCTCCGAGGCTGCTGTTCTGGTGGACGAGCTGATCCCCGCCGTGAAGGACGCTACCTGCGAGGTGGTCATCTGCACCCCGTTTACCGATCTGGTCACCGCTGTGGCTAAGACCAAGGGCACCAACATCCATGTTGGCGCCGAGAACGTCCACTTCGAGAAGTCCGGCGCATTCACCGGCGAGATCAGCGCGGATATGCTGGTGGATCTGGGCGTCGAGTACGTCATCGTCGGCCACTCCGAGCGCCGTCAGTATTTCGCCGAGACCGACCAGACCGTCAACAAGCGCGCTCTGGCCGCTCTGAACGCCGGCCTGAAGGTCATCCTGTGCGTGGGCGAGAGCCTGCAGCAGCGCGAGGAGGGCGTTACCGAGGAGCTGGTTCGTATGCAGACCAAGATCGCTCTGCGTGACGTGACCGCTGAGCAGATGGCAAATGTCGTCATCGCTTACGAGCCGGTCTGGGCCATCGGCACCGGCAAGACCGCTACCGCCGACCAGGCGGAGGAAGTCTGCGCTCAGATCCGCAAGGTGGTGGGCGAGCTGTACGGCGAGGCGGTCGCCGAGGCTACCACCGTCCAGTACGGCGGCAGCATGAACGCCAAGAACTGCGAGGAGCTGCTGAGCAAGAAGGACGTGGACGGCGGCCTGATCGGCGGCGCATCCCTGAAAGCTCCCGACTTTGCTGTCATCGTCAATGCAGCCACCAAGGGCTGAGCAACTGCCTTTTTCCCTAATTAGCTGTTTCAGCGCCCGGCTGCGCCGTTTTTTCAGCGCTGAGCCGGGCGCTGATCTGTTTTTACAGCAGCCGCTCGGGTGTTATGCACCCGCTGGCTGCACCCGCAGGCGGGGCTCTGGCCTTACCTGCAACGCGTGATAAATTCAAAGGAGATTCAATTTTATGGCAAAGAAACCTGTTCTTCTGTGCATCATGGATGGCTTCGGCTGGGTGCCGAACGAGACCTTTGGCAACGCCGTGGTGGCTGCCAAGACCCCCCATCTGGATGCTCTGATGGCAAAGTACCCTATGACTACCATTGATGCTTCCGGCATGGCTGTCGGTCTGCCCGACGGCCAGATGGGTAACTCCGAGGTCGGCCACACCAACATGGGCGCGGGCCGCATCGTCTACCAGCAGCTGACCCTCATCACCAAGTCCATCCATGACGGCGAGATGCTCAAGAACCCTGTGCTGGTCAAGAACATGAAGGCTGCTATCGAGGCCGGTAAGGCCATCCACCTGATGGGTCTGGTGGGTACCGGCGGCGTGCACAGCCATGCCGACCACTGGTTCGGCGTGCTGGAGATGGCAAAGCATCTGGGCGCTAAGGAAGTTTACCTGCACTGCATCACCGACGGCCGCGACACCGACCCGCATTCCGGCAAGGGCTTCCTTGCTGACCTGCAGGCCAAGCTGGATGAGCTGGGCGTGGGCAAGATCGCCAGCGTTTCCGGTCGTTACTACGCTATGGACCGCGATAACAACTGGGATCGCGAGGAGAAGGCCTACGCTGCTTTCGTCTACGGCGAGGGTGAGCATGCTGCCAACGCTGCCGAGGCCATCGAGGCTTCCTACGCAGCAGACAAGACCGATGAGTTCGTGCTGCCCTGTGTCACCTGCGAGGGTGGCCGCGTGCAGGACGGCGACACTGTTATCTTCATGAACTTCCGCCCCGACCGTGCCCGCCAGATGACCCGCATCTTCTGCGATGATGCCTTTACCGGCTTCGAGCGCCGCGGCGGCCGCAAGCAGGTGAATTACGTCTGCATGGCCGAGTACGATGCCACCATGCCCAACTGCGAGGTGGCCTATCCCCCGGTGGAGCTGAAGAACGTTCTGGGCGAGTATTTGTCTGCCCACGGCAAGACCCAGCTGCGCATTGCCGAGACCGAGAAGTACGCTCACGTCACCTTCTTCTTTAACGGCGGCGTGGAGGCTCCCTACGAGGGCGAGGATCGCTGCGTCATCCCCAGCCCCAAGGTTGCCACCTACGACCTGAAGCCTGAGATGAGCGCCCCTGAGGTCGCTGACGAGTGCGTCAAGCGCATCGAGAGCGGCAAGTACGACGTGGTCATCCTGAACTTCGCAAACTGCGATATGGTCGGCCACACCGGCGTCTTTGAGGCTGCTGTCAAGGCCGTTGAGGCTGTGGACGCTGCTGTCGAGAAGGTCGTCACCGCTGTGCTGAACGCCGGCGGCTGCGCTTTCCTGACCGCTGACCACGGCAACGCCGAGAAGATGATGAACCCGGACGGCACCCCCTTCACCGCCCACACCACCAACGTCGTGCCCTTTATGGCAGTTGGCTGCGGCGATGTGAAGCTGCGCGAGGGCGGCTGCCTGGCCGACATCGCACCCACCATGCTGCCCTATATCGGCCTGCCCGTCCCGGCAGAGATGACCGGCAAGAGCATCATTGTGGAGTGATGCCAGACGGGATGACCGTATAAACAAACAAAAGGCTGCTGCACATTTTGTGCGGCGCCTTTTTGCATAAGAAAAATTTCCGTGAAAAGGGAATAGCGGAGCGTCCGCAGACGATCCGCTATTACGAAATTAAAAATAGATTTTCCGCTGATGATGGCCAGAGCGCACGCGGAGGCCATTCAAAACGGTTCGCCTGCAAAAACGGCAGAACTTACTTTTTCAGGTGGCTGTCCCAGCCGCTGGAGGTGGTGGCCTGCTTGTCAGGTGTGCACCACATGGCCTCTACGCCGTCCAGCGATTCCACCAGCTTCTGTCCTTCTTCCAGCGGCATACAGAACAGGGCAGTGGTCAGGCAGTCTGCCATGCCGGAGTCCGGACACAGCACGGTGACGCCGTTGTAGTAGGCAGCGGGCCACAGGGTGTCGGGGTCGATGATGTGGTGGTAGCGCTTGCCGTCCACCACAAAGTAGCGCTGGTAGTCGCCGCTGGTCACCAGCGCAAGGTCGCTCATATTGATTGGTGAGCCGAAGATGGAGTTGGTGTTGGTATACACCTCCGAAGCGTTCCACGGGTTCTCCACGCCGCCGGTCCACTGGCTGCCGTCCGGCTTTGTGCCGATGGCGCGCAGGTTGCCGCCTACGCTCACCAGTGCGCTGGTCAAGCCCCGGGCTTCGGCGGCGCGGCAGACCATCTCCACTGCGTAGCCCTTGCCCACACTGCCCACGTCCAGCGACATCTCCGGGTCGGACAGATAGACCGTTTTGGCCTTCTCGTCAATGACAAGGTCGTTGATATCGCAGTGCTGGGCAGCGGCCTCCAGCTCCTCCTGTGTGGGCAGGGTGTTGTCGGTCTCGGAGGCGTTCTGTTCGGCAGCCTCGCGGTAGTCGTGCCAGATGCCCAGCACGCTGCCCATGGCAATGTTGATCTTGCCGCCGGTCAGTTCGTACATCTGCTGTGCCAGCTCCAGCATGGAAAGGATGCGGTCATCTACCTGTACCGGGGCTTTCCCGGCGTTTTCGTTGATGGTCTTGACGTTCACAACGCCATCGTAGTCGTTGTAGATATCGTAGAGCTGGTTGTAGGCGATCAGATCCTGATGCAGCGCCTGCATCTGGGTGTTGAACTCTTCCTCGCTCTCGCAGTAGGCGATGACCTGCGTCACTGTGTCGAACACATCATAAAAGATAGTGGTGTACCGGGTCAGCTCCTTTTTGGGCTTGCAGCCGACCAGCAGGCCAAGGCTCAGCACTGCCGCCAGCAGGGCAGCGGTCATGCGGGTGATGCGGCTCTTCATACAGTCTGGCTCTCCTTTGCGGCGGTAAAGGCGGTGTGCTCTTCCTGCAAATGTGCCAGCAGATCTGCAAACATCCAGTTGCGGTTTGCGGGGGTGACCACCGCCTTGAGCGGGATGGTCACCTGTGCCTGCCGCATCAGATCCAGCAGGGTGTCCACGTCCTTATCGCGGAAGTTTGCCAGCACCAGCGCCGGGGGATAGGCGCCCGGCTCCAGCACCAGCGTTCTGGGGGCTTTTACCTCCACCTCGCCCAGCAGCTGGGCAACGGTCTTGCCGGCATCGGCGGGGGAAACAAGCAGCAGCTTCATGCCAAAGGCGGGTGCCATGCCCTCCAGCTTGCCCCGGTCGGCGGGGGAAAGGTTCCAGCCCAGCGCCAGCGGCACCCCGGCGTTCTGGTTGCGTGCAATGTGTGCTCTCATCTTTAAAACCTCTTTCGGCAGTGTTTTTTCAAAATACACTATAGTATACCATAAAACCCGTGAAAAGAAAATGAAAACCCGCCGGTACACAGAAATCAGGGGTATTTAAGGTAAAATGCTGCTTGCCTGCGCCTTCATCCGTCTGCTTGCTTCGCGCGCAGCCACCTTCCCCCGACCGGGGGAAGGCTTCCGGCTTGGCGAACTTTCCGGCAAAAAAAGGACTGCTGATCCCGATCGGCACAGCAGTCCCTGCGTATAACAATATTCTTTCGGGCAGGCTCAGTTCATTTTTTTGCCGAAGAACTCCACCTCTTTGCCGATGAACTGCATCAGTTCGTCGAACTGATCGGGGGTCAGGCTCTGTGCGCCATCGCACTTGGCCTTGGCGGGGTTGTTGTGCACCTCGATCATCAGACCATCGGCACCGGCAGCGACCGCAGCTTTCGCCAGCTCCGGCACCATCCATGCGTGGCCGCAGGCGTGGCTGGGGTCCACCACCACCGGCAGGTGGGTCATCTTATGCAAAGATGACCACACCGGCAAGGTCCAGCGTGTTGCGCATACTGGTCTCGAAGGTGCGGATACCGCGCTCGCACAGGATGACGTTGTCGTTGCCCTCTGCCATGATGTACTCGGCACTCATCACGAACTCTTCCAGCGTGTTGGCAAGGCCGCGCTTGAGCAGCACCGGCTTTTTCTGGCGGCCAACAGCCTTAAGCAGCTCAAAGTTCTGCATATTGCGGGCACCCACCTGAATGAGGTCCACGTTTTCAAACAGGGGCAGGTGCTCGGTGTTCATGATCTCGGTCACAATGGGCGAACCGGTGGCGCGGCGCGCCAGCTTGAGCAGGTCCAGACCCTCGCTGCGCATACCCTGAAAAGAGTAGGGGGAGGTGCGGGGCTTGAAGGCACCGCCGCGCAGCAGGGAAGCGCCTGCCGCCTTTACCCGCTGCGCGCAGTAGGTGATCTGCTCCTCGCTCTCGATGCTGCAGGGGCCGGCGATGACGGCAAAGTTGCCGCCGCCGATCTTGACGCCCTCCACGTCGATGACGCTGTCGTCCGGGTGGAACTTACGGTTGGCCTTCTTGTAGGGCTCCGACACGCGGCGGCAGGTCTCGACCACCGGATTTGCCAGCACCCAGCTCTCTGCAATGGCCTTGGTGTCGCCGATCAGACCCAGAATATGGGTGTCGCTGCCCTTGGAATCGTTGATCTGCAGACCCATATCCTCCAGCTCGTGGCAGAACTCGCGTACCTGTACCTCGGGTGCATCCTGTTTGAGTACGATGATCATAGTGCTTTGTCTCCTTTGCTTTTTCCTATCGTGTGAAACGGCGAGGGAGACCGGCTCCTTTGCCGCAGCTTGCAGCGTCAAACTTCAGTACTCTGAAGTGCGTGACGCTATGATATCACTTCATGAAACTGAAGTCAAGAGAAATTTTGAATTTTTTCCAAAAAAGTGGTAGAATAAAAGAAAAGAACCCGCGCAGTCATTGTTGTGCAATGACTGCGCACCCAAAGGTCGAGCTTTTTACTGCTTTCCATGGGGTATTACTTCCCGGGGAAAGAGAATCTGCCGGTTACCGCGCATAAGCTCCCCCTTTCGGGGGAGCTGGACGCGAAGCGGCCTGAGAGGGTTCAATAGAATCAAAGAGGGAATAACAATGGGAAAAGAAGCTAAAACCAACGCAATGCGTATTCTGGAACGGGAAAAGGTGGCCTATACCGCCCACGAGTACCCCCACGAAGAGGGCGTGGCCGTGGACGGCGTGACCGTCGCTGCCAGCATAGGCGAGGACCCCGCCTGCGTTTACAAGACGCTGGTAACGCAGGGCAGCAGCAAAAACTATTTTGTGTTCGTCATTCCGGTGGCGGCAGAGCTGGACTTAAAGGCCGCTGCCCGCAGCGTGGGCGAAAAGAGCGTGGCGATGATCCATGTGGCGGATATCAACAAGGTCACCGGCTATGTGCGGGGCGGCTGCAGCCCGGTGGGCATGAAAAAGCAGTACCGCACCGTCTTTGACGAAAGCGTGCTGACCCAGCAGAAGGTCTACGTTTCCGGCGGGCGCATCGGTACACAGGTGTGCTGCGCCCCGGCGGATCTGATCCGCGCTGCCCGCGCCGCCACCGCAAAGATCATTTTTTAAAAATCCGGCGCGATATCTGGGATACATCAAACAGCCTTTACATAAAAATATACCTACTGCATAAGTCGTACTTAAAAAGAAAAAGAATGGCGAAACTGCACAAAACTTTTGAAAGTTTTTTGGCAGCAGGAGAACACAAGGGAGAATTTGCTGAAACGCTCTTTGCAAAGCTGTTTTTTTGCCGTAAACTGTATCTAGTACAGGGACGATGCCCCAAAAAACGGGCTTGCATCGCCGCCTGAAAAAACGCTTGCACAGGAAACTGCGGAGGGAAACTTCAATGATGCTGCTGGTGCCGGGTCGCATGGAATGGGGTCACATTCACTGCAATCAGGGGCATGGTGCAACCTTGTGCAAAATGCGCGTACAGAAAAACAGGAAATAAAGGCCGTGGTACAGGTGTACCGCAGCCTTTTTTGTTTGTCGGTCTTGTTGGACAGTTGAGAAAGAGAGGCTTTGGAAAATGGTTCGTAAAGTGGCAGTCATTATGGGTTCGGACAGCGACTGGCCGGTGGTGAAAGGTGCCTGCGCCCAGCTCAAGGCGCTGGACATCCCCTTTGAGGCACACATCCTTTCGGCACACCGCACCCCCGCCGAGGCAGCAGTCTTTGCAAAAAGCGCAAAGGCCAACGGCTTTGGCGTTATCCTGTGCGCAGCAGGCATGGCAGCACATCTGGCAGGTGCTTTTGCCGCCAACACCACCCTGCCGGTCATCGGCATCCCGATGAAGGGCGGCGCGATGGACGGCCTGGACGCTCTGCTGGCCACCGTCCAGATGCCCAGCGGCATCCCGGTGGCAACCGTGGCGCTGAACGGTGCCAAGAACGCCGCATGGCTGGCTGCTGAGATCCTGGCGCTGAACGATGACGCACTGGCGGAAAAGCTGGAGGCTGAGCGCGTATCCATGGCACAGCAGATCGCAGCCAAGGAAGAAAAGCTGCAGAACGAACTGAACGAGCTGTAAAGGAGAACCAATGTCTGATTTTGCATATCCGCTGCATGAGGAGTGCGGCGTTTTCGGCATCTACGACCGTGCCGGTACCGAGGATGTAGCCGCAGCGGCTTATTCGGCCCTGTATGCGCTGCAGCACCGCGGGCAGGAGAGCTGCGGCATCGCCGTCAACGATGACGGCGTGATCACCGGCCACCGGGATCTGGGTCTTGTAAACGAGGTGTTCACCCCGGAGGTGCTGGCAAGCCTGTCCACTACCACGGCACACATGGCCACCGGCCATGTGCGCTACGCCACCGCCGGCACCCGCGTCCGCGCCAACGCCCAGCCCATGATCGTCCGCCACGGCCGCGGCACCATGGCGCTGTGCCACAACGGCAACCTGACCAACGCTGTGGAGCTGCGCCGCCAGCTGGAAAACGAGGGCGCCATCTTCCACGGCTCCTCGGATACCGAGGTCATCTGCTACCTCATCACCCGCAACCGTCTGCGCATGGGCAGCATCGAGACTGCCATCAGCAAGACCATGGACGTGCTGGAGGGTGCATACAGCCTTGTGATCATGTCTGCCACCAAGCTCATTGCGGTGCGCGACCCCCGGGGCTACCGTCCCCTGTGCATCGGCACCCTGCCCGGCGGCGGCTACATCTTTGCCAGCGAGAGCTGCGCACTGGATGCCACCGGTGCCGCCCTGCTGCGGGATGTGGAGCCCGGCGAGATCGTAGTGGTGGATACCAAGACCGGCGAGCTGCGCAGCATCAAGGATCACTGCGGCCGCCCGGACACCCAGATGTGCGTGTTTGAGTTCATCTACTTCGCCCGCCCGGACAGCGTCATCGAGGGCAGCTCGGTGCACGAGGCCCGCAAGCAGGCAGGCCGCTTCCTTGCACAGGAGCACCCCGTGGAGGCCGATGTGGTCATCGGCGTGCCGGATTCCGGCTTGGATGCAGCACTGGGCTACTCGCAGGAGAGCGGCATCCCCTACGGCATCGGCTTCATCAAGAATAAATACATTGGCCGCACCTTTATTCAGGGCAGCCAGAAGCAGCGCGAGAACAGCGTGCGCATCAAGCTGAACGTGGTGTCCAGCACCGTCAAGGGCAAGCGCGTGGTGCTGGTGGATGACTCCATCGTGCGCGGCACCACCTCTGCCCGCATCATCAAGCTGCTGCGGGATGCCGGTGCTGCCGAGGTGCACTTTATGGTCTCTGCGCCTCCCTTTAAGTATCCGTGCTACTTTGGCACCGATATCCCGGACCAGAAGCTGCTGGTGGCCACCGGCCGCACGCTGGAGCAGATCAACGAGGTCATCGGCGCCGATACGCTGGGCTATTTGTCCAACGAGCACGTTGTCCAGCTTGCCAAAAACGCAAAATGCGGTTTCTGCACTGCCTGCTTTACCGGCGAGTATGCCGTAGAGCCGGAAAGTGTGCTTTCTACCGATATTCACGACCGTCACCTGAACGACCGTCCCAAGGACGCCAAAAAGTTAGGAGAGTAAGAACATGGAAAAGAGCTATTCTGAAAGCTACGCCGCAGCAGGCGTGGACATTACCGCCGGTTACCGCTCTGTGGAGCTGATGAAGCAGTATGTCGCCCGTACCATGAACGAGCACTGCATCGGCGGCTTGGGCGGCTTTGGCGGCCTGTTTGAGCTGGACTGCACCGGTTACAAGCACCCGGTGCTGATCTCCGGCACCGATGGTGTGGGCACCAAGCTGAAGGTGGCCATGATCATGGATAAACACGATACCATCGGCATCGACTGCGTGGCCATGTGCGTCAACGATGTCATCTGCGCCGGTGCAAAGCCGTTGGTATTTTTGGATTACATCGCCTGCGGTCGCAACGTGCCGGAAAAGATCGCCAACATCGTCAAGGGCGTGGCCGAGGGCTGCGTGCAGGCCGATTGCGCTCTGGTGGGCGGCGAGACTGCCGAGCACCCGGGCATGATGCCGGAGGATGAGTACGATCTGGCCGGCTTTACCGTGGGCGTTGTGGACAAGGAAAAAATCCTGAGCAACGAGACCATGGCAGCCGGTGATGTGATCCTTGCCCTGCCCTCCACCGGTGTGCACTCCAACGGCTTCTCGCTGGTGCGCAAGGTGTTCAACATCGACGCTGATCCCGATGTGCTGTTCTCCACCCCCGCCGAGCTGGGCGGCAAGACCCTTGGCGAGGCGCTGCTGGCTCCCACCAAGATCTACGTCAAGCCCGTGCTGAAAGTGCTGGAAGAGGTGCAGGTCAAGGGCATCTCCCACATCACCGGCGGCGGCTTCTATGAAAATATCCCCCGCAGCCTGAAAAAGGGCTGCTGCGCCCGCATCAACAAGGCAGATGTGCGCACCCCCGCCCTGTTCCACCTGATGCAGAAGGTGGGCGGCATCTCCGAGCATGATATGTTCAACACCTTCAACATGGGCGTGGGCATGGTGCTCACCGTCCCCGCCGAGCAGGCCGACAAGGCACTGGAGATCCTCCATGCCAACGGTGAGCCGGAAGCTTACCGTCTGGGCGTCATCGCAGAAGGTGAGGGTGTCGAGCTGTGCTGAACATTGCAGTGTTAGTGTCCGGCGGCGGCACCAATTTGCAGGCGCTGCTGGACAGCGAGGCCCGGGGCGAGAACCCCAATGGTAAAATTACGCTGGTGGTGGCCTCCAAGCCCGGCGTCTATGCGCTGGAACGTGCCGCAAAGGCCGGTGTGGAGAGCTGCGTGGTGCGCCGCAGGGACTACGACAACAGCGAGGAATTTGACGCTGCGCTGCTGGAAACGCTGCGGGCGCACAAGATCGATCTGGTGGTGCTGGCAGGCTTTCTGTCGGTGCTGGGGCCCAGCGTCATCGCGGCCTATCCGCGCCGCATCCTCAACGTGCACCCGGCGCTCATCCCGTCCTTCTGCGGGCCGGGCATGTACGGCCTGCGGCCCCACGAGGCCGCGCTGGCCCGGGGCTGCAAGGTGACGGGCGCTACCGTCCACTTCGTCAATGAAGTGTGTGACGGCGGGCCCATCCTGCTGCAAAAAGCCGTGGACGTCCTGCCCGGTGATACCCCCGAAGTGCTGCAGAAGCGCGTGATGGAGCAGGCGGAATGGAAGCTGCTGCCCAAGGCTGTGGCTATGGTGTGCAGCGGAGAGATCTGCTGAAAGCTTGCAGAGCGTTGTTCTTGCCTCTCCCTTTGGGAGAGGTGGCACGGCGTAAGCCGTGACAGAGAGGGCGGGGAAGTTGCCTCCGCAAAGAGGTTCGCCCTCTCAGGCGCTGACGCGCCAGCTCCCCCAAAGGGGGAGCCGAGAGTTGCTCTTTGAAAACAAAAATGCAAGGGAGAACAACAATGGAAAAGATCAACCTGAACGAGTATCTGGCCTCCAACGAGTACCCCGGCCGCGGCATTGCTGTGGCAATGGCACCGGACGGACGGCAGATGTTTATCGGCTACTTTATCATGGGACGCAGCGAGAACAGCCGCAACCGCGTGTTTGACCCTGTGCCTGAGCGCGGCGGCATCTGCACCGTTGCAGCCGACCCCGCAAAGCTGGAAGATCCCAGCCTGATCATTTATAACCCGGTGCTGACCCTTGGCAAGACCCACATTGTGACCAACGGCGACCAGACCGATACCATCTACGACCTGATGAGTCAAGGCAAGAGCTTTGCCGACGCCCTGCGCACCCGCACCTTTGAGCCGGACGGCCCCAACTACACCCCCCGCATCTCCGCTGTGGTGTATGCCGACGGCAGCTATCAGATGAGCATCCTCAAGTCTGCCGATGGCAACGGTGACAGCGTGCAGCGCTATTTCTTTGATTACCCCCAGCCTGTTGCAGGCGAGGGCCACTTCATCAGCACCTACAAGCACAACGGCAACCCCATCCCCAGCTTTGAAGGTGAGCCTTTGCGCTTTGCCTGCCCCCGCACCATCGGCGATTTTGCACAGGGTCTGTGGAGCAGCCTGAACCCGGACAACAAGGTGAGCCTGTTTGCCCGGGTCATTGATCTGGACTCCGGCGAGAGCGGCGACATGATCTTTAACAAATACGACGCCGTGTGCAGCGATCTGGACGACCCCGAGGAGCCGGAGCTGCTGCCCGGAGCTGGAACTGCTCAAAAAGCTTGACGCCGAGGAAGAATAAGAGTAAACCTTAGGATATAAGGAGGATGCACCAATGAATGAACTCGCACTGAAGTACGGCTGCAACCCCAACCAGAAGCCCAGCCGCATTTATATGGAAGATGGCTCCGACCTGCCTGTTACCGTGCTGAACGGCAAGCCCGGCTACATCAACTTTCTGGATGCCCTCAACTCCATCCAGCTGGTCAAGGAACTGAAAACCGCCTGCGGTCTGCCCGCAGCGGCATCCTTCAAGCACGTTTCCCCGGCGGGTGCAGCACTGGGTCTGCCCCTGACCGAGGTGGAGCGCCGGATGTACCACATTGCCCCGGAGATCGAGCTGTCCCCGCTGGCCTGCGCCTACGCCCGCGCCCGCGGTGCCGACCGGATGTCCTCCTTCGGCGACTGGATCGCCCTGTCCGACATCTGCGATGTGCCCACCGCAAAGCTGATCCAGCACGAAGTGTCTGACGGCATCATCGCCCCGGGCTACGAGCCGGAGGCACTGGCCATCCTGTCCGGAAAAAGAAGGGCAATTACAACGTGGTCGCCATCGACCCGGCCTACAAGCCCGCTCCCATCGAGCACAAGCAGGTGTACGGCATCACCTTCGAGCAGGGCCGCAACGAGCTGGTCATCAACGCCGACACCATGCTGAACAACTGGGTCACAGAGAACAAGGACGTGACCGAGGAGCAGAAGCGCGACCTCATCATTGCGCTCATCACCCTGAAGTACACCCAGTCCAACAGCGTGTGCTACACCTACAATGGTCAGACCATCGGTGTGGGTGCCGGCCAGCAGAGCCGCATCCACTGCACCCGTCTGGCCGGCCAGAAGGCCGACAACTGGCAGCTGCGCCACATGGACAAGGTGCTGAACCTGCCCTTCCGTGACGATGTGGCAAAGCCCAACCGCGACAACGCCATTGATGTTTACATCGGCGATACCCCGGAGGATGTAATTGGGGATGACGTTTGGGCCGAAACCTTCACCCGCCAGCCTGAGCCGCTGACCGCCGAGGAAAAGAAGGAATACCTCAGCAAGGTGACCGGCGTGTGCCTTGGCTCGGACGCCTTCTTCCCCTTCGGCGACAACATCGAGCGCGCCCGCCGCTCCGGCGTGACCGCCATCGTGCAGCCCGGCGGCTCCATCCGCGACCAGCAGGTCATCGATACCTGCAACAAGTACGGCATCGCCATGGCCTTCTGCGGCCTGCGGCTGTTCCATCACTAAGGAAAAAGGAACGAACCCTCTCAGTCGCCTGACGGCGAAAGCTCCCCCTTTCGGGGGAGCTGGCATTGCGCAGCAATGACGGAGAGGGTCATTCAAAAACGGGAAGGTGAATGATATGGCTGAAAAAATCTTGGTAGTGGGCGGCGGCGGGCGCGAGCACGCCATCATCAAGGCACTGAAAAAGAGCCCCGACTGCGGCGAGATCTGGTGCGCGCCGGGCAACGGCGGCATCAGCTATGACGCCAAGTGCAAGAACATCAAGGCCACCGATGTGGACACCATGGTGGGCTTTGCCGTAGAGGAAAAGTTCGATTACGTCGTGGTGGCGCAGGATGACCCCCTTGCACTGGGCATGGTGGACGCACTGGCAAAGGTGGGCATCCCCGCCTTTGGCCCGGACAAGGCCGCTGCCCGTATCGAGGCCTCCAAGGTGTTCTCCAAGGATCTGATGAAGAAATACGGAATCCCCACCGCAAAGTACGAGACCTTCGATGACCCCGCAAAGGTTATGGACTACATCCGCGCCGAGGGCAAGTACCCGGTGGTCATCAAGGCAGACGGCCTTGCACTGGGCAAGGGCGTGCTCATCTGCGAAAACGAGCAGCAGGCCGCCGACGGCGTCAAGGAGATCATGCTGGACAAAAAGTTCGGCGCTTCCGGCAACCATGTGGTGGTGGAAGAGTTCCTCACTGGGCCGGAGGTCAGCGTGCTGAGCTTTACGGACGGCAAGGTGGTCAAGCCCATGGTCTCCAGCATGGACCATAAGCGCGCCAACGACCACGACACCGGCCTGAACACCGGCGGCATGGGCACCGTTGCCCCGAACCCCTACTACACCCCGGAGATCGCCGCGGAGTGCATGGAAAAGATCTTCCTGCCTACCATCCGCGCCATGAACGCCGAGGGCTGCCCCTTCAAGGGCTGCCTGTACTTCGGCCTCATGCTCACCCCGGACGGCCCCAAGGTCATCGAGTATAACTGCCGCTTCGGCGACCCCGAAACGCAGGTGGTGCTGCCGTTGCTGGAAAGCGACCTGCTGCACATCATGCAGTCCTGCACCGACGGCACGCTGGCACAGCAGGAGGTCAAGTTCTCCGATGGTGCTGCGGCCTGTGTGATTCTGGCCTCCGGCGGCTACCCGGTGGCCTACGAGAAGGGCAAGCCCATCACCGGCCTCGTGGACGGCCAGCTGCCCGGCGAGGAAAACGTCACGGTCTACCACTCCGGCACGGCCATCACCGAGGACGGCCAGCTTGTGACCAACGGTGGTCGTGTGCTGGGCGTTACCGCCATCGGCCCGCGCCTGACCAACGCCCTGAGCCACGCCTATGAAGCAGCCGAAAAGATCAGCTTTGAAAAGCTGCACAAGCGCAGCGATATCGGCCTGCGTGCCCTGAAAGCGCTGGCAGAGAAGCAGTAATTAGGAAAAGCACCCTCATCAGTCGCCGCAGGCGAGCCGGATGAGGGCGCGCCTTCAGAAGAATTGAATCATAAGGGGGAACCTACCCAATGGTCTATCGTATTTATGTGGAAAAAAAGCCCGGCTTTGATGTCGAGGCCAACGGTCTGAAAAACGAACTCACCAGCCTGCTGGGCATCAAGGACCTGACCGGTCTGCGCCTGCTGAACCGCTACGATGTGGAAGGCATCGACGAAGCACTGTTCAACCAGTGCGTCAGCACAGTGTTCAGCGAGCCGCCGGTGGATAACACCTACGCAGAGCTGCCCGCTGCCGAGGGCGTGTCCTTCGCGGTGGAGTATCTGCCCGGTCAGTTCGACCAGCGTGCAGCCTCTGCTGCCGAGTGCATCCAGCTCATCAGTCAGGGCGAGCGCCCGCTGGTGCGCTCTGCCCGTGTCTACCTGCTGGAGGGCGCTCTGACCCCCGAGCAGGTGGCCGAGATCGAGAAGTATGTCATCAACCCTGTGGAAGCCCGCGAGGCTTCTCTGGAGACCAAAGAGACCCTGAAGATGGATTACCCCGTGCCCGCTGCCGTGGCAGTGCTGGAGGGCTTCAACCAGCTGGACGAGGCAGGTCTTGCCAAGTTCATCGAGGAAAAGGGTCTGGCCATGGATCTGGGGGACATCAAGTTCTGTCAGGAGTACTTCCGCACCGAGCAGCGCGTGACCCCACCATTACCGAGATCAAGATGATCGACACCTACTGGTCCGATCACTGCCGCCACACCACCTTTGGCACCATTCTGGACGATGTGCAGATCGATGACGCTGTGGTGCAGGAGGCTTTTGACCGCTACATGGCGATGCGCACCGAGCTGGGCCGCGAGAACAAGCCCCCGCTGCATGATGGACATTGCCACCATTGGTGCCAAGGATCTGAAGGCGCAGGGCATCCTGAAGAATCTGGATGAATCCGAAGAGATCAATGCCTGCACCGTGAAGATCAAGTGCGATGTCAACGGCAAGGATGAGGACTGGCTGTTCCTGTTCAAGAACGAGACCCACAACCACCCCACCGAGATCGAGCCCTTCGGTGGCGCTGCCACCTGCATCGGCGGTGCCATCCGCGACCCGCTGTCCGGCCGCAGTTACGTCTATCAGGCTATGCGTGTCACCGGCGCAGGCGACCCGCTCAAGCCGGTCAGCGAGACCATGCCCGGCAAGCTGCCCCAGCGCAAGCTGGTCACCACCGCAGCCGCCGGTTACTCCTCCTATGGCAACCAGATCGGTCTGGCAACCGGCCAGGTCGACGAGATCTACCACCCCGGCTATGCGGCCAAGCGGATGGAGATCGGCGCTGTTGTGGGCGCTACCCCGGCCTCCCACGTCCGCCGCGAGTGCCCCGCTCCCGGCGATGTGATCATCCTGCTGGGCGGCCGCACCGGCCGTGACGGCATTGGCGGCGCTACCGGCTCCAGCAAGGCCCACAAGCTGACCAGCCTGGAAACCTGCGGTGCCGAGGTGCAGAAGGGCAATGCGCCCATCGAGCGCAAGCTCCAGCGCCTGTTCCGCCGTGAGGACGCCTGCTGCATGATCAAGCGCTGCAACGACTTTGGTGCAGGCGGCGTTTCCGTTGCCATCGGCGAGCTGGCCGACGGCCTGAACATTGACCTGAACAAAGTTACCAAGAAGTACGAGGGCCTGGACGGCACCGAGCTGGCTATCAGCGAAAGCCAGGAGCGCATGGCTGTGGCCCTTGCCCCGGAGGATGTGGACAAGTTCATCGCCATTGCCAATGAGGAGAACCTCGAGGCTACCCCCGTGGCTAAGGTCGCCGAGGAAAAGCGCCGAACATGGTGTGGAACGGCGTTTCCATCGTGAACATCAGCCGTGAGTTCCTGAACTCCAACGGTGCAGAGAAGCACCAGAACGTCCATGTGGAAAAGGGCAGCGTCTGGCAGCCCCAGTGGGCCGGCCTGACCTTCAGCCAGAAGATGAAGTCCATGGTGGGCGATTTGAACGTCTGCAGCAAGAAGGGTCTTTCCGAGCGGTTCGACTCCACCATCGGCGCTGCCACCGTGCTCATGCCCTTTGGCGGTGCATACCAGCTGACCCCCCAGAACGCCATGGTAGCAAAGCTGCCGGTGGACGGCGAGACCTCCACCTGCTCCGGCATGGCATGGGGCTATAACCCCTATCTGATGAGCGCCAACCAGTATGTGGGTGCACGGATGGCTGTTATTGAGAGCGTGACCAAGCTGGTTGCCACCGGCTTCCGCTACGAGGACGCTTACCTGACCTTCCAGGAGTACTTCGAGCGTCTGGGCAACAAGCCCGAGCGCTGGGGCAAGCCGCTGGCTGCCCTGCTGGGCGCACTGGATGCGCAGATCGGTCTGGGCATTGCTTCCATCGGCGGCAAGGACAGCATGTCCGGCTCCTTTGAACAGCTGGATGTGCCCCCCACGCTGGTGTCGTTTGCTACCGCCATCGGCAAGGCAGGCCGTGTGGTCTCCACCGAGTTCAAGAAGCCGGAGAGCACCGTCGTGCTGGTGCGCCCCATCCTCGACCCCGAGACGGGCTGCCCCAACTTCTCTTCCCTGAAAGCCAACTACAAGATCGTGGAGGACATGATCGAAGAAGGCATGGTCGCTTCTGCCTGCTCCGTGGGCTACGGCGGCATTGCCGAGGCACTGTTCAAGATGGGTCTGGGCAACCGCATCGGCTTCAAGATGCGTGCGGACATGACCACCCATCAGATGTTTGAGCCCATGTATGGCTCCATCATTCTGGAAATGGTGTCTGATTCTCCCGCCGGTATGCTGCTGGGCGAGACTACCAAGGAGTACACCTTCGAGTCCTGCGGCGAAAAGCTGGATATGGCCGAACTGCAGGAGATCTGGGAGAGCAAGCTGGAGCCTGTGTATCCTTACCGCAAGGCCGGCCCTGCCGTGGAAAAGATCAACGGCAGCCTGACCGCTCCCGCTGCACCCAAGATCGGTGTTGCAAAGCCCAAGGTCATCATCCCGGTGTTCCCCGGCACCAACTGCGAGTACGACACCGCCAAGGCCTTTGCCCGCGCCGGTGCCGACCCCGAGATTCTGGTGGTGCGCAACCTGACCCCCGCCGACGTTGCCGAGAGCTGCGAGGCACTGGTCAAGGCCATTGACGCAAGCCAGATCGTCATGCTGCCCGGCGGCTTCTCCGGCGGCGACGAGCCGGACGGCAGCGCCAAGTTCATCGCCTCCTTCTTCCGCAACCCTGCGGTCACCGAGGCTGTGCGCCGCCTGCTGCAGCAGCGCGATGGCCTGATGCTGGGCATCTGCAACGGCTTCCAGGCTCTGATCAAGCTGGGTCTGGTGCCCTACGGCGATATCCGCCCCATCACCGCCTGCGACCCCACCCTGACCTTCAACACCATCGGCCGTCACCAGAGCATGCTGGTGCACACCCGTGTGGCTTCCACCGGCAGCCCGTGGCTCAGCAAGTGTGAGGTGGGTGAGATGCACACCATCGCCATCAGCCACGGCGAGGGCCGCTTTGTGGCTCCGCAGGAGGTGCTGGACACCATGCTGCGCAACGGTCAGGTGGCTACCCAGTATGTGGATCTGACCGGCGTACCCACCATGGATCAGAGCTTCAACCCCAACGGCTCTGTGATGGCTATCGAGGGCATCACCAGCCCGGACGGCCGCGTGTTCGGCAAGATGGGTCACTCCGAGCGCAGCGGTGAGTACCTGTACAAGAACGTCACCGGCGATAAATACCAGCCGATTTTTGAAGGCGGCGTGAACTACTTCAAGGTTTGATGGTAGAATAAATAAGCAAAAGGGTGTCTGCCTATATAGGCAGCGCCTTCAACCGCCAATGCAGCGCCGGTAAAGCCTTCCCCGGACGGGGAAGGTGGTGCGCAAGCGCCGGATGAGGGCGCACCGCAGGCAGCTGTTGCCCTTGAGTTCCGTCAGATCATAGGAGGAAAACAACCAATGTCACAGCATGATCGCTATATCAGCCCTTTTTCCACCCGCTATGCTTCCGATGAGATGCAGTATATCTTCTCGGACGACAACAAGTTCCGCACATGGCGGCGGCTGTGGGTGGCGCTGGCTCGTGCCGAAATGGATCAGGGGCTGACCAACATCACCCCGGATATGGTAGCCGAGCTGGAAGCTCATGTGGACGATATCAACTACGAAGTGGCCATCGAGCGGGAAAAGCTGGTGCGCCACGACGTCATGAGCCATGTCTACGCCTACGGCCAGCAGTGCCCCAAGGCGGCAGGCATCATCCATCTGGGTGCCACCAGCTGCTATGTGGGCGACAACACCGATATCATCGTGATGCGGCAGGGTCTTGAGCTGGTGCGCAAAAAGCTGGTGGGTGTGCTGGCAAAGCTGGCACACTTTGCCAAGGAGTACAAGGATATGCCCTGCATGGCCTACACCCACTGCCAGCCCGCACAGCCCACCACCGTGGGCAAGCGTGCTACCCTGTGGGCCAACGAACTGGTGATGGATCTGGCCGAGATCGACCATCGTCTGGCTACCCTGCAGCTGCGCGGTGTCAAGGGCACCACCGGTACGCAGGCTTCCTTTATGGAGCTGTTCAAGGGCGATGCCGACAAGATCCGCGCTGTGGATGCTTCCATCGCAAAGGAGATGGGCTTTGACCCCAAGGCTGTTGTGCCGGTGTCCGGCCAGACTTACAGCCGCAAGGTGGATGCCTTTATCCTGAACGCACTGGCCGGTATTGGCCAGAGCTGCATGAAGTTTGCCACCGACCTGCGCCTGCTGGCAAACTTCAAGGAGATGGAGGAGCCCTTTGAGAAGAACCAGATCGGTTCTTCCGCTATGCCCTATAAGCGCAACCCCATGCGCTGCGAGCGCATCTGCGCCCTTGCCCGCTACCTGATGGTGGATGTGCTGAACCCCAGCTTTACCACCGGCACCCAGTGGTTTGAGCGCACGCTGGACGACAGCGCCAACAAGCGCGTGGCTATGGCCGAGGGCTTCCTTGCCACTGACGCCATCCTGAACATTATGCTCAACGTCACCGATGGTCTGGTGGTGTACCCCAAGGTGGTGCGCAGCCGCCTGATGGCCGAGCTGCCCTTCATGGCCAGCGAGAACATCATGATGCAGGCTGTGGAAAAGGGCGGCAACCGTCAGGAGCTGCACGAGCGTCTGCGCCAGCACGCCATCGCCGCCGGCAAGCAGGTCAAGGAAGAGGGTCTGCCCAACGATATGGTGGACCGCATTGCCGCAGACCCGGCCTTTGGCCTGACCCGCGAGGAGATCGTGGCAGGGCTTGTGCCGGAGAACTTTGTGGGCCGTGCACCCCAGCAGGTGGAGGAGTTTATCGCCAACGTCCTGCAGCCCATCTTCGATGCTGACCCCGAGGATGTGGAGCAGCACGCCTCCCTGAGCGTCTGATAATAGGATCAATTGCAAAAAGGAGAAGTCCACGGGCTTCTCCTTTTTGTGTTTGTGCCTTGCACGATTTTGTTTGTCATGTTACACTGAGGGCATCATGAACAAAGGAGAACCGCTTATGCGTTTGGATAAATATCTGGCCGAGACTGCCCAGTGCACCCGCAGCGAGGCCAAAACCATGCTGGCAAAGGGGTGCGTGCAGGTAAACGGCGCGGTGTGCAAAAAAGGGGATACCCAGCTGAAGGATACCGACACGGTGACGGTGGACGGCGCGCCGCTGCGCTATCAGAAGTTCGTCTACCTCATGCTCAATAAGCCCGAGGGGGTGGTGAGCGCCTCCACTGATAAGCGTGACACCACCGTGGTGGACCTGGTAGGGGACGCCTACCCCCGGCGGGAGCTGTTTCCGGCCGGGCGGCTGGATAAGACCAGCACCGGCTTTGTGCTGCTGACCGATGACGGCGGCTTTGCCCACGATATCCTGTCTCCCCGGCACCATGTTTCCAAGACCTACACCGTGACCATCGACACGCCGCTCACGCAGGAGATGTGCACTGGCTTTGCGGCGGGGGTCACGCTGGCAGACGGCACCGCTCTTTCGCCCGCCGAGGTGACCGCCCTTTCCCCGGACGGATGCACCGTGCAGGTAGTGCTGCGGCAGGGGGTGTACCACCAGATCAAACGGATGTTCGGTGTGTACGGTGCCGGGGTGAATGCTTTGCACCGGGAGGCCATTGGCGGCCTTGCACTGGATGCACAGCTTGCCCCGGGGCAGTGGCGGGAGCTTTCTGACGAAGAAATGGCAAAAATTACCATACAAAACACTGCACTTTTCACGCGACTTTCAAAAATGTATCACAATTTACCGGTAAAATAACGGTAAGAACCACGCAAAAAGGCACTTTTTTGGCAAAAAATGGCCCCGAAAGATAATTTCAACAAGAAAGAATTATTTTTTTTGTTGAAATCTGTTGCAAAAGTAAATTCTTTTGTGTAAAATATAGATTGTAATGCGGCTAAATTGTTTAAAATCACAACCCATGCCGCCGCGGCTTGCACAAACGAGGAAAAGGGGTATCCATTTATGGCCAATAGAGTATTTCAAAGCGTGATCTACCAGATGAAGGACGCAATCAATCGGGTGGTCGGCGTTGTGGATGAGACTGGCGCTGTCATTTCCTGCTCGGAGCTGAACCTGATCGGCGAAGTGCGCGAGGGCTATATGGCCGAGCGTCTGACCGCAGGCGACCGCTTTGTGCGCGACGGCTATACTTACCAGCAGTTCTCCAACGCCAAGCATAACGATTATGCCGTGTTCGTGGAGGGCGCCGACGAGACTGCAGGGCAGTTTGCCGGTGTACTGGCCATCAGCCTGCAGAGCATCAAGCAGTACCACGACGAAAAGTTCGATAAGTCCAACTTTATCAAGAACGTGGTGCTGGACAACATCCTGCCCGGCGATATCTACGCTAAGGCACGGGAGCTGCACTTTGCCACCGATGTTTCCCGCGTGGTGTTCATCGTGCGGGTGATCAGCGGCGGCGATATCTCTGCCTACGATGTGGTCAGCAGCCTGTTCCCCGATAAGCAGAAGGACTTTGTGTTCAATATCAGCGAGACCGACACCGTGCTGGTCAAGGAGATCCGCAAGGGCATCGACCGCACCGATATGGAAAAGCTGGCTGCCAGCATTGTGGATACCCTCTCCGGCGAGCACTACATCAAGGCCGTGGTCGGCATTGGCACCCCCATTGCCAACGTGAAGGATCTGGCTACCTCCTTTAAGGAAGCGCAGATCGCCATGGAAGTTGGTAAGGTATTTGATACCGAAAAGCAGATCATCCGCTACGATAACCTGGGCATTGCTCGTCTGATCTACCAGCTGCCTACCACCGTGTGCGAGATGTTCCTGCGCGAGGTGTTCAAGCAGGGCAGCATTGAAAGCCTGGATCAGGAGACTTTGTTCACCATCCAGCGCTTCTTTGAGAACAACCTGAATGTGTCCGAGACCAGCCGCGGCCTGTTTGTGCACCGCAATACGCTGGTGTATCGTCTGGAAAAGATCAAAAAGCTGACCGGTCTGGATCTGCGTGAGTTCGACGACGCTATCGTCTTTAAGGTAGCGCTGATGGTAAAGAAATACCTGTCCAACAACCCGGCCAAATACTGATATTTCGCTGTGCGGGTTTTGCCCCGCCGGCGCCGAACCGGCCGCTCGAAACCGATGCTGGCCGGTTCTTTTTGCAGTGTTAGCTGCGGACGGGCTGTCTTGACCGTCAAAAATCTTGATGTCAGGAGCTAATACGATTCCATGATCGATTTTGAACACGTTTCCAAAGAATATAAAAAGGGTGGCCGCCTTGCGCTGGAGGATATCAACTTCCATGTGGATGAAGGCGAGTTCGTCTTTCTGCTGGGTCACTCCGGCGCAGGCAAATCCACCCTGCTCAAGTTGATCCTGCGGGAGACTCTGCCTACCTCCGGTAAGGTGACCGTGCTGGGCAAGGACGTAGCCAAGCTGCGCCGCCACAAGATCCCTTACCTGCGCCGTCAGATGGGCATCATCTTTCAGGATTTCCGGCTGATCCCAAGTATGACCGTGTACGAGAATGTGGCCTTTGCCATGCATGTCCTCAACGTGCCCCACAAGGAGATCCGTCCCCGCGTGGAGTACATTCTGGAGCTGGTGCATCTGGAGGATAAGGCCAAGTGCTACCCGGATACCCTTTCCGGCGGCGAGCAGCAGCGTGTGGCTGTGGCGCGTGCGCTGGTGCATAACCCCAAGCTGGTCATCGCGGACGAGCCTACCGGCAACATTGACCCGGAGCTGAGCCTGGAAATGATGCAGCTGCTGGAGCGGGTGAGCAAAATGGGCATCACAGTGCTGGTGGTCACCCACGAGCACGAGCTGGTGCACCGCTTCCATCAGCGTGTGGTTACCCTGAGCCATGGCCGCATCGTCTCGGACGTGCCCGCAGACCCCGTGGCCGCCGCCGAGGACGATCTTTCGCTGGATGTTGCCGCCTTTGATGCGGACGATGCGTCCGCTGCCAAAAAGGAGGTGGCTGCCGTATGATGCGTCCCTCTACCTTCTTTTTCCTTACCCGGCGCGGTGTGCGCAACTTGGGCAAGCACTGGGCCATGACCATTGCCTGCATCGCTTCTTTGAGTGTTTGTATGACCCTGAATATCTTTGCCAGTCTGGCCGAGGTGAATGTGGGCAGCATGGTGGCCTATCTGGGCAGCCAGAACGAGACGGTGGTCTATCTGGACCCCGAATGTGATGATGCCACCGCCGCGCAGGTAGGCGAGACCCTTTCGGCTATGCCGGGGGTCAGCGGGGTGCAGTACGTTTCCAAGCAGGACGTGCTCGACACCTACCGCGGCTATATGCAGGATTATTCCTCCCTGTGGGATGAATTTGAGACCGACAACCCCTTTAAGGCCAACTACCGGGTCACCCTGAGCGACCTGACCCAGATGGAGCGCATGAGCGTGAAGATGCAGGCCATCCCGGGCGTTGTCAGCGTTACTGCTCCGGTGGAGATGACCAATGTCTTTGTGGAGATCCAGAAGGCAGTCACCAAGGGTGGCCGCATGATCGTGATGGTGCTGATGGTGGTCAGCATCATCACGGTGGGCAGCACCATCCGCCTGAGCGTGTTTGCGCGCCGCCGCGAGATCGAGATCATGAAGTATGTGGGTGCTACCAACCGCCTGGTCACCCTGCCTTTCTTTGTGGAGGGCCTGACCATGGGCCTGATCTCCGGCATCCTGACCGCAGCGGTCAGCCTTGGCTGTTACAGTTATGTGGTCAACGCCGCTGGCGGCTTGGGCGGCATCTGGCAGATGCTCATGGGCCGTGCACTGGTGCCGGTGGCAAACGTGCTGCCGACCATCGTGGTAACAAGCCTGCTCAGCGGCGCTATTGTAGGCGGCGTGGGCAGTATGTTCTCTATCCGCAAGCATTTGAATGTGTGACCGAAAGGAGCCGCGTTTTATGAGTAAAGCAATGCACGCAAAGCCCTTCCGACTCACAGGCCCTTATACTGGTCGACACGCCCGGCCGGAAAGCCCCCGCAGCAAGCTGATCCGTGCGGTCAGCCTTGGGCTGGCCTGTGTCTGCCTGCTGCTGACAGCCACGGTGTATCCGGCTTCAGCTGCTACTAATAATACCAGCATGGCTAGTTTGCAGACCAAGCTGGACAAGCTTTCCCAGTCTATCAATCAGCACAAAAAGGAACTCTCGGACGCCAAAAAGAAGGAATCTGCCGCCAAGGCGCTGGAAAGCGAGCTGAAGGAACGGGTCACCGTCCTGCAGGATCAGATCAGCGTGCTGGGAGGTCAGATCGCCGCAGTGCAGAACAGCATTGGCGAGAAGGAACAGCAGATCGGCGTGATGCAGACCCAGATCACGGACAAGCAGACCCAGATCGAGCAAAAGCAGAACGAGATCGATGACCAGTGGGACGATTTTAAAAAGCACATGGCTGCCATGCAGGAGCTGCGGGACGGCGGCAGTGTGGCCATGCTCGGTGCGGTGAATGACCTGTATGAGCTGCTTACCTTCAATGAGGTGATGCAGGATATCTCTATCAAGGACACCGAGATCATGAACAACATGAAGTCCGCCAAGCAGGGGCTGGAGGACGATAAGGCCGCGCTGGAAGAGCAGAAGGCCGGTCTGGAGGCTGAGAAGGCAGAACTGCAGAGCCAGAAGAGCGAACTGGACAGCCAGAACGCCCAGATGAAGGGCAAGCAGAGCGAGCTGAACAACAGCATCTCTGCGGCAAAACTTTCCGCTGCCGAGGCACAGGCGGCGCAGCAGAAGGCACAGGCGGCCATCGAATCCGACGAGTTGAACTATGAGGCCGTGAAAAAGGAGATCCAAAAGCTGATCGCAGCGGCCTCTGCCAGCAAGCCGCAGCTGAGCTTTAGCGGTTTTGCCTGCCCGCTGAAGAGCTACAGCCGCATCTCCAGCGAGTACGGCTGGCGTAAGAACCCTGTCTCTGGCGTAAACAAGCTCCATGCCGGTACCGACTTTGCAGCGGCCGGCGGCACGCCTATCTACGCAGCCGCCAGCGGCTATGTGCAGGTGGCTGGCTGGTCTACCGGCGGCTATGGCAACTACGTTATCATCTACCACGGCAAAATGTCCGATGGCAATACCTATACCACCCTGTATGCGCACATGCGCTCGGTGGCTACCAGTGCGGGCAAGTATGTGAAGCAGGGCGAACTGATCGGTTATGTGGGCACCACCGGCAATTCCACCGGAAACCACCTGCATCTGGAGGTGTGGAAGGGCGGTTCCAAGGCCAACGCTGTGAACCCTCGGAGCTGCATCCCCATTCCCCACAACTAATAAGCAAGGCAAGGAGTCTGGTTGATCTATGAACGAACAAAAACGCAAGCGCGTGCTGCGCATCGGCTGTCTGGTTCTGGCAGGGGTGTTTGTACTCTCGCTGCTGGGCAGCATCTTTATGATGTTGCCGCTCTGACCGGGAGGAACGAACCATGAACCGTAAAATTTCTTTGGGTATGGCAGTCACCATTGTGATCCTTGCCATGACCGTGACCTTTTCCATCACGATGCTCATCGCCATGCGTCTGTTCGACAGCACGGTCAACAGCGTAAAAGAAAAGGAAAGTATGTACAACAAGATCGCTGAGGTGGACCGCTATGTCCGCAGCAACGATTACTACACCATCGATGAGGCCACCCTGTACGACCGCCTGACCGCCGGTTATCTGCTGGGTACGGGCGATAAGTACGCCCGCTACTACACTGCCAACGCCTACACCGAACTGATGAACATCCAGAGCGGCAAGATTTTGGGCATCGGTGTGGAACTTGGCATCGACCAGACCGGTTACGCCAAGGTGACCCGTGTTTACGACGGATCTCCCGCACAGGAAGCAGGCATCGCCGTAGGCGACTACATTACCACCGTGGGCGATACCGATGTCAAGAGCCTGTCCGGCGCAGACGCGGTGTACAAAGCCTTGCAGGGCGAGGCGGGCACTACCGTTACCGTGACATGGCTGGACAGCTCTGCCGCCAGCAAAACGGCTGAGCTGACCCATTCCGGCTACACCAGCACCACCGTGGACTACCAGCTTCTGGACAATGTGGGCTATATCCGCATTCGTCAGTTCGACGGCACCACGCCCAGCGAGCTGGACTATGCCCTGCGCACCCTGACCGCAAACGGCGCAGCCAGTCTGGTATTCGACCTGCGGGACAATGGCGGCGGCATTCTGGAAGATGCCATCAACTGCATTGACCTGATCGCCCCGGAGGGCACCGTGGCCTACGCCGAGGATAAAAACGGCAATCGCACTGTCATCGGCAGCAGCGATGCGGAAAGTGCCGTCAGCCTGCCGATGGTCTGCCTGGTCAACGGCAACACCGCCAGCGCAGCCGAGCTGTTCGCAGCCACCCTGCGCACCATGAACGGTGCCCGTCTGGTGGGTACCACCACCATGGGCAAGGGCACCATCCAGAGCAGCCCGCAGCGCCTGTCGGACGGCAGTGCCGTGGTCATCACGGTGGCAAAGCTGGTCTGCGGCGACGGCAGCTGCTTTGACGGCACCGGCCTGACCGTGGATGTGGAGCGTGCCCTGAGCGCAGAGGAAGCAACGAACTTCTACGACTACACCCCCCAGACCGACCCGCAGGTGCAGCGCGCTGTCAGCGCTGCCCAGCAGCTGAGCGGTACTACTACGCTGGCAGGCGCAAGCTCTGCCGCCGCAGCGGACAGCACCGCCGCCTCTGCCGCAGCAGACGACACCGCCCCCGCAGAAACTGCGGAAGGGGAGACCGCCGAAGGCGAGACTGCCGCGTCTGAGCCGGAGACGGCTGTAAGCACAGCGGAGTGAACCCTGCAATCCTGAACCATAAACACCAAAAAGGCTGCTGCGTTCTGCAACAGCCTTTTTCTGAGAAAGGAATTGACCCTATGCCGGAACTGACCGACCTTTCTGTGATCCGTGCCCTGTGCGAAAAGTACGATTTTGCGCTTTCCAAGGGCTTTGGGCAGAACTTTATCATCAACCCGGGCATCCCCACAAAAATCGTGGATGCCAGCGGGGTGGACAAGCGCTACGGTGTCATTGAGATCGGCCCCGGCATCGGCGTGCTGACCAAGGAACTGGCCAAGCGTGCCGCCAAGGTGGTGTCCATCGAGGTGGACGAGCGTCTGCCGCCCCTGCTGGCCGAGACCATGGCCGGTGTGGACAACTTCAAGCTGGTGCTGCAGGATGTGCTGAAGGTGGACCTGAAAGCCCTCATTGCCGAGGAGTTCCCGGGAATGCCGGTGGCAGTGTGCGCAAACCTGCCCTATTACATCACCAGCCCCATCGTGATGAAGCTGCTGGGCGACCGCCTGCCCATCGAGAGCCTGACCGTCATGGTGCAGAAGGAGGCCGCCGACCGTCTGGCAGCTGTGCCCGGCACCCGCGCCTCCAGCGCCATCAGCTGCGCGGTGAACTACTACGCCACCTCCAAGCTGATGTTCACCGCCGCACCGGGCAGCTTTTATCCTGCCCCCAAGGTGACCAGCGCCGTGGTGCGCATGGACATCCGTCCCACCCCTGCTGTGCAGGTGGAGGACGAGGCGGGCTACTTTGCGCTGGTGCGCGCCGCCTTTGGCCAGCGCCGCAAGACCGCTGCCAATGCCATTGCAGGCGGGCTGAACCTGCCCAAGGAAAAGGTCATTGCCGCCATCGAATCCGCAGGCTTTGATGCCCGCATCCGCCCGGAGGCACTGACGCTGGAGGACTTTGCAAAGATCCAGCAGGCACTGGGCTGAGCAAAAAAGCAGTATAGTCGGTGGGCGATGGCTCACTGAAAAAAGATTGCAAAAAACCCGGAACCTTTTCGGAGCCGCAAGGGCTCACAAAAAGGTTCCGGGTTTCTTTTTAATAGTTATGCGGTAGCCTTCGCCTTACTCAGAAGGGGAAGATGGTGCCGTTCTCCTTCACGGTGCAGGCGTTCAGGGTGACCTTACCGTGAATGTCTGCACCGTCTGCAAGGGTGTTAACGTTTGCTGCGGAGGAGGTGCCGAAGGCCTTGAATTGCCAGCTGTTTGCAGAGGCGCTGTCCTCTGCTGCCCAAACTGCGGCAGACAACGACGGACTGACTGCGGCATTGCTCAGAAGAGTATTGTTTTGTGAAATGCCGGGACGAATGCGCAGGTGTACGGACTTTTTGCGCCCTTGCGCACCGGGCAAAAAAAGAAATTTTTTTCATAGTCCTGCGGTGGGTAGGACGAAACTTTGTCAAATGCGTGGAATATTACAGAAAAATTTGTGAAAGGCGACCAATGAATATCCCCTAAGCGTGTTGATATTGAGAAAAAAGACGGAGGATTGTTTACAAAAGAATGACAGGCTGGTATACTTTATAGCGGTAGATCCCTATGAGATCCGCAAAGAAACAAGAAAGGAAATACCGAACCGTGAATACCGCCGCACCGCACGCCCTGAAAAAACGATTGCTGACCTTGGCACTGAGCCTTGCTTTCCTGCTTACCTGTCTGCCCGCTGCACTGGCAGTGGATCTGAATGTGGACGCAGGCTTCTACTTCAAGCAGAGCCGGGGCGGCACCTGTACGCTGGCCTCCGCCGCCATGATGCTCCGCCGCCGCGCTTTTCTGGACGGCCTGACCGACTGGACGGACGTGACCGAGAACAGTGTGCGCTCCACAGCATGGGCCAACGGCCTTGCGCACAGTTTTACATATAAGGAGATGCAGGTGGGCTACGCCACCCTGCCTTCCGGGCTACAAAGCAAAACGGCGGTGCTGATTTCCCTGCTGGAGCAGCACCCGGAGGGCATCGTCCTCTACGACCGCACCCAGCCCCATGCGGTGCTGCTGACTGACTACACCAACGGTATTTTCTATTGCTCCGACCCGGCGGGGAACATCGGCTACGGCCGCATCCCCATTACCAGCTCCAGCGTGTCCATTGCAAGAGCGTCCTGTTACTGGTACGTCACTGCAGATCACAACAGCGTGGCGGCACAGGCCGATGGTCTGCGGCTGGAGGGCGTGCGCTACCCGGTGAATATCCGCACCGGCAGCGGCATGACGCTGACCGGTACGGCTAACAGCGCTACCGGCACTACCTTGACCAGTGTACAGGTGGCCATTCTGGATGCGGCAGATCAGACCGTGCAGAGTGCGGCGGCGCAGGCGAACGCCGCCGCTTTCTCTCTGAACACGCTGGACAGTCAGATCCGCTTCGGGGAGCTGCCGGAGGGCAGCTACAGCTATATGGTGCTGGTGACCGACTCTACGGGCGAGAGCCTGTGCTTTGCCTCGGACTTCACGGTGTCCGGCAGCGCAAGCGAAAGACCCAGACCTACTGGTCGGTCAAGGATGCCGAGGGCACCAAGCTGCAGCAGACGGTCCAGCAGATGGAGACCACGGTAGAAACTGCTGCTGAGACCACCGTAAGCTGGTTTGCAAAGCTGTTCGACTGATAAAAAGAAATAATTCAGGGCTGCTGCACATTGCTTTGTGCAGCAGCCCTATTTGTGTAATTTAGGATTTTTCTGCAAAAAAGTAGTTCAGAACCGCCCGCAGGCGGTTCTGAACCACAAAATTTAAAATGATTTTTCCGCGGCTATTACCTCCGCAGTTCTGTGCCGGGGTAGTAGTGCGCCAGAATGGCGCGGTAGTCTGCGCCCTGCTCTGCCAGTGCCTTTGCACCCCACTGGCTCATGCCTACGCCGTGGCCGTAGCCCCTTGTGGTAAAGGAGAAGGTGCCGCTCTGGCAGACCACCGTAAAGCAGGCGCTGCGCAGCCCCAGCGCTTTGCGCAGGGCGGTACCCTGCACCGTCTGCCCGCAGACCGGCAGGCTGTCCACATAGCCGGAGGGAGTGAGCACCGGCGTGCCAAACCACTGCGCCTGCTGCGAAAGGTCGGCGGCGATGCCCAACCGCTCGGCCAGCAACTGCTGCAATTGGGCGGCGGAAAGGTTCAGGGTATATTCGTAGTTGTCGGCGGCGGTGTCAGTGCTGCTGTCCACCGGCACCAGATAGGGCAGGGCGGTGCCCCACACCTTCTCGCTGGCTTCGGTGTGGCCGTTGGACATGGCAAAGTAGCTTGTCCCGGCGGGGGCATCCTCGTAATACAGCACTTGCGTCTGTACTGCATCCACCAGCGCAGAAAGCCGGGCGTAGTTGGCCGCGTATGCGGTGCCCCAGTAACTGTGCAATACTGCATCGGTCAGGCAGCCTTGCCGCCGGGCGGGGTCTGCGGTGAACCATGCGCCGTTTTCCTCGGTGCTGTGATCCCGGCGGTAGAGGGCATAGCTGTGCGCTGCCACTGCCTGCGCCTTCAGTGCTTCGTCCGGCCAGCTGACTGGCATCTCGGCGGCAACTGCCCCAATCAGGTATTCCCGCAGCGGCAGCGTTATCGTCTGCCCGGTGCTCTGATCCGTAAAGCAAACGGTATCGGCTGTGTCAGCAGGGGAGGGAGCCACTCTGCTGCTTTCTTCTGAGGTGACAGAGGCCGCTTCTGCTGCGGACGGCGCAGTGCCCTGCACAACAAGCGCCATACGGGCAAGACGGTAGGCAGCACACGGCAACGCGCAGCCCAGCACCAGCAGAACGGTGCACAGCAGCAAAAAGGAACGTTTCATACTAGACCTCCTCCCGGAACGCAAGCTTTGGGTACATCATACGCCCGGCAGCGTGCAAACCGGCAGGAAATGCGCAGGAAAGCCCCAGTATTTTTGCGCTTTGCGGTGAGAAGTGTACACTTAGCGCTTGAATTTACTTCATAAAAGCGATATTATAAAAGTATGTCCATCAGAGAGTAGGATGGACTGGATCGGAAAGTATAAGAAGTAAGAGACGGAAAGGAGCACTCCTATGAACTTTGCACACGCAGAAGTGGCAACGCTGGACCCGACGACCATGCGTACCCTGTGCGAGGAGTACATCGCAAACAACTACATCGACCCGGAGACCAGCGAGCGGCTGGGGGTCAAGCGCGGCCTGCGCAACCCGGATGGCACCGGCGTGCTGGCCGGCCTGACCAACGTCTGTGACGTTGTGGGCTACAAAAAGGATCAGGAGGGTCATGTGATCCCCACCCCCGGCAAGCTGATCTACCGGGGCGTCAATATCAACGAAATCGTGGACGAGGCTTACCGCAACGACCGCTTCGTGTTTGAGGAAGTGATCTGGCTGCTGTTGTTCGGCAGCCTGCCCACCCGGGAGCAGCTGGACGATTTCTGCGAGATCCTGGCAGAATCCCGCGCCCTGCCGGACGGTTTTATGGACACCATGAACGCCCCCTCGCCCAATATCATGAACAAGTTGCAGCGCTGCGTGCTGGGCCTGTACTCCTACGACGACCGCGCCGAGGATCTGAGCCTTGAGAACATCCTGAACCAGAGCATCAACCTGCTCGCCAGCATGCCCACCATGATGGTGAACGCTTACCAGATGAAGCGCCGCTACTACGATAAACAGAGCATGTTCTTCCACCTGCCCAAGCCCGGCCAGAGCACGGCAGAGCACATCCTCAGCACCTACCGCCCGGATCAGAAGTTCACCCACGAGGAGGCAAAACTGCTGGATATGTGCCTGCTGGTCCACGCAGACCACGGCGGCGGCAACTGCTCCACCTTTACCACCCGCGTGCTGTCCTCCTCCGGTACGGACACCTACTCGGCCATCTCTGCGGCCATCGGTGCTCTGAAGGGCCCCAAGCACGGCGGCGCGAACCTGATGGTCAACCGCCAGCTGCAGGATATCCTCAAGCACGTCGAGAACCCGGAGGATGACGATGAGGTGCGCGAGTATCTGCGCCGCATCCTGCGCAAGCAGGCGGGCGACGGCTCCGGCCTGATCTACGGCATGGGTCATGCGGTTTACACCATCAGCGATCCCCGTGAGGTCATCCTGAAGCAGCGCGCAAAGCATCTGGCCTACGAAAAGGGCTTTGAGGAAGAGTACAATATGCTGTGCAGCATCGAGCGGCTGGCACCCGGCATCTTTGCTGAGGAAAAGGGCAGCTCCAAGCCGGTGTGCGCCAACGTGGATCTGTTCAGCGGCCTGATCTACAATATGTTGGGCATCTCGGAGGATCTGTACACCCCGCTGTTCGCCATCGCCCGTGTGCCGGGCTGGTGCGCACACCGGGTAGAAGAGGTGATCTTTGCCAACCGTATCATCCGCCCGGCCTACAAGTATCTGGGCGTGCGCCAGAAGTATAAGCCCATCGAGGAGCGTTAATGGAACCGTTAGAGTTAATTATTGTCCTGCTCTGCGTACTGCTTGGCCTTGGCCGCGGCGCAGACCTTGCCTTTGCCACCGACGCGGCCACCGGTCTGTGTACCGCAGGTGCGGTGTGGTGGCGGTATATCGCCTTGGGCGCTGTGGTGCTGGCCGCAGTGCTGGCCGGGCGCAGCCGCCCGCTGCCCCCGGAGCCGCTGCGCAGCCGCCGCCCGGCGGCAGGCGTGCTGGCCTTTGCCGGGGCGGTGTGTATGCTGGCTGCCGGTGCAGCACAGTTTGTGCTGGCCGCCGGTACGGTAAGCACCTTTGTGCGCATTCTGCTGGAGGTGGCCTGTGCCGTGTGGCTGAGCAACCTCGGCCGCAGCTGGCTGCGCGGAGACGGCTGGAAAACGCCCGTCGGCGGTCTGTCGCTGGCCATTGCGGGCAGTGCGTTGTTCTACTGGAATGTGCTGATGCGCTTTATGGAGAACAGTTCCAGCTGGCACCGGGTACAGCCCACGGCAGCAGTCTGGCAGGAGATGGCGGCGTTGCTGCTTCTGGCGGCGCTGGCGCGCACGCTGTATCTGCCCCGGCCGGAAAATGGCCGTAGCCTGCACGCGCGGCGCTTGCAGCCTTTTGTCTGTGCCTGTGCTGGGAGCTGCCCCGGGTGCTCCTGCTGTTGGCAGCAGGCTTTGGCGGCGGCATGGCGGCAGTGCTGCCGGAGCTGCTTTCCGGCCTTGCACTGTGCTGCATCGGCGGTATGGGGCTTGCCTGTATTGGGCAGGGAAAAGCTGGAAATAACTGACAAAAGCGACTGCGCACCCTTGGTGTAATTGAACAAAAGCTTTGTTGCGGGGTGCATAAAATCGTACAAAAGCCAAAAAAGATAAAATTATGTTGTTAATTTTTTAGCAGACACTTGAAAGTTTGCCGGTTTTGGTCTACAATAAAGATACCGTGATTTATCCGATTATGGGTAAAATAATTAGGAGGTACTATTACAATGGCTGTTAGAGTTGCTATCAATGGTTTCGGTCGTATTGGCCGTCTGGCTTTCCGTCAGATGTTTGATGCTGAGGGTTACGAGGTCGTCGCAATCAACGACCTGACCAGCCCCAAGATGCTGGCTCACCTGCTGAAGTACGATACTGCTCAGGGCTCTTTCTGCGGCAAGATCGGCGAGGGCAAGCACACTGTCGAGTCCACCGAGGATTCCATCATTGTTGACGGCAAGGAGATCAAGATCTACGCTGTTAAGGATGCAAAGGATGCTCCTTGGGGCGAGCTGAACGTTGACGTCGTTCTGGAGTGCACCGGCTTCTACACCAGCAAGGAGAAGAGCATGGCTCACATCCAGGCTGGCGCTAAGAAGGTCGTTATCTCTGCTCCCGCAGGCAACGATCTGAAGACCATCGTCTACTCCGTCAACGAGAAGACCCTGACCGCTGAGGATCAGGTCATCTCCGCTGCTTCCTGCACCACCAACTGCCTGGCTCCCATGGCCAACACCCTGAACAAGACCTTCCCCATCGTTTCCGGTATCATGACCACCGTTCATGCTTACACCGGCGACCAGATGATCCTGGATGGTCCTCAGCGCAAGGGCGATCTGCGCCGTGCTCGTGCTGGCGCACAGAACATCGTCCCCAACAGCACCGGTGCTGCTAAGGCCATCGGCCTGGTCATCCCCGAGCTGAACGGCAAGCTGATCGGCTCTGCTCAGCGTGTGCCTGTTCCTACCGGCTCCACCACCCTGCTGGTCGCAGTCGTCAAGGGCAAGGACGTCACCAAGGAGTCCATCAACGCTGCTATGAAGGCTGCTACTTCTGAGTCCTTCGGCTACAACGAGGATCAGATCGTTTCTTCCGACGTTATCGGCATGCGTTACGGCTCTCTGTTCGACGCTACCCAGACCATGGTCGCTAAGATCGACGACGACACCTATCAGGTTCAGGTCGTGTCTTGGTACGACAACGAGAACTCCTACACCTCTCAGATGGTCCGTACCATTAAGTACTTCGCTGAGAACTGCTAATCACAGCTCTACGCTCAAAAGTGCTTGAGGTGCCGTGCTGAATGACGGCTGGTACCGGCTTTGCTGGTACGAACATGCGGTGATTGGTACGACAATAGGATATTGAGTTCTACACCCTTCCTTTTGCGGGTCTCCGTGAGAGGAAGGGTGTTTTATCTTCCAGCAGGGAGAAAATCCAAAGAAAGGATGATTTACTCCAAGAAATGTGCTATACTGAACTCACAGTGTCCCGGAGCCGATGCACTATGCGGATGACAATGCTGTTTTGCGGGTAGCATTATGCAATGGGGAAAAGCATATACACTTATACACTAATGAAAGTTCACTTTTGGGAACGAGGTAAGCAAGAATGGGAAAGTATTTTGGGACCGATGGCTTCCGTGGTGAAGCTGGTATTGATCTGACTGCCGACCATGCCTACAAGGTTGGTCGCTTTTTGGGCTGGTATTACAATATGCTCCGCGAGCGCAATGGCAACAACGAGCCTGCACGCATTGTAATCGGCAAAGACACCCGCCGCAGCTCCTATATGTTCGAATACAGTCTGGTCGCAGGACTGACCGCCTCCGGAGCAGACGCTTACCTGCTGCATGTCACTACTACGCCCAGTGTGGCTTACATCGCTCGCGTGGATGACTTTGATTGCGGCATCATGATCTCTGCCAGCCACAACCCGTACTATGATAACGGTATCAAGCTGATCGACTGCTACGGTGAGAAGATGCCCGAGGAGACCCTGCTGCTGGTGGAGGATTACATCGATGGCAAGCTCCATGTGTTCGATAAGGACTGGCCAGAACTGCCTTTTGCTCATCGTGAGCATATCGGCTGCACCGTGGACTACGTCTCAGGCCGTAACCGTTACATGGGCTACCTGATCTCTCTGGGTATCTACTCCTTCAAGGGCATTAAGGTCGGTCTGGACTGCGCCAATGGTGCAAGCTGGAATATCGCTAAGAGTGTGTTTGACGCTCTGGGTGCTGACACCTACGTTATCAACAACAAGCCGAACGGTCTGAACATCAACAATAATGCTGGTTCTACCCATATCGAGGGCTTGCAGAAGTTCGTGGTAGAGAACGGTCTGGATGTCGGCTTTGCTTTCGATGGTGACGCTGACCGCTGCCTGTGCGTGGACGAGAAGGGCAATGTCGTCACCGGTGACCACATTTTGTATATCTATGGCTGCTACATGAAGGAACACGGCGAACTGATGAACAACACGGTGGTCACCACTGTCATGTCCAACTTTGGCCTGTACAAGGCTTTTGATGAGCAGGGGATCGGATACGCTAAAACTGCTGTGGGCGATAAGTACGTCTATGAGTACATGGCTAAGAACGGCTGCCGTATTGGCGGTGAGCAGAGCGGTCATATTATCTTCAGCAAGTACGCCAGCACCGGCGATGGTATCCTGACCAGCCTGAAGATGATGGAGGTCATGCTGGCCAAAAAACTGCCCATGAGCAAGCTGGCTGAGCCGCTGAAAATCTACCCGCAGGTACTGGAGAATGTCTGCGTCACCGATAAAAAGGCGCACAGAACGACCCGGCAGTGCAGGAGGCCGTCAAGGCAGTGGCAGAAGCGCTGGGCGATACCGGCCGCATTCTGGTGCGCGAGTCCGGCACTGAGCCCCTTGTCCGCGTGATGGTGGAGGCTCCCGACCACGACACCTGCCAGAAGTACGTGTCTCAGGTCGTGGAGGTCATCAAGAGCAAGGGTTACGCCGTCTGAGGCTGAGCGCTGCGGCGGATGTTGCCCGTGCACCAAAATGCGGGCGGCAGATGCTCTGTGTGGCGTGATTCTGCATCTTTTTGTTGACAAATCCGCATTTTTTGCGTATGATAGAAGAAACACTGAAAATTGTGTCAAATTGGCTGTGAAGAGAAGAGTACGCACCGTCTGCGCTTGACAGAAAGCCCGAAGGATGGAACCGGGCAGGCCGCGCGGTGCTGAAGATGGTCTTGGAGCCGCGCAGGTGAACAATGAGCCTGCGACGGGGTGCGCCCGTTACCGCGCAAAGGCCGGTTTTTGTCGGCTAAAGGCTGCGTCCGCAAGGGCGCAGCGAAGCAAGGTGGTACCACGAAGGTTCAGCGCTCTCGTCCTTGTCCGGTTATACCCGGCAGGGCGGGAGCGCTTTTTGCTTGCAGGAGAAGCTGCAGAACCAAAAGAAAGGAAGATAGAACCCCATGAGCGAACACAAGACATTTTATATCACCACCCCCCATCTATTACCCCAGCGATAAGCTGCACATCGGCCACAGCTACACCACCGTGGCCTGCGATGCGCTGGCCCGCTTCAAGCGGATGCAGGGCTACGACGTCATGTTCCTGACCGGCACCGATGAGCACGGCCAGAAGATCCAGGATAAGGCTGCCGATGCCGGCGTCACCCCCAAAGAGTATGTGGACAAGATCGTGGCCACCGTCAAGGATCTGTGGAAGCTGCTGGATGTCAGCTACGACCGCTTTATCCGCACCACTGACGATTACCACATGGAAAGCTGCCAGAAGATCTTCACCAAGCTGTACGAGCAGGGCGATATCTATAAGGGCGAGTACATCGGCCACTACTGCAAGCCCTGCGAGAGCTTCTGGACCGACAGCCAGCTGGTGGACGGCAAGTGCCCGGACTGCGGCCGCGAAGTCTACGATGCCCACGAGGAAGCCTACTTCTTCAAGACCAGCAAGTACGCTGACCGCCTGCTGAAGCTCTACGAGGAGATCCCCCAGTTCATCCAGCCCGAGAGCCGCAAGAACGAGATGATCGCCTTCATCAACCAGGGCCTGCAGGACACCTGCGTGTCCCGTACCTCGGTCAAGTGGGGCATCCCCGTGCCCTTCGACCCCAAGCACACCATGTATGTGTGGGTGGACGCTCTGAGTAACTATATCTCCGCACTGGGCTACGGCAACGACACCTACCACGACTACGATAAATTCTGGCCGGCAGACCTGCACATGGTGGGCAAGGAGATCCTGCGCTTCCACACCATCCTGTGGCCTGCCATGCTGATGGCACTGGATCTGCCGCTGCCTAAGCGCGTGTTTGGCCACGGCTGGCTGCTGATGAACGGCGGCAAGATGTCCAAGTCTGTGGGCAACGTGGTAGACCCCGTTATCCTGTGCGATCGCTACGGCGTGGACGCCATCCGCTATTTCCTGCTGCGCGAGATCCCCTTCGGCAACGACGGTATGTTCACCAACGAGGCACTGATCAACCGCATCAACAGTGATCTGGCCAACGACTTGGGCAACCTGCTCAGCCGCACCGTGGCCATGTGCGAAAAGTACTTCGGCGGCACCGTGCATAATGTGGCCGGTACCGAGGCCATCGACACCGAGCTGGAGACCATGGTCAACGAGCTGACCGCCAAGGTCACCGCCGACATGGACGATCTGACCATCCCGCAGGCGCTGATGGAGATCTTTGCGGTCATCCAGCGCGCCAACAAGTATATCGACGAGACTGCACCCTGGGCCCTGCAAGCAAAGGACGAAGCCAACAAGCAGCGTCTGGAGAGTGTGCTGTACCACCTGTGCGAGGCACTGCGCGTGTGCGGCATTCTGCTGAACGCATACCTGCCCACCACTGCACCCAAGATGATGGAGCAGCTGGGTCTGGACGCTTCTGCACTGGATCTGACCAAGACCACCTACGGTGCACAGCAGACCTATACCGTGCACAAGGGCGAGGCACTGTTCCCCCGCATTGACGTGGCCAAGGAGATCGCCCACCTGAAGGAAGAGGACGAGAAGCGCAAGGCTGCTGCCGCTGCTGCCAACAAAGCCAAGGAGGAAGCCGAGAAGAAGGCTGCCGCCCCCGCAGAGGAGAGCACCGTGGACTTCACCCACGAGGAAGAGATCGACTTTGACACCTTCTGCAAGGTGGAGCTGCGCGTGGCCGAGGTGCGCGCCTGTGAGAACCTGAAGGAGAGCAAAAAGCTGCTGCACCTCACCGTTTTTGACGGCGAGCGGGAGCGCTGCATCCTGTCCGGCATTGCCAAGTGGTTCAAGCCGGAGGATCTCATCGGCAAAAAGCTGGGCATTGTGTGCAATCTGGCACCCCGTCCCATGCTCAAGGGCAAGTACGTCAGCGAGGGCATGATCTTCGCTGCCGACACCGCCGACGGCGGCTGCTCCATTGCCTTCTACGGCGACGATACCCCCGTGGGCAGCCGTATCCACTAAGTGAGGAGCATCATGTCTGATAATACAGCCGTTCGTGCGGCAAAGCTGGATAAGATCTTCGGCACGCCGGTGTGCGCCGTGCTGCTGGCTATTTTCTGTAATGTCCTGTGGGGCTCGGCCTTTCCGTTCATCAAGCTGGGCTACCGCCTGTTCTCCATCGACTCCGGCAACACGGCCTCCATCTTCTGCTTTGCAGGGGTGCGGTTCATGCTGGGCAGCGTGCTGGTGCTGCTGGGCAGTATCCTACTGCAGGGAAAAGCACCCCGCCTGCCCCGGGGCAGGGTAGCAGCCGAGTGCTGCGCGCTGGGCTTGTGGCAGACCACGGCACAGTATGCGTTCTACTATATCGCCGTGGCCATGCTCACCGGCGCGTTTGGCGGCATCCTGAACAGCACCCAAAGTTTTCTGGGCGTCATCTTTGCCCACTTTATCTACGGCAATGCGGACCGCATGACCCCGGCAAAAACGCTGGGCTGCGCTGTGGGTTTTGCGGGAGTGCTCATCGGTACGATTGGCAACCACGGCGGCGGCAGCGGCTGGGGCGTGTTCTGTATGATGGCAGCGACCATCATCTTCACCCTGTCCGGCCCGTGGAACAAATCCGTCACCAAAAAGGCCGACAGCTTTGCTGTCTGCTTCCTGAACCTGTTTGTGGGTGGGCTGGCACTGTTTGTGCTGGGCACTGTCATGGGCGGTCGTCTCCATGTGCAAAGCGCACTGGCTGCGGTGGTCATGCTGTATCTGGCCTTTATCTGCGGCGCAGGCTATATTTTGTGGGCGCTGCTGATGAAAAACAACCCGGTCAGCCGTATCGCCATCTTTGGTTTCGTCAACCCGGTGGTCAACGTGCTGCTCAGCGCCGTGCTCAACGGAGAACCGCTGTTCCGCTGGCAGTATCTTGCGGCGCTGGTGTTCGTGTGCGTGGGCATCTGGCTGGTGAACAAAGCCCCCGCCAAAAAGGAGAAGGTATGACCGGACCCATTTTTGACACCCACGCCCATTACAGTTCCCGCGCCTTTGACGCCGATCGCTTTGCGCTGCTGGACAGCCTGCCCGACAAGGGCGTGGTAGGCGTGTGCGAGCAGGCCACCCACTCCGGGGATGCGCCCCGGGTGCTGGAGCTGGCGCACCGCTACCCATGGGTGGTGGCAGCCATCGGCATCCACCCGGAAAGCCTGTTGCCCGCCGCCGACTGCGGCGAGGAAGGCCCTGCGCCCACGGTGTCGGTGTATGGCGGCGACTGGGCCGCCGAGATGCAGGCGCTGATGCCCTACTACGACGACCCCAAAGTGGTGGCGGTAGGGGAGTGCGGGCTGGATTACCACTGGCCTGTGCCTAAGGACGCCCAGCTGGCGCTGTTTGAAGCCGAGATCCGGCTGGCGCTGGAACTGGACAAGCCCATCATCGTGCACGACCGGCAGGCGCACGCAGACGTCTACGCCCTGCTTAAAAAGTACCGCCCCAAGGGCATTGTGCATTGCTATTCCGGCAGCGCCGAGGATGCCGTGCAGCTGGCGGCACAGGGGTTGTACATCGGCTTTGGCGGTGCCTGCACCTTCAACGGCGCCAAGCGCGCAGCCAAGGCCATCGAAGCCCTGCCGCTGGACGCTATTGTGCTGGAGACCGACTGCCCCTATATGGCACCGGAGCCGGTGCGCGGCACCCGCTGCGACAGCTCCCTCATCCGCTATGTGGGCGCATACATCGCCCAGCGCAAGGCGCTTGCCCCGGAAGAGGTGTTCCGCACCACCGCCGCAAACGCCCGCCGGGTGTTCGGGCTGTAACCGTTTTTCCGCAGGTCGCGGGGCAAAGCGCTCCGCTTCTGAATAAAAAGCTGATTTATTGAAAACGATAAGAATAAGGAGATCACTATTATGAAGGCACGTATTCCCAAACACCGCGAGTTCATCATCAACTTCCCCGACAGCATCGACCAGAACAAGGCCAACGAGGGCTGGGCAAGCTGCAGCAGATCGTGGAGGACTACAAGAAGGCACACAACGGCGCTTCTGTTTACGCTCCCACCTTCATTGAGGACTGCGAGCCCGAGGTCAAGAAGCTGCAGGAAGAGTACGGCTTTGAGTACACCGTGGAGTTCGTTCAGTAAGTTCAGCATCGCCTGATAGTAAAGGGTCATTGCACAAACCGTGCAATGACCCTTTTTGCATAAGTTCATTCCATAAAATGGCATCCCGGAGGGCAGCTTAAATCATCCTCCTGCCTTGCTGCCTTACACCTCGTAGTCCAGACAGACGCGGTTTTTGTAGTAGGGACGCACCTTGCTGTTTGCCACTGCCACATGCGCCGGGTGGGTGGAGTAGCCTTTGAGAGCCTCGGCGCTCTCAAAGGTGGCGTCCAGCATCAGGTCGGCGTTGGAGGAGGGGAGCGCATCAATGTTGACATGGATGTCCACAAGCCCCGGAATCTTGCCGGAAAGGCTTTCCAGCCCCTCTTTGATGCCAGCCTTGACGGCGGCCTTTTCCTCGGCGGACAGCTCGTCCTTCAGCTGCCAGAGAATAACGTGCTTGACCATAACAAAAAACCTCCTGCGTTTTTCTCATTGTAACAGGGTGAGAAAAAATCCGCAAGAGGGAAGCTGCAAAGTCTTATTTGGGTGCGAACAGCAGCACCACTAAAAAGCACGGCACTGAGCACCGAAACTACGATGCCCTCCAGCCGGGTCAGTCGGATGTACTCTTCCGTAGGCTCGGGCACCTGCGTATAACGCCTGCGGGAACGCAAGGCAATGACGTTCTCCGGTTGCAGTGCCATAAAAATGCCGAACCCAATGCCGAAAAGCGCGGTTAAGATCGCGCAGATGACTTCCATAGAAACATCCTCACTTTTTGTCGTCCCTGCTCAGGGTATAGCACAGATGTGAGATCAGCAACGCAACGCAGAACACGAGCGTCACGACCATCAAAATAGAGTGCAGTGGCTCTACCTTGGGAAGAAAAATATTGACTAACAGGAATGCGCCGCCGATGGTCGATGCTATGCCGAATAATTTGCTAAAGTGCTTCTTTTCGTCCTCACTGCTCCAACCGGTGCCGGTGCCATTGTACAAGTCCCGGATGCCGCGGTATAAAAACAATACGCCCAGTGCAACGTTCAGCCAGTCTGAAGTGGAAAGGTTCAGGTTCATATATTTGTACTTACCTCCCGGCGGCTCAGTCCGCACTGTGCTCCCAGATTTCATACAGGATCAGGTAGATGGCATCAACAACGAGGGCGATGGTGCGTACCCCGTTGCTCAGGGTAGGGAAACCGCCCAGAAACTGCGAAGAAGCAAGAACCATTGCGTTGAAGATCTCCCACACGCCGTTTTTCTTCTGCCACATGGCGCGGTATTCCGGGTCGCTGTCATATTGATTGAAAAAGGTGTGGATCAGCGGGTCTTTGCCTTGCAGGTCGCGAATGCCCATCCACAGCGCCACAAGGCAGAACAAGAGTTCAATAATGTTGTACCAGCCAAACGCCAGCTGCATAAAATACACCTCCCATCTTTTACCATATTATAACATAGGGGGAGCGAAAACACAAGGACGGTATTCAACCTTCCTGCGTAAATTTTGCATAAATTGCGCATCAACTATTTGTTGAAACAACATAAAACAAAACCAGCCGGACGAGACGGTTGCAAGCCCTCGTCCGGCTGGATACTTACTTCTTCGGAGTCATAAGCCTCTTCTCCTTGGTGACCTCATTTTCGGAATACGGGTTTCATAGGGTGACTCTCCTTAGAAACGTTTCTTCAGAATTTAGGTACTTTGCAAGGGGATGAAAATCAACTGTACATTGGACTGACCCTTTTCTCAACTGTTGGACTGCGGCAAACGGTTCATGAGGATGAATTTCATATTACCACATTCTTTCGAGTTAGATTTGCAAGGGAAACGTCTTACTTAGTACATTGGTAGAACTCCTTTTCAGCTATTCAAATAAGGTTCTCCGGATCATTGATACTTTCATAAGAATCATCTCCAGCGGATCTATCTGAACGCTCTGGGGAAGAATTAAATCGACAGGTTGTCGTGTTATCGCATTTTTGATGCTCAAGACTGGCTCTGCTTTTGTGTTTTTATACGGGGGAAACATCCCGTTTGTGGTGAGCCTCTATTTTGCTTCTCAGCGAACCCCGACAGCCTGTCCCTGCTGTGCGGGTTCCATATCAACCATCGGTCTTCGCTCCTTTCTTCTTAAAGTCAGCGGGAGTAGCTCTCTTTTGAGCTTCTGCTGTACTTCTCTGGTTTCTGGCTTAATTATACAGGAAGATGCACGTTTTGTCTATTGGCAGACCGCACAAAGAATGGACTTTGTTTTTGTGCAATGCTAAAGTCTGCGGCAGTGCGGGAAAATTGCCCAGAAGTTCCGGGTCGTTCGTGAAGGATATTCCACAAAAGGGGAGAAAGTGCCTGCAAGCTATTATGCGCCGGTTCTATTTGTGCTAAAATAGCGTCAATGAATGGTAGTCGCCGCCGCCCCGCGAGATGAAAGTTTCGCGGGGCGGCTTTTTTGCGGCGAAAATTTGCATAAAAAAGAAACGGAGAATCAATCAAAATGCCTAAAACTTTACCGGAACGCATCTTCTTTACCATTGTCATGGCCGCTATCATGGTCTATGGCATGATCGTCTACAATGTGGCGCTGAACACAAACGGCGTGACCAACGCCACCTTTGTTATGGCTCTGCACGAAATGCCGATCATGGTGCCGGTGGCCTTTGTGCTGGAATTTTTTGTGGTGGAAAAGCTGGCCACGAAGCTGGCATTCCTGTTTATGCGCCCCACAGACCGCCCGCAGTTCATCACCTACGCCATCTCGCTGATGATTGTGTGCATCATGTGCCCGGTGATGAGTCTGGTCGCAACGCTGCTGTTCAAAGAGCCGAGCTTTGGGATGTGGGTACATACTTGGGGCTGCAATATGCCCATGGCGCTGTGCTGGCAGATGCTGTACTGCGGCCCGCTTGCCCGTGCCATCTTCCGGCTGGTGTTCCGCCGTGGGGAAAAGCAGGCCATGTAAGGCGGTTTAGCTGCGATTCTATAATAAATATGTATAAAGAATATACATAAGATGCCGTCCAAACATACCGGGAAGATACCTATACGTTTTTTATATACCAGATATATAAAAGCTATACGGTATGGCTATTTTTACGGAAATATTTTCCAAAACCGGCAGAATACGCCTGCAAAGCACTGGATAAATCCAAGAAGATTGTACAGATTATATGCTTTATTAACTTGCAATTGTGCACTCTGTACAACAGTTTTGTTTTGCTGGTGCAATGCTACCGGATAAAATGTAGAATGTGCACAAATACCCTTGCCAATTTTGTGCAATCGTACTATTATACACAACGAAAAAAGACGAAACCGAAAAAGAAAGGGGAGGGCGCAGATAGCATTCAGGCAGCGCCTTCCTTGCTTTTTTTCACGGTGCACAGTCTTTTCTTTCGCGCGATAAGAAGGTGTGAAGGGGCGCGGAGCAAAGGTGTGCGACAGATCCTCGGCCGGGGATCTGCCGCACACCCGGCTCCCGCCCGCAGACCCCTATCCCTGCAGGAAGGAGGAAAAGCAAATGAACAAATTGACGCAGGCTCTGATGGAAGAGCTCACCGTGGAGTATGTCAAGGTCGGCTCGCTGCAGATCCCGGAATCGGTGGTCATCAGCTGGGTGATCATGCTGCTGCTGGTGGTGGGCTCCATCCTGCTTACCCGCAACCTGAAGGTGGATCACATCAGCAAGCGTCAGGCAGCACTGGAAGCGCTGTACTCCCTTGGCAAAAACTTCTTTGAAGGGTTGCTGGGCAAGGAGGGCAGCCGCTATGTGCCCTACCTGATGACCGTGGCGCTGTACATTGCCTGCTCCAACGTGATCGGTGTGTTCGGCGTAAAGCCCCCCACAAAGGATCTGGATGTGACCGCTGCGCTGGCGCTTATGAGCATCGTGCTTATCGAGTATGCAGGCGTTCGCGCCCGGGGCGGCGCGGGCTTTCTCAAGAGCCTTGCAGCCCCTACCCCCATCATGACCCCTATGAACATCCTCGAGATCGCCATTCGCCCCACCAGTCTGTGTATGCGACTGTTCGGCAACGTGCTGGGCGCGTTCGTTATCATGGAACTGCTCAAGCTGGTGGTGCCGGTGTTCGTCCCGGCGGTGTTCAGCCTGTATTTTGACCTGTTCGATGGTCTGATCCAGACCTATGTTTTCGTGTTCCTGACCGCACTGTTCATGAAAGAGAGCATCGGCGGCGAGGAATAAACAACACATTTAAAACTGTAATTACAAAGGAGATAGAACTATGAGTGGTTTGGTAGCTCTGGGCGCTGGCATTGCAGCGCTGACTGGCATTGGCGGCGGTATTGGCATTGGTATTGCAACGGGTAAGGCAACGGAGGCCATCTCCCGCCAGCCGGAGGCTTCCGGTAAGATCCAGACGAACCTGCTGCTGGGCGCTGCTCTGGCAGAAGGTACCGCAATTTTCGGTTTCGTCGTTGCACTGCTGATCATCCTGTTCCTGGGTCAGTAACGGAGGCGCAGACGAATGCTGAAGTTGGATATTAACCTGCTGTGGACCGTGGTGGATGTCCTGATCCTGTATGTGCTTTGCTGCGCAAGTTTTTGTTCAAGCCCATCCAGAACGTGCTGGATCAGCGCCAGAAGACGATCGAGGCAGACATTGCAGCGGCACAGACCTCCAAGACCGAGGCCGCCGCAGCACTTACGACCGCGCAGGACAAGCTGCGTAATGTGGACAACGAAGCCGCAGCCCGCCGCGAAGCCTACGAGAAGCAGGCCGAGGTGGAAAAGCAGCAGCTGCTGGCCGATGCGCAGAAGCAGGCCGACGAGATCGTGGCTGCCGGTAAGGCTGCTGTGGAGATCGAGCGCCAGAACAAGCTGCGGGAAGCAGATGCACAGGCTACGGCACTGGCACGCTCCATGTGCGAAAAGCTTTTGAAACATAATTTGACCGCCCAGGATGATGATCAGCTGCTGGACGATCTGCTGCAGAAAGCAGGTGCAGGCAATGGCAACTGAATTCAGTCGTGAATTTTTTGCGGATAACCGCATCGTCAAGGCCAGCCTGCGCTGCGCCCATAAACTCCGCGAAAAAGATCTGGACCGCATCAAGTCGGAGATCAAAAAGCTGTATGACGCCACGGAAGTCATCCTGAACATCACCGTGGACGAGAGCCTGCTTTCCGGCTATGTCCTGCAGGTGGGCGACCGCGTGTTCGACAATTCCGGCCGTCATCAGCTGGACAAAATGATGGAGGGCAAGCCTTCGCTGGCTACCCTCAAGACCCGCATCGAGGACTACAAGCCCGCCGAGACCTCCGCAGAGGGCGGCGTGGTCATCTCCTCCGCCGATGGCATCGTGCACATTGACGGCATGAACCGCGCTGTGTACGGCGAGATCGTCACCTTTGAAAACGGTGCTAAGGGCATGGTGGAAAGCGTAGAGCCCGAGCAGCTGGGCGTTATGCTGTTCGATGGTGCCGAGACCGTTGGTGTGGGCACTATGGTCACCCGCAGCGGCAAGCGCGCCGGTATCCCGGTGGGCGATGCTTTTCTGGGTCGTGTTATCAGCCCGCTGGGCGAGCCCATCGATGGCAAAGGCCCCATTGAGGCTGAGGGCTACAACCCCATTGAGAAGCAGGCACCCAGTATTCTGGAGCGCCAGAGCGTGGACACCCCGCTGCACACCGGTATTCTGGCGATCGACTCCATGTTCCCCATCGGCCGCGGTCAGCGTGAGCTGATCATCGGTGACCGCCAGACCGGTAAGACTTCCATTGCCACCGACGCCATCCTGAACCAGAAGGACAAGGATGTGCTGTGCATCTATGTCGCCATCGGTCAGAAGGCTTCCTCCATCGCCCGCGTGGCCGAGGATCTGAAAAAGCATGGCGCTATGAGCTATACCACCATCGTGGCAGCTACCGCGTCGGATTCTGCCCCGCTGCAGTACATTGCCCCCTATGCGGGCACTGCACTGGCCGAGTACTTCATGGCCAAGGGCAAGAGCGTACTCATCGTTTACGATGATCTGTCCAAGCACGCGGTGGCCTACCGTGCCATCTCGCTGCTGCTGCGCCGCTCTCCGGGCCGTGAAGCCTACCCCGGCGATGTGTTCTATCTGCACTCCCGTCTGCTGGAGCGCTCCTGCCGTATGCGGGATGATCTGGGCGGCGGCTCTATCACCGCACTGCCCATCGTAGAGACGCAGGCCGGCGATGTTTCGGCCTACATCCCCACCAACGTCATCTCCATCACCGACGGTCAGATCTTCTTGGAGAGCGCCCTGTTCAACGCCGGCAACCGTCCGGCTGTCAACGTGGGTCTGTCGGTGTCCCGTGTGGGCGGCGCTGCCCAGACCAAGGCCATGAAAAAGGCCAACGCAAACCTGCGTATCGAGCTGGCACAGTATAAGGAGATGGAATCCTTTGCACAGTTCAGCTCCGATCTGGACGCCGAGACCCGCCGTCAGCTGGAGCACGGCAAGGCACTGATGGAAATGCTCAAGCAGCCGCTGTGCCAGCCCAAGTCCGATGCCGAGCAGGTGGTCATTCTGGTGCTGGCTTCCCACGGCCTGCTGGACACTCTGCCCACCGCAGAACAGCGGGAAAAGACCGCTGCCTTTGTGCGGCAGTTCCGCGCAGACGTCTCCGGCACCATGCAGAAGATCGATGCTGACGGCAAGCTGGAGCCCGACCGGGTGGATGCCATCCTGAACGCTTGGAAAGCTTATGCGGGAGGCAATGACCATGTCGTCCAGTAAGCTGCTGAAGGAGCGCATCGAGAGCATTCAGGACACCATGAAGATCACCAATGCCATGTACCTGATCTCTTCGTCCAAGCTGCGCAAGGCACGGCAGAACTACCAGAATGTGTCCCCTTACTTCAACCGTATGCGGGATACCATCTCCCGTGTTGTGCCGCATCTGCCGGAGGAGCCGGAGCACCCCTTCTTCCATGAGCGGAATCTGGAAAACCCCCGGCGGGCGTATTTGGTGCTTACTGCCGATAAGGGCATGGCAGGTGCTTATAACCAGAACCTGCTCAAGTTTCTGCGGGAGCACGCAGACCCCAACGACCGCTTTTATGTCATCGGTCAGGTGGGTTACCGCGCCCTGCGCCACCGGGACCCCCGCCTTGTGGAGGAGTTCCGTTATAGCGCAACCGCACCCACTTTGCAGCGTGCCCGCGACATCACGGTAGACGCCATTGACGACTTCAAGTCCGGCAAGCTGGACGAGATCTACATCGTCTACACCAAGATCCAGAACGCTCTTACCAGTGAGCCTGTCATGGAGCGTCTGCTGCCGCTGGACCGGCGGTTTTTGCAGCCTGCTCCCAAGGGTCTGGGCGACCCCAAGGGCGAGGTGGAACTGGTGCCGGACGCATGGACAGTGTTCGAGCAGATCGCACCCATCTATATGCACGGCATGATCTTTGGTGCCATGACCGAGAGCTTCTGCGCCGAGCAGAGCGCCCGCATGACCGCCATGGATTCTGCTACCAAGAGCGCCAATGATATGATCCGGGACCTGCAGCTGGAATACAACCGCACCCGTCAGGGCTCCATTACACAGGAGATCACCGAGATCATCGGCGGCGCAGCTGCCGTGCAGGACCGGACATAATAAAGGAAAACCCTCTCCGTCACGCCTGACGGCGTGCCACCTCCCCGAAGGGGGGGATGTTTCAGGGCAGTTGATGGCGATGACTGAGAGGGTTCGTTGGACAAACAAGATTTGACAAGAGGCAATCCAAATGATACAGGGAACTATTATTCGCGTAGCAGGCCCCGTGGTGGATGTGCAGTTCACCGCCGGCAGGCTGCCTGCCCTGCAGGAGGCGCTTACCGTGACCGCAGAGGGCACCGAGCGCACCATGGAGGTGACGCAGCACGTCAACGAGACCACGGTGCGCTGCATCATGCTTTCTGCCAGCGAGGGTCTGGGCAAGGGCATGCCGGTGGAAGCTACCGGCCACGGCCTGACCGCCCCTGTGGGCGAGGGCACACTGGGCCGGATGTTCGACCCGCTGGGCCGCCCCATTGACGGCAAGGGCGCTGTGGACGAGCTGCCGCACTGGCCCATCCACCGCAAGGCACCCGGCTTTGCAGAGCAGAAGCCCGCAACTGAAATTCTGGAGACCGGCATCAAGGTCATCGACCTGCTGGCTCCTTACGCCAAGGGCGGCAAGATCGGCCTGTTCGGCGGCGCCGGCGTGGGCAAGACCGTGCTGATCCAGGAGCTGATCCATAACGTGGCCACCGAGCACGGCGGCTACTCTATCTTTACCGGCGTGGGCGAGCGCTCCCGCGAGGGCTGCGACCTGTGGGGCGAGATGAACGCCTCCGGCGTGCTGGACAAGACCGCATTGGTCTTTGGCCAGATGAACGAGCCCCCGGGAGCCCGTATGCGCGTGGCTGAGACCGGCCTGACCATGGCAGAGTACTTCCGTGAGGAGACCCACAAGGACGTGCTGCTGTTCATTGATAACATCTTCCGTTTCGTGCAGGCCGGCAGTGAGGTCTCCGCCCTGATGGGCCGTATGCCCTCTGCCGTAGGCTACCAGCCCACGCTGGCCAACGAGCTGGGCGCTCTGCAGGAGCGCATCACCTCCACCAAGGACGGTTCCATCACCTCGGTGCAGGCCGTCTATGTGCCCGCCGACGACCTGACCGACCCCGCCCCCGCCACCACTTTTGCCCATCTGGACGCCACTACCGTGCTGTCCCGTAAGATCGTGGAGCAGGGTATCTACCCGGCTGTGGATCCGCTGGCCTCCACCTCCCGCATTCTGGAAGCGGACATCGTGGGCGAGGAGCACTACCGCGTAGCCCGCAAGGTGCAGTCCATTCTGCAGCGCTATCAGGAATTGCAGGACATCATTGCCATTCTGGGCATGGACGAGCTGGACGAGAACGACAAGCTGACCGTCATGCGCGCCCGCAAGCTGCAGAAATTCCTGTCCCAGCCCTTTGCCGTGGCCGAAAACTTTACCGGCCTCAAGGGCAAGTATGTGCCCCTGAAGGACACCGTGCGCAGCTTTGCCGCTATTGTGGACGGCAAGGCCGACGATCTGCCGGAGTGGGCATTCTTCAACGTAGGTACGCTGGAGGAAGCACGCGAAAAGGCAGAAAAGAAGCTGGCTGAGGAAAAGGGCGGTGCCGTCTGATGAACAAGTTCATGCTGAGCATCACAGCGTCCAGCGGCGAGTTCTATCAGGGTGACTGCGAGGATCTGACCCTGCCCATCAGCGATGGCATCTACGGCGTACAGGCCGGGCATAACCCGGTTCTGGTGGCGCTGCATATGGGCATCCTCCACTTTGTAGTGGACGGCAAAGCCCGGGATGTGCTGGTGGGCGACGGCATTGCTGAGGTGACCCCCGCCTATGTGATGGTGCTGGTGGACAGCGCTGAAAACCCGGAGGACATCGACAAGAACCGTGCCGAGGCTGCCCGCATCCGCGCCGAGGAACGCTTGCAGCATAAGCAGAGCATGCACGAATATTACCAGAGCAAGATCGCGCTGGACCGTGCCATGCAGCGTTTGCAGACTGCTGCAAAGTATAAGCGCTGAGGCAGAATCACTATTCCCATATAACAAAACCTCCCCGTGCAGGATAACTGCATGGGGAGGTTTTTTTCTGTCTGTCAGCGATGCGAAAATTGTGTCACAGGGTTATTTTTTGGAATCGTCATGCGCGCCGCCGCGCCTTACGCCCGCACATCCTCCCGGCGTAAAAGCAGCCATGCCAGAAGGAACATCGTCCCCAGCCAGAAGATGCAGCTGAAAGCAAACAGCCCGTAGCTGCCCGCCAGAGCATCCGCACTTTTGTTGGAGTTCATACCAAGCTGCATCAGGGAATAGGGCCACAACAGCCCATGACCCTTGGAGCTGATAAAGATGCCGGTAATGCCGCCCAGCAGCCCCAGAAAAATGGGTACGGCAAAGCTGCGGATGACCATGGCCAGCACCAGCTGTGCGGCAATGACGGCCAGCGCGCCCAGCACTCCCCGCAGTAAAAACAGAGGCAAGGTGACCGGCGGCAGCCCGGGCAGATGGGCAAATACCTTGCCGCAGAACACGAACAGCGCGAACACAAAGCCGTGGGTCAGAAGTGCCAGCTTTGTCACCACCACAAACTTTGCGGCAAACAGGTCCATCGGGCGCACGGGGCTTGCCATGATCAGGTTCCAGTTGTGCCCCAGATGTTCCAGCCGCCACAGGTAGGCGGCATAGGTAGCGACCATGGCAGGGAAGAAAAGCATGGAATAAAACAGGGTGTGCTGGGTCCATAGGCTATACCAGCCATCGGTGAGGATCTCAAGATTTTGCAGATAATTGAAAGTGCCATAGGTGGCCGAAAGAATGGGCAGCACAAAGAACATTGCCCAGATGGGGGATGCGTGGAGTTTGCGGTTTTCCGCAAGAATGCAGCGTTTCAGCATGGTTTTATACCTCCTCGTCCTGTACCTTGCGCCACGCAAGGGCAAACAGCACAGCGCCCAGCGCAAGGGTAAAGGCCAGCAGCACCCAGTTGAAGGGGCGGGTGCCGTAGGTGACGGTGTGGGTGGCCTTGTCCCAGTTCGCCACTTCGTAGGCGCTCAGAGGGATGTAGTACCCAAAGGGCACAAAATAACTGGCAAGCGGCGGCATAAAAGCAGAGAACAGCCCCACCAGCGCCCCTACAATGCCCACGCAGAGCGCCGGCGGGGGATTTCCCACCCACAGCATCAGCAGAAATTCTCCAAAGAAGAGCATTGCGTCCACCGCCAGCGTGCAGACGAACAGATAAACCAGCTGCCCAGTGGGAAAGGCTTCGGTATAACCATGGACACGCCCCAGCACCGGAACACAGGCCAGCTCCAGCACCGTGACCAACAGCACCTCCAGCACTCCAAAGACCGCCTTGCCTGCAAACAGGCTGCGGCGGCTCTGCAGGGTGTAGAGCAGCTTTGTGGTGTTGCCTTTGATCTCCATATCCCACAGCCGTGAGGCGAGCACTGCCATCATCACCGGCATCAGAATGGCTTCAATGACGGGCAGGCTGTAAAGCAGGGCGCTGTAACCGTTGGCAAGCTCCTCCGGGTCAGTTGGGGCAAGGCCGCCCACCCACAGCACGACAATGCCGGGGATGAGCAGGCAGAGAGCAAGGTCGTGCCGACGGTGGGCTTTTTGCAGTTCTGCACGGAAAGCTGCCATCTTACGCCACCTCCCCGCTGGTCTGGGTCAGGCTGAGGAAGATGTCCTCAAGGCTCTTTGTCTGTGCGGTCAGTCCAACTACGCCCACGCCGCTTTCGGCAAGGGCGCAGACCAGCGCCGCCAGCGCTTCGTCCGGCAGCGGGGGAAGCTGCAGGGTGTCCGGCTGGTCTGCCGGTGCAGCGGCTTTTACTCCCTGCTGCTGCAGGACGGCTGCGGCTTTGGGTGCGTCCAGCACCCGCAGCAGAATGCCGCCCCGGCTGTGCTTTTGCAGCTGCTGCAAGGAGCCCTCGAACAGCAGCCTGCCGTGGTTCAGGATGCCCACCTGATCCACCATCTGCTCGATCTCGCCCAGCAGGTGGCTGGAGATCAGCACGGTGGCTCCGGTGGTCTGGGGCATGGAAGCAATCAGACTGCGCATCTCCTGAATGCCGGCCGGGTCCAGACCATTCGTAGGTTCGTCCAAGATCAGCAGTTTGGGGCTGCCCAGCAGCGCCATGGCAATGCCCAGCCGCTGCTTCATGCCAAGGGAATACTGCCCCACCTTCCGGTCAGCGTCTTTGGTCAGGTGCACGATCTCCAGCACCCGGCTGATGTCCTTCCGGTCCACGTCTTTCAGGTCAGCCACGATGGAAAGGTTTTCCCGGGCAGTCAGGTGCAGGTAACCGGAGGGGGATTCGATCAGACTGCCGGTCTGCCGCAGCAGGGCAATGCGGTTTGCTTCGTTCAGGGTGTGCCCCAGCAGTTCCACACTGCCGCCGGTGGGGTGTACAAGCCCCAGCAGCATCTTCATGGTGGTGGATTTGCCCGCACCGTTGGGGCCTAAAAAGCCGTAAACACAGCCCTCCGGGACAGTCAGGTTCAAATGATCCACCACCGGACGTCCATGGTAGCTTTTGCAAAGGGCATGGGTCTTAATCACAGGTTTCATAAATGGTCTCCTTTCGCATTCATGGTTTTCGGAACGATGCCAGAATACACCCGCTGCCTTAAACTGACCGGAAGCGCAGCTTAATTTACCCTTAAATTTGCAGGCGTTTTCCGCTGCGGCGCAAAAAGTGTGGTATAGTAAAGGCGGGAAAGGAGAACTGCCCTTATGGATACCATTTATGATGCAAAGCTCCTGCTTGTGGATGACAACGCCGAGCTGCTGGCACTGCTATGTGAGCAGCTGCGGGGCGCAGGATATGGCCATATTAGAACTGCCCAAAGCTGCGCCGCTGCCCGCGCCTGCTTTGCGGCAGAACAGCCGGAGCTGATGATCCTGGATATCAACCTGCCGGATGGGGATGGATTTTCGCTGTTCCGGGCGCTGCGGGCAAAAGCGGATGTTCCGGCATTGTTCCTCTCCGCACGGGACGCAGATGCCGACCGTCTGTTTGGGCTGGGTCTTGGCGCAGATGACTACCTGACCAAGCCTTTTCTGATGCAGGAACTGCTGCTGAGGGTGCAGCATATTTTGCAGCGGGCGTACCGGGCAGAACTGTCCCGTACAAAACCGGCACCTTTGCAGCTGGGGGAGCGGTGCGTAGACCTGAATGATGCCATTGTTACCCTGCCAGAGGGCAAAATACTGACGCTGACCGCTACCGAGCTGGCGCTGCTGCGGAAATTGGCAGAGAACCGGGGACACATCGTTACCTACGATGCCCTTTGTGCGGCGGTCTGGGGCGCAGATTACTATGGCTACGAGAACAGTCTGGGTGTACATATCCGGCATCTGCGGGAGAAGCTGGAAGCCGAACCCGGCGCGCCGCAGTTTTTGCGGACGGTGCGGGGCATTGGCTATAAGCTGACAAAGGGGAAGAAGAAGCATGAAAACCTTTGTGCGCCTGATCCGGCGGTATGTGCTGGCGGCGGTGGGCATCGTTCTGCTGTTGCTGTTTTCCGGTGTTGCAGTGCTGGGCTGGCTGGGCTGGCTGGGCTGGCAGGAGGGCTGCCGCCTGCCGCAGCGGGAGTATTCATCCAGCGAGATCGCGGATTCCATGGTGGAGACCGCCGAAGGGCTTGCCTTTGGGGCAGAACGCACCCCGCAGGAGTGGATGAATGGCTACGAGTGGGCGATGGTACTGGACGATGTGGGAAACATCCGCTGGAGCTACGGCCTGCCGCAGGATCTGAACCATGCCTACACTCCCGGCGATATCGCCAGATTTGCCCGCTGGTATCTGGCAGATTACCCGGTGTTCTGCTGGACAGAACCCTACGGACTGTTCGTCATCGGGCTGCCAAAGGGGAGCCTGTGGAAGTACAGCATTTACAGCTCACCGGACTTTGCCCTGAGCATGGTGCGGGTGCTCCCGGCAGCAGCGCTGGGAATGCTGCTGCTGGGTCTGGCTCTCTGCTTCTGGTTGAGCTGGCGGGGGGCAAAGCGGCTGGAGACCGTGGCAAACGGTCTGGATGCACTGGCGCAGGGGCAGACCGTCCGGCTGCCTACCGACGGTTTTGCCGGGGAACTGGCAGAAAAGCTGAACCAGACCGGGGCGCAGCTGCAAGCCAAAAATGAGATGCTTTCCCGGCGGGACGACGCCCGCACCCAGTGGATCGCCGGGGTCAGCCACGATGTGCGCACCCGCTGGCGCTGATCCTAGGCTGGGCGGAGCAGCTGGAACAGGATGCACTTTTGCCGGACAGCTCCCGGCAGAAAGCGACCGGCATCCGCACCCAGTGCGAAAAGCTGCGCACCCTCATTGATGACCTGAACCTGACCAGTAAGCTGGAATACGGTGCCCAACCCTTGCGCCGGAAAAACCTCCGGGCAGGGCCGCTGTTCCGGCAACTGGTGGCGCAGTTCTGCGAAAGCCCACTGGCAGAGCGCTGCGAGATCACACTGGAACAGGAAGAACCAGCAGAGCAGACCGTGCTTTCGGTGGATGAGGCACTGCTGGCACGGCTGCTGGAAAACCTGATGAACAACAGCGTCCGGCATAACCCGAAGCCGGTGAACATTACCGTGCACACCCGGCAGGTAGGGGAGCGCTTCTGCCTGACCGTGGCAGATGACGGTATTGGCTATCCGGCTGCCGTTCTGGCGGCACTGAACGCTGCGGAGCCTGCCGAAAATGCGCCTCATATCCTTGGCCTGTATGTAGTGCAGCAGATCGCCGCCGCCCATGGCGGCACGGCAGTGTTCGGGCAGAACACCCCCTGCGGGGCAAAAACAACGGTCTGGCTGCCCGTCCGGGTGTGAACGGGGCAAAAAAAGAAAATAGCGCAAAAAACAGACCGCTGCTTGCAGTTGTAGCAAACAGCGGTCTTATTGTTATGCGTTTTTGCTTTTATCCAGTGCATCAAACTGCTGCAGGATCTGCGGGTCTTTCAGTTTGATGACCTTGCCGGAGAGATAGTGCAGGGTGTTTTCCTCCGGAATATCCAGGAAGCTGATGCGCACGGCGCACAGGGCCTGCGTCTTGGTGCCGGTGCGCTCGTTCATCTTGCGGTTGCCGTATTTGATATCGCCCAGCACCGGCTTGCCCAGATAGGCCAGATGTGCGCGGATCTGGTGGGTGCGGCCGGTGACAAGGCCGATCTTGCACAGGGCGAACGGCCCGGCGGTGCGCAGTACGTCCACGTCCGTGATGATCTGCTTGCGGCGCTCGTCCTGCGATTGATGGGCGTGGATGCTGACCTTGTTGTTTTTCTCGTCGTGCTCCCACCATGCGGTGAACCGCCCGGACTGCGGAATGCCCACCGTGATGGTGTAGTACTCCTTTTTCAGCAGGTCGGTGCGGATGATCTCGTTCATGTCCCGCAGGGCGGCGTAGCTCTTGGCAGCGATCACCAGCCCTTCGGTGCCGCGGTCCAGCCGGTTGCAGATGCCGGGCTTGAAGCGGTTCTCGCCCTGGGGGTCGTATTCGCCCTTCTGGGTCAGGTACTGGGTAAAGGCATCCACCAGATTGGCATCGCCGGTGCGGTCGCTGTGGCACAGCAGATGGGTAGGCTTGTACAGCACCGCAAGATTTTCGTCCTCGTAGATGACCGTCACCTTGGGCTGATTGGGCTGCTTTTTGGGGGCAGCCTTCTGCACCGGCTTTGCGCCCTCGGGAGGGAAGAACTCGTCGTTGATGTACAACTCGATCAGGTCTCCCGCCTGCAGACGGTACTCCGGCGCGGCCTTTTTGCCGTTCACCTTCACCCGCTTGTTGCGGAAACTCTTGTACAAAAGGCTGGTGGGAAAATCGCGGGTCACGCTCTGCACAAAGCGCGAAAGACGCACGCCGTCATCGTTGGCGGTGGCAGTAAATTGTTTCATAAAGCTATCCTCATCGTTTTTGTCAGAATCATGCTTTTATAGTAATACAGGCGGGGCGGGAAGTCAACGCGCATTCCGGTGCAAAATCCGGGTTATTTTTGCAGAACGCTTGTGTTTGCGCCGCAAAATGGGTACTATAAGGAGAGAACATAGAAAAAGGAGTACCGTTATGGCAGAGAATAAACGGCACAAGGGACATCGCCAGCGCATGCGGGAGCGGGTGCGGAGCTACGGGCTGGACAGTCTGGCCGAGCACGAGGCGCTGGAATATGTGCTTTACCTGACCAACGCCCAAAAGGACACCAATGGCATCGCACATGACCTCATCGACCGGTTCGGGGATTTTGCGGCGGTGCTGGAAGCCAGCGAGGAAGAGCTGTGCACCGTAGAGGGCGTAGGCCCCTCTACTGCCCGGATGCTGCATCTGCTGCCCCAGATCAGCCGGTACTATGGCCGCAGCCGCACCAGCACCACCCGCTGCATCAAGACCACCGAGCAGATGGGCAGCTACCTGATGGCAAAATTTGCGTGGTCGGACTACGAGCGCGCCATGCTGGTCAGTCTGGACAGCCGCAAGCGGGTGCGCGCCGCCGTCTGGCTGCGGGAGGGCACCTCCGACCGTGTCAGTCTGGATATCAAAAATGTGGTAGCAGCCGCCATCAAGGGCGGTACGGACGCCGTGGTGCTCTGCCACAACCACCCCAACGGGGTGGCGCTGCCCTCGCTGGAGGATATGGACGCTACCGGCAGCATTGCCCGGGCGCTGGGGCTGGTGAACGTGCACCTGCTGGACCACTTTATCCTGACCGACACCGAGTATTTTTCCATGCGGGACGCCAACCGCCTGCCTATCTACGATTTCAAGACCGGCACGCTGTTCTGGCCGTAAAACAAAAAACTGTTTACATTATAAAATGTGCGTGCTATAATACAACTTGAAGCAACAACGGATTGTGGTTATACGCACGGAAGGGAGAAAACGATGGCAGAGGAAAAATTTGAACTGGTGTCGAAGTATGCCCCCACTGGCGACCAGCCTCAGGCGATCGCGCAGCTGGTGGAGGGGGTGCAGCGGGGTGACCGCTGCCAGACCCTGCTGGGCGTGACCGGCAGCGGCAAAACCTTTACCATGGCCAACGTCATTGCCCAGTGCAACCGCCCCACGCTGGTGCTGGCGCACAACAAAACGCTGGCTGCCCAGCTTTGCACCGAGTTCCGCTCGTTTGTCCCCAACAATGCGGTGGAGTACTTCGTCAGCTACTACGACTACGACCAGCCGGAGGCCTATATCCCCAGCACCGATACCTATATCGAAAAGGACAGCGCTATCAACGACGAGATAGACCGCCTGCGCCACTCGGCCACGGCGGCGCTCTCGGAGCGGCGGGACGTCATCATCGTGGCGTCTGTGTCCTGCATCTACTCTTTGGGCGACCCTATTGATTACCGCACCATGGTCATCAGTCTGCGCCCGGGATGCAAATGGAGCGGGACGAGCTGTGCAAAAAGCTGGTCACCCTGCAATACGAGCGAAACGACGTGAATTTTGTGCGCAACAAGTTTCGTGTGCACGGCGATATCGTGGACATCTACCTGGCCTATATGAGCGAGCTTGCCATCCGGGTGGAGTTCTTCGGGGATGAGATCGACCGCATTACCGAGTTCAACCCCCTGACCGGCTCCAAGCAGAACGTGGTCAAGCACGTTGCCATCTTCCCGGCCAGCCACTATATCGTCAGCGCGGAAAAAAAGGCCGCTGCGCTGGAAAAGATCCGTGCCGAGTGCGACGCGCAGGTGAAACAGTTCACCGCCGAGGGCAAGCTGATCGAGGCGCAGCGCATTGCCCAGCGCACCAACTACGATATCGAGATGCTGAACGAGGTGGGTATCTGCAAGGGCATCGAAAACTATTCGGCGGTGCTGTCCGGCCGCGCGCCGGGCAGTATGCCCACCACCTTGCTGGATTATTTCCCGGAGGATTTTCTGCTCTTCGTGGACGAGAGCCACGTTACCCTGCCGCAGGTGCGCGCCATGTACGGCGGCGACTACGCCCGCAAAAAACGCTGGTGGAGTACGGTTTCCGCCTGCCGTCCGCCTTTGATAACCGCCCCTGAAATTTGAGGAGGTGGAGTCCAAACTCAACCAGATGATCTTTGTCTCCGCCACCCCCGGCGAGTACGAGCGCCGGAACAGTTCGCAGGTGGCGCAGCAGGTCATCCGGCCCACCGGCCTTTTGGACCCGCTCATTTCGGTGCGCCCGGTGGAAGGGCAGGTGGTGGATCTGTTGGGCGAGATCAATACCCGCATCCAGCGGCAGGAGCGGGTGCTTGTGACCACCCTGACCAAAAAAGATGGCCGAGGATCTCACCGATTACTTCACAGAGCAGGGGATAAAGGTCAAGTATATGCACCACGAGGTGGATACCTTCGAGCGAATGGAGATCATCAAAGACCTCCGCCTCGGCACCATCGACGTGGTGGTGGGCATCAACCTGCTGCGCGAAAGGTCTGGATCTGCCGGAGGTGAGCCTTGTGGCCATTCTGGATGCCGACAAGGAGGGCTTTCTGCGCAGCGAGACCAGCCTGATCCAGACCATCGGCCGCGCCGCCCGCAATGCGGAGGGCATGGTCATCATGTACGCCGATGTGGTGACCGACAGTATGGAGCGCGCCATCACCGAGACCGAGCGCCGCCGCGCCATTCAGATGGCCTATAATGAGGAACACGGCATCGTGCCAAAGACCATCGTCAAGGCCATTGCGGACAGCATCGAGATCAGCGATAAGGCCGAAAAACGCCAAGCGCAACACCCGCCGGATGGGCAAGCTGGAGCGGGAGGCCGCCATTGACCGCCTGACCCGGGAGATGAAAGAGGCGGCCAAGTTGTTGGAGTTTGAACACGCGGCGTTCCTGCGGGATCAGATCGACCGGCTGCGGCGGGGCGAAAACCCCACCGTGGACTCCGCCGCCGAGACGAACGCAAACAGAACCATTCACAGACACAACGAAAAGGGAGAAAATACCTTGGCAAACGATAAGATCGTCATCAAAGGGGCCCGGGAGCACAACCTGAAAAATGTCAACCTGACCCTCCCGCGGGAAAAAGCTGATCGTCATGACCGGCCTTTCCGGCTCGGGCAAGTCCAGCCTGGCCTTTGACACCATCTACGCCGACGGTCAGCGCCGCTATGTGGAAAGCCTTTCCAGCTACGCCCGGATGTTTCTGGGTCGGATGGATAAGCCGGATGTGGATGAGATCACCGGCCTTTCACCGGCCATCTCCATCGACCAAAAAACCACCAGCCACAACCCCGCTCCACGGTGGGCACGGTCACGGAGATCCATGATTATCTGCGCCTTCTGTACGCCCGCGTGGGCGTGCCCCACTGTCCGGTGTGCGGCCGGGTCATCAGTCAGCAGACCGTGGACGAGATGGTGGACGCCGTCCTGAAGCTGGAAGAGGGGACCAAGTTCAGATCTTAGCCCCGGTGGTGCGTCAGCGCAAAGGCACCCAGCAGAAAGAGCTGGACGCCGCCCGCCGCGCCGGTTACGCCCGCGTAAAAATCGACGGCAATCTGTATGATCTGGACGAGGAGATCAGTCTGGAAAAGAACATCAAGCATACGGTGGAGATCGTGGTGGACCGCCTTGCCCTGCGCAAGGGCATCCGTAGCCGTCTGGCGGATTCGCTGGAGACCGCGCTGGCGCTCACCGGGGGTGTGGCGGAGGTGGACGTCATCGGCGGCGAGTGTATGACCTTCAGTCAGAACTTTGCCTGCCCGGAGCACGGCATCTCCATCAGCGACCTGTCCCCCCGGCTGTTCTCCTTCAATAACCCGCTGGGTGCCTGCGAAACGCGCACCGGCCTGGGCACCTTTATGCGGGTGGACGAGGAACGCATCCTGCCCAACCGCAGCCCTTTCCATCCGGGAGGGTGCCATCAAGGCCAGCGGCTGGTACTACGCCGAAGGCTCTGTAGCCGAGATGTATTATCTGGGTCTGGGCAAAAAATACGGTTTTACGCTGGATACGCCCATCAAGGAAATGAGCGAGGCGGTGAACGCCCTGCTCTACGGCACCAACGAAGAAAAAATCGAGATGCACCGCACGAATGAGTTCGGCAGCGGCGTCTATTATAATACCTTTGAGGGCATCGTCGAAAACCTCGAGCGCCGCTTCCGCGAGACCAACAGCGAGTGGATGAAGGAAGAAATCGGCAGCTTCATGTCCGGTGTGGAGTGCCCGGGCTGCCACGGCCGACGCCTGAAACCGGTGGTGCTTGCCGTGACTATCGGGGATAAGAACATCAGCCAGTTCTGTGAGATGTCCATCCGGGACGAGCTGGAATTTATCAAGCAAAACGAGCCGAACCTTACCGAAAAGCAGCAGCAGATCGGCGGCCAGATTATGAAGGAAATCAAAAACCGTCTGCAATTCTTGCAGAGTGTGGGTCTGGATTACCTCACGCTTGCCCGGGCGGCGGGCACGCTTTCCGGTGGTGAGCCAGCGCATCCGCCTGACCACCCAGATCGGCAGCGCCCTGTCCGGTGTGCTCTATGTGTTGGACGAGCCCTCTATCGGCCTGCATCAGCGGGACAACGATAAGCTCATCGCTACCTTGAAAAACCTGCGGGATCTGGGCAATACGGTCATTGTGGTCGAGCACGACGAGGACACCATGCGCAGCGCGGACTATATCGTGGACGTAGGCCCCGGTGCCGGTGTGCACGGCGGCGAGATCGTAGCCGCGGGCAGCGTGAAGGATATCTGCAAGGCCAAGCGCAGCATTACCGGCGACTATCTCTCCGGCCGCAAGCGCATTGCCGTGCCCCAGACCCGCCGCACCGGCAACGGCCACTGCCTGACCGTAAAGGGCGCACGGGAAAACAACCTGCGCAATATTGATGTCAGCTTCCCGCTGGGGGAGTTTATCTGTGTCACCGGCATTTCCGGCTCGGGCAAGTCCAGCCTGATCAACGAGATCCTGTACAAAACGCTGGCCAGCGAACTGAACGGTGCCCGCTCCCGCGCTGGCAAGTGCGATGGGGTAGAGGGCCTCGAGTTCGTGGATAAGGTCATCGGCATCGACCAGCAGCCCATCGGCCGCACGCCCCGCTCCAACCCCGCCACCTACACCGGCGTGTTCAACGACATCCGCACCGTCTTTTCCCAGACGCAGGACGCCAAAATGCGGGGCTACGGCCCGGGACGGTTCAGCTTCAACGTCCGGGGCGGCCGCTGCGAGGCCTGCGAGGGCAACGGCATCCTCCAAATCGAGATGCACTTCCTGCCGGACGTCTACGTGCCCTGCGAGGTGTGCAAGGGTGCCCGCTACAACCGCGAGACGCTGGAAGTGAAGTATAAGGAAAAGACCATCTCTGACGTGCTGAACATGACCGTGGAAGAGGCAGTCGTCTTCTTTGCCAACCAGCCGAAAATCGCCCGCAAACTGCAGACCCTGCTGGACGTGGGCCTTGGGTATGTGACGCTGGGCCAGAGCGCTACTACCCTTTCGGGCGGCGAAGCCCAGCGTGTGAAGCTGGCCAATGAGCTAGCCCGACGCAGCACCGGCAAGACGGTGTATATTCTCGATGAGCCTACCACAGGCCTCCACATTGCGGATGTCCATCGCCTCATTGAGGTGCTGCAGAAGCTGGTGGATGCGGGCAACACCGTCATTGTCATCGAGCACAACCTCGACCTCATCAAGTGCGCGGACCACATCATTGATCTGGGCCCGGAGGGCGGCAGTGCCGGTGGTCTCATCATCGCCGAGGGCACGCCGGAAGAGGTGGCCGAAGTGCCGGAGAGCTTTACCGGCCAGTACCTGCGCCCGCTGCTGGAACGCGACCGCGCACAGCGTGCCGCAGAAGCAGAAAAACGCTGAAAAAAAGCAAAAAACAAAAAAGCGCGTATCCGTGTAAAAATCGGACTTTTCTCAGAAAAAACCAAAAATAATCGAAAAATCTGTTGACAAGACCGCCTTATCCGAGTATAATATCTCATGTCGCCACGCTTCGGTAGGGAGGCAGAGGACGATATCCGGGTGTAGCGCAGTTTTGGTAGCGCGCTTGAATGGGGTTCAAGAGGCCGTGAGTTCGATTCTCGCCACTCGGACCATTTAGATCCAACGATTTCACGTTAGAAATCGTTGGATTTTTTTCGTTTACGGGCTGACCTCATTTGGGCTTGACCACAATTTTGACCACAATGCGGTTACAGGGAGCAGGTACTGAAAGCTATCGGGGGTCTTGCTATTGCACTTGCCAATGATGGAAAGCTGGAAGAGGCACAGCAGGAGCTGGATACATTGCAGAAAAAAGGCGCTTCCTTCGGTGACTGTGATCTGGTTGCGGCAGAGATCCTGTCCTTGCAAAAGAACTATGATCAGGCTCTTGCGCTTTACATAAAAGTGTTCAATGAGGTGGAGGACCCGCAGCTCCTGAGCCATGCTTACCTGTCAGCCGCAAATGCAGCGCTGAATCAGGACGATATGGAAAAGGCTGTGCGCATTCTGAAACAGGGATGCCAGAATCTTCCGGAAGGTCAGGCTGTGCTTCAAAAGGAGATGCTTGCGGATCTTATGATGCAGCAGGCAGCATCTGACAAAGAAAATGCAGAAGAATACTATGCTGAAGCGCAGCAGCTGCTGGAGGAACTGGTGGACAGCGGCTACGATACTATTGCCACCCGGTTGAATCTGGCAACTGTACTGCAGGCATTGGATCAGTACAGTGAAGCTGAAAAAGGTTTTGAAAGATCTGCAGGAGCAGTATCCATCGGATTATCGTTTTGATATGCAGATGGCCTATCTTCTGATCGACCAGCTCCGCACCAGCGGATGACTCAAATAAGGAGGGAATACCTGCGTCTACCGGACAGATCTTTTTTGTGGTTGGAATCGTTGGCATGATCGTTTCGGCTGTTGCGGCAGTCGTTTCAGCATGGATCCTGCGCAGGCAGGAAAAAAGCTGAAGGAACAGATCTGGAACGAGTATCAATAAAAATCAATCGATTAAGTGGTATGAAAAAATGCTGAAAAAACTTAGTGTAACGGCTGTTATTCTAGCAATGTCGGCCATGCTTCTGGTGCCGACTGCATACGCGGTGCAGTCAGTAGACGCACCGGCACAGGTGGCTTTGTGACGATTGACGGCAAGCTGTATCATGTTTCGAAGAATGGCTATGCCATCGATCGGTACGCCAAGGGTTTGCACGAGATCGACGGAGGAATGTATTATGTCAAAGAGGATGGCTCGTTCCTGACGAACAGCGCGGTAGAATACCTTACTTTTGATGCGAATGGCCGCTATACCTCTGGCAATGCAACGCTGGACAGCTATGTGGATCAGGCACTGGCTGCGTGCACAAACTCTGGCATGACGAAGGCGCAAAAGCTGCGCGCCGCCTATTTGTATGTCCGGGATCACGGCGCATACCTTGCCCGTCCGCATCAGGCAAGAGGCACAACGGCTTGGGCAGAAGAGAGCGCTTTGTTCATGTTTGAACACAAAAGGGCAACTGCTACTGCTTTGCAGGCCAGTTCCTTTATATGGCCCGGCGGCTGGGCTACAATGCCTATGTAGTGTCTGGCGGTGTGGGCCGCAAGGACTCGGACCATGCATGGGTCATGATCTGCGAGAACGGAGTTCCCTATATCTATGATGTGGAACTGGAGTGGGGCTATCGTGCCGGCAGATACGGCCATGCAGAATATAATATGTATAAAATGCCGCTGAATAAAACGGTGTTCAGCTACCAGTTTCCGTGATTGCTGAGGTAGCCGAAAAAATGGTTTTTAGCTCCGTAATTTTCTTGTTTTTGTTTTTGCCCATCGTGCTGGGATGCCATTATCTTTTGCCCGGGCGGGAAGCAAAAAAATCTCTGGCTCGTCGCAGCCAGTCTGCTGTTCTATGCCTTCAGGCACTGAGTTATGCAGGGGTGCTGGCGCTTTTGCTGGTGGATATCCTGCATCTGTCGGCTGCATCCTATGTGCCTTTTATCTATTTCCAGTTCTGAGGTGGAAAATGCAAGTGAAAAAATTAGGATATATCCTGTTTGTGGGGGTCATTGCCACAATTTGCATTTTGCCTGTGGCTGTGATGCCTTGGCAGACGGAAAAAGCGGTGGGCAATGAGCAGCTTGCATCCTTTCCTGAATTACGGAAAGAGGATGGCGCCTTCAATACCGGTATCCTGAATGAGTTTTCGGATTATTTTGCGGATCATTTTGGGTTCCGTCATGAGATGATCACCTTGAACGATCAGCTTACCGGAACCGTGCTCAAAACGCTGGACAGCAGCAGTGTGCTGTTGGGAAAAGACGATTGGCTGTTCTATAAAAGCACCCTTGCGGACTATACCGGCGCAGAACCCTTTACAGCCCGGCAGAGTTATGCGGCCGCTCATGTACTGGGTCTGATGCAGGAATACTGCGAAGAGAACGGCATTGGATTCTGCTTTACCATCGCACCCAATAAAAATTCCCTGTATGGCGGTCAGATGCCGGCACGGTATATGGCGCCTCCGTACGGAACGCCCAACTGCTTCAGCAGCAGATGGAACAGCAGAACGTCCGGTATGTGGATCTGTTCAAAACACTGTCTGACCACGAAGAGCAGCTGTATTACCGTCGGGACAGCCACTGGAATATGCGGGGCGCACAGCTGGCAGCACAGACTTTGCTGAAAGAACTGAAAGGCTCTGAAGCGGAGTTTGATTCCTGCATCAATGGAAAAACATCCCCGCATACCGGCGACCTGTATGAGATGGTGTACCCTGCCGGAAACGAGACGGAACAGGATACGACATACGACTTTACCTATCAGTATGACGAAAAATTCCACTCGGCAGATGATATCACGATCCACACGGAAAATTCGGCGGCAGACGGAAGCATTTTTGTATACCGCGATTCCTTTGGCATCAATCTGCATCCTTTTCTGGCACAGAGCTACGGCAACGCCTGTTTCTCCCGGAATATGCCCTACCTTTTGACGGCTGTTACAGAAGAGCAGCCCGATGTGCTGCTGGTGGAACTGGTGGAACGCAACCTGAACTGGCTGCTGGAACGCGCCCCGGAAATGCCTGCTCCGGAACGCACGGCAGTCCCGGCAGCAGATACCGGTACAAGTGCGAAGGCACAACGGAAGGACAGCCAAATGGAGGGGACTTTCTGCCTGACAGGTGATCTGAGCGGGCAGCGTGTGGATGACGACTCTCCGATCTACATTCTGGCAGAGACCGGAACCTACGAAGCTTCCCCCTGCGGAGAGGGAACACAGCCGTTTACGGCGTATCTTCCGCAGAATATGCGGGAGCAGCAACTAAAAGCAGCATTTCTGTCGGACGGTGAATGGGTCTTCTGCGCCCTGGCCGACTGACTGAAAGAATAGAAAGAAGGAACAAACAAAATGGATGTATACTATAAGATGATGGGTGTAGTGCTCTGCGGTGCGATGCTTCTGGCATCGGGATGCGGGGCAAAAGCAGAAACGACCGCTTCCTCGGCTGTGGAATCCGAATCGGTTTCCGTTGTGGCATTGGAGGCTGCTGCGTCGGAGGCTGTGCCGGAAAGCGAGGCGGTCTCGGAGGCAGTTTCCGAAGCTTCTTCTGCGGTAAGCGAGGCGGCATCGGAGAAACCGGCCGAATCCAAGGCGGAGTCGAAGGCTGAATCCAAGGCCGAGACTGCGGCAAAATCTAAGCCTGCAAAGCAGGAGACGGCTGCTTCCTCCAAAGAAGAAAAGACGGAGCCTGTGGAAAGCAAACCCGTTACAGAGACTGCTCCGGCAGAAACTGCCAGCCTGGAAACTGCCCTGAAGTATGTGGGCAAAGACGTTTCCAAGTTGTATGCCGCTATTGGCAAGCCGAACAGTTCGGAGTATGCTTCCAGCTGCATCGGTGATGGCGAGGATGGCCTGCTGTATTACAACGGCTTTACTGTGACGACCTACCGTGAAAACGGTAAAGAGACGGTACAGGACGCCTATTAAACATGAAATTCGGCCTCTGGCATTCCACCGGGGGCTGAATCTTTATATGGGAAGATGAGAATGAAACGCCAGAAGATCAAACGATATCGGTTTAGCGTGACGCAGAATACGCGCAGAAGAAGGGCGGCAACGCCGCTGAAAGCCGTCGGTGTAGTACTGGTGTGCCTGTGTCTGCTCACAGGGGCCGCTTTTGGAGTTTACAAAGCGATCCAGAGTAAGACTACGGGGTGGCACGGCGAAGGACTGCATCGCTACTATATCTCGCCGACTACCGGCACCCGTGCGCAGGGGCTGTATGAGATCAACTATAAGCTCTACTATTTTGGCAAAGAACAACTTTTTGAAGGTCGGCTGGATTGAAGAGAACGGCTATGTCGGCTATGCCAACGCAGATGGAGCGCTCACCCAGGGCGAAGCGAAGATAGACGGAAAATACTACTATTTCCAACCGGAGACCGGACAGTTGTACACCGGCTGGATCATGCTGGACGGAGTGCAGTACTGCTTTGACGAAACCGGACATCCGCGCACCGGTACTTATCAGGAGGACGGAAAGGTCTGGGAACTGGATAGTGATGGACGGGTCAAAAACCGACTGAACGGTTGGAAAAAAACGGACGGCGTCCTGAAATACTACGACAACAGCGGCGCACCGGCACAGGGCTGGACAGAGATCGATGGAAAGGATTATTTCTTTGTGGACGGTGTCAGTCAGGCCGGCTGGGTTGAAACGGATGCGGGCACGCGCTATTTGGACGGCAACGGAAATCAGATGACCGGGTGGTGTGTGATCGACGGCCAGCCCTATGCTTTTGGGACAAATGGAGAACCGAAGCAGGGATGGGATCATTCCCATGAAAAAAGCTACTATTTTATCAACGGCGTCAGTCAGTCGGGCACATTCGGGGAGGGTGCACTTAGCAGCAACCTGAACGGCAGCGGCAGTGTTCAGCCGGTTGGGGATCAGGCACCGGAGGACGATCTTGCAAAGGATGCAGAGGGCGAACCGCCGGAGGAAGAACTGCTGGAAGCGCAGCCGACACAGACCGAAACAACGGAAGCGGGGCAGACTGCCCCGGCGGCACAAACAGCCGACGCAGTCGCCGGAGGGATCGGCGGCAGAGCAGGAGACCGCATCAAAGGCACCGACAGCGCCGGAAACTCCGGCACAGGAACAACAGGAAGAAGGGACGGAAAATACATGAAAACAACAAGACGTGATTTTCTGTGCCTTTCGGCCATGGCATGCGCATGGCTTCTGACGGGCTGCCAGAACCCCACAGTGGAAGAGCGGGCTGTCAGCTGGCAGCAGCAGGAAGTCAGTGATCCGGTCTCTGAAACCGGACCGATGTGGAATGCAGCACTGGACGACAATGCGGTTCTGCGGGATGGCATCCGCGTTCCCCAGAACTTCGAACTGCCGTTGGAAGGTTCAACAGGCTTTGCAGGGGCGGCTGTGATGCTGCTGTACGAGAGACCGGATGGGACCAGTACGGTACTGCGCAGACTTGCAGCGGGAGATATGTTTTATATCCGGCAGGAGTCTGGCGCATATTGGCAGGTCTGCCTGCTGGACGGCACCGTGGGCTGGTTGGAAAATGAACTGTGTATGATCAATCTGCCCGATGTTCTGCCTTCCATCGTATACGAAAACCCCAATGCCAAGGCATCGATTTTTAAAACCTGCGGAAAGGATATTGAAGGCATTACGGGACAGAAACTGTATGACGGCCTGTTCTACAACCAGCGCCTTGGGCGGGATGAGTATCTAATGCCTATCAATTACGCTATGGCAAAAAAGGTTGGTGCAGCGCAGAAAAATGCTTTGAAGGCGGGCGATTGCCTGAAGATCGTAGAGACATTCCGGCCCTATGAGGTGCAGATGCTGGTAAAGGATGCAGTGTACGCCAAGGCAAGGATGGACAAGGAACTGATGACGGCGCTGAACAAGGGCGCGTGGAATATCGGCTGGTTTATTACAACGTCTCTTTCCAACCATCAGCGCGGTGTGGCAATGGACACGACCCTGCTGCGCATCACTGAGCAGACAGAGCACAGCATGGCGGGGTGTCCCTTTGTACAGGTGACCGGTGAGGAATACGCCATGCCCTCTGCTATGCACGAGCTGAGCAGTGCGGCGGCCTGCTTTACCGGCCCGGTAACTTCTAATTCGGCCACCGCATGGAAGCGGGCCACTGCATCGGCATCCATGACAGACGGTGCGCGGCGGCTGCAGGGGTACTGTACCAATGCAGGCATGACACCGCTGGCCTCGGAGTGGTGGCACTTTAACGATCTGGATGCACAGAATAAGGTGCGCATGACCTCTGGAAACGGAAAATTCTGGCTGGACGGCTGTGTCAGCTGGAAAATGTTTGAAGCATAACTTTAGGGCTGCACTAAATTGCGCAGCAGGTCATTCGGATCAAGGATGGACAAACTCTGTGAGGAGGGCTGTATTATGAATACCACATTGCGGCGGGATGCGGATGAGATCATCCGTTCTGGCATTCAGGCGGTGCTGCCGGATAAAGCGGTGTGCCGCGCGCTGGAAAACTTTCAGCCTAGGGGCGGCAGAGTGCTGCTGGTGGCGGCAGGTAAGGCCGCTTGGCAGATGGCACACGCCGCCGTGCAGACACTGGGGCGCGTGGACGGCGGCGTGGTAGTGACCAAGTACGGCCATGTAAAAGGCAGAATCCCCGGTGTAAATTGTTATGAGGCAGGTCATCCCGTGCCGGATGCCAACGGCTTTGCAGCCACCGAAAAAGCTTTGGCGCTGGTGCAGGGGCTGGCCGCAGAGGACACGGTGCTGTTTTTGCTTTCCGGCGGCGGCAGCGCCCTGTTTGAAAAGCCGCTTGTCTCCGGCGGGGAATTGCAGGACATCACAAATCAGCTCCTTGCCAGCGGAGCCGATATCGTGGAGATGAACACCATCCGCAAGCGGCTGTCCGGGGTCAAGGGCGGGCGGTTCGCTCAGCACTGCGCGCCCGCAAGGGTGTTCAGCATCGTGCTCAGCGATATTCTGGGCGATCCGCTGGATATGATCGCCAGCGGCCCGGCGGTGCCGGATTCCTCCACCTGTGCACAAGCGCTTGCCATTGCGGAGAAATACCACCTGAACCTGTCGGAACAGGCGAAGGCGCTGCTGGCGCAGGAAACGCCGAAAGCTCTTGACAACGTGACCACGCAGATCACTGGCAGCGTCCGAGAGCTGTGCACCGCTGCCGCTAAAGCCTGCCGGGAGCTGGGCTATGAGCCCATCCTCCTCACCGACCGGCTCTGCTGCGAGGCGCGGGAGGCAGGCAGCTTTCTGAGTGCCATCGCCCGCACCCATGCGGGGCAGGGGAAAAAGCTGGCCTTTATCGCGGGCGGGGAAACCGTGGTGCACCTGACCGGCAAAGGGCTGGGCGGACGCAATCAGGAACTGGCGCTGGCCGCAGCCCCGGCGCTGGCGGGACAGAACGCCGCAGTGTTCTCCGTGGGCAGTGACGGCACCGACGGCCCCACCGATGCCGCTGGTGGCTATGTGGACGGCGACACTGCCGCCGCCTTAGCAGAAAAGGGCTGGAACTTGTTCGACACCCTGCAAAACAACGATGCCTACCATGCCTTACAGGCGGTGGAGGGGCTTATTATCACAGGCGCTACCGGTACCAACGTCAATGATGTTGCCGTGGTACTGATTGGGGAGAAGCGCAGGCAGACGCCTGAAACTCTGTCTGCCCGGCGCACCCATAATGCTTGACCTCGCTTTGTCCGCAGTATCCGGGCAGGCGGGGATTTTTTGTTGGAAGTACTTGACAATTTTTTTATAAAATGATATGATTTTGATATCACAAAGAAACGCTTCCGACCCTGATAAGGAGGGACTTGTTATGGAAGAGAAAATTTTGAATACCCGCAAAAACGGTATGGCCATGCTGCTGCTCACCTTGCTGGGCTATGTGGTGTCCATTGCCCTGTTCATTTTCTGTATCACGCTGCTCAATGCAGATCGGCCGCACCGGCTGTTTCTGGGCATTCCGCTGCTGATTTTGTCCATTGCGTATTGGATCGCAGGCATTTTCCTGTTCTGCGGCCTTAAGGTGTTAAAGCCGCAGGAGGCGCTGGTGCTCACCCTGTTTGGTGATTACATCGGCACCCTGAAGGGACAGGGTTTTTACTGGGTGAACCCCTTCTGTACCGCCGTCAACCCCGCCGCCGGCACCCGCCTGAGCCAGAGCGGAGACGTGAACAGCAAGGAAAACAGCGTGGCTGCGCTGTTTGGCAATAACGGCCAGAATGCTCAGATGAGCGTCGAGTCCATGAGCAAAAAGATCTCGCTCAAGATGATGACCCTGAACAACTCCCGCCAGAAGATCAACGATTGTCTGGGCAATCCGGTGGAGATCGGCATTGCAGTCATCTGGCGCGTGACCGATACCGCCAAGGCTGTCTTTAACGTTGATAACTATAAGGAATACCTCTCCCTGCAGTGCGACAGCGCTCTGCGCAATGTGGTGCGCGTTTACCCCTATGATGTGGCTCCCAATGTGGACACCACCGGCGACGGCGTAGCCGATGAGGGCAGCCTGCGCGGCTCTTCTGAGGTGGTGGCTGCCCGCATCCGAGACGAGATCCAGAAGAACGTGGCAGAGGCAGGTATCGAGGTGGTGGAGGCCCGCATCACCTATCTGGCCTATGCACCGGAAATTGCAGCGGTCATGCTGCAGCGCCAGAGGCAGGCCAGCGCCATCATTGACGCCCGCAAGATGATCGTGGACGGCGCTGTGGGCATGGTGGAAATGGCGCTGGATCGTCTGAACGAGAACAAGGTAGTGGAACTGGACGATGAGCGCAAGGCGGCAATGGTATCCAATCTGCTGGTGGTGCTGTGCGGCAACCGGGATGCCCAGCCCATCGTGAACAGCGGCAGCCTGTACTGATGGCCGAGCCGAAAAAACAGGTGCCCCTGCGCCTGAACGCCAAGCTCTACGATGCCCTTGCCGCTTGGGCAGAGGATGACTTCCGCTCGGTGAACGGGCAGATCGAATATCTGCTTACCGAGTGTGTGCGTCAGCGTAAAAAGAATGGGAAATATGTCTCCGACCAGCTGGATGTCCCGCCGGATCTGGATCTCCATTGAAGAACCCGTGAAAAAACGTTTGGAGCGCGCCGCAGAGCACGCCAAACGCAAATTATTCACAAGGCCGCTGCACAAGACCGGTGCAGCGGCCTTGTGTTTGTCGGGGAAAAGCCGTGCCTTCCGGCGGGAAGCGGGGACAAATGAGCGCTGATTTGATATATCAATTGAGCGCGCAATGCTCCGGTATTTCGTCGAAAAAAGGCGACCGAAGCTGCGGAAATGACTTGAAGAGACAGGAGAAGATGGACAGATATCTGGGCGAAAACGTTTCTTTTTGGGCTTTTCCGGAAAAAACTTGCCTAAAAGTTTGCAGCGTGCTAAACTAACAGCGGGGAATTGTTTTGCGTAAGCAGATAGGGGAGAAGCTATGAAAATACTGGTTGTGGATGACGGTCAGCTTGCGATCAATTCGCTGATCCGCATCCTGTGCCGGGTGGCACCGGACTGTGACTATATCAGTGCCATGACGACTGACGATGCCCTGACGTGGATGCGGCAGGGCCCGATGGATGCTTTGCCTTTTTGAACCTGGAAATGCCGGGCATGAATGGCCTTGCCCTTGCCCGCATGATTCAGAAATTGCAGCCCCGCTGCAATATCATCGTAGTCACCGAGCACCCGGAGTATGCACTGGAAGCATTGCAGATCTTCGTCAGCGGTTTTCTACTCAAGCCTGCAAACGAGGCAGATGTGCGCAATGTGCTGGAAAACCTGCGCTACCCGCCGGAAACGGCACCTGTGGGCATCAAGATCCAGTGCTTCGGCAACTTTGAGATCTTTGTGGGCGGACGTCCGCTCTCCTTCAAGCGCAGCAAAAAAAGCAAGGAGCTGCTGGCCTACCTTGTGGACCGCAACGGCGCAACCTGTACCAACGGCGAGATGCTGGCTGTCCTGTGGGAGGATAAGCCCGACACCGCCTCGCTGCACAGCCACCTGCGCAATTTGATCTTTGACCTCAGCCATACGCTGGAGGATGCAGGGGTCAACGGGCTGCTGGTACGCGGCCGCAGCACCTTGGCGCTGGATACCAGCAAGGTGGACTGCGATTATTATAACTTCCTGCGGGGAGACCGCTCGGCCTTCAACTCCTACCGGGGCGAGTATATGACCCAGTATTCCTGGGCAGAGGTTACCCGCTCGGCGCTGCGCCAGCAGGCCGCAGCTATGCCCAAAAGCGGGTCTATCCCAAGCTATTACGTCCCGCCTACGGGCTTTTAAAATTGCATAAAACGCCAAAGGCTGCTGCGCAAACGATGCGCAGCAGCCTTTTATCATTCTCTTAAAATCGTTCCAGCTCCAGCAGATATTCCTTGATCTCCAGTCCCTCGGCGTAGCCGGTCAGGCTGCCGTCTGCGCCGATGACCCGGTGGCAGGGCACCACGATGCACAGCGGGTTGCGGTGACAGGCGCTGCCCACGGCGCGGCTTGCCTTGGGTTTGCCCAGCGCCGCCGCCAGTTGTCCGTAGGTGCGCACCTCCCCGTAGGGAATCTTGCGCAGCTGCGCCCATACCGCCTGCTGAAAGGGCGTGCCCTTTGCTGCCAGCGGCAGGTCGAACTCCCGGCGCACCCCGGCAAAATATTCGTTCAGCTGCTCCTCAGCTTCTTGTAACAGGGGCGTTTCCACCACCCTGCGTGGCAGCGGTTCCAGCTCCGGCGCACCGTCCGGGCAAAAATGTACCCCGCACAGCGCGTCATTCTCCTCCTCTAAGCAGATGGCACCAAGGATGCTGTTGATGTACCAGACGTTCAAAATCGGCCTCTTCCTTTCCTGTAAGAATGTGCTATACTGGTATTATCTTAACACAAAAATTTCCGTGAGGAAAGGGGCGTTTCAACTATGGTCAAGGCACTGGAAGACATTATTGCAAAAAGCAGCAGCATCGTCTTTTTCGGCGGCGCGGGCGTTTCTACGGAAAGCGGTATCCCCGATTTCCGCAGCGTGGACGGCCTGTACCACCAGAAGTACGATTACCCGCCCGAGACCATCCTGAGCCACACCTTCTGGGAGGAGAACCCCGAGGAGTTTTACCGTTTTTACCGCGACAAGCTGATCGTAAAGGGTGCAAAGCCCAACGCCGCCCATCTGCGGCTGGCAAAGCTGGAACAGCAGGGCAAGCTGCGGGCTGTGGTCACCCAGAACATTGACGGCCTGCATCAGGCGGCGGGCAGCAAAACGGTGTACGAGCTCCACGGCAGCACCCTGCGCAACTACTGCACCCGCTGCGGCAGGTTCTACGATGTGGATTTTATCGCAAACAGTACCGGTGTGCCCCGCTGTACCGAGTGCGGCGGCATCGTAAAGCCGGACGTGGTGCTTTACGAAGAGGGGCTTGGACGAGGAGGTGCTGTCCGGCGCAGTGGATGCCATCCGCCATGCCGATACCCTTATCATCGGCGGCACCAGTCTGGTGGTGTACCCCGCCGCCGGGCTCATCCGGTACTTCCGGGGCCGCCATCTGGTGGTCATCAACATGCAGCCCACCGGAGCGGATGCTCAGGCGGACCTGTGCATCGCAAAGCCCATCGGGCAGGTGCTCAGCGAGGACATCTCGCTGGACTGATTTTTGCACTGTAAGGCGCGCCGTTTCGCGCCGGTTCGCACGCAGTTTTCCGTATGCTGATGGAAAGAACATCAGAACGGAGGAACTGCAAATGATCCAGGTATGTGACCCGCCGCGTCAGCGGCAGGTACGGCGGCTTTCCGCCGAAGAATTTTTTACATTGGTGCGCTGCGGTGGGGCGGGGTTTTACCGCCCCTGCTCCGAGGTGCTGCGGATGCTGACCGCAGGCGAGGCGTGGGGCACAGCCGGGGCAGCGCTGCTGGTGCTGCCCCTCACCGCCGATACCGCCGCCGCAGCGGCACTGCGCAACTGGCTGGGACGTCGGCAGCTGGAGGGCGGCTGTCTGCTCACCCCGCCGGTAAATACCGGCGAGGAGCTGCCCGCCCGGCTGGTGGAAATTGCCGCAGCCCGGGCAGACCGGCTGCGCCGCAAGGGCACGGCATGGGCGGTGGTAGAGTGCACCGAAACGGCGGCAGCGCTGTTGCCGCTGTATTTTCGGCAGGGCTTCGGGCTGCGGGCGCTGCGCCCGCTGGAAAGCCTTGCGCCCTGCTTTTTGCTGTGCACCGGCTGCGCGCCCGTCCGCACTGCACCGGTGTGGGTGCCGCTGGAGGACAGGGTACAGCTGGCGCTGCTGCTGGCAAAGGGCTATGCCGCGCTGGACAGCCGCCCCTACGGCGGCAGTCTTGCACTGGCGCTCTATCCGCTGAAAGAAACGGAATAACGTAAACCAGAGAGGAAATGGGAAATTATGAAGGCAGTGATTCTGGAAAGCTATGTGATGGAAGAAGGGGACTTGGACTGGTCCGGGGTAAAGGCACTGGTGCCGGACACCACCAGCTATGTGCGCACCGACTACGCCGATATTGCGCCCCGCATCGGGGATGCAGAGCTGGTGCTCATCAACAAGTGCCGCATTGACGAAGCAGTGCTGGCGCAGTGCCCGAACCTCAAGTGGGTGGGTATCATCGCCACCGGTACGGATAATATCGACCTTGAAGCCTGCCGCCGCCATGAGGTGGCAGTGGCCAACGTGCCAGGGTACTCTACTTATAGCGTGGCCCAGATGACTTTTAGCCTGCTGCTGGCCATCTGCCAGTGCGCCCAGCGGTACGACCGGGCAGTAAAGGCCGGATACTGGCAGCTGGGCATCCCGGCAGAGTACGGTCTGCTGCCGCAGGTGGAGCTGCTGGGCAAGACCTTTGGCATCTACGGCTACGGCAGCATCGGCCGCCAGACCGCCCGCATTGCAAGGGCCTTTGGCATGGAGGTTCTGGTGTGCACCCGCACGGTGCGCCCGGAGTACGCCGCCGATGGGGTGGAGTTCGTGGACTTTGACACCCTGCTTGCCCGCAGCGATGTGCTCAGTCTGCACTGCCCGGCCACCCCGGAAACCCGCGGGCTGGTCAGCCGGGAAGCCCTTGCAAAAATGAAGCCCGGTGCCATTCTGCTGAACACTGCCCGGGGCGCACTGGTGGACGAAGAAGCTGTGGCTGATGCGCTGGAAAGCGGCAAGCTTGCCTTTTACGGTGCCGATGCTTTTGCCACCGAGCCGCTGCCGCCCCAAAGCCGGTTGCGCAGTCTGCCGGGCGCGGTGCTCACCCCGCACATTGCATGGACCACCAAGGAAGCATTGCAGCGGCTGATGGATATCACCACCGGCAATCTGCGCAGCTTTCTGACCGGTAGGGGCGAGAATATCGTCAACCCTTGATTTTGGCAGGGCACTGTACTATACTGTTCCATGATTTCAGGCTCTCCCGGCAAAGGAACTGCCGTAAAAATAACGCATGCACAAGAGCATCCGGCAGCTTTGCCGCTGCTCTGAGGGAGGTAAAAATGAGTTACGCCATCGTATTCAGCAGCAAAACCGGCAACACCGCACTGCTGGCACAGACCCTGCGGGAGCAGCTGCCGCAGACAGACTGCTGCTATTTCGGCGCGCCGGACGCTGCCGCGCTGGCAGCAGACACCCTGTATGTGGGTTTCTGGACGGATAAGGGCAAGGCTGACGCCGACACGCTGGATTTCTTGCAGCAGCTGCACGGCAAGCGGGTATTCCTGTTCGGCACCGCAGGCTTTGGCGGCAGTGCGCCCTACTTCGAAAAGATCCTTGCCGCCACCCGGAAGGCGCTGGATGGCAGCAACACTGTCATCGGCAGCTTTATGTGTCAGGGCAAAATGCCGGTGTCCGTCCGGCAGCGGTACGAGGCCATGAAGGCAAAGCCTTTGCACATCCCCAATCTGGATGCCCTGATCGAAAACTTCGATAAGGCGCTCTCCCACCCGGACGCCGCAGATCTGGAACAGCTGAAACAGGCCGTAAAGTGAGAAAAAAGAGCGACCGCACATTGTTTTGTGCGGCCGCTCTTTCTGTATAAGCTATATAGGACAAACGCTAGTCAATGGTGGTTTTGGTGCGCCCGATGCCGATGACGGCGGTGGAGATCTTTTTCCAGCTATCGCAGCCGCATACGCCGTCCACCCGCAGGCTGGTGCGCTTCTGGTAGCCGCGCAGCGCCTGTTCGGTGCGGGCACCAAAAATGCCGTCGATACGGCTGCCGGTCTGGTAGCCAAGGGTGGAAAGTGCGTCCTGCAAGATCATGACATAGCAGCCCCGGCTGCCCCGGCGCAGGGTGGGGTAACCGGCGGTGGTGCCGCTGCAGGCCGGGGTGCCGTAGCGGCGGTCAAAGTGCACCCATGTGGGGGTCTGGCTCAGCGGCTCCACATAGCCCCATGCGCCGCTAGCGCGGGCGGCGTTGTAAATGGCGGTGCGCTGGCGCTGGTCAAGGCTTTGCCCCACATCGAACGCTACCCCCGCGTAGTGCTGGCTGCGGGTGCCGTGGCCTCCCTCCCAGATGCGGCGGAAGGCGTATCCCACCGGGATGCCCCTGCCGTATTTGCGGCGGGTGAGGTTCCACGCTTCCATTGCGGCAATGGTGGTCCATAGGGTAGGGCTGGCCGATTTGCCCCGGAACTCCCGCAGCCGCAGGGTGGTCAGGGTGCTGTAAGGCATGGGGTCGTTCTCGTTCAGGTTTGCGTAGGTGTACACCTTGTTTTCGTAGGCGTCATAGATCAAAAGGCGTGCCATCCCTCATTCCTCCTTCTCGCAGCCGCAGGGGTCAGTACACTGGGCTTGCAAGGCGTGCCATGTTTCCCGGTACACGATGCCGTTTACCGGCTGCAGCCCCGCCTGCTGCTGGACAGCCCGCACGGCAGCGGCGTCTGACGCGCCAAAGCGGTTGTTATCGGCCACATAGCCCTCGCCGCAGGAAAGCTGTGCCCGGCGGTTGATCCAGCGCTCCACCTGTCCTACCTCCTGCCCGGCGCTGCCCTCGGCGATGGCGCGCCCCGGGTAGGCGGTGCCGGATGGTGTGTCTCTATCGGGATTCGGGGCATGGGCGGCCAGCTGCAAGCTCAGCGCTTCCACCGCCGTCCATGTGTCGGCATCGGCAATGCCGGTCTGCTCCAGCCCCAGCAGCTGCTGGGCGCTGCGGGTGGCGGTGGCAGTTTCCTCGGTATAACGGTCGGCAAGGGGCGGGGCTTCCACACTGGAAAAATAATAGGCGATGCGCAGCAAAAGCAGATTGTAGTACAGCACCGCCTTGCCGCTGCTGCCCACTGTCAGCGGGGTGCCGGGGTAGGGCAGACGCTTTAAGGTGACCACCGGGCCGGAGGAGCGCAGCTGACTGGCGCGGCCGTAGAGGGAGTTCCATGTGGTGCGCCCCACTATGCCGTCCACGGTAAGCCCCGCAAACCGCTGGTACGCCCGCACCGCCCGCTCGGTATCCGCGCCGAACTTGCCGTCAATGCTTACCGGCGGGATGCTGCTCTCGTAGGCGCTCATGAGGTAGAGGTAGAATTGCAGCTCCCGGACGGCGGTGCCGGTGGAGCCATTGCGCAGTACGCCCGGGTACTCGCCGGGCCGCAGGGAAGAGGAGAGCAGCCGGTTGGCGATATCGTTGTACACCTCGTACAGCTTTTGCCATGTGGTGCGCCCCACCACGCCGTCTGCCGTCAGCCCGAAGTAGCGTTGGAACCGCCGAACAGCCGCCGCCGTGCCCGCGCCGAATTTTCCGTCCACAGTCACGCTTTCAAGGCTCGTGTACACGGTGCGGGCGATCTTCAGCCAGAACTGCACCAGCCGCACATTCTGCCCGGAGGCACCCTCCCGCAGCGGCGTGCCGGGGTAGGCGTTGGGGGTGCCGTTGTCGGACTGGATGCTCAAAAACTCATCGTACAGTTCTTTCCAAGTGGTCTGGCCCACTATGCCGTCCACCGTAAGGCCGTATTTGCGTTGGAAGGCGCGTACCGCATTGGCGGTGGCGGTGCCGAATACGCCGTCCACTTTTACGGATGGAATGGCGCTGTCGTACTGCGCCAGCGTGTTCAGCCAAAACTGTACCTGCTCCACCGCGCTGCCGGAAGCACCGGTGCTCAGCACCGTGCCGTTCCATGTGCCGTTGGACAGGGTGCCGGTGGAAGTCTCGCCCTCGCTGGTCAGCTCGGCGAGGTCCTTTACCGATACATAGATGTAGCTGATCTTGTACCATGTCTGCCGCCCCACTACGCCGTCGGCGGTCAGGTTGAACTGCTTCTGGAACGCCCGCACCGTTGCGGCCATCCGGCTGCCGAATACGCCGTCTACCGTCAGTTTGCCAAGGAAGGGATAGTCCTTGGCGATGCGGTTCAGCTGCCTTTGCAGGGTGAAAACCGCCGTGCCGCGGCTGCCCTGCCGCAGCGGCGTGCCGGGGTAGCTTTGCGGGATAGAGCGGATATTTTTGGTGCGCACGATCTCGATGCTGCTGCCGTAGTAGTAGCGCAAGATCTGCAAGGCGCTGCGTCCGTTGTTGGCCAGCGTAACCGTGCCCCACTGCTTGAGCCCCGGGCAGGTGACCGACTTGCCATCGCAGTACTCGGAATAATAGGGGTTCACCGTGCCACGCTTGCGCAGATAGGTGTTAAAGATATCGTCCGTAATGCGCACCATCACCTCAAACACTGTGCGTCCGTGGACGTAGTACTGGTCGTAGCTGGTGGAGTTGGTGATGTTGAAGGTGTAGCCCTTGCTGGGGTACCACTCGGTGTAGATGCGGTTCAGCGCCAACGAGATCTGGCAGTGGATGTTCGCCCACAGTGCCTGCTCCGGCCAGGTGGGATACACCTCGCTGGAGGCTACGTTGGCAATATAATCCCGGAAGGAGACGGTCACATTGCGGGCGGAAGCTGCCGGTTTGCCCAGATGCACCGTGATATTTTTGGGGATGATGACCTGATCCAGCACCCGGGGCGTGCAGTGCAGCGCCGGCTGCGGGCCGCTGCCGCCGCTGCCCGCAAACAAAGCGTGCGGCGGGATGATGATGGGCGCGTTCGGGATGTCCCGGCCCTCCTCGGTGTCGGGCAGCATCTGGGGCTGTGCCAGCGTCACCTGCCCGGCGAAGATCTGGATGCCCTCAATGCGGACGGTGCGGTAGCCGGGCTTTGCAGCGGTCAGGCTGACAATGGCGTAGGGGCGGGTAGTGTTGTCCTCGTCCAGAGAGAGGGCGCAGGCAGGGGCTTCAACGGGAACATCGGCGGCGCTGCCGGTGGCATCGGTGATGCGGTGCAGGGTAAAGCCGTCCCCCTGCACCGCAACGGTCACCCCCTCCACGGGGGCAGACTGGCGTGCCGCAAAGGTCTGGATGCGGAGAGTTCCGGTGTTTTTCATGGAGATACGCTCCTTTGCTGGTAAAAGTATGCTTCTGCCCCAGCGTATTCCGTCCGGCGCCCGGGCGTGCATGACAATGCCCGGAGCAAACAAAAAAAGCCGCCCGTAGGCGGCAGGGGAGAATAGCTTATTTGGCGCTGTCCTTGGCAAGGGCGGCGTCAATATTTTTTTGCAGGGCGGCAAGGTTTTCTTCCTTGTCGATGCCGCCCAGCAGGGGCTGGCCTACAACATTGCCGTCCCGGTCAAAGACGTAGGTGGTGGGGAAGGCCATGATGTTCAGCGCAAACTTACCGGCCTCGCTGCCGGAAGCAAAGTAGATGTTGCGGTAGCTTGCGCCCTTTGCAGCCAGCAGCTTTTTGGCGGCATCAATGCCCTGCTGGTTGCCGTCCAGTGTCTCGGTGTTGACGCCAATCACCTCGCCGCCCTGTGCCTTGATCTTCTCGTTCAGGGCATTCAGGTCGTCCAGTTCCTCCACGCAGGGCTTGCAGCCGTTGAACCAGAAGTTCACCACCGTAAAGGCGTTGCCCGCAAACAGGCTGTTGTCCACCGGGTTGCCCTCTAAATCGCTGCCCTCAAACTTGGGGAAGGCAGTGCCCTGTGCGGTAGCACTGGAAGAGGTGTCCTCTGCGGGGGCAAGGGCAGCAATCTGATTTTCGATATCCCGAATCTTTTTCTGCATCGGCGGTCAGGGTCTTGTACTCCTCATCCGAGAATTGGTCCTTTGTCTTTTCCACGGAGCTGCGCAGAAAATCGCCGTAGTTCGTGCTGAGAGTGGTCTCAGTCACGTTTTTGTCCATGGAAGAGAACACCTTCTCCCACAGGGCATCGTTTGCGGAAAGGATCTCGTTTTCCTCGGCCAGCAGCTGCTCCTCGGTCTTGGCTTCCGCTGCCGCAGAGGAAGCGGAAGAAGATGCAGTAGAGGCAGTAGAGGCAGAGGATGCGCCCTGCCCGCAGGCGGCAAGGCTGAAGGCCAGCACAAGGCCAAGAAAAAGTGCGGTTACACGGTTAAGCTTCATGGTTTTACTCCTTTGTTGTTTCAGTGTTTGATTTGTCTCCCAGTCCGAATTTATACTGGATGGCATCCGTAGGGCAGGCTTTCATGCACATCCCGCAGCGGATACATTCGGCGTGGTTGGGGGTCTTGGTAATGTCTACGTCCATCTTGCAAGCCTTTGCACAGGCGCCGCAGGAGACGCATTTGTGGGTGTCTACACGCATCTGGAACAGCGAGACTTTATTCAGCAGTGCATAGAACGCGCCCAGCGGGCACAGCCACTTGCAGAAGGGGCGGTAGAACACCACGCTGCCCACAATGACTGCCAACAGAATGCAGGCCTTCCATGTAAACAGCTTGCCCAGCGCGGCGCGGATGCCCGCATTTGTCAGGGAGAGGGGAATGGCACCTTCCAGCACACCCTGCGGGCAGAGATATTTGCAGAAGAACGGATCGCCCATTCCCAGCTCATTGACCGCCAGCAATGGCAGCAGCACCACCATGACCAGGAGCACAGCATACTTTAAATAGCGCAGCGGCTTCAGCTTCTTGGTGGAAAGCTTGGGAGAGGGAATCTTGTGCAAAAGCTCCTGAAACCAGCCAAATGGGCACAGAAAGCCGCAGATGAACCGACCCAGCAGCACCCCGAAAAGGATGAGGATGCCGGTGATATAGTAGGAAAAGCGGAATTTGGAAGAGCCTATCACCGCCTGAAATGCTCCCACCGGGCAGGCACCGGCAGCGCCCGGGCAGGAATAGCAGTTCAGCCCCGGTACGCAGACGTATTTGCCACTGCCCTGATACAGTGTCCCTTTGGCAAAGTTGGGCAGGTGGAGGTTGGTTAAAAGGGTCGCCCCGGCCTGTATAAAGCCCCGGAAGCGAGCAAGGGGATTTAATTTTTTCTTATCCAATGCCTACACACTCCATACACAGCCGGATGGCCTTTGAAAATACGGTGTCTGCCTCGCCCCGCCACACGCCGAACAGCAGCATCAGCACCCCGGCGGCAAGCAAAAGCAGCTGCGCCTGTTTTTTTGTCATGAACATCATAGCCTCCTGTTGTTTGATGGCACCAGTATACACCATGCGGGATAAAATTTCTGCTAAGAAAATCTTAACACGAATCTTAACACCGTCTGCTATAATCTGTTATAATGAAAAAAACGCAATTTTTATGGGAAGGGTGGAAAATAAGATGCGTCTTTTGGTGGTAGAGGACGAGCACTCCCTGCGGGAGGACATTGCCCGGAAGCTGCGGCTGTCCGGGTACGAGGTGGACGCCTGTGCAGACGGCGAAGCCGCATTGGAAGCGCTGACGGCAGAGCGGTACGACCTTGTACTGCTGGACCTCAATCTGCCCAAGGTGGACGGGATGCAGGTGTTGCGCAGCTTACGGCAGCACGACCTTGAGACCTGTGTGCTGATCTTATCGGCGCGCAGCGAGATCGCGGATAAGGTGGAGGGGCTGGATGCCGGGGCGAACGATTATCTTTCCAAGCCATTCCACCTTGCAGAATTGGAAGCCCGGGTGCGCAGCCTGACCCGGCGCAAGTTCATCCAGCAGGACGTCTGCCTGTGCTGCGGGCGGCTCAGCTTCAACACCCGCAGCCGCGTTGCCACGGTGGATGGTCAGACCCTTGCCCTGACGCGGAAGGAGAGCGGCGTACTGGAATATCTGCTGCTGCATCAGGGACGCCCGGTCAGTCAGGAAGAGCTGATTGAGCACGTCTGGGACGGAAGCGTGGACAGCTTCAGCAACTCCATCCGGGTACATATCTCTGCCCTGCGCAAAAAGCTGCGGGCGGTGCTGGGCTACGACCCCATCCGCAACCGCATCGGGGAAGGCTACGAGATCGGAGGAGAGGTACAATGAAACGGTTGTCCCTGCAATGGCGCATCACCCTGCTGACGGCGCTGCTCATCGCCTGTGTCTGCGTGTGCATGAACCTGCTTTTATACCGCACCGGTGCAACCGGCATGGATGCCCTCAACGGCTTTATGATGCAGTATCAGCCCGGCAGTGAGGATTCCTTGACCATCGAGATCCCGCAGGAGGAAATGTCCAGCCTGCTGGCGCATTTTTCACAGGAAGTCTACGATGCAAAGGTGGTTTTTGGCCGCAAGGGCTGGTGTATCACTGCTGTGGTCACCATCCTCAGCGCGGCCATCGCTTATTTTGTCAGCGGCAGAGCTCTGAAACCGTTGCAGCAGCTTGCGCAGCAGGCGCAGCGGGTCGATCAGGACAGCATTGCTACCGTCCGTCTGGACGAAGATACCGTGCAGGAATTCGGGCAGTTGAGCCGGTCGGTAAACCGGATGCTGGATGGCCTGGCACAGTCCTTTGAATTACAACGGCAGTTTGCGGGCAACGCAGCCCACGAGCTGCGCACTCCGCTGGCTATTTTGCAGACGAAGCTGGAGCTGTTTGCAGAGGAGCACCCAGCCATGGATGCCGAGACCGCCGGGCTGGTCAGCTCCCTGCGGGAGCAGCTGGACCGCCTGACCGCCCTTGTGCACACTTTGCTGGAAATGAGCAATCTGCAATCGGTCTCCCGCACCGACCAGATCGCCCTTGCGCCGCTGGTGGAGGAAATTTTGACCGACCTGACCCCCCTTGCCCAGAAAAACAATATCTCCTTGCAGCAGGACTGCGCGGAACTGGGCATGGTGGGCAGTGATGCGCTGATCTACCGGCTGGTGTTCAATCTGGTGGAAAACGGCATCAAGTATAACCGCCTCGGCGGGGCGGTGCGCGTCACCCTGCGGCGGGAAAAGCAAACTGCCGTGCTGCGCGTTGCGGATACCGGCCCGGGCATCCCCGCAGACTGCCGGGAGAGCATCTTCCAGCCCTTTTTCCGGGTGGATAAGTCCCGCAGCCGGGAAATGGGCGGCGTGGGGCTTGGGCTTGCCCTTGTGCGGGAGATCGCCGTACTGCACGGCGGCAGTGTGACTGTGGAGAGCAGCAGCGAAAACGGCACTACCTTTGTCGTCACCCTGCCGCTGGCACAGCCCTGTTGAAGCAAGCAGAGCATGGAAATCGTGCTTCCGAATAAAGGCTTCCCCCGGTCGGGGAAGCCTTTTGCCCAGTGACGATTTGTGCAAGCATGGGAAGGGGGGCTTTATTTTTGGCACACGGGGGAGTATACTGGAAGCAGCAGGCCCCGGAAAATAAGAAGGACAAAGGAGATACTGAAAATGCAGGCAACCATTCACAACGAATTCCTGACCCTGACCGTGGACACCCACGGTGCCGAGGCCGTCAGCCTGAAAAATGCGGCGGGGGAAGAGCTGCTCTGGCAGGCCGACCCTGCCATCTGGAAGCGCCATGCACCCATCCTGTTCCCGTGGACGGGCAAGCTGGTGGACGGCACCTTTGCCGCCAAGGGCAAAACATGGAAGGGCGGTCAGCACGGCTTTGCCCGGGATCTGGAGCACACTCTGCTGCGGGCGGAGGGAGACACCATCCAGCTGGAACTGCGGGCGGACGATGCCATCAAGGCAGAGCGCTTTCCCTTTGATTTTGTCCTGACCAGCACGTTCCGTCTGGAGGGCAAGACCGTGCACCATACTTTGCAGGTGACGAACCCCGGCACGGAGGAGCTGCGTTTCGGCATCGGCTTCCACCCGGCGTTCAATGTGCCGTTCGACGCCAAGCATACCACCACCGACTACGAGTTCCGTTTTGACCGGCCGGAAAGCCCGGTCATCCTCGATGCCAGCCCCAACGGCTTGCTGAGCGGCAAGAGCTATTACCAGTGGAAGAACCAGCAGGCCATCCAGCTGACCGATGACCTGTTCGACAACGACAGCTTCTGCATGGCCGGCCTGCGCACCGGCACCATTGGCATCTGCGAGAAGGACACCGGGCGCAATATCACCTGCCGGGTGGAGGGCTACCCCTATTCGCTCATCTGGTCGGCTCCTGCAAAGCCCGTGCGCTTTGTGTGCATCGAGCCGTGGCAGAGCCTGCCCGGCGCTGACAACGACCCGCAGGACTGGGAGCACGCGCGCCGCTGCCGCCTGCCTTGCCCCCGGCGAAAGCTGGCAGACCACCCTCAGCACCACCTTTGACCGGTAAGACATAGTAAAGTAAAACCCCGGAGCACAAAAGCGCTCCGGGGTTTTGTATCGGGTCAGAAAGGCAAATACTTAGTAGGCCACGCCCCAGTAGACCATCTTGCTGGCGGGCTTGCCGCAGCAGGGGCAGACATCGCTCAGGTGCTCCTGCTCAAAGGGCATGCAGCGGCTGGACAGGCCAGCCTCTTCCTTCATCTTCATCTCGCAGGCCAGGTCGCCGCACCACATGGTCTTGATGTAGCCGGTGTTGGCCTTGGCCAGCTCCTTCACCTCGTCCATGGTGGTGGCAGCCCAGGTGCGCTTTTCGCGGTTTTCCAGTGCACGCTGGTACAGATCCTTGCGCAGAGCTTCCAGCTGGGCGGGGATAGCGGTCTCCAGCTCGTCCAAGCTTACAAAGATCTTCTCGCGGGTGTCGCGGCGCACCAGAACGCATTGGTTCTTTTCCAGATCCTTGGGGCCGATCTCAAGGCGCAGGGGCACGCCCTTCATCTCCCACTGGGCAAACTTCCAGCCGGGGGCGTTGTCGCTGTCATCCAGCTTCACGCGGGCGTACTTGCTGATCTTTTCGGCCAGTTCGGCAGCCTTCTCAGAGACGCCGGGCTTGTGGGCAGCAATGGGCACCACCACCACCTGAATGGGGGCAATGGCTGGGGGCAGGATCAGGCCGTCGTCATCGCCATGGGTCATGATGATGGCACCCACCAGACGGGTGGAAACGCCCCAGCTGGTCTGGAACGGATGATGCAGCTGGTTGTCGCGGCCGGTAAAGGTAACGTCGTAAGCCTTGCTGAACTTATCGCCAAAGTAGTGGCTGGTGCCGCTCTGCAGTGCCTTGCCGTCCTTCATCATGGCTTCGATGGTGTAGGTGGCCTCGGCACCGGCGAACTTTTCCTTGTCGGTCTTGCGGCCCTTCACCACGGGGATTGCCAGATCCTGCTCGCAGGCGTCTGCGTAGCAGTTCAGCTGCTGCTGGGTCTCAGCCTCGGCCTCGGCAGCGGTCTCGTGGATGGTGTGGCCCTCCTGCCACCAGAACTCGCGGCTGCGCAGGAAGGGACGGGTGGTCTTCTCCCAGCGCACGACGCTGCACCACTGGTTGTACTTCATGGGCAGCTCGCGGTAGCTGTGCAGCACGCGGGACCAGTGGTCGCAGAACATGGTCTCACTGGTGGGGCGGACAGCCAGACGCTCTTCCAGCTTGTCGGAGCCGCCCATCGTGACCCACGCCACCTCCGGCGCGAAGCCATTGACCAGCTCGCCTTCCTTCTGCAGCAGGCTCTCCGGGATCAGCACCGGCATAGCCACATTCTCATGGCCGGTAGCCTTGAAGCGGGCATCCATATCCTTCTGGATGAGCTCCCAGATGGCCTGACCATAGGGGCGCAGGATGATAAAGCCCTTCACACTGGAATACTCCACCAGCTCTGCCTTCACGCAGATATCAGTGTACCACTGTGCAAAGTTTTCTTCCTGGCTGGTGATCGCCTGCACGAGCTTCTTGTTGTCTTTTGCCATTTTGTTTTATCCTCCCAAGGCCGTGCGCCAAACGCTTTACGTTCCGCACGAACCATAATAAAGCCCCGCCTGCCTGCACGGCCGTGTGCCGCACTGCAAAGGCGGGGCTTTTGCCTAAAAGAATCAGTTCTGCGCGTGGCTGTCCACAAAGTTTACCACATCGCCTACGGTGCGCAGGGACTCGATAGCGTCGTCCGGCACCTCAATGCCAAACTCGTCCTCCAGCGTCATCACCATATCTACGATATCCAGACTGTCAGCCTCAAAATCGCTCATGATATCACTTTCCATCGTGATCTTTGCCGGGTCAACATCCAGCTGCTCCGCCAGCAATGCACGGATTTTTTCAAAAGTATCCATTCCTGTGGTCTCCTTTTTGCAGTTGTATTGCATACGCGTACAGCCCGCCGTGCCCCGGAAAAACCTCCGGTATCCGGCACGGCCTTGCCTGCTGTACAAAGCGCTCTCTTTTTTTATATCCCATGCAGTGCGTATTGTCAAGCCCTGTTTTGCAGCAACTGAAGAAAATTGTCTGAAAGCTGCTTTTTCCCTTGACATCTCGTGCCGGTTTTTTTATCATTATAAAGTAATGAGTTTATAGGGACTGACCGGTCCCTTTTATAAGGAGCGATAAGCATGAAGCTTTCATTCACCAAAATGCAGGGCTGCGCCAACGATTATATCTATCTGGACTGCCGCACCTCCGGTGTGCCGGAGGATATTGCAGCGCTTTCCCAGCGCTTGTCCCGGCGGCACTTTTCCATCGGCGCGGACGGCATTATCTGCATCTGCGCACCGGTCACGGCCGGGGCGGATGCCATGATGCGCATCTTTAATGCGGACGGCAGCGAGGGCAGGATGTGCGGCAACGGCATCCGCTGCGTGGCCGAGTGGCTGTACACCCACGGCACGGCAAAAAGCCGAAGCTTGCCATCGACACCCTCAGCGGCTTAAAGACCGTTGCACGCATGGGCGAAGGGCTGTGGCAGGTAGAGATGGGCACCTACACCGCCATGGCAGCGGCGCTGCCCGCCGTGAACATGGGCGAAGGGCCGCTGGTAGACCTGCCCCTGCAGGTGGAAGAGAACCTGTGGCGGGTGACCTGCATCAGCGTGGGCAATCCCCATTGCGTGACCATTGTGCCGGAGGTGGACAGCCTGAAGCTGGAGCAGATCGGCCCGGGCTTTGAGCACCACGAAAACTTCCCGGAGCGCATCAACACCGAGTTTGTGCAGGTGGTGGACGCCACCCACCTGAAAATGCGCGTGTGGGAGCGCGGCAGCGGCGAGACATGGGCCTGCGGCACCGGCACCTGTGCCACTGTGGCAGCTCTGACCGAGCTGGGCATCTGTCCCGCCGGGGAGGACGTCCACGTCCAGCTGCGCGGCGGTGAGCTGACCATCCGGGTGCTGCCGGGCAAAAAGCTGCTGATGACCGGCGCGGCCGAGACCGTGTGCGAGGGCACGACCGAAGTTTAAATAAGAACCCTCTCACTCGCCTGACGGCGACAGCTCCCCCTCTCGGGGAAGCTGGCATCGAGCGGATGCGAGATGACTGAAAGGGTTCCACAATATAGAAGCGAGGGAAAGTATCATGAAAATGAACAAACATTACAATGAGCTGAAGGCCAGCTACCTGTTCGTGGACATTGCCCACAAGGTGGCTGCTTATCAGGAGGCACACCCCGAAAAAGAGATCATCCGGATGGGCATCGGCGATGTGACCCAGCCGCTGGCCAAGAGCGTGGTGGAGGCCATGCATGACGCCGCCGATGAGATGGGCACCAAGGAGGGCTTCCACGGCTACGGCCCGGAGCAGGGCTACCCCTTCCTCAAGCAGGCTATTCAGGGCTACTACGCCAGCCGCGGCACCCAGCTTGCCGAGGACGAGATCTTTATTTCGGACGGCGCAAAGAGCGACCTTGCAAACCTGCTGGGTCTGTTCGATGTGGACAACACCGTGCTGGTGCCGGACCCCGTGTACCCCACCTATGTGGACGATAACGTCACCGATGGCCGCAAGATCATTTACAGCCGCACCGGGCAGGAGAACGGCTTCCTGGGGATGCCGGACGAGAGCGTGAAGGCAGATATCATCTATATCTGCAGCCCCAACAACCCCACCGGCGCTGCCTACACCCGCGACCAGCTCAAGGCATGGGTGGAGTACGCCAGAAAGAACAACGCCATCATCCTCTACGACGCCGCTTACGAGTGCTTCATCTCCGACGGCGCGCTGGCCCGCAGCATCTTTGAGATCGAGGGTGCCCGTGAGTGCGCCATCGAGATCTGCTCGTTCTCCAAGATCGCAGGCTTCACCGGCACCCGCTGCGGCTACACCGTGGTGCCCAAGGAGCTGGAGCGCGAGGGCATGAACATCAACAAGCTCTGGCTGCGCCGCCAGACCACCAAGTTCAACGGCGTGCCCTATGTGGTGCAGCGCGCCGCTGCCGCCGTGTTCACCGAGAGCGGCATGGCCGAGATCCAGTCCAATCTGGACTACTACCGCCGCAACGCCAAGGTCATCGCCGACGCTCTGGACGAGTGCGGCGTGTGGTACTGCGGCGGCAAGAACAGCCCCTACATCTGGCTGCGCTGCCCCGGCAGCATGAAGAGCTGGGAGTTCTTCGACTGGCTGCTGGAGAACTGCGGCGTGGTCGGCACCCCGGGTGTCGGATTTGGTGAGTGCGGCGAGGGCTACTTCCGCCTGACCGCCTTCGGCGATGCCGAAAAGACCAAGCTTGCCGCCGAGCGCATCAAGACCGCTATTAAAGCACTGTAAAACCTATAAAAATAGCACCCGCTGTCCGTTTTGGGCGGCGGGTGTATTTTTTTGCGCACCCTCTTGACAAATCTGTGTCTACTGTATATACTGTGCATATACAGATAAAACACAAGAGCCAAAGGAGCAGCCGATGGAACTGTTTATCAATAACAAAAGCGGCGCGCCCATCTATGACCAGATCTACAACCAGATCAAGCAGCAGATCATCAGCGGGGCTTTGCAGCCGGAGGAGGCCATGCCCTCCATCCGGGGGCTGGCGCGGGATCTGCGCATCAGCGTCATCACCACCAAGCGGGCCTACGATGAGCTGGAAAAAGAGGGCTTCCTCTACGCAGTACCGGCCAAGGGCTTTTTTGTGGCCCCGAAGAACACCGAGCTGCTGCGGGAAGAGAACCTGAAAAAAATCGAAGCGCACCTCACCGAGGCCGTCCGCCTGTCCGCATCCTGCGGGCTGAGCAGGGAAGAGCTGGGGGAGATGCTGGAACTGCTATGGGAGGGCTGAACATGAACGCACTGGAATTGCAGGGACTTACAAAGCACTATAAGGATTTTACCCTTGGGCCGCTGGATCTGACCCTGCCCGGCGGCACCATCTGCGGCCTGATCGGCGAAAACGGAGCAGGTAAGAGTACCACTATCCGGCTGATCTTAGACATGGTGCAGCGGGACGGCGGCACCGTGACCATTCTTGGCAGGGACAGCCGCACCGCTTCCGTCCGCACCAAAGAGGAGATCGGTGTGGTGCTGGGCAGCGAGGGCATCCCCCTGTGCCTGAACGCGGTGCAGGCGGGCAAGGTGATGGCGGGCATCTATCAGAACTGGGACGCTGCCGCCTATGCGGAACTGTGCCAAAAGTTCGGTCTGCCGGACAAAAAGCAATATAAGGACTACTCCACCGGCATGAAGATGAAGCAGTGCCTTGCCGTGGCGCTTTCCCACCACCCGAAGCTGCTGCTGTTGGACGAAGCCACCAGCGGCCTGGATCCGGTGGTGCGGGATGAGCTGATCGATCTGCTGCTGGACTTTATGCGGGACGAGAACCACTCTATCCTCATCTCCTCCCACATCGTCAGCGATTTGGAAAAGCTGTGCGACACCATCGCCTTCCTGCACAAGGGCAGGTTGCTGCTCTGTGAAGAAAAGGACGCCCTGCGGGAGGAATATGCCCTGTGGCATGGCACGGCGGCGCAGCTGGCGGCACTGGATGCACAGGTGTACGGCAAGCGGGTCACCCCCTACGGAGTCGAAGCGCTTGTGCGCCGGGATGCACTGCCCGCCGGGGCAGAGCTTACCCCGGTAAGCATTGAGGAATTGTTTGTACTGATGGTGAAAGGGGAAGATGTGCAATGAAAGGTCTGTTATTGAAGGATGCCTATCAGATGTGGAGCTACACCAGATGGATCATTCTGGCGTCGGTAGCCATGATATTGATGGGAACGTTTTTCATGAAGGAAGGGTCTAATTTCTTTATGCTGTACGGCGGGCTTTTGCTGGGCATCCTGCCCATGACCTTGCTGGCTTACGACCAGAACGGCCGGTTCAGCGCTTACAGCGCCGCCCTGCCGGTGACAAAAGAGCAGATCGTGGGCGGCAAATACCTCATCGGACTGTGTGGTATGGTGCTGGCGGAGCTGCTGAGCATGGCAACTTTGGCGGCCGCACAGCTGCTCTGGGGTACGGTGACGGTGCAGATCACCGTGGCGACCCTGCTTCAGGTGGCGATGCTGACTTTGCTGGGCAACATTATTTTGCTGCCGCTGGCCTACCGCTTGGGCTACCAGAAAGCCCGGTATGCGTACTACCTGTGCATCGGTCTGCTTGCAAGCTATATGGGCTATTTCGTCTCTTCGGGGGACAGCGCTTTTGAAAGCATCCTGCCTGCGCAGGGTTCGCTGCTGGTGCTGGTCGTCGTGCTGGCGGCGGCGCTGGCGCTGTATGCTCTCTCGTGGCGGCTGTCCGTTGCATGGTACGGAAAGGCAGAGCAGTAAGATGAAGAAAAGTCAGCTCGCGGGCATCCTGTTCGGCGTTGCCATGGGCGTTTTGTTCAGTGTGTCGATGGGGACAGTGGGTTTTGCGCTGGGTGCCGGTTTTGTCGGTCTGGGCATGGTGATGTTTGAAGGGCTGGATGACCCGCAGGATAAAAAGTAATATAAAAAGCAAGTGCACCACCTTTTCAAAAGCCAACGCTTTTGATGAAGATGTGGTGCACTTGCTTTTTGCTTTTTATTCTGCGCTGTACGCGCTGCCCATGATCCACGGGTTACTTGCGGAATATTTTGCGTGGTTGCGCAGGTAGGTGACCCATGCGCCGTAGCCGTTGCCGGCCGAGAGGTGCACGCCGTCCGGTGCGGCCAGCATCTCTTTCAGGTTGCCCTCACCGTCGGCCAGGGCCTCCCACAGGTCCAGATAAACGCAGCCCTTGCTGGCGGCCAGCTGGGCCAGCTGCTCGTTCACGCCGCGCAGCACATCCGAGGCAAGCCCCGGCTTCTTTTCCGCTGCCGCAGGCCGTACCGGCGGGATGGACTGTACATAAATAATGCAGTCCTCGCCCAGCGTCTGGCGCAGCTCGTCCAGCATCTGGCCGTAGTAGGCCAGAAAACGGTCAGATGCGCCCAGTGTGGTGAGGGTGTTGGTGCCCAGCAGGATATACAGCTTTTTGGGCTGCGCCGCTGCCAGCACATCCAGCGCTACCTCCTGCCCGCGAGTGGGGCTCTTGACGGCGGCGCGGTTGACGATGGCGTCCGGCCCCACACCCGTATAGCCGCAGATGAGCGCGCCGCTCAGATTGATCTGATAGTCCGAGAAGCCCACCGTCAGGCTGTCGCCCAGAAAGGCGGCGTCCGAAAAATAGCTCAGGTCTACCTGACCGCAGGCCGGCTGCTGGATAACACTGGCGTCATAGGCCTTAATGGTATAAGCACCGTCGGTCTGCCGGGCGGGGCCGAAGCTTTCCAGCTGTACCGCCTGCGCCGTGCCGCTGCTGTCGGCTGTACTTTCGCTGCCGCTGCCAGAGGCCGCCTCGCCCTGCATGGGCAGCGGTGCCAGAATGTTCTGTGCAATGCCGCCTGCGCCGGTCTGGGGGTGCTGTCCTCTTCAACGGTTCCTTTTTCCAAGATGGCGGTCACCGCATAGGCGACCAGCAGGATGGCCACAATGACCCCCGCCAGCCGCAGCTTGCCGCCGATGCCCCCGCGCGTGCGCCGCCGGGGTGCCGAATGATACTCGTGTGAAATGCCCATATTCTCTGTCCAGCTTTCTGCATTTATCCCAACAGGCAGGTACTTCTGCCCGGTAATTTTGGAGTGCGCACCCATTTTATCATATTTTTTTTGCCTGTGCAACCAATTGGGTCTTGCATACAACAGGCAAAACGGGTACAATAGAATTGCAGCTTATTTTGCACATTTTACAAAAAGCAAATACACAAGCTGCAAATATTTTTGTATCAGTTGCGGCAGATGGCTGTTTTGCCGTCCCGGTCCGTTGGCAGTGCAGGGCCGACAGACCACTTTACCGGACGGTGCGGAAAGCCGTTTGCCCGGCAGCGGACACATTTTATATGATCTGAAGGAGGTTTCCATGGCCAAGAATATCATCATTGGTCAGAGCGGCGGCCCTACCGCCGTGATCAACTCCAGCCTGGCGGGCGTATACAAAGCCGCCCGCAGTCTGGGTGCAGACAAGGTGTACGGCATGAAGTACGGCATCGAGGGATTGCTCAAGGAAGAGCTGCTGGAGCTGAACGTCCTGCTGGACGACCGCATGAGCATTGAGCTGCTCAAGCGCACCCCGTCCAGCTATCTGGGCAGTTGCCGCTTCAAGCTGCCCGACCCGGACACCGATGCCACCCCGTTCGTCAAGCTGTTCACCCTGTTTGACAAGTACGACATCTGTGCCGTGTTCTACATCGGCGGCAACGACTCGATGGACACCATCGCAAAACTGTCCCGCTACGGGCAGCAGGTGGGGAGCAGTGTGCGGTTTATCGGTGTGCCCAAGACTATCGACAACGATCTGTGCCTCACCGACCACACCCCCGGCTACGGCTCTGCCGCAAAGTACATTGCTACCATCTTAAAGGAAGTCATCCGCGACTCTTCGGTGTACAACATCCGCAGCGTGACGGTGGCCGAGATCATGGGCCGCCACGCAGGCTGGCTGGCTGGTGCGGCCTGTCTGGCAGGCGGCGAGGACTGCGAAGGCCCCGACCTGATCCTGCTGCCGGAAGTACCCTTTGATCAGGACAAGTTCCTTGCCCGGGTGGACGAGCTGCAGCGGGTAAAGTCCAACGTTATCATCGCAGCCAGCGAGGGCGTAAAGACTGCAGACGGCACCTACCTGTGCGATCTGGTGTCCACTGCCGGGCAGCTGGATGCCTTTGGCCACAAGGCCATCCTCAGCGGCACCAGCCGTTACCTTTCGGAGCTCATCCACGACAAGCTGCAGTGCAAGAGCCGTGCCATCGAGTTCTCCACCCTGCAACGCTGCGCCAGCCATCTGGCCAGCCGCACGGATGTGAACGAGGCCTACGCCGTCGGCGGTGCCGCCGCCGCTGCGGCCTTTGCAGGCGAGACGGGCCGGATGATCGCCCTCAAGCGGATCTCCAGCTACCCTTACCAGTGCATCACCGAGTCGGTGGATGTGCAGCAGGTGGCAAATCTGGAAAAGAAGGTCCCGCTGGAATGGATCACTCCGGACGGGATGCAGGTGACCGAAGCCTTTGAGGAGTATGCCCGTCCGCTGATCCTGGACGAGGTGACCCCCGTTTATGTGAACGGTACCCCCCGCCACATCCGTCTGTGATCCGCCTTTTCCTTCCGCGTCTGTTTTCGTGCGACTGCACGTTTTTATAGCCGAAACAGAAAAAACAAAAAAGGAGAAATCATCATGGGAAAAAACGCAATCGTCGGTCAGTCCGGCGGCCCCACCTCTGTCATCAATGCCAGTCTGGCGGGTGTCTTTGAAAGCTGCAAGAACCGCGGCGCAGACATCGTGTACGGTATGTGCAACGGTGTTGCCGGTCTGCTGGAGGAGCGGGTGGTGGATCTTTCCACCCTGCTGACCGATGACTTGGACATCGAGCTGCTCAAGCGCACCCCATCCAGCTTTCTGGGCAGCTGCCGCTACAAGCTTCCCGACTGGCGGGATGACGAGGCGGTGTACAAAAAGCTGTTCGCCATTCTGGAAAAGCTGAACATCGGCTACTTCTTCTACATCGGCGGCAACGACAGCATGGACACGATCTGCAAGCTGAGCGATTACGCCAAGCGCATCGGCAGCGACATCCGCTTTATGGGCGTGCCGAAGACCATCGACAACGACCTGATGGTCACCGACCACACCCCCGGCTACGGCTCTGCGGCCAAGTACATCGGTGTTGTGATGAAGGAGATCATTCGCGACGCCACCGTGTACGGCACCAAGTACGTTACCGTGGTGGAGATCATGGGCCGCAATGCCGGCTGGCTGACCGCTGCCGCCGCACTGGCCAAGAGCGACGATTGCGAGGGCGTGGACATGATCTGCCTGCCCGAGGTTCCCTTCAACGTGGAGCGCTTTGTGGAAAAGGTGCGTGTGATGCAGGAAAAGAAGCCCAGCATCGTCATTGCCGTTTCCGAGGGCGTAAAGCTGGAGGATGGCCGCTATGTCTGTGAGCTGGCGGACGACGTGCACGCCGTGGATGCTTTCGGTCACAAGGCGCTGACCGGTACCGCACGGTATCTGGCCAATGTGGTGGCCCGCAATCTGGACACCAAGACCCGCTGCATCGAGCTTTCCACCCTGCAGCGCTGCGCCGGTCACCTGACCAGCCGCACCGACATCACCGAGGCCTATCAGGTGGGTGGTGCTGCCGCCAAGGCGAGCCTTTGAGGGTGTTACCGGCCAGATGGTTGCCCTGAAGCGCATCTCCAACAATCCTTACCAGTGCACCACCGAGCTGCATCCCATCAGCGAGGTCGCCAACCTGGAAAAGAAGGTTCCCCTGAGCTGGATGAACAACAACCACACCCAGATGACCGAGGACTTCTTGGACTACGCCCGTCCGCTGATTCAGGCCGAGCTGACCCCGCTGTACATCGCCGGTCTGCCGCACCACATCTACATGAAGAACCAGAAGTGATTTTCTCCTGACCTGTTTTTGTCAGGCTGAAAAGCCCTCCCGCCCGGACGCTGTAAAGCGCACCCGAGCGGGAGGGCTTTTGTGATCTCTGCCTTTATTTCTTCTTTTTTTTTGCGTCCAGCCCAAATTATGGGTTGACAAATTGCGCTTTCAGTGGTAACATATACAGGCAGTCCACGTGACTGCAAAAATAAATATGGGCGTGTTCCCGAGTGGCCAATGGGGACAGACTGTAAATCTGCTGCTTTCAGCTTCGGTGGTTCGAATCCACCCGCGCCCACCAAACAAGAAAAATCCGAACCTATTTCCGATTGGAGAAGGGTTCGGATTTTTCGTTTTCTTTGGGTTTGAGAATGAAGGCTCCCGTGGACGGCGTAAAACTCCGATGCCTTGTCATAGACCGTAAGCCAATAACAAGATTTGGAGGGTACGATTATGAAGTACGATGAAAGAGCCTGCAAGTTTAACATGGACACCGGGTGCGTGGAACTGCTGCTCCGGGATGGGAGAAAGATCTCCATTGACTGCACCGGGGTTGAGGATGCTCTGGATGTGACCATGGAACAGCGGACGGAATTGGACTACCTTATCTATAATGATCCACTGGGCTATGCGGATTTGATTCTGAATGGCGATCCGGAGGAATATTTGAAGAATGTGGCCGGGAGCCATGGGTTAGAAGATTAAGGCCAAAAAAATAAGAGGTGTGCCCAACTGGACACACCTCGGTGAGATACATCTATATAAGGCAGGGCGTTCCCTTTACTGGGAGCGTCCTGCTGTTTTTATGCTGCAACAGGCAAGGCTTGTAGAACTTCCTGCTCTTTCAGCCATTCCTCATATTCACGCTGGCCTTCCTCGCTGTTGAAAAACTCAACCATGGAGGGATAAAAGCAACGTGCAAGGGTCTTGATTGCTTCATCCGGGTAGCCGGATTTGTTTGACTTCTTCTTTTTATTCAAATGGTATCCTCCGAAAATCAAAGTTCCATATCCTGCCCACGCCTGCGGTTTCGCTGCTGCTCATTCATGGTGCGCTCCTGCTTGGGGGCAAGAATTTTTTCCAGAAAGCCGTGCACCAGTTCGGGCGCACAGTGGAGAGCATCCAGATAGGGTTTCACGTCGTACCACAGGTCGTGGTACTTGTTGCTCCAACGAACGGCCTCTTTCTTGGCGGTGGAAAGTTCTTCTTTCAAGCGGCGGTTCTCCACGTCCATCATATAGCCGTGGTCAGCTTGCTTTTTCAGCTTGGAAAATTCTTCTTCGGTCAGCGAGTAGTTACCGAGAAAGGTGCGCTTGCCGATATAATCCAGATCGCGCGCATGAATGAGGGCTTCTTTCGTGAGTGTGGCCTTTTTCTGCACAGCGGCAAGCTCCCTCTCCTTTTTGGAGAGGGTCTGACTGGTTTTGGCAAGCGACTGCGCCTTTTGGTCGGCTTGGGCGGTCAGGCTGTCCAGCCGTTCCTGCTCCCGCTGGACTTTGAACTGGGTGACGGTCAGGTGTTCTTCGGTACTGCCGCGCTCGCCGCGCTCCACATCGGTGTACCCGGCATTGCGCATATAGTTGAAGAAATCGTCTTGCAGGATGCTGTACGACTTCTTCAGGACTGGTTTGCCGTTCTTTTGCAGGACGGGCTCTCCAGCATCGTCCAGCAGAGGCTTGGATGCCCACTTCTTGCTCCGGCTGACCTGCATGACGGTCTCCTTGACGGTGCCGACCAGTGCCTTGTCCTTGCAGCGTTTCGACCAGAGGATTTGCTTTTCCACCACAGGCACATAGACCACATGAAGATGGTAGTGGTAGACCTCCCGGCCTAATGCTTCGGTCATGGCGCGGTTGATCTCATCGGCGTGCATGACTGCCGAGAGGATATACTGCTCACCACCCACGATCTGAACGGCTGCTTTGTAGGCATCCTCATAGAACTGCTTGGCGAACTCGTAGCCACCGTGATTGTCAAAATAGGCCGAGTTGACATCAAAGACAATCTCGCAATAATGGGTGGCATCCGGCTTCAGGCCGCGCGTTGAAATCGTACCAGCGGCTTCCAGTTGGGAGAACAGGTCGGTGTAGCTGGCTGCGGGCTTTTTGAAGTGGACATTCCATGCAGCGCGCTGGGGGATAATATCGGGGTTTCGATAGCTGTCCTTTTCACGCTCATTGTGCTGCTGGGTGTTGCCAACGGCCTTGTCCGAAACGGCGAGATTCCGGACACTGGTGCGGTCAACGCCATCGTTTCTTGCCAAAGGGCATCCCTCCTTTCAAGGGGTACTGTTTAACACTCTTACTCATAATGCAGATGGTTTTGCTGATAAACGATAAAAATATATTGATTTTCAATTTAACGTGTGCTATTCTAAATGTGAAATCAAAGGGGGATGCAATATGGGTAAGAATGATTTTCGGGTTGATACAACTTCTTCCGAGAAAAAGACGTTTTTCAAAAAGAAACAAACACTTCTCGGACTGGCATTCTTACTGACTGTTCCGCAAATGTTCAGTGCAGTGATTCTTCCTATTCAATGGCTCTTGGGTGCAAGGCATGGAGCGGTTCTTAATGTCACTTCCATTGCATCGCAGGAACTGTATTTCCTTGTAATGACGATTGCCGGAATCTCTGTTTTGAAGATGATGCTTAGTGATAAAACTTTTTCTAAAACGCTGGTTCAATGCACTCGTCTTGAAGGCTATCTTATTGCGGTTGCATCTGTGATATTTCCGCTTTTACCGGGATATCAAGCGTCTGGTTCGACCTTTTTCTTCTGTGATTCAGTATTGCTATTGCCCGGAGTACTTTTGATCATCATGGCTGAGCTGCTGAAAGAAGCTGTTGCGATGCAGAAGGAATTGAACGAAGTTCTTTAAGGGGATAAGAATGGCAATCATACTACGATTAGACCGCATTATGGCAGACCGAAAGATTTCCTTGACAGAACTTTCTGAACGTGTTGGAATCTCTATGGCGAACCTTTCAAATCTAAAGACTGGAAAGGTTAGGGCAATTCGTTTTTCTACGTTGGATGCAATTTGCCGGGAGCTTCATTGTCAGCCGGGAGACATTTTAGAATACGATGAAACATAGAAGGAGGTCGGGACAGGTACATTCCGTTATGCGGCTTTTCTTTAGGTGAACAGCTTGTTTACGGCGAGGAAAAAGCACTTCTGCGGAAGTGTAATAACCCACTATAACACTTTCATCCCTGTGGGCTGCAAAGTGTAGTGGGCTCTTCGAGGACTCTCCGAGGGGGAACGTCTCCTGCGGGAGAGTTACAATCAAGTTCGCACAATGCGAACTTGATTGCTCCGTACGCATCTGAAAAAATTGCGTACGGACTTCAAATAACCTGTACGGTTCGTACGGCGTACGGAAATTTGAAATATTAACGATAGCACGTTTTAATTTACTTGAATTTTCCGTACAGGTGCGTACAAGTACAGACCGTACAGGTTGTACGAACTTCTTCCGTGAAAAAATGCACTTTTTACGGGCAGGGGTGGACAAGCGGTTCGATGCCTACAAAACCCCGCACCCTGCGGCCACCGGGCAGGTAGATGTTGTTGGTTGCTTCAAGGTTGTAACGGCGGTCATTCTGGCGCAGTTCTGCGCTGAAACGGATGGCAGATACGCTGTGACAGGCGTTGTCCTCACACCACTGCTTATAAATGTCGTAGAACTCCTTGGAGCTGATGGAGTAGTCCGCCTTGAAACGGAAGTAGCCCTCGGACTCCATGAAGTCGATGACGTTGTTGCTGCTGCGTTTGATGGTGTCCACGTTGGCGGCGGCTCGTTCGCTGACCGTGAAGCGGAAATCATTTTGCACCAGCCGGCGCAGCCCTTCCAGACACCACAGCAGAATGCCTTCCAATTCGGCGCACATCTTCTCCACAAGGAAGGGGTCGTCCGTGCGGTCGGCAGGCTTGTCCTTGGTGGTCAGGATAAGCTGGCGGCGAAAGAAGCCGTCCGAATGGTCGTACAGTGAGGTCAGCGCACCGTTGCCGAAACAGAGGAAGCGGGCGTAGATGTCCCGCTGGTAGCTTTGGACGCCCTTGCGTTCCAAGTCCAGTTTGGCTTCGGCGGTTACGATGGTCTTGATATAGTTGGTCTTGGGCAGAGCGTTCATGTCCATGTCATCGTCGATCATCAGCAGGCGGCGTTCCAGATCGGCACGGGCAAAGCGATTGTTCTCCACTTTCTGGACGCTGCCATTGCTGGCGGCATCTCCCATGAGCCGCTTGAGCACCAGTCCGATGCGGGACTTGCCCTCGCCGCCCTTGCCGACAATGAGCATCATCTTTTGCCCCTTGGTGCTGGGGATGAGGCAGTAGCCCAGATACTCCTGCAAGGTGGGGATGTCGGCATCGTCCAGCAGCTCATGCAGGAAGGTCAGCCAGCGTTCCGGGCTGGCGGCTTTCGGGTCATACTTCACCGGCAGACGGTTCTGACAGAACAGGCTGCTCTCCTGAAAAGAGCCGTCCGGCAGATGGTACACGCCGTTCTGGAGATGGATGCAGTCCTGTTCGATGGGAAACGGGTCGGAAAAAGCCAGCAGCTTGATGGTCTCCAGAATGTTGGTGACCTTTTTGGACAGGCCGGAGGTGACATATTCCTCGATGTTCTCCAAGATGCGCTGCTTGATCTCGCTCTCATCCTCTACCGGGCCGTCCAGCGTGTATAGCGTTCCGTTGACGCATTTCAGCGGCCACTGTTCCAGAAAGGCACGGCCAAACTGGACTTCATCGATCTTCTTGCCGTTGTACCAGTCCGGCCATAAGGGGTTGCGGGAAATGTTTTTCTTCATAGGGTGGCTCCTTTAGAAAAGTGAAGTGGCGGGTCTCACCGTGAGACCCACCACTTCGGGTGAATAAATTATTAGGCGCACTTTGCTAGAGCAAGGCGGTCGGTGCGCTCCTCCAGCATCAGCAGGTACGACCCGGACAGCAGCCGTGCGGCGGCATCGGCCTTCTGCTGGGGCGTTCCGAATGCAACGCAGTCTGTCAGGTACTCGATGGTCTCGGTCATGTGGAGGGCTTCCAAAACCGTTCGTCCTGCGGTTCTTCCGGGCTGGTGGGCTTATAACGCTCCCGCCAGTCATGCAGCAGGTCAAGATAATCGGTCAGCACCCGCAGGCAGTAGGCGATGTCTGCCCACTGCTCGTCCGTCAGGCCACGCTTGGGCGGCGGCAGGGCGATGGCATTGGCGGGCGGCTTGTCCGGGTCAAGCCAGAGCTTGTCGGGGCGGGGCCTCTCCATCTTGCTGACGCAAGACCGCTCTGTCACTTGCAGTCCCCACTGGGGACTGCATTGCTTCGCAAACGCGAAGTCATGTATCAGCTTCTCGGCGGCTTGCCGGGGGTTCAGGTCGAACAGCTTGGCGGTGAGGTCGATGGCATCTCCGTTGGCCCCGCAGCCAAAGCAGTAATAATAGGTGTCGTTCAGCTTCATGCTGGGATCGTTGTCGGAGTGGAACGGACAGCACACCATGCCATGGCGGTCGGGCTCCATGCCGTACATCTCTCCCACCTGCCGAACGGTGATGGCGGACTTGACAGTTTGATACAGGCTCAAGGGCATTCCTCCTTTGTTTCGTGTGTTGCACCAGAGTACCCAGCGTGGGAACTCTGGTGTTTTTTTGCTTCCTGCCTGAATATACGGAGATTTTTACAGGAAAGGCGAAAAAGCGGCAGAACTGCAACGGAAAAAGAAAAAAGCCCTTACTAGTTGCAGGGCTGCAACAGCAAGGGCGGAGAGGAAACCGTATATTGAACAAAACGGCAGAGCGTATTATAATGAGGAAAAAGCTCAAAAAGGAGGGTCGACCACATGGCACAGGAATATCTGCCCGCACCGTCCAATGTCCGTCTTGCGGACTTGATGAAAGAGCACAACATCAGCCAACCAGAGCTTGCCAAGGAACTCGGCTGCTCCAAGAGCACCATCAGCCGCTTCATCAGCGGTGCAAAGGGAACCCTGACCCATGAGCAGGTGCTGAAAATTGCAAGGCTGTTCAACGTGTCCACGGATTTTCTGCTGGGAGAAACCAACATCCCCGACCGCAAGAACTACGACATTGCTGAACTTGGCTTGTCCGTAGAAGCCGCAAAGAACCTCTACACAGGGCGCGTCAATGCAGAGGTAGTCAACCTGCTGCTGGAAAACGCCCGCTTTGCAGAGCTTACTTACCGCATATCGCAGTATTTTGATGACACCTTTGCGTCTGGCATCGCAGCACAGAACGCCATGCTCACGACATTGAGTACCCTTCTGCGCACAAAGGTCAAGACCCCGGAAGCAGCCAAAGCTGCAAAGGACATCAGCCTTCGGAGAAAGCCTGTGTATCAAGGCGACCTTGATGATATTGAAATGTACTTCATGGCGGCAGTCAAGGAAATCAAAAAGGGCATCGGGAGCCATTACGCCGAACAGGAAGCCATGAGCAAGAAAGTGGCCGAGAAGATGTTCAATGAACTGACCAAGGGGCAGGATGTGCAGCACCCAACGATCACGGCAGAGCAGTTGACAGATGCAATGTTGGACAGCGTTTCGGGCATGGAAGGAGCCACGCCGGAAGCACTGGAACAGCTGCGAAGCGGTCTGTTGGGAATCTTGCAGTCTGCCGCAGAGCAGGAAAACGCCCATGAAGCAGACGAATGAACGGCTTTGTGCGCTGGCACAGAGAGGCGATGCTGCCGCGCTGGACAGCCTGATCGACAACAACAAGTCCTTTATTGGCAAGGTGGCAAATGACCTTTTCCGCAGCATGAATCTGGCACAGTCCGGCCTGAACCTTGACACGGACGATTTGAAACAAGCGGGCAGCTTGGGCTTATGGAAAGCCGTGCCGAAGTTCGATGCAGTGCGCGGCATGAAGTTCCTGACCTATGCTGCTCCTGCCATCCGCAACGCCATGATGGACATGGTGCGGGATGCCTTTGCCGCTTTTGAACAGCGGATGGTAACGGAGGACAAGGACGGTATCTGCTGCCAGCGCGTTTCGTTGGATGATGTTCTGCCGGGAGAAGAGCAGCTGCGGCGCATTGAAGCCATAGCCGACCCCTACGCCATGCAGCCGCAGAGTATTATGGAAGAGCAGGAATCGCGCCGGGAACTGTACGATGGCCTGAAACGGCTGACCCAACGGGAGCAGACCTATCTGCTGTACCGCTATGGCTTCACCGATGGCGAGGAACATCCGCTGATCGGCACGGCGATATACTTTCACCTGACAAAAAGCCGCGCCAAAAAGACGGAGGAACAGGCCATGGATAACCTGTGGCTGGAACTGCCGTGGTGGTTTATATGAATGAAAAAAATCGTGATTGTGCTACAAGTTTTCTGGAAATTTATGTGCAGCTATACGATTTTGAAAAAAATTGTGGACAGATGAAATAAAGCAGGCTTAAATTTCGTTGTTTTAAAAAGGATTTGTAAGAACTTTATTTAGAGCGTATATAGGAGGTCTTTTTATGTTAGAGCAATTTTTCAAATCACAAGTTGCAGCTGTTTCTGACCCCTACCAGTGCAATCGCATCACGGATGCGTTGGCGGCTGCGGGAATCAAATTCTATTGCAAAACCAAAGATGTCAATCGGCGTAATACGTTCGATCAGGCAAGAATTGGATCTTTAGGCATAAAACCGAAGTATGTCACAGAGATATTTGTAGACAAAGAAAATGCGGACATGGCACTACATATTGTACACACCCTAAAGTAAAGTATGCGATAGCCAAACCAGTCGCAGCGTACAGCTCAAATCCAGACACTTTAACAGTCTATCTTATCGCTCACCATACAAATCCTGACACACATGGGAGAGAAGTGTTAATATGACCGAATTTTCGCGTGATATGATTGAAGTTCAGAGATTACTTGCTATTGTCAAAAATTCCCTTGAAGAATTTAATAAAAGTGAAGGCTTCCTAATAAAGAATGATTTAAGCGAACGATGTATCTGCGCAAAGTTTTCTACATATTTGGAAAGGGAACTTTTGAATACACAATATCAAGATTATAATGTAGATGTTGAATACAATCGAGGGCGTGGAGGAAATGACAGTGCGGCAAAAATGATGAATGGAAAGAAGATTGTGACAGATTTAATAGTTCACAAACGGGGAAAGAACGAAGAAGGTGAGTACGACAACCTAATTTGTATCGAAATGAAAAAAGAATATAAGCATTTGGATATGGAGAATGACAAAAAACGATTGGCTGTATTGACTGATAAATATTGTGGGTTTGGCTATAAGCTAGGATTGATGGTAGTTGCTCGTAGAGATAAAAAGGAAAATATATGTGGATTGTATATTGATTCTGTATATGTTGATGGTCGAAAGATTGGCTAAATCGTCCATGTAACCAAAATCCTCAACTTATTTTTTGTGCAAGTAGGAGATTTTTCTTTGTATATAGGCACGATATTGACTTGCAACGCAAAATACGTTACAATAAGGCCGAGGTGATAACCATGGAAAAAACGATGACACTCAATCTCCGTGTCAACCCTACCGTCAAGCAGCAAGCCGAAGATGTGTTGAAGCAGCTCGGCATCCCGATGGCAACCGCCATTGATATGTACCTGCGTCAGATCACCCTGACTGGCGGCATTCCCTTCTCTCTGTCCCTGCCGAAGGCTCCTGCGGCTCTGAACACTGACACCATGACCGATGACCAACTCCATGCAGCCTTGCAGGTAGGCATCAAGGAAATTCAGAACGGTGACACCGTGGATGCGGCAAGCGCATTCGCACAGTTCAGGGAACAGCACAGATGAAGCAGTATGACGTGAAAATTTCTCATGCAGCCCTCAGCGATATGGAGCAGATTTACAGCTACATTGCGGACCGTCTGCTGGAGCCTGACACGGCTATGGGGCAGTATAACCGCATTGCGGAAGCCATCCAGTCGCTGAACATCCTGCCGGAACGCTGTGCGCTGGTGGAAAGCGAGCCGGAACGCACCCAAGGGCTGCGGCAGATGCTGGTGGACAACTACTCGGTGTTCTACATTGTGGGCGAGGATGCCGTGTCGGTGGCCCGTGTGCTGTACAGTGCATCCGACCTTGTGCGCCGCCTGCGGAGAATGAAGTGAAAGGGGTGTTTGCATGACCGCCGTAATCTATGCTCGCTATTCCAGTGATAACCAGCGCGAAGAATCCATCGAAGGCCAGATTCGTGAATGTACGGCTTATGCCGAAAAGAACGGCATCACAGTCATCAAGCACTATATTGACCGCGCCCTTTCTGCCAAAACCGACAACCGCCCGGATTTCCAGCAGATGATTAAGGACAGCGAAAAGCGGCTGTTTGACATTGTGCTGGTCTGGAAACTTGACCGCTTTGCCCGAAACCGCTACGATTCTGCACACTATGAGTATCAGTTGGAACGAAACCATGTCAAGCTGGTATCGGCCACGGAGCCCATTTCGGACAGCCCAGCGGGTATTATGGTCAAGAGTATGCTCACCGGCATGGCCGAATACTACTCGGCAGAGCTTTCTGAAAAAGTCGTGCGCGGCATGACCGAGAATGTTCTGAAGGGGAAGTACAACGGCGGCACGATTCCCATTGGCTTCAAGGTGGACGAAGAAAAGTTCTTTCAAATCGACCCGCTGAAAGCTCCCTTTGTGGTAGAAGCCTTTCAGCGGTACAACGATGGTGCGACCATGAAAGAACTGATGAACTGGCTGAACGATAGTGGCGTGACCACCAACCGCAACCAGAAGTTTACCTACAATAGTGTTCAGACGCTGCTGACGAACAAACGGTACATCGGAGAAAACCACTTCAAGGACATTGTGATGCCCGACAGCATCCCGGCCATCGTGGACAAGGATTTGTTTGAGGAAGTGCAGCTGAAAATCAAAAAGAACAGTCGCGCTCCTGCCCGCCACAAGGCCGAGGATGATTATCTGCTCACCACCAAGTTGTTCTGCGGAATGTGCGGTGCCATGATGTTCGGTGAGTGCGGCACAGGCCGGAACAAGGTCGTTCATCATTATTATAAGTGCGCCACCGCGAAGCGTTTCAAGACCTGCAAGAAAAAGACCGTCCGTAAGGAATGGCTGGAAGATTTGGTCGTAGCTGAAACCATGAAGCTGATTCAGGACGATGCCGTGATTGATGCCATCGTTGCAGAAGTCATGGAGTTGCAGGATCGGGAAAACACCACGCTCCCTTTGCTGGAAAAGCAGATGCGCGAGGTGGAGAACGGCATTGAGAATATGCTGAACGCCATCCAAGCGGGTGTGCTGACCAACTCCACCAAATCGCGGCTGGAAAAGCTGGAAGCCCAGCAGAAAGAGCTTGAGGTTCGGATTGCCGAAGAAAAAATCGCTCGGCCACGGTTGAGCGAAAATCAGGTTCGGTTCTGGCTGACCCGGTTCCGCAAGCTCGACCCGAACGTAAAAAGCCACCGGGAAACGCTTATCAACACGTTCGTGAACGCCGTTTATCTCTATGATGAAAAAGTTTTGATTACATTCAACTACAAAGACGGCACAAAAACCATCACTTTCGATGAAATCGCCGCCAAAGATGCCCTAGAGGGCAATGGTTCGGATTTAGGTTGCTTCGCTCCACCAAAAAACCTCAGCGTATACAATACGTTGAGGTTTTTGTTTTGTAACAAGGCTAAACTCATAGGGCGGGTGGATTCGAACAGCTGCGGCGCTGTCGCAGAAGACAGCGCAAAAACAGCCCAGCGGGCTGTTTTTAGCAGCGCGGCTTGCGACATCCACCCGCGCCCACCAAAAAGCCTCAACATATACAATACGCTGAGGTTTTTGTTTTGTGACGAGATTAAACTTATAGAGCGGGTGGATTCGAACAGCATCGACCCGCCGAATAGTCCGGCGGGAAAAAGCCCCTGTGCAACAGCGACGACCGCTGCCAGCGGCAGAAACAGGGAGGAGCTGTTGGGGCTGCGGCCAGCAGGATGCGCGTGCCGCCCAAGGCACGATGCAGCCGCTGAGATCCGCGACCCAGGTTCCTTTTCTGCGCGGCTCGCGACATCTGCCCGCACACATATTGCATCTGTCCCTGACCTGTGATACCATACAGGTAACTGAAACAACACAGACGGAGGAGCTTTTCCATGATCTACGATACCCTCAACAACCTGCCCAACTATCTGGGCGTGAGCGACAACCTCGACACCGTCATCGAGTACATCATGGCCCGCGATATCACCACCCTGCCCGCCGGGCGCACCCGCATCGACGGCGAAAAGGCTGTGGTCACCGTCAGCACCGTCACCCCGCAGAGCTCCGACAAGGCCCTGTTCCAGCGCCACGACAATCACATTACGCTGGAGACTGACTTGGACGGCAGCGAGCTGTTTGAGGTGAGCCTGGCCGAGCTGACTCCCACCAAGCCCACCGACGAAGCCGCCGACACCACCGTGGGCACCGCCGGCACCAGCATTGCCGGTATGCTCTGCGAGGGCCGCTTTGCCCTCTATCTGGCCGGGGAGCCCTACAAATCCGGCTTGAAGGCCCAGGGCTGCGGCAAGCTGAAAAAGGCCGTGTTCACCATGGAGCTGGACCCGGACGAGGAAGAAACGGAAGAATAACTGAAAGGAGACTTTCTGTATGGGATTTTTTGCTGTACTGGCTGCAAGTCTGTTTGCCGTATTTATTTTTACTGTATTCGGCGGCTATTCGCTGCTGCTCTGGTGTCAGCAGTCCCTGTGGATGGTCGTTCCTCCCGCGCTGGTGCTGGCCGTTCTGGTCTGGACATTTTTGAAAATGGACGATAAGATCACCGCCCTGCAAAAGCGGGTGGACGAGCTGGAAGCCGCACAAAAAAGCACGGAGAAGCTTGAAAAATAATACAGCGCCGCCCTTCGTAGAGAAACCTCTCTGCAAAGGACGGCGCTGCTTTTTTTGTGAACGCTTTCACGTTGGCCTGCCGGTGGTTACAGATTTAACAGAACATTCACCCGGAAGATCTGCTCCTCGGTCTCCAAATGCAGATTGCCGTTATATTTGTGCACTACCATCTCGGCAGATACCAGCCCGATGCCGGTGCCCTCGTGCTTGGTGGAGTGCAAGATACCCTGCTGCTTTTTCAGCATGCCGTCGTAACGGTTCTCCACCACAAGCCCCAGCATGGCGGGACTGAGCATCTGCGCCATCACCTGCACCCGGCGCTGCTCCGGCGGCAGCTTCTGGCTGGCGTGCAGGGCGTTTTCCAGCAGATTGCCCAGAATGGTGCACAGGTCGGCCTCCGGCATGGGAAGCTGCCGGGGCAGTGCCAGCTTCCACTCCACAGGAACGCTCTGCTGCCCGGCTGCATGGTCGTAATATCCGGCCAGTGCATCCACGGCGGCATTAGCGCACAGGCTTGGACGGTGCTCGCTGAGCTCGCTTTCATACTGGTGTAGATAGCTTTTCAGCTCCTCCAGCTGCCCGGTCTCGGTCAGTCCGGCAATCACATGCAGATGCTGCCGGAAGTCGTGCCGCAGACGGCGTGTGTTGTCCAGATAGGTCTGTAACTCCATGTACCGGCGGGATTCCATGGCCAGCAGCTGGTTTTCCCGGTCCAGCCGGGCATTGCGGGTAAACTCCCGGGCAACGCGGTACATCTCGTACAGCAGCAGAAAGATGCCGAACAGCGAGATGGATACCGCCAGCACCGAGATGATCTTCAGCCGCCCGACCAGCACCACGGCGGGGTTCAGCGGCATACAGTATACCAGAAAAACGGCATAGAGGGCGGGCAGCGGCCACGCAGACTGCCAGAAGGCTTCACCGCTGTACTCCCGCAGCAGCCACCGGCTCCACTGCACGGCGGTGAACCAGAACAGCACGGTGAGCATCGCGGCAAGGCCCAGCCGCAGCAGCGCCGTGGAGGCAAGGCAGACGGTCTGTGGGTTGGAGATCTCGGTCTGGGCGTTGAGCAGCGTCGACAGCAGGGAACACACCGCCATCATCACGGCAGAGATGGAAAACAGAAACGCGGTCTGGCTTACGGTCACTTCCGGCGTTACCCGCCAGCGCAGCAGCCAGAAGGAGACCAGCACGATGGCGGGCAGGAGAGAATTGCTGTTCAGCCCGAACACGGCGCAGAGCGCGGCGCAGCCGATGCACAGCAGGGTGATGCATCCGGCAGCGATGCAGGCGGTGCGCCTGGGGGTGCGCAGCTTTTCCCATAGGGATGCCAGACACAGAAACGCGCTGGGGTACAGCAGTGCAAAATCCAGAAAATAACGGCCGAACAGGGCAAGATCCATGGCGGCTGCTCCTTTCCTCAGTGCAGCTCCTGCCGCATGTGGCGGAACTGGTATTGTGTAAAGCGGGCAAGCAGGGTGCATTTATCCTTTTGCCGTACCGGCAGGCGGGTGCCGTCCAGGATCTCGATGCAGTCCTCCCCGAACCGCAGCACCTTGTCCATGTTGATGATAACGCCCCGGTTGCAGCTCATAAAGTTTTCCAGAGCAGTAAGCTTTTCTTCAATCTGCGCAAAGCTGCACATGGCACGGTACTCGCCATCCTCGGTGGTGATAAGGACGTAGTGGTTCCGGGCAATGGCATACAGCACCTTGCGCAGCGGCAGCTGAATGCTTTGGCGGGCAATGCGGATCTCCAGTTCCGGCTCCTTACAGCGCAGCGCCCGCCGCAACTCGGCGGCAAGGTGCACGAATTTTTCCTCCTGATAGGGTTTGAGCAGGTAATCGAAGGGGGTGCACCGGAAAGGCATCCCATACATATTCCGGCGAGGAGGTCACAAATACGATCAGCACCTCCGGGTCGGCCTGCCGCAGTCGGCGGGCGGTCTCGATGCCGTTGGTGCCCGCCATGCAGATATCCAGAAACACCACGGCGTATAAGCCGGGCTCTGCTGCGGCACGGAGAAAATCATCCCCGCAGGTAAACCATGTGCACTCGGTTTCGGGCAGCTGCTGTTGCAGCAGCTCCTCCAGCCGCTGGGCGTCCGGGGTCTGATCCTCTACGATGGCGATTGGCAGTGCCATCCATACACCCTCTTTCTCCATTCATTGCACCTTTATTATAGCATACTGCGGCGGGAAGGGCATCTGCTTTTTTGCACAAAACGCCCCATTTTGCGCGCCGAGCGCCGTCCCGCGCACCCGCAGCAGGCGACTGCCAAAAAGTTTTGGTTGACAGACGGGGCGAATCATGTTATTCTTTTGTTGATTTTGAGAGACGCCGCCTTGCAGAGTCTTTTCAAAGCAATTTACTCGGGACCGCCCAAACGGGGCTAAGGCCATACGGACAGCCGGGTCCACTGCCGACCGGCGGCGCAAGCTGCCATTATTGATTGAGTTAGAAGCTCAAATTTTATAAGTTGGTTCCTTTACAACCATGAAATTGTGCAGCCTATGCGCAGACTTGTGAAACGGTCAATAAGAGTAGTAAAAGTGTAGTTGCTATATAGACTCTCATCACCCCGTCTTTTTGGATCGCGAATAACGCGCAGCACCGGCACTTACGGCTGGGTGCTTTATCAGCGCGGAAAAAAAGCTGCTCCAAGCGCAGGTCTGCATATTTGTGCAGTGCCTGCGCTTTTTTGTTGTGCAAAAAGAAGAACAGGGACGGAGGAAAAGATGAACGAGAACAAAGCGCGTTCCCGGCTGGATCAGCGCCGTGCGCCCATTTACGAGGCGCTGGAGCGGTTCCGGCAGATGCGGGTAGTGCCTTTTGACGTGCCCGGCCACAAGCGGGGCCGCGGCAACCCGGAGCTGACCGCTTTTCTGGGTCAGCAGTGCGTGGGCGTGGACGTGAACAGCATGAAGCCGCTGGATAACCTTTGCCACCCGGTGTCAGTCATCCGGGAAGCCGAGGAGCTTGCCGCCGATGCCTTTGGCGCAGCACACGCCTTTTTAATGGTGGGCGGCACCACCAGCAGCGTGCAGAGCATGGTACTTACCGCCTGCAAACGGGGCGATGAGATCATTCTGCCCCGCAATGTGCACCGCAGCGTGCTGAACGCGCTGGTGCTGTGCGGCGCGGTGCCGGTGTATGTGAACCCGGAGGTGGATAAGCGCCTGGGCATCTCGCTGGGCATGAAGAGGGAGCAGGTGGCCAAGGCCATCAAGGAGCACCCCAACGCTGTGGCTGTGCTGGTGAATAACCCCACCTACTACGGCATCTGCTCTGACCTGCGTGCCATCGTAAAAATGGCGCACGACGCCGGGATGCTCTGCCTTGCGGATGAAGCCCACGGCACCCACTTCTACTTTGGCGGCGGCCTGCCGGTTTCTGCCATGGCGGCGGGCGCGGATATGGCCTCGGTGTCCATGCACAAAAGCGGCGGCAGCCTGACCCAGTCCAGCCTGCTGCTCATCGGCCCCAATGTGCATCAGGGCTATGTGCGTCAGATCATCAACCTGACCCAGACTACCTCCGGCAGCTACCTGCTGATGTCCAGTCTGGATATCTCCCGCCGCAATCTGGCGCTGCGGGGACGGCAGGTGTTCCATCAGGTGGCGGATATTGCCGAGTATGCCCGCGAGGAGATCAACGCCGTAGGCGGCTACTACGCCTTTGGCAAGGAGCTGTGCAACGGCGATTCCGTCTTTGACTTCGACACTACCAAGCTCAGCGTCCATACGCTGGATATCGGTCTGGCGGGCATCGAGGTCTATGATATCCTGCGCGACGAGTACGATATTCAGATTGAGTTCGGCGATATCGGCAACATCCTTGCCTACCTGTCCATCGGTGACCGCCCGCAGGAGGTGGAGCGTCTGGTCAGTGCGCTGGCTGAGATTAAGCGCCGCTACCGCACCGACGGCTCGGGTCTGCTGAGCCAGGAATACATCGACCCCGTGGTGGCTGCCAGCCCGCAGGAGGCTTTCTACGCCCCCAAAAAGAGCCTGCCCCTGCGGGAGACCGAGGGCATGGTGTGCAGCGAGTTCGTCATGTGCTATCCCCCGGGCATCCCCATCCTTGCACCCGGCGAGCGCATCACCAAGGAGATCTTGAACTACATCGAGTACGCCAAGGCCAAGGGCTGCAGCATGACTGGCCCGGAGGACCCCGAAATCTTGCACCTGAATGTTCTGGCATAAGGAGGGAAAGAGATGGAATTTTGGTTTTCAGAGTTTCACACCCCGGATGTGAAGCACAGCATTCGTGTAAACAAGCAGCTCTACTCCAAGCAGAGCGATTACCAGCGCATCGATATCTTTGAGACCCCGGAGTTCGGCCGGGTGCTCACGCTGGACGGCAACGTGATGCTGACCGAGCGCGACGAGTTCATCTACGATGAAATGATCGTCCATGTGCCCATGGCGGTGCATAAGGAGGCTAAGGATATTCTGGTCATCGGCGCCGGAGACGGCGGCGTGGTGCGGGAGCTGACCCGCTACGACCGCGTGGAGCGCATCGACCTTGTGGAGATGGACCCGCAGGTGGTGGAGGCTTGCCGCGCCTATCTGCCCGGCAATGCCTGCCGTATGGATGACCGCCGGGTGCATATCTACTTTGAGAACGCCCTGAAGTACATCCGCCGCTGTGAGGAGGAATACGACCTTATCATCGTGGACTCCTCCGATCCGTTCGGCCCCTCTGAGGGCCTGTTCACCCGGGAGTTCTACGGCAGCTGCTTCAACGCCCTGAAAGAGGACGGCATCATGGTCAACCAGCAGGGCAGCCCCTTCTACGCCGAGGACGCCAGCGCCATGCAGCGCAGCCACAAGCGCATTGCATCCACCTTCCCCATCAGCCGGGTGTATCAGGCGCATATCCCCACCTTTGCGGCAGGGTACTGGCTGTTCGGCTTTGCAAGCAAAAAATACCATCCCATCGATGATCTGGACGCTGAATCGTGGAAGGCGCTGAATATGCGCACCCGCTACTACACCACCAAACTGCATATCGGAGCATTCTACCTGCCGGCTTTTCTGGAGGAGATGCTGCGGGAAGTGGAGGAACACTGATGCACCCCAACGTTGAGACCTTTATCGGCTGCGACAGCAGCTACCGCGCCGCCGACATCGTGCTTTACGGCGCACCGTTCGACTCCACCACCAGCTACCGCCCCGGCGCACGGTTCGGCCCGTCGGCCATCCGGCACGAGAGCTACGGCCTCGAGACTTACAGCCCCTACCAGAACGCCGACCTGACCGATTTTGATGTGTTCGACAGCGGCGATCTGGAGCTGTGCTTCGGCTCCAGCGAGCTGGCACTGGCCGATATCGAGGCCCGGGCAGAGGAAATTTTGAAGGACGGCAAGTTCCCGCTGCTGCTGGGTGGCGAGCATTTGGTCACGCTGGGTGCGGTGCGTGCTGCGGTGAAGAAATACCCCGACCTGCACATCGTCCATTTCGACGCCCACGCCGACCTGCGGGACGACTATCTGGGCGCGAAGCTCAGCCACGCTTGTATGCTTTGCGCCGCTGCCACGAGCTGGTAGGGGATGGCCACATCCATCAGTTCTGCATCCGCAGCGGCGACCGGGCAGAATTTGAGTTTGCTGCCCAGCACACCGAGATGCACAAGTTCGATTTTACCGGCCTTGCCGAGCTGACCGCACAGCTGTGCGAGAGCAAGGTGCCGGTGTACCTGACCATCGATCTGGACTGCCTTGACCCCTCCTGCTTCCCGGGCACCGGTACCCCGGAGGCTGGCGGCGTAAGCTTTTTGCAGCTGCTGGAGGCCATCCGCACTGTGACCAAGGCCAACATCATCGGTGCAGACCTGAACGAGCTTGCCCCCACGCTGGACACCACCGGCGTTTCCACCGCCACCGCCTGCAAGGTGCTGCGCGAGACCCTGATCGCGCTGGACAAGGGCTGGCCGGGCTTTCAGGTATAAATACGAACCTACCATTTTACAGATAAAGGAGTAACCGACATGAGCAAAGTTCTGATCATCGGCTGCGGCGGCGTGGCCTCTGTTGCCATCCATAAGTGCTGCCAGGGTGCCCGAGGTGTTCACCGAGATCTGCATCGCCAGCCGTACCAAGGCAAAGTGCGATAAGCTGGCTGCTGAGCTGGCTCCCACCACTACTACCAAGATCACCACCGCACAGGTGGACGCAGACAAGGTGGAGGAGGTCATCGCCCTCATCAAGGCTTACCAGCCCGACCTCGTGATGAACATCGCCCTGCCTTATCAGGATCTGACCATCATGGACGCCTGCCTTGCCTGCGGCGTCAACTACATGGACACCGCCAACTACGAGCCCGAGGACATTGAGGAGCCGGAGTGGAAGGCCGCCTATGAGAAGCGCTGCAAGGAGGCCGGCTTCTCTGCCTACTTTGATTACAGCTGGCAGTGGGCCTACGCCAAAAAGTTCGAGGAAGCCGGCCTGACCGCCCTGCTGGGCAGCGGCTTCGACCCGGGTGTGACCCAGGCTTACTGTGCCTATGCCAAAAAGCACGAGTTCGATACCATTGACACCATCGATATTCTGGACTGCAACGGCGGCGACCACGGCTATGCCTTTGCCACTAACTTTAACCCGGAGATCAACCTGCGCGAGGTGTCCGCTCCCGGCAGCTACTGGGAGAACGGCCACTGGGTAGAGATCCCGGCTATGAGCATCAAGCGGGAGTACAACTTCGATCAGGTGGGCGACAAGGATATGTACCTGCTGCACCACGAGGAGATCGAGTCTCTGGCAAAGAACATCCCGGAGGCAAAGCGCATCCGCTTCTTCATGACCTTTGGCCAGAGCTATCTGGACCACATGCGTTGTCTGGAGGACGTGGGCATGCTGTCCACCACCCCTGTCAACTTCAACGGACAGGAGATCGTGCCCATCCAGTTCCTCAAGGCTCTGCTGCCGGACCCCGCCAGCCTTGGCCCCCGTACCAAAGGCAAGACCAACATCGGCTGCATCTTTACCGGCAAAAAGGACGGCAAGGATAAGACCTACTATATCTACAACGTCTGCGACCATCAGGAGTGCTACAAGGAAGTGGGCTCTCAGGCTATCAGCTACACCACCGGCGTGCCCGCCATGTGCGGTGCCCTGATGCTGCTCACCGGCAAGTGGACCACCAAGGGCGTGCACACTGTCGAGGAGTTTGATCCCGATCCGTATCTGGATGCACTGGATAAGTACGGCCTGCCCCGCTCCGAGAGCCATAACCCGGCTCTGGTGGACTGATGCGGGTGCGCGACAGCCGCCCGCCCTTTGCGGGGCTGGCAAACCTGTCCGAGGCGCAGCTGCACCGCCTGCCCACCCCCTGCTATCTGCTGGACGAAGCCCAACTGTGCCGCAACGGCGAGATCCTGCTGGGTGTGCAGCAGCGCACCGGCTGCCGCATCCTGCTGGCGCAGAAGGCTTTTTCCAACTTTAACGTCTACCCGGTGCTGGCACCCTATCTGGCAGGTACCGAGGCCAGCGGCCTGTACGAGAGCCGCTTGGGCAGGGAAGAGCTGCCGGAGAAGGAGAACCATGTGTTCTGCGCCGCCTACCGGACAGATGAGTTTGAGGAATTGCTGCAATACGCCGACCACATCGTGTTCAACTCGCCCAGCCAGCTGGCAAAGTTCGGCCCGGCGGCAAAGGCGGCGGGCAAAAGCATCGGTCTGCGCATCAACCCGGAGTGCTCCACGCAGGAGGGTCATGAAATTTACGACCCCTGCGCCCCCGGCAGCCGTCTGGGCACCACCCGTGCTCAGTGGGACGCCGCTGTGGCAGCGCACCCGGAGCTGCCCGCCCTGTTGGACGGTCTGCACTTCCATACCCTGTGCGAGCAGGACGCCGATGCGCTGGCGGTAACGCTGGCCGCAGTGGAGAAAAAGTTTGCCGACCTGCTGCCCAGAATGCAGTGGCTCAATTTCGGCGGGGGACACCACATCACCCGCCCGGGCTATGCCCTTGCTACGCTGGAAAACTGCATCCTCTCGGTGCGGCAGAAGTACGGCGTACAGGTGTATTTGGAGCCCGGCGAGGCTTGGGCGCTGAATGCAGGCTATCTGGTCACTACCGTGCTGGACACCCTGCGCAACGGGGATACCAGTCTTGCCATTCTGGATATGTCCGCAGCCTGCCACACCCCGGATGTCATCGAGATGCCCTACCGCCCGCCGCTGCTGGACGCCGGCGAGGCAGGAGAGAAGGCGCACACCGTCCGGCTGGGCGGCCCCACCTGCCTTGCGGGGGATATCATCGGGGATTACAGCTTTGACACCCCCCTTGCCGAGGGCGATAAGCTCATTTTCGGCGATATGGCCATCTACACCACCTGCAAGAACAACACCTTCAATGGGATGCCCCTGCCGCCTATCTGGCTGCTGGGCGCAGACGGCAATTGCCGGGAGCTGGTGCACTTTGGCTATCAGGACTTCAAAATGCGCTTGGGCGCACAGTAAAATAAAAAGCGTTTGTCACGGCCTGCGGGCTGCGACAAACGCTTTTTTCATGAAAGGGGACGTAAGGTGAACGGCAGATAAAACAAAAAAAAGCACCACACGTTTCCGTGTAGTGCTTTCATTCTGGTGGAGATTACCGGGCCGATTCTGATCACGGTGACCCTCTTGCAGTCCATGCACGGCGCTCTCCCAGCTGAGCTAAACCCTCACTCGGTTGGCCTTGACAAAAAAGCACCGCACATTTCTGTGCGGTGCTTTTTGTTCTGGTGGAGATTACCGGGATCGAACCGGTGACCTCTTGCATGCCATGCAAGCGCTCTCCCAGCTGAGCTAAACCCCCAGATGTATGCTTTGTGCCTGACGACGTGTGTAATTATACCAGCCGGAGGGACGCTTGTCAACAGTTTTTTGAAAATTTTTTGCAGCAAAAGATCCCCGCAGGGCGTGTACCCGGCGGGGATCGAAAAAGCGGGGGAGTGCTCTTTTGGGAAAAACTACGCCTTAGCGTGCCTGACGGTCAAAGATCTGCGGAGCCACACGGCAGAGCAGAACGGCGGCCACCATGGTCAGCAGGGTCTCGGGCAGCATGTAGCTGCCGTTGTACACCAGGCTGTAAGTCCAGGCGGACAGGCCTTCGTTCAGGTTGCCCCAGACCAGCACGCCGGACAAGAAGCTGCACATAAAACGCAGGAAGCCTGCCATAAAGGTGCCCACGGCCACGCCGACCATCCGGTTCTTGAAGGGACGGGCGAACAGCTCGGCCAGACCCAGTGCCATAAAGGCCAGCACATAGTCCAGCAGCACCTCACCGAGGAAGTAGAGGAAGGTGGAAGCGGGAGGAGGGTAGAAGCCCATGATCATTTGCAGGCAGGAGTTCACGAAACCGGTGAACAGGCCCCACTTGACGCCGTGGCGGAAGGAGACGAGCACGAAGGGCAGCATACTCAGCAGGGTAACGCTGCCGCCGTTGGGCAGGGTGAAGATCTTGATGTTGCTCAGCACGGTACCAATGGCGATCATCAGAGCGCACTCCACAAGGATGCGGGTCTTGGAGTAGGTTTTCGACATGATGAAAAGATTCCTCTCTCATAGTAGTACACAAAAACAAAATGCGCCTGCCGACAGCAGACGCATGGAGGTTTGTTGAACGTACCGGACGGTTCCGCAAACTCCCTACGCCGGCATTGCCCGGATCAGGTAAAGGGTACTCCGCGCGATGCGGATCTCAGCCTTACGGCGCCCCTGTTTTTATGTCCGCCCACAGTATACGCGCCGTGGGACAAAAAGTCAAGCCCGCAGACATAATCCGCCCCGGCGGCGCGTATGTTATACCATTGCAAAGCTGGAACGCAGGGAGGCGGGATATGAAAGCCGATCCGGAACAGCGCGCCGTGCAGCTGGGGGAGTACATTGCCGCCCACAACGCCACGGTGCGTGCAGCGGCGGCTGCGTTCGGGTGCAGCAAGTCCACCGTGCACAAGGACGTTGCCGTGCGGCTGCGCAGCATCAGCCCGGCGCTGTACGGGCAGGTGCGCGCCGTGCTGGCCCGCAACAAGGCCGAGCGCCACCTGCGGGGCGGGGCTGCCACCCGGCGCAGATACAGCCGCCGCTGAAGCCCAAAAAGACCGCTGCACTGCGCAGCGGTCTTTTTTGCTGAGAGGGTTTTCAGGCGGCTGCTTTCATCCCCCGGTGTGAAACTGCTGCAACGCGCCTTTTTCCAGCCGGCTTACCTGCGCCTGACTGATGCCGATCTCCTGCGCCACCTCCATCTGGGTCTTACCGCGCAGATACCGCAGCTCCATGATGCGCTTTTCCCGGGGCGAAAGGGCGGCTACCGTATCGCGGAACTGCAACCCGCTGATCCAGCTCTCCTCGCTGTCCGGGTCCCGCACCTGGTCGATGACGTACACCGCATCGCCGCCGTCGGTGTACACCGGCTCGTCAAGGCTGAGCGGCTCCACCACCGATTCCAGCGCGGCGGTCACCTCGCGCCGGGCAAGCCCGGCTGCGGCGGCGATCTCGTCCATGGTTGGCTCTCGCCCCAGCTGCTTTTCCAGCGTTTCCCGCGCCTGCATGGCGCGGTAGGCGGTGTCCCGCAGGGTGCGGCTTACCCGCAGGGCGTTGTTGTCCCGCAGAAACCGCCGGATCTCCCCGATGATCATAGGCACACCGTAGGTAGAAAACCGCACCGGCTGTGCGGGGTCAAAGTTGTCGATGGCCTTGATCAGCCCGATGCAGCCCACCTGAAACAGATCGTCCAGGTTTTCGCCCCGCTGGGCAAACCGCTGCACTACACTGAGCACCAGCCGCAGGTTGCCCTCCACCATCCGCGCCCGGGCAGCTTTGTCCCCGGCGTGGGCAAGGGTGAGCAGCTGCCGCTTTTCCGCCTCGGTCAGCACAGGCAGCTGCCCTGTGTTCACACCGCATAGCTCCACCTTGTTGTACATCCAAACGCCCCCGGTCTTTTAGCTTTACCGGAAGTATGGCTCTGCGCGCCGGGCGCTATGCGTGGAAAAAATTGAGCGCCCCTCCGCAAAAGAGGGGCGCATTATAGACAAACCTGATACACGTTCCCACGCGGAATGTCAAGCGCTGCGCCCGCTGCTACTCGCTTTCAAGGCGGGCTTTCAGGGTGCGGATGATGCGCTTTTCCAGCCGGGAGATATAGCTCTGGCTGATGCCAAGAGCATCGGCGGCTTCCTTCTGGGTGCGCTCCACGCCGTCGGTAAGGCCGAAACGCAGTTCCATGATCTGCCGTTCCCGTGCCGAGAGTGCCGCTACGGCGCTGCGCAGCACCGCGCGCTCGGCGTCCTGCTCCAGTTGCTGGCTTACCGCGTTGGCGTCGCTGCCAAGAATGTCCGAGAGCAGCAGCTCGTTGCCGTCGCCGTCCACGTTGAGCGGCTCGTCGATGCTGGCCTCCTGCCGACGGTTGGAGCTTTTGCGTAAGTACATCAGGATCTCGTTGCCGATGCAGCGGCTGGCGTAGGTGGCCAGCTTGATGCTGCGGGCAGGGGTGAAGGTGTTTACCGCCTTGATCAGCCCGATGGTGCCAATGCTTATCATGTCCTCGGCAGGCACACCGCTGCTTTCGTACTTTTTGGCAAGGTACACCACCAGCCGCAGGTTGTGGGTGATAAGCTCCTCGCGGGCGGCAGCGTCCCCGGCAGCCATGCGGTCAAGCAGGGCTTTTTCCTGCTCGGGGGTAAGGGGCGGGGGGCAGGCTTGGCCCGCCCGCCAGATAATGCACCGCGCCGCAGTAGCGCAAACGCCCCCACAGCCGCTGCCAGACCTTGCGAAAAAACTGCAACATGGATATCCCTCCTGTGCACCTTTTATTATATGTATTATAAGGAAACTCCCTCAGTCAAAGCCTGTCGGGCTTGCCAGCTCTCCCAAGGGGAGAGCTGGCGCGGGAGCGCCTGAGAGGGCGGAAAACTCCTACACCCCCCCACCTCCTCCGCCACGTCGTCCCCCAACAGCAGCGTCCATGCGCCGGTGGGGGCGTCCGGGGCGCAAAAGGCCGCCAGCAGGCCGGGCACGCGGCGCTGCCCACGGCACAGCGCGGCGGGCACGGCGGGCAGCAGGCAATGGCCGGTAACGGCGGCGCAGGGTACAAACTGCACCCTCAGCCCCGGAGGCGGGGCAGTGCCGGAGGCAAACCAGCTGTCTAAGTAGGCGCGCAGCGGTGCGGGCAGCCGGCTGCGCAACGGCGGGTACTGCACCAGCACCACCCGCCGCCCAGCAAGGGGGTCTTGCAGGGTAAAGCCGGTGTCGTGGTAGGCCTGTACCGGCACTGTTGCCCCCGCAATTTGCAGCACAGCGGCAAAGCAGCCCCGCTGCGGGCGGCCAAACACCGCCAGCAGCCCGCGCAACAGTCCGTACACCCCGGCGCAGCAGAGCAAAAGCTGCCCCGGGCGCACCGGTAAAAGCACGCTCAGGTTGTTGGCCTGCACCCCGGGCAGCACCACCGCGCCGCACAGCAGGCCGTTCAGCGCCGCATACCATCCGCACAGCCGGGCAAAGCTGCGCGCCCCGGACACGCCGTAGCACACCGCCACCACCCCGCAGCAGCTGGCGATTTTATATAGTACCGCCAGCGGGGCGGGCCACGGAGGGGCCAGCAGGACAAGGGTGCTGACCGCAGCCGCCGCGCTGCCCGCGCACAGCCGCAGCCCGGTGCAACTGCGCCCGCATAAAAGCCCCGCGCCCAGCAGCAGCGCGGGCGGCTGCGGCAAAGTTTACCAGCAGCAATTCGTCCACAAAAACAACTGTTTTCATTGCAAAGCACCGCCTTATGGTTCTGGTAGTCTATTTTTCACAAATTTGCGAAAAAACTTGTCACACCAGAAAAACCCGCATGAACAGTGCAGTTTTGCTACAAAAGCCGGGACGATGTTTCACAGTTTTTACACTTTTTTCAAAAAAGTACTTGAACATTTCTGGAAAGTGTGGTATATTATTGCCATCCTAATAAGGATTGAGCCGGAAACACCGGTTCGAAAATATTTTTTCTAATTTTGAAGGGAGTAATTCATTATGATGATGCCTGCAAACTTCTCTGCTGTGTCTGAGAACGAGATGACCTACGTTATGGGTGGTAGCGTTGCTGACTACCTGGCACCCGCTATGGGCGCTGCTCAGTGGCAGAACTTCCACAAGAACCTGATTACCATCGTTGGTAACAAGTACGTTCAGGGCTTCCTGGACAACACCGTTGGCGCTGTGTTCAGCGGCACCTGGACCCCCGGCGACGGCCTGACCGGCTTCGGCGGCCAGTTCAGCAAGATCTGGAAGGACAACTACACCGATAATGTGACCGGTGAGTCCACTGGCGCTCAGAAGTTCGGCTACGGCGCTCTGGGCGTTGTGAACAGCATCCTGAACGTTGCTGGCAACCTGGCTGCTATCTACAACCTGGGCTTCGGCACCGCTAAGAACATCGTTGGCGAGGGCGTCTACAAAGCTTAAGTAATCAGCTTGACTGATAGGCTCATGCTTGCGTGACTGTACCCCTAGGGGTGCAGGGAACATACTAGCATAATAACACCCCCCGTAGGCTTATGCCTGCGGGGGTGTTTTTTTATCCCTTAAGTCTCGCTGCGCTCGCCAGCTCCTCCAATAGGGACGCCTTTTGCACTGCCGGAAAGTTTGCTATCACCGCCCAAAGCCGTCCCCTTGGACAGACTCTCCCCGGCCGGGGAGAGATGTCGCGTTGGCGACAGAGTGGGGAGCGGGTGGCTGCGAACGAAGTGAGCAGACGGAAGGGGTGCACTCCGGGAAGTCGCTAACTGGAAAAACGAGACTGAGAGGGTTTTCCCACGTTCACACTTCTTTTACCAGTCTGTTACTTTCCGTTTTATGCGGTTTGTGGTATACTATGGTCAACATGGGTCACCATGGCAACATTGAAACAGACAGGATGTGAAATCCTCTTATGAAAGATGGTTTTTTAAAGGCGGCTGCTTTTTCGCCCGCGCTGCGGGTGGCAGACTGCACCTATAATGCACAGCAGATGCTGACACAGCTGCAAACTGCCGCGCAGCGGGGGGTAAAGCTGGCGGTTTTCCCGGAGTTTTGCCTTACCGGCTACACCTGCGGCGATTTGTTTTTGCAGCGCACCTTGCAGCAGGGCGCACTGGATGCGCTGGAGTGGCTGCTTGCGCAGACCCGCGCACTGGACACCGTCGTGCTGGTGGGCCTGCCGCTGCTGATACACGGCAAGCTGTACAACTGCGCCGCCGTGCTGTGCCGCGGGCAGCTGCTGGGCTTTGTGCCCAAGACCTACCTGCCCAACTACGGCGAATTCTACGAAAAGCGGCAGTTCACCCTCGGCAGCACCGAGGTACAGACGGTGACCGTCTGCGGGCAGCAGGTGCCCTTTGGTACGTCGCTGCTGTTCCGCTGCCGCCAGATGCCCAGCTTTGTGCTGGGCGTGGAGCTGTGCGAGGACTTGTGGAGCGCCCTGCCGCCCTCCACCTTCCACGCACTGGCGGGCGCGACCGTCATTGCAAACCTTTCTGCCAGCGATGAGACCGTGGGTAAGGCGGAGTACCGCCGCGCACTGGTGGCAAACCAGTCTGCCCGGCTGCTGTGCGGCTACCTGTACGCCTCGGCAGGGCACGGCGAAAGCACCACCGACATGGTGTTTGCCGGGCATGACCTCATCGCCGAGGACGGCAGCATTCTGGCGGAGACTGCGCCCTTTGCGGGCGACCACGCCGAGACCGAGCTGGACTGCCAGCGCATGGAGGCCGAGCGTGCCCGCAACACCAGCTTTGAGCACACTGCCGAGGGCTACATCACGGTGGAATTTGACCTATCACCGGAGGAAACGGTGCTCACCCGCCGCATTGACCCCGCACCCTTTGTGCCCGGTGACCCGCAGCGCCGCGCCGCCCGGTGCGAGCTGATTTTGAAGATGCAGGCTGATGGCCTTGCCAAGCGATTGGAGCACGCCCACGCAAAAACGGCGGTCATTGGCATTTCCGGCGGCTTGGACAGCTGCCTTGCCCTGTTGGTGGCAGTGCGCGCCATGAAGCAGCTGCACCGCTCCGCCGCCGATGTGCTGGCGGTGACCATGCCCTGCTTTGGCACCACCAAGCGCACCCGCAGCAACGCCGAAATTTTGTGCGGGGAGCTGGGCGTAAGCTTTCAGGAAATTCGCATCGCCGACACCGTGCGCAGCCACTTTGCGGACATCGGGCAGGACGAGAGCGTGCTGGATGTCACCTTTGAAAACGGGCAGGCCCGCGTGCGCACGCTGGAGCTGATGGACCTTGCCAACCGCACCGGCGGCCTTGTGGTGGGCACGGGCGACCTTTCGGAGCTGGCGCTGGGCTGGGCGACGTACAACGGCGACCACATGAGCATGTACGGCGTGAATGCCTCCGTGCCCAAGACGCTGGTGCGCTATCTGGTGCAGTACGAAGCTGAGACTGCTGCCACCGCTGCTTTGCACGATGTGCTGCTGGATATTCTTGCCACCCCGGTGTCGCCGGAACTGCTGCCCGCCAAGGACGGCGAAATTGCACAGATCACAGAGGATCTGGTGGGCCCCTACGAGCTGCACGATTTTTACCTGTACTACGTACTGCGCTTCGGCTTCGGCCCGGCGAAAATCTACCGGCTGGCAAAGGTGGCCTTTGCAGGCAGAGCAGAGTACACGGATGCCGTGCTGTACAAGTGGCTGCGCAACTTCTACTGGCGCTTTTTTGCCCAGCAGTTCAAGCGCAGCTGCCTGCCGGACGGCCCCAAGGTGGGCAGCGTGACCCTTTCACCCCGGGGCGACTGGCGGATGCCCAGCGACGCCTGTGCCACCCTTTGGCTGGCAGAGCTGGAGCAGCTCAAGCCCGGGGAGCAGTAAGCCATGAAGAACAAAAAGCTTTTGACCAATATCCTGTTTGCGGTGGTGGTGCTGGCCATAGCAGCGGTGCTGCTGGCCGTGCGCAGCCACAACGCCACCGGCGGAAAACTGACTGCCCAGCTGATTTACGGCGACGCGAACGCCGTGATGGACATTCCGCTGGAAAAGGACGAAACTTACAGTGTGGACACCGGTTATTATACGGTGCATATAGAGGTGAAGGACGGCAGAGCGCGGTTTATTGAATCGCCCTGCCCGGATCACATCTGCGAGGGCTTTGGCTGGCTGTCGGCGGAGGATCAGACCGCCACCTGTCTGCCTGCCCGCGCCGTGCTGACCATCGTTCCGGTGGGCTGAAAAAAGGAGTATTCTCATGTTGGACGAAAATGAGCATTCCCGCAAGGAGGACGGTCGTTCCCTGCATCGTCTTTTGCACAAGGCTGAGCAGCAGGACGCTACTGTGGTGGTGGACAGCGCCGCGTTTTTCTCGGAGCTGCCGCCGGAGCAGGCTGCGCCGCCCCGCCGCCCGCAGCAAAACACCCCCCGCAGCACTGTGCCCGGGGCAAATGGGGCGTACCAGCCCCCGAAACGAGGGAAGATCTTGCTGATCGTACAGGCAATTTTAAGCGTTCTGGCGCTGGTGCAGCTGTGGCGCACCCAGATGCTGCCGGTGCTGTATCTGGTGGTGCTGGCGGCGCTGCTGGTGCTGCTGTGGCTGCTGGTCAAGCGCTGTCAGGAGTACAAAACTGCAGGCACAGTGTCCCGGGCGTTCTCGGTGGTGCTGTGCGCCGCCATGGCGGTGGGCTGCGTGTGGGCGCAGCAGGGCCTCGACGCGCTGGGCAATATGACCAACGGCTTTTTGAGCAACGCCGAGGCCAATAAGATCACCAAAGAGCCTTTTGTGCTGTACCTGAGCGGTGTGGATACCCGCGGTGATCTGACGGAAAAAGCGCGCAGCGATGTGAATATCATTGCCGCAGTGAACCCCGTTACCAAGCAGGTGGTGCTGATCAACACCCCGCGCGATTATTATGTGGACCTTGCCGGAACAAACAGCAAGGATAAGCTGACCCACGCCGGGCTTTACGGTGTGCAGACCAGCATGGACACCCTCGGCAACCTGTACGGTGTGAACGTGGAGCACTATATCCGCATCAATTTTGCAGGGTTTATCGACATTGTTGATGCGCTGGGCGGTGTGGACGTGTATTCCGATCAGGCGTTCACCTCGGTGGGCAGCCCCGGTTACTACGATCCCACCACCTTTGTGGAGGGCTGGAACCATCTGGATGGCAAGGCTGCGCTGGCTTTTGCCCGCGAGCGCCACGCTTTCAAGACCGGCGATGTGCAGCGCGGCATCAACCAGATGAAGGTGATCGACGCCATGCTGAACAAGATCAAGTCCCCGGCGCTGCTGATGGGCTTTACCAAAATTCTGGACGCTGTTGCCGACAGCTTTGTCACCAGCCTTTCTACCAACCAGATCAGCGCGCTGGTGCGCATGCAGCTGAGCGATTTTGCAGAGTGGAATATTGAACGCTACACCGTTACTGGCACCTCCGGCAGCAGCACCAAGTGCTACTCTGCCAAGGGGCAGAAGCTCTATGTCATGAAACCGGACGAAGCCTCTGTGGCAAAGGCCAAAGAGATGATCGCGGCGGTGATGGGCGGCGAAGGCACGGTAAGTTCCACCACCCAGACCCCGGAAAAGACGGATGTGTACACCCCCACCACCGACCCCGATGCCGCTGTCTCGGTGCCCGAGACGCCCGCCGACAGCGTGATCGTGGAAGTACCGGCGGAAAGCGTGCCGGAGCAGGCTGCAGAGCAGCCCGCTGAGCAGCCGGCAGAGCAGCCCGCGGAAACGCCCGCCGAGCAGCCCGCTGCCACCGAGACGCCCCAGCCGGAAACGACTGCTCCCGCCGAGGGCGGCAGCACCGAGACGCCCGCCGTCAGCCTGCCCACGCAGGAGCAGGTGGAGCAGGCCGCAGGCTCGCTGTACAGCGCCGCCTCCACCGTGCTGGACGCCATCTTGGGCGCAAGCGGGAACTGAGCAACCCCTTTCCGTGAAAAGGCAACCCGGGAAAATCCGTAGATTTTCCCGGGTTGCAATTAAAAATGATTATTCCGCTGAAAATGCCCAAAGCGCACGCGGCGGGCATTTTCAATAGTCTTGCATGCAACAAAGAGGTCACTGCGCAAATCCTGTGCGGTGGCCTCTTTTTACGTTGCTGCAACAAAAAAACGCTGCCTGCAACCGCAGACAGCGCAAAAACACAAAAAGGGAAAACGAGATAGACCGTAAGCCGGGTTCTGTATTAAACGACGATCTGTCTAGGCCTGCCATTGCTGACAGGCTCGTGCCGCCTTCGGGACACGCGAGCAGCGCTGTACGTCCCATATAGGCGTTGCTTCCGGTAGGGTTTACAAAGCCGCATGGTCACCCATGCGCTGGTGAGCTCTTACCTCGCCGTTTCATCCTTACCGCATTGCTGCGGCGGTTTGTTTTCTGTTGCACTTTCCCTAAGGTCACCCTCGGCTGCCGTTAGCAGTTACCGTGCTCTGTGAGGCCCGGACTTTCCTCAGAGCGGTCAAAGCCGCCCCGCCGCCGTATGTTCCACTCGTTTTCCGTTCCTCATGATACCATAAAAAAGTAAGATTTGCAAGTGAAACGGATTTTTGTTATAATATCATTTGTATTTTTTGTGGATTTTGCAGGGGAGGGGCAGGCCATGCAGCTGTATTTTGCCGTGCCAGATACGGCTACCACCCACGAGGGGTGTTGGTGCGCAGCTTTCTGCGCCAGTGTGCCGTCTCTACCGACCTTGCCCGGGCGGTCAAGTTCCGGGGCGGCGGCTTTTTTGCGGACGGTGTGCCCGTGCTGGCAAACCGGCGCATCTTCCCCGGGCAGGTGCTCTCCTTTGCCCTGCCGCCGGAAGGGGACGGTGTGACCCCGCAGCCGGAGATCCCGGTCAAGGTGGTCTACGAGGATGCCTTTGCTGTGGTGCTGGAAAAGCCGCCGCAGCTGGCGGTGCACCCCACCCTGAACTACCCGGGGGGCACGCTGGCGAACGGTTACGCCGCGTGGGCATCTGCCCACGGCCACAGCCCGGTGTTCCGCCCGGTGAACCGCATTGATAAGGACACCAGCGGCCTTGTGCTGGCGGCGAAAAACGCCTACGCCGCACCGCTGCTGGCGGGCGGGGTGGAAAAGCTGTACTATGCCATTGCGCAGGGCGCGCTGCCGCCGGGGGAAGGGGTCATCGATGCACCCATCGGCCGCCGGGGCGACAGCATCATCGGGCGCTGCGTCACCCCCGAGGGCAAGCCCAGCCGCACGGAGTATACTATTATAAAGGAAGAAAACGGCCTTAGCCTTGCGGCCTGCGTGCCGGTGACCGGCCGCACCCACCAGATCCGGGTGCATTTTGCGTCTATTGGCCATCCGCTTGCCGGGGACGACCTTTACGGCGGCAGCCGGGAGCGCATTGGCCGGCAGGCGCTGCACTGCGCCCGGCAGAGCTTTGCGGTGCCTGTGTACACCCCACTGCCGGACGGCATCCGGGTGGAAATGCCCTTGCAGCTGCGCACGGTCACGGTGGAAAGCCCGCTGCCGCCGGATATGGAAGTGCTTTTTTCGTGAAAACTGCGTGAAAAAGTAGCCAAATTTTATGTAAGCGCTTGTTTCAAACCATGCAAAGTGTATAATAAAAAGGAGAGCATATTGTGTACAGGCCCTGTTGGCCTTTTGAACAGGGGAACGTACACCATCTAGCTGCTGCGTTCCGGGCCGAAAAAATGCCCTGCAGCGGCGCAGGAAGGAGAAAATCCCGTTGACTGAAGATAAAACAAAGGAGCAGCAGCCCGCTGCGCAGCCGGTACGGCAGACCCGCCGCCAAAAGCTGCGCTCGCTGTGGGCACAGCTCCAGTGCCGGGGTGTGCTGCGGCGGCACAGACTGCGCCGCAAGCGTCAGCACCGCCGGGAAACGCTGTGGCATAAGCTGCTGCACAACCCCGTAGCGCCCATGGTGGGCGAGACGCTGTACGCCATCGGCTTTTCCGCCGAGTATGCGGTCATCCGTACCGGGCGCCGTTTGCAGCACGGGCTGCAGCGTCTGCTGCAGATGGGCAGAGATCTGCTGAAAAATATTGCATCCATGGCCTTTCCCGGGCGGCGGCGCGGCTGCTGCGGGATCTGTTTGGCCCGGTGGTGCTTGCCCTGCGGGGCACCGGGGCGCTGCTGCGCCACGCACACCGGGTGCGCAAGCAAAAAGGCTTTGGCGCTGCGCTGCGCGCAAGCGGGCACTTCATTGCGGAGGGCATCGCCGATAACATCCGCCTTGTGCCCCGCATGGCCATGTATGTGCTGCCGGCGGCAGCACTGGCTGTTATGGTGACGGTGTTCCAGACCACCATCCGTCAGCCTTACGCTTTGCAGGTGCAGGTGGACGATAAAACTGTGGGCTATGTGGCCAACGAAGAGGTGTTCAACTCTGCGCTGGAGGCTGTGCAGCAGCGTATCAACTATTCCGGTACAGAGCAGGCGCGCTTTACCGTGGAGCCTACTTATTCCGTGACCATCGCCCATGACGTGATGGACGAAAATGACGTGGCTGACGCTATCCTCAAAACCTCCAGCGACCAGATCAGCGAGGGCACAGCCCTGTATCTGGACGGCGAGCTGACCGCCGTATGCGCGGACGGCACCGGTCTGCAACGATACATCAGCAGCCTGCTGGAACCCTACGAGAACCCGGACGACCCCAACACCACCGTGGGCTTCAACAAGGATGTCACGCTGGAAAACGGCATCTACTTCAACGAGAGCTTTCAGGAGGAAGCCGAGGTGGAGCAGCTGCTCTCCGGCGTGCAGCAGGCGGAAAAATCCTACACGGTGCAGAACGGCGATACCATCTGGTCCATTGCCCAGAAAAACGGCCTGACCGTGAAGGAACTGTGCGAAATGAACACCGGCTTTACCGCCAACGGCGAAAACGGCCTGACCCAGAACTCCAAGATCCTGCCCGGCGATGCACTGACCGTGGTGCGGGAGGAGGAAACGCTGGAGGTGCGCATCACCAAGGTGGAAAGCTGGGAGGAAGAGATCGCCTACACCACCGAGACCACCAAATCCAACGAGCTGAACTCCGGTACCAAGCGCGTTACCCAGAAGGGTGAGAACGGCATCCGCACCGTGACGGCACAGCGGGTGTACGATACAAACGGCAATCAGCTTTCCCAGCAGATCCTGAGCACTGTGGTGACCAAGGAGCCTGTGACTGAAAAAAAAAAGTTACGGTGGGCACCAAAAGGTGTCCTCCGGTGCATCCTATATCACCGGCAGAGGACAGTTTATCTGGCCGGTGCCCGGCTATCGGAACTGCTCCCGCTGGTACGGCGGCAGCCACAAGGGCGTAGATATCTGCGCCGCCGCCGGTACGCCTATCTATGCTTCGGCAGGCGGTACGGTGACCAAGGCCGGCTATAACCGCGCCGGTGCAGGCAACGGCTACGGCAACTCCATCATCATCAGCCACGGCAACGGCTACACCACCTTGTACGCCCACTGCCTGTCGCTGGTGGTGCACGCCGGTCAGTCGGTCAAGCAGGGGCAGCTCATCGGCTATGTGGGCAGCACCGGACGTTCCAGCGGCAACCACTGCCACTTCGAGATCCGGCGCAACGGCTCTTACATCGCACCGCAGAACGTGTTCAACCGCAGCAAATATCGGTAAATAGCAGCAAGGGCTTTTCCACAGGGGAAAGCCCCTCTGCTGTATCTTGAATAAAAAGGAGAGATCATCTATGTCTACCCCTCACATCAGCGCAGAAATGGGCGATTTCGCCAAGACAGTCCTTATGCCGGGTGACCCCCTGCGTGCCAAATTTATTGCCGACACCTTTTTGCAGGACGTCCGGCAGGTGACCGGCGTGCGCGGGATGCTGGGCTTTACCGGCACCTACGAAGGCCGTCCCATCAGCGTGATGGGCAGCGGTATGGGAATGCCCTCCATCGGCATCTACTCCTACGAGCTGTTCAGCTTCTACGGCGTGGAGAACATCATCCGCATCGGTTCTGCCGGCAGCTATACCGAGAAGGCCAAGCTGTTCGACACTGTGCTGGCTACCGGCGCTGTGAGCGAGAGCAACTACGCCCGGGTACAGAGCGGATTTACCGGCAATATCACCCTGCCCAGCGCAGCTTTGAATGAAAAGCTGCGTGCCTCCGCTGCAAAGCAGGGCATCCCCCTGATCGAGGGCAATGTCCACTCCTCGGATGTGTTCTACCGCCAGCCCTCGGACGCAAAGCCCACCTACTGGGAAAAGCTGCGGGACGAGGATGGCTGCCTGTGCGTGGAGATGGAAAGCTTTGCCCTGTTTGCCAACGCGCAGGTGCTGGGCAAAAACGCCGCCTGCCTGCTGACCATCTCGGACAGCTTCGTCTCGCCGGAGATCACCACCGCCGAGCAGCGCCAGAAGAGTTTTACCGATATGATGAAAGTCGCTCTGGGCGCAGAGTACTGATCGCATAATTTTCCAGCGCGGCTGCCGCCCCAAGGCACAGCCGCGCTGTTTTTGCCCATAAAAGGAGGAAACGGCATGACAAAATTGACCATGGAAGAAAAGCAGCAGCTGATCCGCATGGCACTGGCCGCGCGGGAAAAGGCCTATGTGCCTTACAGCGATTTTATGGTGGGCGCTGCGCTGCGCGCTGCGGACGGCCGCATCTTTACCGGCTGCAACGTGGAGAACGCCGCCTTTACCCCCACCAGCTGCGCCGAGCGCACCGCCCTGTTCAAGGCGGTGGCAGAGGGCGTGACCGCGTTTACCGACATCGCCGTGGTGGGCAGCCGCCGGGGCGAAGTGAACCGGCAGATCACCTCGCCCTGCGGGGTGTGCCGTCAGGCATTGTTCGAGTTTGGCGGGCCAGAGCTGAACGTCATTATGGCAAAGACCCCGGAGGATTTCATTGAGCGCAGCATGGATGAGCTGCTGCCCTTCGGCTTTGGCCCCTCCAACGTGGCGGGCAACAGCGCCGTGGAAGGGGAGTAAGTGTTCTTCTTTGAAAAACAGCGCAAGCAGGGGGATTTGGTGAATAAGCATTACTTTTTTATAAATTATACAAGGGATTTGTAAAGAATTTGTAATCGGAAATTGCTTGCATCTGTCACATCCACCCGCTATACTTTGAGCCAGCAAATGTGCCAGAGCGCACATTTCATTCTTTTGACGCATTTTTTTAAAATAAAAGGAGAGTTTCTTATGAAGATTTCTCGTCGTAACTTTCTGGCTGTGGCCGGTGCTGCTGCCGCTGCCGCTGCTCTGACCGCCTGCGGCGGTTCTTCCGCTTCTTCTACCAGCACTGCTTCTTCCGCAGCTGCCAGCTCTGCCGCCGCTTCCGGCGCAGCAGACGGCGCTGAGAAGATCGTCAAGGTCGCTCTGACCTGCGATACCGGCACGATCGATGATGAGAGCTTCAACCAGGCTTGCTGGGCTGCTGTTTCCAGCTACATGGGCAAAAACTGCCAGTACTATATCCCCGAATCTGATGCTTCCGATGAGGACCGTGAGACCATGATCCGTCTGGCTGTCAACGAGGGTGCTGACGTTATCGTCTGCGTGGGCTACCTGTACGGTGCCTCTCTGGCATGGGCTGCTGAGCAGTACCCCAACATCAAGTTCATCGCTATCGATGTGACTCAGGGCGATATCGGCACCGACAGCATCCCCGCAAACTGCTACTGCATCACCTTCAAGGAGGAGCAGGCAGGTTATCTGGCAGGCTACGCCGTTGTTAAGGACGGCTACACCAAGCTGGGCTTCCTGGGCGGCATGGCTGTGCCCGCCGTTATCCGTTACGGCTACGGCTATGTGCAGGGCGCTGACGCTGCAGCAAAGGAGCTGGGCACCAACATTGACATCAACTACTTCTACGGCGGCCAGTTCTACGGCGATGCCAACATCACCTCCCGTATGGAGGGCTGGTATGCCAACGGCACTCAGATCGTCTTTGCCTGCGGCGGCGGCATCTACACCTCCGCTGTCGAGGCTGCCCTGAAGAACAACGGCTACGTTGTGGGCGTTGACGTTGACCAGAACTACATCGGTGTCAACGGCGTGGCAGACGGCTCCTTCGCTTACAACCCCTTCATCACCTCTGCTATGAAGGGTCTGACCGAGTCTGTCAGCACCGCTTTGGGCGATATCGAGGCTGGCGAGTGGAGCAACATCGCTGCTACCAACGGCAACTTCGGTCTGGAGGACGGCGACTACGTTGGTCTGCCTACTGCTGATGACAGCTGGAACTTCAAGACCTTCACCAAGGACGAGTACGAGACCCTGAAGACCAAGATCGCTTCCGGCGAGCTCGTTGTGGACAACAGCTCCGACGACGCTACCAAGCCCACCGTCAGCGAGTTCACCAAGGTCAACTACATCCAGTAATCGCTATCCCGGAATTACTCCCGTAATAGGGGCGGGGTGCTCATGCAGGGGCACCCCGCCCTTTGTGTATGCCTGCGTGGGAGAATCAGGTTGGAAATCGTGCAGACCGTACAAAAGTAATACTTTTACTTGTGCTTTTTGACAAAAAATCAAAAAGCCGTGTGCAAACTGCAAAAAATCAGGTATAATGGTTTGTAGTATAGAAAAGGTGTCGTTACGGCACGAAAGGAGAGTGAGCAGATTGGCAGAGGATTATGTGATCGAGATGCTCCACATTACCAAGGAATTCCCCGGTATCAAGGCAAACGATGATATCACCCTGCAACTGCGCAAGGGCGAGGTACACGCCCTTCTGGGCGAGAACGGTGCAGGCAAAAGGACGCTGATGAGCGTCTTGTTCGGCCTTTATCAGCCGGAACAAGGCAAGATCCTCAAAAACGGCAAGGAGGTTGCCATCCGGAACCCCAACGACGCGAACGCACTGGGCATCGGCATGGTGCACCAGCACTTCAAGCTGGTGGAATGCTTCAGCGTGCTGGACAACATCATTCTGGGCGTGGAGCCCAACAAGATGGGCTTTTTGCAGAAGGCCGAGGCACGCAAAAAGGTGATGGCGCTGAGCGAAAAGTACGGTCTGCGGGTAGACCCGGACGCACTCATCAGCGATATCTCGGTGGGTATGCAGCAGCGCGTGGAGATCCTGAAGATGCTGTACCGCGACAACGAGATCCTGATCTTTGACGAGCCTACCGCTGTGCTGACCCCGCAGGAGATCGACGAGCTGATGGAGATCATGCGCGGGTTCAAAAAGGAGGGCAAGTCCATCCTGTTCATCACCCATAAGCTCAACGAGATCATGGCTGTGGCTGACCGCTGCACCGTGCTGCGCAAGGGCAAATATATGGGCACGGTGGATATCAAGGACACCACCAAGGAAGAGCTTTCCCGCCGCATGGTGGGCCGTGACGTGCAGCTGCAGGTGGAAAAGCAGCCCGCGCACCCCGGCGAGACCGTACTGGACGTGGAGAGTGTTACCATCCACAACGACCAGCGCAAGAAGGACTCCGTCAAGGACGTCACCTTCCAGGTCCATGCAGGCGAGATCGTCTGTCTGGCGGGCATCGAGGGCAACGGCCAGACCGAGTTCATCTACGGCCTGACCGGCCTGAGCAAGCTGTCAAGTGGCAAGCTTACGCTGGACGGCAAGGACATCACCCACGAGAGCATCCGCCAGCGCTCCAAGGACGGCATGGGTCACATCCCGGAGGACCGCCACAAGCACGGTCTTGTGCTGGATTTCAGTCTGGAAAACAACATCGTGCTGCAGCGCTACTGGCAGCCGGAGTTCCAGAAGGGCGGCTTTATCCGTGCCGATAAGGTGCGCGAGTACTCTGACAGACTGATCGAGCAGTACGATGTGCGCAGCGGTCAGGGCAGTCTGACCACCGTGCGTAGTATGTCCGGCGGCAACCAGCAGAAGGCCATCATTGCCCGCGAGATCGACCGCGACCCCAAGCTGCTGGTGGCAGTGCAGCCTACCCGTGGTCTGGACGTGGGTGCCATTGAGTACATCCACCGCCAGATCGTGGCCGAGCGCGACAAGGGCAAGGCCGTGCTGCTGGTCAGCTTGGAGCTGGACGAGGTGATGAACCTTTCTGACCGCATCCTGGTCATGTACGAGGGCGAGATCGTGGGCGAGTTTGACCCCAAGACCACCACCGTGCAGGAGCTGGGCCTGTATATGGCAGGTGCACGCAAGCAGGGAAAGGAGGAGCAGTAACACATGAACAAGAAAAAACTTTCCCGCAGCGGCAGCCTGCAAAGCTCTGTTACCAGCGTGCTGGCGGCTCTGCTGTGCATCCTCATCGGTTTGCTGGTGGGCTTTCTGGTGCTGGTAGCCATCAACCCCGCACACGCATGGGGCGATGGCTTTGTGCGCATCATGAAGGGCGGCTTCCATGACGCTCCCTACGGCGTCGGCAAGGAGCTGGCCAACGCAGCACCCCTCATCATGACCGGTCTGTCCGTGGCCTTCGCCTTCAAGACCGGCCTGTTCAACATCGGTGCTGCCGGTCAGTACACGCTGGGCGCTTACGGTGCGCTGTACTGCGCCATCATGCTCAAGCTGCCCTGGTTCGTCTGCCTGCTGGTAGCAGCAGTGCTGGGCGGCCTGTGGGGTGCGATCCCCGGCTTTTTCAAAGCCTACTTCAACATCAACGAGGTCATTACCTCCATTATGTTCAACTGGATCGGCCTGTATCTGGTGAATGAGCTCATCTACCAGAACGGCACCGGCCCCATGTACGATGTGCGCAACACCCGTACTTTGAACCTGAGCAAGAATGCCGATTTTGCCCAGTCCCTGATCCCGGACTTTGGCTTGAACAAGCTGTTCCAGACCAACAGCACCACCATTGCCATCTTTCTGGCGGCAGCAGTGGCAGTTCTGATCTGGGTGGTGCTGGACAAGACCACCTTCGGCTACGAGCTCAAGGCTGTTGGCCTGAACAAGAACGCCGCCCGTTACGCCGGTATCAACGAGAAGAAGAACATCATCCTCTCCATGGCCATTGCCGGTGCGCTGGCAGGCTTTGGCGCAGGTCTGTTCTATCTGTCCAACGTGTCCCAGTGGAACCCGCTGAACTCCACCAGCCTGCCGGGCATGGGCTTCAACGGCATCTCGGTGGCCCTGCTGGCAAGTTCCAACCCCATCGGTACCGCGTTCTCCGCGCTGTTCATCTCCCACATCTCGGTCGGCGGCTCCTTCCTGTCCACCAAGTTTTACCCCACTGAGATCTCGGATCTCATCAGCGGCATCATCATCTATCTGTGCGCATTCTCCATGCTGTTCCGCGGCAAGATCCAGAGCCTGCTGTTCCGGAATGCCGAAAAGACCAATGTGAACGCAGAGCCTGCGCCTGCCGCAGAAAAGACCAAAAAGGAGGGCAAGTAATATGCTGCTTCTGATCAAATATACCCTGCTGTACGGTATCGTGCTGATGCTGGTGGCACTGGGCGGTATGTTCAGCGAACATTCCGGCATCATCAACATTGCACTGGAGGGCATCATGGTCATCGGCGGTGTGGCCGGTGTGCTTACCCTGACCATGCTGCCTGCAAGCCTGTCGCCCTTCCTTGTGGTGCTGATCTCCATTCTGGTGGCAGCGCTGGCGGGCGTGATCTACAGCCTGCTGTTGGCCTTTGCCTCCATCAACCTGAAGGCGGACCAGACCATCGGCGGCACGGCACTGAACCTGCTGGCCACCGCCATTGCCGTGGTCATCTCCAAGTACTTCAGCGAGAGCGGCAGCGCCAAGCTGAACTATTCCAACAAGCCCTTCCTGTTCAGCATCGGCGGGCTGGAACTCAGCGTGTTCGTGCCGTTGGGGCTGATCTTGCTGGTGGTCAGCTACATCGTGCTGTATAAGACCCGCTTCGGCCTGCGTCTGCGTGCCTGCGGCGAGCATCCGCAGGCTGCGGACTCGGTGGGCATCAACGTTTACAAGATGCGCTACGCCGGTGTCATCCTTTCCGGTGCGCTGGGCGCCGTCGGCGGTCTGGCGTATATCGTGCCCCCGGTGCAGACCTGGAACTTTGAGGTGGGTGTGGCCGGTGCAGGCTTCCTGGCCCTGGCCGTTATGATCTTTGGCCAGTGGAAGCCCTTCAACATCTTTGGCGCTGCCATGTTCTTTGCCGTGTTCAAGAGCCTTGCCAACATTGCAGACTCTACCTTCCTTGCGCAGCTGCACTGGTCCAGCAACATCTATAATATGATGCCCTTTGTGGCCTCCATGGTCATTCTGGCCTTCACCTCCAAGAACAGCATGGCACCCAAGGCCGAGGGTATCCCCCTACGATAAGGGCTCCCGCTAAGCGTATTCGCTAAAAATCTGTAAAACGAAGGCATCCGCAGCCATCCATGTGCTGCGGATGCCTTTTTGTACGGGGCAGGGCATATTTTGTCCATATATTTGCCGGCAGAAAATGGCATTTTTACTTGTAAAATACAACAAGATGTGCTATCATTATAAAACGAATGTGTATCTATAGGAACCCGGTGTACATTTCTTGCACTGCGGAAAACAAGAAAGGTGAGTTTCGCTATTATGGACGAAAAAAGCAACTATGGGACAGTCGCTCCGGAGCACGGAGGACGAGGAGACCATTGATCTGATGGAACTGGCCCGCCTGCTGTGGGCGCATGCTGTGCAGATCGTGGCAGCAGCTGTTGCGGCAGCGCTGATCTGCCTGCTGGTGTGCGTGTTTGCGCTTACACCCAAGTATCAGGCTTCTATCAACATGATCGTGAATACCCGGCAGGATAACTCCTCCACCTATACCAGTGATAACTTCAACTCGGCTAAGAACCTGATCAGCACCTATGCGGTCATCATCAAGGGCAACACCGTGCTGAACGAGGTCATTGATGAGCTGGATCTGGACATGACCTACGCCGAGCTGTACGACATGGTGGATGTTGCCGATGTGGACGCTACCCAGATCATGAAGATCACGGTCACCGATACCGATGCAGAGCGCGCAGGCGAGATCGCCCAGACGATCTCCGACATCGTGCCCGGTGTGCTGGTGGAAAAGGTGGAAGCCGGTTCCTGCAAGGCGGTGAGCGATGTGATCATCGATCCCAACAAGGTGTTCCCTCAGACTACGAAGTACGTTGTGCTGGCCGGCCTGCTGGGTGCTGTGTTGGTGTGCGGCGTGCTGGTGCTGGCACACCTGCTGCACGATACCATTGTGGATGACGAAGATGTTCAGAAGAAGCTCGGCCTGCCCGTGCTGGGCCTGATCCCGGAGGTGTAAGACGATGTGGAATCTGTTTAACAAAAAGAACAAAACTGACGGCGAGCACCGCACCCTGCAGCTGATCACCGATAAGGGGATGCCCTTTGGCTATGTGGAGGCCTACAAGTCTCTGCGCACCAATCTGGACTTTATGGCGGGCTCCATGGACGTGCACACGCTGGTCATCACCAGTACCGTGCCGGAAGAGTCCAAGAGTAACGTGGCGGTCAATCTGGCGCTGACGCTGGCCGAAAGCGGCAAAAAGGTGGCTCTGGTGGACTGCAACCTGCGCAAGCCGGTGCTGCACCGCTACCTGAAGGCCGGTCACAACGTAAAGGGCGTTTCCAACGTGCTGTCCAACCAGTGCACGCTGGACGAGGCTTTGCAGGAGCTGAAGGAAATGAACCTGACCTTCCTGCCTGCCGGCACCCCGCCGCCGAACCCCTCCGAGATGCTGAGCCAGCCGCAGATGCAGGCTATGGTGGATACTCTGCGCCAGAAGTTCGATTTTGTCATCCTTGATGCACCCCCGGTGTCCGTGGTCACCGATGCAGCCGTCATCGGCCGCTATGTGGACGGCGCAATGTTCGTTGTGCGCTCGGACTACGCCCCCGCCGATGCGGTGCGCGGCGCAGTGAAAAAAGCTGCAGGATGCCGGCGTCCGGGTGCTGGGCAGCGTGCTGACCCGCTACGACATGAAGAAGGCACTCAAGGGCTCCAGCTACGCATACAGCTATGCCTACAATTACAACTATGCCTACGAAAAACAGAAGGCTGATGTTACTGAATAAGGAAGCACTGCTATGACCGATCTGCATTGTCACATTCTGCCCGGCATGGATGACGGCGCAAAGGATACAACAGTCTCGCTGGAGCTGCTGCGCAGGGAATACGAGGACGGTGTGCGCAATATTGCGTTCACCAGCCACTTCAACAGCGAGCGTACCACAGTGGAAGCCTTTACGGTAAAGCGGCAGGCTGCCTTTGAACAGCTGACCGCAGCGCTGGAGGGGCAGCCCATGCAGTTTGATTTCAAACTGGGGGCGGAGGTGTTCTTCTCGCCCGGCCTGTGCGAGCTGGATACCCGGGCACTGTGTATGGGGGACACCGCTTATCTGCTGCTGGAATTCCCCACCACCCACAAGCCGCATTTTATCCGGCAGACCCTGTACAATCTGCAGCAGCAGGGCATCGTGCCGCTGATCGCGCATATCGAGCGCTACCCCTATGTGCTGGAGGATCCCACCCTGCTGTACGACTGGGTAGCCGCCGGTGCCTATGCGCAGATCAACGCAGGAGCACTGCTGGAGCCTAAGCTCTGCAAAAAGTTGTGTAAGTTCATCCAGTGGGGATTGGTTCATGTCATCTCCACCGACACCCATTCCCCGGACAAGCGCCCGCCCCGCATGGCGCAGGGTGTGCAGCAGCTGGAAAAGCTGCTGGGCAGGGAAGCTGCTGCCCGCATCGTGCGCAACGGCGATGAACTGTTCCATGATCAGGAACTGGACGCGGCGACCCTGCATCAGCCCAAAAAGTTTTTGGGCATGTGGGTCTGATCCTAAAGTAAGGAGAAAACTGCCCGGGCAGAGAATTACTCTGCCCGGGCAGCGGATTTTGGTATGAAGAAAAATAAGGTCCTGAAAATCGTGTTGATCGTGCTGGGCGCGCTGGTGGCTCTGCTGGCAGCAGCTGTTCTTGGCGTGCTGTTCTACCTCCACAGTATGGCAGCCGGTATTCCTGAAACCCTGCCGGATGCCCCGGCGGACAGCACACAGGTCACCCTGACGGATGATGAGATCGATAAGCTGCTCAGCGGTGAGATCACGCTGGAGGAACTGGCAGATGAAGCCGCCGCGTCCGGCAGCGGGGAACAGGAGGCATCCGCCAGCGCTCCGCAGCAGGAGACAGGTGCGGTTTCCTCCCCGGCAGGTTCTTCTGCTTCTTCGGGGAGCGCTGCCTCCCGGACGGAGAGCAGCAGTACAGCGTCCTCCAGCAAGCAGGAGACTGCCGGTACAGCCAATTCCGGTACAGAAAAACCGGCGTCCTCCTCCGGCAAACAGGAGGCCGGCTACGAGGCCGAGGTCAAGGCACTGCTGCGGCAGCTGTACAGCGTCAAGGCACGCGCCGAGGCAGAGCTGAACAGCTGCATTGCCGGAGCAAAGGCAGAGTTCAAATCGCTGCCGGAGTCTCAGCAGACACAGGCGCGCAAGATATCCATCGTGCTGGCCAGAAGCGGCAGACTGTACGCGATGCAGGCCTCCTACGACAGGGAAGTGGGGAGCATCGTCAGCCAGATGCGCGCCATTCTGACCGCCAACGGCCAGAGCACCGCATTGGCAGATCAGGCGATGGCCTCCTATAAAGCACAGAAGAGCGCCATGTACGCACAGCTGACCGCAAAACTGTACTCCTGACCCGCAAAACGACCACGGACCATCCGCAGCACATCTCCCGGGCACTGACTGTGCCGGAAAGGGGCTGCGGATGGTTTTGTTTTGCCTTTTTGCTGTAATATGGAGAAAAATGCCAAGGACATGGAGGGATGACTCTGCGGCAGAGACGCTGCCTTTTACGCCGACAGGGGAGGGCGGATTGTACGCGCCAACGGAACAATCCCCCAAAAGGCCGGAAAAGTAGCACTTTTACCTACTAATATACAAGAAATTTGTATAAAGTATAAGATTTCACTCATGCTTTGCTATAATGAAGTGAATTTTTTTCATGTAAATTGACAAAAATCGTGGTTATCCTTATAATAGATAGAGTGTTTCTCGGGTATGGACGATGGTGTTTGTGCAACCGCAAGATGCCATCGTTTTATTATTCGCTTTTCTGTCCGCGTGCCAAGGACAGACGTCCGCTATGTGTGAGGCTGGCGGACTGCGGGAAAGTGTGGCTCGGCCTGAGAGCAAAAACAGTAATTCATTGATAGGATTGGAGTGGCATCAAACGATGGCAAAGTACATCATCAAGCGTGTCGCAATGGGTATCTTCAGTATCTTCATTGTGGCTACGGTTACCTTTTTTGTCATGAACCCATGGTCCCCGGTGGCCCGTTCGTGGCAGAAAAGTCCATCAGTGCCGCTGCTCAGCAGGCTCTGGCCGAAAAGTATGGCCTTGATAAGCCGCTGAGTGTGCAGTACGTCAACTACATGAAGAGCCTTTTGCACGGCGATCTGGGTCTGAGCCTGCGTCAGCGCGGACGTACCGTGAACCAGATCATTGCCAGCAAGCTGCCGGTGTCCTGCCGTCTGGCAGGCATTGCAGTGGTGGTGGCTCTGTGCGTGGGCATCCCGCTGGGCTGCATTTCCGCTTACAACCGCGGTAAGTGGCTGGATAACGTTATTATCGTGTTTGCAACCTGTGGCATCGCGATCCCCAGCTTTATTTCCAGTGTGCTGCTATTGTACCAGTTTGGTATGAAAATGAAGGTGCTGCCCACCGTTGGTCTGAACAGCGCAGCCGCCTATATCATGCCGGTCACTGCACTGGCCATCTATCCCTCGGCTTATATCACCCGTTTGATGCGCTCCAGCCTGCTGGACGTTATGGGTCAGGATTATATGCGCACTGCCCGCGCAAAGGGCGTGTCCCAGTTCATGATCCTGTTCAAGCACGCACTGCGCAACGCCATCCTGCCTGTCATCACCTACGTCGGCCCCATGCTGGCCAGCCTGATGACCGGTTCTTTCGTGGTGGAAAAAATCTTCTCCGTGCCCGGTCTGGGCCGCGACTTCGTGTCTGCAATCACCAACCGTGACTACACCATGATTATGGGCACCACCATCCTGCTGTCCAGCATGGTCATCATTGCAAACGTGGTCGTGGATATCCTTTATAAGATCATCGACCCGCGCATCAAGCTGCAGTAAGAGAAAGGAGCGATTTTCATGGAAAACATTAAAAAGAATCCGCTCAGCCTGCAGCTCAACGCGGAGGATTTTCTGCCCGCCAGCAATGAAGAAAAGCAGAGCCTGGTGGTCATGCGCGAAAGCGTCAACTTCTGGAAGGACGGTATCCGCCGCCTGAAGAAGAACAAGATCGCCATGGTCAGCTTTGTGTTCATCATTGCCATTGCCATCTTTGCCTACCTGCTGCCCGCCGTCTGGCCTTACAGCTACTCCGAGCAGATGAAGGGCAGCAACAACCTGAAGCCCTTTGAGTACTCTGCTTCCGAGCAGGCGCGTATCGACGCAGGCGAAAAGGTGTTCCCGCACATTCTGGGCACCGACCGTATGGGCCGTGACTTCGCTGTGCGTATCATGATGGGCACCCGCGTCAGCCTGTCCGTCGGTCTGATCGCCTCTGTGCTGGTGCTGATCATCGGCGCCACCTATGGTGCGGTTGCGGCTTTTGCCGGCGGCTGGGTGGACAATATCATGATGCGTATTACAGATATCCTGTACACCATCCCCGATATTCTGCTGATCATCCTGCTGGGCATGGCTCTGAAAGATCCGCTGGATGCACTGGCTACCAAGCCTGGCTTCAAGTGGATGCAGACCTTGGGCCCCAACATGATCTCCATCTTCATCATCTTTGCTCTGTTGTACTGGGTCGGCATGGCGCGTATCGTCCGCAGCCAGATCCTGATCCTGAAGGAGAGCGAGTACGTTACCGCTGCCCGCGCACTGGGCGCATCCAGCGGTCGTATCATCAAAAAGCATCTGCTCACCAACTGCATCGGCACCCTGATCGTTACCACCACCCTGCAGATCCCGGCCTCCATCTTCACCGAGAGCTACCTGAGCTTCATCGGTCTGGGCGTTGCAGCACCGCTGCCTTCTCTGGGTTCTCTGGCTACCGATGCCGTCAAGGGCATGAACACCTACCCCCATCTGCTGATCGCCCCCGCACTGATGATCAGCGTGATGATCCTTGTGTTCAACCTGTTCGGCGATGGCCTGCGCGATGCCTTTGACCCGAAGCTGAAGAATTGATGAGGTGAACAGAAATGAGCGAGAAAATTCTTGATATCAAAGATGAACGCCTTTCTTTCTTCACCCCTGCGGGCGAAGTAAAGGCACTGAACGGCGTTTCCTTTACCATGAATCAGGGCGATGTTCTGGGCGTTGTGGGTGAGTCCGGCTCCGGTAAGTCGGTCACCGCTTACTCCGTTATGGGTCTGACCGCTTCCCCCGGCAAGCTGGTGGGCGGCAAGGTGTGGTTCAACGGCCACGAGATCGAGAACATGAAGGAGAAGGACTTCCGCAAGATCCGCGGCAACGAGGTCTCCATCATCTTTCAGGACCCCATGACCAGCCTGAACCCGGTGTACACCATCGGCAACCAGATCGTGGAGGTCATCCGCCTGCACACCGATAAGAACAAGGCCGATGCATGGGCACGTGCCAAGGAGCTGCTGGAGCTGGTTGGCATCAATGAGCCCGAGAAGCGTCTGAAGCAGTACCCCCACGAGCTGTCCGGCGGTATGCGCCAGCGCGTGATGATCGCCATTGCACTGGCCTGTCAGCCACAGATCCTGATCGCAGATGAGCCTACAACGGCTCTGGATGTGACCATTCAGGCACAGATCCTTGAGCTGATGCAGGATCTGCGCAAGAAGCTGGGCATGAGCATCATCATGATCACCCACGATCTGGGCGTTGTGGCTTCCATGTGCGAGAAGATCGCCGTCATGTACGCCGGCCACATCGTGGAGTACGGCACCACCGACGAGATCTTCTATCAGCCGGGTCACGAGTACACCAAGGGCCTGATCAACTCCATCCCCAAGCTGAACACCGCAGAGCACGAGCGCCTTGTGCCCATCGAGGGCACCCCTGTGGACCTGCTGAATCCGCCGGCAGGCTGCCCCTTTGCGCCCCGTTGCAAGAACTGCATGAAGATCTGTCTGAGCAAGATGCCCCCGCGCACCGAGCTCAGCGATACCCACTATACCTACTGCTGGCTGCAGCAGAAGGCTGCATTTGAGAAAGGGGAAAAGGCAGAATGAGTGAACATAAGACGCTGGTTGAAGTCCAGCACCTGCAGCAGTATTTCCCCGCCGGCGGTGTGGGCAAGAACCGCAAGTACGTTCAGGCTGTGGATGACGTAAGCTTTGCCATCCGCAAGGGCGAGACCCTTGGTCTGGTAGGCGAGTCCGGTTGTGGCAAGACCACCACCGGCCGCACCCTGATGCGCCTGTACGAGCCCACCGGCGGTAAGATCTACTATGACGGCAACCTGCTGTTCGATAAGGACAATAAGATCGCAGTGGATATGCTGCCCTACCGCCGCCGTATGCAGATCGTTTTTCAGGATCCCTACGCAAGTCTGGATCCCCGCATGACCATTGGCGACATCGTGGGTGAGGGCATTGATATCCATCATCTGGCTGAGAACGAAAAGGACCGCCACGATAAGATCATCGCTCTGCTGGAGCGCGTTGGTCTGAACAGCGAGCACGCAAACCGCTACTGCCACGAGTTCTCCGGCGGTCAGCGTCAGCGCGTGGGCATTGCCCGTGCACTGGCAGTGAACCCCGAGTTCATCGTTTGTGACGAGCCTGTCTCTGCACTGGACGTTTCCATTCAGGCACAGGTCGTCAATATGTTCGAGGATCTGCAGCAGGAGATGGGTCTGACCTACCTGTTCATCGCCCATGACCTGAGCGTTGTGAAGCACATCTCCAACCGCATCGGCGTGATGTATCTGGGCAAGATGGTGGAACTGGCCGACAGCTACGAGCTGATCACCCACAGCATCCACCCCTACACCCGCAGCCTGATCTCCGCAATTCCGGTGGCAGACCCCATTACGGCTCGCCAGTCCAAGCGTATCGTGCTGCAGGGCGATGTGCCCAGCCCCTGAACCCGCCGTCCGGCTGCCGTTTCCGCACCCGCTGCCCCTATGCAGACGAGCAGTGCGCCAACGAGGTGCCCGAGTTCAAGGAGGTCTCCACCGGCCACTGGGCAGCCTGCCATCACCTTGACCGCGTGAAGTGAGAACACTTCACACCGGTAAAAAGTGAAAGCAATTCAACTTAGTGCTGAAATGTTGTCACAAAATGGTTACAGTCCAAGTTTTGGGCTTGTAACCGGTATGAGAACGCATTATAATCATTCGTGTTCCTCCGGTGTACATTTGCACCGGATCGAATATAGAGGCGGCTGGGGAACCTGGCACACTCAAATTTGATATAAGGGAAGGATATTATTATGAAACGCATTTCTCGTCGTAATTTCCTCAAGGTTGCAGGCGTGGGTGCCGCTGCTCTGGGTCTGGCAGCCTGTGGCGGCAGCAAGTCCGGTTCTACCGCAACCTCCGGCACTGCTTCCTCCGCTGCTGGTTCTTCTACCGGCAGTGTCAACACCGCTGGCTTTACCGTCCAGTACGGCCCCAACCCCGAGACTCTGGATCCCTCTTTGAACAGCGCTATTGATGCCTCCAACACCATCATCACCATCTTCGAGCCCCTGCTGATCATCAACGAGAACAACGAAGTTATTGGTGGTCAGGCTGAGAGCTGGACTACCAGTGAGGACGGCCTGACCTGGACCTTCACCATGCGTGACGGTCTGAAGTGGAGCGATGGCACCGACCTGACCGCTAAGGACTTTGAGTACACCTTCAAGCGTATGGTCAACCCCGACACCGCTGCTCCCTACGCAGAGACCTGCCTTAGGGCATGATCGATGGTTTTGACGCAGCACAGGCCGGTGATACCGATGCTCTGAACGTCAAGGCAAGCGACGATGGCAAGACCCTGACCATCGTGCTGTCCTACCCCTGCTCCTACTTCGACAAGATGGCTGCTTTCGCAGCTATGAGCCCTGTGCAGCAGGCTACCGTTGAGGCCAACGGTGATGCATGGTGCACCTCCGCTGAGACCTTCGTCTCCAACGGTCCCTACATGATCACCGAGTGGACTCCTCCGAGCGTATCGTTCTGTCCAAGAACCCCAACTACGTTGGCGGCTGGGATAGCTCTAAGATCGTTTCCGATAGCATCACCCTGCTGCTGCTGGAGGACTCTTCCGCTTCCTACGCTGCTTACAACAGCGGCGAGGCTGTCCTGATCAAGGACGTGCCCACCGACGAGATCCCCGGCCTGACCAAGGCAGAGGACGGCGGCGACTTCTATGTTGACACCATTCTGGGCACCTACTACGTCAGCATGAACCTGCAGCACGATGCCTTCAGGGATGCCAAGGTCCGCAAGGCTCTGGCTCTGGCTATCGACCGCGACTACGTTGCCAACACCATCATGCAGGGCACCTACTCTGCTGCTTCCAACATTGTCGGCCCTGGCATCGTGGACGAGAACGGTTACTTCTACGACAACGCAAACGGCGGCTCTCCCTACATTGCTGATGACTACGAGGCAAATCTGGCCGAGGCTAAGAAGCTGCTGGAAGAGGCTGGCTACCCCAATGGCGAGGGCTACCCCACCATCGAGTACAGCACCAACGATTCCGGCTACAATGTGCCTCTGGCAGAGTACCTGCAGCAGGCTTGGGGTGATCTGGGCATTACCCTGACCATCAGCAAGATGGAGTGGTCTGCCTTCACCGCTGCTCGTCGTGCAGGCGAGTACGATGTTGCCCGTAACGGCTGGGTCATGGACTACAACGATCCTTCCAACATGATCGAGCTGTTCTGCACCGACAACGGCAACAACGATGGTAAGTACTCCAATGCTGACTTTGATGCTGCTGTTGAGGCTTCCAAGGTTGCTGATGTCGCCGAGCACTTTGCACAGCTGCACAAGGCTGAGGACATCCTGATGGAGGATATGGGCTGCATCCCCGTTGCTTACAACAACGACTTCTGGCTGCAGAGCTCTTCTCTGAAGGGCACTTGGCACAGCCCCTACGGCTACTGGTACCTCCAGTACGGCTACATCGAGGAGTGATTTCCTCCCTGTGCTGTGCAGCGTAAGCTGAACCGTAAACCCTAAGCACCAAGCACCCCGCTGACCGGAAACGGTTGGCGGGGTGCTTTTTTACTGTTATCCTGCAAAAAGACGAGTGCTCGGTTTTGCCGATGCACTCGTCTTTTATGTAAACCATGCTGAAATAACGATGTCTTGCTTACACCGCAGCCATGGCGGCCAGAACGCTCTGCCAACTCTTGCTGCGTGCGGCAGGTACCGGCGCGGGGTGGGTGCGCCGTGTAGCAGGGGCACTATGACCTGTTGCAGAGGATACCGTCAGGGCAGGGGAGGAGCAGAAGAACACAGCGGTGTCCTTTGCCAGCCACTGCGCAGCCAGTGCGGCGGCCTGCGGGTCAGACTGCAACGCGCGACGCTCGTTCCCGGCCAGAAAATCAGCCAGCCAGTACAAAATTGCGGCCAGCGGCAGGCAGGGGGAAGCGTCCTGACTCCAATAACTCCAGCGTGCGCCGCGGCCGAGGTGGCTTTCGACTGTGATCTGTGCACCGGTGCGGGCATTCTGCGGGATGATACCAACATAGTTCGTGCCGGCGCGCTGCCCCAGTTCCTCCACAAGGCGCTGGGTGCGGGCGGCATCCAGCCGATCCTCCCGGCAGTAGGCGCGGAAGTCGGTCTGGCTGAGCAGGCTGTCGGCACTGGACGGAAAACGCCCGGTCAGCTGCCCATCGGCATTGTGGCACAGCTGCCAGCCCTTGCGGAACAGCTGAAAATTCAGGCAGCGCCGTCCCATGGTGGAGTAGCACACAAGGGCGCTCTGCTCCCCGGGCAGCTGTTTTACTTCAAGATAGGCATCGTTGCCGCAGGTGTCCTGCAAACGGATGGTGAGCAGCAGCTGTGCACCGGCGTGTAGGGTGGACATGGCGTTGTGCATGGCGTCAAAATAACGGGAAGCGTCCATGATTGATCTCCTTCCTAAAAAGCAAACAGCGAAACGTTGTAAAATTACCAGCCGGGTGATCGGGCCGACAGGCTGTATAAAACTTCTCTGAACGTAGTATAGCATACTTTTGAGGAGAAAACAACTGCAAGTTTCTTCAAAACGACAAAATTTTTGCAAAAGCTTATGGCATAGAGCAACAGAAGTTCAAAACATGGTTGTGCTTTATGATAAGCGGTTGTGAAAAATGACCCCTGCGGGAGATGCCGGCTAAGGCAGGAGTTGCTCCCACAGGGGTCATTTTATATTTCTTCAATCGCCAAGCTCCCGGATCTCGTTCTGGATCAGCCGTCCGGCTGCGCGGGCAAGCTGATCCATGCCGCGGATGCGCGCCATATTTTTGCCGTAGATCTGCGTGGCGGCACCGGCGCTGCTGTCCTCGCCCATAAAAACGGCAGACACCCGCACCCCCTGCCGCTGCAAGGTGCGCACCTGCGCGGCGGTATCGGTAACACCGGCGGCGTCCTCGTAGGCGCAGCCCAGCGGGTTCTCTGCTGTGGGCGGAATGCGGCGGCTGTCGTTGGGGCTGGCATCGGTCAGCAGGATCATCAGATGACGCGGGGCGGGGCCGGGGGCATACCGGATCAGATCGCCCGCAGCTCGCAGCGCCAGACCGTCCCGGTTCCAGCCTGAGGCGAAGTACCGGAAGATGTTCAGCCGGTTCTTGTCCGCAAAGCCTTTCAGCACCCGCAGTACCGTGTAGCCCCGCAGGCTGCTAAAGGCACTTACTCGCACCGGAATACCGCAGTTGGCCAAGCTTTCGGCCAGAATGACACCCTGCGCCGCGATCACCTCCTGACAGTGCAGGCGGGAGGCGGAGGCGTCCAGCAGCAGGTCCACCGTAAAGGCGGGGCAGTTTTCCTCCTCCGGGCACAAAAACACCCTGTTATCGTTCAGGTAAGGGGCGCGCCACACCCGCCCAGCGCACAGGTTGCCGCTGCGTGCCACCCGCTGGTCGGGCTGCTGATGCACCAGAATACAGTTGCGGATCTGCTCGGTAAGGCGCAGTACAACACTTCGATGTAGTTCCTGATTTTTTGCATAGTAGGCGCGGTTGCGTTCGGCCTGCAATTCGGCTTGCTGCGCCAGCTGCCGCGCTTCCGGGGTGGGTGCCTGCGCCGGGCTGGGTACACCGGCGCTGAACCACAAATGACAGCCCAGATGCACCCCAGTGCACAGTTCCTGCTCGGCCTTGCGCAGCTGCTCCGGCGGGTAGAAGCAGCGCCCGAAGCAGCTTTCAATGTAGGCGCGGTCCTGCGCGGCGCGCTGCTTCAGGGTGATGTTTGCCCGGCGCTTGTCCACCGCCAGCCCGCTGCCTGTGGCATCCACCGCGCCGGAATGTTCCACCGTCACCCGGTCGGTTTTGATCATCTGGGTGGGCATGGTTTTGGTGGCAAGCTTTGCCCAGAAGCCTTGCAGCCGCAGATGCAGCGCGGGCTTCTGACGTACCTTGCCATCAAACAGGGCGAACTTTGCAAACAGCGCCAGCAGGTCGTTTTTGAGCTGTGCTGGTTCCGGTACGGCCTCCGGCTCCAGCGCAGCGGCAAGGCTGCTCTCGTAAGGGGTCATGACCGGGGCGGTGCGTCCCAGCACCTTGCGCCAGCGCGCAGCCTGCATGGTGTACACCAGCTGGTTTTTCGCCATCCACTCCTGCCGCGAAAGCTTGTACTGGATGGCAAAAAGTAATCCGCGTGGGCAAACCGCAGCGCCTCCAGCACCGGGCGGCGGGGCAGCTCCAGCCGGTATGCGGCGTTCTCTAAGTACAGCCACACCATATCGTCCAGCATAGGCTGGCGTGTGTCACCATCCCAAGCAGAAAAAATGTCCCGGATCAGCGTGTCACCGTAGTATTTGTGCACCAGCCCTACGATGCAGTTCATGTAAAAATCAATAGTGCCGTCCGTGTTGCGGGCCAGAAACAGCGGCTCAAAGCCGTAGGCTCCGGCAGCGGCCCAGACCTGATTGGCCGCGCGCCGCTCCTGCGCGGTGTAGCTTTGGGCGTCCATCAGGCAAACAGCTTTCCGGCATCCAGCTTGGCCGGGATGCGCGCGGCGATCACGTCCCGGATCAGCCCCTGCTCGTAGGAGTCAAAGGCCTTGTTAGTGATGCCCATATCCAGCGCCGCCCCGGCCGGGATGCCCCTGCGAATCAGCCGCAGTGCGTCCAGCATACCGCGCAGATCCAGCGCTTTGGTGGAAATCTCGGCACTGTCGCACTTTTTCTGCAGGTCCAGAAACAGCAGTGCAAACTGGTGCACATATTTTGCCGAAAGATCCGGGAACTGCGCCCGCAGCAGCTTTTCCAGATTATCTTGGGTGATGGTGGGCATCTGCACCACTGCAAAGCGGGAGGTCAGTGCCTCGTTCAGCTCCCGAGTGCCCGCGTAGCCGTAGTTCATGGTGGCGATAAAACGGGTCTCCTCGGCCAGCGGGATGCGCTCGTAACCGGGTACGTCGATGGCGCGGCGGAAGTCCAGCACCGCGTGCAGCACCGCCAGCGCCTCGTTTTTGGCCATGTTGATCTCGTCCAGCACGCCAAAGCCGCCGCACTGTGCGCAGCGGTACACCGGCCCGGGACGGAACACTACCTGCCCGCCCGAAAAGGTATCCATGCCGATGAGGGAGGCGGCGTCCATGTTTACATGAAAGGAGATGTCCCACGCGGGGCGGCCAAAGGCGGCGGCAAGGTTTTCTGCCAGCACGTTTTTGCCGGTGGCTTTGCCGCCGGCAAGCAGCAGGTTTTCGCCGCAGAGGATGGCCGCCAGCGCCTGCTCCCACACCTCTTTGCCGTAGTAGGTAAAGGCAGGGGCAGGGATGCGCGGGCGCAGCGCCTCGCTGAGCGGATGGGCGGCGCGGTATTCCTGCACCGCCGTAAGCAGGGCGGGGTCCACCCCTTCCTGCCGTAAGGTATCCAGAATATCCGACATTTGTACAAACACCTCGATCTTGTGACCGGGCGGGATGAACTGCCCGGTTTTCAGCCTTATCATAGCACAATCGCGGCCATTTGTGTAGGGGGCGTGCGGGGCAAAAACACAAAAAGGGGCAGCCCCAAATGGGGCTGCCCCTCTTCACATGAAAAAGAAAAAACGCTTAGAGTATGCCGGAGAACTGCGCTTTATCAGGCGTTCTCCAGACCGGCCATCTGCTTGACAGCCTTCATGGCGAAGGTCAGGGTGCGGCCCATAGCCACACCGGCCATCAGGCAGGGGTAGTTGTTGGCAAAGAAGCTGCCGGACATATCACCGGTGATGTACAGACCCTCCATGGGCTGGTTGTTGGTGTCCAGAGCCTGACCCTTTTCGTTGATGGCAATGCCCTGCTCGGTGGTCAGCAGAGAGGCACCCAGCCAGCAGCCGTAGAAGGGCGCAGTGCGGATGGCGCTCAGACGGTAAGCGGGCTTGCCGAAATCCTCGTCGTTCTGCTTGTCGTACAGCTCATTGTAACGTTCCACGGTAGCAAGGAAGGTATCCTTGGCAGCACCGGTAAAGCCCATCTTGTCGGCCAGCTCGTCCAGCGTATCGCACTTGAACAGTGCACCGGCCTCGATAGCCTCGTCCATCTTGCCCTGAATGTACTTCTCGCCGCCGTTACGGGTCTGGGCAGAGCAGCCGATGGTGTGGAAGCGCTTTGCATCCTCCAGAATGTTAGCATCGCAGATCTGTGCGTAGACGCGGCCCGGCTGGTGGGCGGCAGCGTAGACGATATCGTTATAGGGGCAGCTCTCGTTGGCAAAACGCTCGCCGTTGCGGTTTACCTTCAGGAAGGGCTGGGTACCGGGGTTGTACTGGCGGATCTTACCGGGGAAAGCCTTGCCGCCAAAGGCGGAGTCGCTGTCCACATAACCGGCATCCACACCGGGGGCTACGATGCCGCGGTCAAACAGCATGGGAGCGGCTTCCTTGTCCAGATTAGCACCTGCCCACACTGCGGCGCGGATGCCGTAGCCCTTGTCGGCGGGGGAGTAGGAGCAGGCAGTGGTCACGCTGGTGCCCAGCGGGTCCAGCTGCTCCATCATGTAGGGGTTGCCGGGGAAGCCGCCGCAGGCCAGCAGCACGCCCTGATTGGCGTTGTAACGGATGAAGTGGTCATCCTCGGTGCTCTGGGCGATGACGCCGGTAATGCGGCCATCGCTGTTCTTTTCCAGCTTGGCAAGGCTGGTCTTGAAGTCTACATCGTAGCCCAGCTCCTGAATGTACTGCAGCAGCAGCTCGTTGCGGGGCAGACCGGATGCGCTCTCGCTGGCCATGTAGTTGTGCTCCTGCACAGGGTAGAGGTAGTCGGTGTTGTGCTCGGCATTCTCTGCGGGCCATGCAGCCTCGCTGCCGGAGGTGAAATCGCACACCCAGCCGTACTTATCCTCCAGAATGCTGCGCATGAAGTCGTGCATAGCGGCAGACTCGTTGATCCAGGTCTTGACAACGCGCTGGTCGCACTTGCCGGAGGCATAGCGGGAGATCTCGCTCAGCAGCTTTGCCTTATCGGTGGCGGGTTCGCCAGCCTCCTTAGCGGCAGCAGAATCAACAGCGCCGTACCAGTGACGGGTGTCCTGCACGTTGGCGTTCTGCTCGATAACACGGAAGTTCAGGCCGTTGGCAGCCGCATAGGCGGCAGCGAACATACCGCCGTTGCCAGCGCCCACGATCAGGATGTCGGTGTCCACGGTCTCAGTGATGGCGGCCTCGTCGATGTCAGGCTCTTTGCCCAGCCAGTCGTTCTCATCGCCGGTGGGCAGCTGCACGCTGGAGACCACGGCCTCGCCCTTTGCCTGTGCGTAGCAGCTCTTGGCAGCCTTCATCACGGCGTTAGAGGTGATGGTAGAGCCGGAAACACCGTCGATCTCGGCAGAACCGGCAGAAAGCAGCTGCTCACGCAGCTCATCGGCAGCGGCAGCGCCGAAGGAAGCGGTCTCGCCGGAGGTATCCACCACCACGTCGGTGACAGCACTGTCGGAGAAGGTCATAGTGACCTTGACGGTGGAGGAAATACCCTCGGCAGTGCCCTCGTAGGTGCCGGGGATGTACTGACCGGCAGCACCGGAAGTGGAGGCAGAACCGGAAGCGGCATTGCAGGCAGCCAGAGCACCGGCGGTCACACCGCTCATGGCGGCGGCAGCGGCGATCTTGATAAAGCCCTTACGGGAAATCTTGTTCATAGGTACGCTCTCTTTCTTTTTGTTCTTCTTTGTGTTCCTTCTTATCGTGCAGCAAAGTAAAAGGCACTTTGCGGAATCCTTAACAATTGTAGCGTAGAAGGGTGCTGTTTACAATTCATATTTTTTATATTATAATTTAGGCCAACCTAATGTATTGCGGGAGGGAGAAAAGCATGAACGAGAGCGCACTGGAAGGCTTTGTAAAGATCGTGGAACTGAACAGCTTTTCTGCGGCGGCAGAGGCACTGTATCTTTCCCAGTCGGCACTTTCGCAGCAGATCCGCACGCTGGAAGGGCAATTGCAGTTTGAGTTGTTCCAGCATGTGCCGCGCCGGGTGGTGCTGACCCCGGCAGGCCGGGACTTTTACCCCAAGGCAAAGCAGCTGACGGCCTTGTATCAGGAGGCGGTGCGCCATGCCCGCGCGGTGCAACAGCAGGAAAAACCGCCGGAACGGCATCTGGTGATTGCAGGCTGCCATGAGGCAATGCGGATGTTCGCATACGACTTGTTTTCCCTGACAAGTGACTTGTGCCTGCAGTATACCTCCATTCTGGGGTGGTGTGCCAACCGCAGCGAGGTCTGGCGCAGCCTGAAAAAAGGGGAGATGGATCTTTCCTTCCAGCTGGAAAGTGCAGAGTTCTACGCGCAGGGGCTTACCTTTGTGCCGCTGTTCTATATGCCAGAACTTTGCATCCCCATCCACCCGCCCGCTGATATGCCGGTGGGCAGATTGACCTTGGAACAGGCATTGCAATATCGCTGGCTACCCATCAAGGAGATGTACCAGACTGTCTACGAAACAAGCCTGCTGCAGGAGGGAATGGACCGAGGGGTGGAGTTTACGCCGGTGGGCGGTATCCGCAGTGCGGCCTACGGCGACCCAGCACTCAAGATGGTCCCGGCGGTCTATTACCGCAGGCCGGACCTCAGTTTTGTGCGGGTACTGGACTGGGGCAGGGGACACCGCTTCGGCGTTGTGCTGGGGCAAAAGCGCGAGGATCCGGTAGTGATGGCCTATGTCCGCGCCTTGCAGCAACAGCTGCCGTCCCTCTCGGAAAAGCTGTTCGGCCTGAAGCTGGAACCGGTGGAGGAATCATAAAGAAAAGACGAAAACCCTCTCAGGCACCGACAGATGTAGAAAAGCTCCCCCCTCTCGGGGGGAGCTGGCATCGCGCAGCGATGACTGAGAGGGTAAAAAAAGAGCACCTATTGCCCTAAAAAGGCGACAGGTGCTCTTTTTGCAATTATATTGTGACGACAGGTGCTTTACTCCACCACGTCCTCGAACTGGCTGTTGTACAGATCGGCGTAGAAGCCGCCTGCTTCGATCAGCTGGTCGTGGGTGCCCTGCTCCACAATGTCGCCGTCCCGCATCACAAGAATGAGGTCGGCATCGCGGATGGTGGAAAGGCGGTGGGCGATGACAAAGCTGGTGCGCCCCTCCATCAGGCGGTCCATGGCGGTCTGGATGCGCTGCTCGGTGCGGGTATCCACGCTGCTGGTGGCCTCGTCCAGAATCAGGATGCGGTTATCTGCCAGAATGGTGCGGGCGATGGTGAGCAGTTGCTTTTGTCCCTGACTGACGTTGGAGGCGTCCTCGTTCAGCTCCATCTGGTAGCCGCCGGGCAGGGTGCGGATAAAGTGGTCGGCGTTGGCTGCCTTTGCGGCGGCGATAACCTCTTCATCGGTGGCGTCCAGCCGGCCGTAGCGGATGTTCTCCATGATGGTGCCCTTGAACAGCCATGTGTCCTGCAGCACCATGCCAAAGCCCTCGCGCAGGGCGCTGCGGTCACATTCCCGCACATTGTGGCCGTTCAGGGTGATAGAACCGGCATCCACATCGTAAAAACGCATCAGCAGCTTGACCATGGTGGTCTTGCCCGCACCGGTGGGGCCTACGATGGCTACCTTCTGGCCGGCCGGGCTGCACCGTGCAGCTGAAGTCGTGGATAACAGTCTTGTCCGGGGTGTAGCCGAAGCGCACATGGTCAAAGGTGACCTGTCCGTCAATGTCGGCGGGGTCGGCGCGGCGGGCAGGGTCGGCCAACTGCGCCTCCTCCGGCTCATTCAAAAACTCGAACACCCGCTCGGCGGCAGCGGCCATGCTCTGCAGCATATTGGATACCTGCGAAAGCTGCTGGATGGGCTGGGTAAAGTTTTTGACATACTGGATAAAAGCCTGAATATCGCCAATGGTGATAACGCCGTTTGCAGCAAAAATGCTGCCCACGATGGCCACTGCCACATAGCCCAGGTTGCCCACAAAGTTCATGATGGGCATCATAAGGCCCGAGAGGAACTGGCTCTTCCATGCGGATTCGTACAGCTTATCGTTGGCGGCGTTGAAGTCTGCCAGTACCACGGCCTCCCGGTTGAAGGCCTTGACCACGTTGTGGCCGGCGTAGACCTCCTCGACCTGACCGTTGACCACGCCCAGCGTGGCCTGCTGTGCCTTGAAGTACTTCTGGCTGAACTTGACCACCACCAGCACCAGCGCCAGCGATACCGGTAAGATCAGCAGGGCAATCAGGGTCATGCGGGGACTGATGGAGAGCATCATCACCAGCACACCGATCATGGTGGTCACGCTGGTGATCAGCTGGGTGATGCTCTGGTTCAGGCTCTGGCCCAGTGTGTCCACATCGTTGGTGATGCGGGAGAGCACCTCGCCCACGGTGCGCTTTTCAAAGTACGCCAGCGGCAGGCGGTTGATCTTTTCACTGATCTGGCGGCGGAAGTCGTAGCAGACCTTCTGAGAAAGGCCGGTCATCAGCCAGCCCTGAATAAAGCTGAAAGCGCTGCTCAGCAGGTACATCCCCAGCAAAAACAGCAGGATGCGGCCGATATACACAAAATCAATGCTGCCGGTGCCGCGCAGCCGGGCGATCCAGCCGGTGGCAAGGGCGGTGGTGGCTTTTGCCAGCACCTTAGGGCCTGCAATGTTGAAGATGGTAGAAAGAATTGCAAACAACATGGCTGCCGCAAGGGGCAGCTTATAGTGGCTCATAGTGCGGATGAGCTGCCGCAGCGTGCCTTTAAAGTTTTTGGCGCGCTCGGTGGTGGGACGTCCGGGTCTGGGCATATCACTCACCCTCCTTTTCTGTATTCAGGGTATCCAGCGCCAGCTCCTTCTGGCTCAGCTGGCTGCGGGCGATCTCCTGATATTCCGGGCAGCTGACCATCAGCTGAGCGTGGGTGCCCTTGCCCACCAGCCTGCCTTCGTCCAGTACAAGGATCTGGTTTGCGTGCAGCACGGTGGAAATGCGCTGTGCCACAATGATCACAGTGGCGTTGTCGGTCTGTGCCTTCAAAGCGCGGCGCAGGGTTACATCGGTCTTGTAGTCCAGCGCCGAGAAGCTGTCGTCAAACAGATAGACCTTGGGATTTTTGGCAATTGCCCGGGCAATGGAAAGCCGCTGCTTCTGGCCGCCGGATACGTTGGAGCCGCCCTGCGCAATGGGACTTTGATAGCTTTCGGACTTTGCCTCGATAAAATCAGTGGCCTGTGCAATGGCGGCGGCTTTGTGCACCTGTGCGTCGGTGATATCCTCGCCGCCGAATTTCAGGTTGCTGTCAATGGTGCCGCTGAACAGCACACCCTTCTGGGGCACATAGCCCAGCAGGTCGTGCAGCTGTGCCTGTGGCATCTCGCGCACGTCAATGCCGTCCACGGTCACCCTGCCGCCGGTCACATCGTAAAAGCGGGGGATGAGGTTGAGCAGGGTGGACTTGCCGCAGCCGGTGGAGCCGATGATGGCGGTGGTCTCGCCGGGCTTTGCGGTAAAGCTGATGTGCTCCAGCGCATCGCTGTCCGCACCGGGGAAGCGGAAGCTCACATCCTCGAACTGCACCACGCCCTGCCAGTCGGTGTGCGCCTGTGCGGCCTTTGCGATGGCTTCGTCCGGGTCGTGGATGGAGGCTTTGGTGCGGATGACCTCGTCAATACGATCCGCAGCCACACCGGCGCGGGGCAGCATGACGGCCACCATGGCCAGCATCAGGAAGGACATGACGATCTGCATGGTGTAGGTGATAAAGGCGATCATTTCGCCCACCTGCATAGTGCCGGCATCCATGGCCTTGCCGCCGAACCAGACGATGAGCAGGCTGGTGCCGTTCATGATCAGGGTCATAAAGGGCATCATAGCCACCATAGCGCGGTTGGTGAACAGCTGGGTGCCCATCAGCTCCCGGTTGGCCTTGTCAAAGCGCTGCTCCTCAAACTTTTCGCGGCTGAAGGCGCGCACCGGCATGATGCCGGTCAAAATTTCGCGGCTGACCAGATTCAGCCGGTCCACCAGCTGCTGCATCACCTTGAATTTGGGCATGGCAACGCTCATCAGGAAGAGCAGCAGCAACAAAAAAGCAGTGCCACGTCCAGCACCACGATCCAGGAAAGGCCGCTGCTGCTGCCTACAACGTGCAGCACGCCGCCAATGCCCAGAATGGGCGCGTAGGCCACCATGCGCAGCAGGATGACGCAGACGAACTGCACCTGCTGGATATCGTTGGTGGTGCGGGTGATGAGGGAGGCGGTGGAGAAATTCTCGATCTCCGCATTGGAGAAGCCGATAACGCTGGAGAAGGTCTCCCGGCGCAGGTCGCGGCCGATGGCGGCAGATACCCGGGAGGCAAGGAAGCCCACGGCCACAGCCACGGCTACCATCAGCAGGGTGAGCGCCAGCATCTGGCCGCCCACCCGGAAGAGGTAACCCATCTGCACATCCTGCGCAACGCCCTGCGCCTCGTATTCCAGCTGCACCAGCAGCAAAGACTGGCTTTTCAGGTTTTCCAGCAGGGTGCTGTCCAGCTGGCTCATGGCACCGTCCAGCTGCTTTTGCAGCATACTGCGGTCAAAGCCGGGCATTTGGCTCATGGCGGCAAACTGGCTGCAAACGGTGTCCAGATTCGCTGCCGTAGGGGTGACGGTCTCAGTGTCCGCGTCCGCAGCGGCAGAGGGCGTCTCGGCAAGGCCGGTCATGCCCATACTGTTCTGCCCGGCAGGGGTGTTGGCGGCCTGTGCGGCAGCCATATACAGCACGATGTCCGGGGTGGTCACCGCATCTTCCAGTGCGGTGCGCTCGTCTTCGGTCAGGTCGGAGCGCAGCTGCAACACGCCATCGTCCTGCAGGTAGTACTGGTAGGCGTTTTGCAGCTTCTGCGCATCCTCCTCGCTCATCAGCAGGCTCAGCGCGTCCAGCGTACTCTGGCGCACCGTCTGGGGCAGAGGGCTTTCAATGCCGCCCTGCTGGATGCCGGTGTCCACGATCTTGCTGGTGTAGTCCGGCAGCGCAAGGTCGCAGTACGCCTGCACGAACAGCAGTGCGAACACCACAAGGCAGACCGCCCAGTGCCGGGCCAGCTGCTTAAAGATCTTTGTCATGGTTCGGTTCTCCCTTCGGGTCAATGTTGCGCGCGGCATTTTCCGCAAGAATGGCATCCATCAGCGCGCCGCGCAGCGCGTCCATCTGGGCTACCTGCTCCGGCTCTAACCGTGCCAGCACACTGGCAAAGTAGTCGCGCAAAGCCTGCTCACACTGGTGGCACAACTCGTACCCCTTGGGGGTGATGCGCACCAGCGTTTTGCGGCGGTCGGCGGGGTCCGGTTCCCGCACCACAGTGCCGTCCTGCTCCATGAGCCGCAGCCCGCGCGAGACCGCCGGCAGCGGCTGACGAATCTCCCGGGCAAGGTCAGAGACGTAGATGGCGCCGTCCTTTCCGTGACAGTTGATGGCGTGCAGCAGGCCTTCCAGCATATTGACGTGGCATTTGGGGCAATCGGCCAGCGCCGCCCGCATCCCGGCCTTGGATGCTTTGCTCAGCTGCCCGATATAGTGGCACATCCCCTGAAAGCTGGGGGTGCTTGGCTCGGACACGACAGTCCCTCCTCATTTGCATTTTTCAAATACTTAACAGCTGTTAAGTATTAACGCCTGATAAGCATATCCCTTTTGCTGCCGGATTGCAAGGGAATAGGGAAATATTAAACAAAAATTCACAAAAAACTTGTAGGTTTTGTCAATGCGCAAACCGGCTCTCGCTGCATAGAAATAAAGGACAGGCAGAAACGGAGGGCGCGGATGGAGCAGGGATTCCAAGTGTTGTTACAGGTATTCGGCGGATTGGCGCTGTTTTTATATGGGACGGACAGCCTGTGCAGGGCAGTACAGCAGGGAGCGGGCAGGCGTCTGCGCAGCCTGCTGGCGCGGTGCACCGCAAACCCGGTGGCAGGGTTGCTGACTGGTGCTGCGGTAACGGCGGTGCTGCAAAGCAGCTCAGCGGTCACGGTTATGGTCATTGCCTTTCTGGCGGCGGGGCTGTTGCAGCTGCGGCAGGCGGTGCCGGTGGTGTTCGGGGCGAACATCGGCACAACGGTTACGGCGCAGCTGCTGGCGTTCCGGGTGGAAAGCTGGCGGTATCTGTTGCTGTTTGGCGGGGTGCTGCTCTGTCTGGCCTGCAAGGGCTGGCGGGGCCGCTGCGTGGGCGAGGCGGTGTTCGGCTTTGGGCTGCTGTTCGAAGGTGTCACTGTGATGCGCAGCGCCATGGAACCGCTGTTGCAAAGCCCTCTGCTCCGGCTGGAGCTTGCCCGGGTGCAGCAAAGTCCCCTGCATGGGCTGCTGGCGGGCGTCTGCATGACTCTGACGGTGCAAAGCAGCTCAGCCACAGTGGCGCTGCTGCAAAGCATGGCGGCGCAGCCCGGGGCAGACGGCGTGCACAGCCTGCTGGGGCTGACGGAGGCTATCCCCATTCTGCTGGGGGATAACATCGGCACCACCATCCGGTGCAGACCGAGCCGGAGACCATCTGGGTGCCCCATGAGCACACCGATGCCTGCTATGAGGAGCACCGGGTGCTGACCTGCTATCAGGAAGAGCACGAGCACACCGACGACTGCTTTGACGAGTACGGTGCGCTCATCTGCGGCGAGTTCGAGCATATCCACGACGACAGCTGCTACACCACCGAGTATGAGCTGGTGTGCGGCCTGGACGAGGGCGAACTGGTGGAGGAACCCAACCCCGCCTATCAGGAAATGCCTGCCAGCCGCCCCGTGGTGGACTTGCCCCTGAGCCGGCCGAGACCACCCCGGACGAGCCGGTGCTGCATCACCACACCGACGCCTGCTACACCGAGGAGCTGGTGTGCACCATCCCGGAGCACCACCACACCGTGGAGTGCCTGGCCGATACCCAGGCCGATGTGGAGACTGCCGAGGAATGGCAGGCCGCGGCCAATGTGGCCCTGAACGGCAACTGGGCCGAGGACCTGCTCACCGTGGCAAAGTCCCAGCTGGACTACCAGCAGAGCGACAAGAACTTCAAGCTGGATGTGGAGGACCAGCAGGTGCTGCGCGGCTACTCCCGCTATGGTGCCTGGTACGGCAACCCCTACGGTGCCTGGGACGTGATGTTCCTGTCCTACTGCCTGCACTTTGCGGGTGTGCCCCAGACGGTGGTGCCCCAGCGTGCGGGCGTGATGGCCCTGCACAGTGACCTGCGCGGCTCCCAGTGGCTCACCGACGCCGACGGCTCCACCGCAAGGCCCGGCGATATCGTCATCTACAACACCCTCACCACCGAACAGGTGGCCGTGGACGAGAGCTCCTATGGCATCGCCCTGC